>Ga0209796_10000008_pt1 | contig 449320 bp, 387 predicted proteins | sample AgamicOrSfrz_FD_187167 | JGI IMG/M metagenome (GOLD analysis project Ga0209796, IMG submission 187167) | Agave microbial communities from Guanajuato, Mexico - Or.Sf.rz (SPAdes) (version 2) | ecosystem: Host-associated > Plants > Phyllosphere > Phylloplane/Leaf | place: Guanajuato, Mexico...
GATCGTCATCAGTAATCGGGCACGGTCCATTAATACGACTTTAAGAGGATAAGGTAATGCAAGTTATTCTGCTTGATAAAGTAGCAAACCTGGGCAGCCTGGGTGATCAGGTTAACGTTAAAGCGGGCTACGCTCGTAACTTCCTGGTTCCACAGGGTAAAGCTGTTCCTGCTACCAAGAAAAACGTAGAGTTTTTCGAAGCACGTCGTGCTGAACTGGAAGCCAAACTGGCTGACGTTCTGGCGGCTGCTAACGCTCGCGCTGAAGAAATCAACGCACTGGGCACCGTTACCATCGCGTCTAAATCTGGCGACGAAGGTAAACTGTTCGGTTCCATCGGTACCCGCGACATCGCTGATGCAGTAACTGCAGCTGGCGTTAAAGTGGCTAAGAGCGAAGTTCGTATGCCGAACGGCGTTCTGCGTACCACCGGTGAGCACGAAGTGGACTTCCAGGTTCACAGCGAAGTCTTCGCTAAACTGGTTGTTAACGTTGTTGCTGAGTAAGTAATTACTCGTCATCACGTTCGAAGCGCCGGCCTTGTGCCGGCGTTTTGCTTTTTAATGAGACCCGTCCCTACCTTTTGCCTTGTAAGGTAGCTATTCCTATCACATTCTCTGATAATAAAATGAAACAACATTTTAACTTTTGGATGTGTTATGGATGCCGTTCTGCCCACGCCGGTTTTTGCCCGTAAAAACATCGTATTCGCCAGCGCGACGCTGTGCTGTTTGTTATGGGGAAGCTCCTATCCCGCAATTAAAAGCGGCTACGAACTCTTCCAGATCGCCACTAACGACATTTCGTCAAAGGTGGTCTTTGCAGGCTATCGCTTTGTGTTTGCCGGCCTGCTATTGCTGCTGTTAGCCCTTGCCCAGCGCAAGCCGATTGGCCGACTCAGTCCACGGCAGTTTGGGCAGTTGACGGTGCTGGGCCTGACGCAGACGGCTATCCAGTACACCTTCTTTTATATCGGTCTCGCTTACACGACGGGTGCTAAAGGGTCGATCATGAACGCGACCGCCACGTTCTTCAGCGTCATGCTGGCGCACTTCATCTATCAAAACGATAAGATCAGCTACAACAAAGCCCTTGGTTGTATCCTCGGTTTTGCCGGAGTGATGATCGTCAACTTCAATAGCGGCTTGCAGGACTTCCACTTTGTCTGGAACGGCGACGGTTTTGTGGTGCTGGCGGCGTTTATCCTCTCTGCGGCCACGCTGTATGGCAAACGTATTTCTCAGACGGTCGATCCTATGGTGATGACCGGCTGGCAGCTGGCGATCGGTGGGGTGATGCTGGTCGTGGGGGGCTACATAACGGGCGGGACGCTGGCAGTACCGAGCGTCAAAGCGGCGGCCATCCTGGGCTATCTGACCTTGCTCTCCTCGGTGGCGTTTGCGCTGTGGAGTTTGCTGCTGAAGTACAACCGGGTCAGCATGATTGCGCCGTTCAACTTTTTAGTCCCGGTCGCCGGAACCGTGCTCTCTGCCATTTTCCTTGGGGAGAATATCCTGGAGATCAAATATGCCGTGGCGCTGGTGCTGGTCTGCTCAGGGATCTGGTGGGTCAACAAAGTGAGTGGAAAACAGGCCCGGTAAAGGGTGCATTACCGGGCGAACCGCTATTTAGCGCGAACAAAGCTGCCGTCAGCCTGACGAGTAAACAGTACCTGCTGGCCATTGCCGCTGTCGATGGTCAGCCCTGTCACCACGCCGCTCGCGTTCTGGCGGATCTGTACCATCTGACCGTTTTGCAAATTGCTCAGCGGCTTACCTGCGCCCTCAACCTGCGCCATCGCATAGACGTCAGTCGGAGGAAGGTTGTGATCGCGGAACAGCTGCGCCATCGTTTTGCCTGACTCTACCCGATAGGAACGCCACTGCTGTTCGATACCAGGCACCGGCTGCGACTGCACCGGCGCGGCGGCCTGCTCCTGCGGTTGCTCTTCCTGAATTGGCTCCGGCTCTACCGGCGCCATCTGGCCTGGATCGTTTGTCGGGGAGACCAGCTGCGTCTGCATCGGCTGGGTATCGGGTTGCGGCTGCGTTTGCGAGCGGAAATCCAGTTCGGCATCCCGCCGGACAGGCGTTGTCGCGCTGTCGTCAGCCCCTGGCAGCAGAAAACCAACGATAACCATCAGCGCACCGATGATAATGCCTCTGCGGTGCAGGGGCGGCAGCGGGTCCATGAGGCGAAAGTTGTCTGGCGCATGCCAGATTTTCGTCAGGGTAGGTTTTAGTTCAAATGGCCCGGGCATGGCTCTCCTCCTGCTCCGCGTCTTTTTTCCTGTCCCAAGAAGTATAGTTCGCTAACTGCCTGATGAGCGTAGTAAAGCGGGCTTCCGTGACACACATTCGGGAAAAATCCAGATAGCCTCTATTGTTTCCGTTTCATCGCAATTTGTCATCTTTCCATGCGACAAAGTTTTACCGGATGGAAGGTGGCTGTTATGCTGCCCGCTACTTTAAATGTGATGGAAGGAAATCCCATGACCACCCCGACTTTTGACACAATCGAAGCGCAGGCAAGCTACGGTATTGGTTTGCAGGTAGGACAGCAGCTGAGCGAATCAGGTCTGCAAGGTCTGTTACCTGAAGCGCTGGTGGCGGGTATCGCCGATGCGCTGGAAGGTAAACATCCGGCGGTTCCGGTAGATGTGGTTCACCGCGCGCTGCGCGAAATCCACGAACGTGCTGACTCCGTACGTCGCGCGCGTTTTGAAGAGATGGCCGCAGCAGGCGAGAAGTTCCTCGAAGAAAACCGTGAGCGCGAAGGCGTGAACAGCACCGAAACCGGTCTGCAGTTCCGCGTGATCAATCAGGGTGACGGCGCAATTCCGGCGCGTACCGACCATGTTCGCGTGCACTATACCGGTAAACTGATTGACGGCACCGTGTTCGACAGCTCTGTTGCCCGTGGCGAACCGGCTGAATTCCCGGTCAATGGCGTGATCCCAGGCTGGATCGAAGCCCTGACGCTGATGCCGGTAGGCTCCAAATGGGAACTGACTATCCCTCAGAACCTGGCCTACGGCGAGCGTGGCGCAGGCGCGTCCATTCCGCCATTCAGCACCCTGGTCTTTGAAGTTGAGCTGCTGGAAATTCTGTAATTCCGCTCTCTTTCCTCTCCCCGGTCGGGGAGAGGAATTCAGTTTAAAAACCTATAGTTACGCGACAATCAACAGATTATCTTGCAAATGGTCACAGTAAGTGTATTTTTGTGAGCTGTTTTGCGTTGCATAAGTGATATGCCACTCACTTTCAACATATTGTTAACATAATATTTAAATCATAGTATTCATCCCGCCGATTCTTACCTAATATCGATGAGTCCTTAACCGGGCCGTCGCTTTTCGACGTAATAAAGGGCCAGAAGAGCCTAAACAACACAGGCAGTAACAACAGGAAAACATCACATGGTAGATCAGGTAAAAGTCGTTGCCGACGAAGAGGCACCGTCTGAACAATCGCTACGGCGTAATCTCACAAACCGTCATATTCAGCTTATCGCCATTGGCGGTGCCATTGGCACCGGGCTGTTTATGGGGTCAGGCAAAACCATCAGCCTTGCGGGTCCGTCGATCATTTTTGTCTATATGATCATCGGCTTTATGCTCTTTTTCGTGATGCGTGCAATGGGTGAATTGCTGCTCTCGAATCTCGAATACAAATCCTTTAGCGACTTTGCGTCCGACCTTCTTGGGCCGTGGGCGGGGTACTTTACTGGCTGGACCTACTGGTTCTGCTGGGTGGTTACCGGGATGGCCGACGTTGTCGCCATTACGGCCTATGCGCAGTTCTGGTTCCCCGGACTGTCGGACTGGGTTGCCTCGCTGGCGGTGATTGTCCTGCTGCTGAGCCTTAACCTCGCCACCGTAAAAATGTTCGGTGAGATGGAGTTCTGGTTCGCGATGATTAAAATCGTCGCCATTGTCGGGCTGATTGTGGTCGGCCTGGTGATGGTCATGACTCACTTTACTTCGCCGACGGGCGTAGAAGCCTCGTTCTCCCATCTGTGGAATGACGGCGGCTGGTTCCCGAAAGGGCTGAGCGGATTCTTTGCCGGTTTCCAGATTGCGGTCTTCGCCTTCGTGGGGGTTGAGCTGGTAGGGACTACCGCTGCAGAAACCAAAGATCCTGAGAAATCCCTGCCGCGGGCGATTAACTCCATTCCGATCCGTATCATCATGTTCTATGTGTTTGCGTTGGTCATTATTATGTCCGTTACGCCGTGGAGTTCCGTCGTACCGACCAAGAGCCCATTCGTAGAGCTGTTTGTACTGGTTGGCCTGCCGGCTGCGGCGAGCCTGATTAACTTCGTGGTGCTGACCTCCGCGGCCTCTTCGGCCAACAGCGGTGTGTTCTCCACCAGCCGTATGCTGTTCGGTCTGGCGCAGGAAGGCGTTGCGCCGAGTGCATTCGCCAAGCTGTCAAAGCGTGCGGTTCCGGCGAAAGGGCTGACCTTCTCCTGTATCTGCCTGCTGGGCGGCGTGGTGATGCTTTACGTGAACCCAAGCGTCATCGGTGCGTTCACCATGATCACCACCGTCTCGGCGATCCTGTTCATGTTCGTCTGGACCATCATCCTGTGCTCGTACCTGGTGTACCGCAAACAGCGTCCGCACCTGCATGAAAAGTCCATCTATAAGATGCCGCTGGGCAAGTTCATGTGCTGGGTCTGCATGGCGTTCTTCGTGTTTGTGCTGGTACTGCTGACGCTGGAAGAGGATACCCGTCAGGCGCTGATCGTCACGCCGCTGTGGTTTATCGCACTGGGGCTGGGCTGGCTGTTTATCGGTAAGAAAAGAATGGCAGGCGTAAGGTAAAAGCAAAACGGCAACTTCGGTTGCCGTTTTTTTATCTGTTCTTTTTCTCCCTGTGGGAGAGGGCATAAGGCCGCAATGGCCTTATTATTCCCCGGCAAGCGCCCGCGGGAACAGCACGTTATTCTCGAGGCTGATGTGCTCCATCAGGTCGTCGATCATCTCGTTAATCCCGTTATACATCGCGCGCCAGGTGGTGCAGGCATCCGCCGGTGGGGTAACGTTATGGGTGATGTGTTTGATCACTTCCACCAGTTCACCCGCGTCATCATGCTCGCTTTCCATCACGCTGATTGGCCCCATCGCCTGGCTACCCATTCCCTGTTTGATCATCGGGAACAGGATCTGCTCTTCTTTCATCATGTGGCTGGACAACTCTTCATGCAGCATGGTCAGGCTCTTCGCCAGGCCACGCGGTACAGAGGCTTTCTCGGCATGAACGCGCTCCACTTTGGTCGCCTGCAGGATCAGTTCCGGCAGCTGTTCGCGGTGGCGGTCATGGTAACGCACGATGATGTGATTGATGATCTCTGCCAGTGCCACGTTGCGCCAGTCTTTTTCCAGCGGTTGCTCAGCCAGTTTTGCCAGTTCAGCTTCGATGAGATCCAGATTCAGTTCCTTACGCGATGCCGCACGCGCCAGGGTTTGCTTACCGCCACAGCAGTAATCCATATCGTATTTACGAAACAGCGCGGAAGCGCGTGGGATGGAGAGCGCCAGCTCGCCTAAAGGTTGGTCGCGGAAGGCCATCGTTGTTACCTCATCGTGATTTAATAACATGCATTTTAAATGCATCTTTAAGGCGAGGATATAACCCTTTAGGGGCACAGGGAATAAAGTCGGTAAATTATCAAAAATTTCTTATGTTTTAACTTGCTGAATGGATTTGATTATTTCCAAATAATTGAGGTGGTTAGACCACCCAATGTTAAATAACATGCCTTCTCTGCCGATATACCCCTCAGTCAATATCCTGCAAAAGAAGGCTGAGAATGTTCAAACGTATTAAAGTAATCACCCTGTTAGTTTCGGTACTGCTGGTGCTCGGGCTGATGCAGATCATCGCCGCGACGGTTTTTATCAATGCCCTGAACAATGATAAGGACAATTTCACCGTCTCCCAGCTATCCAGCCAGAACGTGGCAGAGTTTACTGACGCGTGGATCAGCCTGAACCAGGCGCGCGTAACCCTTAACCGCGGCATGCTCCGTCTGCAAAGCAGCACGGCGACCGAGATCAACGGTACGCAACTGGGTGAGCTGGTCACCGCCGGTAAAGCCCGGCTGAATGAAGCTCAGGAGCATTACGACAAATATTACGCCCTGCCGGAAACCCCAGGGCTGGACGAGAAGCTGGCCGATCGGCTGGAAGAACAGTACCGCGCTTACCACACTACGCTGACGAATATGAATGCGCTGCTGGCAGAGGGCAAGCTGGACGATATGTTCAAGCAGAATGCCGAGCAGAAGCAGGTGGCAATGCAGGCGGTGTACCGCGAATGGCGTGAAGCGCAGGCGAAGCTGGCCAGCGCAGGCATCACCGATAACGAAAACGACTACAAGCGTATCCTGTGGATCCTCTCCGCCGTTATGGTGATTGTCGTGGCAGTGATTATTGCCAGCTGGATCGCCATGCGCAACGTGCTGCTGAAGCCGCTGCATGAGGTGATCGCGCATATTCGCGCTATTGCCGCAGGCGACCTGACGCAACCGATCGATGGGCAGGGGCAGAACGAAATGGCGCTGCTGGCGCATAACGTTCATGAGATGCAAAAGGCGTTGGCCAACACCGTGGGCGTGGTGCGCGATGGGGCCGATACCATTTTCACCGGTGCCGGTGAAATCTCCGCAGGCAGTAACGACCTCTCTTCCCGTACCGAGCAGCAGGCGGCCTCGCTGGAAGAGACCGCAGCCAGCATGGAGCAGTTAACCGCGACCGTGAAGCAGAACGCCGATAACGCCCGTCAGGCGTCACGTCTGGCGCTGGATGCCTCATCCACTGCGAAAAAAGGCGGCAACGTCGTCGAAGGCGTGGTGCGTACCATGGACGAGATCGCCACCAGTTCCAGCAAAATCGCCCAGATCACCAACGTGATCGATGGTATTGCTTTCCAGACCAACATTCTGGCGCTGAACGCAGCGGTAGAAGCGGCACGTGCTGGTGAGCAAGGGCGTGGATTTGCGGTGGTAGCAGGGGAAGTTCGTACCCTGGCCCAGCGCAGCGCCCAGGCCGCGAAGGAGATCAAAGGCCTGATTGACGACTCGGGCGCGCGCGTCAGTGCGGGCTCCGCGCTGGTGAATGAAGCCGGGGCGACAATGGCGGAAATCGTCAGCGCCGTAACCCGCGTGACCGACATCATGGGCGAAATCGCTTCCGCCTCGGATGAGCAGAGCCGCGGTATTGACCAGGTGGGTCAGGCAGTGGCCGAGATGGATCGCGTGACCCAGCAGAACGCCTCGCTGGTAGAGGAGTCTGCGGCAGCAGCGGCGGCGCTGGAAGAGCAGGCGGCACGTCTGAATGAGGCGGTGGCGGTGTTCAAGATCGTTCACGGCCAGGCGGCCAAAGCGGCACCAGTGAAAACCTATACCGCAAAAGCGAAACCGGTGCTGGCGACCACGGACGCTAACTGGGAAACCTTCTGACAGACGCCGGGTAGCGGCTACACCTGATCCGGCCTGCGGCTTGTACGGTCCGGTGTCCTCAACCCAACCCTCTCCCACCGGGAGAGGGAGCACACACTAAAAACGGCAACCCCTGGGTTGCCGTTTTACGTTTATCTTGCTGCGGGGGACGGTAGGGAAGCCGGAACAACCCGTGGCGAAGGCCCGCTACCTCTTCCGGCAGTTCCGGCTCGAAGGAGATCATCCGGTAGCGCCAACCGTGCGGGCCAGTTCTCACGATCGGAGATGACCCGCAGAGACGCCGCAAAAATCACCCTTTTTGACAGCTACAGGATGCCTTTCACGCTCTCCGCAAGGGAGGTCGTCTGGTGACCCAGCAGTGCGCTCAGCGTATGACTGTCATCAAACAGACCGCCCTTTGAGGCACCGACATCGGAGTCGGCCAGCATATCGGCCAGGCCCGCCGGTAAACCGACACTCTTCAGCGCGGCGGCAAAATCGGCCTCGCTCAGGTTCTGATACACCACATTTTTACCACTCTGACGGCTTAGTTCGGCAGCCAGTTCGCGTAATGTCCACGCCTGGTCGCCCGCCAGCTCATAGACTTTCCCGGCATGACCCTCTTCGCTGATGACGCGCGCGGCAGCGGCGGCATAGTCGGCACGGGTGGCGGAGGCAATTTTGCCTTCTCCCGCAGCGCCGATGAACACGCCATGCTCCAGCGCAGGCGGGGCGCTGGCAAGATAGTTTTCGGTATACCAGCCGTTACGCAGCAGGGCGTAAGCAATGCCGGATTCGGCCAGCGCTTTTTCGGTGGCGACGTGCTCCACGTGCAGCCCCAGCGGCGAGGTATCGGCATGCAGCAGGCTGGTATAGGCGATAAATTTCACGCCCGCCGCCTTTGCTGCATTAATCACGTTCTGATGCTGCGCCGCACGCTGGCCTACTTCGCTCGAGGAGATCAACAGCAGTTTATCCACGCCCGCGAGCGCGGCGGTGAAGGCGGTCTGGTCGGTGTAATCGGCCTGACGGACGGTCACGCCCTGCTGGCTCAACGCTTCGGCCTTGGCCGGGTTACGCACAATGGCGACAAGCTGGCTAGCCGGAACGGTCTCCAGCAGCTTTTCAATAACGTGCTGGCCAAGCTGGCCGGTAGCTCCGGTAATGGCGATCATGATGAATATCCTTCGTCTCGTGTGAATGTTATGGCACACTACCATCCAAGCTAACTTTTAGTAAGTACGTACAAAAAGGTAAGTATCAAATGAGCAATCTCACCCTCAGCGAACAAATGCGCGACGGCAATCTTTTTGCCGAACAGTGCCCTTCCCGGGATGTACTCAAGCACGTCACCAGCCGCTGGGGTGTGCTGATCCTGGTGGCGTTGCGTCAGGGGACGCATCGCTTTAGCGATCTGCGGCGCAAAATGGGCGGGGTGAGCGAGAAGATGTTAGCCCAGTCGCTTCAGGCGCTGGAGCAAGATGGTTTTATCAATCGCGTGTCGTATCCGGTGGTGCCCCCGCACGTGGAGTACAGCCTGACGCCGCTGGGGGAAGCGGTGAGTGAGAAGGTGGCGGCGCTGGCCGACTGGATTGAGCTGAATTTACCGCAGGTGATGAGTCATCGGGATGAACATGCGGCCTGATGCCGGGTGGCGGCTGCGCCTTACCCGGCCTGTGGGTTTTGTCGGCCCGGCATGTAAAGCGCTGTCGGGCGTTTTCTATGGTTGAGAGGCCGGAACAACCAGTGGCTTTTCCGGCTTCGCGCTGACGGCGATCACCACCCCTACCACCAGCAATACAATACCCGCACCGGTTAACAGCGGCGGCAGGCTCTGGCGCATCAGGAAGGTATACAGCAGCCCGGCCAGGGTTTCGAAGACTATCAATGGGCCTAAGATCACCGTCGGCAATTTCTGGCTGGCGACGTTCCAGCACAGGGCACCCACCCACGAGCAGCAGATGGCAATCGCCACCATCAGTCCGAGGAAGACCCAGGGGCGCGGTCCCAGCGGCAGCGCGAATTCCGGCTGCTGCACATTCAGCCAGGCGCAGGCGGCGATATAGCCCAGCACCGACACCGGCAGCGTCACCAGCGCCTGCGCGGTGGCCCACATCATCGGATGTTTGTCCGGGTTTTCCCGCAGCCAGCGGGCATTACGCAGCGCATACCATGCCCAGCAAACCACCGACACCGACGCCAATAGGATCCCGGAGACATAGCGCCAGCCGCTGCCCCCGGCCGCGCCATGACGCAGCTCGGCAATGTTGACGCAGGCCAGCCCCAGCGCAATGGCGATCAGGCCTGGCACCATCTTCGACCACGCCAGTTTGCCGTCACGCTGGCTGTAGAGCAGATTGGCAAATACCGGGATCACCACCGGCAGGGTGCCGATGATCATCGTCGAGACGGGAGCGCCAGTGCGCTGGATGGCGCTGGCCAGGCAGATGTAATAGATGAGGTTGCCCATCATGGTCAGCGCCAGCGCGGTCAGCCAGTCCTGGCGTTTCAGCTGGCGTAAGCGCGCGCGGCCCAGCCAGGCGATCGGCAGAGCGATAAGCCCCAGCGCCAGATAGCGCCCCATCGACTGCAATGCCGCCGGGTACTCCGGCACGATCAGCGGACCGACAAAAATCAGCCCCCACATTAGCCCTGCAAGCAGGGCGTAAATTACGCCACTAACCATTTTTGTATCCATTTTCGCTAAACCTGCTGGCAGTGTAGAAAGGCAAAAGGGGGGGCGTATTGTATGAGATTGCGCATTAGCGCTTTGCGACCTGCTTCTGGTAACGCACGGGAGTGATGCCATACCGCCGGGTAAACGCCCGGGTCAGGTGCGACTGATCGGTCAGGCCCGTCGCGGCAGCCACCTCTGCCGCCGGCAGCCCCCGGGTGAGGAAGTCTTTGGCGCGCCACAGGCGGATCGCCATCAGCATCTGATGGGGCGTGACGTGGAAATGGGCCTTAAACTGGCGCTGAAAATGGTACGGGCTGAGCGATACCACCTGCGCCAGCTCATCGAGGGTCAAAGAGTGCATGTAATTATCGTGCAGATAGTCGCGCACGCGCTCGAAGCGATGCGCCCCTTCGTGCAGGACCGGGGCATGGCGCGCCAGCGGTGTGAAGGTATCAATCAGATCCAGCAGCAGGCCTTTTTGCGCCAGCGGGTCGTCGGTGTGCCACAGGCCATAGATCAGCTGGCATATCTGCTGCGAACGACGGGGATCGTGGCGGGTGACATCGCTGAACCACCAGTGGCGAATGCCCGTCACCTCTTCCAGCAGATCCGGCTCGAGGTAGATCATCCGGTAGCGCCAGCCGTCAGCGGTTTCGGCTTCGCCGGTATGCAGCTCATCGGGATTCATAGTAACGACGGAATGGACGGGGGCAACGTACTGCGTTCCGCGATAGCGAAAGCGTTCGGCACCGGCTTCAATGGCGCCGATACCAAAGGCCTCGTGGGTGTGCGGCTCAAAGGCGTAGCGTGAAATATGGGCATGATACAGTTCGACGCCCGGCAGCTGCGCCAGATGGCGAAAGCGCGCGCTGTCTCTCTCATCGAAGAACTGTTCGGGTACGCCTTGCACGGTGAGCCTCCTCGCGGGTCAGATTTCATTATCAGAGATGACCCAAAGGGATGCCACCAAAAATAACCACTTTTTAACAATTACAGGGTGCTTTTCACGCTCTTTGCGAGGAGCGGCGTGGCGGCATAATCCGCCTCGCTCAGATTTTGATACCCTCCGGCAAAAAGATCTCCGATATCTCCCGGGGTCGTCGCGGGTGGCTTCATGGCCGATCACCGGCGAGGCGTGTAAACCCGTGTGCTGGCGCCTTAAATATTCCAGGTAAAAATATTTCTGACCGGTCCCCGCAAGCAGGAACCGGTTAAAAATAAGAGGGATGTAAAATATTTCGCACTGAAAAGGAAAGCGGGCCAGAAAAATAAATTTATCGGACAAATTTTTCGCGTTTAATAAATAAAACAGATAAAAATAGCTTTATGGCAGGAAGACGACTAGGCTGTGCCTGTGATGAATCCCCCTATGCGGCGGGGCGTCCAGACAGGCAGGTGAGTAGCGCGGTTCTGTGGTCTGGCATAGAGTCACCGGGAGGCACCCGGCATCACACCCAATCATGCACTCCTTTTTAGCCCATTATGTAAATTATGTTCACTGTACTGAATCGGATAGCGTCCCCTCGGAAATATCCGGCATGCTGCTCATGAATAATGGCCAGGTGATTATCAGGTAGGGTTTCAACGGTGCCACGACCGCAAACTGTGGCCCCGTAGATGATGGATAAGGCTGGTTACCTAAAAATTATTTTCGTTCCCAAGGGGTTCCTTTAAAAACAGCTTCGATAGTTTCATCATCGCGTTTTCTTGTCGCATCGACATCTTGCTGTAGAACATCATCCTTATTAATTTCTCGACCACACTCAACACAACTTACGTCAACAAAGTTGGTTTCAAAATCAAAGTCATTGGGCATCGTCAGGAACGGGCTGCCGCAATACGGGCATGTAACTTTGAGATTTTTATTTTTAAGCATGGAAAAACCTCCTTTTTATTGTGGCGTATAAATATTAGCTCAGGTTTTTTATAGAGAAAATACGAAACAAAGATGTCAGTGGTCGATAATTAGGGTGATAACAATGCGTTAAGTTTTTTCCAGCCAGAGCGACTTTATTCTGAATAGATGCGCACCGGGAAAGGTTATAAATAAACAGCGAAGGATAGCGGTTACGGAGCGATGACAGGCAAACATTGGGTCGGGTATTTATCGCTGCCACTATGGTCGGTGAAACAGGAACAGAAGTCCTGCCGAAACCGTACGTCTCTGACTGTGTAGAGAGGCCAGTGGTGAGCATCTGGCGTCAGCGCCAGCAGCAAGTCGTGCGTATACAGGTTGAGCAGGAGGCGGCAAGGTTTAAGGCAGGGCAGGGTGGAGACTACGGCTGTCGCCAATTCGAGAGAATATCAGGCTGTTCAGCTGTCGTTATCACCAGGCTCCCCACCCTCCGACCAGGTAACGCAGGTGGCCGACGTAAAAATTTCAGGATGCTAATGACAAATGAAAAATCCGTTCTAAGATTCTGTAGCAAGAAAAGTGAGAATAAGGAGTTTCTTATGACATTAGCTATGCTGGCTGTTTTATCCGCGCTACTGATTGTTTCCGGGCTTATCTACATTTTGAGGCAGTTAATGAATGCCTGGTGTGACCCGGAACATCCTCAGACAGGGAACTCTCTCCCTGGAACAGCAGACGATCTCTTAAAACGGTAAAACGGATAATCCAGGGGGGAGGTATCGCTGATCCTCAGCTGGCGCACTCTGTATTACGTTTTATATCTGCTATGCGCGACAGGCGGACGCCCGCACAGAGTAAACGGGCGTCCGTTAACGTGACGTGGACAGATTACTTAACCCGCTTCCCCGTTTCGTCAATGACCTTCTCGCCATCCTCTTTGGTAAACACGCCTTTCTGATCTTCCGGCAGAATATCCAGCACGACTTCTGACGGGCGGCAAAGACGCGTGCCAAGCGGCGTCACTACGATGGGACGATTAATCAGGATCGGATGCTGAAGCATAAAATCAATCAACTGCGCATCCGTAAATTTCTCTTCACCAAGACCCAGTTGTTCATAGGGTTCAACGTTCTTACGCAGCAGTTCCCGAACTCCAATCCCCATATCTGAAATCAGTTTAATCAGCTCGTCCCGGGTCGGTGGCGTATCGAGATAGTAAACGATGGTCGGTTCGTTACCGCTGTTACGGATCATCTCCAGCGTGTTGCGTGAAGTGCCGCAGGCCGGGTTGTGATAAATGGTAATGTTGCTCATATCAATATCTCATTACAAAGTGACAGAGAGCCGCCACGCCAGCGCGGCCAGAGTGACTAACAGCACGGGCACCGTCATGATAATGCCGGTACGGAAATAGTATCCCCAGGTGATCGTGATATTTTTCTGGGCAAGCACATGCAGCCACAGCAGGGTTGCCAGACTGCCAATCGGGGTGATTTTCGGGCCTAAATCGCAGCCAATCACGTTGGCATAAATCATGGCCTCTTTGACAACGCCCGTCGCGGTACTGCCGTCAATCGACAGCGCGCCAATCAGCACCGTTGGCATATTGTTCATCACCGACGACAGGAATGCCGTCAGAATGCCCGTACCAAACGTGGCAGCCCATAACCCCTTCGCTGCCAGCAGGTTTAGCACGCCTGACAGGTACTCCGTAAGCCCTGCATTACGCAGACCATAGACCACCAGATACATGCCTAGCGAGAAAACAACGATCTGCCATGGCGCACCGCGCAGGACTTTCCCCGTATTGATGGCATGGCCTCTTTTCGCTACCGCAAACAGCACCGCTGCGCCAGAAGCCGCTATCGCGCTGACCGGGATCCCCATCGGCTCCAGTACAAAGAAACCAATAAGCAGCAGTAACAGCACAATCCAGCCCGCCCTGAAGGTCGCCGGATCCTTTATCGCACTGGCAGGGGTTTTCAGCAGCGAAATGTCATACGTCGCCGGTATATCCTTGCGAAAGAAGAGATGCAGCATGACCAGCGTGGCTGCAATCGCGGCCATATCCACAGGGATCATTACGGAGGCGTACTGCGCAAAGCCCAGATCGAAGTAATCCGCCGAGACGATATTTACCAGGTTAGACACAATGAGCGGCAGGCTGGCGGTATCGGCGATAAATCCTGCGGCCATGACAAAGGCCAGTGTCGTGCCCTGGCTGAACCCCAGCGCAAGCAGCATCGCAATCACAATTGGCGTCAGGATCAGCGCGGCGCCGTCATTGGCAAATAACGCAGCAACGGCGGCACCGAGTAACACTATCCAGGTAAACAGCAGGCGGCCACGTCCGTTACCCCATCGGGAGACGTGCAGTGCAGCCCATTCAAAGAAACCGGACTCATCAAGCAGCAGGCTGATAATGATGACCGCAATAAATGCCGCCGTCGCGTTCCAGACGATATTCCAGACAACGGGAATATCAGCAATATGAATGACACCGGTTCCCAGCGCCAGCGCAGCCCCGATACTCGCGCTCCAGCCAATACTCAGGCCTCTGGGTTGCCAGATCACCAGCACCAGCGTCAGTAAAAATATACTCCCTGCCACAAGCATTTCAGACTCCATTATATATGATTATGTGAATGTGTTTTTCTGTCTCAGCAGGCGGTGCAGGCTGATTTGTTCAGCCATTCACGTACATCCTCCCGCAGACACTGCCAGGACGACGTGATGGTCTCCGCTGCCCACGCCGGTATGTGGGGGGACAGGCGATAGTGGATCCACTTGCCTTCCCGGCGGTCAAGAACCAGCCCTGCCTCGCGGAGAATAGCCATATGGCGCGAGATTTTGGGCTGCGATTCAGCGGTGGCCGCGCAGATATCGCAGACACACAGCTCTCCAGACTCCCGCAAGAGCATCACGATGGCGAGCCGTGTTTCATCGGACAGGATTTTAAAAAGCTGAACAGGTTGTAGCATGATTCACTCCGTTCCCTTTAGAATACACATATGCTAATTCATATGTATTGATTTTGAAATCACCTGTTCTCCCCGGAGGAGAAAAATGGAACAATTTCCTGCCCTGAACACTGAATGCTTTGATCGACACATCGCTGAACGCCTGCACCTGCAGGAGCCGCCACGGATTCTGATTCTGTATGGCTCAGTAAGGGAGCGCTCCTACAGCCGCTTTGCCGCAGAGGAGGCCGGTCGCCTGCTGACGGCGATGGGTGCGGAGGTGAAACTCTTTAACCCCTCTGGTTTACCCCTGCCAGATGATGCGCCGGATACGCACCCGAAAGTCACCGAGCTGCGCGGTCTGGTCAGATGGTGTGACGGTATGGTCTGGAGTTCCCCGGAAAGACATGGGGCGATGAGCGCAATCATGAAGGCGCAGATCGACTGGATACCCTTAAGTGAAGGCGCGATCCGTCCTTCGCAGGGCAAAACACTTGCAGTCATGCAGGTTTGCGGCGGTTCGCAGTCTTTTAACGCCGTGAACCAGATGCGCATTCTGGGTCGATGGATGCGGATGTTCACTATCCCCAACCAGTCCTCAGTAGCGAAAGCCTGGCAGGAATTTGATGAGAACGGCCGGATGAAACCCTCTTCCTGGTATGACCGTATTGTCGATGTCACCGAGGAGCTGTTCAAGATCACGCTACTGCTGAAGGGACAAACCGGCTATCTTGCCGATCGTTACAGCGAGCGAAAAGAGAGTCATCAGGCGCTTTCTTCTCGTGTTAATCAGGACAAAATTTAACGCTGCAGGGGCAAAGAGGGTGTAGGCGCTGGAGGTAGTCGATCTTGCTCTCTGTCCGCCACCCTTTTTAGCCACCGTTTTATCGATACAAAGCACTTCTTCACGCCGTTTTGCGGTCTGACTGCCGGGGGCGGCTTCGCCTTACCCGGCCTTCAGAAACCCTCACTTCTGTTATTTGCTTAAATCTACCTGATAAATCGCAAACCCAATCTCATCGGTTGCGACCTGCTGCATCGGATACTGCGCTTTCTCTTTGATAAACGCCGCCGCTTTTTCTGATGGCGACGTCTCAAAGCGAACATCCAGCTTCACCTTGCTGGCGATCGGTGCCAGACGCCAGTTGTTGTCCGCTGCCGGATGAATTTCACCACTCTTTTTCGACTGCTCACCGATCCACGCAGCCAGCACCGAGCGGTTCTCATCCGGTGAGGCGAAGGCGATGTGGCTGTCGCCGGTTCCGGCAAACTTACCGCCGTAGGCGCGATAGTTATTGGTCGCTACCAGGAAGGTCGCTTTAGGGTCGATCGGCTTACCGTTAAAGGTCAGGTTTTTGATACGCTCCGCCTGGGCATTTACTACCTGGCACTCGCCGTCATATTTTGCCGGCTGCGAGACATCAATCTGATACTCCACGCCGTCGATTACGTCGAAGTTATAGGTACGGAACCCGTCCCAGTTAATCAGCGACTGCGGTTGGGTGCTGTTCGTATCGATCCGGTTGAACTGTCCGGCAGAACACTCCAGCCACTCCTTCACCTCCTGGCCGGTCGCTTTCACCACTACCAGGGTGTTCGGATAGAGATAGAGATCGGCGGCGTTACGGAAGGTCAGCTGGCCTTTTTCCACTTCGACGTAGCTGGCCGGATCGTTCTTACGTCCGCCCACTTTAAATGGCGCGGCAGCAGAGAGTACCGGCAGTTTCGCCAGGTCCGGGTCGCCCTGAATATAGCGCTCCACGTAGGCTTTCTGCGCCATGTTCACCACCTGTACGGTGGGATCGTCCTGCACCAGCGACAGGTAGCTGTACATGTTGTCCGAGGATTTACCGATCGGTTTGCTGACAAACTCACGGGTAGCGTCGTGATCGTGTTTCAGCACCTCGACGATGTTTTTATCCTCACCCACCAGCGCTTTTTTGGCGGCCAGATCGTAAATCGGTCGCGCTTCGGCCTTCGACTGCGTCACCTGCCATTTGCCGCCGTCATTATTCAGCACCAGATCAACCACCCCGAGGTGATCCCCCCACATGCCCGGCATGACAGCAGGTACACCGTTCAGCGTTCCTTTGGCAATATCAGCCCCTTTAATGCTGGCGAAATCTTTGCCCGGGAACACTGCGTGCGCGTGGCCGAAGAGAATGGCATCTACGCCTTTCACTTCGCTGAGGTAGTAGACGGAGTTTTCCGCCATCGCCTGATACGGATCGGCAGACAGACCCGAGTGCGCCACGACGACCACCAGATCGGCGCCTTTCTCACGCATCTCCGGCACATACTTACGTGCAGTTTCCGTAATGTCATTGACCGTCACTTTGCCGCTCAGGTTGGCCTTATCCCAGGTCATGATTTGCGGCGGTACAAAACCGATATAACCAATCTTCAGGGTCTGTGTTTTCCCGTCCTGATCGACCACGGTCGTCTCTTTGATCAGATAAGGGGTGAACAGCGGCTTATTGGTCTTAACGTCGATGATATTGGCGTTAACGTACGGGAATTTGGCTCCGGAGAGCGCCATGTGTAGATAATCCAGCCCGTAGTTAAACTCGTGGTTGCCGAGGTTACCCACCGCGTAGTCCAGGGTGTTCAGCGCCTTATAGACCGGATGCACATCGCCCTTTTTCAGACCTTTCGCCGCCATGTAATCGCCAAGCGGACTACCCTGAATTAAGTCCCCGTTATCGACCAGCACGCTGTTTTTCACTTCGCTACGGGCGGCATTAATCAGGCTGGCAGTGCGAACCAGGCCAAATTTTTCCGTCGGTGCATCTTTGTAGTAGTCGAAGTCCATCATATTGCTGTGCAGGTCGGTCGTTTCCATAATGCGGAGATCAACTGTCGCTGCCTGTACGCTCGCGGCAATCAGCGTCGCCAGGAGCGTTGCGCTAAACTTAATCATCAGAGGAGTCCTTTTTTTGAAGCAGGCCACAAAAGAATATGTATCTATATTTTTTTGCTTACAGAATTGTGAATCCTGCCAGAAAAAAGTGCCCTGAAACCGGAATTGCTTCACAGATAGCGGATTTATTCACAATGCGATATAAATAAAACAAAGAGTTAAACCCACTGTGTTAACAAAGAGGTGGAGAATGTTAGATAAAATTTGTCAGCTCGCACGGGATGCGGGCGATGCCATTATGCAGGTCTACGATGGCAAGATCCCGATGGACGTGCTCAGCAAAATCGACGACTCGCCCGTGACCGCAGCGGATCTCGCGGCACACAGAGTGATCCTGCAAGGCCTACAGGCGCTGACGCCCGATATTCCGGTGCTGTCAGAAGAAGATCCTCAGCCCTGGGAAGAGCGCCAGCACTGGCAACGTTACTGGCTGGTTGATCCGCTGGACGGTACCAAGGAGTTCATCAAACGTAATGGTGAATTCACCGTCAACATTGCCCTGATTGAGAATGGCAAAGCGGTGCTGGGTGTGGTCTATGCCCCGGTGCTGAACGTGATGTATAGCGCCGCCGAAGGCAAAGCCTGGAAAGAAGAGTGCGGCGTGCGTAAACAGATTCAGGTGCGTGATGCCCGGCCACCGCTGGTTGTCATCAGCCGCTCGCACGCCGATAACGAACTGCAGGAGTACCTGCATCAGTTAGGTGAGCATCAGACGACGTCGATCGGTTCCTCGCTGAAGTTCTGCCTGGTAGCAGAAGGGCAGGCGCAGTTGTATCCCCGCTTTGGGCCGACAAACGTCTGGGATACGGCGGCAGGTCACGCCGTTGCCGCCGCTGCGGGAGCACACGTTCACGACTGGCAGGGCAAGCCACTCGACTATACCCCGCGTGAATCGTTCCTCAATCCCGGCTTCCGGGTCTCGCTTTACTGACCGAGCAGCTTATGCAGCAGGGCAACCACCTGCTGCACCTCTTCCTGCGTCAGCGATCCGTCTTTGGCCCATTGAATGCGGCCTTCTTTATCCAGCACGGCAATCGCTGAACTCTCTTCTTGCAGCTGCCATGCGGCGCGCGCCGTGCCGTTGCTGTCGACGATAATCTGCGACCACGGATAGAGCTTTTTATTGCTCTCAAGGCTGCTACGTACAAACATGCCAGAGCCAGGAATCGCATCGTCGGTATTGACGATGGTGGTCGTCTGGTAGTGATCTCTTGGTAAATTTGCCGCCTTGATCGCTTCAATTAAGGTTGCGTTTTTCTCTTTTGCTGACGAGCGACCGGCAATATGTAGCACAACTCGCACTTTGCCTGGGAGCTGCGCGCTATTCCAGGTTTTATAGCTAAACTTATCATTGTCGAGGATCAATTCTCCCCGGTCGGCAATGCCCACCGGCGGCACACGTTGTCCCTTATCAAAATTATGTGCGGAAGCCATCAGTGGCAGCATCAGGCAGGCAGTTGCCAGAATGTTACGTAGAGTCATGGTGTTTCCTTATTTTTTAGCAGGTGATCCGACCACTTGGTCTGACGTTTAATCATAAGTGCGATTGCGGCGCTTTACCCGCAATCCCGGTGCCAGAGTGAGGCGGAACGCACATATCTGCGCAAAAACGAAGGCTTATACTGCTCGAAAGTTACCATTGCAAAGAATGTTCTGATTATTTGTCATCAAAAGGTAAATAAACTTATGCAGACTGGGTATCACCGTTTTTCTGGACTATAGTCATTGGGCAATAAATTTGCGCTCCAGAGGGTCGGCCCGATTGTGGTGCCGCAAGAGCGTATGATTCGCAGGAGATAATAGAATGAAAATTTTCCAACGCTACAATCCGCTTCAGGTGGCGAAATACGTAAAAATCCTGTTCCGTGGACGGTTGTATATCAAGGATGTTGGCGCTTTTGAGTTCGATAAGGGCAAAATCCTTGTCCCAAAAGTGAAGGATAAACAGCACTTTTCTGTGATGTCCGAAGTCAACCGTCAGGTTATGCGTCTGCAAACTGAGATGGCTTAACCAACGTGCTATGCAGTAAAAAAATCGCAGTAAAAAAAACGGCTCCCCAGGGAGCCGTTGATGTTTCTGGCTTAGGCCGACGCGTTCTCTTCGGCGTCCGGCAGTTTCGGCACCAGCACGGTCGGCTTGTTGTCGATGCGCGTCACCAGCAGCTGGTCGATGCGGTAGTTGTCGATATCCACCACTTCGAACTTATATCCCGAGAATTTCACCGAGTCGGTGCGTTTCGGGATCTTACGCAGCATAAACATCATAAAGCCGCCAATGGTCTCGTAGTTACCGGACTGCGGGAACTCGTCGATATCCAGCACGCGCATCACGTCATCGATCGGCGTACCGCCGTCCACCAGCCATGAGTTCTCATCGCGCGCCACAATCTGTTCTTCCAGACCCTGGCCCACCAGATCGCCCATCAGCGTGGTCATCACGTCATTGAGCGTGATGATCCCCACCACCAGCGCGTATTCATTCATGATTACCGCGAAGTCTTCCCCGGCGGTTTTGAAGCTTTCCAGCGCTTCGGAGAGCGTCAGGGTGTCCGGCACAATCAGCGTATTGCGGATCTGGACGCCGCTGTTCAGCGCCAGGCTCTGGTTCGCCAGCACACGGTTCAGCAAGTCTTTGGAATCCACATAGCCAATGATGTGGTCAATATCCTCATTACAGACCAGGAACTTGGAGTGCGGATGTTCCGCCACTTTGTTCTTCAGGCTCTGCTCGTCTTCGTGCAGATCGAACCAGATCACGTTCTCGCGGCCGGTCATTGATGACGGCACGGTACGCGACTCCAGCTCAAACACGTTCTCGATCAGCTCATGCTCCTGCTTACGCAGCACCCCTGCCAGCGCACCGGCTTCGAACACCGCGTAGACATCATCAGAGGTGATGTCGTCTTTACGTACCATCGGCAGCTTGAACAGGCGGAAGATGGTGTTTGCCAGGCCGTTAAAGAACCACACCAGCGGGCGGAACACGAACAGGCAGAAGCGCATCGGGTTGATGATGCGCAAAGCCACGGCTTCGGGCGCAATCATACCGATGCGTTTCGGGGTCAAGTCGGCAAACAGAATGAACAGGCCGGTCACCAGCGAGAAGGAGAGGATAAAGCTCAGTTGCTCGGAGAGTTCAGGAGAGAAGTAGTTAGAGAAAACGCTATGAAACACCGGGGAGAATGCGGCGTCGCCGACGATACCGCCCAGGATGGCGACGGCATTAAGGCCAATTTGCACTACGGTGAAGAACATCCCCGGATTTTCCTGCATTTTCAGGACCCGTTGGGCATTAAGGTTGCCATCATCGGCGAGCAGCTTAAGTTTGATTTTACGGGATGCGGCCAGAGAGATTTCCGATATCGAGAAAAATGCACTGACAGCGATTAGACAAAGTATGACTAAGATACTGTTTAACATAGTTTATCCGGCTTCTCGCCAGATCCTCAGAGATAATACTGTGAAGAGACATTGAGTACCCGCTCGTAGCGTTGAGCCGGTTATTTACGCGGCTAGTATAGCGTAAAGGCGTGTAAATCTGCCAGAGGTCACGTTTTACACATATTTTGAGGGTAAATGTATGCCGGGTAACGCAAGGTGTTACCCGGCATAGCAGGGGGGAACTGCCTGCTCTGCTCTCGCACCAGATACCTCTCTCCCGCACGATAGGGCACAGCTTACGGCGTCAGGCCATCGTATAACCCGCGTTTTGTGTTCGAGGGATGTTAAGCGACACCTCCTGCACCCGCAAAAGGCCAGGGGAGCGATGGTCCGCACCGCGCGGGATCGGGGTATAAACGCTGTGCAACTATTGCAGACGCAGCTCAACCGGCCGCAGGCACCGGTTTTGAAGTTGCTGTTAAAGGGTAAAGAGATAAAGGACGGTTCGGTGAGCAATGCCATGCGCCACGCGGCTCGCGTGGCGCTAAACCGATAATCAGGCCAGTTGTGGCGGCAGGCATACGCCGATGCCACCGATACCGCAGTAGCCGTACGGATTTTTATGCAGGTACTGCTGGTGATCGTCTTCCGCGTAGTAGAACGGCAGCGCGGTGGCGATCTCCGTGGTGACCTGACGGTCGTCGTTTGCCGCGAGCATCGCCTGCTGGAAGCGCGCCAGGCTGTCGCGGGCCGCCGCGTCCTGTTCCGGGGTGAGCGGATAGATCGCCGAGCGGTACTGGGTGCCGTGGTCATTGCCCTGACGCATACCCTGCGCCGGGTCGTGGTTTTCCCAGAACACCTGCAGCAGCTGTTCATAGCTGATCACGTTCGGGTCATACACAACCCGCACCGCCTCGGCATGACCGGTCTGGCCGGAGCAGACTTCGCGGTAGGTTGGGTTAGGGGTATAGCCGCCGGTGTAGCCCGCAGCGGTGCTGTAGACGCCAGGCAGCTGCCAGAACAGGCGCTCCACGCCCCAGAAACAGCCCATCGCGAACAGGGCGATAGCCATGCCGTCGGGGACGTTGGTCATTGAGTGACCGTTCACGGCGTGCAGGGTGGCGACTGGCATAGGGGTGTTCCGTCCCGGTAATGCATCCGCCTGAGCAACAAGGTGCTTTTTATCGAATAAACTCACGGTGTGACCTCCGGGTAGGTGATGTTTGGGTTAAGGTTGTCACGACGCGTTTAATTGAACACAATAAATGCCGTGAATGAGTCTAGATTTAAACATAAGAAATATTAGGTTGTTTAACCATTTTTCAACCCGTGTATTGGGTTTTGGGCTTTATGCCGTGATCTGCCGCGGAGCGGCAATTCATCTGCTTCCAGGGGTGGAAACAAGGATATTCAGGAGAAAACGTGCCAAAAATCCGCCAGTTATGTTTAGTCAGTTTCTTGCTGACAAGCGGAATCGCCGACGCGGCGAATGTTCGTTTGCAGGTTGAGGGGTTATCCGGGAAACTGGAAAAAAACGTACGCGCACAGCTCTCCACGATCCAGAGCGACGAAGTGACGCCAGACCGTCGCTTCCGCGCCCGTGTGGATGACGCCATCCGTGGCGGTTTAAAAGCGCTCGGCTACTACGAACCCACTATCGACTTCGAACTGCGTCCACCTCCGGCCAAAGGGCGACAGGTATTGATTGCCCGCGTCAAGCCGGGCGAGCCGGTGCTGATCGGCGGCACGGACGTGGTGCTGCGCGGCGGCGCGCGCACGGATCACGACTACCTCGATCTGCTGAATACGCGACCGAAAAACGGCACCGTGCTTAATCACAGCGATTACGACGGCTTCAAAAAAGATCTGACCAAAGTGGCGCTGCGCAAAGGCTATTTCGACAGTCAGTTCAATAAAAGCCAGCTGGGCATTGCCCTCGACAGACGCCTGGCATTCTGGGATATCGACTACGACAGCGGCGAACGTTACCGCTTTGGCGACGTCACCTTTGAAGGGTCGCAAATTCGCGACGAATATCTGCAAAATCTGATCCCCTTCAAAGAGGGCGACTATTACCAGTCGAAAGATCTGGCCGAGCTTAACCGCCGCCTCTCTGCCACCGGCTGGTTTAACTCAGTAGTGGTAGCCCCAGAATTTGATAAAGCGCGGCAGACCAAAGTGCTGCCGCTGCACGGCGTGGTCTCGCCACGCACCGAGAACACCATTGAGACCGGGGTCGGTTACTCCACTGACGTCGGCCCGCGGGTCAAAGCGACGTGGAAAAAGCCGTGGATGAACTCCTACGGCCATAGCCTGACCACCAACGCCAGTATCTCTGCTCCCGAACAGCAGCTGGATTTCAGCTATAAAATGCCGCTGCTGAAAAACCCGCTTGAGCAATATTACCTGGTGCAGGGCGGCTTTAAGCGCACCGATCTGAACGATACCGAAGCCGACTCCACGACCCTCGCCGTGTCGCGCTACTGGGATCTCTCCAGCGGCTGGCAGCGCGCCATTAACCTGCGCTGGAGCCTCGACCACTTTACCCAGGCCAATGTAACTAACACCACCATGCTGCTCTATCCGGGGGTGATGATCAGCCGTACCCGCTCCCGCGGCGGGCTGATGCCGACCTGGGGCGATTCACAGCGCTATTCAGTGGATTACTCCAATACTGCCTGGGGTTCAGATGTCGATTTTGTCGTGGTGCAGGCGCAGAACGCCTGGATCCGCACCCTCTACGATCGTCACCGCTTTGTGATGCGCGGCAATCTGGGCTGGATTGAGACCGGCGATTTCGAAAAAGTGCCGCCGGATCTTCGCTTCTTCGCCGGGGGCGATCGCAGTATTCGTGGCTATAAATACAAATCCATCGCGCCAAAAGATGACGACGGCAAGCTGATCGGGGCCTCGAAGCTGGCCACCGGCTCGCTGGAGTATCAATACAACGTCACCGGAAAATGGTGGGGCGCGACCTTTATCGACAGCGGGGAAGCGGTAAGCGATATCCGCCGCAGCGACTTCAAAACCGGCGCGGGCGTCGGGGTGCGCTGGGAGTCACCGGTCGGGCCGATCAAGCTCGATTTCGCCGTGCCGGTGGGTGATAAAGATGAACACGGTTTACAGTTTTACATCGGTCTGGGGCCTGAATTATGAGTTTATGGAAGAAAATCAGCCTCGGCGTTGTGCTGTTTGTTCTGCTGCTGCTGTCTGCGGTGGCCTTTCTGGTGGGCACCACCAGCGGGCTGCATCTGCTGTTTAAGGCGGCCAACCGTTGGGTGCCGGGGCTGGAGATTGGCCAGGTCACCGGCGGCTGGCGCGACCTGCATCTGAAAAACGTCCGCTATGACCAGCCGGGCGTGGCGGTCACCGCGGGCGATCTGCACCTGGCGGTGAAGCTCAGCTGTCTGCGTGACAGCAGCCTGTGCGTTAACGATCTGTCGTTAAAAGACGTGTTCGTGACGATCGATTCGAAAAAAATGCCGGAAGCGGCACCGCCTGCTGAAGAGGAGAGCGGGCCGCTGGATCTCTCCACGCCATACCCGATTTCGCTTAACCGGGTGGCGCTGAATAATGTCAACGTCAAAATCGACGACACCACCGTGTCGGTGATGGACTTCACCTCGGGCCTGCGCTGGCAGGAGAAAAACCTGACCCTGACGCCGACCGCCCTGCAGGGGCTGCTGATTGCCCTGCCGAAAGTGGCGGACGTGGCGCAGGAGGAGATCGTCGAGCCAAAAATTCAGAATCCGAAGCCGGAAGAGAAGCCGCTGGGCGAAACGCTGAAAGATCTCTTCTCTAAACCGGTCCTGCCGGAGATGACCGACGTTCATCTGCCGCTGAACCTCAACATCGAAGAGTTTAAGGGCGAGCAACTGCGCCTGACCGGCGATACGGACCTGACGGTCTTCAACATGCTGCTGAAGGTGAGCAGTATCGACGGCAATATGAAGCTCGACGCGCTGGATATCGACACCAACCAGGGGAGCGTCAACGCCACCGGTAATGCGCAGCTGCGCGATAACTGGCCGGTGGACATCACTCTCAACAGCAGCCTGAACATCGACCCCATCAAGGGCGAAAAGGTGAAGCTGAAGGTCGGCGGTGCCCTGCGTGAGCAACTGGAGTTTGGCGTGAACCTCTCCGGTCCGGTGGATCTGGTGCTGCGCGGCCAGACCCGCCTTGCAGAGGCGGGCCTGCCGCTCAACCTGGAAGTGGTCAGTGAACAGCTGTACTGGCCCTTCACCGGCGAGAAGCAGTATCAGGCCGATGACGTGAAGCTGAAGCTTACCGGCAAAATGACCGACTACACCCTGTCGTTCCGCACTGCGGTGAAAGGGGAGGGGCTACCGCCTGCGGGCATTACCCTTGATGCGAAGGGCAACGAACAGCAGATCAACCTCGATAAGCTGACGGTCGCGGCGCTGGAGGGCAAAACCGAGCTGACGGCGCTGCTCGACTGGCAGCAGGCGATCAGCTGGCGCGGGGAGCTGAAGCTCACCGGGATCAACACCGCCAAAGAGGTGCCAGACTGGCCATCGAAGCTCGACGGCCTGATTAAAACCCGCGGCAGTTTGTACGGCGGCAGCTGGCAGATGGATGTGCCGGAGCTGAAAATTACCGGCAACGTGAAGCAGAACAAAGTGGATGTACATGGCTCGCTGAAGGGCAACAGCTACCTGCAGTGGATCATTCCCGGCCTGCACGTGGCGCTGGGCCGCAATACCGCCGACATTAAGGGCGAGCTGGGGGTGAAAGATCTGGATCTGGATGCCACCATCGACGCGCCGAATCTTGATAATGCTCTGCCGGGGCTGGGCGGAACGGCGAAAGGGCTGGTGAAAGTGCGCGGCACGGTCGAGGCCCCGCAGCTTCTGGCTGACATCACCGCTAACGGCCTGCGCTGGCAGGAACTCACCATTGCCCGCGTGCGCGTCGATGGTGATGTGAAATCCACCGACCAGATCGCCGGACACATGAACCTGCGCGTGGATCGTATTTCGCAGCCGGGGGTTAACCTCAATCAGGTTACCCTGGAGGCCAAAGGCAGCGAGAAACAGCACGACCTCCAGCTGCGCGTCCAGGGCGATCCGGTCTCGGGTCAGCTGCATCTGGCGGGCAGTTTTGACCGCAAAGAGATGCGCTGGAAAGGCACGCTCGACAACACCCGCTTCGCCACCCCGGTGGGGCCGTGGTCGTTAACCCGCTCGATTGCGCTGGATTACCGCAATGCGGAGCAGAAGGTCAGCATCGGGCCACACTGCTGGACCAACCCGAACGCTGAGCTGTGCGTGCCGCAGACTATTGATGCCGGGGCCGAAGGGCGGGCGGTAGTGAACCTCAATCGCTTTGACCTGGCGATGCTCAAACCGTTTATGCCGGACGCCACCCAGGCCAGCGGCGTGTTTAGCGGTAAAGCGGATGTGGCCTGGGATACTACCAAACCGGGGCTGCCGCAGGGCAACGTCACGCTCTCCGGGCGCAACGTGAAGGTCACGCAGGTGGTGAACGACGCGCCGCTGCCGCTGGCATTCACCACGCTCAATCTTACCGCCGATCTGCACAACAACCGCGCCGAGCTGGGCTGGCTGATCCGCCTCGCCAACAACGGCCAGTTTGATGGCCAGATCCAGGTAACCGATCCGCAAGGGCAGCGTAACCTGGGCGGCAACGTCAATATCCGCAATCTCAACCTGGCGATGGCCAACGCCATTTTCTCCCGGGGCGAGAAAGCGGCAGGGATGCTGAACGCTAACCTGCGGCTGGCCGGTAACGCGCAAAGCCCGCAGCTCTTCGGTCAGATGCAACTGAACGGGGTCGATATCGACGGCAACTTTATGCCGTTCGATATGCTGCCGAGCCAGCTGGCGATGAACTTCAACGGCATGAGTTCGACGCTGACCGGGACCGTGCGCACCCAGCAGGGGCAGATCAACCTCAGCGGCGATGCCGACTGGAGCCAAATCGATAACTGGCGCGCCCGGGTGGCGGCTAAAGGCAGCAAGGTGCGCATCACGGTGCCGCCAATGGTGCGTTTAGACGTCTCGCCGGACGTGGTCTTTGAGGCCACGCCACAGCTGTTCACTCTTGATGGCCGGGTCGATGTGCCGTGGGCGCGTATTGTGGTGCATGACCTGCCGGAAAGCGCGGTGGGCGTCTCCAGCGACGAGGTGATGCTCGACAAAAATCTGCAGCCGGAAGAGACCAGGCGGGCTTCTATCCCGATCAACAGCAACCTGATCGTGCATGTGGGCAACAACGTGCGGCTGGATGCCTTTGGCCTGAAGGCGAGGCTCACCGGCGATCTGAAGGTCGCGCAGGATAAACAGGGGCTGGGCCTGAACGGGCAGATCACTATCCCGGAAGGGCGCTTCCACGCTTACGGGCAGGATCTGCTTGTCCGCAAAGGCGAGCTGCTCTTCTCCGGTCCACCGGATCAGCCGCTGCTGAATATCGAGGCGATTCGTAATCCAGAGGCCACCGAGAATGACGTGATCGCCGGGGTGCGAGTCACCGGCACCGCTGACGAACCGAAAGCGGAGATATTCTCCGACCCGGCCATGTCCCAGCAGGAAGCGCTCTCATACCTGCTGCGCGGGCAAGGTCTGGACAGCAATCAGAGCGACAGTGCGGCGATGACTTCAATGTTAGTCGGTCTGGGGGTTGCACAAAGTGGTCAGGTTGTGGGTAAAATCGGGGAGACGTTTGGCGTAAGCAATCTGGCGCTGGACACCCAGGGGGTCGGTGACTCTTCACAGGTGGTGGTCAGTGGCTATGTACTGCCGGGTCTGCAGGTGAAATATGGCGTGGGGATCTTTGACTCGCTGGCGACACTCACGTTACGCTATCGCCTGATGCCTAAGCTATATCTGGAAGCGGTGTCTGGCGTAGATCAGGCACTCGATTTGCTCTATCAGTTTGAGTTTTAGCAATGCGAATATTTGTCTACGGCAGTTTACGAACCAAGCAGGGCAACAGCCACTGGATGACCAACGCCCAGTTGCTGGGGGATTACAGTATCGAGAACTACCAGTTGTACAGCCTGGGCCACTATCCAGGCGCGGTTCCGGGGAACGGAGCAGTACAGGGTGAGGTTTATCGTATTGATAATGCCACGCTGGCTGAACTTGATGCCTTGCGCACTAAAGGCGGGGAATATGCTCGCCGGTTGATCCAGACGCCCTACGGCAGTGCCTGGATGTACGTGTACCAACGTCCGGTCGATGGCCTGACGCTGATTGAAAGCGGTAACTGGTTAGACAGAGACCAGTACTGAGATGAACAACGCCACCCTCGGGTGGCGTTGTTTTTTGTTATGCCCCTTCCTGGCGCAGCTTAAAGATCTGCACCGTCTCCAGTAGCTGTTCAGCCTGGCGATGCATCGCCTGTGCCGCCGCGGACGACTCCTGCGAAAGCGTAGCGTTTTGCTGCGTGGCGGCATCCATATGGGTGACGGCCACGTTCACCTGATCGATGCCCGTGCTTTGCTCGTGGCTGGCTAACGAAATTGCCTCAATCAGTTCACTCACCTTGCTGACGCTTTGCAGAATACCGGCCATGGCAATCCCGGCTTCTTTGACCTGACCATTACCCTCATCGATACGGCTGACAGAGCGATCGATAAGGATGCGAATCTCTTTGGCGGCCGAGGCAGAACGCTGGGCCAGCGCGCGCACTTCAGCCGCGACTACCGCGAATCCGCGGCCTTCGGTTCCCGCCCGGGCGGCTTCGACCGCGGCGTTCAGCGCGAGGATGTTGGTCTGGAAGGCGATACTGTCGATCATGCTGATGATGGTGTTGATCTCGCTGGAGAAATTATGGATCTCGCTCATGGTCTGCATGGCACGATCCACGGCTTCCTCGCCCTGACGCGCCACCTGACGGGCATTACGAGCCAGATCGCTGGCGGTTCGTGAATGTTCCGCGTTGCTTTTGACCACCGAGGTCAGCTCTTCCATCGACGCGGCGGTCTGCTCCAGGGCACTGGCCTGGGCTTCGTTACGGGAAGAGAGTTCATGGCTGCCACTGGCAATCTGTGCCGAGGCGGTGGCGATGGTCTCAGTGCCGCTGCGTACCCCGGACACAATGCGGGTCAGGTTGATGTTCATCTCTTGCAGGGCATGCATCAGTTCGGCCGTCTCATCGCGACCGGCAACTGTAAAGCGGGACTGCAAATCCCCGGCGGCCACGGTACGGGCGATGCTCACAGCCTGGGCCAGCGGCCGGGTGATGCTGCGGATTAACCACCAGGTCACCAGCATTCCGGCGCCGAGCGTTAACGCCATCGTCAGCGCCAGCATCCAGCGGGTCTGCTGATAGCGGGCCTGGTTCTGGTCAGCGATCTGCTGGTGAAGCATCTTTGCGTGCTGGAGAGTGTTCGCCACCACCTCGTCGATCATTCTGGTCGGTTCGCGGTCAATGCCAGTGACCTGCTTATCCACGCGCTGGGCGCTGGTCACATCCCCCACCTGATAATCGTTCAGCGCTTTCAGGTACTGTTGCTCCAGCCCGGCGTGGATCTGCCGGGTTGCCAGAACCTCGCGGTTATCCATACCGATTTTGGGCAGCAGCTCGCTCAAATGGGTGAGCAGCGCCTGGGTGGCCTGGCTCTCGCGGCTAAAAGCATTTTTGTATTTATCGAACGCCTCCTGCCCCTGGGCACCGCGCAGCAGGGTGTTTTTCCACTCTTGCACCTGGATTTTAAACTGCACCTGGGCGTTACGTGCAGTGTCGATGCTTTCCGTGATGGACTGTTCCATTGCCATAATGCGTTGTTGCTGCGTCAGGCTGTCGTTGTTAATCGCCAGGCCGCGCAACCCGGTGAAGAGTGTTGCAAGCAGCAGCAGTGCGGCCAGCAATCCTAGCCGCTGGCCAATTGTAAGGGTGTTGATTTTCATCTGTAGCAGGTATTTCCCTGGTGGAATAAAGCGATCGTGATCACGTAACGGAGGTATCGACCGAGGGCAGACAGACTTTAAGGGCGCAGAAGGGGAATAAGACAGGCTAAACGCGCTATCTCGTTAATATACAGAGAGAAAAAGGGTGTGTGACATTTTCGTGACAATTGACGGGCATAAAAAAGCCCCGACAAGTCGGGGCTTTTTACACGTTAAGAATTACTTCTTAGCGCGCTCAAAGGAGGCAATGATTTCAGCTTTAGCCGCTTCTGCATTGTCCCAACCTTCAACTTTCACCCATTTGCCTTTCTCGAGATCTTTGTAGTGCTCGAAGAAGTGGGCGATCTGCGCTTTCAGCAGTTCTGGCAGGTCGTTCACATCTTTGATGTGATCGTACTCTTTGCTCAGCTTGGTGTGCGGTACCGCAACCAGTTTCGCATCTTCACCGGCTTCGTCGGTCATTTTCAGAACACCAACCGGACGGCAGCGGATTACGGAACCAGGCTGCAGTGGGTATGGGGTTGGGACCAGCACGTCTACCGGGTCACCGTCCAGAGACAGGGTGTGGTTGATGTAACCGTAGTTGCACGGATAGAACATCGCGGTAGACATGAAACGGTCAACGAACAGCGCACCGGTGTCTTTGTCGATTTCGTATTTGATAGGATCAGCGTTCGCCGGGATTTCGATAACTACGTAGATGTCTTCCGGCAGTTCTTTACCCGCTGGGACGTTGAGTAAGCTCATGTCTGTGTCCTTTAAAATGATTGGTAATCAAGTGGCGAGTATTATAGCCAACTGACGCGGAATGTCTTCGCCTGTTTTCATCCTTCACCGCTTCTGAGCGCCAGTATTAGACCTTTCTCATGACAAGATAATCCATAAACTTAGCCGCATCTTTAATGGCTCAATGAAAGCGATTACAAACTTGTGATTAACGTTTTATTCACTTCTTCGAAGTGTGATGTAACACACTCCGTTACATCTCGTATTGTCTATAGTCATTTCGCAGAACACCTTTTACCCAACAATAAACTACCCTACGAGGACGTTCTTATGTGGAAGCGCTTACTTCTTGTCACAGCAGTTTCAGCAGCCATGTCGTCTATGGCAATGGCCGCCCCATTAACCGTAGGATTCGCTCAAGTCGGCTCAGAATCAGGCTGGCGAGCAGCTGAAACCAACGTCGCGAAAAGCGAGGCCGAAAAGCGCGGCATCACGCTGAAAATCGCTGACGGTCAGCAAAAACAGGAAAACCAGATCAAAGCGGTGCGTTCTTTTATCGCCCAGGGCGTTGACGCCATCTTCATTGCGCCGGTCGTGGCAACAGGCTGGGAGCCGGTATTGAAAGAAGCCAAAGATGCCGAAATTCCGGTGTTCCTGCTTGATCGTTCCATCGATGTAAAAGACAAATCTCTCTATATGACCACCGTAACTGCCGATAACGTGCTGGAAGGCAAATTGATCGGTGAATGGCTGGTGAAGCAGGTGGATGGCAAGCCATGTAACGTGGTGGAACTGCAGGGCACCGTCGGTGCCAGCGTGGCCATCGACCGTAAGAAAGGCTTTGCCGATGCCATTTCCAAAGCGTCAAACATCAAGATTATCCGTTCTCAGTCCGGCGACTTCACCCGCAGTAAAGGGAAAGAGGTCATGGAAAGCTTTATCAAAGCCGAGAACAACGGCAAAAACATCTGCATGGTTTACGCCCATAACGATGACATGGTGATCGGCGCCATTCAGGCTATTAAAGAAGCGGGTCTGAAACCAGGCACCGATATCCTGACCGGCTCTATCGACGGCGTACCAGACATCTATAAAGCGATGATCGACAAAGAGGCCAACGCCAGCGTTGAGCTGACGCCAAACATGGCTGGTCCGGCTTTCGATGCGCTGGAAAAATTCAAGAAAGACGGCACCATGCCAGAGAAAGTCACCATCACCAAATCCACGCTTTATCTGCCTGATACCGCAAAAGAAGAGTTAGAGAAAAAGAAAAATATGGGCTACTAAGCCTTAACCCCTCACCCCTGCCCTCTCCCCATAGGGGAGAGGGAGAAAGGCGGGTTGGGCAGAATATTAAAGCCTGGCACGGTTAATTCCCTCTCCTCACAGGAGAGGGGGAAAGGCGGGTTGGGCAGAAAATTAAAGCCTGGCACGTTCAATTCTCTCTTCCCACAGGAGAGAAGGGGAAAGGCGGGTTGGGCAGAAAATTAAAGATTTGCACGATCAATTCCCTCTCCCCTCCGGGGAGAGGGTTAGGGTGAGGGGGAAATATGACCACTGAACAACACCAGGAAATCCTCCGCACAGAGGGCTTAAGCAAATTCTTCCCCGGCGTAAAAGCGCTGGATAACGTCGATTTTAGCCTGCGGCGCGGCGAGATCATGGCCCTTCTTGGGGAAAACGGCGCGGGTAAATCCACGCTGATTAAAGCCCTGACCGGCGTGTATCACGCCGATCGCGGCACTATCTGGCTGGAAGGCCAGGCCATTTCGCCAAAAAATACCGCCCATGCCCAGCAGCTGGGAATCGGGACGGTCTATCAGGAAGTGAACCTGCTGCCGAACATGTCGGTCGCTGATAACCTGTTTATCGGTCGCGAGCCGCGGCGTTTTGGCTTTTTGCGCCGCAAAGAGATGGAGGCCCGCGCCACCCGGCTGATGGAGTCCTACGGCTTTTCCCTCGACGTGCGCGAACCGTTGAACCGTTTTTCGGTGGCGATGCAGCAGATCGTCGCTATCTGCCGCGCTATCGATCTCTCTGCCAAAGTGCTGATCCTCGATGAACCCACCGCCAGCCTGGATACCCAGGAGGTGGAGATGCTCTTTACTCTGATGCGTCAGCTGCGCGATCAGGGGGTGAGCCTGATTTTTGTCACCCACTTCCTCGATCAGGTCTACGAAGTGAGCGACCGCATTACCGTGCTGCGTAATGGCGGCTTTGTTGGCTGTCGCGAAACCCGCGAGCTGCCGCAAATCGAGCTGGTGAAAATGATGCTTGGCCGCGAGCTGGAGACCAACGCCCTCCAGCGTGCGGGCCGGACGCTGCTAAGTGAAAAGCCCATTGCGGCGTTCAAGGATTACGGCAAGAAAGGCACCATTGCGCCGTTTAACCTGGAAGTCCGCCCTGGCGAGATCGTCGGCCTGGCGGGGCTGTTGGGTTCAGGCCGTACCGAAACCGCAGAGGTGATCTTCGGCATTAAACCAGCCGACACCGGCACTGCGCTGATCAAAGGCAAACCCCAGGCGCTGCGTTCCCCGCATCAGGCCTCCAGCCTCGGGATCGGCTTCTGCCCGGAAGATCGCAAAACCGACGGGATTATTGCCGCGGCCTCCGTGCGTGAAAACATCATTCTGGCCCTGCAGGCCCAGCGCGGCTGGCTGCGGCCAATCCCGCGTAAAGAGCAGAACGCCATTGCCGAGCGCTTTATTCGCCAACTGGGGATCCGCACCCCGAGCGCCGAACAGCCCATCGAATTTCTCTCGGGCGGCAACCAGCAGAAGGTGCTGCTGTCGCGCTGGCTACTGACCAAACCGCAGTTCCTGATCCTCGACGAGCCGACACGGGGCATCGACGTGGGGGCGCATGCGGAGATTATCCGTCTGATCGAAACGCTCTGCGCCGACGGCCTGGCGCTACTGGTGATCTCCTCGGAACTGGAGGAGCTGGTGGGCTATGCCGATCGCGTGATCATCATGCGTGACCGGCAGCAGGTGGCCGAGATCCCGCTGGACGGGCTGTCCGTTCCGGCAATCATGAACGCCATTGCGGCATAAGGAGTAGATCGTGATGCCACGTTCACTGACTCAAACTGGCGAGCCGAAACGCCGCTTCCGCTGGCCCACCGGGACGCCGCAAATCATTGCGCTGCTGCTGGTGTTGCTGGTGGATAGCCTCGTTTCGCCGCATTTTTATCAGATTATCCTCCAGGATGGCCGCCTGTTCGGCAGCCCGATTGATATCTTAAACCGCGCGGCCCCGGTGGCCCTGCTGGCGATCGGCATGACCCTGGTGATCGCCACTGGCGGTATCGACCTGTCGGTAGGGGCGGTGATGGCTATCGCGGGCGCCACCGCGGCCTCGATGACCGTGGCCGGACACAGCCTGCCGGTGGTGCTGCTGGTGACCCTGGGAACGGGCGTGCTGGCGGGATTGTGGAACGGCATCCTGGTGGCGATCCTCAAAATACAGCCCTTCGTCGCCACCCTGATCCTGATGGTGGCCGGACGCGGGGTGGCGCAGCTGATCACCTCCGGGCAGATCGTCACCTTTAACGCCCCCAATCTGGCGTGGATCGGCAGCGGTTCGCTGCTGTTCTTCCCGACGCCGGTGATTATCGTGGTGGTGACGCTGATTGCGTTCTGGCTGTTCACCCGCAAAACCGCCCTCGGGATGTTCATTGAAGCGGTGGGGATTAACATTCGCGCGGCGAAAAACGCCGGGGTCAGCACCCGCCTGATGGTGATGCTGACCTACGTCTTAAGCGGGGTCTGCGCCGCCATTGCCGGGATCATTGTCGCGGCCGATATACGCGGGGCCGACGCCAACAACGCGGGCCTGTGGCTGGAGCTGGATGCGATCCTCGCGGTAGTCATCGGCGGCGGGTCGCTGATGGGCGGGCGCTTTAACCTGCTGCTGTCGGTGATTGGCGCGCTGATTATCCAGGGAATGAACACCGGGATCCTGCTGTCTGGTTTCTCGCCCGAGTTAAACCAGGTGGTGAAAGCGGTAGTGGTGCTCTGCGTGCTGATCGTCCAGTCGCCGCGCTTTATCAGTCTTATTAAGGGGATGCGTGGCCATGATAAAACGTAATTTACCGTTAATGATCACCCTGGGCGTGTTCGTGCTGGGCTATCTCTACTGTCTGACGCAATTCCCCGGTTTTGCCTCGACGCGTGTGATCTGCAACATCCTGACCGATAACGCCTTTCTTGGGATCATTGCCGTCGGCATGACCTTCGTGATCCTCTCCGGCGGGATCGACCTCTCCGTTGGGTCAGTGATCGCCTTTACTGGCGTCTTCCTGGCGAAAGCGATCGGCTACTGGGGGATCTCCCCACTGCTGGCCTTCCCGCTGGTGCTGGTGATGGGCTGCGCCTTCGGCGCCTTTATGGGGTTGTTGATTGATGCGCTGAAGATCCCGGCGTTCATTATCACCCTCGCCGGGATGTTCTTCCTGCGCGGCGTCAGCTATCTGGTATCGGAAGAGTCGATCCCGATTAACCATCCGGTTTACGACACGCTCTCCAGTCTGGCGTGGAAAATTCCCGGCGGCGGCCGTCTGAGTATTCTCGGGCTGGTGATGCTGGGCGTGGTGGTGATCGGTATTTTCCTCGCCCACCGTACCCGCTTCGGTAACGAGGTGTACGCCATCGGCGGCAGCGCGACCTCTGCCAACCTGATGGGGATCTCCACCCGCAGCACCACCATCCGTATCTATATGCTCTCAACCGGGCTGGCGACGCTGGCGGGGATTGTCTTCTCCATCTATACCCAGGCAGGCTACGCCCTGGCGGGTGTGGGCGTTGAGCTGGACGCGATTGCCTCGGTGGTGATTGGCGGCACGCTGCTGAGCGGCGGGGTCGGCACGGTGCTGGGGACGCTGTTTGGCGTGGCGATCCAGGGGCTGATCCAGACCTATATCAACTTCGACGGCACGCTGAGTTCCTGGTGGACCAAGATTGCGATAGGCATCCTGCTGTTTATCTTTATCGCCCTGCAGCGCGGCCTGACGGTGCTCTGGGAGAACCGCCAAAGCTCGCCTGTCACCCGCGTGAGCACAACGACCAGCAAGGGATAACTTGCTGAATTTTCGCAATGTCTAAATCTTTTCCGGTAGCGGCCGATAACCCTTAATTCTGTCCAGATTTATCTCGCTACCGGAAATTACATCATGCTTAAAACGCTATCGATTCGTACCGGCTTGCTTTCGTTACTGGCCGTCATGACCCTCCTGCTGCTGCTCGTCAGCGGTATCGGCATTTATGCCCTCACACAAAGTTCCGCTTCACTGCAGCGCATTAATCATCTTCAGGGTGAACAGCTGGTGCAGCTTAACTCGGGCTACACCCTGATCCTGCGCGCGCGCAACGAAGCAGGGCAGGCCGTGCGCATGATGGAGGTGGGTCTGCTGGATGACGCCGCAAAAGCGGTGAAAAACATCAATGATGAAATCACGCAGGCACAAACCACGTTGAAAAACGTGATCGATAGCGGGGTAAACGATCCCGAAGGCGAACTGCTGCTGAAGAAGGTTGCGGCAAGCCTCGCAGCCTATAATGACCAGGGGATCGTGCCGATGCAGAACGCGCTGAAAGAGCAGAGCGCGGATGCCTATTACGATCTGCTGGAGAACCATCTGGTGCCGGTGGCACGTCAGTTTGATAACGACATGCAGGCCTTCCAGACCTGGAGCAACAGCCGCGGTAAAGCCGAAGTGGCGGCGGTGCAGGCCAGTAAAAACCGGGTAATGATGCTGATTATCGTCGCCGCGCTGCTGACCGCCGGGATTATTGTGCTGGCCTGGCTGGCACTGCGTCATATGCTCCTGAAGCCTCTCTCCACCTCTATCGCCCAGCTTGAACACGTGGCCGCCGGGGATTTGACCCACACTCTGCCTGTGCCCGCAAGCCAGGAGTTTAACCGCCTGAATGCCGCCATCGAAGCGATGCGCCAGTCGCTGATGGGATCGGTGCTGCGCGTGCGCGATGCCAGTTCCCAGATCGACACCGGCAGCCGGGAGCTGACCGCCGGCAACATGCATCTTGCCCAGCGCACCGAATCCACCGCCACCTCGCTGGAGCAGACCGCTGCCAGCATGGAAGAGCTTACGGCCACGGTGAAACAGAACGCCCATAACGCCGAGCAGGCACATCAGGTGGCGAAGACGATGTCTGACACCGCTGACCGCGGCAGCGAAATGGTGTGCTACGTGATTGAGAAGATGCGCGATATCTCCGGCAGCGCCGACCGTATCGCCGATATTCTCAGCGTTATCGACGGCATTGCCTTCCAGACCAATATCCTGGCGCTCAACGCCTCGGTAGAGGCCGCCCGCGCGGGTGAGCAGGGCCGTGGTTTTGCGGTGGTGGCCGGTGAAGTGCGTATACTCGCCAGCCGCAGCGCCGATGCGGCAAAAGAGATCCGCACCCTGATCAGCGACTCGCAGTCACACGTCAGCGAAGGCAGCGAGCTGGCGCAGCAGGCGGGTGAAACCATGGATGAGATCGCCAGCGAGGTCATGCGCATGACTCGCCTGATGCGTGAGATTGCTAACGCATCGCACGAGCAGAGCAGGGGCATTGAGCAGGTTAATATTGCGGTCAATCAGATGGACGAAACCGCCCAGCAAAACGCGGCGCTGGTCCAGCAGTCTTCCGCCGCGACGCGCTCGCTGGAAGAGCAGTCGCGCGAGCTTATCGAGGCGATGTCATCGTTTAAACTGTCGATGCAACAGGCGTAGCATCATCACATTCCGGCGCTGTAACAGGCGCCGGAATGCTCTCACTCATGGACGGCGCATTGGCGATCTGGTCATGGATCAAGCCCAGCAGTTTTTCCATCTCAACGGTCAAGTGCAGCGCATAAGGCGTTGGCTCCAGAAACAAACCCTGGCGGGTAAACAGCGGCACATTAAAAAGCATTCCAAAGCGTTTCAACGCCATGCTCACGGCCGGTCTGGACATATCAAGACGTAAAGAGGCTTTGGCCATACTCCCGCACCTGACAACTTCAATAAAGATCGGAATCAGATTGAGGTCGATCCCAGTAGCTGCGCGAGAGAGATTTTTCATTTCTGCGAATTTCCGTTGAACACACTTTGAACGCCATAATGATGACGGATTGATTCAGCGGGTTACAGCAGCATTTTTATATAGTTTTATAGCGAAAAAGGTATAAATCACGGGGAAAGTAAGGGGTTGGATGGTGGGAGGAGTCCCACACAATGTTGGCACGGTCGGCCCCCTCTCCTCTATGGGGAGAGGGTTGGGGTGAGGGGAACATGCGGCTCAGGTGGTGGTTCCGTTCACCTTAGGTTCTGCACTTCTCTGCCAGCCGCGTCACCCGTGAATGTGGCTCCCTCTCCCCTTTGGGGAGAGGGTTGGGGTGAGGGGAACATGCGGCTCAGGTGGTGGTTCCGTTCACCGTAGGTTCAGCACTTCTCTGCCAGCCGCGTCACCCGTGAACGTGTGAAGGGGGCTCGCCGCCGCCCCCTTCACAATCCCGGCTCCCGGCAAAGAAAATCGCCGCTTCGCGGTGCGCTCAGCTTATTCCTCCAGGCTTTCGGGTCGGGCACCAGCCTGCATCCCTGCAGGCTATGCCCTCTCGGCGCGTCCCTGCGCCTCGCCCCGGCCTTCCGGAAACGCTTCGTCGATTTTCAGCCGGACCAGGGCGTCGCTGTAAGTCATTTATAATACTGGTCTTATTCCTTTGCTTTAAGAACAAGATAATTTCTGGGGACTTCTCCGGCCGGATGGCCCCTTTTGGTCAAACATACCGGTAAAGGTATAAATGACCGGAAAAATAAAAGGGGCCAGTAGGCCCCTTTTTCTCAAACTAACACATCAGGCATCCGGGTATTCCCGGATTAAGCGCTCGACGTCTTCCACCATATGATCGTTGCCGACGAAGAACGAACGGCGCTGGTGCAGGCTTTCAGGGATGATATCCATGATCCGCTCTTTACCGTCGCTGGCTTTACCGCCCGCCTGTTCAGCGAGGAAGGCCATCGGGTTGCACTCATACAGCAGACGCAGCTTACCTTCCGGGTGGCTGGCGGTGCTTGGGTAGAGATAGATGCCGCCTTTCAGCAGGTTGCGGTGGAAATCCGCTACCAGGGAGCCGATATAACGGGAGGTATAAGGACGCTGGGTGTCTTTATCCTCTTCCTGGCAGAATTTGATGTATTTCTTCACGCCCGCCGGGAATTTGATGTAGTTCCCTTCGTTGATGGAGTAAGTGCTGCCTTTCTGCGGGTAGCGCATGCGCTCCTGGCAGAGACAGAACACGCCCAACGACGGATCGTACGTAAAGGCATGCACCCCGCAGCCGGTGGTGTAAACCAGCATGGTGGAGGAGCCGTAAACCACATAGCCCGCGGCAACCTGCTTGTTGCCCGGCTGCAGGAAGTCTTCTTCGGTTACCGGCGTGCCGACAGGGGTAACGCGGCGGTAAATGGAGAAGATCGTGCCGACAGAGACGTTAACGTCGATGTTGGAGGAGCCATCCAGCGGATCCATCAGAACGACATATTTTGCGTGTTCACACCCTTCAAAGACCACGATTTCGTCTTCTTCTTCAGAGGCGATCCCCGCAACGATGTCGCGTGCGCGCAGTGCAGCTTTGAGTTTTTCATTCGCGAACAGATCGAGTTTTTGTTGAACTTCGCCCTGCACGTTTTCAGCACCGCTGGCACCCAGGATATCGACCAGACCGGCCTTATTGATATCGCGATGGATGATCTTGGCGCCCAGCTTTATTGCCGACAACAAAGCAGTGAGTTCACCGGTAGCATGCGAGAACTCGTGCTGCTTTTCGACAATAAATTCACCTAACGTTTTCATAACACCTTCCCTGCATTGGATGTTGAGTAAAGTTGTTGATGCCCAACAATCTTAACAAACTTTCAAATCTTCGCGCAGAGGTGAATCGCGCCAGCAACATACAGATTTCGCTGAAATGCGTTTCTCTGCCGCAGACATATGCGTAAAATGTGCGCCACATTGAAGAAGGATAGTGACGTATGCGCATTCATATATTGGGGATTTGTGGCACTTTCATGGGCGGTCTGGCTATGCTGGCGCGCTCTTTGGGCCATGAAGTGACAGGTTCGGACGCCAATGTGTATCCGCCTATGAGCACGCTGCTGGAAAACCAGGGCATTGATCTTATTCAGGGTTACGATGCCAGCCAGCTGGATCCGCAGCCGGATCTGGTCATCATCGGCAACGCCATGACCCGTGGAAATCCATGCGTGGAAGCCGTGCTGGAAAGGAATATTCCCTACATGTCAGGCCCGCAGTGGCTGCATGACTTTGTGCTGCGCGATCGCTGGGTTGTTGCTGTTGCGGGCACGCACGGCAAAACCACCACCGCCGGAATGGCGACCTGGATCCTGGAAGCCTGCGGCTACAAGCCAGGCTTTGTGATCGGTGGCGTGCCGGGGAATTTTGAGGTTTCTGCCCGCCTGGGCGACAGCCCGTTTTTTGTCATCGAAGCAGACGAATACGACTGCGCCTTCTTTGATAAGCGCTCTAAATTTGTTCACTACTGCCCGCGCACGCTGATCCTCAACAACCTTGAGTTCGATCACGCGGACATCTTCGATGACCTGAAAGCGATTCAGAAGCAGTTCCACCACCTGGTGCGTATCGTGCCGGGCCAGGGGCGCATCATCCTTCCGGAAAACGACGTCAACCTGAAGCAGACTATGGCGATGGGGTGCTGGAGTGAGCAGGAGCTGGTAGGCGAGCAGGGCCACTGGCAGGCGAAAAAGCTCACCAACGACGCCTCCCAGTGGGAAGTGCTGCTGGAGGGTGAAAAAGTCGGGGAAGTCCACTGGGGGCTGGTGGGCGAACACAACATGCATAACGGCCTGATGGCGATTGCCGCAGCCCGTCATGTGGGCGTACTGCCTGCCGATGCGGCGAATGCGCTGGGATCGTTTATCAACGCCCGCCGCCGTCTTGAACTGCGCGGCGAAGCCCATGGCGTGACGGTGTATGACGATTTTGCCCATCACCCGACGGCGATCCTCGCAACACTGGCTGCCCTGCGCGGCAAAGTGGGCGGCACGGCACGCATTCTGGCCGTACTGGAACCCCGCTCCAACACCATGAAAATGGGCGTTTGCAAAGACGATCTCGCGCCGTCGTTAGGCCGTGCGGATGAAGTCTTCTTGCTGCAGCCACAGCATATTCCGTGGCAGGTCGCAGAAGTGGCTGAAGCCTGCGTCCAGCCTGCGCACTGGAGTGCCGATGTGGATACGTTAGCGGAGATGGTGGTGAAAACCGCGCAGCCTGGCGATCACATTCTGGTGATGAGCAACGGCGGGTTTGGTGGGATCCATCAGAAGCTGCTGGATGGGCTGGCAAAGAAAGCAGAAGCGTCAGTGTAATCTTTTCCCTCTCCCTGAATGAGAGAGGGAACATTCACCCCCTCGGCCCGTTGGGAAGAGGGGGAAAATAACGCGGTTTTTAACCTTCGGCTTCCGCCAGCTCGCGCAGATACTGGAAGATCAGACGCGCAGACTTCGGCGGCTTATTCCCTTCTTTCTCTTTCCTGGCATTACGGATCAGCGTACGCAACTGCTGGCGGTCGGCGTCCGGCCACAGATTCAGTACCTCTGCGATGGCGTCATCGCCATTATCAATCAGACGATCGCGGATCTGTTCCAGCTTGTGGAACAGGGCAACCTGCTGGTTGTGGCGGTTTTTCAGCTTATCGAGCGCCTGGCGAATAGGCTCTACGTCGCGCTGGCGCAACATTTTACCAATCAACTGAAGCTGGCGGCGACGGCCCTCTTTCTTGATACGCTGTGCCAGTTCGATGGCGGCACGCAGATCGGGATCCAGCGGGATTTTATCCAGCGCGTTCTTACCCAGTTCTACCATTTCCGCACCAAGCTGCTTTAACTCTTCGGCGTCGCGTTTAATTTCACTTTTACTGACCCAGATGATCTCATCATCTTCGTCTTCGATGTCATCACCGGGAACGTCGTCGAGCCAGTCTTCGGGCTGCTTAGTCATGTCAGGCTCCTTAAAAAAAGAGGCTAATCTTACCAGTTTAGGCGCGTACTGAGAAACGGTTCTCTGTTAGACTTCAGCTAACTACACCTTACATTATGGCATTTACGATGAAAGTGATCTCACAAGTTGCAGCGCAGCGTAAAGCACTGGAAGAAGCTGTCTCCATGGCTCTGGAGCTGGCGTCAGCGAAATCCGACGGGGCAGAAGTCGCCGTCAGCAAAACCACCGGTCTGAGTGTCAGCACCCGCTATGGCGAGGTGGAAACCGTTGAATTTAATAGCGATGGCGCGTTAGGGATTACTGTTTATCACCAGAACCGTAAAGGCAGCGCCTCCTCCACCGACCTCAGCCCGGATGCCATTGCGCGCACCGTGCAGGCGGCGCTGGATATCGCCAGCTACACCTCCCCGGACCCTTATGCAGGCGTCGCCGACAGAGAATTACTGGCCTTTGAGGCCCCGGATCTGGATCTGTTCCACCCGGCAGAAGTGACCCCTGACGAAGCCATTGATTTCGCGGCGCGCGCTGAACAGGCCTCCCTTAATGCCGATAAGCGCATCACCAACACCGAAGGCGGCAGCTTTAACAGCCACTACGGCATTAAAGTTTTTGGCAACAGCCACGGCATGTTGCAGGGCTATAGCTCTACCCGTCACTCGCTTTCCAGCTGCGTGATTGCGGAGGAGAACGGCGATATGGAGCGTGATTACGCCTATACCATTGGCCGTGCGATGGGCGATCTGGCGTCGCCAGAGTGGGTGGGGATGGAGTGCGCAAAACGCACATTGTCCCGGTTGGCTCCACGAAAATTGTCTACCATGAAAGCACCGGTTATTTTTGCCAATGAAGTGGCGACCGGGTTGTTCGGGCATCTGGTCGGGGCAATCGCAGGGGGCGCGGTATACCGTAAATCGACCTTCCTGCTCGACGCGCTGGGCACGCAGATCCTGCCGGAATGGCTGACCATTGAAGAACATCCGCACCTGCTGAAAGGGCTGGCTTCCACGCCGTTCGACAGCGAAGGCGTGCGCACGGAACGCCGCGATATCATTAAAGACGGCATCCTGACCCAGTGGCTGCTGACCAGCTACTCCGCGCGCAAACTGGGGCTGCAAAGCACCGGCCATGCGGGCGGCATCCACAACTGGCGTATCCCTGGCCGCGGCCTGAGCTTTGAGCAGATGCTGAAAGAGATGGGTACCGGGCTGGTGGTAACGGAGTTGATGGGCCAGGGCGTTAGCGGCGTAACCGGTGACTACTCCCGCGGGGCGTCTGGCTTCTGGGTCGAAAACGGTGAAATTCAGTACCCGGTGAGCGAAATTACTATCGCCGGCAACTTAAAAGATATGTGGCGCAATATCGTGACGGTAGGCAACGATATCGAAACGCGCAGTAATATCCAGTGCGGATCGGTGCTGTTACCGGAGATGAAGATCGCCGGCCAGTAATATCCGCCATTCTTCACGCTGCAGATGCGTTGGCAGCGCGCGTTCATCCCGGCACTTACTCTGTAAGCTCCCGGGCGTTCACGCGCTTGCCGCGTTACTCGGCCCTTTGGGGCCAGCGCGCGCGCTGTTCAGGGCACAAGAGCCTTGTCCTGCAACGCGAATTATTCAGGGTATTCGTCGGTTTTTTTAATAATAAAAAAGGAAGTGAGCAATGCGTAAAAATCTGTTAGCTATCCTCGCAGCCTCAACGCTGGTATTGAGTACGTCGGTCTTTGCCGACCTGGAAGACAATATGGACACCCTCAGCGAAAATCTGAAGGTGGTGCAGAAAACGGACAATGCGGCGGAAATGAAAGGCGCACTGACCAAAATGCGTGCCGCCGCGGTGGACGCGCAAAAAGAGACGCCGCCGAAGCTGGAAGGTAAAGCGGAGAACAGCGCGGAGATGAAAGATTACCGTCACGGGCTGGAGACGCTGGTCGGGCAGATTGACGGCGCGCTGACGCTGGCCAATGAAGGCAAAGTAAAAGAGGCGCAGGCGGCGGCCGATGGATTTGTGACCACACGTAATACCTATCACAAAAAATATCGTTAATGGGTGCCTGAGCCGTACGTCCTTGATACACTCATAAAATGCAGGGGGATTGCTCTCCCCCTGCATAATAGCTCTACTCCTTGCCAGAGCTGCAATCCAGTCGGGCAGTCACTTCCAGTGAACCGTTGCGATAGTGAATTTCGCAAAGGGTTCGACGGGTTATCAGCGTCAACAAAATTGCTGTTATTGCGGCAATCGTGGCGACTCTGATAATAAGTTGTGTGCGTTTCATGGATGCCTCCTTGCTTCTTAAGCGGGTAAGGCAGCGAACTTCACGTGTTCGGACGTGTTGTTTCGGGCCCCATCCCTGATTTTTATTCAGGTGGGGCTTTCCACTTCCCGTCCCATGCATGAGACGGTCAGTCTCAAGCACCCGCAGCCACTCTACCCAATCCCCATAAGAAAACCTTATCCAGCTCACATTTCTACGAGTCTGCTCGTAAACTTTTTCACTTCCACCACGCCGCTTTTCCCGTTCAGGAGCGTGATATTCATCACGTAAAACCAGCGGAAAATCATCATTGAGCCTAATTATGTGGCACAGATCACTGGCGCCGCTCTCCTTTCCACTTCGAAGTGGAAAACAACTCGCTACAAACCAGCAACAGCCAGCGTTAGTTTTATCCCAGAGCCAATAACGGGGTAATACGAGTGATTAACGGAACGGTAATAAACGACACTGGAGACCAGGCGGCGCAAACTGAACAGCTGGCCGACACCATGCTCAAGCAGACGTTCACGCTGCTTAGTCATCACCACATTATCCCCAATGCCGTTCAGGAGCAGATGCTGACCTCCCACGTTCGCGCCATGGCGCACCGGTCAGTGACCGGCGAGCCGCTGCCAGAGGTTGAGGCTGACCTGTTCGACGAAATTTCACCTGAATCAATGCAGCTTGCCCGGGACGTTGTGGCGCAGTTTGGCAACCTTCCTGATGAAGAAGCCTGGCTGCTCTCCGTTCACTTTGAAGTCGCAAAAGACAACCTTTAAGGAGTACATCATGGAACAAATTACAGTCGTTATCGGCGATCGCCTGGGTAAAGGTCAGAAGGTTGCAGCAGGCGTTGAAAAAGCAGGTGGACGCGCCGTGGTGGTGCCAGGCATGGCGGCAGACATGAAGCTGGGCGATGTGATGAAAGCGGAAAACGCGACCTTCGGCATCTCCTTCTGCGGCAGCGGTGGCGCAGGTGCTATTACCGCGCAGACCAAATATGGCTACAAAGCGAAATACGGCATGCGTTCCGTGGAAGAGGGCGTGACCGCCATCAACGAAGGCTGCAACGTGCTCGGTTTTGGCTTTATGGATAAAGAAGAGCTGGGTGAGCGTCTGGTCCAGGCGTGGCAGAAGAAGCACGGCGCATAAGCATGAAAGAACAGTTCACCACCACGGTGAGAGTAAAAGGCAAGGGTGACGCCAAAGCGCGCGCCTTTGCCGACGCGCTGAACCATGTTCAGGCCGCGGTGATGAAAGCATCGCCGCATATCTTACTGCGTATTGAGCCACAGGATGTGCAGGTTGTTCAGGCGCAAGAAGCGGTGCGTAAAGAGGCGTTTCTGTTCTTCTTTTTGCGCCGGGAAAGACGCACCTACAGCGTGGAGCTGGACGTGACCGTCAACGTGACTGCCATCAATCTGGACCAGGTGGACTTTGTCACGCAACGCTGATTCTTACTAATAGGGCAGACTAATGTTCCTGATAATTTTAATAAAATCGCTCATCATCGGCGGCCTGGTTGGCGTCGGCGTTGGTGCCGGGGCTGCACGCATGTTTCATGCGCCTACCACACAGGGTATGGGCGCGTTTCGTACGTTGGGGGAGCTGAACTCCTGTGAAGGGGATCCGGCGTCTCACTTCTCCTTTGGGTTAGGCTTCTTCTTCAACGCCTGGGCCTCGTCGGTTGCGGCGGGTTCCTTCACCCAGGACGTTGATCACCGCATCATCCCGAACTGGGGTGCCGCGGCGCTGATGATCAAAAACCGCAACGTCGGCGAGACGCTGCATGATCCACGCAAAATGGCGATAGCCTGCGGCGTGATCGGCATGCTGGTCGTCACTTTCCTGAACCTTACCGCCTCTTCCGTACCGGCAGCCCTTCAGGTCACCGCCGTGAAGGTACTGGTTCCGGCGGCGAACCTGTTGGTGAACACCGTGATGCCGGTGATCTTCTGGCTGGCAGCCATCGACGCGGGCAAAAAATCCGGCTTCTGGGCCACCGTCTTTGGCGGCGCGGCGCAGCTGATCATGGGTAACGCCGTACCGGGTCTGGTGCTGGGGATCCTGATCGGCAAAGGCGTGGAAGAGAGCGGCTGGAACCATGTCACCAAAGTGATGATGGTCGCGATCGTGGCGCTGTTCGTGCTGAGCGGCTTCTTCCGCGGCTTCGACATGAAGATGATTGAATCCTTCCATCTGACCGTGCCGAACTGGCTCGACATGATCCACAACTCGCTCAGCGGCAAGTAACAGGAGCCTCTAAATGGAACAAAATAAAGGTTTTTGGTATGCCGACTGGTCGTTCCCGATCTTCGTTGGCCTGCTCTCCTCCGGCGTCTTCGCCGGGACACACATGTACTACCTCTACGGCATTGGCGCGTTTAACGAAGTGGCCTTTGTGGCGATGCTGAAAGCGGGCATCGATACCGGTGCCTACGGCGCAGTGGCGGCGTTCGGTGCCAGCTTCCTGTTCGCCCGTATTATCGAAGGCTCCCTGGTGGGGATCCTCGATATCGGCGGGGCGATCCAGACCGGCGTAGGCCTCGGTGTGCCGGCGCTGCTGCTGGGGGCGGGCATCATGTTCCCGGTGACCAACTTTGTCGCCTCGCTGGCGACCGGCCTGGTCATTGGTCTGGCGATTGGTTACGTCATCATCCTGGCGCGTAAGTTCACCATCAATCAGAGCAACTCCACCTACGGGGCTGACGTGATGATGGGAGCAGGTAACGCCTCCGGCCGCTTCCTTGGGCCATTGATTATCCTTAGCGCGATGACCGCGTCGATCCCCATCGGCATCGGTTCACTGTTGGGCGCTCTGCTGTTCTATATCTGGCAGAAGCCGATTACCGGTGGCGCCATCCTCGGTGCAATGCTTTTAGGCTGGCTGTTCCCGGTCGCCCTTTAATACCCGCGGGCGCTCAGGCGCCCGCCTTATCAGGAGAACCCCATGTTTGATTTACTCCTGCGCCGTGCGCGCCTCACCGACGATACCCTGATCGATATCGCCATTCAGGACGGGAAGATCGCGGCGGTTGGCGACATCACCGATCCCGCACACCGTACCGTTGAACTGAACGGTGACACTTACGTCAGCGCGGGCTGGATTGACTCGCACGTCCACTGCTATCCGAACTCCCCGATTTACCATGACGAGCCGGACAGCGTGGGCATCGCCACTGGCGTCACCTCCGTAGTGGACGCGGGCAGCACCGGGGCAGATGACGTGGACGACTTCTACAACATTACCCGTAAAGCCTCCACCGAGGTGTTTGCCCTGCTGAACATCTCCCGCGTCGGGCTGATTGCCCAGAACGAACTGGCCAATATGGCCAACATCGACGCCGATGCGGTGAAACAGGCGGTACAACGCCATCCGAATTTTATCGTCGGCCTGAAAGCACGCATGAGCAGCAGCGTGGTGGGTGAAAACGGCATTACCCCGCTGGAACGCGCCAAAACCATTCAGAAAGAGAACGGCGATCTGCCGCTGATGGTGCACATTGGCAACAACCCGCCAAACCTCGACGAAATCGCAGAGCTGCTGAGTTCCGGCGACATCATTACCCACTGCTACAACGGCAAACCGAACCGCATTCTGACCCCGTCCGGCGAGCTGCGCGCCTCCATCACGTCTGCCCTGAAGCGCGGCGTGCGGCTGGACGTTGGCCACGGTACGGCGAGTTTCAGCTTTGAGGTGGCGAAACGCGCCATTGCGATGGGCATTCTGCCGCACACCATTAGCTCGGATATCTACTGCCGCAACCGCCTCAACGGCCCGGTTGGCTCGCTGGCGAGCGTGATGTCGAAATTCCTCGCCATCGGCATGTCGTTGCCGCAGGTGATTGAGTGTGTCACCGCGAACGCCGCCGACGGCCTGCGCCTGGCCCATAAAGGCCGCATTCAGCCTGGCCTCGACGCCGACCTGACGCTGTTCACCCTGAAACGCCAGCCCACGCTGCTGGTGGATGCTGAAAACGACAGCCTGCAGGCCGAACACATTCTGGTGCCGCTTGCCGCGATCCGCGCGGGCAAGGGCTACATGACCGAACAAGGGAGCACGGAACATGCCTTCAATTTTTGAGAAGTACAATTTAAAACAGGTGATTAACACCTCCGGGCGCATGACCGCGCTCGGCGTCTCTACCCCGCGCCCGGAAGTGGTGCAGGCGGCCATGGACGGTATGAACCAGTATTTCGAGATGAAAGATCTGGTCAACAAAACCGGGGAGTACATCGCGAAGCTGCTGGACGTGGAAGGCGCGACCGTCGTCTCCTGCGCCTCGGCGGGCATCGCCCAGTCGGTGGCGGCGGTGCTGGTCAAAGACAGCGACTGGCTGCTGGAAAACCTGCACGTGACCCCGATTGAAAACAACGAGATCGTCCTGCCGAAAGGCCATAACGTCAACTTTGGCGCGCCGGTCGGCACCATGGTGGCGCTGGGTGGCGGCAAGCTGGTGGAAGCCGGTTACGCCAACGAATGCTCCGCCGATCAGCTGGCGGCGGCGATCACCCCGCGCACCGCGGCGATCCTTTACATCAAATCCCACCACTGCGTGCAGAAAAGCATGCTCAGCGTCGAGCAGGCGGCGGTTGTGGCGCGTAAGCACGAGCTGCCGCTGATCGTCGATGCGGCGGCAGAAGAAGATCTCCAGACTTACTACCGTTCCGGTGCAGATCTGGTGATCTACAGCGGCGCGAAGGCGATCGAAGGGCCAACCAGCGGCCTGGTGATCGGCAAAACCCAGTACGTGGAGTGGGTGAAACGCCAGACGGCGGGTATTGGCCGCGCCATGAAGGTGGGCAAAGAGGGCATTCTTGGCCTGACCTGCGCCATCGAACACTACCTGACGGCGACCAAAGAGAGCGGCGACGAGATGGTGGCGAAGATGACGCCATTTATCGATGCCCTGAATACTCTGAACGGCGTCACGGCTCGCGTGGTCTGGGACAGCGCCGGTCGCGACATCGCCCGCACCGAGATTAAGTTCGACGAAGCGACTACCGGGGTCGGCACTGGCGACCTGGTAAGCGCCCTGAAGCAGGGCGAGTACGCGATTTACTTCCGCGGCTACAAGGCCAACGAAGGGATCATCGAAGCCGACGTGCGTAGCGTCAGCGCAGACCAACTGAATATTGTCTATCGCCGCATCAGCGAAGTATTAGGCCAGGAGAAGAAGGCATGAAACTGACCCCCAATTTTTACCGCGACCGCGTCTGCCTGAACGTGCTGGCCGGATCCAAAGCCAATGCCAGCGCTATCTATGAAGCGGCAGAAGGTCATGTGCTGGTGGGCGTGCTCTCTAAAAACTACCCGGACGTGGACAGCGCCGTAGCGGATATGCGCGAATACGCGGCACTGATTGATAATGCGCTCTCCGTGGGCCTCGGCGCGGGGGATCCGAACCAGTCGGCGATGGTGAGCGAAATCTCCCGCCAGGTGCAGCCGCAGCACGTCAACCAGGTCTTCACCGGCGTCGCCACCAGCCGTGCGCTGCTGGGGCAAAGCGAGTCCGTGGTGAACGGCCTGGTTTCCCCGACCGGCACCGTCGGCATGGTCAAGATCTCCACCGGCCCGCTGAGCAGCAAGGCGCCGGACGGCATCGTCCCGGTGGAAACCGCCATTGCCCTGCTGAAGGATTTCGGCGGCAGCTCGATCAAATACTTCCCGATGGGTGGCCTGAAGTGCCGTGACGAATACAAAGCTGTGGCGGAAGCCTGCGCCCGTCACGACTTCTGGCTGGAGCCGACCGGCGGTATCGATCTGGAAAACTACGAGGAGATCCTGCAGATCGCCCTGGACGCAGGTGTCAGCAAGATCATCCCGCATATCTACAGCTCGATTATCGACAAAGCCAGCGGCGATACGCGCCCGGAAGATGTGCGCACGTTGCTGGAGATGACGAAGAAGCTGGTGAAGTAATAAAAACCTTACCCCTCACCCTGACCCTCTCCCCTTTGAGGAGAGGGAACGATTACTCCCTCGCCTCAAAGGGGAGAGGGCACGATTAATCCGTCGCCCCAAAGGGCAGAGGGCACGATTAATCCGTCGCCCCAAAGGGCAGAGGGCACGATTAATCCGTCGCCCCAAAGGGCAGAGGGCACGATTAATACGTCGCCCCAAAGGGCAGAGGGCACGATTAATCCGTCGCCCCAAAGGGCAGAGGGCACGATTAATCCGTCGCCCCAAAGGGCAAAGGGCACGATTAATCCGTCGCCCCAAAGGGCAGAGGGCACGATTAATCCGTCTCCCCAAAGGGCAGAGGGCACGATTAATCCGTCTCCCCAAAGTGCATGGGCACGATTACCCCCTCGCCCCTATGGGGAGAGGGCTGGGGTGAGGGGAAACAAACCGCACACACCTAAAGGAGCCACCATGCATACCCGTAACCTGCTTGTCGCTTCACTCTCTTTACTTGCCACCGCCGCCGTTGCCCAGACGCAGTACGCCTGGGTAGGCACCTACAACCCCAACGGCGAAGGGCTGTACCGCTTTACCGTCGATCCGCAATCCGGCGCGCTCGCCAACAAAACCCTGGTGAGCAAACTGCCGAACGCCGCGCAGTTGACCACCTCAAAGGATGGCAAAACGCTCTATCTGGCAAGCGAAGTTGAGCAGGGCGTGGTGCAGGCGCTGCGCGTGGGCGATAACGGCGAGGTGAGTGAGCTTAACCAGGTGGCTTCCGGTGGTGCAGGGCCGGTCTATCTCTCGCTGACGCCGAACGGCAAACATCTGCTGGTGGCGAACTACGTCAGTGGCTCGATTGCGGTTCTGCCGATCAACGCTGACGGCAGCCTGGGTGATGCCACGGACAAACATCAGGATCAGGGTGATCCGGGCGCCGCCAAACCCGAGGCGACCGCTGAAGGAAGTTTTGCCATCAGCGATCATAATGGCCCACATGCACACATGATCGCCGCCGATCCGAGCGGGAAATACGTATTCTCCACCGATCTGGGCCTGGATCGTATTTATCAGTACCGTTTTGACGATCAAGCCGGGAAGCTGATCCCGAACGATCCGCCGTTTATCAGCGCCTCCTCGAAAGGGGCCGGGCCGCGCCATTTCGTCTTTACGCCCAAAGGCGATGCCCTCTGGCTGATTAACGAAGAGGCCTCTACGCTGACCCATTACGTACTGGATAACAACGGCAGGCTGAAAGAGGGCAAAACGATATCTTCCCTGCCAGCAGGTTATAAAGGCACCAGTTTTGCCGCCGGGCTGGCATTAAGTGCCGATGGTAAACAGCTGTATGTGGCTAACCGTTTGCATAACAGCATCGGGCACTTTACCGTAACAGCGGAGGGCACGCTGACGCATCAGGACGATGTCTGGACGCGTGGCGATTACCCGCGCACCCTGACGCTGGATAAACAGGGGCGCTGGCTGTACGTCATGAACCAGCGCAGCGACAACATTACCCGTTTCCGCGTGGCGCAGGACGGCAAGCTGAACGCCGAGCCAGACTATACGCCGGTCGGCAGCCCATCCCAGATGGTCATTTCACCCTAAGCTGTAAGAGGAAAACCCCGTGCGATTTCCCAACCAACGTTTGGCGCAACTTTTCGACCTGTTGCAAAACGAAACGCTGCCTCAGGACGAACTGGCGCAACGGTTGTCGGTATCCACGCGTACCGTCCGGGCTGACATTACCGCACTCAATGCGCTGCTGGCAGGAAACGGGGCGCAATTTATTCTCAGCCGCGGGAACGGCTATCAGCTGAAAATCGACGATCCGGCCCGCTATCAGCAGCTACAGGACTCCCACCCGCGGATGCTGCGTATTCCGCGTACCGGCCCGGAGCGGGTTCACTACCTGGTGGTGCGCTTTCTGACCTCCGCTTTCTCTCTCAAGCTGGAAGATCTGGCCGATGAGTGGTTTGTCAGCCGCGCCACGCTGCAAAGCGACATGGCGGAGGTGCGCGAGTGGTTCCATCGTTATCGCCTGACGCTGGAGACCCGCCCGCGCCACGGCATGAAGCTGTTTGGCAGTGAAATGGCTATCCGCGCCTGCCTGACCGACCTGCTGTGGCAGCTGGCGCAGCAGGACAGCCTTAATCCGCTGGTGACGGAAGTGGCGCTCAACGCCGGCGTCCCGGAACAGCTCGCCGCCGTCCTGCATGAGACCTTTACCCGACACCATATTCGCCTCACCGATGAAGGTGAATTGTTTTTACGCCTCTACGGCGCGGTGACGGTGCGGCGTATCAGCGAAGGTTATCCGTTGCCGGAATTTAACGCCGAAGAGGTGGCGGAAAACGTGCGCGATGCCGCCCGGGATATCGCCAGCGCCATCGCCCGGCTGGCCGATAAGACGCTTTCGCCTGCGGAAGAGACCTGGCTGGGGGTACATATCGCCGCGCGCCAGGTGCAGGAGATCTCCCCAAGCGCCATCAACGCTGATGATGAAGAGGCGCTGGTGAACTACATCCTGCGCTACATCAACACCCACTTTAACTACAACCTGCTCGACGACAGCCAGCTACACGCGGATCTGCTGACCCACATAAAAACCATGATCACCCGCGTGCGCTACCAGATCATGATCCCCAATCCGCTGCTGGATAACATCAAGCAGCACTACCCGATGGCGTGGGATATGACCCTCGCCGCGGTCTCCAGTTGGGGAAAATACACCCCCTATGTGATCAGCGAAAACGAGATCGGTTTTCTGGTGCTGCACATCGGCGTGGGACTGGAGCGGCACTACAACATTGGCTATCAGCGCCAGCCGCGGGTGATGCTGGTCTGCGACGCGGGCAACGCGATGGTACGGATGATCGAGGCGGTGTTGCAGCGTAAGTACCCGCAAATCGAGGTGACGCGCACCCTGACGCTGCGGGAGTACGAGCAGTGCGAGAACATTAGCGAAGATTTTGTCATTTCCACCGCGCGGATCGCGGAGAAAGCCAAGCCGGTGGTGCTGATCGCCCCGTTCCCGACCGATTACCAGCTCGAGCAGATCGGAAAGCTGGTGCTGGTGGACCGAACGCGTCCGTGGATGCTGGAGAAGTTCTTCGACGCCAGCCATTTCCGCGTCATCGATCGCCCCATCGACCAGCAAACGCTGTTCCGGGAGCTGTGCGGCCAGCTGCAGGAGGAGGGGTTTGTTGACGCGGAGTTTCTCGACTCGGTGGTGGAACGTGAAGCCATCGTCAGCACCCTGCTCGGCGACGGCATCGCGCTGCCGCACTCCCTCGGGTTGCTGGCGCAAAAAACCGTGGTCTATACCGTGCTCGCTCCGCACGGCATTCAGTGGGGCGACGACACCGCGCACGTGATCTTCCTGCTCGCCATCAGCAAAAGCGAGTATGAAGAGGCGATGGCCATCTACGATATTTTCGTCACCTTCCTGCGGGAGCGGGCAATGACCCGGCTGTGCGGTTGCAGCGACTTTGCCGGGTTTAAAACCGTGGCGATGGAGTGTTTGAGCCGATTTTAAATTAACGTAACTGATGCACCACCTGATTACTGCTGCCGCGCCAGATAAGCATCGGATCTTTCAGATCCTGCACAAATTTGCCGTCGATCAGCACGTTGATCAGGTCCACCACCTGCATCTGGGCGTCGTTTAATTCATCCAGTTTGTAGCCGGTCCACACCCAGATATCCTTTCCCACACACTCGGCGCGAATGCGCTGCACCAGCTTCAGAATATCCGGGACGTTTTGCGGATGCAGGGGATCGCCGCCGGAGAGGGAGATCCCCTGGCGTTTAATGCGTGTGTCGTTGAGATCGTCGATGATCCGCTGCTCCATTTCTGCGGTAAACGGCATCCCGGAGTTCAGCCGCCAGGTGCTCTTGTTGTAGCAGCCGGGGCATTCGTGAATGCAGCCGGAGACAAACAGAGTGCAACGGGTGCCAGGGCCGTTGACGATGTCGACGGGGTAGTACTGATGATAATTCATTTTCGCTTCTCAATTGGCGCCATGACTACGTTGGCTGCCCTCGTTCACCCGGGTCACTTACTGATGTAAGCTCCCCGGGATTCGCTCGCTTGCCGCCTTGTCCTGACGTCAATTGCTTTGCGAAAAGCATGGCGAAAAGCATTGCTTCTCAATTGACGCCATGACGGCGTTGGCTGCCCTCGTTCACTCGGGTCACTGATTAATGTAAACACCCCGGGACTGACTCACTTGCCGCCTTGTCCTGACGTCAGGTGCTTTGCGAAAACCAGGTTCAGGCTTAACAATGTGTTCGATCGATCCCCTCTTTTGCGAAAACCAGGTCCAGGCTTAACAATGTGCTCGATCGATCCCCTCTCCTCTGAGGGGAGAGGGTTAGGGTGAGGGGAAAAACCCTGCGCAGAACTTACCCGATCTGCCCATTCCCCAGATGCTTCACGCGGCGCTTCACCTCTTCCTGCTTACCGGCGTTGAACGGACGCGCGTCCGGGCTGCCGAGATAACCGCACACGCGGCGGGTCACGGAGACGCGGGCGGCGTCGTGGTTACCGCATTTCGGGCAGGTGAAGCCTTTGCTGGTGCATTCGAACTCGCCGGTAAAGCCGCACTCGTAGCACTCGTCGATTGGCGTGTTAGTCCCGTAATAAGGCACGTGCTGATAGCTGTAATCCCACACGTCTTCCAGCGCCTTCAGGTTGTGCTGAATGTTCGGGTATTCGCCGTAACAGATAAAGCCGCCGCTCGCGACCGGTGGGTAGGCCGCTTCAAAATCGATCTTATCGTACGGGTTCACCTTCTTCTCCACGTCGAGGTGGAAGCTGTTGGTGTAGTAACCCTTATCGGTGACACCCTCTACCACGCCAAACTCGGCGGTATCCAGACGGCAGAAGCGGTCGCACAGGTTTTCGCTCGGAGTACTGTAGAGGCTGAACCCGTAGCCGGTTTCGTCTTTCCAGCGATCCACCGCGTCGCGCAGACGCTGGACGATAGCGATGCCTTTCGCACGCAGGGCCTCGCTGTCGTAGACATGCTGGTCGCCAAACAGGGCGTTAATGGTTTCGTGGATGCCGATATAGCCCAGCGAGATAGAGGCGCGGCCGTTTTTGAAGATCTCCGACACATCATCGTCAGCTTTCAGACGAACGCCGCAGGCCCCTTCCATATATAAAATCGGGGCGACACGGGCTTTGACCCCTTCCAGCCGGGCGATACGGGTCATCAGCGCCTTACGCGCCAGCAGCAGGCGCTCGTCCAGCAACGTCCAGAAGGCGGCCTCGTCGCCTTTGGCTTCCAGCGCGATGCGCGGCAGGTTCAGGCTGATCACGCCCAGGTTGTTACGCCCGTCGTGGATCTGCTCGCCGTTTTCATCTTCGTACACGCCAAGGAAGCTGCGGCAGCCCATCGGGGTTTTGAACGAACCGGTGACTTTGACCACCTGGTCATAGTTCAGAATGTCCGGGTACATGCGCTTGCTCGCGCACTCTAACGCCAGCTGTTTGATATCGTAGTTGGCATCGCCGGGTTTATGATTCAGGCCATCGCGGATGGCGAACACCAGTTTCGGGAACACCGCGGTTTTGCGATTTTTGCCGAGACCCGAGATGCGGTTACGCAGAATGGACTGCTGGATCAGACGTGATTCCCAGCTGGTGCCCAGACCGAAGCCAAAGGTGACAAACGGCGTCTGGCCGTTGGCGGTGTGCAGGGTGTTCACCTCATACTCCAGTGACTGGAAGGCGTCGTAACACTCTTTCTCGGTGCGGGTGCGAGCATAACCGTCTGCATCCGGGATCTGCCACTCTTCCGCCACCTGGCGATGCTTGGCAAAGCTGGCGGCAACAAAGGGGGCCAGCACTTCGTCGATACGGTTGATGGTGGTGCCGCCGTAGATATGGCTGGCGACCTGGGCGATGATCTGCGCCGTGACCGCGGTGGCAGTAGAAATGGATTTTGGCGGCTCAATCTCGGCGTTGCCCATCTTGAAGCCGTGGGTCAGCATGCCTTTCAGGTCGATCAGCATGCAGTTGAACATCGGGAAGAACGGTGAATAGTCGAGATCGTGATAGTGAATATCCCCGCGCTCGTGCGCCTGCACCACGTCACGCGGCAGCAGGTGCTGACGGGCATAGTGTTTGGCGACGATACCGGCCAGCAGATCGCGCTGGGTGGGGATCACTTTGCTGTCTTTATTGGCGTTTTCGTTGAGCAGCGCAGAGTTGGTCTGTTCGACCAGGCCGCGGATCTCCTGATTCAGGCGACCGCGTTTTTCACGCTCGATATCCCGGTCGTGACGGTATTCAATGTAGGCGCGAGCCAGCTGTTTATACGGACCCGACATCAGCTGGTTTTCCACCGCGGTCTGGATCTCGTTGATATCCACCTTGCTGCGGTTTTTCATCTGATTACTGACGACGTCTGCGACGGTGGCGCAGTAATCTGCGTCATCGACTCCCGCTGCTTTAGCTGCACGCAGAATCGCTTCCTGAATGCGCTCTGATTTGAAAGGCACGTTACAGCCATCTCGTTTCATCACATGCGGTGTCATGATCACTCCATTCATCTATTTATAACTACAGGTTATCCACAGAGTCAGGGAAAAGGGTCGGGGCCGTAACTGCTGACACGCGCGCGATTTCTCCTGATATCGACCCTTTTTATCCACAATTTTAAGCAGCGTGGTTTGCATCGTCTTGTGGCAATAATAGACGATGAATACAACATCTTGGGTCGGCGAGCATTCTAAGTTCTATATATAGTGATTTGCATCAAACAAGTTTGCGATTTATTTGATTCAGGACAAGGTAAAAAACAGAGTGTACAGATGACGGGCGATCCGGGGTTTGTAAATTATTCAAGCGCTAATCTGGTTGATTTTGCATCAAAAAAAGCGTGCGCCGGGCAACCGTGCGGTGCCCGGCGGATAACGTCAGGCCTGTAGCCACCATACCGCTTCAAACGGCCTCAGGGTCATGGCACCGGGCTGTGGCGAGACTTCGCTGTAGTTGCTCATCACTACCTGCCAGTCGCCTTCCACCGCCTGCGGATGCCACGGCTGGCACTCGCGGCTCAGGCTGGCGACCACCATCAACGTCTGGCCCTGCCACTGACGGCGATAGCACCACAGCGACGGATGATCCGGGAGCAGATCCTGATAATCCCCCCAGGTCAGTACCGGCAGGGTTTTACGCAGTTGGATCAACGCCTGGTAGGCGTAAAACACCGAGTCGGGATCGGCCAGCGCCGCCTCGACGTTGATTGCTTCCGCGTTATTCCCCAGGGCGATCCACGGCTCGCCGGTGGTGAACCCGGCATGGGCCGAGGCATCCCACTGCATTGGCGTGCGGCTGTTGTCGCGGGACTTACTCGCGAGGATCGCCAGCAGCTGGTCGGCATCCCGCCCCTGCGTGCGCAGCTCGGCGAACATGTTGTGGCTCTCCACGTCGCGGTAGTCGGTGATGCGGCTAAAGTGCGGGTTGGTCATGCCAATTTCTTCACCCTGGTAGACGTAAGGCGTGCCCTGCATACCGTGCAGCACCATCGCCAGCATCTTCGCCGCCGGAACGCGGTATTCCCCCTCGTCGCCAAAACGCGAGACGATGCGCGGCTGGTCGTGGTTACACCAGAACAGCGCATTCCAGGCTTTATTGTGCATACCCTGCTGCCAGTGGCTGAAGAGGGCCTTCAGCGCCACAAAATCCGGTTTGGCCAGCGTCCACTTCTCGCCGTTGGGGTAATCCACCTTCAGATGATGGAAATTAAAGGTCATCGACAGCTCACGCCCGTCGAGCGCCGCGTACTGCTGACAGTGCGCCAGATGAGTAGAGGACATCTCGCCCACCGTCATCAGGTTGCGCGGGGTAAAGACGTCGCGGCTCATCTCCTGCAGATAGTCGTGAATGCGCGGCCCGTCGGTGTAAAAGCGGCGGCCATCGCCGATCTCATCGTCGGGGAAATCCTGGTCTTTCGACACCAGGTTAATCACGTCGAGACGCAGGCCGTCCACGCCGCGATCGGCCCAGAATTCGCACACCTTTTTCAGCTCGGCGCGCACCTGCGGGTTTTCCCAGTTCAGGTCTGCCTGCTCCGGGGCAAACAGGTGCAGATAGTACTGCTCGCTTTCGGCATGCCAGCGCCAGGCGTTACCGCCAAACTTGGAGCGCCAGTTGTTCGGCAGCTGCTCCGGGGTACCGTCGCGCCAGATATAGAACTCGCGGTACGGACTCTCTTTATTAAGCGACTCACGGAACCACGCATGCTGGGTGGAGGTATGGTTAAACACCATATCCAGCACGATGCGGATCTCGCGTTTATGGGCCTCGGCCACCAGTTCGTCAAAATCATCCAGCGTGCCGTAGGCCGGATCGATGCTGATGTAGTTCGCCACATCGTAGCCGTTATCCACCTGCGGGGAGATATAGAACGGCGTCAGCCAGATGGCGTCGATGCCGAGGGTGCTGAGGTAGTCGAGACGCGAGGTCACGCCGCGTAAATCGCCGGTGCCACGCCCTGTGGTGTCCTGGAAACTCTTCGGGTAGATCTGATAGATGACGCCGTTTTGCCACCAATGAGGAAGGGTATTCATCTTGCGTTCCTGCAAATGCGAAGGGGCGCAACGGCGCCCCGAAAAAAATTAAACAATCTGTAACGCGCCCTGACGGAATTTGCGCTGGTAGATCACGGTGGTCAGTGCCATCGGTACGATAATCGCAATGGCCATCGCCAGGGAGAACACCTGCCAGTAGCCCGGCTGGATGGAGAGGATACCCGGCAGGCCGCCGACACCAATGCCGTTAGCCATCACGCTGTTCAGGCCGCACAGCAGGCCCGCCAGCCCGGAGCCGATCATGGCGCACAGCATCGGGAAGCGGTATTTCAGGTTGATGCCGTACATCGCCGGTTCGGTGACCCCGAGGTAGGCGGAGATCGCCGCCGGAACCGAGATTTCACGTTCGTTATGCTTCCGGCTGACGATGATGATGCCGGTAACCGCCGAGGCCTGGGCAATGTTCGACAGGGCGATGAGCGGCCATACCGGGGTGCCGCCGAGGCTCTGGATCATCTGCATATCAATCGCCAGGGTGGTCTGATGCACGCCGGTGATCACCAGCGGGGCATACAGGAAGCCAAACAGCGCGGCACCAATCGGGGCGAAGCTGCCGGTCATCAGGTGGCGCACCGCGTAGGCCACGCCGTCACCGATCATGCGGCCAAACGGACCGATAAAGGCGTGGGCGAGGAACACCGCGAGGATCAGGGAGCACACCGGCACCACCACCAGATAGAGGTAGTCCGGCACCATGCGCTTCAGGCGGGTCTCAATCATCCCCAGCGCCAGACCGGCCAGCAGGGCCGGGATCACCTGGGCCTGATAGCCAACTTTGGCGATAGTAAACAGGCCGAAGTTCCACACCTCAGGTACCTGTTGCCCAAGTAAGTAAGCGTTCATTAACTGCGGAGAGACCAGTGTTACGCCCAGTACGATACCCAGAATCGGCGTACCGCCCATTTTGCGCACCGCCGACCAGCAGATCCCCACCGGCAAATAGAAGAAGATCGCCTCGCCAATCAGCCACAGGAAGTCATAGATGCTTTGCAGGGCCGGATACATCTGGGCCAGGGTTTTGCCGCCGCTCATCGGCACATCGCCAATCACGTTACGGAAGCCGAGGATTAAGCCCCCGCTGATCAGCGCAGGCAGAAGCGGGAAGAAGATCTCCGCGAAATGTGAAATGAGCTGTTCATGCCATTTCATGTTCTGGCGCGCGGCTTTTTTGGCCTGCTCTTTATCCGCCGACGAGTGGCCGGTGGTGGCCAGCAGCGCCTTATAGTAATCACCCACATCGGTGCCGATCACTACCTGGAACTGGCCGGCATTGGTAAAGCAGCCTTTCACCATCGACAGCTCCTCGATGGCTTTGGGATTCGCTTTGGCCGGGTCGTTTAACACAAAACGCAGGCGGGTGATGCAGTGGCTAACCGTGGCGATGTTGTCACGTCCGCCAACCAGCACGATTAACTGGTCGATATCCGTTTGCTTTACTTTGCTCATCATGAAACCTCATGACAGATGGTAGGGGGTTATGGACTGGTGGCAAGCCTACTCTTAACCTGTAATAACGAAAATGGGAACGTTCCCGAAACCGGGCGAGGATCACAATAAAGTGTCTTTTGACGCTCAGGAGAGGGTGGCGGGAATGACGATCTGGCGGGGTTCGCTGCGGCCGTTGATCTGCTCAATCAACTGCATAGCGGTCTGGCGGCCGGATTCGGCGTAGCCAGGATCGACGGTAATAATCTCCGGGTGAAGGAACTTCATCAGCGGCGTGTTACCCACGCTCGCTAGCTGCAGGCCGTCGAGGCGCTGCTCTTGTAAGTACTTACTTGCGCCCAGAGCCAACGTATCCGTGGCGCAGACCAGGGCAGTCGTCTGTGGGGTCAGCACGTCAGGCACCTTTTCATAGCCCTGTTTCATTCCAAGACCGGGTAACGCAGCCACGGCAGGCAACGCATACTTTTTGCAGAATTCCAGATAGGCATTGTGGCGACGCTGGCCGGTAGTGACGTCGCTGTGCGGCACGCCGAGATAGCTGATATGGCGATGGCCGCTGTCATACAGACGCTGCATCAGAATGCGGATCGTCCCTTCATCGTCGTAGCAGACGGAGGCAAAACCGCGGGCATCGCGCGCCAGCAGCACCAGCGACGACTGCCACGGCGTGAGCATCTGCTCGTTAAGGCCGGTGAAGCCAAACAGCACCACACCGTCGATGTTGCGGCGTTTCAGCATCCCGAGATGCTCTTCCACCATTTGCGGCGAGAACTTACTCTCCATCATGATCGGATCGTAACCCTGTTCGTAGAAGACGGGCAGCATGGTCTGCACGGCAAGGTTTTCCGACAGCGAATCCAGACGGGTGACCATGATCGCCACCACTTTGTCGCTCTGCCCCCGCATGGCGCGCGCCGAGCGCGACGGGGAGAAGCCGTGCTGATTCATGACCGCCTCGACGCGTTCGCGGGTGCGTTCGCTGACACCACTTTCGTTGTTCAGCACCCGTGAGACGGTGGATTTACCCACGCCGCTCAGACGCGCGATGTCTTTAATGGTGAGGCGGTTCTGCATGCTTTCATTCCTGTAACGCATTGATGAAATAATCAATAAGCCTAAATCGGGGGTCCGGTTCCGCAATGAGCAAAGTCTGGTTTACGTTTGGTTTAATGCCTGGGCGCTATCATACCGCCCGAATAGTCACAAACGGTACGGCTAAAACACTATACTGCGCGCCGACTTACCTTTTTTACTTACCGGAGGCGATATGGATCCCGATCCCACCCCTCTCCCGCGAGGGAGAACCCTTTCTTTCCGGTAAGCCTGTTCTCACTGTCTTACCGGATGCGTAAGGCAGTGACGTTATTCAACGTTCCTGCATAACTGATACCGCCGCTCAGGCGTGGCTTTGTCACGTCTGAAGGCAAGACTGCGCCCGTCTTCACGGGTGCGGGGGACGTGTTATGTTCAAAAATTTCACACAACTGCTGCTGGCCCGGCTGGGCCGCCACCTGCCGCGCCGTCTGGTGCAGCGCGACCCAATGGCAACGGGCAAAACCGATGCCGTCATTCCCGGCGCACTGGCCGCCCACTGTCTGCGAATCGCCGCGATGGAAGAGCCTGAACTGTGGCGGACGTTTGCCAGCCACCCGGAAGGGCTGACGGCTGCCGAGGTCGAAACCGCCCGCGCCACGCATGGCGAAAATCAGATCCCGGCACAAAAACCGGCCCGCTGGTGGGTACATCTGTGGGTCTGCTACCGCAACCCCTTTAACCTGCTGCTGACGGTGCTGGGCGTTATCTCCTATGCCACCGAAGACCTGTTTGCCGCCGGGGTGATCGCCCTGATGGTGGGCATCTCCACGCTGCTGAACTTTATCCAGGAGGCCCGCTCCACCCGGGCGGCAGATGCCCTGAAGGCGATGGTCAGCAACACCGCTACCGTCTTACGGACGATCAACGATAAAGGCGAAAGCGTCTGGCAGGAGCTACCGATTGACCAGCTGGTGGTGGGCGATGTAGTTAAGCTGGCGGCCGGGGACATGATCCCGGCGGATTTACGCCTTCTCCAGGCGCGGGATCTGTTTGTGGCCCAGGCCTCGCTGACCGGGGAATCCCTGCCGGTGGAAAAGGTGGCCCACAGCCGCGATCCGCAGCAGAGCAACCCGCTGGAGTGCGACACCCTGTGCTTTATGGGCACCACAGTGGTGAGCGGCACGGCGCAGGCGATGGTGATCGCCACCGGGGGCAATACCTGGTTCGGGCAACTGGCCGGGCGCGTCAGCGAGCAGGAGAGCGAGCCGAACGCCTTCCAGCAGGGGATTGGCCGGATCAGCATGCTGCTGATCCGCTTCATGCTGGTGATGACGCCCATCGTGCTGCTGATTAACGGCTACACCAAAGGTGACTGGTGGGAAGCGGCGCTATTTGCGCTCTCGGTGGCGGTGGGGCTGACCCCGGAAATGCTGCCGATGATTGTTACCTCGACCCTGGCGCGTGGGGCAGTCAAACTCTCGAAGCAAAAGGTGATCGTCAAACACCTCGACGCCATTCAGAACTTTGGCGCCATGGACATCCTCTGCACCGACAAAACCGGCACCCTGACCCAGGACAAAATTGTGCTGGAGCACCATACCGACGTCTCGGGCAAGGAGTGCGAGCGGGTGCTGAACACTGCCTGGCTGAACAGCCACTACCAGACCGGGCTGAAGAACCTGCTCGACGTCGCGGTGCTGGAAGGGGTGGATGAAGCCGTCGCCCGCACGCTCTCGACGCGCTGGCAGAAAGTGGATGAGATCCCCTTTGATTTTGAGCGCCGCCGCATGTCAGTGGTGGTGAGTGAAGAGCAGGGCGTCCATCAGTTGATCTGTAAAGGGGCGCTGCAGGAGATCCTGAACGTGTCGACCCAGGTGTGGCATAACGGCGAGATTGTGCCGCTGGACGACAGCATGTTGCGGCGCATCCGGCGCGTCACCGACAACCTCAACCGCCAGGGACTGCGGGTGGTGGCGGTCGCCAGCAAGTTTTTGCCGGCCCGCGAAGGGGATTACCAGCGTATTGACGAATCGGATCTGATCCTCGAAGGCTATATCGCCTTCCTCGATCCGCCGAAAGAAACCACCGCCCCGGCGCTTAAGGCGCTGAAAAACAGCGGCATCACGGTGAAAATCCTCACTGGCGACAGCGAGCTGGTGGCCGCAAAAGTGTGCCGCGACGTCGGCCTGGATGCGGGCGAGGTGGTGACGGGCAGCGAGATCGAAACGCTTTCCGACGATGAGCTGGCAACCCTTGCGAAGCGCACCACGCTGTTCGCACGCCTGACCCCGATGCACAAAGAGCGCATTGTCACTCTGCTAAAGCGCGAAGGGCATGTGGTGGGCTTTATGGGAGATGGTATTAACGATGCGCCCGCGCTGCGTGCCGCGGATATCGGGATTTCGGTGGATGGCGCGGTGGATATCGCCCGGGAGGCGGCGGACATCATTCTGCTGGAGAAGAGCCTGATGGTGCTGGAAGAGGGGGTGATCGAAGGCCACCGCACCTTCGCCAACATGCTCAAGTACATCAAAATGACCGCAAGCTCCAACTTCGGCAACGTCTTCAGCGTGCTGGTGGCGAGCGCGTTTCTGCCCTTCCTGCCGATGCTGCCGCTGCACCTGCTGATCCAGAACCTGATGTACGACGTCTCGCAGGTGGCGATCCCGTTTGATAATGTCGATGATGAGCAGATCCAAAAGCCGCAGCGCTGGGAACCGGCAGAACTGGGCCGTTTCATGCTCTTTTTCGGCCCAATCAGCTCGATTTTTGACATTGTGACCTTCTGCCTGATGTGGTTTGTGTTCCATGCCACCACCCCGGAACAACAGACGTTGTTCCAGTCCGGCTGGTTCGTGGTCGGGCTGCTGTCGCAAACGCTGATTGTGCACATGATCCGCACGCGGCGGATCCCGTTCCTCCAGAGCCGCGCCGCCTGGCCGCTGATCCTGATGACGGGGCTGGTGATGGTGCTCGGCATCGCGCTGCCGTTCTCGCCGCTGGCAGGCTATCTGCAATTGCAGGCGCTACCGCTGAGCTACTTCCCGTGGCTGGTGGCGATCCTCGCGGGTTATATGGTGCTGACGCAGATGGTGAAAGGGTTCTATAGCCGCCGGTATGGGTGGCAGTGACCTGTTTTTACTCACCTCACCTTCACCTTCACCCTCACCCTAACCCTCTCCCTAAAAGGGAGAGGGGACAGTCTGGTGCGGTCTTTTGCCTCTGGCTCTTGTAGGGAGAGGGTCGGGGTAACGGGACAGTCCGGTGCGGTTTTTCCCCCTCGCCCCTTTGGGGAGAGGGCCGGGGTGAGGGGATGGCTTTCCTCTCAAATTCAACAACCTGTGATCCCCGTCATGCCATTTGCTTGACGACAATTTGTACACATGTTAACAGAATGTTTTGCCTTTTTTCGGCCCGTCAAATAAGGAACATTCATGTTACGGTACAGCTTATTAACCGCCGGGCTTATGCTCGGCTTTTCTGCGTTTGCCGCCCCGGCAGGCGATCTTCCCCTGATGCCCTGGCCTACAAAGGTCGAACGTCCTGCCACCCAGGGCGCGTTGGTCATCAGCAATGACTTCTCGGTCAGCGTCTCCGGGGACGATCTCGGCGATGCGGTGACCCGTCTGCGCCAGCGGGTGGCGCAGCAGACCGGCTGGACGCTCCAGCCGCAGGCCGATAAACCGGCGAAGCCGACGGTGACCATCGCCATCGCCCGCAAAGTGGCTCCGCAGCCCAAAGCGGACAGCGATGAAAGCTACAAACTCACCGTGGACGCCAGCGGGGTGAATATCACCGCCAATACCCGCTTCGGCGCGCTGCGGGCGATGGAAACCCTGCTCCAGCTGATCCAGAACGGTGCGGAAAACACTTCCCTGCCGTGGGTCGCCATTGAGGATGCCCCGCGCTTCCCGTGGCGTGGCCTGCTGCTCGATTCGGCCCGACACTTTATTCCGCTCGACGACATCAAACGCCAGATCGACGGCATGGCGGCGGCGAAGCTTAACGTGCTGCACTGGCACTTAACCGACGATCAGGGCTGGCGTTTTGCCTCGAAGCGCTACCCGAAACTGACCGAACTTGCCAGCGACGGGCTGTTCTACACCCAGGATCAGATGCGCGACGTGGTGCGCTACGCCACCGCGCGTGGTGTTCGCGTGGTGCCTGAAATTGACATGCCGGGCCACGCCTCGGCCATTGCGGTGGCCTACCCGGAACTGATGAGCGCGCCGGGGCCGTATGAGATGGAGCGCCACTGGGGCGTGCTCAAGCCGGTAATGGATCCTACCAAAGAGGCTACGTATGCATTTGCCGGAGCGATGATCGCCGAACTGGCGGCGATCTTCCCGGATCCCTATCTGCACATCGGCGGCGATGAGGTGGACGACAGCCAGTGGAAAGCGAATCCTGCCATCCAGCAGTTTATGCGTGATAACAAACTGGCCGACAGCCACGCGTTGCAGGCGTATTTCAACCGCAAGCTGGAGACGATCCTCGAGAAGAACCAGCGCCAGATGGTGGGCTGGGATGAGATCTTCCACCCGGATCTGCCGAAAAGCATCCTGATCCACTCCTGGCAAGGGCAGGACGCACTGGGTGAGGTGGCGAAGCAGGGCTATAAAGGGATCCTCTCCACCGGGTTTTATCTCGATCAGCCCCAGTACACCGCCTATCACTACCGCAATGAGATCGTGCCGCAGGGGCTAAACAATGTGGACGTGATCACCGATCGCGACAGCGCCCAGAGCTGGTCCTTTACCCTGCCGCGCCTGAAGGGCAAGCCGGTGGAGGGGAGTTTCACGCTGGTAAAAGGCGACGCGGGCTGGCGTGGGTTTATCGATTTCAACGGCAAATCGCGGCGTGCGGTGCAGGACATCGACTGGCGCAGCGACAACCAGGTGAGCTTCACCGTCGATACCTGGATGGGGGAAACCCGCCCGGTAGTGACGGTGAAAGATGACAAGATCGAGGGCTATTTCCTGCTGGGCAACAGCCGTTATCCGGTGACGGGCCAGCGGCTGGACGCGGTGCCGGAAGGGATCGCCCCGGCGGTGCCGGATGCCAGCCAGCAGGCCAATCTGCTAGGCGGCGAGGCGGCGCTGTGGGCGGAAAACGTCGCCGCACCGGTGCTCGATATCAAGCTGTGGCCGCGGGCGTTTGCGGTGGCGGAGCGGCTGTGGTCGGCGCAGGAGGTGAACGATGTTGAGAACATGTACACCCGTCTGCAGGCGATGGACACCTGGTCAACGGTGTCGGTAGGGTTACAGCAACACGCCCGCCAGCAGGTGCAGTTCACGCGTCTGGGGAATACCACCGACACGCTGGCGCTGAACATCCTCGCTCAGGCGCTGGAGCCTGCCCAGTATTACACCCGTAACCATCTCAAGTTCCAGGCCGGGAATTACGACCTGTTTGAGCCGCTGAACCGTTTTGCCGACGCGCTGGCACCGGAAAGTAACACGGTGCGGCAGATGAACCGCTGGGTCGAGCGCCTGGTGAGCGATGCTGAAGACAGCGAAAGCGCGGAATCGCTGCGTCATCTGTTTACCCGCTGGCAGACCAACACCCCGGACGCGCTGGCGCTGGCCGGGAACAACTATCAGCTTAAAGCGCTGAAGCCGGTGATTCTGACGGTGGATAAACTGGCGGCGATAGGGCTGCGCCTGACGGATCTGGTGGCACGACAGGGGACGCTGGATGATACCGAGATTGCGTCGATTCAGGGAGAGTTAGATAACGCGGCGCAGATTCAGGATGAGGTGGTGATTGCGGCGGTGTATCCGCTGGAGAAACTGCTGCGCGCGACGCGCAATCAGTAGGGTAAAACACCTGCCCGGTGGCGCTGCGCCTGCCGGGCCTGCGGAGGGAATAACCTTACAGGCCCGGCAAACGAAGCGTCACCGGCAAACAGCGTAAACGCCTCTGTATGCCGGGCGTTTACATCACTATTTCTGCAGCGTCCACGCCATCTGCCAGTGAGAACCTACACCTGGTTCGAACTGGTTAGCCGTTGGTGCGTACTGCACGCAGTAGCCGCTGTATGGCGCTTTCTTACACTTGTAAGTTTTGCCATTCTTCGGTTGCAGAACCACAGTGTCTGCTTTGTAAGACGAAAGATTCTGCGGGAAGGTAAAGTCGTATTTACCCGCAGCACCGGTATCCGCACTGGCTTCGCCTTCCAGCATCATGTCGATCACGTCCTGCGCGAACATAACGCCATCTTTGTTGGTCGCGAAGTATTTCAGCATGTGGTGGCCAGGGGTCACGTCAGTCAGGTTCATGGTCACGTCCTGGTTGGCGTTGTTCATGTCCTGCTTCACATAACCTTTTTCTGCACCGACGTGGTTCATCACACGGGCTTCCAGGTTGACGTCCCCCTGGGTGTTAACGTGGAAGGTCACGGTTGCCGCGCCGTCTTTAACTTTGCTGAACTGCACGTTGGTCACAGCGATATCTTCGCTGGCCTGAGTCTGCTGCTCTTCATAAGAGATGGCGACAGATTTCAGGGCGCTACCGTCTTTCACGTAGACGTTGTTTGCGCCGTGAACCGGGTTAACCACGCCGCTTTCATCTTTCACCCCGACACGTACATCGCTGTGTGCTGCGTTGATCGCCTGCGCCAGATCGAATGCCCACTGATTTGCCTGGCCCTGAGATGCAGAGGAGACAGTCAGTTCGGTGCGCATGGAAGCAACTTCACCGTTAGCATCGAAGAAGCGCGCGATCACTTTGTCGCCTGGGTTGATGTTGTTACCGGAGATCTGGCCGTTCAGGGAATGGGTCCACTCGGAAACCACTGCCGGGGTTTCGTCTGGGGTGACATTGCCGCCGTTGCCGAAATCAACGTCGATTGCCTGGTAGAAGCTGTTAGTGGTATCGGCAATTTCCCATACCGCGTAAATAACCTGGTAACCGGTACGCTGAGGAACATTACAGCTCATTTCCTGACGTGGCGACGGCGCCTGGCCATTACCGTTAACAGTACAGAATGGAGTGGATTCAAATTGATCGCGGGTCAGCGGTTTATTTGGATTCCAGTCTTGCTTGGTAATATACCAACGCCAGTTAACGGTTTTATGCGGTGCAGTGTGATACCAGGTAAATGTATTTTTACCGGCGGTAATTGGTGTTTTGGTCCAGGCATTCAGGCTCTGACGATCAAGCTGGGAATATTGCGAAATACCGGCGCTGGCAAGCTGACCATCTGGCGGCAGGGCACCTGTCGGGAAGCCAGACGTACGTTCCACGCTCTGTGGTTCATATTGAACGGTACCGCAGTCGATATTTTTACCGAGCTTACACATATAAGCGCGGCTGGCCGGAGACTCCACGTAACCATGTGCTAAAGCCGACGAAGCAACCGTGAGTGTGGCAAGTGCCAACGCAATTTTTGACAATTTCATTTTTTATTCCATTAAAGATGATTAATGAGTTTTGGGCACGGCTAGTGTCGGCTGGAATAAAAGATTAGTCATTTCAAGCAGAGATGAAAAAGAATAGTGAAAATGCTTGAAGGATATTTCTCTCTGTGTATTCAGATAATAAAAAAGGCAGCCCAGGCTGCCTTTTACTTAGTAAATAATTATTTAGCGGCGCACGGCAATCGCTTCAATTTCGATTTTCACGTCTTTTGGCAGACGCGCCACTTCCACGCAGGAGCGTGCCGGGAAGCCCGCATTGTGCTCGGTGAAGAACGCTTCGTAGGTGGCGTTAACGGTGGCAAAGTCATTGAGATCTTTAACGAACACGGTCGTTTTCACGATATCGCCCACTTTCAGGCCAGCAGATTCAACGATCGCTTTAACGTTTTCCAGTGACTGACGCGCCTGGGCAGAGACGTCTTCCGCCACTTCGCCGGTTTTTGGGTTCACCGGGATCTGGCCGGAGGTGATGATCATGCTGCCAAGATCAACGCCCTGAACGTATGGGCCGATAGCTGCAGGTGCATTTTCCGTCGCGAGTACTTTGGTCATGATTTCTCCTGAATTACAGCGTTATGAGTATGCCTGCCATTATAAAGAGGCAGGCATGCTTTACCACCGCGATTAGTTGGCCAGCACCACATTATGAGAAAACTCTTTTTCGCAGTATTTACATTTGAGCGCGATGTCGTTGGCGCGCTTTTTCACTGCAAAACTGGAGTTAACCGGCTCAGCATGGCTGATGCAGTTGCTGTTCGGGCAGACCAGCACGCTTTCAATACGATCCGGCAGACTCGGGCGGGATTTGCCCACCACTTCGTAATCGTCGATGCGATTGACGGTCGCTTCCGGTGCGTACAGCGACAGCTGGTTAACTTGCTCGTCGGTCAGGAAGGTGTTCTCGATTTTAATCAGATCTTTACGGCCCATCTCGCCAGAAGGCAGGTTCAGGCCGATGGTGATGCGCTGGTCGGTTTCGGTCAGTTTGAACAGGGTCAGCAGCTTAAAGCCCACCTGCGCAGGGATATGGTCAATTACGGTGCCACGTTTGATGGCTTCGACCTGGAGTTTGTTATCGTGTGTCATGGTCATTTCCCCTTACAGAGCTAAGTCGCGATTCAGAACCAGTGCCAGTAACGCCTGGCGAGCGAAGATGCCGTTTCCGGCCTGCTGGAAGTACCAGGCGTGCGGCGTCTTATCCACGTCGGTGGTGATCTCATCGATACGCGGCAGCGGGTGCAGCACTTTCATGTTACTGCGTGCGCCCTCAAGATCGCTGGCGCGCAGGACGAACTGCGCCTTGACGTTGGCGTACTCCGACGGATCAAGACGCTCTTTCTGCACGCGGGTCATATACAGAATATCCACCTCGGCCATCATCTCTTCGATGCTGGCGTGCAGGCTCCACGGGATGCCTTTCTCATCGAGCATATCGAGGATGTATTGCGGCATCGCCAGCGCGTCCGGGGCGACGAAGTAGAAGCGGTTGCCGTTGAACTTCGCCAGCGCCTGCGTCAGGGAGTGGACGGTGCGGCCATATTTCAGGTCGCCGACCATGGCGATGTTCAGGTTCTCCAGACGGCCCTGGGTCTCCTGAATGGTGAACAGATCCAGCAGGGTCTGGGTCGGATGCTGATTAGCGCCATCCCCGGCGTTCAGCACCGGAACGCCGCCGGAGAACTCGGTCGCCAGACGCGCGGCGCCCTCCTGCGGGTGACGCATCACGATGGCGTCAACGTAGGTGCTGATCACTGAGATGGTATCCGCGAGGGTCTCGCCTTTTTTCCCCAGCGAGGTGTTGCTGCTGTCGGAGAAGCCCACGACGCTTGCGCCCAGACGGTGGATGGAGGTCTCGAACGACAGGCGGGTACGGGTGGAGGCTTCGAAGAAGCAGCTGGCGATCACCTTGTGCTTCAGCAACTCCGGCTGCGGGTTGGCTTTCAGTTTTGCCGCGGTTTCAAGAACCAGCTCCAGCTCTTCACGGCTGAGGTCGTTGATGGAAATGATGTGTTTTTGATAAAGCGGATTCATTTTTATCTCCTGACGCCGGGCAAAAAAAAGCCCCTCAAATGAGGGGCTTCTGGAATAGGGACTGCAACGGGAAGAAAAACGGCAGGCCAGCGTCTTTTTTAAGACGCGCTACGACACTCTGTAGACACTGTTTGACCATGCTTCCTCCCGGCAAATTGTGGGGCATTATACGCAGCCTGATTGGCGGATCAAGCGAATAATGCACACTTTACGCAACGTAAACGGTTAGGTGTGCATGGTTATGCGCTAATGCAAAGCACGCACAAAAAGAAGTGGTATGGCAGCTAAAATTCTCGTATAAAAGCTTAAAATGAAACGATGTTTTATATTGAGGATATCACCATGATCGTTGGCAACATTCACAACCTCCAGTCCTGGCTGCCACAGGCGCTGCGTCAGGCGATCGAACATGTTAAAACGCATGTGTCAGACGCGACCCCAACCGGTAAGCACGACATCGACGGCAACAATCTGTTCTATCTGGTCTCCGAAGACATGACCCAGCCATTTGAAGAGCGTCGCGCCGAGTATCACGCCCGCTATCTGGATATCCAGATCGTGCTGAAAGGCCAGGAAGGGATGACCTTCAGCACCCTGCCAAACGGCACGCCGGACACCGACTGGCTGGCGGATAAAGACATCGCGTTTCTGCCGGAAGGCGAGCAGGAGAAAACCCTGGTGTTAAGCGAGGGCGACTTCGTGGTCTTCTACCCAGGCGAAGTGCACAAACCGCTGTGCGCGGTGGGCGCGCCTGCGCAGGTCAGAAAAGTTGTTATTAAAATGCTGCTTGGTTAAGCCCCTCATCCCGGCCCTCTCCCACAGAGCTAAGGGATATCCGGTAATTTTATTGCCCTTAAAGCAATGAAATAATCACAATATTTTAAAAGACTTACAGCGGCTCCCCTGTCCGGCTGAAAATCGACGAAGCGTTTCCGTAAGGCCGGGGCGAGGCGCAGGGACGCGCCGAGAGGGCATAGCCTGCAGGGATGCAGGCTGGTGCCCGGCCCGAAAGCCTGGAGGAATAAGCTGAGTGCACCGCGAAGCGGCGATTTTCTTTGCCGGGAGCCGGGGTAGCCAGGGGGGAGGCGGCGAGCCCCCCTGGCACGTTCACGGGTGACGCGGCTGGCAGAGAAGTGCAGAACGTAAAGTGAACGGAACCACCACCTGAGTCGCATGTTCCCCTCACCCCAACCCTCTCCCCAAAGGGGAGAGGGAGCTGACCGTGCCCATTTTTTTGTAGGGATCCCTCACCCCAGCCCTCTCACCAAAGGGGAGAGGGAGCTGACCGTGCCCATTTTTTTGTGGGCATCCCTCGCCCCAACCCTCTTCCCAAAGGGGAGAGGGAGCTGACCGTGCCCATTTTTTTGTAGGGATCCCTCACCCCAGCCCTCTCACCAAAGGGGAAAGGGAGCTGACCGTGCCCATTTTTTATGGGGGATCCCTCATCCCAACCCTCTCCCCAAAGGGGAGCGGAAGTCGACCGTGCCAATATTTTTGTGGGGAACCCTCAACCCAGCGGGAGAGAGTGAGGGCCTCAGGCCGCACCCTTTAATATGTGATCCAGCTTAAATTTCCTACACTCCTTCTTTCCTTCCCATTTACCTGCGCTTTTTCTGCGTCATAGTATGAAAATCAAATAAACGAACGCTGTTCTATAATGTAGAACAAATGCTTTCAGCAAGGAGATCCCATGCAGCAGACTCAATCGTTCTCGGGCATTATTCCCCCTGTCTCCACTATCTTCACCGCCGACGGCGCGCTGGATAAAGCCGGTACCGCCGCGTTAATCGACAGCATGATCGACGCCGGTGTGAATGGCCTGTTCTTTTTGGGCAGCGGCGGGGAGTTTTCGCAGCTCAACACCGAAGAACGCAAAGCCATCGCAGAATTTGCTGTCGCCCATGTGGATCGCCGGGTGCCGGTGCTGATCGGCACCGGTGGCACCAACGCCCGGGAGACCATCGAGCTGAGCCAGCACGCGCAGCAGGTCGGTGCAGACGGCATCGTGGTGATTAATCCCTACTACTGGAAAGTGTCTGACGCGAACCTGATCCGCTACTTCGAGCAGGTAGCTGACAGCGTGACCCTGCCAGTGATCCTCTATAACTTCCCGGCGCTGACCGGGCAGGATCTGACCCCGCAGCTTGTCAAAACCCTGGTGGACTCCCGCCGCAATATCGTGGGGATTAAAGACACCATCGACTCCGTGGCCCATCTGCGCAGCATGGTCCTCACCGTCAAGGCGGCGCACCCCGACTTTGTGGTGCTGTGCGGCTATGACGATCACCTGTTCAATACCCTGCTGTTAGGTGGCGATGGGGCGATCTCCGCCAGCGGCAACTTTGCCCCGCAGATATCGGTGAAACTGTTGCAGGCTTTCCGCGACGGCGACCTGGCCCGGGCGGCGCAGTATCATCAGACCCTGCTGCAAATTCCGCAGATGTATCAGCTGGATGCCCCGTTCGTGAACGTGATTAAAGAGGCCATTGCGCTCTGCGTGTGTCCGGTCTCCACCCACGTGCTGCCGCCTGCCGGGCCGCTGGATGAACCGCGCAAGGCGCAGCTGAAAGCGCTGCTGCAACAGCTCAAGCTCTGCTGAGTCGGACGGTCACGATGTCGATAGAGAAGATTTTTACCCCGCAGGACGACGCCTTCTATTCGGTGATCACCCATGCGGCCGGGCCACAGGGGGCGCTCCCCCTGACCCCGCAGATGCTGATGGAATCGCCGAGCGGCAATTTGTTTGGTATGACGCAGAACGCCGGGATGGGGTGGGATGCCAATAAACTCACCGGCAAAGAGGTGCTGATTATTGGCACGCAGGGTGGGATCCGCGCGGGCGATGGCCGCCCGGTTGCGCTGGGTTACCACACCGGCCACTGGGAGATTGGCCTGCAGATGCAGGCGGCGGCGAAAGAGATCACCCGCAACGGTGGGATCCCGTTTGCCGCCTTTGTCAGCGACCCCTGCGACGGTCGCTCCCAGGGCACCCACGGCATGTTCGACTCCCTGCCGTATCGCAACGACGCGGCGATCGTGTTTCGTCGGCTGATCCGCTCCCTGCCGACGCGCCGGGCGGTGATCGGGGTTGCGACCTGCGATAAAGGCCTGCCTGCCACCATGATTGCGCTGGCTTCTATGCACCACCTGCCGACCATTCTGGTGCCGGGCGGGGCCACGCTGCCGCCGACCTTTGGCGAGGATGCAGGCAAGGTGCAGACCATCGGCGCACGTTACGCCAACCACGAGCTTTCTTTGCAGGAGGCCGCCGAGCTGGGTTGTCGCGCCTGCGCGTCGCCGGGCGGCGGCTGCCAGTTCCTGGGCACAGCCGGTACGTCACAGGTGGTGGCCGAAGCCTTAGGGCTGGCGCTGCCGCATTCCGCACTAGCCCCGTCCGGCCAGGACGTATGGCTGGAGATTTCCCGCCAGTCCGCGCGGGCGGTGGTGGAGCTGGATAACCGCGGCATCACCACACGCGATATCCTCACCGACAAAGCGATTGAGAACGCGATGGTGATCCACGCCGCGTTCGGCGGCTCGACCAACCTGCTGCTGCATATCCCGGCCATTGCCCATGCGGCGGGCTGCACTATTCCTGACGTCGATCACTGGACGCGCATCAACCGTAAGGTGCCGCGGCTGGTGAGCGTTCTGCCCAACGGGCCGGATTATCACCCGACGGTGCGGGCGTTCCTCGCGGGCGGCGTGCCGGAAGTAATGCTCCATCTGCGCGCGCTGGGTCTGCTGCACGAAGATGCCATGACGGTGACCGGGCAGACCGTCGGGGAAAACCTCGACTGGTGGCAGGCCTCGGTGCGCCGCGAACGCTTCCGGCAGTGCCTGCGCGAGCAGGATGGCGTCGATCCTGACGACGTGATCCTGCCGCCGGAACGCGCCAAAGCCCGGGGGCTGACCTCCACGGTGGCCTTCCCGGTGGGCAACATCGCGCCGGAAGGATCGGTGATCAAGGCCACGGCGATCGACCCGTCGGTTGTGGGTGAGGACGGGGTGTACCGTCACACCGGGCGGGCGCGGGTGTTTGTCTCGGAAGCCCGGGCGATCAAGGCGATCAAAAGCGGCGAGATCGAACAGGGGGACATCATGGTGGTGATCGGCGGCGGGCCGTCCGGCACCGGGATGGAAGAGACCTATCAGCTGACCTCGGCGCTCAAGCATGTCTCCTGGGGAAAAACGGTATCGCTGATCACCGATGCTCGCTTCTCGGGCGTCTCCACCGGTGCCTGTTTTGGGCATGTGGCCCCCGAAGCGCTGGCCGGTGGGCCGATTGGCAAACTGCGCGATAACGACATCATCGAGATTGTGGTGGACCGCCTTTCCCTGACCGGCAGCGTCAACTTTATCGGCACGCCGCTGGCACCGCTCACCCCGGCAGAGGGGGCGGTGGAGCTGGCACGTCGTCAGCCACACCCGGAGCTGCACGCCCATGATTTTTTACCCGACGATACGCGGCTGTGGGCGGCATTACAGTCAGTAAGTGGCGGCACCTGGAAAGGCTGTATTTATGACACCGATAAAATCATCGAGGTAATAAACGCCGGTAAAAAAGCACTCGGGATTTAAATATATTTATCACTTTTGTCGCCTACGGGAAATATTCCGTGGGCGGCTTTGTTGTGTCTGTTTTTTATTATTTTTAATCCTCTAAAAACAATTATTTACCTTATATAGCGTCGTGTCACAAAAGCAAAATAACGTAATTCAGAAACAAGATATGACCATTGCTGGTTAATTGAACAGCTTATTACACTCCATTAACACGATGTTGTGAATTCAGCACACTAAATAAGGGTGTATTTCTGATGATGCAATTAACCATGAAAGATAAAATTGGCTACGGGCTGGGTGATACCGCCTGCGGCTTTGTCTGGCAGGCGACCATGTTCCTGCTCGCCTATTTTTATACCGATGTGTTTGGCCTGTCGGCGGGCATTATGGGCACGCTGTTTTTGGTCTCTCGCGTGCTGGATGCGGTGACCGACCCGCTGATGGGGCTGCTGGTGGACCGCACCCGTACCCGTCACGGCCAGTTCCGCCCGTTCCTGCTGTGGGGCGCGATCCCGTTTGGCATCGTCTGTATGCTGACGTTTTACACGCCGGACTTCTCCGCCAACGGCAAAATTATTTACGCCTGCGTCACCTACATCCTACTGACGCTGGTTTATACCTTCGTCAACGTGCCTTACTGCGCCATGCCAGGGGTGATCACCGCCGATCCGAAGGAGCGCCATGCCCTGCAGTCGTGGCGCTTTTTCCTGGCGGCGGCGGGATCGCTGGCGATCAGCGGTATTGCCCTGCCGCTGGTGGGGATCATCGGTAACGGCAACGAGCAGCTCGGTTACTTTGGCGCCATGTGTGTGCTGGGGGTGAGTGGCGTGGTGCTGCTGTACGTCTGCTTCTTCACCACCAAAGAGCGCTACACCTTTGAGGTGCAGCCGGGGTCGTCGGTCGCGAAAGATCTGAAGCTGCTGCTCGGCAACAACCAGTGGCGGATCATGTGTGCCTTCAAAATGATGGCCACCTGTTCCAACGTGGTGCGCGGTGGGGCGACGCTCTACTTCGTGAAATACGTGATGGACCACCCGGAGATGGCGACGCAGTTCCTGCTCTACGGCAGCATTGCCACCATGTTTGGTTCGCTCTGCTCCTCCCGCCTGCTGGGCCGTTTTGACCGCGTGAAGGCATTCAAGTGGATTATTGTCATCTACTCCCTGATCAGCCTGCTGATTTTCTTCACTCCGGCCGAGCATATGGCGCTGATTTTCGCCCTCAACATTCTGTTCCTGTTTGTGTTTAACACCACGACGCCGTTGCAGTGGCTGATGGCCTCCGACGTGGTGGATTACGAAGAGAGCCGCAGCGGCCGCCGTCTGGACGGGCTGGTGTTCTCGACTTATCTGTTCAGCCTGAAGATTGGCCTGGCGATTGGTGGCGCGGTGGTGGGCTGGATCCTGGCGTACGTGAACTACTCCGCCAGCAGCAGCGTGCAGCCGGTCGAAGTGTTAACCACCATCAAAATTCTGTTCTGCGTGGTGCCGGTGGTGCTCTACGTGGGCATGTTCACCATGCTGTCGTTTTACAAGCTCTCGGATGCGCGGGTGGAAGCCATTAGCCAGCAGTTACTTAAGCATCGCGCGGCGCAGGGTGAAGCGATCCCCGAAGCGGCAACGGCGGCATCTCATTAAGGAGGAGGCACTATGTACACCATTACTAACCCGATTCTGACCGGCTTCAACCCGGACCCATCGATGTGCCGTCAGGGCGAGGATTACTACATCGCCACATCAACCTTTGAGTGGTTCCCGGGCGTGCGCATTTACCACTCCCGCGACCTGAAAAACTGGCGACTGGTGAGTACCCCGCTGGATCGCGTATCGATGCTGGATATGAAGGGGAACCCGGATTCCGGCGGGATCTGGGCGCCGTGCCTGAGCTACGCCGACGGGCAGTTCTGGCTGCTCTATACCGATGTGAAAATTGTCGATTCGCCGTGGAAAAACGGGCGTAACTTCCTGGTGACGGCCCCCTCCATCGAAGGCCCCTGGAGTGAGCCGATCCCGATGGGCAACGGCGGGTTTGATCCCTCCCTGTTCCACGACGACGATGGCCGCAAATACTACATTTATCGCCCGTGGGGGCCGCGCCATCACAGCAATCCGCACAACACCATCGTGATGCAGGAATTTGATCCGCAGACCGGCACCCTGTCGCCCGAGCGTAAAACCCTCTTCACCGGCACGCCACTGGCCTATACCGAAGGGGCGCATGTTTACCGTAAGGACGGCTGGTACTATCTGCTGGTGGCCGAAGGGGGCACCAGCTATGAACACGCGGTGGTGGTGCTGCGCGCGAAAACGCTGGATGGCCCGTACGAGCTGCATCCCGAGGTGTCGATGATGACCAGCTGGCATCTGCCCGAGAACCCGCTGCAAAAAAGCGGACACGGCTCGCTGCTCCAGACCCACACCGGCGAGTGGTACATGGCCTATCTCACCAGCCGCCCGCAGCGTCTGCCGGGCATTCCGTTGCTGGCCGCTGGCGGACGTGGCTACTGCTCGCTGGGGCGTGAGACGGGGATCGCGCGCATCGAATGGCGCGACGGCTGGCCGTACGTGGAAGGTGGCAAACACGCCCGGCTGACGGTGCCAGGCCCGCAAATGGCCGAGAGCCAGAGCGTGGTGCCGTCTCACTGGCGGAATGATTTCGACGGCGAGCATCTCGATCCTGAGCTGCAAACCTTGCGCATTCCGTTCGACGATACGCTTGGCTCCCTGCGCGCCCGCCCGGGCTTTTTACGCCTGTACGGTAACGACTCCCTCAACTCGACCTTTACCCAGTCTACCGTGGCACGTCGCTGGCAGCATTTTGCCTTCCGCGCGGAAACGTGCATGACGTTCGACCCACGTCACTTCCAGCAGAGCGCGGGCTTGACCTGCTACTACAACAGCAAAAACTGGAGCTACTGCTTTGTCGATTTCGAGGAGGGGCAGGGCAGGACCCTGAAGGTGATCCAGCTTGACCACAACGTGCCGTCGTGGCCGCTGCACGAGCAGCCCATTCCGGTGCCGGATGAGGCGCAGAGCATATGGCTACGGGTGGATGTCGATCGTCTGGTCTACCGCTACAGCTATTCCTTTGATGGCGAGACGTGGCAGACCGTGCCCGTCACCTATGAGGCGTGGAAACTGTCGGATGACTATATCGGTGGGCGAGGCTTCTTTACCGGGGCCTTTGTCGGGCTGCACTGTGAGGATATCAGCGGCGACGGCTGCTACGCCGATTTCGCGTACTTCAGCTATACGCCAGTAACGGCGTAGACCTTCAGGCCGGGTAGCCCAGCGCGCGTGAGAGCTGGCGCCCGGCCTCCTGCAACAGCTCGCGAAAACGCGCCAGTTCATCGTCGTTAACGCGGGAGGTCAAGGTCGACAGGCTCAGGGCGGCAATCACGCGGGATTCATGGTTACGCACCGGCACCGAGACGCAGCGCACCCCCTGCTCGTTCTCTTCGCTGTCCAGGGCATAACCCCGCTCACGGGTCTGCGCCAGCGCGGTCAGCAGCGCCTCGCGTGAGGCCAGGGTCGCGGGCGTAAAGGTAGTGTACTCATATCCGTCGAGGAGCGTGTTCAGTTCGGCATCGCTCAGCCAGGCGATCAGCACTTTGCCGATGGCGGTGGCATGCACCGGCAGGCGACGGCCAATGCGCGAGTAGGCGATGGCAGCAAGCTTGCCTTCAATCTTCTCGATATAGACCCCTTCGCGCCCGTCCAGAATACCCAGATGGGTGGTCTGCCCGGTGCGCTCCGACAGGTCCGTCAGCCAGTGCTTCGCTTTCTGGCGAATATCCATCGTACTCACCACAAAGTGGCCGCGTTCCACCAGCTTCATGCCTGGGCGGTATTTGCCGTTCTCCGGGTTCTGATCGATATACCCGTGCAGTTGCAGGGTTTTGAGCAGCGAATGGAGCGTGCTCTTACTCAGGCCCATCTGTTTACTGATGTCGGTGATTTTAAGTTCCGTCGCCTGTTCGTTAAACAGATCGAGGATCTGTAAGGCACGTTCAACAGATTGAATAATAGGCATAAGTTCGGCACATCCGCACGGGAATTAAGGCCAAAACGTACCCTGTTTACGCTGAAAAATCAATCGACCCGGGAGGCGGGGGTCTGTTCAGCCTAATATTCATGACGCAAAAATTTGACTTAAGTGATCGTTAAGGCTTATCGCCCTTGCCTGAAAGGATAGGCTGTACCTATTACCACATTTTCATTGTTCTCTTACACTCATTAAGCGTAAGGCTTTACGCATTTTGCATAGCTCGTTTAAAAGGTATTTGGATGACTGCTTCTAAAACTTGGATCGCTTTAGGTACGATTGCCAGTCCGGCTACTGGGACGTTATTTTCAAAAATTCTCACTTCGCATAATCATAAATATATTCTCTGGTATAACGGCGAAAAGCTTTTTAAGCCCGGCGATGAAATCCATGTTTGTCATAACCGTTTATTCGTTAATGACGAGCTACGCGATATTAATATTCTGCAAATAGACAAATACAGCCACACCCTGTGGCGCGTAATGCACAACATGTCCAGCTGCCCCGGCCATCGCGACCCGGAAAACAAGGAATGTGCTGCTCCGGTAAAATGTATTTTTAAGCGGTGCCCTTACGGCAAGGTGCGGGTATCGGCAAGTTAATCAACCGGTGACCGGTTCTGTCGGCCAGTCATATTATCCCGAACGGATAAGATAAATATCAGGAGGGCTGTGACCCTCCTGCATTTTAAAAATAATAGGGGTTATTCACCGAGGGTGGCGACCATCACCGCCTTAATGGTGTGCATGCGGTTTTCTGCCTGGTCAAATACCACGCTCGCCGCCGACTCAAACACCTCGTCCGTCACTTCCATCCCGCCGTGCAGATCGAACTCCTTCGCCATCTGCTTGCCCAGCGTGGTCTGGTCATCGTGGAACGCTGGCAGACAGTGCAGGAACTTCACATCCGGGTTACCCGTCAGCGCCATCATCTGGCTGTTCACCTGATAGCCACGCAGCAGCGCAATCCGCTCCGCCCACTTCTCTTTGGCTTCCCCCATCGACACCCACACGTCGGTGTAGATAAAGTCTGCGCCCTTCACGCCCGCTGCCACATCTTCGGTGAGGGTGATCTTGCCGCCGTTCTTTTCTGCCAGGGCGCTGCACTCTGCCACCAGGCTCTCTTCCGGCCAGCAGGCTTTAGGTGCCACCAGACGCAGATCCAGCCCGGTGAGCGCCGCCGCTTCCAGCATCGAGTTACCCATGTTGTTACGTGCATCGCCGGTATAGACCAGCACCATCTCGTTAAAGGCCTTGCCCGGGAGATGCTCCTGCATGGTAAGCAGATCAGCTAAAAGCTGCGTAGGATGGAACTCATTGGTCAGCCCGTTCCACACCGGCACGCCAGCAAATTCCGCCAGGGTTTCGACCACATCCTGGCCATATCCGCGATACTGAATGCCGTCATACATCCGGCCCAGCACGCGCGCGGTATCTTTAATTGATTCTTTATGCCCAATCTGGCTGCCGCTCGGCCCGAGATAGGTCACACGTGCGCCCTGGTCAAACGCGGCAACTTCGAAAGAGCATCTGGTACGGGTAGAGTCTTTTTCGAAGATGAGCGCGATGTTTTTGCCAGTAAGCTTTTGTACTTCGGTACCTTTTTTCTTGTCGGATTTCAGCTGTGCTGACAGGGCAAGCAGAGAGGTGAGCTGTGCAGGGGTAAAATCGAGCAATTTCAGGAAGTGTTTTTTATACAGTTCAGACATTTTATCCTCACATGGCAAAGGCCACTTATTGAATTAAAATTCACTTTATATGTATCAATATTCACTTGCAACCCCGTATCATAAATCTTTCTTACAAAGGTGGAGGCAAACACATCCGTGTGTGAAAATAGAAGTATCTGCCGCACTTTAAAGAGGAACGAGCCATGGCAAACCCAGAACTGCTGGAAGAACAGCGCGAAGAGACGCGACTGATTATTGAAGAACTGCTGGAAGACGGCAGCGATCCGGATGCGCTGTACACCATCGAGCACCATTTCTCTGCGGATGATTTCGAAGCGCTGGAAAAGCTGGCGGTTGAAGCGTTCCGCCTGGGTTACGAAGTGACAGAGCCAGAAGAGCTGGAAGTGGAAGAGGGCGACACCGTCATCTGCTGCGATATCCTGAGCGAAGGCGCGCTGAAGGCAGAGCTGATCGACGCCCAGGTTGAACAGCTGATGGACCTGGCCGAACGTTTTGAAGTGGAATACGACGGCTGGGGCACCTACTTCGAAGACCCGAACGGCGAAGAGGGTGACGAAGACGACGACGAAGATTTCGTTGATGAAGATGACGACGGCGTGCGTCACTGATTAATTTAATACACGGGACATTCGCGTTGCATCGAGGCGGCAACGGCGTGACTCCCTGGTCGCTTACATAAGTCAGTGACTGGGGTGAACGAAGGCAGCCAACGAAGAGGCAGCGTAAAGAGCGACGTGTATTTGCGGCAGCGGAAGCTGCCGCATCCAAAAGGTTAAAAATGGATTACCCGCAGATACTTGCCCCTGTTCTCAACTTCCTCCAGTGCCCGACCCCGCAAGCATGGATTGATAAAGCCCGCGACCCGGCTAACCTGCCGCTGCTGCTCACCGACCATATGGTGTGCGAACTCAAAGCCGCCCAGACCGCGCTATTATTGGTGCGTAAATACGTCGCCGACGAGAGCGGTGCCGACGCGCTGCTGGAGTGGCTCAAGCCCTACGAAGCCTTTACCTTCCGCGAAGGCCCGGAACCCGATTTTGTCGCCCTGCATAAGCAGATTGGCAAAAGCGTGATGCCAAAGACCGACGACCCCTGGGGCCAGGCGTTGATCGACAGCATGGTGCTGCTGATTAAAGAGGAGCTGCACCATTTCTGGCAGGTGCGGGAGGCGATGCTGATGCGTAACATTCCCTACGTCAAAATCACCGCCAGCCGCTACGCCAAAGGGATGCTCAAAGCCGTGCGCACCCACGAGCCGCTGACGCTGATCGACAAGCTGATTTGCGGAGCCTATATCGAAGCACGCTCCTGCGAACGCTTCGCCGCGCTGGCGCCGTTCCTCGACGAGGAGTTGCAGAAGTTTTACCTGTCGCTGCTGCGCTCTGAGGCGCGGCATTATCAGGACTATCTGCGCCTGGCGCAGCAGGTCAGCGATGACGACATCACCCTGCGCGTGAAGCTGTTTGGCGAGATAGAGGCGGAGCTGATTTTATCCCCGGACAGCGAGTTCCGCTTTCACAGCGGGGTGCCGGTTAACATGACATAAGGACAGGGAACGATGAAAAAGGGTTTACGTATCGCCATTGCCGTGGTGCTGGGTATGGTGGCGGCAGGCTGGATTTACCGCGACAAAGCGCCCAACACCGAACAACAGCTCGACACCGCGCTCAGCAGCATGCCGGTGTGGCAGGTGATTAAAGAGCAGGAACCCGAGTTCCGCAAAAAGGTGCAGGACGAGATGCTGGCCCTGCAAAAAGCGGGCAAAAACGAGCAACAGATTATCGACACCGTGCAGCCGAAGATTTTGCACTTGCAGATGGCGCGCCTGCAAAACGCCCCGGACGCTAACGTGGTCGAGTATATGAAGATCAACATGGAGCAGACCGCCGCCATGCAGAAGGTGAGCGATGACAACTGCTACCGCTTCCTCTACCCGGAGGTGAAGGGCGGCGTCAACCCGATGCGTCTGCTGGATAAAGATCTGATGCAGCGCCGCATGCAGGCCGATGTCGACATGATGCGTGCCGCCGTTGGGCCGGACAAACATACCGTGACCCCGCAGGAGATCCAGCAGGCTGAAACCGACGTGGTGCCGATTATTCAGAAGCTGACCGGGAAGTACGGCGATGATATCGAGCTGCTGCAGATGCCGCAAAAAGGGAAGGGCAAAGAGAAGCAGAGCTGCGATCTGGTGCAGGATCTGTGGAACAACGTGCTGGCCCTGCCAGAGCCGAACGCTGCCGGGCTGATACGTTATGCGGTATCGGATCTGTAACGGCGGTTGGGTTACGCTGGTTTTTTGGACACTTAGCTGCGGAACTGCACGTCGCCGCTTGCATGGCGGCGTGCGACAGGTATAATCCACAACGTTTCCGCATCCCCTTCAGTGCCGAAGTGGCGAAATCGGTAGACGCAGTTGATTCAAAATCAACCGTAGAAATACGTGCCGGTTCGAGTCCGGCCTTCGGCACCAAAAGCAATAATTGTCAAAATTTCGAAAAATTAGACGATTAAATCTGTTTTTTTGTTTTTAAATAATGTTCTGATATATCATTTGTAAAAGGCTACAGGGGTGAATTATTTTATCGCTACGTGTTCCGGCGATAAGAGTTAAATGGGTATCACTTAAGATATTCATGCGAGTTTAAATTTTTACCAACCTTATTTATCTTATTGTCTTATTTTCCCATTTTATATAGCATTCATAGCCGTGCGATAGGATGCCCTCATTATTTAAAAACTGCTAGCGGAGTTGCATTTACATCGTATAGCATGAACATTCCTTTCACACCTAATGCATTGAATATGCCATTATTCCTTGGATTGGCGGGCTGGATAGCATCTATAACTTCTCGAGGAACGGCTCGAATTTTTTTCTCGTATGTTCTAAGCCTCTATTAAACTTATGAATTTCGGTGTTGACCTTTTTCTTAAGTCGTTTAATTCCTTTGAGGTATGCTTGCTCAACGGCATCAAAATCTAGTGTATCGAATGTTAGTACAAAATAAAATGAATTCTTCATCAATCTCTTTTTAATTTAACTTCAAATGTTCTGGAGTTTTGAAAGTGCGGAGTAATTGATTTTTCTATCTTTATTCCATCACTTAGATGTAAATCAGAAATATTAGAGTATGCTAAAATATCATTAGTAAGTTTATGGATTCCATGGTTTATAATATTACGGTACTCTATTAACTCTTTTAGCTGAACGTTTTCTTTAAGTGTGATCAACCCTTCGTGAAAATTTAATCATATGCTTATTTAAAATCAATCTGTACATTTCCATCTGGTATAGAATTTGTTCGTGCAACCCCAGGATAAATACCATTAGTAACTTTGACCGAGTTAGGGGTAAACTTTTTCAAGTTTTCAATATAGAGAAATACAAGCACCATTTATAATACTCGAAGTTTAATAATATTTTCTCCAGTATGTTTACCGTTCGACCATGCGGACGATATCTTATCATTGTTGATAACTTCCTTTTGAATTATTTGAACAACAAATGCCGGTTAGTCAGATTGAAAGATCTAAAGGCTGAGCGGGTTATACTTCTATTTGCATTAATTTCTGGCATTTCTGAACCCATTTTACATTCTGGCCGTAAGGTTGCTTAAAGTAACTATTTCCTTGAGCGCACATTACTCCTGGGCGTATATCATCAAAGCATTTTATGTTGATAATGTTAACTGCTCTTATCTGCGGATGTATTAATCTAGTTTAAGTATACAAAAGCACTTTGGTAAACTGGTTGAACACACAGTATCAATAAAAGAGCTATAGCTCACAATCTTTTATAAGAAAGAAGCATTCTTAGCTCTTTTTTTATAAATTTATAAAAAAGTTATTGAAAAATTCATATATAGTAGTTAATTTGATATATGACAATAGCTTGAAAAACGCACGAATAAAAGAATGCGCTTATTACAGCAATTATTTTAATGTAATAATAGGTGAAATAATGAAAACAATATCATTTATAAATATGAAAGGCGGAGTTGGTAAAACAACTTCTGTAGTTGAATTTGCAACAATCTTAGTTAGGGATCATGGGCAGCGAGTTTTAATTATAGATATAGATCCTCAAACAAATGCCACATTTTCATTTATCAAATATGACGTATGGCAAAAAGAAGTAGAGGCTAATACTATTGCAGATGTTTTAGGAATGAATAAACATCTTTCGAGCAGAGATGATGAATATAACATTAATAATGCAGTAATAAAAAATGTATCTGGAATTGTCGGATTAGACCTCATCTCTTCACATTTGGGATTAACATTTCTAGACTTAGATCTTAGTGCTCAACCAGGTAGAGAATTAATACTGTCTCGTCAGATTTCCCAGCTAGATGGTGAGTATGATTATATATTGATTGATTGCCCGCCAAACTTAACTCTAGCACCTCAAAATGCACTTGTTGCATCTGATTATATCATAGTTCCGATAATACCTGATTTCTACTCATTCCTGGGACTACCGCTACTTAAAAATCGAGTAGATCGCTTAAAAAGAGATCTAAATATCGATGTTGCATTTTTAGGATGTTTATTCACTCGCGTAGAAAGCTCAGTTAATCTTCATAGTGAGTTCGTGCCAAAAATAAGAAAAGTATGCTCTGAATATGATGTGTATGATTTTAAAACCATTGTTCCAAAGAATATCAAACTAAGTGAAGCAAGTAGTTCAAGTTCACCAGCAACTATAATGTTTCCTTACTCCACAGGAGTTGCAGCATATAAAAATGTCGTTAACGAAATGTTAAATAAACTGGCGGGTGTCTAATGGACATTAATTTAGATAAGTTAGAAGATGTATTAAAGAGTGTCAGAAAATATGAAAAAATGGGACTGGATACATCTTACCTCAAGCTTTTTATTAAAAATTATAAGTTCTTTCTTCAGTTGAATAATATTAGACCTGAATATTCTGAAGGTCAAAGATTTAAAATCTTAGAGGAAATACTCAATAATCGACAACTCTTCCCAACAATTTCAGATATTATACATTTTTCCAATTATAACCTTGGCGTTGAATTTAAATCACAAAATGCGTCTCGTAAGGTTACAATTAGTAGAATTATTAAGAGAGCTGAAAAAGATAATATCTTTAAAGATGTTCTTAAATCTAAGTTAAGTGACTTAATTTCAACGGGGCATTATAAAGAGCATAAACTAGTAACTAACTCTAAGTCTAAGTCTATTAATTATAATGATTTAGAAGAATGGGCTAAAATGCTTAAGGATTTATAAAGTGAGCAGAGAGAAAATTATAAGGAATGCATATTCTGACTATGAGTTATATGAGAAAGATTTTAGTACCCTATCTGCTTCAACCTTAGCTTATTTAAAAACTATTGACATCTTTGATATGTATTGGAGCACTCTTATATTCAAAAGCTGGAAGGAGGGTGTGAATCATATTGGAATACATCAGCTAGATGAGATTTTTGATGAATTACATCAGGATGTTAATTCTTCTTATTATTTAGCATCTATGGGGTTATACAGAACTGCTAATATGCACTTACGTAGTATGATTGAGTTATCTTTGCAACTATTATATTTCTATGAGCACCCAGTAGAGTTAAAAAAATGGAGGTTGGGTGATTTTGTGATCAAACATGATAAATTGAAAGATTATATTAAAGAATATCCAAGTTTCAGCGTGCAGCCTCTTAAAGGGCAAGTTGGAATTTTGATGGATCAAATATCGAAAGAATGGAAACACTATTCCAAGCATATTCATGCAGAATCATTAAGCTTTTTCCAGACACAAAATAAAGCACACTCTGCAAGCAGTTTTAATATTGCTGATTTCGGAGCTTGGAGATCAGGATTTACAAAGATAATATTAAAAATCAATAGGTTACTTATGCTGTTCTTTTCCGAGCAATATAAAATATTTCCATCTCACAATAAAGATGTTTTATCTATGGCATAACTATCATAATTAATTGGTGACTAAATATAACGTATTAGGAGGACATTAGAATTTTTCAACATCTAGTTAATGGAAATGATTTTAAAATTTATGTTATGGAAGGGAACTGTTTTAGTTAATCATAATTTTGATAATCACTTTTACGGTTGCCTATTTATTGATATCACCATCAAAAATGGAGTTGATATAATCAACTCCATTAATTATTAGTTAATGATGTGGGCCAAGGAATCTATCCCCATTGAGATGAATCATATGAGTTGGGGCGTCTGCAACCCACACTTCAGTTTCCCATGATAAATCCATAAGATACTTTGCCATCATTTTACGATCAGGGAAAGCGGTCACATATACTAGTCCTGGTTTGGCATTTGAAAATAGCTTTGCTAACTCTCCATGTCGTTTTCCATCTACTGGGCCATGCGAGGTGACTGACTCGATTAACAGCAGCCAATTACGTTTTTCCCAATACAGTACTACATCAGGCAATTTGCCTTTACGGTTGACTGTAACTCCCAGTTCAGCGAGCCGCTCTTTTCGAAAATGATCTTCTTTAGCGCCAGTATCGCCAATATAAATAACTTCGGCTTCTGGGGCGAAACGGGGGCCAAACTCAACAATGATATCCTTGATTAATTGGCTATGGGCTCCGGGACTTAGAGTTAGTTCAGTACCGTCGTTAAGCCTCAAAGGAATCATTTCCATTTTTCTTGCCATAGCATATTGTTCTACTAAGGTAGGTATATTTGTCATATGCTTCTTGATTGCATCATTCCATTCAGCAGTACCATATTTTAATAATACAGTGTGTAATTCAGCCGCTATTTGGTAACACGCTTTCGGTGAATTAACAGCTCTATTTGGGTCATCGGGATTATACAAAGCGATCCCACCATCACAAAATTGATGAAGTGTGTATCGGCGGAAAGTTTCACGTGTGTTCGGTGCATATTCTTTGCCATAAACGTCCCTGCACCAATCCATAATAGGAGTTACACCTATCATAGGTCTTTGAATTTCAGACCAGTCACCTTCGGGATGCAGATTTACTAACGCGAGCAGAGTTAGAGCTGAACGATCATTTATTTGAGCTTGGGGCATACCTAGCGAATTTAAAATATCACGGGCTTGCTCAATTTTCTCTTGTGCTCTAAGCGGATCCTTTGCCTTTCCATCTGTCATCAGATCTAATTCCCTATTAATAATTTTGTCAATTTGGTTTTGGCTAAGAGGCTCATTATCAATTTCACTTCCTATTTTCCTCAGGATTTCTAAAGATGGATAATGTATTGATCTTAAATCAGAGGCATTTACTTGAGTATGGCCTCCAAATTGGCGGTAATATTTATCTAGCAAAGTACAATTTAAGTAGACGTAAAGTCCGCGAGCAAGTTCTGCATCCATACCAACTTTATTAATATGAAAAACATTGGTTTTATTTTCAAATCCGATCAGTTCACCACGTAGTGATGAGTCATATAATGTCGCAACAATTCGACGTTTTTCTTCTTTACTGCTGAATCTTTTTATAATCAAAAAATAACCTTCATTTTTCCAAAGCCATGGTTTTGACGATTCAGAGACTTTGATTGCATTAGGTTTTTTGCCGTCGAGAGGCCAAATTACTTTTCCATTCAAATGTTGAGGGAAAAGAAGAGGTACTGACTCAGAATCTAAACTCTCGCGAAGATCATCACGAAGCCGGAAATTCACTACAGGCCCTGTACTTACTTGTACTTTCAATTCATCCAAAGTTGATGTAAAAGGTGATAGTCTTTCGATGATTATTTGTTCACTCGGGCTTGCTGCAATATGAATGAATTTTTGCTTATCTGCTGGGTTTACAATATTATCAATTGATACCTTTCGATGAGTCATATCGGTAGCGGTTATCTCCTTAGTCTCATCATCGATGTGAAAATCAGATGTTGGACTTGAGGTTATCGTTACTTCATTTTGAGCTACACCTTTTACACAATGGATAATTATATTCTCTTGAAGTACCTCATCTTCTGCAAAAGCAGTGTTTCGAGAATCAAAAATATGTATGTGTTTAATCGAAGTTTCCGAAAGTAATTGCTCACGAAATGGCTGATAATACGGACCATTACAGAAAGAACGTGGGATTATTGCTACTAACTCCCCTCCATTTTTCAACTGTTTTAAGGCTAAGGCAACAAAACCAGAATATAAATTTACAGCTTCTATACCTGCATTGCTTAATGCAATTCTATGAGTACTGGAAGAGAGGATTTTTTTGTAGGGAGGGTTCATTATCACATGACTATATTTTTCAATCGATTCATTATTGAAAAGATCATTTATGAGCGAACATGTATTCACGATATAGTCAGAGTTATTAATTTTATATGAGAAATTTTTCCCGACCTCAGCGCTGCAATGTTCCATTGTTTTATTTAGAAATGGCAACATTACATCTTCGATATCATAGACATCAAGCTCTATCCTTTTAGCTCCTTGAGACAAGGCACGATCTATGAATGCAGCCGAAAGTGATCCCACTCCGCATCCAGGATCAAGCAACTTTATGTCACTCTTGATGTTGTCGAACAGGCTTGCCATGAACAAACAAATCGGGGCAGGGGTCATAAATTGACCGAGTGCTGATTTGGTTTTAGGATTGAGCAACTTATTCGCTTCTTTTCTGTTTTGTTCAGCCAATTCTAACAGATGCATCATATTCCCACTTGGTTACTAAAAAATTTCAAAAATACGCTGTCCTCTTCTATCAAATAAAATCTTAAGAGTCAAAGCGTCTGGCTAGTAAGTAACCTTACTACAAATGACTATGTGAATAGATAATCTCAACATCGAATATTAAGCTCATGTATCTCATAATAAATTAGCGGAATTCATCTAAACTAAAGTACATATTGCCTTGGCTAAACCCAGAGGCGATTACACTGAGCTCACATTTTACTTAAGAATCCATTTAGCCAAACCACATCCTTCTCGGGACGTTTATCCCTTGTCACCCACAGCTCAGCTACCTCAACCCCCACTACCGCGCTCAACAGCACCCGCAACCTATCCTCATCCATATCCGTAAACCTCCTTCCATCAACCTCCCGCTCCCCATCCCCATACTTAAACGACACATACCAAACTCCACCCGGCTTAAGCGCATCCGCTAACCTCCGCATCACCCCCGGTAGCTCTACCGCCGGAACATGCAACAGCGAAGCACAGCACCAAATCCCGTCAAACTTTTCCTTCCAGTCCACATCCGCAAAGGTCATCACCTTCACAGGCAACCCGGTGTGCTCCCGCGCCAGCTCAACCATCGCAGGGGACGCATCAAACGCCTCTACCTGATAACCCATCTTCAGAAACGCCTTTGCATCGCGTCCTGAACCGCAGCCCGCATCCAGCACCCGCGCCCCAGGTGCAAGATGTTGGGTAAAGGTCTCGTAGAGCGAGGACATATCGACATTCACCGTCCCGTCGAAGAAGGTCTGCGCATTGTCCTGATAGTATTTGAGCGTCATTAGAATGTGGCCTCGCCTTCGGCTTTCGGTTCCCAGGTATGGAATAGCCTCACTTTGGCAGCGTTCCAGTTATTTTCAAGAAAGTTTTTCCGCGCGGCGGGCTGTTTTCCGGTCTGTTGGACAATGGTTTCATGCAGCGGGAGTTTGCTCTGAATAAAGTACTCGTTGCGGGCATTTAACCGTTGCAGGAGCGTGCGTCCAGGCAGGCGCGCGAACTTCCCTTCAGCACCACGATTACAACACTGGCAGGCCAGCACCAGATTCCACACGCCATTAATATTGGCCACCGTATCGCGTGCTACCCACGGAATAAAGTGGTCAACATCGGCCAGTTCAGGATCGCCGGGGGTCAGGCTAATGGGTTTGAAGCAGTAGAAACAGCGTCCTTTCTGATAGCCGTTTAGGCTATCGCGACAGCTGGTGATATTCACCCGACGCGCGTTCACGTGACTGAACAGCAACTGATTATCTTCGTCGAACTCGACGCCAACAAGGTTGCGGGAAACGCCCATCGCCCAGGCCTGTTCAACCAAGTTCCAGCGCGCAGTGGTCTCAAAAGCCAGGTTCTGATATTGCTGGCGTTCCCCCAGATGGAAGAAGTTATCCGTCAGGCGGATACCGTTATGAGTCTTGCGCTCATCGATGAAAAAGCGTTTTTCGATCTCGCCGCCATTCACATTGTGAAAGGCGTCAATCACGTTGGCAAAACCACGCCGCACCGTGGCCTCAATCAGCTGGTTATGAGAAACCTCGGCATTATTAAACTGCGCGCAGGTTTCCAGAAACTGGCTGCGGCTCGAGGTGATCTGCTTCGGCGCGTGTTTCAAATGTTCACAAAGATGGCGGCTGAACGGCACGGCGAGTTCGTCGAGGGTGATGATGTCGCTGCCAGTCTTATCAATCTCATACAGAGCATGAGCAAGCGCGAACTTGTACGATGCGACGTTCTTTCCAAAAAGAATCACCCCGCGCCAGTAGTTCTCCAGCGTAGGGTCAGCCTGGTAAAATTCCATCAATGAAATCCTGTTACGGTGGGGGAGGTAGCGAACTACCGAAACCTGTAACGGGATCACATAACAAATGAAAGGTGATGTAAACCGTGAATCAATGGATTTGATGAATTTGTGATCGGTTGCAATTGAAAGGTGGTGCGCTGGTTGACTGACATCACTCAATGGTGACCATCGGTGCTTTCAGTAACGTCATATCATGTAGCCCTTCATCATCTTCACTCCGACAGTCCTTCCCGTGCTAAATAACCGGAGTAGCAAGGAATCAGGAATAACATTTAACTTACGAGGCGTTTTTAACCTATCCAAACACTGCACTAAATAAAAATATTAACCATCAACGCTAAACAACTAATTATCTCAGGTTCATCCCATCACACTCTATATACGCAAAATCCCCCGCATCTAACCCCCCAAACTCCGTTTATTAGTAGTTGCCTAACCTATGCAAAGCCATATCATTCTGCCGATAACAAATCTCAATTTAGGGAATGAAGATGAAAGACGCGTGGCTGGATACGTGCTCTACAACCATCCAGGACTTCGTGGAACGCTCTACGAGGCTACAGCCAGACAATCTTGATCTGGAATTGGTCGAAAAAATCGATTTTGACTACCAGATTAACCTAAGTCTGCATTTTCGTGTTGAGACGACAGACCACACTCAGGTGGGAAGAGTCAGCGCCGGGAACGGCACCCGCGTTTTTACCAGTACTTTCCAGTACGCCGAGGCTCTCCAGGCTGAAACCAGCGCTGTCTTATCCCGTGCAGAAACCCTTCGTGAAGCTCAGGCGCTGGTCCTTTCCCATCCTTACGGTGCACTTAAAAAAGATCACGAAATCTACTCCCATCCAACACGCCTCTGTTTAACTGAAAACTGCACTAACTGTAATGGGCGCGGGCAGGTCAATTGCTCCTGGTGCTATGGTACTGGTCGCGTGAGCTGCACCACCTGTGGGGGAAGTGGGCAGGTACTGGAACAGCGAAGCCATTTCGATCACTACACCAATCAGTATCGCACGGAGAGCCACTATCGGATGTGCTACACCTGCTCAGGCGGTAAGGTGAACTGCAACCACTGTAGCGGCTCGGGAAACCAGCGCTGTTCCCCCTGTGACGGAACAGGTGAAACAACCCGCATTACCCGGCTTTCCAGCGTTGCCGTGCCTAAATATCAGTTGATCTACCATCGTGAGGATGTGCCGACATTCATTAAAGATGGCCTCTACAAAGCGGGCATCCCGGAACTGGCGAGTTATGGTGCCGTTGAGCTGGCCGATTCCGGTATTGATGAGGGGTTGCGTAACGTTAATTTTATCTACAACGCCAGCGTACCCTTTGCCAGATTTACAAGTCAGCTGCGCCAGGCTCAGCTTGCAGAACAGCCTGTTAACTGGATTGTTTACGGGCGTCGTCCGCAAATACTGGATGCAGGACATGTCGTTGAATTGATGTTAAAAAACGATCTCAATGAGCTTGTTTATCGAAGCACCAGAGGGAAACTGCTCAATCCGCTTGTTGCGGCGTGTAGCCGTAAAACGGTGGCCACATTTATGGAATCGGAAGCCCATCAGGACATGCTGGATGCGAACCGCGCGGGTAAATCCGGGGAGATGCTCCGCGAAGCGATGAATCGTGGGGTCACTACAACCTATATTGATGAAGCTCTGACCAGCCTGAAAGCCATTACCCAGGCTGTGCAAAACTGGTCGGTGGTGAAGTGGGCAATCTTCAGCGCTGTCATCATCTATCTTTTTATGCCTCTGTACACCGCTTATGGCGACATCTGGATCAGCGACATTACGACAGGACGGGTTTATCTTACGCCGTTCCTGCGCTGGGATAATCAGCATAATTTACTCGCTTCCCTGGAGATACTGGCGCGTTATTGTGGCTTGTTTATTGCCATCGCTGCCGTTGTTATTTCGTTCCTGGGGTATTTATGGCGCAGGGGCTGGGTCCGCTGGCGAATGGGTCAGCATTTGTCTAAGTGGGCAGTTAACGAGAAAATTTTACGTAGCGGTTGGTTCAAGAGCCTTCTTCTGACCAGCCTGCTCACGACGTCCCTGTTACTGTTTTTCCCGATCTGGGTGACAAATGAGGGGGAACTCTTTGGGCAGTATTCCTTAATTGAATTACTTCGCTGGGTTGCTCAGTCCCTGAAATAATACGACCAGGGCTCCCGGTATGTTTTCAGGGAGCCTTTCGCAACCAACAAAAAAGGCGCCCACCGGCGCCTTTCTCATTCAATCGCTGCCTTAAGCCTTTCGCAGTTTCCCGGATATCACCCCAACAAAGTCCATCACCTGCTGTTGCTTCTGCTCCGACAGTTGACTTACCTCACGCATCAGCGTCTCTATCTCCGGCTCTCCCTGTCGGGACGTCAGGATCATGCAGCCCTTCATCACCTTCACATCCACTTTCGTTCCGGTGCTGAACCCGGCTTCATTGAGCCACAGGCCTTTCATGATAAACGCAGGGATGCGGGTGTAATCTCCAAACCGCGTCGCATAACTCACAGTAAATACGCGGTCGGTAGATTCAAATACTTCTGGTTGCAGTGATTCTGCAATACAATCGATATCAGTCATGGTTACTATTCTCGTTAAATAGTGATTGTGATGAGCGATACGGGCATGTTGGCGCATGCCCGTATTGCGTTAAATAACACCTGTAAATCTACCCAGTAGATAAAAATAAGTCCAGATTAATATAAAACGTAATAAGCGCGTTTAGAGCGGTTTTAAAATATTAATAATGATGAATACAAATGAAGTTTTTAATTAATTTATATGGCTTAACTGCAATCGTGGATATTAAAAGTTTCGTAATAAATATGCAGACGTTACACCTTAAAGAAGCACTAAATGGATAGTGCCTGTTTTAAGGTGCATTTTCCTCTTCAGGTCGCCAGGCCCACCCCCATCGCCCCCCTTATAATCGGAATCGGCGTCAACAAATGCTGATACATCAGTTCCCCCGCCTTATCCGCATCCCGCGCCAGCACCGCATCCAGCAGCCTCTGATGCTCCCCATGCTTCTCTTCTAACATCGCCACCGAAAGCACCGTCTTTCGCAACCACACATACCGATACCGCGCCGCCAGATCAAAAAGCCGTTCCCGCATCTGCATCAAATACCGCGATCCACACCCCGCCACGATCGCCGTATGAAACGCCTGATGCCGCTGGTCCCACTCGTCCAGCATGGTCTCGCTGGCGTCGCGGGATTCCAGCTTGTTCAGCAGATGCATCCGGGCGAGGAGGTCGGCTTCCCACTCTTCGCCGCCGCGTTCGATGGCGAGGCGCACCAGCATCGCCTCCATATTGGCGCGGGCATCAAAGATGTCGAGCAGCTCCTGTTCGGACATCGGGGCCACCCGGTAGCCTTTCTGGTTAATGACCGTGACCAGCCCCTCGGCAACCAGCTGCGACAGCGCTTCGCGCAGCGGGCCGACGCCCAGCTCATACCGGGAGGTCAGCAGGCTCATCCGCAGCTTCTCATCCGGGTGATACACGCCGCGGATGATGTCGTTCTTCAGCCAGCGGTAGCCGTCGATGGCCGTCGCCTGGGAAATAATGGTCATGGTCGTGCTCCTTGAATACGGCCCGGCTTGCACCGGGCGTAAAGATTAGTCCTGCTTCGCCTCGTCAAAACACGCGGCGATAATTGCCAGCCCCTGCCGGAGCTGTTCTTCCTCAACGGTGAGCGGCACCAGGATGCGCAGCACGTTGTGGTACGGGCCGCAGGAGAGCAGGATCAGCCCTTTATCCCGCGCCCGGGCGACAATTTGCGCCGTCAGGGCGGCGTCCGGTTTATGGTGGTCGCCCGCTTCAAACAGTTCGATGGCGATCATCGCCCCCAGGCCGCGAACGTCGCCGATCTCAGGATGTTTTTCAGCGATAGCCAGCAGGCCTTCGCGCAGGGTGTTGCCCAGTTTATTGGCTTTACCCAGCAGATCTTCCTGCTCGAACACCTTCATCACTGCCAGCGCGGCGGCACAGGCGATCGGGCTACCGGCGTACGTGCCGCCCAGCCCGCCGGGGGCAATGGCGTCCATCACCCCGGCGCGTCCGGTGACGCCCGCCAGGGGGAAGCCGCCAGCAATGGATTTGGCGAAGGTGGTGATATCCGCCGCTACGCCCATCTGCTCCATGGCGAAGAAGGTGCCGGTGCGGCCCGCGCCGCTCTGCACTTCATCGGCGATCAGCATGATGCCATGCTCGTCGCACAGGTCGCGCAGGCGCTGCATAAAGGCAGGGGAGGTGGCGTAGAACCCGCCTTCACCCTGGACAGGCTCAATCACGATGGCGGCGATATCTTCCGGCGCGGCATCGTTCTTGAAGATGCGATGAATGCTGGCGATGGCGTCGTCATCACTGATGCCGTGCAGGGCGCACGGATACAACGCGCGATAGACGTGGCCCGGCATCAGCCCCATGCCTGCTGAGTAAGGGTTCACTTTCCCGGTCAGGGAGAGGGTATAGTGGGTGCGGCCATGATAGGCCCCGGTAAAGGCGATGGTGCCGTTGCGCTTCGTCGCCGCGCGGGCAATTTTCACCGCGTTCTCCACGGCTTCGGAGCCGGTGGTCACCAGCAGGGTCTTTTTCGGGAAATCCCCCGGCACTTTCTGGTTCAGGGTTTCGCAAAGCTCCAGATAGGGTTCATAGGCCAGCACCTGGAAGCAGGTGTGCGACAGCTTTTTCAGCTGTTCTTCTACGGCGCTGACCACGTCAGGATGGAGATGCCCGGTGTTCAGCACCGCAATGCCCCCGGCGAAATCAAGATATTCACGGCCTTCGACATCCCACACCCGGCAGTTCTCGGCGCGGGCGGCAAAGATAGGGTGGATCTGCCCCACGCCACGGGGTACGGCATTGCTACGACGCTGCATTAACTCTTTGTTGGTGCTCATTGGATGCTCCTGAATTAAAGGCCGATGCACATATATTTGATTTCTAAGTAATCTTCGATACCGTATTTAGAACCTTCCCGACCCAGGCCAGAGGCTTTAATGCCGCCGAACGGGGCCACTTCATTAGAAATAATACCGGTGTTGATCCCGACGATGCCGTACTCCAGCGCCTCGCCCACGCGGAACACGCGGCTCAGGTCGCGGGCATAGAAATAGGCCGCGAGGCCAAACTCGGTATCGTTGGCCATGGCGATAACGTCGGCTTCATCTTTGAAACGGAACAGCGGTGCCAGTGGGCCAAACGTCTCCTCTTTTGCCACTTTCGCATCACCGGGTACATCTACCAGAATAGTCGGCTGGAAGAAGTTGCCGCCTAATTTATGCAGGGACCCGCCGGTCACCACGCGGGCGCCTTTGTCCACGGCGTCGGCAATGTGTTCTTCCATTTTATCAACCGCCTTGCTGTCAATCAGCGGCCCGATGGTCACGCCCTGGGTCAGGCCGTCGCCGATCTGCATCTTATCCACCGCCTGCTGGAGTTTTTCGGCAAAGCGGTCGTAAACGCCGTCCTGCACGTACAGACGGTTGGCGCAAACGCAGGTCTGCCCGGCGTTGCGGAACTTCGAGGCTAGCGCCCCTTCCACGGCCTTATCAAGGTCGGCATCGTCAAAGACGATAAAGGGCGCGTTGCCTCCCAGCTCCAGCGACACTTTTTTGATGTCTTTCGCGCACTGGGCCATCAGCTGGCGGCCAATCTCGGTCGAGCCGGTAAAGGAGAGTTTGCGCACCAGCGGGTTGCCGGTCAGCTCGTTGCCGATGTCCGACGCCGAACCGGTGACGACGTTAAACACCCCGGCGGGGATCCCGGCCCGGCTCGCCAGTTCCGCCAGCGCCAGCGCGGAGTAGGGCGTCTGGCTGGCGGGTTTGAGCACCATGGTGCAGCCTGCCGCCAGGGCTGGCCCGGCCTTGCGGGTGATCATCGCCGCCGGGAAGTTCCACGGGGTGATGGCCGCCGTCACGCCGATCGGCTGCTTAATCACAATCAAACGCTTATCCGCCTGATGGCCCGGAATGGTGTCGCCGTAGACCCGTTTCCCCTCTTCGGCGAACCACTCTATAAAGGAGGCGGCATAGCTAATCTCGCCTTTGGCTTCCGCCAGCGGTTTGCCCTGCTCAAGGGTCATCAGCCGGGCCAGATCGTCCTGGTTAGCCATCATCAAGTCGAACCAGCGGCGCAGAATGGTGGCGCGCTCTTTGGCCGTGAGCGCGCGCCAGGCGGGCAGGGCACGGTTCGCGGCCTCAATCGCTTCGCGGGTCTCGTCGGTGCCCATTTTCGGCACGCTGCCCAGGGTCTGGCCGTTCGCCGGGTTGGTCACGGCGAGGGTGTCACCGCTGTGGGCGTCGCACCACTCACCTTCTATATAAGCCTGCTGGCGGAATAAGCTGGGATCGTTGAGTTGCATGATGGCTTCCTGTCTCAGAATGATTAACGGGTAAACGCGGCATGTAATGTCTCCACACCAGGGCTCTGCAATGACCGCCCGGGGTTGTGCTGACTGGCAATCAAGGTCTGAACCTTGCTCACAATATGCGCGCCAATCGGGATTGCCGAGGTTGCAGCCGGTGAGGGGGCATTACAGGTATGGATGGTGCGCGGCGTGGTGACAAATAAAAAATCGTCGATCAGCTTACCGTCTGGTGAAACTGCTTGCGCCCTCACACCTGCAGGCCAGGGGTGCAGATCCTTCACCGTCAGGCTCGGGCAATACTTCTGCACCTGTTTCAGATAGCCGCTTTTGCACAGCGAGTTTTTCATCTCGCCCAAGCCCGAGCGCAAATTGTTCTGCAGCACCCGGCGAATCCCGGACGAGCCCATAATTTCCAGCATATCGGATAAGGAGAAATCGCCCTTGCGGTAGCCCTCTCGCTTAAAGGCCAGCACCGCGTTTGGCCCCACCGTGACGCTGCCGTCGATCATGCGGGTGAGATGCACGCCCAAAAACGGCATGGTCGGATCCGGGATCGGGTAGATAAGGTGGTTGACGATCTGATTGTGCTCCGGCGCCAAACGGAAATACTCCCCGCGGAACGGGCAGATAATAAAGCCGGGGTCGATGCCGAGCATCTTCACCAGTCGGTCGGCCATCAGCCCGGAGCAGCTGATTAAGGTGCTGGCTTCAAACTCGCGTCCGTCATGGGTGTGGATCACCACGCCGTCGGCGTGTTCTTTCAGGGCGCAGACTTCGGCGCGATACACCACTTCCCCGCCTTTCGCCTGAAAGCGTTTTGCCATTGCCGCCGCCACCTCGCGATAGCTGACGATCCCGCTGGAAGGGACAAAAATCCCGCCCAGCCCGGTGATATTAGGCTCGCGCTCGCGCAGTTCCGCGCCGCTCAGCCATTCGCGCTCGATGCCGTTGGCGGCGGTGCGATCCCACAGGGCCTGCATCCGCACCATCTCCAGCGCCGAGGTGGCAACCAGCATCTTGCCGCAGGTGTCGTAGCGGATGTTGTTCTCATCGCAGAAGGCTTTGGTCGCCCGATTGCCCGCCAGGCAGAACTGCGCCTTCAGGCTGCCGGGGGTGTAATAAACTCCAGCATGGATCACCCCGCTGTTGTGCCCGGTCTGGTGGCAGGCGGGGCCAGCCTCCTTCTCCAGCAGCGCGATACGGGCGTCCGGGTAGCATTCAATCAGCTGCATGGCGGTCGACATACCGATAATGCCGCCGCCGATAATCACGAAATCATACATCCGCTCAATTCCTACTGATGGGTCTGATAGTGGCGGGTGGCATAGCTGATATACCCGCGCTGGCGCATCAACTCCCGGCGCAGATCGGGGTGTGGGGTAAAGCGATCCCGGCCATGCAGCCAGAACATATTGTTAATCAGCAGGAATTTACCCACCGGTACGGGAAGGGAGACGATGCTTTTGCTGCTCTCCAGCGCGTCAGAAAGTTCGCTCAGCCAGACGCCCTCTTCAAAATCTTTCGGCTGGACGAACTGGTCGATATAGCGCATCACCGGGCGGCCCTGCTGGTCAACGTCAAACACCGGATGGAACACATCGGCCGCCACGTTTTTGCTTGGCGGTGCCGTCCAGCGCAGCGGGCGGCGGGCCAGCGGATGACTAAAGAATTTATCCAGCGCTTCCCAGTCGTCGAGGTGCAGCAGCAGGGAATTGCCGCCCTGCATATTCTGCTCATCGATTTTCATCATCAGCACGTAGTCAGTCACTTCATCAACAAAAGTGCCGTCGTTGTGCAGCTCCAGCACGCGGTGGGGCTGGCGCAGGTAGCTGTCTGAGTTATCAACATTTTTCACCGTAAAGCGGGCGTAGTACTGGCCGCTCATGGCGTCATAGTTGGAGCGGCCGATGAGGTGCGCGACGGCGGTGGCGATCTTCACCATCTCGTCGGCCTGAGTGACGTTATCCACCCCCTCGGCAGAAATCAGCATCGCGCCCTGGTCACGGCTGAGCAAGGTGTTCAGCAGCAGCGGCTGGAGCTGGTTGCCGCACAGGTCATCGAGGATCTTCGCCACCCGAAAGCGCAGAAACGATTTGTACTCCAGAGCCTGAATGGGCCACTGCTCTACCTCCCGCAGGAACTGCTGCGTGACTTCTGCGGAGAACGTCAGTTCCAGCAGACGCGGAGACTGCACGGATGTCGCGATGCTAAAACCGGAGATGGTGCGGGCTAACGCCTCGTCGGGCTGTTGTACGGCGGTAAGTGCATTCATCGAATCAATCCTCTCAGAAAGTATTCAGGAGACAGGGCTGTGCATTTCGTAGCCATAAATTAAAAATATCTACATTCTGGCGAAATGGGCCTGGCCTGACGTGAATGTTTAAATTTTGTGATGGATGCGAGAAAAACAGGCGAAATGACGGGAAAATGCGCCGCCAGGCGGCGAACGGGCTGAAGCAAGGTGATCGCCCTCACGGAAAAGGCGGGTTGTCCTTAACAAAAACGTGACATATCCATACAAAACTTAACAAATCGTGGCGGGGGTGCTGTACGGCGTTGTGGGGCTCTTCTATACCTTGATTCGTGTTACCTGCGACTCAACCTCAACACAGAGAATAAACGTATGGAACAGACTTCTGGCAAGAAAAGTGAAGCAATTCATAGCGATACTACACAGCATTTCAACCGCTCCATCGGCCTTATCTCTAACTTTTCGCTTGGGTTCACCTACCTCTCGCCGCTGACGGCGGTCTACTCCCTGTTTGCGCTGGCGGTGACGCTGGCAGGGCCGCCAGCGATCTGGTGGATCCCGATCGTGGCCTGCGGGCAGCTGCTGGTGGCGCTGGTATTTGGCGAAGTGGCATCGCAGTACCCGATTACCGGCGGTTTATACCCGTGGGCGCGCCGCCTGTGGGGGCGTAAATATGCGTGGATCGCCGCCTGGATCTACCTGTGGGCGCTGGTGGTGACCATCACCTCGGTGGCGGAATACACCGCGACCTTCGTAGGGTCGCTGTTCGGCTTTGACATCTCGGCGGGCAATATGCTGATCACCTCGGTGATCCTGCTCCTGATGATGATGGCGATAAACATGTCAGGCACCAAAAACCTCGCCCGGGTCGCCAGGATTGGCTTCTGGTGTGAAATCGTCAGCGTGATTGCGCTCGGGATCTACCTGCTGCTGTTCCATCGCGCGCAGCCTTTCTCGGTGGTCTTCGACTCGATGGGGGTTATCGCCAAAGACGGCAGCTACCAGCCGGCTTTTATGGCGGCGGCGCTGATCGGCCTGTTTATGTTCTTTGGCTTCGAAGCCTGCGGCAACGTGGCGGAAGAGGTCAAAAACCCGAGCAAAAAGATCCCGGTGGCGATGATCCTGAGCATCGTGTTTGGCGCGATCTCGGCGATCATCTCTATCCTCGGTTACCTGCTGGCCTCGCCAAATCTGATGAATATCGTTAACGGCCAGATCGCCGATCCCATCCCGGCGATCCTCAACGAAGCCCTCGGAGAGACCGGTGCCACGGTGTTTATCATCATCGCGGTGATCGCCATGCTGTCGTGCATTCTGTCCCTGCAGGCCGCGTTAAGCCGCCTGATCTTCTCCTTCTCCCGCGACCAGATGCTACCGGGTAGCACCTGGATGTCGAAGCTGTCGAAAAACAGCGTCCCGGATAACGCAATGATCGTCAGCTGCCTGCTGCCGGTGCTCATCTGCGTGTGGGTCTACTTCCAGCCGGACAACCTGGCGCGCATCACCGCCTTTGCGGTTATCGGCATCTACATTTCGTTCCAGATGGTGGTCCTGGCGGCGCTGCGTCAGCGTCTGAAAGGCTGGAAACCGGCCGGGGAGTGGAGTGTGGGCGGCTGGGGAATGCTGGTCAACATCCTGGCGCTGGCCTATGGCCTGTGTGGGATCTGGCTGCTGGCACAACCGGCTGAAAGCAGCGACTTTATGGACCGCTGGACGGTACTGGTGGGGCTGGCGGTGGTGGTGATCTCTGGCCTGGTGTACATGGTGCTGGCCCGTCCGTTCGGGCGCTCAAATGCGCCGGAAAATGACGCGATCGAGCATGCAAAACGGCTGAACGCAGGACAACCTCTGTAATTTCCCGAACATAAAAACAATGGAGTCGGCTATGCAACACAACTTATTGATCAATGGCGAACTGATTGCCGGTTCAGGTGAGAAGCAGCCCGTCTATAACCCGGCCACTGGCGAGGTGCTGCTGGAGATTGCCGAAGCCAGCCCGGAGCAGGTGGATGCCGCGGTACAGGCCGCCGATCGCGCCTTCCGGCAGTGGGGGCAGACCACGCCCAAAGCCCGTGCCGAATGCCTGCTGAAGCTGGCGGACGTCATCGAGCAGAACGCCGACACCTTCGCCAGACTGGAGTCGCTGAACTGCGGCAAACCGCTGCACTGCGTGCTGAACGATGAAATCCCGGCCATTGTCGATGTGTTCCGCTTCTTTGCGGGGGCAACCCGCTGCCTGAACGGCCTCGCCGCCGGGGAGTACCTGGAAGGGCACACCTCCATGATCCGCCGCGATCCGGTGGGCGTGGTGGCCTCCATCGCCCCGTGGAACTACCCGCTGATGATGGCGGCGTGGAAGCTCGGCCCGGCGCTGGCGGCAGGGAACTGCGTGGTGCTTAAGCCGTCAGAGATCACCCCGCTCACTGCCCTGAAGCTGGCCGAGCTGGCCAAAGATATCTTCCCGGCCGGGGTGATCAACGTCCTGTTTGGCCGGGGGAAAACCGTCGGCGACCCGCTGACCGGCCACGATAAAGTGCGCATGGTGTCGCTGACGGGTTCCATCGCTACGGGCGAGCATATTCTGGGCCACACCGCGTCCTCGATTAAGCGCACCCATATGGAGCTGGGCGGCAAAGCGCCGGTCATCGTCTTTAACGACGCCGACATTGACGCGGTGGTGGAGGGCGTACGCACCTTTGGTTTTTACAATGCCGGACAGGACTGCACCGCGGCCTGTCGTATCTATGCGCAAAAAGAGGTCTATAACGCGCTGGTGGAAAAACTGGGCGTCGCTGTGGCCAGCCTGAAAATGGGCGCCCCGGAGGATGAAACCACCGAGCTTGGGCCAGTCAGCTCTGCCGCTCATCTGGCCCGCGTCAGCGAAGCGGTGGACCGCGCAAAAGCCCTGCCGCACATCCACGTGGTCACCGGCGGTAACGTGGCGGGCGGCAGCGGGTACTATTTCCAGCCGACCCTGCTGGCTGGGGCGAAGCAGGAGGATGAGATCATCCAGCGCGAAGTCTTCGGCCCGGTGGTCAGCGTCAGCCTGTTCGACGATGAAGAGCAGGTGCTGGAGTGGGCCAATGACTCACAGTACGGCCTGGCCTCATCGGTCTGGACCAAAGATGTAGGCCGCGCGCACCGCATGAGCGCCCGCCTGCAGTACGGCTGCACCTGGGTGAACACGCACTTTATGCTGGTAAGCGAAATGCCGCACGGCGGCCAGAAGCTGTCCGGCTACGGCAAGGATATGTCGATGTACGGGCTGGAGGATTACACCGTGGTAAGGCATGTGATGGTGAAGCACTAACGGCACTGCCTGGCGGCGCTTCGCTTGCATGGCCTGCGGTTTAACAGGCCGGGTAAGCGCAGCGCCACCCGGCCACGTCCATATTCTATTTAACAATTTTTTGATTACTTATCATTCATTTACCAGAATTTTACGGGATCGTAGGACGTAATACCTGACAACGCAAAACAGGGATCACATAAGGGATATATGCATTCTATATGGACCATTTCCCCGCCGCTCTATATACTTTGCATATAGCGTTAAGAAGAGAGGTTATCATGCCCACCCCAACACGCACTGCGCCTAAAAAATTCCTTTTCCAGCTCCGTTCTGTTGATAACGAATTTGGTGTCAGCGAAGACACCTTTGCCCGGCTAATGGCGGAGTTGTCCCTGAACCAGACCGAGTTAGTCCACAAGGCGTTACGCAACCTTGCTAAAGAGGTGCTGCCCTCATACGAACAGGACGATGGCCCGTTGACCGACGCACAACATAAAGCGATCAGAAAAGTGTCAGGCCTCGATATTTCAGAGGACGATCTGGACTCTCCATTATTCAAATAAGCAGGATGCTTATGGCTAATAATTACAATCCGTTACCGGCAATCGGTGACATTATCTGGTGTAAATTTCCTCAACATGAGGATCTGGGCCATCCGGGGCCGAAAGCGCGTCCCGGACTGATTCTGAACTTCTTCCCGGAGCTGCATGCCGTCCTGATTGTCTATGGAACCTCACGGACGGACCACGTCTATCAGGGCGAGTTTGTCATCGACGATCAGCTGGATACGGCAGGGTTAAGCTGGCCGACAAAGTTTGATCTTAATCGCCTGCAAAAATTGCCTTTTAATACCGAGTGGTTTGCGGTGGCACCAGGCGTGGAGATCGCTACGCCGTTGCCGAAAATGGGCGTCATCCCGCCGGTATTTATTCCCGTTATGCGTGCCGCCTGGGCTAAAAGAAGGTAGCAGTCGTTGCCCGGCAGCGCTGCGCTTGCATGGCCTGCGGTTTAACAGGCCGAGTAAGCGCAGCGCCACCCGGTTTAAAGGGTGACGGAGTATCGGGCTAAAATCCTAATAACATGCGGTTATATAGACAGCGATGGAAAAGAGTCCATACCATCAGGCCAGTCATTTTAAAAAATATAAATTCTGAGTTCACAATAAGATATCAGGGATGATGTTTATTTTTATGAGATCTCTCACTGCTATATTTATCGCCGCATTAATCCTGTGCGGAACATTTATCTACATCACCGCATCTAACATAAACGAGATGACGGTTTACAAAGAAACCGACCGCTACCGTTATTACACTCTCACTTATAATGAAATTCAAAACGCGCCGAGAATTTCCCAACATTACTACTTTGAATCTCATCCTGGCGACGGATATCCCCCTTCGAATGACATTATTTTTAAAGACACGGCTAATGCTGAGCCGCTTCGTGTCTACCTCATCAATTTAGGGTATATCAAAGAAAGGCGAAGAAAGCGTGGAATGGAAGTGTGGTGCCAGCCCAAAAAAGAGTGCAGGGATCGCTTCTATTTATACGTTGATAAACATGCTAAAGAAGTGAGGCTAACCTCTTTCCAGGACTGAACCTCATGCTTAACGCCCTTAACCATCTGACCCTTGCCGTCAGCAACTTGCCTGCCAGCATCGCATTCTGGCGCGATCTTCTCGGCCTGCGCCTGCACGCCGAATGGCACACCGGAGCTTACCTTACCTGCGGCGATCTTTGGCTCTGCCTCTCTTATGACGAGATGCGACAATTTATTCCGCCGCAGAACAGCGATTACACCCACTACGCCTTTTCTGTTGAACCGGAACACTTCGAGGCCGTCGCGCAAAAGCTGAAAGACGCTGGCGTAACGGTCTGGAAAGAGAACAAAAGCGAAGGGGCGTCGTTCTATTTTCTCGACCCGGACGGGCACAAACTGGAACTGCATGTGGGCGATCTTGCCGCGCGTCTGGCGGCCTATCGGGAGAAACCTTACGCGGGAATGGTTTTTACGTCAGAGGAAGCGTAACGGGAAGCCTGCCCGTCAGACAGGTGTCTGTGGCGTTATTACTTCACAGATTGATGGGAGCAGTCCATTTTCGGGCTCACCCAGAACGGGGTGAAGAAGGTTTTCCAGCTAAAGGAGGCCCTGGGCATGTCGGTGCTGCCTGGCCCGTGCCCGCTGTTTTATTCAATGTTTCACTATGTGAAACATTTCTCACGATGCTTCTTTGATACCCCTCACGCATCCCGAACCCTCGCTCGTCAGCCTCTGCGAATTCCTTACACTCAGCTTCATAACAAACACGTCACATTTGTTGACACCTTTCCTGGCCTCAGGAGGTTACATGGCTAATACCGACTCTGAATTCGCGGGTGATTACGCATCTGCCGGGCAGCATGCGCCAGCCCAAAACAGAACCAAAATGATGCTCTCAGCAGGCATCGGCCATTTTATCGAGTGGTTTGACTTTGGCCTTTACGGCACGCTGGCAGCAATTATCGCCACTAACTTTTTTGCCAGCGGCGATCCGGTTATCGGTCTGCTGAAATCCTTCGCAGTTTTCGGCTCTGGCTTTCTGATGCGTCCGCTGGGCGGGCTCTTCTTTGGCTCGATGGGCGATCGCTTAGGGCGGCGCAAAGTGCTGGTGACCGTCATTGTCATCACCTCCTGCTCCACCTTCGTGATGGGTATTTTGCCGACCTGGCATCAGGTAGGGATACTCGCCCCGGTGCTGTTGGTCATCACCCGTCTGGTGCAGGGCTTTGCCGCTGGCGGTGAAAGTTCTGGCGTCATTACCTATCTGGCCGAAAGCGCTAAACCCAGCCGTCGCGCCACGCTGACCTGCTGGAGCGAAAACTTCAGTTTTATGGCCTTCGTCTGTGGCTCAGGGCTGGTGCTGTTTCTCACCCATACGCTGGGCGAAAGCGCCATGAATGACTGGGGCTGGCGCATTCCTTTCTTGCTGGCAGCCCCACTAGGACTTGGCGGGCTCTACATGCGCCGAAATATGGAAGACTCCAGCGAATTTAAAAAGCTGAAACAGACCGGCAAGCTGGAGAAATCCCCCCTGCGCAAATCGCTCTCAACGTCTTCACGTGCCCTGTTGTTCTGCACTGGCTTCGTGGTGGTGAAAGCGGTCAGCAGTTGGGTATTGCAGTCCTTTATGCCGGGCTATCTCTCAACCCATTTGCACTACAGCAAAACCGACGCCTATCTCATCACCACCCTCGGATTACTGAGCGTCGCGGTCTGTATGCCGATCACCGGCTATCTCTCTGATATCTGGGGGCGCCGCCCGCTGATGCTGATGGGGTGCGGCGGTTTCATCCTGCTGACCTACCCGGCGATGCTGGTAATGAGCCAGGGCTCGGTGGGTACTTCCATCGCGGCGATGAGCATGCTGGGCGTCTTTGTCGCCATGTTTAATGGCGGCTGCGGTGCGGCGATGGTTGAACTCTTCCCGACCGCCATTCGCTACGGCAGCATCGCCATCGCCTACAACCTCACGGTGGCGATCTTCGGCGGTGTTACGCCACTCGCCTCTGCCAGCCTGATCTCGTTAACCGGCGATCCGCTCTCGCCTGCGTGGTACGTGATGATCACCGCGCTTATTTCATTCATTGCCGTGTGGCTGGCTAAAGAGACCGCCGGCAAAGTGCTGGATTAACTGTCCCGGAGTTATTATGAAAATTAGTCGCGTTGAATGTTTTCCGCTGAAGATTACCCCAAAGCAGGCCTATCTGGGGGGCAGCGTCGAGGGGCATGACAGTGATTACTACTATCGCCCGGAGTACCGCTGCGTCTACTCGCGCAAAATGGAGACCTGCCTGGTCAAAATCACCACCGACGATGGCTGCGTCGGCTGGGGAGAAGCGCTGGCCCCGGTGGTGCCGCAGGTGATTGCGGAGCTGATCACCCAGCTCTTCGCACCGCTGCTGAAAGGGCAATCGCCTCTCTCAAGCGGAGTGCTGAATGCCCGTATGTACGACGCAATGCGCGATCGCGGCCATATCACTGGCTACCACATCGACGCCCTTGCGGCCGTTGATATCGCCCTGTGGGATTTAAAAGGCAAGCTGCTCGGCCAGCCGGTCTGGCAACTGCTGGGCGGCGCGTACCGTGACACCATTCCGTGCTACGTTTCAGGACTGCCTGAGCCCGACCTGCCAGCGCGTTGCCAGCTGGCAAAACGCTGGCAGGCGAAGGGTTTTAACGCCGTCAAGCTGGCGCTAGGCTACGGCGTGCGGGAAGACGTTGCCAACGTGCGGGCCGTTCGCGAAACCCTGGGTGAAGAGGCGCAAATCTTCCTCGATGCCCACTGGAATTACAGCGTGGCAGATGCTGCAGAGCTGGCCACGGCGCTGCGCGAATTCGGTGTTGGTTTCCTTGAGGCACCGCTTTTGCCGGAGAACGTGGAAGGGCATCGCGAGCTGCGGAGCAAAAGCCCGGTGGCGATTGCGCTGGGTGAAACCGAGCGCACCCGCTACCAGTTCAAATCCTTTATCGAAAAGCGGGCCGCCGACATTTTGCAACCGGACGTAGGCCGCACCGGCATCAGCGAGCTGATGCACATTGCCTCGCTGGCGGAGACCTGGAACCTGAAGGTCGCCCCGCACCTCAGCGTCGGGCTTGCGCCCTGTATCGCCGCCTCGCTGCATGTCGCGGCCGCCATCCCCAATCTCTACATGCTGGAGTATCAACCCCCGGTCTTTGAGATTGCCAACCAACTTCTTACCACGCCGCTCGTCTGCCAGCAGGGGGCCTATCAATTGCCGCTGGGGGCGGGGCTGGGTATTGAAATCAATGAAGACGCCGTCATGGAGGCAACATGTTAAAAGGCAACGTACCGATTCTGGCCACCGCGTTTGATGCTGAGGGTGAGGTGGATTTCGCCTCGATTGAGCGACTGGTGAAATTCCTGATGCAACAGGGCATAGATGGTTTGGCGCTTTTCGGCAATGCCTCAGAAGGTTACGCCCTGACCCTGGGTGAAAAAGAGGCGCTGTTCGCCTGCGTCAAGAGGCTGACCGGCGATCTGCCGCTGGTGGCCGCCGCCGGGGGCGCCGCTTCTGCGGTGGCGATTGAAGAAATCTCCAGGATACAGCGCTGGGGCGCCCAGGTTGCGATGGTAAATCCACCTTCGGTGGTGAAACCCGGCCCCGAGGAGATCGTCAGTTTCTACCGTGACATCTGCGAGGCCTGCGATATCGAGATCATGATTCAGGATGCGCCGCTGATGACCGGGGTCAACATCCCGGTGCCCACGCTGGTGACGCTCTGCCAGTCGTTTCCGGCTATCAAGTACATCAAAGTGGAGCAACCGCCTACCACGGTGAAAATCACCGCCCTGAAGCAGGCCCTGGGTGACAGCGTGGGCTTGTTCGGCGGCTTGAATGCCGGTTTTCTCTACGAAGAATTGCGTCGCGGTGTGATTGGCACCATGCCCGCCTGCGAATTCCCGGACGTCATCAACATGATTTTGCAAGCCTGGCAGCATAATCTGCGGGAAGCACAGTCTCTCTTCTACCGTTATCTGCCGTTCCTGCGCTATGGCGTGCAGCCGGGGATTGGCGTGGCGATCCACAAAACCGTGCTGCACCGGGCGGGGATCTTCACAACAGACGTGGTGCGTGATCCGGCAAAAGGGCTGGATGCGGTCACCCGCGACGAGTTGCAGGATCTCACTGACGCGCTGCCGCTGGCGGTGTTTGGAGCGCGGGTATGAATTACATCGCCGTTGACTGGGGTACCAGCAATTTTCGGGCGATAAGCGTGCGTGACGGCCAGGTAATCCGTACCGTGCAGGATACCTGTGGTGTGGCAACCTGCGAGCGCGGCGAATTACCAGCGATTTTGCGCCAGCAGCTGTTGCGGCTGGAAGAAGCCTGGGACCCGCATCTGCCCGTGCTGCTGTGCGGCATGATCGGCAGCAATATTGGCATTGCCGATGCGGGCTACATGACGTTACCGCTTAGTTTCCGCGAGCTGCTGGGCAAGGGGCGAGAATTGCCCGGCATTCTCAGCAACCCACTGACCTTGCGGCCAGGTATCTGCGATCCGCAGGCCAATGAAATCTGCCGGGGCGAAGAGATGCAGTTAGCCGGGGCCATCGCCCTGACGGACACCAGCATCTTTGCCGCCGTGGGCACTCATAGCAAATGGATGACCATTGATCGCCAGCAGCAGCGCGTGACGGGTCTGCGTACCCTGATGACCGGCGAGCTCTATCACCTGGTGTTAAATCACTCGGTAGTGGGCAAGGGGCTTCCCCCTCAGGTCACTTTCGCCAGTGCCTTCAGCGAAGGGGTTGCCGTGGCGCAATCGACAGAGGCTGGGCAGGGCGATTTGGTGAGCGAGCTATTTCGCTGTCGGGGACGGTACATTCTGGGGAAACTCGACCCGGCTTTTGCCGCAAGTTGGCTCTCCGGTCTGCTGATTGGGCATGAGATCCTGTGCGGCCACCCGGTAAAAGAGAACGTCTGTTTTATCGGCAGCCGGGCCCTGCTTCCTTTCTACCAGCAAGCCTGTGAGCAAATCGGGCTGCCCTGCGCTACGCTGGAGGCGGAAACCGCGCTGATTGCCGGGCTGAACGAGGTATTCCGCCATGATCGCTAACGCCGACATTATTGCCATTTTACGTGGCATCACCCCTGCAGATTGCGTGGAGCAGGTGGCCTGCCTGCGGGATCATGGCCTCACCACCGTTGAGATCACCACCAACTCGCCGGAGTGGATCACCAGCCTGCGACGGATGCGGGAGGCCTTTGGCGATACGGTGACAGTGGGGGCGGGAACGGTCTTAACCCCAGAACATGTTGCCGCCAGCGCCGCTGCCGGGGCGCGGTTTATCCTCACCCCCAATCTTGATCCGAGGGTGATCCACGCGGCAAAACATCACGATCTTAGGGTGTGCGCAGGGGTGATGACTCCCAGCGAGATTTTCAGCGCCTGCGAGGCGGGGGCCGATGTGCTGAAGGTTTTTCCGGCCAGTTCCATGCCGCAAAACTATCCGCAAATGATCAAGGGTCCGCTGTCAGCACCGGTACGCTTTTCGGCGGTAGGCGGGGTGGACGTCAATAACGCCGCCGACTACCTGCGCTACTACGACAGCGTCGGGATCGGGAGCGCACTCTACAGGCCCGGGCAGTCAGTCGCGATCACTGCAGCGCGTTGCGCGCTACTGCTGGAGCGCCGGGAGCGCGGACCCGCTGATTTTACGTGCGGCAGAGATCAGGAAATGGCGTAGCTTGTCGATGTCCAGCTTATCGCCCTGAATGTTCGACAGGGCGATGGCGGCCTGCATGCCCGGAATAATGCAGGCCATGCGGTAATCTGTTTCATGAAAGGTTTTACCAAACACCTGATGACGCCGGGCCTCTTCGATATCACGTCTGAGTAGCTGATAATCATGTACCCCGAGGCGAGCCACGATCTCTTCATCACTCATTGCCGACAGCAATTTGATGCCAATCACCGAATCATGCACCGGAAAAGATTCATAGTTTCCGATGGCCCTGGCGATGCTTTTGCCGCCGCGAGTATGGATGAGATACACCACGTTTTTGCCGCTTAGTACCCCCACGACAATCGACACCGAGTGGCTGCCAGTCTCCTCCAGCATCTCCAGCACGGCGGTATAAAACGCAGAATTATGGATCGCGTTCGCCGACAGCCGGTGGATACCCATTCCCAGGCTGTACTTGCGTCTGGCGTCCTGCTGCACCATCTCCAGCGCCAGCAGGGTTTGCATCAGGCGGGAGACTTTCGCCGGATCCAGCCCCATCTCACGGCCAATTTCGCGAATACCAAAAGCACGATTACCTGTCGCCAGCAGATTAAGGCAACGAAATGCGTCAAAGACAGTGCTGTTCATCTCACCTTCCGGGAATGTATTCAGTACCTTAAGTGTAAGGGGAGAAGGGGAGGAAAAGTATTGTCGGCAGCGACGAGTGTGAACGTGACAGGAAAAAAGGTAACCGGGGAGCCAATGCCCCCCGATTCACAGCCTTACAGTGACTTCACAAACGTCAGCAGGTCTTCGTTCAGCTGGTCCTGATGCGTCAGCGCAAAGCCGTGCGGCGCGTTGTCATACACCTTCAGTTCCGCGTTGCCGATCAGCTCTGCCGCCACTTTACCGGTGGTTTCGAACGGCACGATCTGGTCGTTGCTGCCGTGGATCACCAGCGTCGGCACATCAACTTTCGCCATATCCGGGCGGAAGTCGGTTTCGGCAAAGGCGGTTACGCAGTCGAGGGTGCCTTTCAGCGATGCCAGCAGGGCGATGTTCAGGGTCTGGGTCAGCGCGCCTTCGGAAACCGTCTGCCCGGCATTGGTGCCGTAGAACGGCGTAGCAAAATCGCTGATGAACTGGGCGCGATCTTTCAGCAGTCCGTCGCGAATACCTGCGAAGACCGACTGATCCACACCCTGCGGGTAGGAGTCAGACTTACCGAAGATCGGCGTTACCGCACCCAGCAGCGCCAGGCCAGCCACGCGATCGGTGCCGTAGGTGCCGATATAACGGCTCACGTCGCCGCCGCCCATCGAGAAGCCCACCAGCGTCACGTCGCGCAGATCCAGCGCGGTGATCAGGTCGTTGATGTCAGAGGCAAAGGTATCGTAGTCATAGCCATTCCACGGCTGATCCGAACGGCCAAAGCCGCGGCGGTCGAAGGCGATGGCGCGGAAACCGCGTTCGGCCAGATAGTTGAGCTGGCTGTCCCACATGTCTGCATCCAACGGCCAGCCGTGGCTGAACAGAACCGGTTTACCTGCACCCCAGTCTTTGTAGTAAATCTGAGTGCCATCTTTCGCTTTAATCGTCGCCATAGTGTCTTCCTCAAAGTGTTGTTGTAGGTTCTAAACCGGCGCCACCAGGTAGCGGGTCGCCGGAGGTGCATCGCCCTGATGAAAAGCCAGCACGCGGCTTTGCAGCAGGTGGTCATTCATGGTGTGGCGCTCCTGCAGGCGCAGGTGTTCCACCCAGGAGCCCATCAGGAAGGTCTCGATATAAAGACCCGGCTGGTCGATATCTTCATACACCGCCCAGCTGATGGCTCCCGCACGGCGGCGCACCCGGCGCAGCTCGTGGACGGCCTTCAGGAACTCGCTTACCGCTTCAGGATCAATTTGATACTCGCAGGAGACCAGCACCGGGCCGCGCTCGTTGGGGATGCTCTCCCGCGCGTCATCGGCAATCAGGCCGCTGGTGTCGAGGTTCAGGTTAGGATCTTTCTCCAGCTTCCAGCGCAGCACCGTGGCGCTGGCGAGCAGCATCCCGATGGTCGCCACGCAGAGTGACGTGGCGGTGTTCACGTGCGAGGCAATCTGTCCCCAGATGGCGCTGCCTGCGGTCATCGAGCCGAAGAAGACCGTCAGGTAGACCGCCAGCGCCCGGGCTTTCACCCAGCGTGCGGCGCTGCGTTGCGCCCCCAGGTTGAGGGTGGAGAGCACGGCAATCCACGCAAAGCCGGTGAAGAACTCAAACAGGTTCAGCAGCCAGAAGTGGCGCACGAAGGCCAGAGCCAGCATGGTGAGAGCGAAGACCAGGCTCGCCGCCACCATCAGTTGATCGGCGTTCAGACGCTGGCGAAGACGCGGCAGCAGCACTGCCCCGGCAATCGCCCCCAGTCCGATGCAGGCCAGCATAATGCCGTACCCTGCCGGGCCGAGACCCAACTCCCGACGCGCCACCAGCGGCAGCAACGCCCAGCCCGCACTGGCGAACACGAAGAACGCCACGGTGCGAATCAACACGTTACGCAGCACCGGGGCAGCGTGAACGTAGCGCACGCCTGCGCGCACTGCCGAGAAAAAGTGCTCCGGCGGCAGGCGCTGCACCGATGCCGCAGGCTTCCAGCGCCACAGCACCCAGGCCACGCCCAGCACCGACAGGGCATTGAGCATGAACACCATCCACGGCCCGGCCAGCGAGAGCAAAAAGCCCCCCAGCGCCGGGCCGATGGCGCGACTGATGTTGACCCCGAGGGAGTTCAGCGCCACCGCCGGACCCAGTTCGGCTTTGCTCACCAGATCCGGCACCACCGCCTGGAACGGCGGCGAACTCATGGCGCTGCCAACGCTCAACAGAAACGCCGCGGCCAGCAGCACCGTCGGCGTGACATGCCCGGTGAACGAGAGGATCGCCAGCCCCGCTGCGGCAATAAACATCCACAGCTGGGAGAAGAGCAGGTACTTACGCCGGTCGACGATATCCGCCATCACCCCGGAGGGCAGGGCGAAGAGAAACATCGGCAAGCTGCTTGCCGCCTGCACCAGGGCGATATCCAGCGGATCGGCGCTCAGGGTCAGCATGCTCCAGTTGACCCCCACGTCGCTCATCCACGAGCCGACGTTCGAGACCACCGTGGCGATCCACAGCATACGGAACACCCGCTGATGCAGCGGCTGCCAGGTGGACATCGCCGGGGCAGGCGGATGCTCCACGTGCGAGTCGGTAATCTGGGTCATGCGAATCTCTCCGTAACACGCGAACGTACCCGCCACGCGCCGGGGCCGGTGATCGCCAGCGTGGTGAAGATGATCAGCAGCAGCCAGCCAAACTGACCTTCAGCAATCGACCAGCCCGGATGCACCACCAGCATCGCTACCAGCAATACGGCGATGATCGGTACGCAGGCCAGACGGGTCGCCACGCCGAACAAGATCATGATCGGGCAGATCACTTCGGCGACGATCGCCGGGATCAGGCTGAAGTACGGCCCGAAGCCAAAGGGATCTTCGATCCGCGTCAGTTCTTCACTGAAATGCAGCACCTTCGGCAGGCCATGCACGTACAGCAGCAGCAGGCTGCCGGTGATACGCAGGAAGAACAGCCCCAGGTCAATCCGGGGCAGGGTCTGATGTGAAGTTGAGTTCATCATGATTAAAACGCAAAGCAGCTGCAGCCCAGCGCTCCCCAGAAGGCGTTATCGTCGGCCACGGGCATCTCTGCCGTGCGGGCAAAGTCATGCGCGTGGTTGTGTACGCCGCACGGGCCGCTGCAGTGGTGAACAGCCTGCATTCCCACGCGGGTGGCCTGAGGCGGTGCGCTGCGGTAGTGACCCGGCACTTTCACCACCGGCGACCACTCCGGCAGGACCGGGATCGCAGGCGGAGCCAGTGGACCAAAGCTGCCTGCGGCGTAGACGATATTGCCATCCACCACCGTCAGTACCGATTCGATACCTTTGATTTCCTCTTCCGGCACGCGGAAGAAGTCTTTGCTCAGTACCGCCAGGTCGGCGAGCTGGCCCTTTTTGATCTGGCCTTTCTGGTTCTGCTCGTTGGAGAACCACGCGCTGCCCTGGGTCCAGAGCATCAGGGCGGTGTCGCGATCCAGACGGGCGCTGTGATCGTACATCTGCATCCCGCCGACGGTGCGGCCAGAGACCAGCCAGTAGAGCGCGGTCCATGGGTTATAGCTCGCCACGCGGGTGGCGTCGGTGCCCAGACCCACCGGTACGCCGGTCTCGAGCATGCGGGTGACTGGCGGAGTATGGCGCACCGCTTCCATCCCGTAACGCTCGGCGAAGTACTCGCCCTGGAAGGCCATGCGGTGCTGCACGGCAATGCCGCCGCCCAGCGCCTTGATACGGTCGATGTTGCGTTGGGTAACGGTCTCGGCGTGGTCGAAGAACCAGTGCAGGCCATCAAAGGGGATCTCGCGGTTCACTTTCTCGAAGACGTCCAGCATCCGGCTGATGGACTCATCGTAGGTGGCGTGCAGACGGAACGGCCAGCGGTGCTCCACCAGATGACGCACCACGCGCTCGAGTTCGTCTTCCATGCCTGGCGCCAGATCCGGGCGCGGCTCGAGGAAATCTTCGAAGTCAGCTGCCGAGAAGACCAGCATCTCGCCTGCGCCGTTATGGCGGAAGAAGTCGGTGCCCTGGCCCGGCTTGAGCATATCGGTCCACTTCTCGAAATCTTCCAGCTCGTGGCCGGGACGCTGGGTAAACAGGTTGTAGGCGATACGGATCGTCATCTGCTTTTTCTCATGCAGTTCGGCGATCACTTCGTAGTCTTCCGGGTAGTTCTGGAAACCGCCGCCCGCGTCGATGGCGCTGGTTAAGCCCAGACGGTTCAGCTCGCGCATAAACTGGCGGGTGGAGTTCACCTGCTGCTCCAGCGGCAGTTTTGGCCCTTTGGCGAGGGTCGCGTAGAGGATCATGGCGTTCGGACGGGCGATCAGCATTCCGGTCGGGTTGCCGTTGGCGTCGCGCTGGATCTCACCGCCCGGTGGGTTCGGCGTATCTTTGGTATAGCCGACCACTTTCAGCGCCGCGCGGTTGAGCAGGGCGCGGTCGTACAGGTGCAGGATAAAGACCGGCGTATCCGGTGCGGCTTCGTTGATCTCGTCTAAGGTTGGCATCCGGCGCTCGGCAAACTGAAACTCGTTCCAGCCGCCCACCACGCGTACCCACTGTGGCGACGGGGTGCGCAGCGCCTGCTCTTTCAACATCCGCAGGGCATCGGCCAGTGACGGCACGCCTTCCCAGCGCAGTTCGAGGTTATAGTTCAGCCCGCCACGAATCAGGTGCAGGTGCGAGTCGTTCAGGCCCGGGATGGCGGTGTGACCTTTCAGATCCACCACTTTGGTGGCGTCGTCGTGGTATTGCATCACTTCCGCAACGGTGCCCACGGCAAGGAATTTGCCGTCGCGCACGGCAACCGCTTCGGCGAGGGGATTTTCACGATCGACGGTATGAAACTGGCCGTTTACCAGAATCAAATCTGCTTTAGCAGAGGAAGTCATAACTGCTCCTGACTGAGAGGGGAAATGTCAGGATTATTGGAACCGGTTACCTAAAAAAACCAGTTATACAATGGGATAGGTATACCAAAGTATAACTATACCTCCGTATAACTATACGAAAGGTTAATTATACAAAGAGATAATTACGCCGGGCGTAAGGGAGACATAGGATGCAGGCAACGCATCGTCGCAGCGTCCTGCGGCGGGTTTCACCTGTTAACCTCACTGGATACCATTATGTCTAACTCAAAACTCGAAGTGTTAACCCCTGATAACTGTCAGATGATCTTTATCGACCAGCAGCCGCAGATGGCGTTTGGCGTGCAGTCTATCGATCGTCAGGTGCTGAAAAACAACGTGGTGGCGCTGGCGAAATCGGCCAAAGTGTTCAACATCCCGACCATTATCACCACCGTTGAGACCGAAAGCTTCTCGGGTAACACTTTCCCGGAACTGCTGGATGTGTTCCCGGGTAAAGACATTCTGGAACGTACTTCCATGAACTCCTGGGATGACCAGAAAGTGCGTGACGCCCTGAAAACCAACGGCAAGAAGAAAGTGGTGGTATCCGGTCTGTGGACCGAAGTGTGCAACAACACCTTCGCCCTGTGCGCGATGCTGGAAGGCGACTACGAGATCTACATGGTGGCTGACGCTTCTGGCGGCACCTCGAAAGACGCCCATGACTTCGCGATGCAGCGCATGATCCAGGCTGGCGTGATCCCGGTGACCTGGCAGCAGGTGATGCTGGAGTGGCAGCGTGACTGGGCGCGTAAAGAGACCTACAACGCGGTGATGGATATCGTGCGTGAGCACTCCGGTGCCTACGGCATGGGCGTTGATTACGCTTACACCATGGTGCACAACGCGCCGTCTCGCCAGAAGAGCGAGCACGAAACCCTGGCCCCGGTTCCAGCCCCGGTCCGCTAAGTGTGTCGCGGCAGGCTGGGCCCTCATCCGGCCTGCCGTTGATCTCTCTGGAGTTCATCATGAGTACTGGGTTAATTTCCCTCGCGGCAGGCGTGTTGATTGGCCTGCTGTACGCGCTGCTGAAAGTGCGCTCTCCCGCCCCGCCCGCGCTGGCGCTGATTGGCCTGCTGGGGATGCTGGCCGGTGAACAGGCCACCCGTCATTTTTTGCATGCTGACGACACCGCGCAAAAAGCGCCCGTCACCCTCTCCACAGGAGCCTCGTCATGAAAGCCTGGGTTGTTTCGCTGAGCTGTGGAATTCTGGCAGGGGTGATTTATGCCGCAATTGATGTACACTCGCCCGCACCCCCGGTCGTCGCGCTGATGGGGCTGTTTGGCATGCTGGTGGGTGAACAGCTGATCCCGATTGGACGCCGTCTGTTCAGCCGTCAGCTGACGATGACCTGGTTTCGCCACGAATGCGTTCCCAAAATCAGCGGCACTGCGCCTCCACCCGGTCCCGGCGACGGTCGCGAGGGTTAATCACGTTTTCGTTTGAGGAAAGAGAGCATGCCGCAGCGCATAGCCATCATTGATGATGAACGGTCTGTTCGCAGCGGGTTAAGCAACCTGCTGCAGTCGGAGGGGTACGCCACAGAAGCCTTCGACTCGGCGGAGGGGTTTCTCAGCCATCCCACCGCGCTGGCAGACGCGGCGCTGGTGATTGCCGATATCCGCCTGCGGGGGATGACCGGACTCGAAATGCTCGACAAACTTCGTCTCATCGCCACCTCGCCACCCCCACTTATTTTTATTTCCGGTCATGCGGATGACAATATGCAACGCTACGCTGTTGATCACGGCGCCGTTGCTTTTTTGCGCAAGCCGATTAATGTCGAGGTATTGCTGGCGCACATTCAGCGCGCGCTCACAGCCTGACAACCGCGACAAACCTCCCCACGAGAACCATTAATGAAGAACAATAAGGAACGTGGATGAACAACTCATCGCTGCCTGCTCGCTGGCCCGCCCCCGGAAATTTGTCCGAAGGGCGGGCTTTTGTGCTTAAAGAAGACGTTATTTTTACCCCACTGGGGCAGGAGGGGAGCCTCTGCTGGCTGAATGCCCGTCTGCCCAGTTCCGGCGGGTCGTTTATTATCGCCACCGGGGTGAGCGATGAAGAAGAGGCCAGCGCAACGCGCCTGCTGCGCAACGAGTTTGCCCTGCGGGAGTACCTGAGCGACGACTGGGCCATTCGCCCGGTTGCCAGCACGCAGTACCACGGGCGCTTTGCACTGGTTTATGCCCCCTTTTCGTTTGTGCTGTTAACAAGGATTGTCGGCGCGCCGATAGCCTGTATCCAGAGCTTCCTCGATCTGGCGATCCGCATCAGTCTGCCGCTGCGCCTGATGCACCTGCGCAACCTGGTACATGGGGATATCAAGCCCGGCAATATTTTTATTCACGACGATAACAGCTGTCGGCTGGGGGGCTTTGGCCTGTCGTCCGGCACCTCGCAAGAGCTACAGCAGGCGCGGCTGGCGATCATCGGCGGCACGCCGGCCTATATGTCGCCGGAACACACCACCCGCACCCAACGCGCGGTGGACAGCCGCAGCGATCTCTACAGCCTGGGCGTTGTGCTTTACGAACTGCTCACCGGCAGCCTGCCGTTTGAGCCGGGAAGCCAGGATCAGGGCAAATGGGCGCACTACCATATCGCCTCCGAGCCGCGCCCCCCCGGCGTGGTGTGCCCCGGTGTGCCTCCCATGCTGTCGGCCATCGTCCTCAAACTGCTGGCAAAAAAACCGGAGAACCGCTACCAGACCGTTGACGGCCTGATCGCCGACCTGCGCCGCTGCCAGGCTACTCTAAGTGGCGACGGGGATATTGCCGCCTTTACCCCTGGCCTGCAGGATCGTTCTCCCGCGTTTTATCTTACCGACACCCTTTACACCGCCCATCCGCAGGCGGCGGATCTTATTCACGCCTTCGATCGGGTCAGCCGCGATAACCTCGCCGGATTCGTGGCGATCAGCGGCCCGTCGGGGATCGGAAAATCCTCGCTGATCGCCTCCGGGCTGAAGGCCCTGCAACACCGCAGCGTGCTGCTGGCGGTGGGCAAGGTGGATCAGTTTTCCCCCACGCTGCCCTATGCGGCGCTAACCTCGGCGTTTCGTACCCTGGTGCTGCACCTGCTGGGGTTGTCGGCGGAGGAGGTGGCCCAATGGAAGGTGCGCCTGTCGCGCGAGCTGGAGGGCTACGAAGCCTTAGCCGTCAGCCTGGTGCCGGAGCTGCGGCTGCTGCTGGATAGCAAGCCGCGCTTTACCAGCGACACTTTCTCCATCGACACCCGGGCGCGCTTCAGCCATATGATACTGGCGCTGGTGAAAGCCTTCGCCAGCGCGGGCTGCCCGCTGGTGCTGCTGCTGGACGACATCCACTGGATCGACGCCGCCAGCCTGCAAATCCTGGAGTATCTGCTGATCCACGCCAGCACCGTGCCGCTGCTGATGGTGGTGGCGCACCGGGATGCCTGCTCGCTGCCGGACAGCGCCCTGCATCATCAGCTGGCGAATCTGCATCTGGCCTCGCGTAATACCACCGAGCTGCGCCCGGAGCCGCTGTCGGTGAAGGCGGTGTCGCTCTGGCTGGCGAATATCTTTCATACCCGCTCGGCCAGCACTCTCGATCTGGCCGGGCTGATCCACGAGAAAACCGGCGGCAACCCGCTGTTCGTTCATGAGTTTTTCCGCCGGATCGTCGATGACGGGCTGGTGGCACATAATAAATATCAGGATAAATGGCACTACGATCTGCACGCCATCCGCACCCGGCACTACACCGAAAACGTGGTCACCCTGGTGCTACAGCAGCTGGAGGAGATGCCGGACGACACCCGCCGGCTGCTGGGCAGCATCGCCTGCCTGGGCGGCAGCGGCGAGCTGGAGATGGTCTGCCGGGTCGTGTCGATGTCCACGGCGGAGATCCGCTATGCCCTGCATCCGGCGGTGACGGCGCAGCTCATCGCCCTCAGCGACGAAGGCTATGCCTTTACCCACGACCGGGTGCAGGAGGCAGCCTTCGCCCTGCTGGATAACGCCGAGCGTAGCCGTCTGCACCTGACCACCGCCAGCCTGCTGGCAGAGTCGGCCCGTCAGGCGGCGGGCAACGAGATCCTGTTCCGCGCCGTGCATCACGTCACGGCGGCGCTGGACTGCATTCAGCCTGCGCCCCAGCGCCAGATGTTCCGCGAGCTGAGCCTGCTGGCGGCCCGCCGCGCCCGGCGTTCGGGGGATTATCTGTCGGCCCTGAGCTACATTCAGACCGCCCGCGCGCTGGGCAACGCCGGTTCGCTGCCGGAGAGCGCCAGCGACTTCACGCTGGACAGCGAAGAGGCCGGGTGCCAGTTCGCGCTGGGCAATCTCGACGGTACCCGTCGGCTGTGCGACCGCATTCTTAGCTCCTCCAGCGGGCTGGCGGAAAAAGCGCTGGCGGCCAACCTGCTGACGGAAGTCTATATGCGCCAGTCCGACAACCGGCTGGCGCTGGAGGCGGCGCTGAGCTGGCTGGCGGTGTTTGGCATTCACGTCAGCCGCTACCCGGAGGCCGCCGAGTGCGACGAGGCCTGGCACAGCCTGTGCAACCGCGTCGGCGATAACCCGCAGGGCCATTTTGCTGCGCTGCCGCGGATGAACGACGGTGACACCGAAGCGGTGATGAACCTGCTCAACAGCGCCTGCGTGTTCGCCAGCTTTACCAGCTCGCGCCTGCATTTCGTTCTGCTGTGTCGGATGCTACACCTGACGCTGGATCACGGTATTACCGGCGCGTCTGCCCCGGCGATTGCGTGGTTTGGGGTACTGATTGGCCACCGTTATGCCGAGTATCGTCTCGGCTTCCAGTACGGCACTCTGGCGCGGGAGCTGGTCAGCCGCCACGGCTACGACGCTTTCGAAGCCAAAACCCTGCTGCCGCTGGATCAGCTCAGCGTCTGGACCCAGCCGCTCTCCTTCACCATCGAGTGCGCCAAAGCCTGCTTCACCTCCGCCGTGACGCACGGGGACATGACGATGGCCTGCTTTGCCGCCTGCCACCAGGTGATCAACTTCCTCACCCGGGGCGATCATCTCGATGGGGTGCTGACCAGCATCGAGCGCGGGCTGGCCTTTGTGCGCAAAACCCATTTCCAGGATGTCGAGGCGATCCTGCTCATTCAGCGCCACTACGTGGAGCACCTGCGCACGCCGGTGAGCGGCCACTGGAGCGCCAGCGATGTGCTGCCAGCGTCCCTGCTGCCCGCCGCGCCGGAGCAGGCGACGGAGCAGACCTCCACCATGCTGTTCTGGTTCTGGCTCTATCGTGGCATGGCCCACTTCGCCTGCGGCGAATTCCCGCAGGCGGCAGATAATCTTGCGCAGGCCGGGCGCTTTGCCTGGTCTGCCCCCGGTCATATTCATCTGCTGGATTACCATCTCTACAGCGCGCTCACGCTCTCGCAGCAGCTGACCCCGGAGACCTTTTCCGCCGATCTGCGCCGCCAGATCCACCTTCACTACGACAAAATCGTCCTTTGGGCGCGGATCAATCCGGGCACCTTTGCCGATAAAGAGGCGCTGATCTACGCCGAGATCGTGCGGCTGGACGGGATGAACAGCATCGCCCTTGAGCAGTACGAGAAAGCGGTGCGCCTGTCGCGGGAAGGGGGCTTTAACCCGTTCAACGCCCTGGCGCACGAGCTGGCCGGGCGCTTCGCCCATGCCTGCGGCTACACCACCGCCGCCGATGCCCATTTCCGCGGGGCGATGACCGCCTGGGGACGGGCCGGGGCGCAGTCTAAGGTGCGCCAGCTGGAGCGGGATTTCCCGTACCTGCTCTCCCCCGGCCAGGCCAACGCCTGGGACACGGTGGCCTTTGCCCGCAACGAAGAGATCCGCGACCTGCAGAGCGTGATCAAAGCCTCGCGTGCCCTCTCGGAGGAGATCAATCTTGAGCGGCTGATCGAGACCCTGATGACCATCCTGCTGGAGCGGGCCGGGGCGCAGCGTGGCCTCTTGATTCGGGTAAATGACAACAACATCCCGGAGATCGAGGCCAGCGCCAGCACCACCACCGACGGGGTGCGGGTGCAAATCCGCAAAGAGGTGCCGATGGCCACCGACATGCCGCTGACGGTGCTGGCGGCGGTGATCCGCACCGGGCAGGAGATCCACACCGGCAAACCCGAGGAGTTTCACCCCTTCAGCCAGGATCCCTATCTGGTGACCTCCGGCGCGGCGGTGATGTGCGTCCCGATGTTCAAGCAGGCGCGGCTGGTGGGAGTGCTCTATCTGGAGAACCGCCTGATGCCGGAAGTCTTCACCGTCGAACACTCCCGGGTGGTGAGCCTGCTGGGGGCGCATGCCGCCATCTCTCTTGAAACCGCCCGCCTGTACGCCGAACTGCTGGAGGAGAACCTCCAGCGGCGCCGGGTCGAGAAAGAGCTGCGGGCCAGCCAGACCTCGCTGATGCTGGGGGAGCAGATCAGCCACACCGGCAGCTGGCGCTGGGAGCTGGAGCAGGATCTGATGTTTATGTCGGAAGAATACGCCCGCATTCTGGGGCTGCCGGAGAAACAGAAGATGATCTCCATGGCCGAGTTTCTGACCTTTGTGCATCAGGATGATTATTCGCGCATCAGTACCCTGGTGACCGAGAGCGTGCGCGACGGCCTGACCATGCGCGCCGAGTTCCGCATAATCCGCGCCGACGGCGCCACCCGCACCATTCTGGGGATTGGCGATCCGGTGGGGGTGGGCAGCGAGGTGAACGAGTATTATGGCATCATCACCGACATCACCACCCAGCGCAGGGCCGAAGACGCCATGCGGGTCGCCCAGGCAGAGCTGGCCCGCGTTTCGCGCGCCACGACCGTCGGGCAGTTAACCTCGTCCATCGCGCATGAGATCAACCAGCCGCTGATGTCGATTGTCGCCAATGCCGGGGCAAGCCTGCGCTGGCTCAACCGCGATCCAGCCCGGCTGGATAAAGCCCGCCTCGGGCTGGAGGAGATCGTTTCAGAGGGCGAACGGGCAGGGGAGATCATCCGCAGCCTGCAATCCCTTACCCGCAAGCAGGACCCGGTCTTTGCCCGCATCGATCTGCACCATCTGGTGCGGCACATCATCACCCTGTCCCGCAGCGAGCTGGAGCAGCGACGCATCAGCGTCAACTATGCCCTGGCGGCAGAAGACAGCTTTATTGTGGGGGACAGCGTGCAGATCCAGCAGGTGTTGCTGAACCTGGTGATGAACGCGATAGAGGCGATGGCCGAGATCGCGGATCGCCCAGGCACGCTGGTGCTCTCGACGTCGAATCCTGAAGGCGGGGGGATTACATTTGAAATGGCTGACAGCGGCACCGGCATCGAACCGGGGTTAACCGAGCGTATTTTTGACTCGTTCTACTCCACCAAAGCCCAGGGGATGGGGGTGGGGCTGACCATCAGCTATAGCATTATCGAGCGCCACCGGGGCAAGCTGACGGCCCGCAATCGCGAGCCGCATGGCTGCGTTTTCGCCTTTACGCTGCCGCTGGCAGCCAGCATGATGTGACGTTGACGGCGGACTTCAGGTCAGGCGCTCTGCGGCCCTGACCCGATCCGCCAGCGAGCGGGCTTGCATCTTATCCATCACCCGGCGGCGATGCACGTTCACCGTGATTTCACTTCTCCCGGCTCTGACGGCGGATTTCAGTTCAGGCGCTCTGCGGCCCTGACCAGATCCGCCAGCGAGCGGGCCTGCATTTTATCCATCACCCGGCGGCGATGCACTTTCACCGTGATTTCGCTTCTCCCGGCTCTGACGGCGGATTTCAGGCCAGGCGCTCTGCGGCCCTGACCAGATCTGCCAGCGAGCGGGCCTGCATCTTATCCATCACCCGGCGGCGATGGACTTTCACCGTGATTTCACTTACCCCCAGCTCGGCGGCGATCTGCTTGTTCAGCAGCCCGCTGATCGCCAGCTGTAGCACCTGTTGTTCACGGGGCGTCAGCGAGAGGTGGCGCTGCTTCAGGGAGTACTGCTCGCGCAGGTGCAGGGCATTCTCTTCCGCCTGCTTCAGCGCCGCGCTAATCGAGTCGATCAGATCGTTCGACGCCACCGGCTTAGTAAGAAACTCGTATGCCCCGCCTTTTATCGCCTTCACCGACATGGGAATGGTGCCATACCCGGTGAGATAGATAATCGGGATCTCACGTCCGCTGGCCTTTAGCGTATCCGCCACCTCAAACCCGCTGATGGTGGGCATCTGCATATCGAGGATCACGCAGGAGGGCACATCTTCAAACCTGTGTTGCAGAAAAGATTCTGCCGAAGAAAAGTCGAGGGCGTTCAGCCCGGCAGACTCCAGCAGCCCGACAACGGACCGCCTGACAGCGTGATCATCATCAACGACATAGACAATGTGTTCCATTAATAGCCCCAATGTTTCAGCCTGACAGAGATGAGAGGATTTTCGCTCAGCGTGAAAACTACCTCCCGGGTGTTCAAGCGGTTATGGCGGCAGTTTTATGAACGCAGCAACTTTAACACATTAATTATCATTATCATTTAACAATATGATAACTGTATGAAAGCGACGGATAAGATATCAAAACCGCTTTTCATATTGGATAAGCGTAGGCCAGGAATGGTCAAATTGTCGTCAATTGAGAGGGGGGAAACGCCAGTTTTATGAAGCGGGTGCTTGTCAGACGCACGGACGATCCCCTCTCCCCTTTGGGGAGAGGGTCAGGGTGAGGGGAATGACTCCCCCACCAGCTCAATACGGTTTCCAGCGGGATCCGCAATCCAATAGAGAAGAGGGAACGGCCAGTTTTATAAAGCGGGTGCTTGCCAGATGCACGGGCGATCCCCTCTCCCCTTTGGGGAGAGGGTTAGGGTGAGGGGATTACTCCCACCCCCGTTCAATACGGTTTCCAACAGAATCCGCAATTCAATCAGGAGGGGGGAGAAGGCCAGTTTTATGAAGCGGTGCTTGCCAGATGCACGGACGATCCCCTCTCCCCTATGGGGAGAGGGTTAGGGTGAGGGGATTACTCCCACCCCCGTTCAATACGGTTTCCAACAGAATCCGCAATCCAATAGAGAAGAGGGAACGGCCAGTTTTATAAAGCGGATGCTTGCCAGACGCACGGACGATCCCCTCTCCCCTTTGGGGAGAGGGTTAGGGTGAGGGGATTACTCACCTACCAGCTCAATACGGTTTCCATCGGGATCCGCAATCACGGCTTCATAATAGCCGTCTCCGGTCATCCGTGGGGCGCTCAACAGCGTGTGGGTTGCCCGCGCCTGCTCCGCCATCCGATCCACATCCGCTTTGCTGCCGACGTTCAGGGCGATATGCGCCCAGCCGACAAATTCCGCATGCGACGGCGTATCGGCCAGATCCGGGACGGTCATCAGCTCGATGGTTGGCCCGTCGCTGAGGGTCATAAAGTGGGACGCAAACCCCGGGCGGTTTTTACTCAGGTAGCGTTCGTTGCGGCGTGCGCCAAATACCGACTCCCAGAAGTCTACCTGAGCGTCCAGGTTGCGGGTCCAGAGTGCGACATGTGCAATATTCATATCATCCCTCGCTGCGGGCGGGTTGGTTGGCGGTGACGGTCACGGAGAGCATGGCGACGACCAGCATCAGCAGCATAATGACCATAAACGCCTGGGTTAAAGAGGTGGCATGCGCCATATAACCGATAATGGCAGGCCCGGCGAGTACGCCGAGGTAGCCCATTGTGGTAATTGCCGGGACGGCGACCGCCTGCGGCATGCGGGTCTGACGGCCAACGGCGGAGAACATCACCGGCACGATATTGGCGCAGCCAGCACCCACCAGCACATAGCCCACCAGCGACAGCTGCCACTGCGGAACAAAGGTCACCAGCGCAAAGCCGACAGCGGCCACGATCGCGCCACCCACCACCGCGCGCAGAGCGCCCGTGCGGGCGATCAGCCGGTCGCCGGTTAAGCGGAAAATCGTCATTGCCACCGCAAAGCAGGTGAAGCCCAGCCCGCCCAGCGCCTCCGGTACGCCGCGCACTTCGGTGAGGAACACCGCACTCCAGTCCAGCACTGTCCCTTCGGCGAGGAACACCGCAAAGCAGATAGCGCCAATCAGCAGCACCACGCCGCGCGGCACGGCAAACGCCGGGCCGGTGGCGGGGTTGGCCCACGGCAGCAGCCCTTTCAGGCTGGCGGCGAGCATCAGGATAACGCTCAGGATGATGATCAGGCAGGCGACAACGGCGCTGGCACCCAGGGTCAGTAGCAGGGTCATCGCCCCGGCCCCCGCGATGCCGCCGACGCTGTACATGCCGTGAAAACCGGACATCACCGGCTGAGGGGAGTCGCGTTCGACGATGATCGCCTGAATGTTCATGGCGCAGTCCGTCACCCCTACGCCCACGCCGAACAGCAGCAGCGCGGCGGCCAGCAGGCGCGGATCAGGGATGATGGCCAGTAGCGGCGTGGTGAGCATAACGATCGCCAGTGCCGTGACGATCACCCGACGGCAACCGTAGCGGCTGGTCAGCATCCCGGTGAGCGGCATCGCAATCAATGCCCCCATCCCCAGGCAGAGCAGCAGCGAGCCAAGCGTGGCCTCGTTAACGCCGGTATTGGCTTTGGCGTAGGGCACCAGCACCGCCCAGGTGGCGGTCACGTATCCGGCAATAAAAAAGACGATCCGGGTAGCAAGCCGATGGACGGCTCCGGTGGTCTGATGGGTCATTTTATATCCTTATAAGGTTTCAGTATGGGAGGGGCGGGTGTTTTGTGTTGCACCTTCTCCCCCGGGCGCGAATTTGCAGTCTCAGGCTTAAACAGGAAGCCGTCATAAGGGTGGGTAGCGGGCACCTGCTGACGGTAATCATCATAGTATTTCATCGTGACGCTCCGGTTTCGGGCCTGGTGGATTGACAGAGCGCGCCGACATGCAACATTATGCGCATTGTTGCTCGATTCAAATCCAGAGAAGATAATTTATGCTCGATTATGCAGCTTTCCCGGAACAACGACAAGATCTGATCCGCCAGATCCTGCAGGAAAATGGCCGAGTGGTCTGCGCCGAACTGGCGACCCGGATGCAGGTATCGGAACATACCATTCGCCGTGATTTACAGGAGCTTAGTAAAGAGGGGATCTGTAAGAAGGTCTATGGCGGGGCAGTGCTGCAGCTGGCGGATGCCGGAAACTTTCACAGCCGTGAGCAAAAAAATCACGCAAAAAAGGCCACGATCGCGCAGAAAGCGGCAACCCTGATCAAAGCAGGAAGCTGCATTTTTATTGACACCGGCACCACCAACCTCGCGCTGGCGAAGGCCCTGCCGCCGGATCTGGCGATCACGGTGGTAACTAACTCCCCGGCCATTGCCGCGGAACTGCTGCATCACCCTTTGTGCGAGGTGATCATCACTGGCGGCCAGATACAGCGCACCTCCGGCGGGGCGGTGGGAGCCACGGCGGCCAACCAGATCCAGGGGATTATTTTCGATCAGGCGTTTATCGGCGGCTGCGCGATGGATCCGGGGATGGGGCTGACCGGGTTCGACTTTGCCGACTGCGAGTTTAAAAAAGCCGTGATCGCCCAGAGCAGCCAGACCATTGTGGCGCTCACCACCGATAAAATTCCCGGCGTGGCACGCTTTGTGGTGGCGAAAAGCCGTGATATCGACGTGCTGGTGGTGGAGGCGGGCCTGGATAATGAGGCGGTGGCGGCCTTAGCGGCGCAGGATGTGCGGGTGATCAGTGCCTAACGTACCTCAAACACCACCGCCGTCCAGTTAACTTTGGTGTAGGGCGGAAACGCGGGGCAGGGGTCGATACGGGTACAGGCGCCGGACCAGATAAAGGTGTCCTCATCAATCCTGTACCAGTGCGGATTGCCCTGCACCGCGTCGCCAACTACCGCCGCCTGCACGCGGATACGGCTCCCCGCAGGCAGCTCACTGGCCACAGGCGAGAACACCGACGGGTGCTCTTTGCGCGTATAGACTTCCATCAGGGTCTTTACCTGGGCGGTAACGGGATATTCGGTAAACTGGCTCATGGTAGCTCTCATGACGGCACACTCTTTGTCATTAACGATATAAGTCGCTCTCTATCTCGCGCTCACGATAAAGCGTGAAACTGTCAGTCTGTGTCATGCGAAAGGCTGAATGAGACAGATTTCACCCCCGCTTGACCCATGACAAAGCAGCCAGCCCCGGCCCCTTCCTATAATCAGGCCCGTTTATCTTTTAACTGGTGCTCACCATGGCGTATCAACTCAACCTGAACTGGCCGGAATTTTTAGAAAAATACTGGCAAAAGAAACCTGTCGTTTTAAAGAACGCCCTGCCCAACTTTATCGATCCTATCAGCCCGGATGAGCTGGCAGGGCTGGCGATGGAGCCGGAAGTGGACAGTCGCCTGGTCAGCCATAAAGAGGGTAAATGGCATGCCAGCAACGGTCCGTTCGAGCACTTCGACGGCTTAGGCGATACCGGCTGGTCGCTGCTGGCGCAGGCGGTCAACCACTGGCACGCACCGGCTGCGGAGCTGGTACGCCCGTTCCGCGTGCTGCCGGACTGGCGTCTCGATGATCTGATGATCTCCTTCTCCGTCCCGGGCGGCGGCGTGGGGCCGCATATCGACCAGTACGATGTGTTTATCATTCAGGGGATGGGCAGCCGCCGCTGGCGCGTAGGGGACAAGCTGCCGATGCGTCAGTTCTGTCCACATCCGGCGCTGCTGCATGTCGACCCCTTTGAGCCCATCATCGACGAAGATCTGGCCCCGGGAGATATCCTCTACATTCCGCCTGGATTCCCGCATGACGGCTTCACCCACGAGACGGCACTTAACTATTCGGTGGGCTTCCGTGGCCCGAATGGTCGGGATTTGATCAGCAGCTTTGCCGATTACGCCCTGGAAAACGATCTGGGCGGCGAGCATTACAGTGATCCCGATCTGACCTGTCGCGAGCACCCGGGCCGGGTGGAAGAGTACGAACTTGAACGCCTGCGTCAGATGATGATCGCGATGATCAGCCAGCCGGACGACTTCAGAGACTGGTTTGGCAGCTTTATCTCTACCCCACGTCACGAGCTGGATATCGCCCCTGCTGAGCCGGAATACACCACGGAAGAGGTGCTGGACGCGCTGCTGGGCGGCGAAACCTTAACTCGCCTGAGCGGACTGCGGGTGCTGAATATCGGCGGCAGCTTCTTCATCAACAGCGAGAAGCTGGAGACGGTAGACGCAACGGCGGCAGATGCGCTGTGCCGCTATACCGAGCTGGGCCAGGCTGAGCTGGGCGCTGCGCTGCAAAATCCGGCGTTTGTGGAAGAGCTGACCGGGCTGATTAACCAGGGTTACTGGTTCTTTGATGAGTAACGTTAACGAGTGATCGTTAAGACGGCGCGGGGCGCAGGCCCCACGCCGCTATCGCTAAGCCGCAAGGATATGACAGGCCTTCCAGTAATCAAGCAGGCGGTCATCATCGTTTTCTCGCTCGGCTTTCGTTTTCATGGCCCGGGCAAGATTCTCTCTCGACACTTCCTGGCCTTTTTGTACAACGTCTAAAACCGCTTCACCAAGAGCCAGGGATATTTCGGTACGATTGGCTTCTACCATATATGCCTCCATGTTGAGTGCGTGACAGTAATTATGCCGCATAATAACGTTGCTGGAATATTTATAGGCGCATTCTTATATATTTCGCTTGTTCTTTAAACGTGCCGGGAAATATGTTTCGAAATGCTAATGAGGCGGTAAATAAATTATTTATGGTCTACAGTTAGTTTCGTGACACAACCCGTAGAAACCTGATGAGGAGAATTAATTATGGTAAACAAGAGTGAAATCAAGGAACATGCTCCGGTTGTTGCAAGCTGCGGTCACCACGTCGGTACAGTTGACCATCTTGACGGCGAGCGTATTAAGCTGGCAAAAAACGATTCCGAGTCTGGCGGCAAACACCATTATATTCCGCTGGAGTGGGTCGATAAAATTGACGGCAATAAAGTCGTGCTGAATAAAAATCATGAAGAGACCTTTGCCGCCTGGCAAGAGGCGTGATTTAACAGCATTGCCATAAAATAATATTTAAACGCTGGTGTTATGCCAGCGTTTAAATACGTTTTAAGCGAAGCGGAATATAGCCGCATTGCCGCTGCGTTAAAGGAGTGATACTGTTTTATTTTTAATAGCTTCCTCCAGGCGCAGGTATGTCCAACACAACGCTCCATAATCCCACCGCTGCAACGAAAAAAACCTTTTCCGTGGCAGATTTTAAGGTGTTTGGCGAGCGCTACGGTATCGACTATCGCTTCCCTCTGCTGACGGATACCAGTGCCAACACCAGCCCCGTTCTGCACGGCGATGTCGAAGAGATGATCCTGCCGTCCGGCATCTCGTTAACCCATTCCGACGTGCGCGTGCTGCAACCCTATGAAACGACCTCCCGCCACAGTAGCCCCCTGTATGTACTGGTGGTGCTGGAAGGCTGTGTAACCCTGACCCTCAGCGGCGAAGTCTACTCGGTGCGACCCGGCATGGCGTTTAGCGCCAGGCTCAGTGAACAGCAGGCCATGTCTGCCCGTCATGATGCCGATATCGCCCTGAAAACCCTCTCCTTTGGCGTTTACCCCGACGATGCCCGCCGTGAAAGCCTGCTCGCCTCGCTGCTGGAGCAGTGGGAGAAGCTCAATGCGCCCACCTTTGTCTGGCAGGTGCCGGATTTTGTGCTGGCCGGTATTCAGCATGCCCGGCAGCGCGAGCGCAGCAGCCTGTCGCGCCAACTGTTACTGGAAGGGGTGATGTATCAGCTGCTGGGCCATGGCCTGCACCTGCGTGAGCAGCAGGGTACGGCGCTGCCTGGCACCACCGGCGGCGAGCACGCCCGCCTGGAACAGATCCGTCATCTGCTGGCACAGTCCCCTGAGCAGGATTACACCCTCGCTCAGCTGGCCGCCCGGGCGGCGATGAGCCCCAGCAGCCTGCGCAGCAAGTTCCGCCAGGCCTACGGCTGTACGGTGTTTGACTACCTGCGCGACTGCCGTCTTAGTCTGGCGCGCCGCTATCTGCTGGAAGGCCACAGCGTGCAGCAGGCGGCGTGGATGTCGGGCTATCAGCACGCCACTAACTTTGCCACCGCCTTTCGTCGTCGCTACGGCGTCTGTCCCGGCGCGGTGCGCAGCGACCGTTAATCCGCTTTTCCCCATTCGCCAACGCCTTTTGTGCGGTTTGGCATTGCGCATACGTACTCTGGCGGCGCGCATAGCTATCTTCGAAATGAAAAAGGTAATAATTCTTATTAACAATTAGAAATGCCTTTGGAGATTTTCATGTTCGCTAAAACGCGGCTGGCACTGCTGGTGGGATGGGTTACCGGGAGCGTCGCACTCCCCCTGATGGCGCAGGAGACGCCGAAAACCGAAACTGTGGTGGTAACCTCGCAGATGCAGAGTGGTGCCACCAAGCTGGCGACCCCGGATATCGAGACCCCGCAGGCGGTGTCTATCGTCACCCGCGACCAGTTCGAAGAGCAGGGCGCCACCAGCGTGCGTCAGGCGGTGAGCTACACGCCAGGGGTTTACAGCAACCAGATCGGCGCTTCAAACCGCTTTGACTACATTGTGCTGCGCGGCTTCTCGGACGGCAGTCTGGATAACGTCTATCTCGACGGGCTGAAGATGATGGGGGACACCAACTCTCACAGCTCGCTGGTGGTTGACCCGTGGTTCCTGGAGAATATCGAAGTGGTGCGCGGCCCGGCGTCGGTGCTGTATGGCCGTTCCTCACCGGGCGGGATTGTGGCGCTCACCTCGCGTAAACCGTCGTTCGATCCGGGCGGCGAGATCAAGCTGTTCGCCGGGAATAACGATCAGCGCGGGGCGATGTTTGATGTTACCGGTGCGCTGGACGACAACGACCGCGTGGCGGCGCGTCTGAGCGGTATGACCCGCTATGCCGATTCCCAGTTTGATCCGCTGAAGGAAGAGCGTTACGCGCTGATGCCGAGCCTCACCTGGCGCATCACCGATAACACCCGTCTGGATCTGATGGCCTATCTGCACCGCGATCCCGAGGGCGGTAGCCACTCCGGCCTGCCGTACGACGGCACCGTAGTGCCACACGACGGCAAAATGATCTCCAATACCTTCTTTGAAGGCGAGGACGATTACGATAAGTACGATCGTCGCGAGAATATGGTCGGCTACAACATTGAGCATATGTTTGACAGCGGTTGGTCCGTGCGCCAGAAGCTGCGCTATCTGCATACCAAAGTGGAGCTGAATCAGGTCTATGCCGCTGGCTGGCTGAACGAAACCGAGCTTAACCGCGGGTATTCCGGCTCGGACGAGAAGATGGATGCCATCACCCTGGATAATCAGATCGACGGCAGCTTCGATACCTGGGCAGTGAACCACCGGGTGCTGATCGGCCTCGATTATCAGGATCGCAGCAACGACACCACCGGCTATTCCGGCGGCTTCCCGCCTATCGACGCCTTCCACCCGGTGTACGGCGCGAAGCCGGATTACATCACCATGTACAGCCAGGAGAAGCACAAGCTGCGCCAGACGGGCTACTACCTGCAGGATCAGCTCTCGCTGGATCGCTGGCGTCTGACCCTGGGCGGTCGCTACGATCAGGTGAAGGTCTCGAACATCGACAAGCTGAACGATACCCGCAGCGATCTGGACAAGAACAACTTCAGCAGCCGTGCGGCGCTGTTATACCTGTTTGATAACGGTATCGCGCCGTACATCAGCTACTCCACCGCCTTTACCCCGACCAGCTTTGCCGATGCCAACGGCGATCTGCTGGATCCAATGAAAGGCAAGCAGTGGGAAGCGGGCGTGAAGTTTGAGCCGGAGGGGATGAACAGCCAGTTCAGCGCCTCGGTGTTCCGCATCAACCAGAAAAATATCGCCACCAAAGAGGAGCCGACCGATCCGTACCGCTCTATCGGGGAGATCGAGTCTGAAGGGGTCGAGCTGGAAGCGGTGGGGCAACTGACCGACAACCTGCGTCTGCAGGCGGCCTATACCTATACCGACATCCGCTACAAGAAGAGCAGCCCGGAGGAAGAGGGCAAGCGTGCGGTCTATGCGCCGCGCAATATGGCCAGCGGCTGGCTCAGCTATGACGTCAAAACCGGGCCGCTTGATGGCCTGACGGTGGGATCGGGCGTGCGTTACGTCAATGGCGTGACCAGCGACCGCATGAACACCCATACGCTGCCGTCGTACACGCTGGTGGATCTGGCGGTAGGCTATGATCTGTCGAAGGTCGGACTGACAGGGGTAAGCGCGCAGCTGAACGTCAACAACCTGACGGACGAAAGCTACGTGGCGGCCTGTAACTCGCTCTCATACTGCTATTTTGGTGCCGAGCGCAGCATCGTCGGCAGCGTGTCCTGGAAGTTTTAAGCTGACATTGCCCGGTGGCGCGCGAAGCTGACCGGGCCTGGGTTTTTCCCTCTCCCTGTGGGAGAGGGCATCAGGCCGCACGATACTGCACTACGCCTCCATCGCAATATGAATCGCCTCGCCCATCTTCTTTAACGCCTCGCGGTTCTTCTCGTTCGGCGGCAAAGCCACGTTAATCCGCAGACAGTTGCGATACTTCCCCGAGGCCGAAAACAGCGATCCCGCCGCGGCCTGGATCTTCAGGCGACTCAGCTGCTTGCTGACGCATACCATGTCCACCTTCTCCGGTAGCTCCACCCACAGCAAAAAACTGCCCTGCGGACGCGTAACGCAGATCTCTGCCGGGAAATACTGCCGCACCCAGCACGTGTAGCGCTCCATATTTTGCTGATAAATCTGGCGCATACGGCGCACGTGGCGATGGTAATGACCATCCCGAATAAACGCGGCGACCGCCATCTGCGTACCCGGCACGTTAAACCCACCCGCGGCATATTTCATGTGCATCACCCGGTCGTAATAACGGCCCGGTACAATCCAGCCGACGCGCAGGCCGGGGGCCACGGTTTTGGTGAAGGAGCTGCACAGCAGGACGCGGCCGTCGATATCAAATGAGTGGATGGTGCGTGGGCGCGGGTAGTCCGCCGCCAGCTCGCCGTAAATATCATCCTCGACGATGACAATATCGTGGCGCTGGGCCAGGGCCAGCACCTGGCGTTTACGCGCCTCCGGCATGATAAACCCGAGCGGGTTATTACAATTGGGCACCAGGATCACCGCTTTAATCGGCCACTGCTCCAGGGCCAGCTCCAGCGCTTCGATGCTGATCCCGGTCTGCGGATCGGTGGGGATCTCAATCGCCTTGATATTAAACCCGCGCAGCATCTGCATGGTGCCGTGGAACGACGGCGACTCCACCGCCACAATATCCCCCGGCTGGCACACCGACAGCAGCGCCAGCGACAGCGCCCCGTGACAGCCGTTGGTGATCACAATCTCGTTCGCCGCTACCGTCGAGCCGCCGTCCAGCATCAGGCGGGCGATCTGCTCGCGCAGCTCCTGCCGTCCCTCCAGCACGTCGTAGCTCAGCATTTCCCCGGGATGGTGCTGGGCAATGCGGCTCATCTCGCGCCACAAGGGTTTCAGGCTCGGCTGGTTCAGATCCGGCGAACCGCCGCCAAAAGAGATCATTTCTTTATCGGCGCGGGCATCGAGGAGCATCATCACCTCATCCCACTGGGTCACCTCTACCGGACGCTGGACCGGGCGGGTCATCGCCGGAACGGGCGGCTGCGCTTTGCGTGAAGAGACAAAATAGCCGGAGCGCGGCTGGGGGGTGATCAGCTGGAGGTTTTCGAGGATCTGATAGGCCTGCTGTATGGTGCTGATGCTAACGCCATGCTCCTGGCTCAGAGCGCGCACCGAGGGTAAACGCTCCCCGCTGCGATACAGCCCTTGTTCAATGCGTTGTGCCAGGAGATTGGCCAGATGTTGGTAACGCGTCATGCTGTATCCTTGGTTGTCGCCATACAGATCTAAAAACCAGTACAGATTGCCGCGAAAAACGGCATTCAGATACTGTTTTAGCGGATCTGTATGTTAAACAAAAGTTGTTTTTGAATCTGTATTGTCCACCCCGATCTCCATGATGATAACCCCACTGACAAGGTGAGGAGCGCATCATGGAATTTTACGAAAACCGGGCAAAAAGGCCGTTTGCGGTGTTTATCTGGATGGGGCGGGCAGTGAAAAGATGGTATCGCATCAACCGCACGCGCCGCATTTTACGCCAGATGAGCGATGAGCAGCTGAAGGATGTCGGGCTGTCACGATTTGATATGTAGGGGATTGCCCGGTGGCGCTACGCTACCGGGCCTACAGAGTGTGCTGTGGCGTTACTCTACGGTGGATTTCCCGGTGTTCTCGGCAATACGGCGCAGATATTCGTTATTTTTAAACGCGACCATGATCAGCTCGAACATCACGCGGGTGCCGATCAGGCTGCACAGCATGCCGAAAAAGCCGGCAATAAGATGCTCGGTAAACATCGAGTAGATGCCGCCGAGCAGAATAAACAGCATGACGATCCAGTAGAAGAAGACCAGTACGCGCGGTGTTAACAGATAATCGAATCCCAGAAGTGATTTCATTTTTTTGTCCTTAAACGTGTAATTTAGCGCGTCGATTATAAAGACCGTGGCGGTAATTCATACCTTAATGATTGTCTGAAAACGGCTTTTTATGGTGCAAAATCAGGGGGTTGCTATTTCAGAAGATCGCAGGTTTGGCTTTTTGGCCTCGTGAGTAGCGCAACGGCCTCGTCGTAGCTGCGCACGTTGTTATACCCCATCACCAGCCCGTAGCGTTTGCCCGACCCGCTGTACCACGCCGACAGGGCATTCACCTGCAACTGCTGCTGTTGCCAGCAGTGGGCAATCTCCCGGTCGCAGCTGCCTTTGGTTAAAAACGCCACAATATGCATCCCACCGTCGTTCTGCTCGGTGAAGAACCGCTCCCCGTAGACCTCATGCAGGGCGGCGATCATCCAGTCGCGCCGCTGTTGGTAAAGGGCGCGCATCTTTTTCAGATGGCGGAAGAAGTGGCCGTCGTTGATGAAGGCGGTGAGGATCTTTTGCGTCAGCACCGGCTGGCCGCTGGCGAGCAGATCGGCGGTATCGTTAAAGGCCGACACCGTGCTGGCGGGCATCACCACGTAGCCGAGACGCAGCGACGGCATCACGGTTTTGCTGAAGGTGCCCATGTAGATCACCCGATCCTGGCGATCGAGGCTTTTCAGCGACGGCAGCACCTTGCGGGTGTAGTGAAATTCGCCGTCGTAATCATCTTCGATGATCCAGGCGTCATTCTGCCCGGCCCAGTCGAGCAGTTGCTGCCTGCGGGGTAACGACAGCGTCACCGCCAGCGGGCTTTGGTGTGAAGGGGTGACGATAACGAAACGGGCGTCGGGGTGGTGGTGCAACAGATAGTCGGTGTCCATGCCTGAACGATCCACCGGCACGGTGTGCAGGCGCGGAACGATACGCCGGAGCAATTGCTGGCCCATAAAATAGCCCGGATCTTCAAACACCACCTTATCGTTGCGGCTGGCAAGGGTATCGAGGATCAGCCGCAGGCTGCCGCTGTAGCCGCTGGTGATCAGCACCTGCTCCGGGGTGCAGGACAACCCGCGGGAAATATTGAGGTAGCTGGCGATAGCCTGACGCAGGGGTGTCCAGCCCATCACCGGCGGACTGAGCATCTCCTCCTGGCGCATGGCGCGCACCGCCTGGCCCGCCAGCAGCAGCCATTTCTTGTACGGGAAACTGTCCAGCGCCGGGATGCCTGGGCGCAAAAAACCGCTGCGTTCGCGCTGGCTGACCAGCGATTCAGGCAATGCACCGGTCAGCGGGTCGGCAGGGGGCGGTGGCGTGACGGGGAGGGTTAAATCCGGGTTCACCCGCGTGCCGCGCGCGCCCTGGCTCACCAGATAGCCTTCGCCGGTGAGAATGGCATAGGCGGTTTCCACCGTTTTGCGCGCCACCTTCAGCTCTTCCGCCAGCACGCGGATGGCGGGCACCTTGTCGCCGGGCTTGAGGATGCCGCGGGTAATGTTGTCCCGGTAGCGGGTATAAATCTGGTGATAGCCCGGCTTCATGTCCTACCTCGTTTCGCGCTTTTTGTATCTTTTTACTATGTCATGAACGGCGTAAATTTGCCCCATCGCATTTCATATGCCGCACATCAAGAGGAAAGACAATGAGCACTCGCGTTAACCACCATAAAGCCACACCTGCCCTCGCTAAAGCGCTGTCCGACCTGAGCATGGCGGTGGGCCAGACCTCCATCGACCCGGCGCTGAAGCACATGATCGACATCCGTGTCTCCCAGCTCAACGGCTGCACCTTCTGTCTGGATATGCATTCGAAAGAGGCCAAAATTGCCGGGGAACGCGAGCTGCGCCTGTACCATCTGGCCGCATGGCGTGAGTCGCCGCTGTTCAGCGCCCGTGAAAAAGCGGCGCTGGCCTTCACCGAAGCGCTGACCCAGATCGGGCCGCACGGCGTCAGCGACGTGCTCTACCGCAGCGTGGCGGAACACTATTCGGACATTGAGATCTCCGAGCTGAACTTTGCGATCGTGGCGATCAATGCCTGGAACCGTCTGGGGATCACCTCCCGCATGGCACCCGGCTCGCTGGATAGCGCCTACGGCCTGAACAAAGCTAATCTCGAATAAGACCGCGCTCGCGGATCATCGCCACCAGCGCCCGTAACCCCGGCGGGACGTGGCGATGCCCGGGATAGTAGAGGCGCAGCCCGGCAAAGGGCTGCGACCACTCCTCCAGTACGCTCACCAGCTCCCCGCTTTGCAGCTCCTGCTGAATATAGAGTTCCGGTAAAAATCCAACCCCCAGACCCGCTTTCACCGCCCGGATCGAGGCGAACAGATCCGAGGTGGCAAAGCGCGGCGGCACCGCCAGGGCTACCTGCTCCCCACGTCGCGCCAGCTCCCAGCGATAGATCCCACCGTGGGCCATCCGCATGCCGATCCCCTGGTGATGCAGCAGATCGTCCGGGGTTTGCGGTATGCCGTAACGGGCAAAATAGTCCGGCGTGGCGGTGACGATCTGGCGAATATCGGGGGTCAGCGGCACGGCGATCATGTCCTGCGGGACGGACTCCGCCAGGCGAACGCCCGCGTCGTAACCCTCTGCCACGATATCGATCATCCGCGCTTCGCTTACCGCTTCGACGCGCATTTTCGGGTAGCGGATCATGTAGTCGATCAACAGCGCATCCAGGAACAGGGTGCCAACATTGTTGGGAACGTTCAGGCGCAGGGTGCCAGCAGGCTCATCGGTATCGCTGTGGATCTCTTCATCGGCCTGACGGATTTCCTGCAACGCCGGGCCGATCCGCGCCACATAGCGTTGCCCGGCGTCGGTAAGCCCCACGCTGCGGGTGGTGCGGTTAAACAGGCGGGTTTGCAGGCGGCTTTCCAGCCCGGCAACGGCGTTGCTCACGGCGGTGGCCGACATCCCCAGCTCCTGGGCGGCGGCGCGAAAGCTGCCGCGACGTACCACGGCCATCACCACTTCCAGCTCGGTCAGTCCTGAACGGTGCATAGATTATCCTGAAAATCGAAACAACCTTTGCAGCATAGCGTGGATTATCGCAACGGAGAAGGTATGCCAGACTGGGTTCATCCAGCCTGAGGAGGTTTTTATGCACTATATCGAACAGATCTCTATCAACGGTGAATTTGTCACCCCACACGGCACCGAGCGTTTTGATCTCTATAACCCGGCGACGGCCCGGGTGACAGGACAGGTGCGTCTTGCTGATGAAGTCGATGCAGAGCGCGCCATTGCTGCCGCCAAAGCGGCGTTTCCGGCGTGGGCCAGAACCACGAAGCAGGAGCGTATCGCTGCCCTGCGACGGATGCAGGCTGCGGTGGCGGCCCGTCATGACGATCTGCTGGAGGCGGTAATTGAAGAGTACGGCGCGCCCGCGTCGCGTTCGGCGTGGATGGCAAGCTATCCGGCGGAGGTGATTGCCCAGGCCATCGCGGCGCTGGAGACCTTTGAATTTACCACCGTCGCCGGTGCGGCCAGGGTCGAGATGACCCCGCTGGGTGTCGCCGGACTTATTACCCCATGGAACAGCGACGCGGGTTTTATCTGCGGCAAACTGGCGGCAGCGCTGGCGGCAGGCTGCACGGCGGTGATCAAGCCCAGCGAGATGAGCGCTTTGCAGACGCAGATTGTGACCGAGGCTTTGCATGCCGCAGACCTGCCGCCGGGGGTGTTTAATATCGTCACCGGGCGCGGCGACAGGGTAGGCGAGACCATCAGCCGTCACCCTGACGTGGCTAAAATATCCTTTACCGGCTCAACGCAGACCGGTAAAGCGATCCTGCGCAACGCGGCGGAGAACTTTACCCGCGTCACCCTGGAGCTGGGCGGTAAATCCCCGACCCTCATTCTTGACGATGCCGATCTCGACCAGGCCGTTTCGCTGGCGGTGCAGGCCGGGTTGATGAACAGCGGGCAGGCGTGCGTGGCCGGTACGCGCATCCTGGTGCCGCAGTCGCGTCAGGCTGAAATGGAGCAGGCGCTGGCCCGGGCCATCGCGGCGGTGAAATCCGGCGATCCGCGTGACAGCACCACCGAGGTTGGCCCGATGGTAAGCGAAAAACAGTGGCAGCGGGTGCAGGGCTATATCCGCAAAGGGCAGGAGGAGGGTGCTCGTCTGCTGGCGGGGGGCGAAGGCCGGCCAGAGGGAACCCGGGACGGCTGGTTTGTCCGTCCGACGCTGTTTACCGATGTGCATAACCAGATGGCGATCGCCCGGGAAGAGATTTTTGGTCCGGTACTGTGCGTGATCCCCTACCGCGACGAGGCAGAGGCCATCGCCATTGCCAACGACACCGATTACGGCCTGAGTGCGCTGGTGTTGGGCGGTGACGCGGAACGCGCCCGGCGGGTGGCGCAGCAGATCCAGTCTGGCCGCGTGCTGGTTAACACCCTCGCCCATGAGCCGCAAGCCCCTTTTGGCGGGTTCAAACACTCCGGCGTAGGGCGCGAGATGGGCGCGTGGGGGATAAGGGCGTTTATGGAGCCGAAGTCGCTCCTTGGCTAAAACCGCCCGGCGTACTGCCGGGCAAGCCGTTCAAACGTCACCCCACATTTCGCTCCTCACCGAAGCATCACGTTTTTCTTTCCTTCATGCTCTCCGTAACCTCACAACGGAGAGATCCTCATGATTGCAGTCCTGTTTGAAGCCAAAGCGCAGCCCGCGTATCAGGCGCGTTATCTGCAACTGGCCGCTGAGCTAAAACCGCTGCTGGCGGACATCGACGGCTTTATCGATATCGAACGTTTTCAGAGCCTGACCACCGAGGGCAAAATCTTCTCCCTCTCGTGGTGGCGGGATGAGGAGGCTGTTCAGCGCTGGAAGCAAAACGTGTTTCACCAGGCCGCGCAGGCCGAAGGGCGGGCGTCGTTATTTGCCTGCTACCGTATTCGGGTCGCGCAGGTGGTGCGGGAATACGCTTCAGAAACCGGAGGAGAGGCCCATGTATGACGTTCATGTGATGTTCAACCCTACGCCCGGCGAGCTGGCGCGCTTTGGTCAGCTGCTGGGGCAGCATGGCGTGGGGCTGGAGGGCGGCGGCGTCTTTGGCGTGGAGGCGCATTTTCTGGTGGAGGAGGGCGATAAAGCCCGGGCCGTGTTGCTGGATGGCGGGTTTAACGTGCTGGCGGTGCGTAAACCGCTTATCCGTAAGCTGAAACAGGAACGTCCCGGCGAGCTGGGGGAGATTGCCGCCGCGCTGGCTGCGCAGGGGGTGTCCATCCTGACTCAATACAGCGATCATGCGAACCACCTTATTCTGCTGACGGATAATGATAAGCTGGCGGCAGAGATCACTGAGCCGTGGGCAGCCTATGCTAAAGACCCGTTTACCTCCTGATAACAGCACCGCGCTGGAGCTGGCCGTGGCGGCAGTCGCCGCAACGATGGCCGATCCTTCCCGGGTGAAAATGCTCTGCGCCATGATGGACGGCCGGGCGTGGACCGCCACAGAACTCAGCGCCGTGGCGGATGTGGCGCCCTCTACCGCCAGCGGGCATCTTACCCGGCTGATGGAGGGGCGGCTGATCACCTGCCTGTCTCAGGGCAGGCATCGCTACTATCGGCTGGCAGGGCATGAAGTTGCGGAGCTGGTGGAGCAGATGATGGGGATGTCCTGGGGGCGCATCACCCCGCCGGAGACGACGGCACCGGAATCAATGCGCCACGCCCGCACCTGCTATGACCATCTGGCGGGCACGGTCGCGGTACAGATATATGACTTTATGCAGGCCGAGGGCTGGCTGGTGGCAGATGGCTCGGCCCTCACCCTGAGCGGGCGCGAGGCGTTCCTGTCTCTGGGCATTGTGTTGAATGCCAGGACCCGACGCAAAGCCTGCTGCGCCTGTCTGGACTGGAGCGAGCGGCGGTTTCATCTGGGCGGTGAGGCAGGTGCGGCGCTGCTGGTGCATATGGATACCAAAGGCTGGATCCAGCGGGTAGCGGGGTTCCGCGACGTGGTGGTGACTGCGTCAGGCAGACGTGCCATTTGCCAGCACTTTAGCCGCTGAGGAAACCTCCGTTTATTATTTTATGAAGGGAAAAACGGAACCGAACGTCATTCGCAGGGCGTGATAAATTAATTACCGTCCTGCCAGAAAGAAAGCCGCATACAGCGTATGCGGCTTATTTGTTTTAGAAGTTAAGCGACCAGGTGGCGTTCATTGTCTGATCGGTGTCGCCGGTGACAATATTAAGCCGCTGCCAAAAAGTAAGCTCATACGGGCAGCCAGGCGCGTCAATCAAAAAGAATTGTTCATATAAAAATCCTTCTATAGTGCGTAATGATTTTATTTCGCAGTGACGAATATAAAAACGCATACATCGTTTAATCCTTGGTTACATTTCGCAGCATATCAAAGGAAAATAAAAGCGAGGGTCAGATTGATCTTCCTTCGATTGGATAAATCTTATCGGGTGGGATATCTCACTGTAATAACGGGCAAAAATGCCTTCAAATATGCGCATTTGTGAGCAACCGCACAAAGTGTCCCTCATGGCCTGAGAATATTCCTACAATCCCCTAGAAAATTGTTAATTGAAAATTAATACATTCTCGATGATTATGAACGAATCCACAGTGATGATAAGGATATAGGCAATGATTATAGTATTAACATCCTGTAGATATTTTCAGCAGGGCTTTGCCGTGCTGGTTGAACAGTTAATGACGGAGGCGCCATCCTTTCAGCGGGTGCTGTATCTTGATGACATTAAAAAAGCGACAAAAGAGGATCTTGTCCGTACAAAAGCCATTGTTGTCGATTATGGTGAGTCTGATATCAAGGTATTAAATACGTTGCTGGATATTAAAAATCGCTATGAACAACGTTATTTTATTTTTATTACCCGGGATGTGTGCTACGAAAGCACGATTGAAAATATTTTGATTAATACCATCGCCGATTACACCATTGATTGTAAAAGCGCCGTAACCAAATTACGCGCCTGTCTTGTCCATCTGGCACAGGAAGATCAGCCGGTCACGATTTTTAAAAACGCGCGCTGGCATCATCTTGAAAAAGAACAACGACTCACCCGCATGGAAACCATGCTGCTGCCGTATATTGTGTCGGGGAAAAAGAATAAAGAGATCACCCGCTACCTGGATGTGACCGGAAAAACCGTCAGCCATCATCGGCGTAATATTTACCGCAAGTTCGCCGTGACCAATCTGACCGGATTGTATAAAAAATTTGATCAACGCGTTTGATGCTGTCAGAGAACTGTATGGAAAAAATGATCGCTGCACAAAAGAGCCTGGAAAAAGCGCTCTTAATCCTGATCGAGAATGACGATAACGAAGAGAAGCAGCGCCGGATCTACCAGGAATGTCTGTGCACCATCACCCAGGAGAGTTTCCCTAAGCTTTTACGCATGGATTACTTCGATTTGTTACGGCTGGCCAATGTGCCGTTCACTAACCCCGGCACGTCGCTAGCGGAACTCAATGCCCATCAGGAACTCCACAGCCTGCTCCCGATGGCGATGCTGCATCTCTATAAACGCCTGACGGAATGGATCGCCATTGAAAATTATCTCCGCAGTCAGCAGCACATTACAGTCAGGTAAGACAGGCGAGGCCTCGCTGGCCCGCTTTCGCAATTCCTGCTCTTAACCTCCTCGTTTCTTGATACTTACCCTGATAACTATTATCTTCGCAGCGTGTGAAGCGAGGATCCCCCATGCGTGAAGAAGATCTGTTCTGCCGTCGGCCCATGGGCATGCGAATGGCAATGATTGTGCGTCAGTGGCGCGCGGTGATTGACGACGCCATTCTCGAGACCGGATTAACCCAGTCAAGCTGGACGGTAATGATGCAGCTGAAACAGTTGGGGGATAACGTCTCGGTAAGCGAACTGGCGGAGGTGCAGGGTATTGAACTGCCGCCGCTGATGCGCACCCTTTCACAGCTGGAAAAGCAGGGCTATCTGCTGCGCACTACTTCGCCTTACGACAAGCGCATCCGGCTGCTGAGGCTCACACCCGAGGGGAACGCGGTGCTGAAAACGCTGACCCAGGTTATCGAAACGTTCCAGGAACGGGTATCGCAGAATATCGCTCCGGACCATCTCGAGATTTTCAGCGCCACACTTAATCAAATCGCCTGCAATTTGCGGACAATCCGCGAAGAAGATAACAAGATCAAATAATCATGACCCCTGAACAAAAGTTTGCCCGCTGGGTAAGGGTGAGTATTGCCTCTTTCCTGCTGATGTTTGTCTATTTTATTGTCGCGGATATCTGGATCCCGCTGACGCCGGACGCCACGGTGATGCGCGTGGTGACGCCCGTTTCGGCGCGCGTCTCCGGCTATGTGGCGGCGGTGCATGTGCACAACAACAGCCAGGTGAAGAAGGGCGATCTGCTGTTTGAACTCGACCCTACGCCGTTTCGCAATAAGGTAGAGGCCGCAGAGATTGCCCTGCAACAGGCACGGCTCGCCAATGAGCAGCTGGATGCGCAGATCGTGGCGGCCCAGGCCAGCCTGAAAACCGCCGAACTTACCGCCCGCAACGACAAAGTGACTTTCGATCGCTATCAGAAACTCAGCACCCTGCAGAACGTCTCGCGGGCGGATCTGGATAAAGTCCGCACCACCTGGCAGAGCAGCGAGCAGAGCGTCGCCAATCTGACTGCCAGCATCCACCAGCTGCGCATTGAGCGCGGCGAGCGGGATGAAAAGCGCAACGTGACCCTGCAAAAATACCGCAACGCGCTGGATGAGGCTGAACTCAATCTCGGCTGGACGAAGATCTACGCCGAAGCCGACGGCACGGTCAGCAACGTCCAGCTTAGCCCCGGTTTTTATGCCGCTTCCGGCTCGGCGGCGCTGGCGCTGGTAAACAATCAGAGCGATATCGTCGCCGATTTCCGCGAAAAGAGCTTGCGCCATACCCACCAGAATACCGACGCCGCGGTTGTGTTTGACGCCTTCCCGGGCCGCGTGTTCCGCGCCCACGTCACCAGCAGCGATGCCGGTATTTTAGCGGGACAGGAGGCGGTCAACGGCCAACTCTCGGAGCCGGAAACCTCCAACCGCTGGGTGCGTGACGCGCAACGTATGCGCATTCATGTGGCGCTGGACGAACCCCTGCCGAAGCACCTCCCGACGGGCGCGCGCGCTACCGTACAGCTCTATAACAGCGAAGGTCCGTTTGCCCGCTTCTTCTCCGGGATGCAGATCCACCTCGTCAGCCTGCTGCACTATGTCTATTGATCATCATGTCTATTAATACCCTGGCGCGGGTCTTTACCCCGCACGGCAACATCGTCTATACCGCCAACGACTTTCGCCAGACGTTGCGCATCGTGTTTGCCGGGATGATTGCCCTGAGCGTGTCGAGTTTTTACAGCACCAGCTACGGCGTCTTCTTCGTGATCTACCCGATCATGCTGCTGTCGCTGGTGCCGGTATTTAACCGTCACGTCGCAAAACAGTTTGTATTCAGTTCTGCCCTGAACTGCATCGAAATGGTGTTTATTATCGGCTATCTGGCGCAGTGGCCGGTGATCATGACGCTGGTGGTGTTTGGCCTGTATGTGATGCGTTTTCGCTTTATGAGCCAGGGGCCGCTGTTTCTGTTTGGCTCAATGGGGGTCGTGTGTCAAAGCACCATGCTCAACTTTATGAGCTATCCCACCACCAACTGGCATACGCTGTTGTTCTCGAACCTTGAAGCCAGCGTGATGGCGGTGTGCCTGAGCGCGCTGATGCACTATCTGCTGCCAGACGTCGAGCCGCGCACGCCGCCGCCGCGTCTGGAGAAAGATGCCGCCCGCGTGCGCCATGAGTCGTTGCTCTCGGGGACGGTGGCGACGCTGATTTTTGTCGTGTTCCAGATAAGCGATCTCAGCGATTCGCTGTCGGCGCTGATGGCGGGGATCCTGATCCTCTTCCCGATGCATTATCGCGGGGCAGTGATGAGCTCCCTGTGGCGCGTGGTCGGGGTGGTGATCGGCTGCCTGTACATCCTGCTGGTGCAGCTGGTGCTGTACGATCACAGCAGCCACATGCTGTTGATGATGCCGCTGATTGGCCTTGGGCTGGCGTTTGGCGCGCGTCTGCACGTGATGGAGAAGGTGGGTGCCGGCGTCGGGTTTGCCAGCATCACCACCATCGGGATCATGTTCGGCCAGAATATGCACCCGGACGGCGACCTGGTGTTCAGCGATCTCTACCGCATCGTCTCGGTGACGGTGGCGCTGGTGGCGACCCTGACGGTGGTGTTCCTGATGCACATGTTCCTCAACTGCTTTGCGCCGACGCGCTACGTGATCCGCAATACCTGATTCTATTACCGGGTAAGCAGCGGCAGCACATCGGGCAATTGTGAGAGCAGGAACAGAATCAGCCCGATGGTGCCGCCCACCAGGGTGCCGTTAACGCGGATAAACTGCAGATCCTTGCCGATGTTCAGCTCAATCTGCCGGGACATATCTTTGGCATCCCAGCCTTTGACCGTGTCGCTGATATGGCGGGTGAGGAACCGGGCAAAATCCGGTGCCACCCGATGGGCGGCCTGCTCCAGGTGTTCATTCAGCGAGGCACGCAGGTTGGTATCCGCCACCAGGGTCTCACCAAACCACAGCCCGGCATTGGCGAGGCGCTGTTTGACGCGGGAGTCGTCGCTCTGCATGTCAGCTTTCAGCCACTGACGCAGGTCGCCCCACATTTCGCCCAGATAGCGGTTAAAGGCCTCGTCGTTCTTCAGATATTCTTTGATGTTCTCGGCTTTGGCCGCGGTTTCCGGATCGTTTTTCAGATTGTCCACCAGCTTCAGCACTGCGCGATCGAAGGCCTGACGGATCTGGTGGGTGCGGTCGTGGCTGACGTCATCCAGAATGGCATTCACCGCATTCGAGACCAGCTCGGCGCTCTGATCCCCCAGCCACTCGGTGGGCAAAATCATCGCCTTGCGCGGGTGTTCGGTCTTCAACCATTGAACGATTTGCGCGGCGATAAAGTCGCGGGTGCTGTCGCGCTGCAGGAGCGTGATCAGGCGATTAATCACCGCGTCCAGCAGCACCTGGTGACGGTCGTTTTTGGTCATGCTCTCCAGCATGGCGGCGCTGGTTTCACTGAAATCGACCTTATCCAGCGCCTTATGCACCGCCCGTTTAAGCATGCGTTGAATGCGCCCGTCGTCGGTCAGCTCGAGGAAACCGCTCATCACCTGCATGATGTGCTGCCCGACGCGCTGGGCGTTATCCGGCTTGCTGAACCAGTTGCCGATGAGCAATGCCGGTTCGTGCTGGCGGATGAGCGCCACCAGCGACTGGGTATCAAGGAATTTTTCCTGCACGAACTGGCCGAGATTGTCGCCAATCCGGTCTTTATTACGCGGGATAATCGCCGTATGCCGCGAGATAAATGGGATCGGCACCCGGCGAAACAGGGCCACCACGGCAAACCAGTCTGCCAGTGCACCAACCATGGCTGCTTCGGCAATGGCCTTTACCCCCCGCACCCAGAAGGTCTGCGGCAGGAAGAGGGTGGCGATAAAGGTCGCGGCGGCAATCAGCAGCAGCGACAGCGCCAGAAGCTTGGCGCGTTTGAGTTCAGCGAGTTTTTCCATAGGGTTAAGAATAGAGGGAGAAAAGGCGAAGGGGCAAGGGGACGGGCATTTTGCCCCGGTGGCGCTGTGCTTACCGGGGCTACGATGTATGTTTCCCAGATCAGGCGAAGCCGCCACCCGGCGTTGTCCCCGCATCAGACTGAGGTGAAAAATCGCCACAGGATCCCTGCACCAAACACCATCAGCACGGCTCCCGCCAGGCGCTCGATTTTCCAGATGTTGTTGCTCAACCGCCGTTGTACGCTGGGCAGGGCGATAAACATTACCACCGCCAGATCCCACACCAGCACCACCGTGACCATCCAGATCCCGCTGACCGATTGCTGAAGCAGCGTCACGTCCGGCCCGAGCAGCGCGGTCATCAGCGCCAGATAAAACAGTGCGTTTTTCGGGTTTAACACCGCGGAACCCAGCCCGAGGAGGAGTTGTCTGCGCCAGCCAGGACAGGCCGATTCGGTGTGATTGAGAGCAAGCGTTCCAGGCTGGCTGTGCACCAGATGCCAGCCAATCCACAGCAGATATAGTGCGCCCAGCAGTTCAATGGCGCTAAAAAGCGGCGTGAACTGGCGCAGCGCATTCGAGCCAACGATGACCAGCAGGATGTACAGCCCGTTGCCTGCGGCGATCCCCACGCATAACCCGGCACTGCCGCGCAGACGATGGCGGGCGGCGAACCCCATCAGCAGAAAGAAATCCGGGCCGGGGCTGAGCAGGGCGACAAAATGCGCCAGCGCGAGAGCCAAAAATGCGGGCGGGAAGAGAGTGGTAAGCAGTTCCATAGTGACCTCATCAGCAAAACTGAGGTCAGGCTACGCTGACGCGAGCGCTAATTATTGTCGGATATTGATCGCCCGGTGGCGTACTGGCGCGGTGTAGCGGCCGTATAGCTGACAAAGGTTTTATGGAAGTGGCTCTGATCGGCAAAGCCGCTCTGATAGCTGACATCAGCAATATCATCCCCGGCGCGCAGACGCGCTTTGGCGAACTCTATCCGGGTAACGTTCAGGAAAGTGCCGGGCGTCAGGCCTGTATCCTGCTTAAAGGTTCTGATAAGCGTCTCTTTGCGCAGCGAAAAGCGCTGGGCTAAGACGTCCAACGACGGCGGGGTTTGCAGGCTATGACGTAACGTCTGCTGAAGCGCAAGGCTGGTGGGCCGCAACGGGATGGGCGGCGTTGGCCGGGTGGTCAGCAGGGCGAGAAACCTGTCGATGGCCGTCGCCGAGAGTGTCTCCACGACTGTCAGATACTGGCGAAACAGCGCCTCGCTGCGGATCACCTGCAGGGCGGGCTGATGGTCGGTCTCCAGATACAGCATATGGTAGCTGCGCGGTTGTTCTGCTACCGGGTTACAGCTGTGCGGCATATGCGCGGGTATGACGATCAGATCGCCCGGATAAAGGGTGAACGGTTCGCCGTTGCAGGTGCAGCAGGTCTGCCCCTCCAGAATAGCGCCAATGGAGAGCTGCGCATGGCTGTGGCGCTTGTAGGCCTGCGTGCTTTGCCAGGTGCTACGCAGTTCAACGCCGGGCTGGCGAAGGAAGGTCTGATTAACATGGCGTGTGTAGGTCATGGCGAATACCGATCGGAGGGGTAACAGAGTTATAGCATGATGACTGCGACGATTCCCCTCTTCGTTACCCGGCTTGGGTGTGTATTGATGGCGATGCTATGGGGTGGCTCGAACGTTTGGGGAAAGGATATTAAGCGCGTCTGAATGCTAATTTGCGTGAAGCCATGCGGCATAAACTCAGCAAAAAATAATCGGTACCATTCTCCAGGTGGCGCACTCTATATACCTAACTTTACCTGCGAACCCAGCCATTTTGACTACCCTTAATACCCAACGCGGTAAAAAAGGAGGCAACAATGGCCTATCAGACAGTGAATCCTGCCAACAACAAACTCATCAAAGAATACTCTTCTCATACCGATGCTGATGTCGAGGCGGCGCTGAGCACCGCCGATGCGCTCTACCACTCCGACTGGTCGAAGGGTAGCATCGACAAACGCCTGGCGGTGCTGCACAAGCTGGCAGATCTGATTGATTCCCGTACCGAAGAGCTGGCTAAAATCGCCAGCGTGGAGATGGGTAAACTGATTGCCCAGAGCCGCGGCGAGGTTAAACTCTGCGCGCAGATCGCCCGCTACTATGCGGATAACGCCAAACAATTTCTCGCCCCGGTGAAATACCCATCTGAGATGGGCGAAGCCTGGGTAGAGCATCACCCCATCGGCGTGGTGATGGCTGTGGAACCGTGGAACTTCCCTTATTACCAGCTGATGCGCGTGCTGGCCCCGAACCTGGCGGCAGGTAACCCTGTGCTCGCCAAACATGCCAGCATCGTTCCACACTGTGCCGAGACTTTCGCCCATCTGGTGCGTGAAGCCGGTGCGCCGGACGGGGCATGGACCAACCTGTTTATCTCTTCCGATCAGGTGGCGAACATTATTGCCGACGATCGCGTGCAGGGGGCAGCCCTGACCGGGTCGGAGAAGGCGGGTAGCATCGTGGCTGCGCAGGCAGCGAAGCACATCAAAAAATCGACCCTCGAACTGGGCGGCAACGACGTGTTCGTGGTGCTGGACGATGCGGATCTGGAGAAAGCGGTGAAGATCGGCGTCAACGCGCGCCTGGCCAATGCCGGACAGGTCTGTACAGCCGCCAAGCGCTTTATCGTGCATGAGAAGGTGGCGGAGCAGTTCCTGACGAAATACACCGAGGCATTCTGCGCGATTACCATCGGCGATCCGCTTGATGAAAACACCCGCCTGGGGCCGCTGTCCTCGAAAGATGCGCTTGAGACCCTGACGAAACAGGTGGATGAGGCAGTGAAAAATGGCGCGACGCTGCATTACGGCGGCAAGCCGGTGCAGCGCGAGGGCAGCTTCTTTGAGCCGACCATTCTGACTAACATTACCCGCGGTAACCCGGCCTATTTTGAAGAGTTCTTTGGGCCGGTGGCGCAGGTCTACGTGGTCAAAAACGATGACGAGGCGGTGAAACTCGCCAACGACTCCCACTATGGTCTGGGCGGCGCGGTGTTCAGTAAAGATATCGATCGCGCCAAAAAAATGGCCTCAAGAATCGAGACCGGGATGGTGTGGATCAACTGGCTTACCGATACCGCACCAGAGCTGCCGTTTGGCGGCGTGAAGCGCTCCGGCTACGGCCGTGAGCTGTCGGATCTGGGGATTAAAGAGTTTGTGAACCAGAAGCTGGTGGTGATCCGCCGCTAGGTATTCTCCCTTCCCCTCACCCTCTCCCCACAGGGGAGAGGGAACACGCCTGCCGCCCTTTATAAGTGATTCGCATAAATGTGATATGGCGTAATAATTGTGTCGTAAATTAGCTAGCCACCTCACAGTTCGCAGACAAACCATCCCGCCATTATGGCTAACCATTGGCCTGTTGCTAGTATGAATTCGCTAATCATACACCTGCAAGAGGATACAATGATAAACAGAAACCGTATGATCGTGAACTGTATTGTGGCTTCCCTGGCCTGTTCATGGACTCTGACAACGCAGGCGGAAAGCGCCTCAACCGCAGTAAAAATCGTACGTGATGAGTACGGTATGCCCCATATTTACGCCGATGATACCTACCGTCTTTTTTATGGCTACGGCTATGTCGTGGCGCAGGATCGTCTGTTCCAGATGGAGATGGCACGGCGCAGTACCCAGGGACAGGTGGCAGAAGTCCTCGGCAAGACCTTTGTTAAATTCGACAAGGATATCCGTCAGAACTACTGGCCTGATTCAATCCGCCAGCAAATCGCCGCGCTCAGCGCAGAGGACAAAGCCATTCTGCAGGGCTATGCCGACGGGATGAACGCCTGGATCGATCGGGTAAATAGCGACCCTGACAAACTGCTGCCAAAGCAGTTCACAACCTTTGGTTTCACGCCGAAACACTGGGAAGCCTTTGATGTGGCGATGGTCTTTGTTGGCACCATGGCGAACCGTTTTTCAGATGCCACCAGCGAAATCGATAACCTTGCCCTGCTGACCGCGCTAAAAGATAAATACGGTGAAAAAGGGATGGCGGTCTTTAACCAGCTGAAATGGCTGGTGAACCCGGCGGCACCCACCACCATCGCCCCCCAAGAGAGCCAGTATCCGGTTAAGTTCGATCTCCACACCACGCAAACCGCCGCCCTGTTGCCGCGTTACGATATGTCACCACCCATGCTGGATCGACCGGCCAAAGGTGATGACGGCGGCCTGCTCGCGCTGACGTCGGCGCAAAATCGCGAGACCATCATGGCGCAGTTTGCTCACGGCGGTGCCAATGGCCTGGCAGGCTATCCCACTACCAGCAATATGTGGGTGCTGGGTAAGGGCAAAACCCAGGACGCGAAAGCGATCATGGTCAACGGTCCGCAGTTCGGCTGGTATGCCCCGGCCTACACCTACGGCATTGGGCTGCACGGCGCGGGTTATGATGTTACCGGCAATACACCGTTCGCGTATCCGGGGCTGGTATTCGGCCACAATGGCACGATTTCCTGGGGGTCAACGGCCGGTTTCGGCGATGATGTCGACATTTTTGCAGAACAGCTCTCTGCCGATAAACCAGGGTATTACCTGCATAACGGCGAGTGGGTCAGCATGCTCAGCCGGGAGGAAACCATTGCCGTCAAAGACGGGCAGCCGGAGACGTTTACCGTCTATCGCACCGTGCATGGCAACGTGATCAAAACCGACACCGCCACCCAGACAGCCTATGCCAAAGCCCGCGCCTGGGATGGCAAAGAGGTGGCATCCCTGCTGGCCTGGACCCACCAGATGAAGGCCAAAAACTGGCAGGAGTGGACCCGGCAGGCGGCGAAGCAGGCGCTGACCATCAACTGGTACTACGCCGATATCGACGGCAACATCGGCTATGTGCATGGCGGGGCTTACCCGCAGCGTCAGCCGGGACACGATCCGCGTCTCCCGGTGCCGGGAACCGGGAAGTGGGACTGGCAGGGGATGTTGCCGTTTGATCTCAATCCTAAGGTCTATAACCCGAAATCGGGCTATATCGCTAACTGGAACAACTCGCCCCAGCAGGGGTATCCGGCGTCGGATCTGTTTGCCTTTTTATGGGGCGGGGCGGATCGCGTCACCGAGATCGCCCGACTTATCGATAAACAACCGACCTTTACCTACGAGCAGGCTTGGGATCTGATCCGGCAGACCAGCCGTCAGGATCTCACCCGTCGGCTATTTTTGCCTGCCCTGCAAAACGCTACTGCGCAGCTGTCTGCCAGCGATCCGCGCCAGCAGCTGGTGAAATCGCTTAGCGACTGGGATGGCGTGAATCATCTCAACAATGATGGCAAAACCCTGCAACAGCCGGGTTCAGCAATTTTAAACGTCTGGCTGACCAGCATGCTGAAAAAGACCGTGGCAGCGGCCGTGCCGCAGCCGTTCGATAAATGGTATAGCGCCAGCGGCTACGAAACCACGCAGGACGGGCCGACCGGGTCACTGAATATCAGCGTGGGGGCGAAACTGCTGTATGAGGCGTTGCAGGGTGATAAATCCCCAATCCCGCAGGCGGTGGATATGTTTGGCGGCAGGCCGCAACAGGAGGTGATCCTTGAGGCCCTGCAGCAGACCTGGCAGACGCTGTCGCAGCAGTACGGCACTGATATCGCGCAGTGGAAAACCCCGGCGATGGCGTTGACCTTCCGCGCCAATAACTTCTTTGGTGTTCCACAGGCGGCACCGGAAGAGGCCGTGCATCAGGCGGAGTACCAGAATCGCGGCACGGAAAACGACATGATTGTTTTCTCGCCGACATCGCAGGAAGCGCCGGTGCTGGCGTGGGATGTAATGGCACCCGGTCAGAGTGGCTTTATCGCCCCGGACGGCACGCCGGATAAACATTATCGCGATCAGCAGAAACTGTATGAAACCTTTGGGCGTAAACCCTTGTGGTTAACCCCGCAGGAGGTGGCAGCGCATCAGGAGTCGCAGGAGATTTTACAGGTGCAGCGGTAAGCGTGGAGGCGGTTTGCCCTGACTAAGTGCGACCGGGCAATGTTGCCCGGCGGCGCTGCGCCTGCACGGGCCAGGAGTTTTGTCGGCCGGGTAGCGTAGCGCCACCCGGCAACAAAGGCTGTACGGAACCTTAGAAGGTCACACCGCCGCCAACATAGGCACCGTCAATCAGCGTGTGGTTTGGACGACCGTCTTTGCCGTCAACGCTTACGTGGCGGTAGCCCACTTTCAGCGTTACCGGCGTAATTGGCGTCCAGCTTACACCGCCGTTGGCTTCAACGTAGTTTTTAACGCTGTTGTTCAGGCCGTCTGGCGCAACATAACCTTCACCGTATACGTGGATGCTGTCGGTCAGCGCAACGTTCACACCGCCGCCGATTGGGAAGGCCACGCCGTTATCGCCTTTTTTCGGGCCGATGTAGATCGCTTTTGCGCCTGCGTTCAGCATTACCGGGCCAACTTCCAGGTTGTAACCTGCGCCAACGCCGCCGGTCTGGGTACCGTCATCGGTGTTCTTCAGCCAGTTGCTCTCTGCATACAGGCCAGATGAGGATTTACCCATTTCCAGATTCAGGTTGGTAAAGTTTTTACCCTGCTCAATGCTACCGCCCATTGCCAGTGCGGAACCCGATACAGCGGTCAGAGCAGAAAGAAGAAGAATATTCAGTTTTTTCATGTTTTATGCCTCGTCATCAAATTAATCTGAGGGCACCTTAACAAGCGATGTTTATGACTGCAAATGTGACGGGGGCCGCGGTTTTATGCTGATTGTGTAAATTTGTTTCGGGGATATTGTTGCGCAATGGTGAATTTGCGGCGGGGTCAATCATTGATTTTGCCGTGTTTAAGATCGATTTACTTTATTGCCTAAACAGACACTGAATAGCGCGTTAATAACAGCCAGAAACGAATTAATAATCACTACTATCATTACGCCATCTATTTTTAGTTTTACAGTTTATAACCTTTATTTACATTGACTCATGGTTATTTGGTTATAAAACAGGCACTCCCTTTGGTTATTAAAGGGAGTGCAGCATTTATTTTTTCAAGCCCGCAAAGGCCGCCCGAATCTCATCTTCCGGCAGTTTCAGGCCAATAAAGACCATCACGCTGTGCGGCGGCTCGTCGCCCCACGGGCGATCCCAGTCGGCGCTGTAGAGGCGCTGCACGCCCTGGAACAGCAGGCGATTCGGTTCGCCGTCGATCCACAGCATCCCTTTGTAGCGCAGCAGCTTGTCGGCAAACGACAGCAGCAGGTTCTCCATCACGCGGGAGACTTCGCTGATATCCACCGGGTAATCCAGTTCAACCACAATCGACGAGACGTCGTTTTGCTTATCGGCCATGAAGTGGAAGCGCGGCTTCGCGGTGACATTCTCTTCCAGCATAAAGCCGTTGGTGTTGAACAGTTGGGCGAGATCGATATCGCCATGCGTCACGGTGTAAATCGGGGCGCGTGAATTGATGCGCGTCAGCCGCTCGCGCAGCGTCTCGCTCTCACCCGCTACGTCGGTTTTGGTCAGCAGGATGCGGTCGGCGTAGCCTACCTGCGACTGGGCGATGGTGAACTGGTTCATCTGGTCGTCGGCGTGTACCGCGTCAACCAGGGCAATCACGCCGTCCAGCAGGTAGCGCTGGCAGAGGATCTCGTGGGAGAAGAAGGTCTGAATAATCGGGCCGGGATCGGCCATGCCGGTGCACTCAATCACCAGACGGTCGAAGTCGATCTCACCGCGGTCGCGGCTATCGAGCAGGTCGAGCAGGGCGTCTTCGAGTTCATTCGAGCGGGTGCAGCAGATGCAACCGTTGGTCAGGGTTTTGATCTGGGTAGCGCGATCGCCAATCAGCTGGTCATCAACGGAGACTTCGCCGAACTCATTTTCGATAACCGCGATTTTAAAGCCGTGTTGTTCGTTGAGGATGTGGCGCAGCAGGGTGGTTTTGCCCGCGCCAAGAAAGCCGGTGAGCAGGGTAACGGCAATCGGTGTCATGGTCTCTCCTTTAGCAGCAGCGTACGCCGCCTTCTCCTCCTCCGCCGTAGCGCGCTTCCTGACGCTCGCGGAAGAATTCGTTGTAGGTCATGTACGGCTTATCCGGGTGGTTGGTCTTCATATGTTCAACGTAGTTGTCATAGTCCGGGATGCCAATCAGCATTTTCGCCGCCTGACCGAGATATTTTTTTGCTTCGCCTAAGTTACCAAACATTGCGGGTTCCAGACAGGAAAAGCCCCTCACCCTGATCCTCTCCCCAAGGGGAGAGGGAATATTGACACCCTCTCCCTTTTGGGAAGAGGGCTGGGGTGAGGGGTTGTTTGTGGATTAGTGGTGTGAAGAGGTCTTCACGCCGCCTTCCGGTACGGGCACATACGGGGTCTCTTTATCCGTACGACCGTCGGCGTTACGCACTTTCATCCAGGTTTTAATGCCGTAGAAGATGATGCTGTAGACCACTACCAGGAACAGAATGCTCAGACCCGCGTTGGTGTAGTTGTTCACCACGATATGGTTCATGTTGGCAATCTGCTGCGCGGTCAGGTCACCGCCGCCTGCGGCAATCTTCTCTTTATACTGGTTAGCCATAAAGAAGAAGCCTTCCAGCTGCGGGTTGGTGCTGAACAGTTTCAGGCCCAGCGCCCAGGTGGTGCAGAGCAGCAGCCACAGGGCAGGTACCACGGTCACCCAGATGTACTTGGTGCGCTTCATCTTCACCAGCACCACGGTGCCGAGCACCAGGGCAACGGCCGCCAGCATCTGGTTAGAGATACCGAACAGCGGCCACAGGCTCTTCACGCCGCCCAGCGGATCGACCACGCCCTGATACAGCAGGTAGCCCCACAGACCGACGCAGCCCGCCGTACCCAGAATACCGGCCACCAGCGAGTCGGTTTTCTTCAGGAACGGCACGAAGTTACCCAGCAAGTCCTGGAGCATAAAGCGGCCTGCACGCGTACCGGCGTCCAGCGCGGTAAGGATAAACAGCGCTTCGAACAGAATACCGAAGTGGTACCAGAAGCCCATGTCTGCCCACGGCAGCACTTTGTGGAACACGTGGGCGATACCTACCGCCAGGGTTGGTGCGCCACCGGCACGGTTCAGAACCGACGGTTCGCCGATGTCTTTCGCGGTCTGCATGATCTGCTCAGGGGAGATCACAAAGCCCCAGGAGCTGACGGTTGCTGCCGCGTGGGCGCTTGCATCTTTCAACTGCGCCATGATCAGCGCCGCGTTGTCACCGCCCATCTCATGCAGGTTTGGCATGGTAATGCCCAGGCCTGCCGGTGGGGTGTTCATCGCGAAATAGAGACCAGGCTCGATGATGGATGCCGCCACCAGCGCCATGATCGCCACGAAGGACTCCATCAGCATTGCGCCATAACCGATCAGACGGGCGTCGTTTTCGTTCGCCAGCAGCTTCGGTGTGGTACCGGACGCAATCAGGGCATGGAAGCCAGAGACCGCGCCACAGGCGATAGTAATAAACAGGAACGGGAACAGGGCGCCTTTCCACAGCGGACCGGTACCGTCAACGTACTGGGTCACCGCAGGCATTTTCAGCTCTGGGTTGATGATCACAATGCCGATCGCCAGTCCGACGATCACGCCGATTTTCAGGAAGGTAGCCAGGTAGTCACGTGGCGCCAGAATCAGCCATACCGGCAGCAGGGCAGAGACAAAGGCATAGCCAACCAGCACGAAGGTGATGGTGGTGTCTTTGAAGGTCAGCGCCGGGCCCCAGTACGGGTCGTGAGCAATCACGCCGCCGAAGTAAATGGAGGCCACCAGCAGCACAATACCGATTACGGAGACTTCACCCACGCGGCCCGGACGCAGGAATCGCATGTAGATCCCCATGAACAGCGCAATCGGCACGGTGGAGCAGACGGTGAACACGCCCCATGGGCTTTCCGCCAGCGCTTTCACCACGATCAGGGCCAGCACAGCCAGGATGATGATCATAATCAGGAAGCAGCCGAACAGGGCGATGGTGCCTGGCACGCGGCCCATCTCTTCTTTGATCATCTCACCCAGAGACGCGCCGTTACGGCGGGAAGAGATAAAGAGCACCATAAAGTCTTGCACCGCACCCGCCAGCACCACGCCCGCCAGCAGCCACAGCGTACCCGGCAGGTAGCCCATCTGCGCAGCCAGCACCGGGCCGACCAGCGGGCCAGCGCCTGCGATGGCGGCAAAGTGGTGACCAAACAGCACGTAGCGGTTGGTTGGCACGTAGTTCAGGCCGTCATTGTTAATGACCGCCGGGGTGGCACGCGTCGGGTCGAGCTTCATGACCTTCTGCGCGATATAGAGACTGTAGTAGCGGTACGCCACCAGATAGACCGACACCGAGGCCACGACGATCCACAGGGCACTGATGTGCTCGCCGCGGCGCAGGGCAACCACGGCAAGACAACAGGCACCGAGGATCCCGAGCAGCAGCCAGGGAACGTGCTTAAGTAGTTTTTTAATGTCCATAATAAAACCTGGTTTTTTAGATGAAAAAGGATCAGGGTTCGCTGTGAGAGAAAGTGAGTAATGCTGAGGCGATCTTGCCAGAGCCTTACGCGCGTAAAGGACAGTAAATCGGTGAGTGGTTATATGGCGGGATGAGCGGTCAAAGAAGCGGGCGAGTGGTTGAGGCTCGCCAGCAGGGGGTAAAATTGTGTGAAGGGGATCACGTGATACGGGGGCTTAGTCCAGGGTTTCAAGTACCTGGCAGGCGATCTGATTCAGCGCGATGAACTCGCTCCAGCTGTACTGCTGCTGATAATTCAGCACAAACTGTTTTTCCACCTGGCAAATTAAGGGGCGAGTTTCATAGATACTGCACAGCTTTGTCTCCATGCAGTAGTGGCGGCAAATGCCGTCGCCACGGTCGAGAAACCGGGTTTCATCGGCCCGGTTAACGTGGCGGCAACAGGCGCCGCACTGATTGCAGGGGAACGCTGGCGTGAGAATCATAAGGATTTTAGCCAGTCGTTGACCGAGGCAAGGTTTCCTGCCTCAAAGGGCAGATCGATGTTGCGCCGTTCAATTTCCTGGCACAGCATGAACTCCCGCTCCAGCTCGCTGTTGACCAGGCTAAGGTGGTGGGAGAAAAACGCCAGCTCTTCGGCATTCATTGAAAACTCAAGGGCTGCCAGCTCCTTCAGGTAGCGATCCAGCTCGATATTCACCTTCTCGTAATACACGAGGCCACGCTGGAATTTATCCTGGAAGCGGTCCAGAAAAGCCCAGACGCTTTTCATGACACTGCTGTGTTCCAGAAAGTAATGCATGACCAACGTCAGCAGACCGGTCGCCAGCGCGCCACAAAACGCTGCCAGTTCCGGACCGAAGGGGAAGGCAAAAAGCGTCGCCAACTGCTCGTTGATAATGACGCCAGCAGTTACCGCAACACCGGCGGTAATAATTTTGCTGACCGCTTTCATCAGCTCGCCCGGCGTCAGGTTTTGTGGGTTAAAGACCATCAGCTTCAACGCCTGCACCAGGTTATTCCACATCTCCCGTATCAGCCTCACCGCCATTTTTTGCGTGGTGAAGACGATATTCATCAGGGTGGTCGTGACGGTGGATAATACGCCGCCGATGGCACCGTCTTTGAAGGCAATAAGAAATTCTTTGAACTTTATGCGGATACGCTCCCATACGGCGCGTAGTGCATCGCCAAGATCGCCCATCAAATCGCTGGCCTGGAAGTTGTGACGATGGCGCTGGATAATGGCCGGAATGCGTTCGCGAAATTCGAACCATACCTCTGCCAGCACCAGACCCAGCATCTGACGTGTGCCCATTTTGAAGCCGTTAGTTAACGACGCTTGTGAGATATTCAGGGCAAATTTGCTGCTGGTATAATACGCCTGGCTCAGGGTGGCATTGTAACGAGCCCGGGCTTTTTCATCCGCTTCGCGCATTTTTTCAAAATCGGCACCGGCTTTATTCTCCAGCTTTTTCAGCCGTTTCTGTTCCTGGTCCGTGAGTGCCGGTTTGCTTTTCAGTACAGCGATTTCTTGCGTCGTTGCCTGGTATTCCGCCTGTAACACCTTAATGAAATCGCTCATCGGTTTGGCTTTTTTGGCCTTGTTAAGCGATTCGTTGGTGAATGTCAGGTTGCTGGCGTCATTCGCCAGGTCGGCACCGTCCATCTCCGCCAGAATGCGTCCGGCATCGTGGTGAATTTCGTTGGCCGCAATAATGTGATCGAGATTGGTCACCCCGTTAGCGGCGAAGGTCTCCCCGGTGTAGCTGTCTTGTAAGTGTCCCGCTTCGCGCTGTTTTTTGCCCTCACGGTTGGTGTTGATGTAATTTTTATGATGATGGTAGTGAGTCGAGTTGTAGTCTTCGCGCTGTTCATAGCGCTGGCGCTCTGCTTCGGTGCCATAAATGTTTTGCCGGACATTATGGATGGTATTTACATCACCACCGGTTTTGTCTTCGAACAGTAAAAAGTCGAGCCCGAATGAAGTTGTCAGGCTTTTCACGACCGTGGTGTGCAACTCGGCTCCCCAGTCGAAGGTTGTTGTGCGCATGAGACGTTCCCTGAATCAGTATGCCGGGCTGGAGCCCGGCAGCAAGGTTAGGCTTTTGCTAAAAAGCGGATATATTCCTGGTCTGACGTTTCCAGAGCCTTATCCAGTGCCTGTTTGTTCAGCACGTTGATGCCGTTTTCGTCCACTTCAAGCTCAATCACGCCTTCGTCATTAATAACCGCCTCGTCCTGGGCATTGGTAACCGGTTTGAACAGCGGAGTGGTGATGACGTCGGTCATGATGGCGGCGAGCATGTACCCGTTCTGAATTGCCCGCAGGACGGATTCAGGTTCGTTAATCTCTTTCTGACCCGCCGCAATTTTTTGATGGGTCGCTTTCAGAATGTCGAAATAACGTTCGAAACTTTCATGCATGCGTACCAGCGAGTGATAGATGCTATCCACGTAGTGGTTAACGTTGATCAGATGGGCTTCGGCCTGATCCATCTGAGCAATTGCTTTACGCACCTTGCGTGCCATCTCCTGGGCATTTTCCAGCGCCTTTTCGGCATGGTTGTTGTAAGCCCAGCCCATAATGGCGATCAGCGGTGCCACTACGGCACCGCCCAGCACCATAGCGCCGCCAGCCATACCCCAACCGCCTGCTGCCAGAGACCCGCCGCCGATAGCAGCCATGGTGGCGTTATAGGCAGCGGCACCAGAGAGGGCGGCAATTGGCGTGCCGGTAGAGGCCGCCGCAAACGCCATAACCCCGCTGTAGACGGCAAAGCCTGCCGCAGCACCAGAGGTACCTGCACCAATGACGGTGCCCAAAAATTCAGTTGCGGAGATAGAGAGTTTTTCAATTTGATTCAGACGATGCTGGGGAACCTGCACGTTCAGATCGGTCTGTCCCTCTTTGGCCATTTTTTCTAACAATGCTTTAGCGATGGTGTTGAATTCTTTGAATTCAGTACCGATTTGCAGCTCTTTCTCGCCCAGTCGTTCAAGCTTTTGCGAGGAGAGGGTATTGGCCGCTTCGAAAGTCTCTTTGCGATTATCAAAGCGCTCCTGGGCACCATCAAAAATATCGTTGGCTTCGGATTTTTTCTGGTAACCGTCGTATGCTTTTTTCCCGCCAAAAGCGGTCGCCGCCGCCGCAACGCCCAGAATGATAAAAGGTAAGGCCATGTTTTTCTCCGTTGTGTGTCGTCTGTAATGCAACGCCCGTCTTAATCCACAGACTCAGGGACCGCTGCCAGGTAATCTTCTAACGTTTTAACAAATGAGGTTTTCAGCCAGGCTGGTTCCAGCAACTGAATGTTGGGCAGCCAGTAGAAGAGCAGCGGCAGGATTTGGTTCTCATGGGCGGCATGGCAGCGCAGGGTGATGCCCTGCTTATCTTCCGCCAGAATTTCCTGGCCGGGCAGCAGATCGCGGCGTTTGAAATAGTGCGCAATGTGGGTGGGAATAAATACCTCGACTTCGAACGTCTCTTCGCTAACCCATGGATCGCGATTTTTTTCCAGCAGTTCGAGGATGTCATTATCCGGCGTGAAGGTTTCGCTGCGAATATCCAGCCACTGCACCAGGCTTAAAGAAAACGATTTCAAACGCTGTTCTTCGGTGGCTTGTAAATACCATATGTTCTTTTTGTTAATTACTTTATAGGGGTTAATCTGTCGCGATTTTCCTTTATACAGGATATGGCAAACCTGCTGGCCCTTAATCGCCTTTTCAAAGCCTGCTAACAGGCTGTGAATATCTTTTGGCCCTGTACGCTCGGCATCGTTGCCGAAGATCATGATATGGTTATCTTCGACCCGTGACTCCAGCTTGTCCCAGAAGTCGCGGCCTGTGGCCGGGAAAAAGTCATCCACATTCAGAAAGTTAGCAATGACATGATGTAAACCCGGTTCTGCATTGCCCGGGCGGGCATGAATAAGCCGGTACTGCCCGTCTCCGCAGCGCTCTACAATGGGCGAAAGTGCATTAAGATCGCGATAAACCGTGCGCTCAGTAATATTAAATTTATGCATCAATGCCTGGCGGCTCACCACGCCGTGTAAATGAAGCTCCAGCAGAATATCTACCAACCTTTCAGCCGAGCGACTCCTGGTCGGAATTGTCATATTAGCTTTCCTGTTATTTTAGCCAGTGCTGTGAATTATGCCGGCGCGACTGACAAAATATGTCAGTGCAAAATTCGGCATCAAAATTTGTCTTAGGTTATAACGGCCAGGAAGGGGATAAACATTAGTGATTTTTACAACGGAGGGATAAAAGCGCGGTGTGGATCGGATCCGCCGGGGTAATTTCCCCGGCGTGGGGATGAATTAACGTTCGAGTTCGGAATCGGCGAGCGGTGCCGGCAGAGGGACTTCGGTCGGGATGTTGAGCCAGTCAGACTTGCCGTAAAAGACGGCGTTGATCTGCGTTTGATAGAGCAGGTGGGTACGAAAACGCTGGAACAGCTTTTTATCGGGCGCGAAATCCGCCTGCCAGAACTGGTTCAGCGGCCCCTGCCAGGTTAATCCTTCGATGTCGTACAGCGCTTTGCCCATCACCTTGAGCGGCTTGTTATGGATCAGCGCCGACAGCCCTGCGGTGCTGTTAACGGTGATCACCCCGCGGGTGTGGGTCAGCAGGGCGGGCAGGGAGAGATCGTGGATATAGATCACCCGGCCAGGAATACCGTACTTTTCAATCAGCGTGTTAATCAGGGTGCCGTAATAGCGGTGACCACGATCCATCGGGTGATGCTTGAACACCAGATGGTGCTCTTTTGACGCATGGCGGGCAAAGGAGCGGATCACGGTTTCGATATAGTCACGCACGTCTTTATACGGGCTGTGGTGGATAATCTGGCTATCGTTGTAGACCTGCAAAATCGCCAGGTAGTATTCGTTATCCAGCGTGCCGGTGATATGGCTCAGCATGTGGCGCTGCTTCCAGCGATACCACAGCTTACGGCGACCGGCGCGGAACCAGCAGCGCATCTCGTACCACGGCGAGAACGATTTGTGGTGGCGGTAGCCCCGGTAGCGATGGCGACCAAACCAGCCTGCCGCGTAGTAGAGCATGGCATGGGAGGCGCGGTTAAAGGCGCTGGGTTTCCACGGCGTCGGGGTTTTCACCTCCGGCAGCGGTTGCTCGCGATAATACTTCGCATCGATGGGCATCGAAGAGAAGGCGTTCACCCCCCCTTTTTCCAGGGTGATGTAGTACGGGCGGAAATAGCCCTCTTCAAACGCGAGGAAATCGATGGATTTGCTGCGCGCCCACTTCTTCGCTTCGATGTGCATCGGGCGGCAATCGCCAAAACAGACGATGGTGTCGAAGGCGTAGGTTTTATGTAGTTCGCGCAGCCAGAAGGCAAAATTCTTCACGGAGCCGGTGTAGTGCAGCGCGGTCTCTTTCGCGGCATACCAGGCGTCTCCGGCATTAAAGCAGACCTGCTTCACTTCGCGGTGGCTGCTCTGCAACCAGCTCGCCAGACGTGAAAAGCAGGGGCCCATCGGTCCTTGCAGTAAAAGATACCGACGGCCATTCAGCAGGTGGCGGATAGCTTGCTCTTCCATTGTTTTTCCCAGATCGGTTCCGTTGATGAGACATGTTTGTTAGCGACTTGATGACCGCTTTTCTTTAATAAATCGGGATAACTCGTTTTCTAGCGAAGCGTCTGAGCCAGATAGCTCAGTTTGAGTTGCCAGCGCTGCCAGCGGCTGGCCTTCTGCGAGGATGAGTTTCCCTGTACCGCCAGCTGGCGGATCAGCTGTTCAGGGCTCATCCACAGGCCGCTCTGCCAGTCGATGTAGCGCGGATAGGCGACCAGCGTCAGATAGACCAGCGCGGCCAGCGGCAGGGTGCGCTGACGGCGTTCAGCAGGATGGATATCTTCGGTCAGCCCCCAGCCGCTGTAGAACGGCTGGCCCCAGGTGGTGACCTTCACCCCCTGAACCAGCGCTTCAAACCCGCTGAGGGAGGTCATGGTGTGCAGCTCATCGACATGGGGATAGAGACTGGTCAGGCCGAGATCCAGCACCTGGCTGTCAACGCAGCGTGCCAGGCATTCGGCCGAGATAGCCCCGGCCCGGTTGCCCGCCACCACGTCGGGGTGCGGTTTAAACAGGATATGCGCGTCCGGCCGGGCGGCGCGCACCGCCCACAGCAGCTGCTCGTTGCTGCGGATCACCGGGCTGCCGGTCAGGATCGAGGCATCGCCATCCACCTGGCCCACTACCAGCAACAGCGCACGCCCGTCGCCTGGCGGCGTGAAGGGCTGCACAGTACCAACGTTATATTTGCTGACCCCATGCTGGCGGAGCAGATCCACCAGCGCGGCACCGCGTTCCAGCTCCTGCTCGCTGAGCGGCTGCTGATTAAGCAATTGTTCCAGCCCGCTCGGACGGCGGCTGTCAAAATAGATCCCCACCGGGTCGATGGAGAGCGAGGAAGGACGGCACAGATTCGAACCCAGCCCCCGGGAGCGGATAAAGCCATCTTCCACGCGGATCGGGTTCGCCAGTTCAGGGTAGCGGCTGCCCCAGACCAGCACCTGCTCGTCGTCTGCCAGCTGGGCAGGCGGGGTGCGCACAAAGTGCAGCTCCGTGGCCAGCGGCTGGCAGAAGGCGCGCATAAAGGCGCGTTTCCACAGCGAGAAGCCCACCATATAGAGACGGCGATAGCGCGGGGCGGGGGTCAACTGACCCGCAATAATCTGCAGCACCTGCTCCACTTCGCAGCGCTGGCCCAGAACCGGGTCCAGATAGCGGGGATAGAGGATCAGCGCCGCTGCCACCAGCTGCGGCAGGCTCACCTGCGCCTGGCGGCGCGAACAGGTTTTGCTGTCGTGGGTCAGCCCCCAGCCAGCGTAAAACGGCATGCCGAAGCAGTGGACCGCTTTGCCCAGCAGCAGGGCTTCAAACCCCATCTGCGAGGAGACGGTATAGACCGCTTCCACTTCATTCAGCAGGGCGTGGGGATGGCAGTGAACGGTGACCCGCTCCACGTCGTCCAGCTGCATCTGCGCCAGCACGCCGCGCTTCTTGCCCAGCCGGGTGTCCGGGTGGGTGCGCAGCAGCAGGCGGGCGCCAGGGTGGTTACGCCGCGCCGCCGCGACCATCGCCTCAAAATCCTCAGTGGCTGCGAGCGCGCCGGGAATGGAGAGATCTCCCGCCACCTGGTCAATCAGCAGCACCTTAGGGCGAGGATCGTTGTGCAGGCGGGCTGCCAGCGCATCGGGTAACCCGCTGTCTGCGGCGTAACAGTTGTACTTGGTGATGCCCAGACGTAGCAGTTCGCGGGTCAGCGCTTCCGCCCGCGCCACCATTTTTGCATCGCAGGGCGTGGCGATTAACTGCTCAAGGCGGCTGGGCTGGCGAGCGTCGTAGTAAATTCCCACAGGATCGGCGATCAGGGAGACGGCCTTGCCCCCTCTGGCGGGGTGGCCAATATACCCGATAAAGCCATCTTCCAGCTGCCAGTACGGCAGCCCGCGTTCATGGGCTTTCTGTTTGATCTGTCGGGTATTGGCTTTCTGGCCCCAGCCGACCAGGACATCGTCCTGCGCCAGCTGCATGCTGGCCTTGAAGGCATGTAACGGGCGACCAAGCATCGGCTCGATCTGTGCTTTTCGGGCCAGGATCCCGGCTGAACCTGTGTAAAATTTCATTCGCGCTCTGTGCATCAGAAAACGCCCCGCGTCACTGCGGGGCGTGGGACTCAGAAGTACTCTGCGTCAGGGAAGGATTTGGCAACGCTGTCTTTGGCAGAGGTGAGGATTTCGGTATCGATGGTAGGCCAGGTAATGCCGATGGTCTCATCGTTCCAGCGGATACCGCGGTCGCTCTCTGGCGCATAGTAGTTGGTGGTTTTGTACAGGAATTCTGCGGTGTCGCTCAGGGTCATAAAGCCGTGGGCGAAACCTTCCGGGATCCACAGCTGGCGCTTGTTATCGCCAGACAGGTGCACGCCCACCCACTGACCAAAGGTCGGGGAGCTTTTACGGATATCCACCGCCACGTCGAACACTTCACCGGCCACGCAACGCACCAGTTTGCCCTGCGCATGCGGTGCCAGCTGGTAGTGCAGGCCACGTAATACGCCCTTAGAGGACTTGGAGTGGTTGTCCTGGACGAAGTTTACGCTGCGGCCAATAGCCGCTTCGAACTGCTGGTGGTTGAAGCTTTCGAAGAAGAAACCACGGTCATCGCCAAACACTTTTGGCTCAAAGATGAAGACGTCGGGAATGGCGGTCTGAATTACGTTCATGATTACGGCCTGATTCATAAATGGGGCTTAACGCCCCAGGAGTTAATGATGACTACTTGAGCATTTTCAGCAGATATTGCCCGTAAGCATTCTTCGCCAGCGGCGCGGCTAATTTGCGCACCTGGTCGGCATCGATAAACTTCAGACGGTAGGCAATCTCTTCAGGACAGGCCACTTTCAGCCCCTGACGGGTTTCGATGGTCTGGATGAAGTTGCTGGCCTCAATCAGGCTCTCATGGGTGCCGGTATCAAGCCAGGCATAACCACGGCCCATCATGGCGACGGACAGATCGCCTTGCTCAAGGTAGATACGGTTCACGTCGGTGATTTCCAGCTCGCCGCGCGGCGACGGCTTCAGGCTTTTGGCAATCTCAACCACGCGGTTGTCATAGAAGTAGAGGCCGGTTACCGCATAATTGCTCTTCGGTTCCAGCGGCTTCTCTTCCAGAGAGATTGCGGTGCCTTCATGGTCAAATTCCACCACGCCATAACGCTCAGGATCGTGTACATGATAGGCAAAGACGGTGGCGCCCGCAGGTTTGGCTGCGGCGGCTTCCAGTTGTTTCTGCAGATCGTGGCCGTAGAAGATGTTATCGCCCAGCACCAGCGCGCAATCGTCGCCGCCGATAAACTCTTCGCCGAGGATAAAGGCCTGGGCCAGACCGTCCGGGCTTGGCTGCACTTTATACTGCAGATTCAGGCCCCACTGGCTGCCGTCGCCCAGCAGTTGCTCGAAGCGCGGCGTATCCTGCGGGGTGCTGATGATCAGGATATCGCGGATACCAGCCAGCATCAGGGTGCTCAGCGGGTAGTAGATCATCGGTTTGTCGTAGATTGGCAGCAGCTGTTTGCTCACCGCCATGGTGACCGGATAGAGACGAGTCCCTGACCCACCGGCCAGAATAATACCTTTACGCTTGTTCATAATCCTTCAATTCTTCTGTTTTGCTGTAGAGGGGCGCAACGCCCTCACTACCATCTGTTTGATTGCTGTAAAGGGAAGCTAAAAAAGCCGCTCCCTGACAAAGGTCCGTGTCGCTAAAACAAGGCACGCATAGCATACCTTGATGCGTTTACTTTCCAAGAATTTCAGCCAGCATGCGATCAACGCCGATCGTCCAGTCCGGCAGCGTCATCCCGAAGGTGCGCTGGAACTTGCTGGTATCGAGGCGTGAGTTATGTGGACGCTTAGCCGGTGTCGGGAAGGCGCTGGTCGGAACCGCGTTCACCTGAGTGACAGCCAGCTCAACGCCCGCCGCACGAGCGGTCGCGAATACCCGCTGGGCATAGTCGAACCAGGTGGTGGTGCCTGAGGCGATCAGGTGATAAAGCCCGGCAACGTCGGGTTTATCCTGCGCGATACGGATCGCATGGGCTGTGCAGTCGGCCAGCAGCTCTGCGCCGGTCGGTGCACCAAACTGATCGTTGATGACCGACATTTCGCTACGCTCTTTACCAAAACGCAGCATGGTTTTGGCGAAGTTGGCGCCACGGGCAGCATAGACCCAGCTGGTGCGGAAGATCAGATGACGGGAGCAGAGCGCGGCAGCCTGTTCGCCCGCGAGCTTGGTTTCGCCGTAGACGTTCAGCGGCGCGGTCTGGTCTGTCTCTACCCAGGGTTTTTCACCGCTGCCGTTGAAGACGTAGTCGGTAGAGTAGTGCACCAGCCAGGCGCCCAGCGCCTCGGCTTCTTTGGCGATGGCGGCAACGCTGGTGGCGTTGAGCAGCTCGGCGAAGTCGCGCTCGCTCTCGGCTTTATCCACCGCGGTATGTGCGGCGGCGTTGACGATCACGTCCGGCTTCAACAGACGCACGGTCTCGGCCACGCCTTCCGGGTTGCTGAAGTCACCGCAGTAATCGGTAGAGTCAAAGTCCACCGCCGTAATACGACCCAGCGGCAGCAGCGCGCGCTGCAGTTCCCAGCCTACCTGGCCATTTTTGCCGAACAGCAGAATATGCATCAGTTACGCTCCTGATAGTTCTTTGCGATCCAGTCCTGATAGCTGCCGCTTTTCACGTTATTGACCCACTGCTGGTTATCCAGATACCACTGCACGGTTTTACGGATGCCGGACTCGAAGGTCTCCTGCGGCTGCCAGTTCAGCTCGTGGCTCATTTTGCTGGCATCGATGGCGTAGCGGCGGTCGTGGCCCGGGCGGTCAGTCACGTAGGTGATCTGGTCGCGGTAAGAACCGGTTTTCGGCACCATCTCGTCGAGCAGGTCGCAGATGGTGTGTACCACGTCCAGGTTCTGCTTCTCGTTGTGGCCGCCGATGTTGTAGGTCTCGCCCACCACGCCGGTGGTCACTACGGTGTAGAGCGCATGGGCGTGATCTTCAACGTAGAGCCAGTCGCGGATCTGATCGCCTTTGCCGTAGATCGGCAGCGCTTTGCCATCCAGCGCATTGAGGATCACCAGCGGGATCAGCTTCTCAGGGAAGTGATACGGGCCGTAGTTGTTAGAGCAGTTGGTGACGATGGTCGGCAGGCCATAGGTACGACGCCATGCGCGCACCAGGTGATCGCTGGAGGCTTTGGACGCGGAGTACGGGCTGCTTGGCGCGTACGGGGTGGTTTCGGTAAACAGCGGTAACGCTGTACCTGCGCTCACTTCATCCGGGTGCGGCAGATCGCCATACACTTCGTCGGTGGAGATGTGATGGAAACGGAACGCCTGCTTGCGGGCTTCATCCAGCTCGCTCCAGTATGCGCGGGCCGCTTCGAGCAGCGTATAGGTGCCGACGATATTGGTTTCGATAAAATCGGCCGGGCCGGTAATGGAGCGATCCACGTGGCTTTCAGCGGCCAGATGCATCACCGCATCCGGCTGGTGGGTGGCGAAGACCCGATCCAGCTCCGCGCGATTACAGATATCCACCTGCTCAAAGGCGTAGCGGTCACTTGCGGCTACGTCAGCCAGCGATTCGAGGTTGCCCGCATAGGTGAGCTTATCGAGGTTGATCACCGCATCCTGGGTATCACGGATGATATGGCGAACAACAGCAGAACCGATAAAACCGGCTCCACCGGTTACAAGGATTTTCATAAGCGTTTTTACTTTTTTATTGGATGAAATGTTCACCAGAACACAGCCTCTGCTATCCATTCAGACCGTGTTTTAGCGTCAGGCGCATGGGGAAACAAGGCCTGATGCAGGTTGGGAATACGGTATTCCCGTGCTGTTCTGTTTTAACTCATTAACGAGTACGTGTATTCCTTCGCATTATTCGCCAGCGTTTGACGTTTTTGCCCGGAATTTACCAGCAGCGATAAGGTGTCGATCCACTTTTGCGGATCGTTGTTCAGCAGCACGCCATTGATATTTTGCTCGATAAAGTCGCTGTACGGGGCGCAATTACTGTAGACGCCCACCGCGCCCATGCGCACGAAATCATAAAATTTTACCGGCCCGCGCGCCATATTAAATTCTGATTCCAGTAACGGGGCCAGGCCAATATCAACCCGGTGATGTTGCGTGTAGTCCAGATAGTTCTGCCAGCTCATCGGGTGTAATACCGTCACGCGCGGCAGGTCGCGGTACAGTTTATAGATTTCGTGCTCGCCAAAAATTTCGAAGCTGGCCTGTGGGCACTGATTCAACACGCCTTCGACCACTTCCCGCAGCCAGTACTTTTCTGCCTGGTGCGAGCTGGAGCCGTGATAGGCAATCTTGACCGGTCGGGTTACGGCCAGCAGCCGCGGTGTCGGCTGGGCGGGCACCACATCAGGGTTAAGGTGCGCATATTTATTGGCCAGATAGGGCGTCGAGACCCAGATGGTATCGCAATGGGTGGTGATCCAGCGGTGCTGGGCCGCAGAACGTCGGATGATTTTCGTCCGGTAGGCTTTGGGTAATGCCGTTAAGGCTGACGGATCGAACAGATCGTCATCCATAAAATAGACCACCTGGGAGAGGTCATCCATGTTGCGCGCAATTTCGCGCTGCCACTGCGAGGAGATAAAGCGAATGACCACGATGGCGGCCCCTTTATCCACTTCGATAGCCGACGTGGTTAAGGTATCCACCAGCTGACAAACAGCGTCGGGAAAACGGCTTCTGATCGCCGCTTCAAAATAGGCCAGCGTCGGTGAGTTCCCCTCATGCAGGATCAGCAATGAACGGCATTCGGGCCAGCTGTCCGGCTGCGTCTCGCTGCTTTGCTTATTCAACTTCAGATACGGTTTAAAGAGTGCCTTTCTGATCAGTTCGTCCATGGCAGCACCACATTAGGAGTATGACTTAACGAGAAATCGGGACGGTCATAGCTCAGGTTGGGATTGTATGCGGGATCGTGCTGGAGCCGCTGCGCCCAGCGTTTTTTCATGTAGCGCAGTTCTCCCTGGGAACGCGCCAGCTGTTCTGGCGTGACATCTTTGCCGCGGGAGACCGACTCATGATGGTACAGCTCGGCAAAGGGGGTCCAGACGATCCGCCAGCCTGCCTCACCCACCCGCAGACAATAATCCACGTCGTTGAAGGCCACCGGCAGATTGACCTCATCTAAGCCGTTCAGAGATAAAAAGAGCTGGCGAGGGGTAAGCAGGCAGGCTGCCGTCACGGCCGACAGCTCCTGGGCGCTCACCGCCCTGCGCTGGTAGCCGGGTTCATCGGCGGCCAGTCCACTGTGAAAGTGATCGGCGCACCCACCCGGCCCGACGGCGTCGCCCGCATGCTGCACCCGGCCATCGCCATAAAAGAGTCTCGCCCCGACAATTCCCACGCCCGGACGCAGCAGGTGAGAGACCATCTCATCCAGCCACAGGGGGTTGATCACCTCGGTGTCGTTATTCAGCAGGCAGATAAGCTCGCCCGTGGCCTCGCGCACCCCGGCATTGTTGATGGCGGAGTAGTTGAACGGATGATCCCAGGCGATAACCCGGACCCCGTAATCACGGGTAATACGGGCAAAATAAGCCAGTGTCTCAGGATCGTCGCTCTGGTTATCCATCACCATGATTTCGATATTCGGATAACGGGTGTGCTGCACCAGGCTTTCAATGCACGGCCTGAGATGCGCCAGGCCATTGCGGGTGGGAATAATCACCGACACCCGTGGCAGCTCTGCCGGAAGCGGCCAGCGCCAGCGGCAGATCCCGTGTGGAGCAGACTCCAGCGTTACCCCGACGGGCAGATCCTGCAGCAGGCTTGCCAGCGTTTCGTAGCCATCCTGCTGCGGGAGCGTGTCCGGGACATGCATCAGCAGGGCAGGGATATGCGCGATATCCTGCGGTGCAAGCTGGTGGGCCAGCTGCAACCATCCGCGATAACTGTCAGCCCCATCCTGTGGGATGGCGGCCGTGCCCTGTTCCTGCCAGAGGCCGCACCAGCCGATATAGTTCTGACTGTGCAGCAGCGTTTCGTTCCAGTCTGGCTTGAAGGCTGGCGAGTGGCGCTTGCCTTTCTCATCCAGCAGATCGTGATCGCCATAGATCCATTTTGCTTCCGGGGTCTGGCGCAGCTGGTGTGCCAGCCACACTAACGCAGCCGGGGCGAGTTCAGCACCTACGGGAATGGCCCATTGCCATTCACCCGCAGGCCTGCCTGCGGCAGGGGGCTGTTCCAGCACGGTAATGTGCGTTGTCGGATAACAGAGTGCCGCGATACTGGCCAGCGTGCGCTGGCGTGCCGCCTCATCGCCGCCGTTCACCAGATGCAGACAGACGCGGGGCAGGTTGCCCCAGCGGGTCAGCAGACGATCGATCAACCTGCGCTCACCGGGCTGGACGATGTCAAAATTCGCCAGCCAGTGTTCGTAGGCGTGCAGCGGTCTGTCGTCGCGGATCTTGCCCACCAGGTCGTAAGCCTGCTGTAAATCGGTAAACCACAGATGCCACGACAGCCCCAGACGTTTGCGCTTTTGCGCATTCAGACGCTGATAAAAAGGCCACACCCGGCGTAAACGACGCCAGAGGCTCTTGCCCGCCGACACCTGCGCAAAGCGGGTAATGTTCAGCTCACACTCTGCCCCTTCACTACTGGCGAGCAGCCCCACCTGGCAGGCACCCACCGGCAGCCAGACCAGCTCCTGCAGGGTGCCGCGACGGGTAATGGGGAGAACCTGTTCATGCCAGGTCCCTTCGCTGCATTGCCAGCGCAGGCGGGTTTCACCCCGCGGCTGGCGGGCACACAGGGTGCCCTGGAGTAAGAACCAGCCCGCACGGGATAAAGAGGTGTCTGGCAGCGCCAGAGGGTGCCAGTGATAATCGCTATGCATTAGAGGATTCACTACCCGGAAGTGGGGAACGCCACTTCTGACTCCTGTCGAATAAGGGGAAAATGTCTTTTAGCCGATTAACTTTTTAACGCGGGTCGCCAGCCAGGAGTCGCTCTTCTGGGGACTCTCTTCTTCTGGCAAGGCATCCAGCTGCGCCTGCAACGCTGCCATTTCTGCTTTGACTTTAGGGGCCAGCGCGGCCGCCAGCAGGCAGGTTTCGTCATTGCGATCGTGCGCTTTGAAATAGGCTTTGTGTTTTACGCGCTTGGCCGTGGCGGCACTGCCGCGCAGGTGTTTACCGAGTAAAAACTCTTCCAGCGATTTGACCACATAGTGGTTAACCCGCACGCCGTTCCAGACCACTTCTTCACTAACGCCGTTGCCGTGTTTTGGGTGGGAAACCAGATCGTTGCCCAGTGCATCGATGTAGCGGCCATAGCGCAGATCGGCATGATGAGGATTGTTAAAGTAATTTGCGCACTTAGGTCTGAGAATGCTTTTGAAATTCTTATTCGCATTAAATTGTTGAGGTGCGCGTTGGGTAAAGCGCTCGGTCACTAGCCCCTCTTCGGCAAACAGTTCGCCGTTTGAACCGAAGTTAGCCCAGTTCAGGGCAACTGCACTGACAGAGGGATCGCTAAACCATTCGTTGAGATGAGTTGCAATGCTCTGCTCAGGATCAAGTGGCACTAAGAACTCGTCGGCATCAATAAAAGCCAGCAAGTCGATGTCTTCGCTGCAACTGCGTAAAATACGTTCGTAAGCGGGGAGTTGCGGCTTTTGGCCTTCGACATCAGGAAAGTCCAGTACGGTTATTATGCCGAGTTTCTCCAACCCGGTAAGAAACGCACGTGAACCATCATTACTGCCGTTATCCGCAATAATAAATCCGTTCACCCCTACAACCCTGTGGTATGCAATCCACTCAAGCAGGGCATCCATTTCGTTTTTAATAATTGCGGCAACAAATAATTTCAAAATGCATTCTCTGTCAAATAACGGGAGACAATATTACCCGTGTCCATTGTGAATAAAGAGGGGAATAACCCCTCTATACTTGTGCATTTCAATCTGAGCCAAAAAGATCGCGGGTATAAACCTTGTCGGCCACATCAGTCAGTTCACGAGCCATTCGGTTACAGAGAATCACATCGCTGATGGATTTAAATTCTTCAGGGTCGCGAATAACCCGGGAATTAAAGAACGTGTCTTCTTTGATGGTTGGCTCAAAGACAACGACCTCAATCCCCTTTGCCTTGATACGTTTCATGATCCCCTGAATGGCAGAGGAGCGGAAATTATCGGAACCCGCTTTCATGACTAAACGGTGGATCCCAACAACCTTTGGCTTACGGGCGATCACGTTGTCGGCAATAAAATCCTTACGGGTCGTATTAGCATCGACAATGGCGCGAATCAGGTTGTTCGGTACTTCCTGATAGTTCGCCAGTAATTGCTTGGTATCTTTCGGCAGACAGTATCCGCCATAGCCAAACGAAGGGTTGTTGTAGTGCGTACCGATTCGCGGATCCAGACCGATACCTTCGATAATCTGACGGCTGTCCAACCCATGAGACTGAGCGTAGGTGTCCAACTCGTTGAAATACGCAACACGCATAGCGAGATAAGTATTAGCAAACAGCTTGATCGCTTCGGCTTCGGTACTGCCCGTTAACAGCACCTGTACATCCTGCTTAATGGCACCTTCTTTCAGCAGATCGGCAAAACGCTGCGCCCGCTCGCTGCACTCACCCACTACGATACGTGACGGATGAAGATTGTCATACAGCGCACGGCCTTCACGCAGGAACTCGGGAGAGAAAATCAGGTTATCCGTACCAAATTCCTGACGCATGCGCTCGGTAAAGCCCACCGGAATGGTGGACTTGATGACCATAACTGCCTGCGGATTAATACTCATCACATCGCGAATAACGGCTTCGACGGTGCTGGTATTAAAGTAGTTAGACTTTGGGTCGTAATCGGTCGGCGTGGCGATAATGACAAACTCGGCATCCTGGTAGGCTTCAACTTTATCCAGCGTAGCCCGAAGATTAAGAGGCTTGTTGGCTAAGTAGTCTTCAAGCTCTTTATCTGCTATGGGGGATTGACGTTGGTTAATCATTGCCACTTTTTCTTGAATAATATCTAAAGAAATAGTTTCATGATTCTGGGCTAAGAGAACGGAATTAGATAAACCAACATATCCTGTACCTACAACACAAATTCTCATATAAATCCGTTTTTTGATAACAAATTGCGAGGCTATTAATTATTTCCAGAGGAGTAATTCGCTTACCTTCGAAATATCGTGCCTGTAAAATGGTTGATTAACTTTCTGAGGCGTGCCTACATTATCTAAAAATTCATTAAGGTCAGTTGCATTTTTCTTTTTACTTACACCTTTTGCTTTTTCAAATATCCAATTTCCGTACCAAGCTTTGTCATTAACATCTTTTTTCCAATGAGCATTACTAAATTTTTGCTCTTGTTCATCAGATAAGATGGAGTTCATTCTTGCAACTTGCCTTGATTTTATTTGATTAAAGTCAACAGATCTTAGATGTACTAATGCTAATTTGGACACAATTGAATAGGGTTGATCAATGCCATGTAACCCAGGAGAAAAGTGAGACTGTTTTTTCCATATAACAGGTTTTGAATAACCGCTTGTAAAGAAGAAAGTATTTCGTTGCTCTGTCAGATCCTTATTAGAGTCATATTCGTTTTCAAGATTAGTATTATGAACAAACTCAACACCAACAGGCGCTGAAAAAGTATGCTCAAGGTTATCAAGTGTGTTTTGTAAACTATCGCTGGATTCAAAAGGCATTACTATTTCGTCTGCGTCAGAACTGATAGTCACTTCGTAGCATGCTGCGCAGATATTAGCAATAGAAGAAATTGCGGCTGATTTAAATCTGTCGTCAAAAGGAATGTTAGGGATGGTGATGACATTAATATTTAAATTTGGATGATTAATGGTTGCCCATGATTGCACATCAATGGATGATGCATGGTCTATTATAAAGTAATCGGCTTCTAAATGACGCTGGTAGTGTTTAATCATGATGTCCAAAAAAAATAAATCATCTTTTACCATCGTGACAATTGCGTATTTACTCGCGGGCTGAGCTTGTGGCCAGAAAAAACCTTGCATAAATTATCCTAATTATATGTGTGCTTAGTTAAAATATACCATTATAATAAACATGAGTGTTTATATTCTTTGATTTTGCGATCATGTTATTAGTTTTTCCTGAGATATCATCAGGAGGGGAGATCGTGAATCGCTCTACTTGTTGAGAAATTACGTATTGTGGTGTTTCTTTTTCTAAAATGCCCCAATCAATGTTTGGTTGCCATACAGCAATTACACGACTAAATGTCCGGGCTAGAAAATGGATCAAAGCGCTACCAAAAGAATCCCTAAAGAATACTAAGGTAGCATTATTTAAAGCTAATGGATTATTTATGATAATTAATCTTCCAGTATTACTTACACCATTGTCGTATTCGATCTCAATGGATGAAGGAACGTTAAATTTACAAATCATAAATTCTTCTTTAGCGCCTGATTCTAATTTGGAAACAAGATCTCCAACCCTCTGTGTTGTCAAAAACTCAATATTATCGTCATTAATAGTATGACTAACATCCATAGTGGTCATCATTTTTTTATAAGAGATGTACGCACCATATTGGTTCCAGTGAGTATCACCTTTTGGAAAGGAATGATAAGCACCAGATGCAAGTTCTTGGAGGGGATACGACCATTGATTTCCTAAAACACTGTTAAATGTGTTTTCCAGCAATAAAAATGGTCTATTGTTAGATACTAAGATATCATCAGGTAGAAAATCTTTCTTTACGCATTCTTTATTTGGTATGCATAAGTAATGATATTTAATATTGCGAGCATCGAAATAAGCCTTACGAAGAGTGAGAATATTTTTCCATCTGTAAAAAAAATCATCACTTAAATTATAATTGCCTGAGATTTGTTGAATGACATTGTTTGAATCATTTTTTAGAAAAAGCCAAGAATCTTTTCCTTGTAAAACCATATCAGACATTTGCATATTTAGTTAAAATCCCAATTTGCGGTGGTATAGCCAAGTTTAATTGCTAATTCTTCCGACCATCTATTTTTAAGGAACATTAGCTCAAATTCCTCACTCTTTTTCTCACTTTTACGCATACCATCTGTAGCTTTTTGTAATTTATGATATACAACAGCTTGGCTTATATAGATGATCTTCATTCCTAGTAGATGACGTAAATAGTCACACATAATTCTATCTGAACGATAATGACGTCCAAATTCAGCATCTAAACCGCCAACCTGATCTACTACTTCGCGGCGCATATAAGTGCAGAAGAAGGGGGCAAAATTAATTTCTACTTGTTCACCATCATGTAGCAAAGGTACTTTATGAATATTATTATGATGTTGAGAAAGATTAACATCACAATCCATGCTTGGATTCGCAAAGGGGACATGGGTTGTAATGGTTTTGGTCTTAGCAAATAATACTTGCCGTGGAACGACGAGACCAACTTGTAAATCTTGATAAGCCGCTTGTTGCATGCAAACTAACGAATTACGAGTAAGTAATGCATCGTTATTTAAAAGTACAATATCGCTATTTGGTTTAGCTGCTTTTATTCCCTGATTAACTGCATAAGTAAAACCAGCATTGAATTCATTACCAATATATTTGATGCCGAATTTGTTTATGGCTTTTTCAGATAGCCATGCGCGGACCTCAGGAGCTGATGCATTGTCAACAACAATAATATCGACATGATGCTTATCATAATATTTCCGAATCGAAGTAAGGCAATCTTGTATATCCTCTAAAGACTCGTAGTTAGGAATAACGATAGTAACGTGTCTATCTAGTTTAGGTTTTGGTAACAGATGCTTAGTCGGTTCGTTTTGGTCAAATCGAAGTAATGCACGACCTTTGATAAACTCACGGGTATTATGTTGCTCACGAACTATATCAATATAACCATGAAGTGAATTATCATTGGTGATTGCATTTTCTGCTCGTTCATAGAAATAATTTGATAGTAAAACAGGCACAGAAATAATCGTATATTCGCTACTGATCTTTAAAATCAAATCCCAGTCAACAAAACGTTTTAAACGCGTATCAAACATGCCTGTTCTTTTAAAGACGCTCTTATTATGGATAAAGCAGTTGAGGTCAATATAATTTCGGTTCTCTAATAGTCCTTTATTAAAACTGGCAAAGCGAATCGCGAAAGGTTCAGGATGCGTACCGCGATATAGGTATTGCCCCGAATAAGCTGCTTGCGCATGTGGTGTTTGATGTAGAGCAGAAACCATGGCTGAAAGATATTCTGGTTGCCAAGTATTATCAGAGTCCAAATATGCTATAAGATTTCCTTTGGCAGCACGTAGGCCAATATTGCGTGCTTCAGAAACACCTGAACGTCCTGGCCCCTCAATTAAGCGTATCCGTTCATCGTCAAAACCTCTAACAATATCCGCTGTACTATCGCTGCTGCCATCATCAATAATTATAAGTTCAAAATGTGGATAGGTTTGTGCCAGTACAGATGTAATCGCCGCTGGGATAGTATCCTCTCGGTTATAAGCTGGCATAACAATACTAACTAATTCTGCCAGCTTATGTTCCTGAGCATAAGCCATCAGACGGCGACGTAGATTCTCCATCATGGCAAAACAGCGTTTATCTTCTTCGCGATACGGGGCATAGATCATTGGATTTACCATAGATTCAGCAAGGAACTCTTCGAAGCTGGTAAATTTCCGGTTATGTAACCACGAAGTTGCGGCTTGCCTAAGAAGTTGTCCGCTCTTGGCGTCAAGTAATTCTAGTTGATGAATTTTTCCATCCATAAACTCCGCAGGAACACTCATGCGGAATCCATGTTTCCCTTGATTTATTTTATTACGAGCTAAATCTTCACGTTTGACATCTGCAATGATCTCGTACGGTCTACCGTCAATCTTGATAAGTGCTGTACGTGGTTGATTGTCGCCAATTTCAGCTAGCCAACCATGCAGTTCCCCACTGCCGCCACCTTTTAAGTTAAAATCACCACGTATATTTTTATTAATAATGTCAATGGAAATTGTTTTGGTGACCACTTTTGTTGGTTCAATTTTTATTTTTTTTGGATCGCATGGGTGACGATTTAGTAGGCGGCCAATTTTTTGATAGTGAACAAATGGATCCATACCGGATAAAACCACATCCTTATAATTATCCAGATACCATTCTTTATCGAAATTTTGCATTATTATGTCTCGCTAAAATTAAATTGTACGGCCTTCATTCTTACCGAAAAGAATATAGTGGATAAGTGGATTTACCCCTTCTTGAGCAACGTCGGGATAACGCTCAAGATAGAGATTGCCATTAAATTTCTCGCTTGGGTTAAGACCCATTTTGTAACCAATCGATAAATAGTGTTCAATCGGAGTTAGCGGGAGTTTACTAAGCTCTGGGCAAATTTTTTGATACCATTCGGTATTAAAAAGACCAGACTCAATAATTAAGGCTATATGTTGTTCTTTGCTACCACTTTTTTTCGTCTTACTGAGGCGTGCAGAAATGATTCTTGCAGGTTTTGCAGCTTTCCATGTCAATGTATTTTTAAACTTTTCTAACGATTTCTTAACGCCTTCAAGTTCGGCTTCACGAGCCATCAGTGTCCTTTCGCTAATCTCAAGTAATTTTGCAAGGTTAGCAAGTTCATCAAAGCGAGTCGCAAGACTTTCTTGAATTTGCTTGTTTTTAGCTTCTAGGTCTTTGTTCTTTTTTTCAATATTGGCTAAGGTTTTCCTTGTTTGCTCTAACTGAGTATTTAGAGCTATTGTCTTTTGATTTAACTCATTTTTTTCATTGTCAATGCCTATTATAAGCTCTCCCATTTTGGCGAGCTCTCTTATTTTAATTGCAGCATCAGCATCGCGCTGTTTCAACATTTCTTGTAGCTGCCTTTTTTCGGCCATCAAATTAAATGCTTTGCTTTGAGTTATTTCAAGTTGTACCTGTAACGCTGAAATATTGTCGGGGATAATAGTTAGTAGGTTATCCTCCTGATCGACCATAACTTGCAAATTCGATTTGTTAACAGTTGCAGTCCTATGCGGCTGTGTTTTTGAAGTCTTGGTGATTTTTCTTCGCATAATCTATTCCGTAATTGCCTGTTTTCGCGAACAATATGATTCATGTATTCACTGTGTTTTCTATTGTGATCTATAGAAAATCCATGGGAAATAGTTTTGCTATTATCCTCAAGTGAATTGCTAAGTGATGTCTTTCAAGTGTGAATTTATATTTTGCAGATGAAATAATAAATCAGAGGTAATAATTGGTTTTTATTTTGAACTGTGTGAAACGTTAAGTGTTAACTGTTTAAAAGGCTAACTTGAATTAGTTAGCCTTTTATTCTATTTAAAAAAGAATTTATTAATCTTGATGCTCACGAAGAGTTGCTAGCCCCATAATAATCAGGCCGTACAGCAAGCATAAAAGTACACCTGTAGTGAGCAGATTATACAGACGACGCGGGTATTCAGCATCTTCGGCAAGGGTCGGCTGACTGACAACCAACAGATGTTTAAGCTTGCGATACGCCTCAACGCGTGCTTGTTCCAGGCTAATCAACCCGCTTTTATAAAGATCCGTCGCCAGAGTCGCCTGGGTTTGAACGTCCATATAACGAGCAGTCACTTCGTTCATTGCATCTTTATCTACGCCGGTAAGCCGCGCCTGTTCTTGAGCTAATTGTTCAGTTAAGGCCTCGACTCTAGCCTTAACAGAAACTACCGCAGGCGCGGTTTCTTTCATATAGCTTTGCAACTGCTTCAATTGAGCCTGTTGTTGTGCCAGTTGAGCTTCTATCTGGCTAACTACACCAAGACGTGCGCTACTTGTAGATTCCGGGCTGATGAGGTGATGACTATTTTGAAAATCGAGTACTTTGGCTTTCTCAGTTTGTACCCGCTGGTAGGCGCGATCGACTTCTTTCTCAACAAATGCTAACTGTTCGAGCGCCACCTGATGCCCAAGTTTATTGATAAATCCTTCTGATTCTTTCAGCATCAAGCCGACTACGCGCTGTCCATACGCAGGGTCAAATGCCTGCAACTCAATCGTTAATACACCGGATAACTCATCAAGGTGTAATGACAAATGTTGGCGGTAATATTTAATAAATTCTTCTCTGCTGACATCGCCCGGTAGACGAGAGAAATAGTCAATGCTGTGGCTCTGGTAGTGTGCTTTCAGGCCAAGATCTTTATCAAGTTTATCGAGCAGATCCGGTGACTTAAGATAGTCCTGAATTAATAGCACATCTTCATGGTTGCTTCCGCCAAGTCCAAGCATTGACAGCGTATCTGGCAACATTTTAATCTGATCAGCTTGCTTAACAACCAATTCTGCTCGGCTCACATAGCGATCAGAAACAATGACACAAAAATAAAGTGCGGCAATAGCGAAACAGACTACTACCCATAAAAAACTGCCAAGTTTCAGGCTCTTTTTCCATGAGCGGTGTGCAAGCTTATAACCGCTTGAATCAACAATAAAATGCTTGGGCTTGGTTTTCAATTTGTTCAGTTTGCGCATCAAACCGGATGATTTGTTAGAGCGGATTGGCTGAGTCATAATTTATTTGCTTGTTATAAGTTCTGATAAATGCGAATAGCATCTTCAATATTGTCGAACATTTCGAGAGTGCTATTACGAAGCACAAGTCCCATCTCGCATTGTTGACGTAAGTTCTTCATATCGTGCGAGACCATAATCAGGCTGGCGGTCTCGCGTTTTTGTGTAAATACATCAATGCATTTTTGTTTAAAGCGGGCATCCCCTACCGAAGTGATCTCATCGGTAAGATAAATATCAAAATCGAAAGCCATACTGACTGCAAAGGAGAATTTTGACTTCATCCCGCTGGAGTAGGCTTTAATAGGTAATTCGAAGTGTTGACCTATCTCTGAGAACTCTTTCACCCATTCTTCAATAGCGCGTGTATCACGTACACCATGTATACGAGAGACAAAGCGGGTGTTCTCACGCCCGGTCATACTGCCCTGAAACCCCCCGCCTAATGCGAGTGGCCATGAGACACGGCAGTGGCGAGTAACTTTTCCTTTGCTAGGCATATCCATCCCGCCCAGCAGGCGCAGAAGTGTGGATTTACCTGCCCCATTAGCACCTAAAATACCAATATTGCGATCGCGCGGAAGCGTGATGTTCACGTCACGCAAAACATAGTTTCGGCCAAACTTGGTGGGGTAGTACTTCGAGACGTTATCAAGGATGATCATGTTATTTAATTTTAGCTGGCAATCAGACGACGATGGCTCAGGCGGTAGCAACTCATCGCAAATGTTAGCAGCACTAACGTCAAACTGGATAAATAGACCCAGCTAACGTCTGGACTTACATAACCTGCTATCCAGCCTGCTCGAATCAATTCAACGGCATGTACTAGCGGATTCCATATAAACCAGTGCTGAAACTGTGCTGGCACCGTTGCAAGAGGATACATAACGCATGAGATGAACATTAATGGCATCATCATCAGGTTAAGGAATTTATCTGCTTCTTTAAAAAGATTGGTTGCTACGCAAAAAATAATGCCTAGCGAAAATGAGAATGTCATCAACAAGAAATAGATAAGAATAACTTGTAAAGGGTCATTCGGAATAGCATCAAAACCGAACCACAGTAATCCCATTACCAGAACGCAACCCACTACAAGGCCAATAATGGCTTCGAGAATAAAGCGAGCAATAAAGGTTGCAAAGGGCGTTACCTGCCGATAGCAGAACAGCCCCATATTGGCATTCACAGCTGACTGCAACTTACTCACCACATTCCTGAAAAAGAGAAAAGGTAAATAACTGGCTGTCATAAATAAGGGGGCAGGCGCACCGCCAAAACCGCTGTGTCCACGCATACCAAAAATCAAGCTAAAAGCACCGATAATCAACAACGGATCCAACAGCGCCCAGGCATACCCCAGCCGGTAACTCCCAAATCGTGTTTTCAGTTCACGGATAAGCAGGCCAAACGTTACATCGCGCAGCACCTGGAACGAGCTGCGGGGCGTTTGATTGAGAACAGGTTTAAGCATGAGAAGGCCGATATAACAGAACGGGCCAGCTTTTCAGCAAGCCCGTTTTGAGGGTTAATTCAGGACCACGTTGGCCGCCACGGCAACCTGATAGATGACCTGGGTAATGTCTTTGATGGACTGCATCATTTTGCTGTCCACTTTCGGCATGACCAGAATCTGATCGCCCGGCATCACATCACCACCGTCTTTAAACTCCATCAGCCCGTTGGCATGTACCACCGCAATACGCTTGTCGTTCGCACGGTCGGTAAAGCCACCTGCCCAGGCCACATAGTCTTCCAGACTGGCGCTTTTGTTGAAGACCACCGCCTGCGGCATCATCACTTCGCCACCCACCTGAATCAGGTCGGTCTTGTTCGGGATCACAATCTGGTCGCCCTGTTCCAGCAGGATGTTGGCAATCACGCCTTTATCCGACACCACCACTTTACCCAGCGGCTGGACCTTGCGGGCTTTTTCCACGAAGCGCATTACCAGTTCGGCCTCTTTGGTGCGAATAGAGGCCTCACCATCGGAACTGGCTGGCGCGGTGAACACGCTGCGCTCCAGGCGGTTGAGGGAGTCTTCCAGCATCTCTTTCTGCCGCGCGGCCACGCTCTTACGCATGATGTAGATCGAGCCGTAATCTGCCATGTTCGGGTCAATCGGAATATGGTTCAGCAGATCATGCAGACGGGTCTCTTTACGCACGGTGAAGTAAGACGGGCCACGGTAGCTGCCCATCACCTGCACGTCGTAAACCTGAGCATGCATATCGTCGTTAAACAGCACTTTGTCGCCGTCGCTCAGCTGAATGCGGTCGAAATCCTTGTACGGCATATAGACCGAGAATGGGCCGCTGGAACGATCGCCAATCACGCCCACGTGGCTCACCTTGGCGAGCGGCAGGGCGTAATCGATAAGCTCAGAGCCGAGCGCGGTGCTGTTCTTCAACTCGAAGCGGAACGGGTTACGCACTTTACCGGCCACGTTGATCATCGGCCCCTGCGGTTCCACCAGGATCACATCCTGATCCTTCAGCGACAGCTTCGGCATTTTGCCCTGCTGCATAAAATCGTACAGGTCGATCTGCTGAATAACCCGGTTCTGACGTAAAACTTTAATATGACGGTAGCTGCCGCGATCGGAGTCGATGCCCCCTGCGCGTTTCAGAAAATATAAAACGCTATCGGAAGATTGTCCGGCATATTGCCCTGGACGGATCACCGGGCCGGTGACAAATACGCTGACCGGAGTCGCGGTAAGTAAATTTACGTAAACATTAACGTTGTTGGTAAATACTTCGCTGATGTGGCTGGTCACTAAGTTATTGACTTTACTTGCCGCCACATTTTTTACATTAATCGGCCCGACATCAGGGATAAAAATATTGCCCTGATTGTCAACCGTGACCACGTTGGAAAAATTGACAGCGCCCCAGATCCAAATATTCAGCTTGTCGCCGGGAGCGATCAGATAATTATCGTTTAAGCCGTCGCTGCGCTCGGTTTCATAGCCACCGGCAAACAGGTTAGCGCCGTAAGGTGGGGGCAGGCCGGACTCGGATTGTGGCAGTAATTTACGCACATCGGACTCGCCCGGCAGGAGCATGCCCTGGCGGTTTTGCTGCGCAAAGGTCCCTGTGGTGGAGGAGGTGTTCGCCTGGCCGCTCATCGCTTGTTCACCGCCGAGCTGCAGTCGGCCATCACCGGTATCTGCGGGAGTGTTCATCCCAAATGCCTGGGCATCTTCTTTAGAAGGTGCAGCAAAGGCAGCGCAAGAAGCGCAGGCCAGCAACAGAATGGCACTCAATTGCCGAAGTTTCGTTATCTTCACAACTTTTCTCTTCTAAATTATTGCACGGCAAGCAGATTGCTGGCGGATGCCTGTTCCAGTTGCGGCACCAGATACCAGGTGTCACCGCTCTTGCAGGTCACGCCATGCTGCGATTGGTTGTAGTTGCGGTTACGCAGCAGTTCAATGCATTCCAGACCCAGGGCAGAGACATAACGTTGGCCCAGGATATAGGTATTGCCATTGGCGCTAAGTGCAGCGCCCTGCGGCAGGGTGTTCAGGGGTTGTTGCAGGTTGGCTGACATGGTCTGGAGTGTGGTAGAAGCGGCCGGATTGACAAGCGGTCGGGAGGCTTCAACCTGCTTCGGAGAATATGCACAGCCACTCAGCATGAGGGCGAGCGAAATCACCAGAAAGCGAGTTGCGTTCTTCATAGATCAATATTTTCCAACAATTTAGTAACTGGAATGCGATATAAGATGTCGACGGTGATCAGCTGTTTTTAATAAGAAAAACAGTTGAGATGTCATGCAAGTGCAGGAAAAGCAAAAAACGCAGAAGTAGAGCAAGGGATACCAAAAAAAGGGTAGGCTACCGCACGGAAAATGACCATTCCGGTTAAAAAGCACTCAATTTGCTTTAAGGGCTGCCATAAAAAAACAATTCAGTAAACAAATAACTTTGTTTTTATTATTCATAGAAGTGTTTTTTTGTGTGCCGCAGATTACCTAACTTTGCAGTTTGTGTCATTTCAAATTTAAGAAAAGTGCCCGAAAAAAGGGGAAAATTCTGAAAGGCTATTAACTCTGGTGGGTTGACCAAATACATATATTGAAGAGTAGTTTCAGCTAGTGATTGTTTCGTATTTAAATGAGGCGGGGGGATAATAAGCGCCAGCCGATATTCCGGCTGGCGAAGGGCATTAAACGGTTATTATTTGTTCAATTAAAACCGGATGAAATCTGCGCTTAAAGTAAATCAGCCCGTGTCCCTCCTGGCTCAGGTGAATATGTTTGATCGCCACCAGGTAGACCAGATGGGTGCCGATGGTCTGCACCTGGCTTATCTCACCTTCCAGGCTGGCCAGCGCCTCTTTTAACACCGGCTGGGCCAGCAGGCCTTTTTGCCAGCAGGAGAGGGTAAACCGCTCTTCCATGGCCATACCGGTCATGCCAGCAAAATGGCGCGCCATCAACTCTTGCTCGTGATTGAGCACGTTGATACACAGCTTGCCGTTGCCCTGGAAAACCGGGTTCATGGCGCTGTTGGCGTTCAGGCACACCATCACCGACGGTGGGGTATCAGTTACCGAGCAGACCGCAGTGGCGGTAATACCGCAGCGTCCGGCATCGCCGTCGGTCGTGACCACATTGACCGCCGCAGAGAGGCTGGCCATCGCGTCGCGAAAACGCAGGCGTTGTTCATCAGGTTGCATTTTGACCTCCCGCTGCGTTATTTCAGCAGCTTGTCCAGCAGGTTGATATCGGTGTTGTTATGCAGGTGTGGAACCGTCCAGCCGTTCTGGTCGTACTCAGACAGGCAGCGGTCAACCATCGCCATCATCTTGTCCATGTTGCCGGAGGTCTGCGCCTGGCGCAGGCACTGCAGGCGGATTTCGTCCTGGCTACCGGAGTAGTTAATCTCATACAGCTCGTGGCGGCCGCCGAACTCGCTGCCGATGGCATCCCACATCAGCTTCAGGATCTTGATGCGTTCCACGTGATCCATGCCGTTGGAGCCGCGCACGTATTTCGCCAGGTATTTGTCGATCTGCGGGTTGTTCAGATCCCGGGCGCTGGACGGCAGGTAGATCAGGCCGCTGGTGACGTTGCGCTCGATGATATTTTTGATCTTCGCGTAGGCCATCGGGGCCATCACACGGTAGGTCTGTAGCGCCGCGTGGTCCGGCAGATACGCGCCATTTACCCATGGCGTCGCTTCCGAACACATCGAGTCGCTCAGCGCCCAGAACATATTGCGCCAGGCCACCACTTCCCCGAGGTCGGCCTGCACCCCGCGGAACTCAGCGGTGCCGGTACATTCCAGCGATTTCTTCAGCAGGGCAGTGATGAAGTCGAGCTTCACAGCCAGACGCACGCACGCCTGCAGCGGATACATGCGGGCGAAACCGCCTTCCATGGTCCAGCGGCGGCAGCGGTCGAAATCGCGGTAAATAAGGACGTTCTCCCACGGGATGAGCACGTTATCCATCACCAGGATGGCATCGTTCTCGTCGAAGCGGCTGGTGAGCGGGTAGTCGTAAGGCGAGCCGGTCGCGCCTGCCACCAGTTCATAGGAGGCGCGGGAGATCAGCTTCACCCCTTCGGCATCCATCGGGGCGACAAACATCAGGGCGAAGTCCGGGTTATCGCCCATCACCTGCGCCGAACCAAAGCCAATCATGTTGTAGTGGGTCAGCGCCGAGTTGGTGGCGACCACTTTTGCGCCGCTGACGATGATCCCGGCGTCGGTCTCTTTTTCCAGCTTGATGTAGACGTCTTTCACCTCATCGGCCGGTTTATGGCGGTCGATCGGCGGGTTGACGATGGCGTGGTTAAAGTACAGGCCGCTCTCCTGAATGCGGGTGTACCAGTTGCGGGCGTTCTGCTCGAACTGACCATAAAACGCCGGGTTGGCACCCAGCGCACAGCCAAAGGCTGCTTTGTAATCCGGGGTACGTCCCATCCAGCCATAGCTCAGACGTGACCACTCGGCGATGGCATCGCGCTGCTGACGCAGGTCATTGGCACTTTTCGCCACGCGGAAGAACTTATGGGTGTAGCCGCCGTTGCCGGTATCGGTGTTCCAGCACAGGGCATCCTGCATGTCCGGCTTGTGCAGCGCGTCGTACAGCTGGGCGACCGAGGCCGCCGCATTACGAAACGCCGGATGGGTGGTCACATCTTTCACGCGCTCGCCGTAGATGTAGATCTCCCGGCCATCCTGCAGGCTCTTCAGGTACTCTTCGCCGGTTAACGGGCGGGTAGTGCTTGCGCGGAAATCTTCAGGTTTCATAGGGACCTCGTATCGGAATGGTTTTGTTAAATTTATGTTTTGTTTTTGTTGTTTAATTGAAGCGTGAGAGAGGCGGCAGGTGAAGGGACGAATGGGTCAACGACGGGTACTTTTCAGGCGGGTGTGAGATTTGTGATCGGAGTGGGGTTTGTATAAAATGGCTGCACTATAACTGCTTATATTTTATGGATTATGGCAGGAGCATAACGATGGAACGTGTAATAAAAATACTGCCAGATATGATTGCGTTGGTGATCGGTGGTTTGCTCGCTATCGTTATCTGCGAGCTAATACAGAGGTTATTTAGATTTAAACGGTTTGCCACCGTCTGGATACTGACATTCGTTCCCTTTGGGCTGCTGACGCCGCCAGTTTTACGTGTATTGTTTTTTCCATACACAGGGGTGATGAGTGGAATAAGCTATATCGCGACGGCCGTAGCGACCTTTGTGGCGATGATTTTTTATGTCGGCACGTTTTGCTGGGCTGCGCTGGTGGATACGCCAGACAAAAGGCGATTCATTTATTGCCTGATCGCCTTTTACATAGTAGGTGTAACGTTTCTGTTTTACATTACCAGTGATGTTAATGGCCCCATTATTGGGTAATTACGCTTCCCATGGTAGTTCGTAAGTGCCGCTTATTTTTTCCCAATTTACGTCTGAAAACACCACAAAGTCGCCACCTTTTCCAGTAGCTTCACGATATTTCAGGAAATCAGAATTGTGGACTGCTGATACCTTGCGTATCCGTTTTTTGAAGTAAATTTTTTGCCCCGCAATTGTTGAGATAGCCGAATCAGCCCGGCGTAATATCCCTTCATCAGTCCAGTATCCTAACGGCTGATCCCATGCTCCATTGTTATTGAAATCATAAAAATCTTTGACGTAAATACCTGCCCACTGGGCTTCGAGATAACGCTTACCATCGGTATGTTGGAATGCAGTACCAATGACCGCAACCTTTAATGAATATGTACCGAGAGCACCATATATGTCGTCCAGTGTATCGAACATATGTGTGACGAAATTTCCGCCTACTAATTCAAAGTTATTCTGATATTTCTGTTCCAGTTCTCGTGCAGACATTGATGGCCTGCCTATTAGATTCCGGCGGCCAAATGTATAAGCACCAGAGCCACTCCACCCAAGCGCTTTCAAACGATGTGCAGTTATTTTCATTGCGGCCGGTGAGCATGCTTTTGCCATCAGCGTACGCATGGAACTAACCGCAGACGGGTATTGCATTAACCATGTCATCGTAATTATGGAGTCGTCACAATGCTGATCGGGGATATAAAGGCCCTGTGGTAATTCGCTTCCCTCCTTCCAGGTGTCAGGGCATTTCCACCCTGGAGAATTAAGCCAACGGTCCATCATCTGAGCAGATTTTTTCCAGCCAATTTTCCGCATCACCTTAGGGATGTAGCTTATACGAATTGGCTGTAATTCGACCTCGCTTTGAGAGTTCATTCTGTTCGGTTTGGTTCTAGCATCCTCCATCAGAAAATAAAGATCTTTCTCCACACCCGATATGCGCATTGCCATAAATCATCCCTTTATTTTAGCAGTGGTTTTGGTGCTCGCATCGCCACATAAATCTTTTCACTATTTCCAGTAGTTACTTTTGTATTAGTACCGGAGCCGCAGTATTCTTTTTTTAAGGCCGTACCCATTTCCAGCACAGCGTCCTGTTTGAAAATGACATATCCGAGTGGCTCTTTTCCTGAATTGCAGATAGAGAATTGATGCGAATAGTCGCCATTGCTTTGCTGGTTTGCCAGTGCAGCTTTTTTTGCATCTTGGGACAGTAAATGATCATTATCCCCCGTATTGCGGAGATCGTAGCAGATAATAGGGATGTCGAGACGGTGAATGGCGAAAGCACCACACGAAGCCCTGTGACCTTCCAGAACTCGATACCTGCCGTCAACAGAGTAGCGGGGGGTACCTTCAATGAATTTTGACCAGCACATACATTGTGGGCACCAGAATTTATGGCCTACCAGCACAGCCCGGTGAGTATTGTTATAGGTATCGTTCTTGCAACCATCATGAAGTGTGCCTCCGTGACTGGTGGTATCACCTGTCCATATGGTGCGTTTAGTTATCATACCGCTCATATGATAATCCCTTTCGCTTTTAGATCTTCATCTTCCTCTTCATCCATAACGCAGCACATACCTGTGTTATTTTCGAAGATGACTAAGGCCATCGAAGTTTGCCCAGCATTAGTGATGACATCACCATTACTTATTAACGTACCACTCGCGGCAGCGGACAGCATTTTTACGTTAACTTCCGTGGTCATTCGTGTGGTGGGGGCTGACATAACGAAGGCTGTAGTGTCATCAGGATAGGTAACAATGTCCTTTTGGAGCACGGTATTTTTGTCGTAACTGGTAAGGCTTGATATGCCAGTGATGATGCCATTATTTGGGGTTTTAGCATCGGTAACGGCATATAAAAGGGCCTTTTAGTACCTAATTTATTAATGTTTTCATTCATTAAACCTTTCCTTACTTTAAACCGGGAAAGTCATATTCTTTGGTGAATTGTATATCCATGCAATTTAAATGGGAATGAGTGCTCATTTTTTTCAGAATATAACTACAAATTGTTAGTAGGTATTCAAAATGAGGTTTGAGTGTGCATAAAAAACCAATTTTCTCGAAAGAGGTTTAGGGGAACAGATAGTACGTCCTGTAACGTTGCGCTTCTGGAAGCATGCTCGCAAAGTTTAAGTTAACATCATGAAAAACAAAGTTTTGTCTTCTTTTTACCATCACCGAGTCGTAAGGTGCTTGTGTTACGGAGATAACCGCAGCCGGGCGTGAGAACCTGAAAAATACGAAAGAATGCGGTTTGAATACCGTATCAGTCTGCATGCCGTTAGAATTACGGCGACGCTGACTCAGGCACTACTGAACAATACGCTGCCACCACCGGTGGCGAAATCCATAACGGGGTTACTGCATGACGTGGTGTATCTGTTGGCGGAATTTGTGAAAGAACCGTACCTGACCGTGCATTAATTCTGTGCGGTTTGTCGGCCGGGTGGCGCAGCGCTTACCTGGCTTACAATATTTTCCCTCTCCCCTAAGAGGAGAGGGAAGGATGAATGAAAAATCACGACACCGGCACCTTCTGCGCCCGATACCTGCTCGGCGAGCACCCCACCAGCCGGTTAAAAAACCTTGCGAAATAGGCCGGATCTTTAAACCCCAGCTGCCAGGCAATTTCACTGACCGTGTTGTCGGAGAAGAGCAGCAGCCGCCTGGCCTCGCGAAGCTGGCGGTCGAAGATCAGCCGTTTTGGCGGGCGGTTGGCAAAGCGGCGGCAAATATCGGTCAGACGCGATTCGGTGAGGTGCAGCTCGCTGGCGTAATCCGGCACTGTCCAGTGCTGGTGGAAGTGGCCATCGACCATCTGGTTGAAGCGCTGGAACAGTTTCAGCTCGCCGCGCATGCCGTTCGCGGCGTGATCGTCAAGCCTGGCGTTACGCAGCAGCAGGGTAAACACGGCCTGCGCCAGCAGCACCAGAGTATGTTCCCGCCCGGCAAGCTGGGCGGTGGATTCACGTTCAATCAGCCGCCAGTAATAAGAGAGCGCCGCCAGCTCGTCCGGTTTGTCGGCGAGCGACAGGCAGATCCCCGGCAGCCCGAAGGTCTCCCGGGTGCCGGGGTAAAGTACCTCAAGCAGCGGCCAGATCAGATCCTCATGCACCGTCAGCACATGACCGTCGCTGTCCGATTCGGTAAAGAATGCGTGCGGCACCGACGGCGGGGTGAGAACAAACAGCGGCGCCTGCACTGAGTAGCGGTGATCGTCCAGCTGCAGTTCGATCTGCCCGGTATCGAGAAAGTGCATCTGAAAATAGTGGTCGTGGCGATGGGCCTGCATATCGCGGCCAAAAAAGGCCGCCATCCGGCCAAAGGACTGATAATGCACATCGTCCGTCCCCAGACTCTCGTCGTACTCTTTACTGATATCGATATTGGCAATCGGGCTCTGGCACATAACCGCTCCTCAGTGGATCTTCTGCGCCGCCATCCCCGGCGCACTTTCACGGCTCTCCTGCCGCGTCATCGGGATCCGCGTCAGCACCAGCGCACCCAATACCAGCAGCCCGGCCACAAACCACAGCCCGGAGCTGAAACTGCCGGTTGCGTCGCGCAGAATGCCGATCAACAGTGGGCTAACGGCGGATCCAACGTTACCGATGGCGTTGATCACCGCCAGCGCCACCGCCCGGGATTGCAGGCTAATAACCTGATCCGGCGTGGTCCAGAAGATCGCCATGGCGGTAAACGATCCGGTTGAGGCCATGATGATGCCAAGCAGCTGGATCAGACTGTGATCGGTCGCGGACGCCAGCAGCCATCCCGCCGCCGCAAACAGATACGGCAGGATGGTGTGCTTTTTTCGCTCTTTCAGCCTGTCCGAGCGGCGGCTCCACCACAGCATCCCGAGAATGGTGCAAAACTGCGGGATCGCCGCCAGCAGGCCAATCACGATATTGCTGCTGCCGGTGTTGAAGCTTTGCAGGATCTGCGGCGTCCAGATGTTAATGGCGCTCAGGGTGTTGGTCAGGCAGAAATAGGCCAGGGTATAGAGCAGCACCGCCGGGGTCAGCACTTCGCGTAGCGTCGAGCGCGGCGTAGCGGCGTGCGCCACGGCGTTCTCCTGCTCACGGGCGATCATCGTTTTCAGGGTCTGCTTCTCTTCGTCGTCCAGCCAGGTGGCCTGATCCGGCGTGTCGTTCAGGAAGAACCAGGTCACCACGCCCAGTACTACCGACGGCAGCCCCTCCAGCAGGAACAGCCATTGCCAGCCCTTCAGGTTCCACAGCCCGTCCAGCGCCAGGATATAACCCGAGAGGATCGAGCCGAGCATCATGGTCACCGGCATGGCGATCATAAAGAGCGCGTTGGCGCGGGCGCGATGATAAGCGGGGAACCACCAGGTGAGATAGACCAGGATCCCCGGCAGGAAACCGGCTTCGGCAATACCCACCAACATGCGCAGGATGTAGAGCGTCTGCGGGCTGGTGGCAAACATGGTGCAGGTTGAGGCGATGCCCCACATCACCATGATCCCGGCGATCCAGCGCCGCGCGCCGATCTTCGCCAGCATGATGTTGCTGGGGATCCCGCACAGCACATAGGTGACGTAAAACAGCGTGGCGGCCAGGCCAAACATCGTCGAGGTGAGGCCCAGATCTTTGCCCATCGTCAGCCCGGCAAAGCCGATATTGATGCGGTCAAGAAACGAGAAGACAAACAGAATAAAGAGAAACACGATCAAACGACGAAACAGCTTATTAATAACGCGATGTTCAACGGCTTTATTATCTTGCAGGGTAGAGATCGTCATAGTGCGCTCCACATCATACGTTAGAGCCTGGCTCATCAGGCGAGTTAACTTGCCAGTTTGTACCTGGGCAGTGCTCGCAATCCTTTCGTACTGTGTGTACGTTCCGGTTGCTGCGCGCTGTTCGGGTTCAAACTGGCTGCGAAAATTTCGTCTGATAAGACAGTCTCTTAGTAGACGGATTTATTGTTGTCAGAGCTAACGGGTTTATCGATAAAACGTGCTGCCAGCGCCTCGGCGCCGCGGGCGAGCAGGGTGGTATCCACGCCGACGGCGACAAACAGCGCGCCGCGTTCCAGATAGCGTCGGGCCAGCTGTTCGTTCGCCATCAGGATGCCGGGGGCTTTCCCCGCGCTCAGGATCTGCGCGATGGCTTGTTCGATGGCGGCCTGCACCTCCGGGTGCTGGGGATTACCGGCAAAGCCCATGTCGGCGCTGAGATCCGCCGGGCCGATAAACACGCCGTCCACCCCGTCCACATCCAGGATCTGCGGCAGGTTTTTCAGCGCCTCGCGGGTCTCAATCTGCACCAGCACGCACATGGCGTCGTTGGCCTGATGCAGGTAATCAGGAATACGGTTCCAGCGTGATGCCCGCGCCAGCGCGCTGCCGACGCCGCGAATACCCGCAGGCGGATAACGGGTCGAGCGTACTGCCAGCCGCGCTTCGTCGGCGTTTTGCACCATCGGGATCAGCAGGGTCTGCGCCCCCACATCCAGCAGCTGTTTGATCTGCACCGGATCGTTCCACGACGGACGAACCACCGGCTGGCTGGGGTAGGGGGCGATAGCCTGAAGCTGGGTCAGGACGGTTTGCACGTTGTTGGGGGCGTGCTCGCCATCGATCAGCAGCCAGTCGAAGCCTGCCCCGGCCAGCAGCTCGGCGCTGTAGCTGCTGGTCAGCCCCAGCCATAAGCCGATTTGCGGTGTGCCGGCTTTCAGCGCCGCTTTGAATGCATTTTGCATGGTGGTCTCCTACACAAAGCGGCAGCTGATGCAGCCCATATTGCCGTAATCGACGTGGAAGGTGTCGCCCTTGCTGGCGGTTACCGGGCGGGTGAAGGAACCGCCGAGGATGATCTGTCCCGGCTCCAGCTGGACGTCATACGGTGCCAGCTTGTTCGCCAGCCACGCCACGCCGTTGGCCGGGTGGTTAAGCACGCCCGCGGCGACGCCGGTCTCTTCGATCACGCCGTTGCGGTAGAGCAGGGCGGAGATCCAGCGCAGATCCAGCTCGTCAGGGCGGATCGGGCGGCCACCGAGGATCACCCCGGCGTTGGCGGCGTTATCGGAGATGGTGTCGAACACTTTGCGCGGACGCTGGGTCTCGGGATCGATGTTGTGGCAGCGGGCGTCGATCAGCTCCAGGGCCGGGATCACGTAGTCCGTGGCGTTATAGACGTCGAACATCGTGCAGTTCGGGCCACGCAGCGGCTTCGCGAGCACAAAGGCCAGCTCCACTTCGATGCGCGGAACGATAAAGCGGTCGGTCGGGATGTCGCTGCCGTCGTGGAAAAACATGTCGTCCAGCAGCGCGCCGTAGTCCGGTTCGCTGATCTGCGAGCTGGCCTGCATCGCTTTGGAGGTCAGGCCGATTTTGTGGCCTTTCAATGTGCGGCCTTCGGCGATTTTCAGGCTCACCCATTCTCGCTGCACGGCGTAGGCATCGTCGAGGGTGATCGCCGGGTAATCGAGGGAGATCTGACGGATCTGCTCCCGGGTCTGTTCCGCCTGATGCAGGCGATGGGCAATCAGGGTATGGGTATGTTTATCGAGCATGGCGGTTTCCTGTTTTTGCCGGGTGAGGCGTCGTGTTTGTTTTCTCTCTCCTGGTGGGAGAGGGCTGGGGTGAGGGCATCCGGCAGCAGTGATTTCCCCTCACCCTAACCCTCTCCCCAAAGGGGAGAGGGGACAGACTGTGCGCGGTGTGGCTTTCTCCTTCTTCCCAAAGGAGGAGGGAGCAGACTGTGCGCGGTGTGGTTTTCTCCTTCTTCCCAAAGGAGGAGGGAGCAGACCGTGCTCGGTGTAGTTTTCTACCTCTCCCTGAGGGAGAGGGCCGGGGTGAGGGCATCAGGCCGCAGCGATTTCCCCTCACCCTAACCCTCTCCCCAAAGGGGAGAGGGGACAGACTGTGCGCGGTGTGGTTTTCTCCTTCTTCCCAAAGGAGGAGGGGACAGACCGTGCGCGGTATGGTTTTCTCCTTATTCCCAAAAGGGAGAGGAGCTGGCCGTACCGGTATTACTTAAACAAGGCGTGCACGTTGTTCTGTTTGTAATTGAGCGTCGGATGCAGCTCTTCAATTTCAAACGACAACGCCAGATAGCGCGCCGCCATCAGCCCGGCGAAATGGCTTTTGATCAACGTAAATAACATCTCACCCACCTGCTGGCGGCTCTCCAGGCTGCGCCCGGTGCCGATCTTCAGCTTCATATGCACAAAGGCGTAATCGTGCTTACCGTCGGCCATCTGCCAGGTGTCCACCCAGTGCGCGCGGCTGCGAATGCCGCCGAGGGGGAAAATGCCAGTGGCGGCCAGCGCCTCGTTGACGGTGGCGAACAAACCCGGGAGATCGGCCTGCTCACGGATATTTTCGGTACATTCGACAATAAAGTGCGGCATGGGGCGTCCTTATGCGGGCAGAGGGAAGACGGCGTTAACCTGGCCGGTGCCGGAGCTGGGGAACAACTCGGTGAGAAACTCCACCTTGCCGTCGTATTTGTCCCAGCCGAGCACGCCCAGCAGCATCACCGTGTCGTGCATATTGCCTTCGCCGTAGCAGTAGTCGGCGTACTCCGGCAGCATGTTGCAAAACTCTTTGAACTGGCCTTCGCGCCACAGCTTCACCACGCGCTCGTCCATCTGGCGGTCGAACTCGCGGGTGTAGCTGTTCATCCCTTCTTCTGCCCGCTGGTCGTCAATAAAACGGTGCGACAGCGAACCGCTGGCCAGCACCGCCACGGTGCCGTCATATTTTTCGATGGCGCTGACAATGGCCTCGCCCAGCCTGCGGCTGTCGGCAAAGTCATGCACGGTGCAGAACGCCGAGATGGAGACCACTTTGAAGTGCTTATCCGCATTCATGTAGCGCATTGGCACCAGAGTGCCGTACTCCAGCTTCAGGCTCGGGATGTTGTGCGCTTTGGCGCGCACGCCCTTGGCCACGGCTTCGTCGGCGATCAGTTGGCCCAGCTCGGGGTTGCCGTTGTAGTCGTAGGTCATGTCGCGGATAAAGTGCGGCAGCTCGTTGCTGGTGTAGACCCCGGCAAAATGATCCGCGCAGTTGATGTGATAGGCGCTGTTCACCAGCCAGTGGGTGTCGAAGACAATAATGGTATCGACCCCCAGCTCACGGCAGCGTCTGCTGATCTCTTTATGCCCGTCGATGGCTCCCTGACGGCAGCCGAAGTTTTTGCCGGGTATCTCAGAGAGGTACATCGACGGCACGTGGGTAATTTTTGCGGCTAACGCTAGCTTGCCCATCTCACACCCCCCACTTCGGAATCGGGTGGTCGCCCATGGAGATACAGACGTTCTTCATCTCCGCGAACACCTCGAAGCTGTACTCGCCACCCTCGCGCCCGGTGCCGGAGGCCTTCACGCCGCCGAACGGCTGGCGCAGGTCGCGCACGTTCTGGGTGTTGACGAACACCATGCCCGCCTCGATGTTGCGCGCCAGGCGCAGCACCTTGCTGACGTCCTGGGTCCAGATATAAGACGCCAGGCCGTACTCCACATCGTTGGCCAGACGCAGCCCTTCCGCTTCGTCCTTGAACGGCAGCAGGCAGGCCACCGGCCCGAAGATCTCCTCCTGCGCCACGCGCATGCGGTTATCGACGTCCGCCAGCACGGTCGGGCGCAGGAAGTTGCCGCCGCGAAGGTGTGCAGGCAGATCGGTCGGTTTGTCCGGCCCGCCCGCCAGCAGGGTGGCACCCTCTTCAATGCCGAGGCGGATATAGCCGGAGACTTTCTCCCAGTGCTGCTGGCTGATCAGCGCCCCGATCTGGGTGTTTGGATCGGTTGGGTCGCCTACACGCAGGCGGTTGGCGCGTTCGGCAAAACGTTTTACGAATTCCGGGTAGATGCTCTGCTGGATAAAGATGCGTGAGCCGGCGGTGCAGCGTTCGCCGTTGATCGAGAAAATGGTGAACAGGGCGGCATCCAGGGCGCGTTCGATGTCGGCATCTTCAAAAATAAGCACCGGCGATTTTCCGCCCAGCTCCATGGAGTATTTTTTCAGTCCGGCGGTCTGCATAATCCGGCGTCCGGTGGCGGTGCCGCCGGTAAAGGAGACGGCGCGCACGTCCTGATGGCGTACCAGCGCGTCACCTGCCGTGGCACCATAGCCCTGCACCACGTTCAGCACGCCTGCCGGAATACCCGCTTCCAGCGCCAGTTCGCCAAGACGATCGGCGGTCAGCGGCGACAGCTCAGACATCTTTAAGACCGCGGTGTTGCCCAGCGCCAGGCAGGGCGCGACCTTCCAGGTGGCGGTCATAAAGGGCACGTTCCACGGCGAGACCAGGGCACATACCCCTACCGGCTGCACCAGGGTGTAGTTGAGCATCTTGTCGTCGACCGGGTAGGTCTTGCCGTTCATCTGCTGGCACACTTCGGCGAAGAACTCGAAGTTGTGCGACGCACGCGGGATCAGCACGTTTTTGGTCTGGTGGATCGGCAGGCCGGTGTCGGCGGTCTCCATCGCGGCGATCTCCGGTACGTTCTGGTCGATCAGATCGCCCAGACGACGCATCAGGCGCGCGCGCTCTTTCATCGGCAGGTTGGCCCATTTCGGGAACGCCGCTTTTGCGGCCTCAACTGCCTGGCCGATCTCGGCTTCACCGCCCGAGGCCACTTCAGCCAGCACCTCACCAGTGGCCGGGTTAGTGGTGTGGAAGTACTCATTACCCGCCACGTTTTTGCCGTTGATCCAGTGGTTAATCTTTTTCATTTTGCCGTCTCCTCACTCACAATCCGGTTGACCAGACGGCCAACGCCTTCCACTTCCACGACTACTTCATCGCCCGGACGCACGTCAGCCAGCCCTTTTGGCGTACCGGTGGCGATCATGTCGCCCGGCTGCAGGGTCATAAATTCACTCAAATATGCGATCAGGAACGGGATGCTGAAGATCAGATCGGCGGTGCTGCCCTGCTGGCGTAGCTCGCCGTTTATCCAGGTGCGCAGAGTCAGGTTGTGCGGATCGGCAATCGCCGATTTATCCACGATCCACGGGCCAATCGGGGTCAGGCCATCACGGCTCTTCACCCGCAGGTTAGGGCGGTAGTAGTTTTCCAGGTAGTCGCGGATCGCGTAGTCGTTACACACCGTGTAGCCCGCCACATATTCCATGGCGTCGGCTTCGGCGACGTTGCGCGCGGTTTTGCCGATCACCACCACCAGCTCGGCTTCGTAGTGCATGTATTCAACGTTGTCCGGGCGCACCGAGGACTGGTTATGTGCGTTAAAGGTGTTCGGCGCTTTGATAAACACCAGCGGCTCGGTGGGCGGTTTAAAGTCCAGCTCGCTGGCGTGATCGGCGTAGTTCAGCCCCAGGGCAAACAGCGTGCCGCTGGTGGAGAGCGGCCAGGCGAAGGTGCGGTTCGTGGGTAGCTCGCGGGCGTTGATCACGCTGTTTTCCAGCGTCGGTAACCCTTCAGCCAGTACACGCACCTGGTCGCCCGGGTGCAGGGCCACACGGGACTGCGGGGTGCCCAGCAGAATGGCGTCGCCCGGGTTGAGGGTGGCGAAGGCGCTCAGTTCGCTCAGCAGGGTGGCGGCGTTGCGTTGCAGGTCGGCGGTGTTCCAGCGATCCACTTCCTGGCCGTTGATCTCGGTGATGATGGTGAGGTTATCAATATTCGCGATCGACGCGCGCTCACCCACAGGGCAAAAACCGTCCCGGCATTTGGCTTTGATCGCCGGGCGGTAGAAGCTCTCTTCCGGCAGGCTTACCTCGTTCGCCAGCGCGTAACCGGCAATGTAGTCGGCGGCCTCTTCCGGGCTGACGTGGGTAGCGGTCTTGCCAACAATCAGCGCCACCGTCGCGCCGCTCATCACCTGTTCGCCTTCGGGATGCGGGATGGCATCGCCGGAGCGGATCAGGGTATTGCGCGGTTTGATAAACCAGACGGCGGTTTTTGGCGGCGTGTTGTAAGGGGGCTGATGAAATGCGTCGCGCCAGGCGTCGATCTGGCTGCGGTGATTGAGTGCCACCGCGAAAACAGTACCTTTCATTCCTTTCTCCTCGGACCCGGCTGGCGGGTTTTGAGTTCATTAATATGTTAATGAATAGGTTTTAGACCCTCGCTGTGCGTTTGGCAAACAGAAGTAAATAATTTGTGATATCAATAACAATAAATTTACATGCCTTTGTTTGTATTTATATAAATCAATAAGTTAAAATTTTAATGTGATATCTGTTAGACTTTTTACCCGCGCCGCTGGCACCGTAAAGCCGCGTGAGGCATTGATTGTTTCGTTATTAATGATGTTGAGGTGGGAGCGCCATGCACGATTCGTTAACTATCGCACTACTCCAGGCGCGGGAAACCGCGATGACCTTTTTTCGCCCGATTATCAAGCAGCACAATCTGACGGAGCAGCAGTGGCGGATCGTACGTGTGCTGGCAGAACATCCGTCGATGGATTTTCACGATCTGGCTTTTCGCACCTGCATTTTGCGCCCGAGCCTGACCGGGATCCTCACGCGCATGGAGCGCGACGGGCTGGTGCTGCGCTTAAAGCCGCTTAACGACCAGCGCAAGCTGTATGTGTCCCTCACCAAAGAGGGCAACGCGCTGTATGAGCTGGCTCAGGCGCAGGTGGAAGAGGCCTATCAGCGCATTGAAATGGAATATTCGCCCGAGAAGATGAAGCAGCTGACCGCGCTGCTGCAGGAGTTTATTGAACTTGGAAACCGGCACGTCATAACGCCGGAAGAAGAGGAGTAGCCACAAATTCCAGGATGATTTCCGTAAAGTTTTTGCTTCCCAGGCCGAAAATTCTGTACCTGTCTGGTGGAATGAGAAATCATGTTAAATCGTATCAAGATTGTTACCAGCTTATTGCTGGTTTTGGTTATTTTTGGCCTTTTACAACTCACATCCGGTGGTCTTTTCTTTAATGCCCTGAAGCATGACAAAGAAAACTTCACCGTCCTGCAAACCATTCGTCAGCAACAATCCACGCTTAACAGCAGCTGGGTAGCGTTGCTGCAAACCCGTAACACCCTGAACCGCGCGGGCATCCGCTACATGATGGATCAGAACAACATCGGTAGCGGCGCGACCGTGAACGATCTGATGCAGATTGCTTCTGCTTCCCTGAAGCAGGCGGAAAAAAGCTGGGCGGAATACGAAGCCCTGCCGCGTGACCCGCGTCAGAGCGAAGGTGCCGCGCTGGAAATCAAACGTAACTACGATATCTATCACGGCGCGCTGGCCGAGCTGATCCAACTGCTGGGTGCAGGCAAGATCAATGAATTCTTCGATCAGCCGACCCAGGGCTATCAGGACGGCTTTGAGAAGCAGTACGTTAACTATCTGCAGCAGAACGATCATCTGTATCAGACCGCCGTCGATGACAGCAACAGCTCCTACAGCCAGGCGATCTGGATCCTGTTAAGCGTGCTGATCCTGGTGCTGGTGGTGATTGTCGGCGTTTGGGTCGGTATCCGTCACGCCCTGATCTCTCCGCTGAACCGCCTGACTGACAGCATTCGCCATATCGCCAGCGGCGACCTGGTGAAGCGCATCGAGGTGGACGGTTCTAACGAGATGGGCCAGCTGGCCGATACGCTGCGCCATATGCAGGCTGAACTGATGCGTACCGTGGGTGACGTGCGTAATGGCGCCAACGCCATTTACAGCGGCGCGAGCGAAATCTCCATGGGCAACAACGATCTCTCCTCCCGTACCGAGCAGCAAGCGGCCTCGCTGGAAGAGACCGCAGCCAGCATGGAAGAGCTGACTGCGACCGTGAAGCAAAACGCCGAGAACGCCCGTCAGGCAAGCCATCTGGCGCTGAGCGCGTCCGAGACGGCGCAGAAGGGCGGCAAAGTGGTGGATAACGTGGTGCAGACCATGCGTGACATCGCCGGTAGCTCGCAGAAAATTGCTGACATCATCAGCGTGATCGACGGCATTGCCTTCCAGACCAACATCCTGGCACTGAACGCCGCGGTTGAAGCAGCGCGTGCCGGTGAGCAGGGTCGTGGCTTTGCGGTTGTTGCCGGTGAAGTGCGTAACCTGGCACAGCGCAGCGCCCAGGCTGCACGCGAAATTAAGAGCCTGATTGAAGACTCCGTAGGTCGCGTTGAGCTGGGTTCTACTCTGGTAGAGAGCGCCGGTGAAACCATGGGCGAGATCGTCAGCGCGGTTACCCGCGTGACTGACATCATGGGCGAAATCGCTTCTGCTTCCGATGAGCAGAGCCGCGGTATCGACCAGGTGGGTCTGGCGGTCGCCGAGATGGATCGCGTAACGCAGCAGAACGCCTCCCTGGTGCAGGAATCTGCAGCCGCGGCGGCGGCACTGGAAGAGCAGGCGAGCCGCCTGACTCAGGCCGTGGCGGTGTTCCGTATTCAGCAGGATCAGCAGAAAGCCCGCGCAAACGCGGCGGTGAAAACCGCTGCAACGCCTGTGACGACGCGTAAAGCAGTCGTTGCTGACAGCGGTGATAACTGGGAAACCTTCTGATGTAGCACAGCGCCCTGTTCAGGCAGGGCGCTGGAGATGGCCGGGTAGCGCTACGCTTACCCGGCCTTCAAAACCTTTCTCCACATGCCCGCATAAGCGCATCGCCGCTGGACAATTCTTGAGAACCTTACGAGTAGACCCGCACGAACGTCGCGCCGCCTGGCAATTCCTCAGAGCCTTACCAACAGTTTTCCGCAAGTGCAGCGTCGCCGGACAATTTTTGAGAACCTTACGAGTAGACCCGCGCGAACGTCGCGCCGCCTGACAATTTCTCAAAGCCTTACCAACAGTTCTCCACAAGTGCCGCGTCGCCGGACAATTCCCGCGAACCTTACCAACATGCTTCGTACGAACAAAGCGCCCGGGGTGAGTCCGGGCGCTGTTTTTGAGTCAATCAGCCTTCAGCGTTAACCACTTTAATCTCCACCATGCCGATCCCCAACTGGCGCGGGGAGTGGCCGAGGATATTCCCCTCGTTAGTGGATTCCGGCGCAGGCGGGACAATCACCAGGGTGCTGCTGCGCGACGGGTTGTCGAAGTGCAGCGTGGTGGTGGTGACATCCTTACCGAGCGTTAACGTCTGCTCTTTATCCCCAATCCGCACCGGAATCGGTTTATTGGCATTTTCCCCCCAGGCTTTAGCGGTGATCACCAGGTCAAACTTCGCTGGCAGGGGCTGGTTGTATTCGATCTTCACCTCATCCCCCAGCTGCGCGTTCGACCAGCGTCCCCAGGTTTCCGGGCGCGAAATGCCGCTGAACTGCTTGACCTCTTCCGGGGCACCGGCCACGTTAAAGATGAAGCTATCCGCCTTGTAGCGAATATCGTTATCGGACACTCTCAACGTATCAACGTTGTGCTGATACCGGTCGGTATTGATGACGGTCTCTTTAAAGACCGTTTTGCCCTTCCACTGCGCTTTATCGACACGCTGCACGGTCTGTTCGCCGCCCAGCTGACCCTGGGAAACACACCAGTCGGTGGAGAGCGCCAACGGCTGCGACCACAGTTGGCCCATTTTGTAGCAGCGGTCGACCCAGACGAAGTTATCCCGCGGGGCGAAGTCGGCCAGCTGGTAGCGCAGCGGGGTCGAATATTCGCTTTCGGGCATCGGTTCGACCCGCTTATCGGAAACGCGCAACAGCAGCGGCAGACGGAAGTGGCTCCCGGAGAAGGCCATCATATTTTTCTGGCTGTCGATGGTGAAATCTTTCAGCTCTTTCGGGAAATTCCACAGGCGGATAACGTCCGGTTTCCACGCCAGCATTTTGTCCTTCATGTTGAGGAACACCTCTGACAGCGACTGCCCGGAGAGGCTGCTGCGGCCAAGGCCGATAAAGTTATCCCCGCCGAGAATATCCAGCACCGTTGCGCCGTTATCCATGGTGTTGCGCTTCACGGCCATCACTTCTTGCTGAGGTTTGTCGCCTCGCAGGATAAAGAACAGGTTGCTGCGATCCTGCTTGTTCAGCTCATCCCAGGCGCTATTTTTCATCGCCAGATGGTCGGAAGAGACCACGATCACCGTGTTTTTGAAGTACGGCGAGGCTTTGATTTTTTCGATCAGCGCCGCGATATGCTCCTGGCTACAGCCCACCGCGCTGAACGACTGATTCGGTTTGCCGTTAATCGCGTAGCTCTTGCGCTGGCAGGTGCGGGAGATAAAGCCGTCCGGGTGGTGAGTATCTACCGTCAGGGCAAACAGCGAGAAGCGCTTGCCAGACTGCGACAGCTCCTCGAATTTTTTCCAGGTTTCATCCAGCACCGTGTCGTCGTAAAAACCCCAGTCGTTGCGATAAGAAGGATCGGCAACGGTGGTTTTTAATTCTTCTGCGCCGTACAGATGGTCAAAGCCGTGGGATTGCAGGAAGACGTCTTTCCCGGCAAAACGCAGGTTGGCACCCTGCACGAAATAGTTCTGATAACCGGAGTTTTTCAGGATATCGCCAAGGCAGATATTTTTCGGGAAGAAGCTGGAGACCGAGGCCGAAGCGTTGCCTTCAAAGGGCGCAAACAGCGGGATGCCGCACTGGGAAGCGACCATCCCGGCGATGGTGTAGTCCGTGCCCGGCAGCTGCGCGGTGTGGCTGAAATCGATCCCTTCGTTCTTGATGGCCCCCAGTTCCGGGGCGAGATCAGGGAAGGCGTTGTTATCGAAATAGGTGCGCTCAAGACTTTCGCCGTAGATGTAGACGAGGTTCAGCTTCGGATTCGGAATCGTTTTACCCGGCTCTTTGTAATAGGCCGCAAAGTCGGGATCGCCGTCGCGCGACTGGGATTTCACCAGCTCGGTGATCTGATGAAACGCCGGGCTGGCATCCACCGAGGCGAGCGCGAGTACCAGCGCCAGCAGGCTGTAGCCGAGATGGTGCGGATGGTGACGGCGGCGGCGCAGGATCCAGCCCAGCAGAGCAAACACGCCTACCAACGCAACTACCACGCCAACGCCAGGAAGTATGTACTTACTAACCCCGGCGCCGGTCAGGCTGTTGGTCAGAGTATAGAGAACGGCATCGTTAATCCCGTCCCCGGTAAAATAGTCGCTGGCATAGAGGGTAATGTTTAAAACGACAAAAAGCCCCAGCACCAGAAGCGTGATGGCAAACCACCAGGTATTACGTCCCGCTTTACGGGCGTAAATCACTACAGAGGCAATAAACAGGGCAATAGAAATAAACTCTGACAACAGCTTATCCTCAACAAAGACAGCCGCTGATTAGCGGACTAACTGTATAATTTTTGGGTTATACAATGTAATGGCGATGCCATTTAGCTGCAATTGTAGTGTCACGGAAATGTGCTGTTGTTAGGATTTGGTTTAGAAAATGCAATGTTTGACGGGTGTCGCTTTATGCAGGGGGATACACGCCGCAACGCTTGTCGCGGCGCGAGAGGATCAGGAGATAAAGCTGAGTCCCTGTTTCAGGACAAAATCACAGGCCTGGGCTTTAACCTTTTTCGCCAGCGGCGTGTTGCCGATGGTTTCCAGATTCAGTTGCTGGCCGTTATTGGCATTCAGCAGACCCTGAATTCCTTCCAGATAGTTAGTGTCCTGCTGCTGCTCTTCCGGGGTCTCCAGCCCTAATTTCCCCAGCACCTGATTTTTAATATTGGTGGCATCGGTCATCGAGGCCAGCTTCTCTTTGGCGCAGTATTCGAGGATCCCGGCCGCGTTATTCATGTTGCTGGCGCTGAGCGACTGGCTGCCGTTGCTGAGCAGGCCAGTCAGGGAGGAGAGGGAGAGACCGCCGTTCTGGGTGGTGGTAGTGCTGTTGCCCGCACCGAGCTGGCTGGCGGCGCTGTTAAGCGAATCCTGCCAGGAAGGTGCCGCCGCCTGTGCCGCACCGGTGACCAGCAGTGCGCTTACTGCGGCGCTGAGAAGAAAATGTGTTTTCATAAAAGGCTACTCTGTCGGTTGCCCGCCGGGGCGGAGTGGCAGGCAGTATAAACCCCCGCGGCACCGGAGTTCCCGGGAAAATATCCTAATACTCTTTACCGGTAACGCGGCTGCGATAGCTTTCCCAGTCAAAAATGACATACAGGCTGTTGCCGAGCTTCATGCGATCCATCACTCGCTCACCCAGCAGGCGGGTCATCTCATCCACGTTGTGGTTGGTGAGCATGCCGGTGGGGCGCTTCGAGGAGGAACGACGATCAACGATCTGGTTGATGATCACCTTTTCATAGCGTGATTCGGTCTGCACGCCGATCTCATCGATAACCAGCAGATCGACATTGCTCAGATCGTTCAGGAGCTGCTCTTCGCTGGTCTCCCGGTTGCTGAAGGTGTCTTTCATCGCCGACATGATGTCGGCCACGGTGATAATCAGCACCGATTTGCCCCGCAGCAGCAGCTCGTTGCAGATGGCCGCCGCTAGGTGGTTTTTACCGGTGCCCGGCTTGCCGCTGAAAATAAAGCTGGCGATGTTGCCGTCGAACTCTTCGACGTACTGGCGCGCCTGTTGCAGGGCTTTTAGCTGCCCCTGGCTCTCCACGTTGTAGTTATCGAAGGAGCAGTTCTGGTGCAAGGGACGAATACCGGAGCGGTTAAAGGTGCGCTGCATCTTCATGGCGCGGTTCTCCCGGGCCAGCGCCGCGGCGCGGATCTCACCTTGCTCTTTCTGCCACGCCAGCAGCTCTTCACCGGTGGTAAAAGCCGGTTTGACGTTGGCCGGCATGATCTTTTGCAGACGCTTCATCAGTTCGCCGAACTCTTTCATTTGGCACCTCGGAATCCATGGGGGATCTGTTTATCCGGTTCTGAAAAGGCATTCACGTCGCGTTTTGACTGCGCGCCGTTGCTGGCCCGGTTGATCTGTACGCTGCGGGCCAGCTTTTGCTGCCACTGAATATGATGGAAGACTTTCCCTTCCGCCTGCCAGTAAGCAGTGAAGGCGGCCAGCTCTTCCGGGGCGACAGGCTGGGTGAGGGCAATGCCCCACAGCGCCGCCTGGCGTTGAAAGTCGGGGTCGGGCTGCCAGCCGTTATACATGGCGAATTTGCCCATCGGCACCGCAATCGGGGCGCTGGTGGGTTCGTCGAAAAATTGATTATCCAGAGTGACATCGCTGGACGGGCGCGACAGGCGCGCTTCCAGCTCCAGCAGTTGAGCCAGACGCTGTGGCGTTATCGCATAAAAAGCCGGGGCGTTATCGGCAAAAATGGCGACGGTACCGCCTTCAGCATTGGCCAGCACGCCGCGGGGATCGTGCATAAAGGCATCAATGCCAGTGACGCTGGTGGTCAGGATTCTGGAGGACATAATACTTCTCTACTGGATTACTGCGGACGTGATATGGGCTTATGGTAGCACAGAGAGGAGGGGGGTAGGCAGGGGTCTGATAGCCACTTCCTGCCCCCCTGAAAAATCAGGAAATAATGTTCAGCGTCACATCAATGTTGTTGCGGGTGGCGTTGGAGTACGGGCAGACAATGTGCGCCGCATCGACCAGTTTTTTCGCCTCGGCGGCGTCCATCCCCGGCAGGTGAATATTCAGTTTCGCTTCAATACCAAACCCGGTTGGCAGTGGGCCGATACCCACTTCCCCTTCGATAAAAGCGTCCTTCGGCATGGTGATTTTGTCGCGGTTAGCCACAAACTTCATCGCTCCGAGGAAACAGGCCGAATAGCCCGCGGCAAACAACTGTTCCGGGTTGGTCACTTCACCGCCCGCGCCGCCCATCTCTTTGGGAACGCCCAGTTTGACATCCAGCACTCCGTCAGACGAAGTGGCGCGGCCATCACGGCCTCCGGTGGCTTTGGCTCTGGCGGTATAGACAACTTTCTCTAAAGACATGTTGGGATCCTTATCTCTGGGTTGTGTGCAAGCTATGGACAGGTATAACGCAAGGCAACCTGAACCGCCATCTTTCGGTAGTGCTGACGTTGGGCCTGCTCGTCAGCCCCGTCTTCAAACAGCAGGGTAAAGGTGTAGCTGTTAGCCACATAATGAAAGCTGAAGCTGCTGATCAGGCGGTGCAGATCGCGGGCGTTTACCGTCAGGTTAAACAGCTGCTTCGCTTTGCCACGCTCAAGGATGGTTTCCAGCAGATCCAGCGCACTGCGGTTCACCTGGCGCAGCAGCGCCGACTGCTGCATGTACCGCCCGCGCTGCATGTTCTCCATGCAGATAATGCGGATGTAGTCCGGGTGGTCAGCATGATAATCAAAGGTGGTTTCGACCAGTTGCACCAGCGCCTCGACCGGCGGCAGGGCATCCAGACTGAGCTGCTTTTCACTGGCGCGGATCTGGGTATAGACATACTCCAGCACCAGCAGATACAGGTTTTCTTTGGTTTTGAAGTGATACACCACCATGCGTTTAGTGGTGCCTGCTTTCTCGGCAATTTGCTCCATGCGCGCGCCGTTCAGTCCGTACTCGGCAAACAGCGAGAGGGCGCTGAGAAAAATTTTGTCTTTCAGGCGGGATCCGTCGCTGTTTTCTGCGTGTTCGCTGTCAGGGTGAGACACATCCGTTCCTTACTTAGCCACATGAGAACACAGGATTATCGCCACGGCAGCGGGAGAACACAACTCTCAGACCCGGGGGCGCTTGCGATAGAGCCACAGCCCGGGGATCGACAGCCCAATCGAGAGCGCGCCGACAATCGACGAAGCTTTCAGGAAGTTGGTAAGCAGCATGATCATCTGCGCTTCGCTGTAGCCAAAATGGCTAATTTTCACCGCTGAAATCATGGCGGTATAGGCCGAAATGCCCGGAAACATCGGGATGACCGCCGCGACGGTAAAGACTTTCGGGTGGGCCAGATACCAGCGCGACCACTGGATCCCAATGCTGCCAACCAGCATCGAGGCCATAAAGGTTGACCATTCGATATTCAGCCCGGCGGTCATCATCGCCATCCGCGAGCCATGCCCTATCGCCCCCAGCAGCGCACACCACGGCAGGGCGCGGCGGGGAACGTTAAACACCATGGCAAAACCCACCGCCGGAATAGCCGACAGCAGCATGTCCTGGGCCAGTGCCCCTATAAATTCGATTACGCCCATCCGCGAAGATCCCACAACGTCATGGCCATCACCACCCCGATACAGGTGGCCAGGGTCAGCAAACTGGCGATCGCCCAGCGCGCCAGGCCGGTATTAATATGCCCTTTAAACATGTCGGCTACGGCATTAATCAGTGGAAATCCCGGCACCAACAACAACACGCTGGCGGCCATGGCGATGGTGGGCGTGGTGGCGAATGCCGGGATCCGCAGCAGTAAACCAGACACCGTGGTGGCGACAAAGGCGGTAATGCAGAAGTTAATTTGCGGGTGCAGATGCCGGTGGGTCAGCACCTGACGCACGTACATGGCGAGGGTGCTGGCAATTAACGTGATAAAGGCACCGTCCCAGCCGCCATTATTGAGCTTGCAGAAGCAGGCGCAGGAGAGGCCGACCATCATCACCACCAGCCAGCGCGGATAGCGCAGCGGCTTGATTTGGCTGAAGCGTTTTTCGATCCCCTGCGCATCCAGCAGCTTATGTTCCGCCATGATGACGATGTGCTGCACCTCGGTGACAACGTGCATGTTGATCCCGCGATCCTGGTTTTTGCGCGTGGAGGTCAGGCATTGGCCTGCTTTCAGGGTGGTCAGCACAATGGCATTCGACGAGATGGAACTCTCCACACTGTCCATCCCCAGCGCCAGCCCCAGGCGTGTGGACAATTCCTCGACCAGCGCGCTCTCTGCGCCATGCTGCAATAAAAAAAGGCCGCACTGAATACACAGTCGCGTGGCGGTGCGTTGTGATGACTGATCTGCCTGCATCTGTTGCCCTGAGGAGAGAGTGACGGTTGGATGGTCAGAAGGGTTACTTGTAGCACACAACCCGGTGAGGCTTACTCTGGGTTAGATCAAGGTTTAAGCCGATTAGCGACCTAAGGTTTTCGGAAATGCAGGGTGACTGATTATTATTTTCTATGGGTTTAATATATCTATATTTATAATTTTTATATTTAGAATAACTAATATCCTGTTTAGGATAATATTATGACCAGAGGCTTAACATTTCGTGCGGATTCTGCGACATTAATGCCGATTTTGGCGGTGTATAAATTTGTGATGCGGATTCTTTTCGCATTCTCATTTCGCTCAGCTAATGAAAAAGGAAAAACATTACATTTTTACGTCGCCCTGTAAAAGAAACGGGTATTTCAACTGGATGAAAGACGTGAAATGACTTTATGAATGGATTCGGAGCGCCAATGTCATCTATAAATTGTAAAAGCGCAATAATCATCAGTAAATCACCCATAATGCAAACCGGTCTCGGCAGCATTATGTCTCGTTATTTTCCAGACTGCGAACACGCGTTTAGCCGGTCTCAGGAGGAGCTGACGCTTCTTCAGTTACGCCGTGCCTTTGTTGTCATTGCGGATCTGTCTGGCGACCCGCGCAATGCGCGCAGCCTCTGTGAACAGTTTTACAAGCTACAAAACCAGTATCGGGATATTCACTGGATTTATCTGGTTCCGCGCGCCATTTATCCCTTCGCTGTCGAGCTCTTAATGCGGCCAGAAAGTACCTTACTTTCCGATATGGAGTCCATTGACGTTGTGGTTAATGCGATTCGTTCCGGGAGTGAACGCGCTGAACGAATTAGTCAGACGTTGTTAAAACCCGCGGCGGAAGAGTTTCATGATGCTCAGGATGACGTCATGTTGACCTTTTCAGAGCGCAAAGTACTGCGCCTGCTCGGCAAAGGATGGGGAATTAATCAGATCGCTACATTACTGAAGAAAAGTAATAAAACGGTAAGCGCGCAAAAGAATAGCGCCATGAGGCGACTCTCTTTAACCAGTAATGCCGAAATGTACGCGTGGATTAACAGCACCAAGGGAATGAAAGAGCTGAATTTATTCTCAGCCTATGGAGAGCAAGACGAATGGAAAAGAGTGCCGCGAAAAGACATATCGCTATCGTCGAAAAGTGCATGATGAGTGCTATGGGGCTGAAACACCTTTTTGCCAGCCCATCACTGAATGCTTACGAAGTACACCTTTTTAATAACATCGCCAGTTTTCAATCCACCCTTAATTCTGTTCCGTATTCAACGTTGATTTATTCCCTCTCCGATGAGCGTGAAGAGCGACGAAATTGTCTGCTGTGCATCAAGGAGTTGACTGCTACCCACGGCATGATTCAGCGCATTGTCCTGGCGTCAGACGAAAAAGAAGCAAGCCTGATAAACCAGCTTTCGCCGTCACGTTTGCACGGTATTCTTCTGAAATCTCATTCGCTGGCCACGTTGCAGGAGCAGCTCAGCAAAATGTTGAGCGAGACCCGGCGGGCGAATGACAGCAAGTTGCATCACTGGAATATTCATCGGGGACGGTTGCTAAGCCCATCCGAGCGCGCCATTTTGCAGTATATGTCGTGTGGCTATTCCCTCGCGCAAATTGCCACCCAGCTGGAGCGCAATATCAAAACCATTCGGGCGCATAAATTTAATGCCATGATGAAGCTCGGTGTGCACTCCGATGTGGGGTTACTGGATGCGGCAGATATTTTGACGCTGTTTCCCATACCCGACCACCGCGCGCTGCACTTCCTCTCTCCGCTCCATTCCTGACGCGTAATAACCTGTCTGCGCCAGAGTCACATCTGGCGCAGGGGTTACAGGCAAACGTCCACCCAGGTGGCTTTGGTTAGCTCGGCCATGCGTTCCGGTGAAATGCGCACCGCGCTATGAATGGCACCAGCAGCAGGCAGGACTTCTGCATATTGCCTGAGCGAAATATCGCAGTAGACCGCCAGCGGGTTTTCCAGCCCGAAAGGGCATACGCCACCGACGGGGTGCCCGGTTACCGTCACCACCTCATCGCTGCTCAGCATCCGGGCTTTTGCGCCAAAGGTCTGCTTCAGCTTTTTATTATCCAGGCGCGCATCACCTTTGGCGACGACCAGGATCACCTCATCTTTAATTTTCAGGGACAGCGTTTTCGCTATTTGCCCTGGCGCGACATTGTGCGCCTCGGCAGCCAGCGCAACGGTAGCGGTACTTTGACCCAGCTCGATAACTTCTACGTCGGGAGCATGGTCAGCAAAAAACTGACGCACAGACTGCAAACTCATTGTTTCCTCCAGAAAAATACGCTGTGTAATCTGTCATAAGAAATTATGCTCTGTAAATATTCCCTAAGTAACAAAACTCCAACATCAGCGATTTCTGGATCCTCTTCACAATCACGGAAACCGGTTACAGTAACCGGTTGCAGACCGGGAAGCGGAGATTAATACTGATTACGTCATTTCCCCTGTATCCAATAAATAATAAGAGTCGATTATGAAACCTATCCGTTTGAGCAGTACCGCTGGTAAGCGAACCAGCAAGGTGGTGAAAGTGGTATATGGAACACCGAGCGGCGTAACTGCGCCCGAAACGATCGTCTGACAGGAGAGCCGTTATGTCTGCCAACCATGCTGCGTTTAACCTGATATTCCGCTTTGTTGAAAACTATGTCAGCCCCATTGCCGGACGCATCTCTTCCCAGCGTCACGTAATGGCGATCCGCGACGGCTTTATCTCCGCCATGCCGTTTATGATTGTCGGCTCGTTCTTATTAGTGTTTGCCTATCCGCCGTTTTCACCGGATACCACCTGGGGCTTTGCCCGCGCCTGGCTGGATATGGCGAAACAGTTTGAAGGCCAGATCCTGACCCCGTTCGATATGACGATGGGGGTGATGTCTCTCTATATTTGCGCGGCTATCGCCTACAACCTCGGCAAGCACTACGTGAAGTCGCACCAGCTCGATCCTTTCATGTGCGCCATGCTGTCGCTGATGGCCTTCCTGCTGATTGCGGCGCCAAAAACCAAAGGTGCGCTGCCGGTGGATAGCCTCGGTGGGACGGGGATTTTTACCGCCATTCTGGTGGCGATCTACTGCGTGGAGATGATGCGTTTCCTGAAAGCGCACAACATCGGTATCCGCCTGCCCGATCAGGTGCCGCCGATGATCAAAAACTCCTTTGATCTGCTGATCCCGGTGCTGGTGGTGGTGTTAACCCTCTATCCGCTGAGCCTGTTCATCCAGTCAGAGTTTGGCATGCTGATCCCGCAGGCAATTATGGCCATCTTTAAACCGCTGGTGTCTGCTGCTGATTCGCTGCCGGCGATCCTGCTTGCGGTGCTGATCGGTCATCTGCTGTGGTTTGCGGGGATCCACGGGGCGGCGATTGTCTCCGGGATGCTGCAGATGTTCTGGCTGACTAACCTGGGGATGAACCAGACCGCGCTGGCGCAGAGCGCGCCGCTGCCGCACATCTTTATGGAGGCGTTCTGGACCTTCTTCATTGTGATTGGGGGTTCCGGGGCGACGATGGGGCTGGTGTTCTGCTACCTGCGCAGCCGCTCGGCGCACCTGCGGTCGATTGGCCGTTTGAGCGTGGTGCCCAGTATTTTCAACATTAACGAGCCGGTGATCTTTGGTACGCCGATCGTCATGAACCCGGTATTCTTCATTCCATTCCTGCTGGCACCGATGGTGAATGCGGTGCTGGCGTGGGCGGCGATGAAGCTGGATCTGATTGGCCGCGTGATTTCCGTAGTGCCGTGGACGGCGCCTGCGCCTGTGGGTGCCGCATGGGCGCTGGGCTGGGACTTCCGTGCGGCGGTACTGGTGCTGCTGTTAGCCCTCGTCTCTGCCATCATCTACTACCCGTTCTTTAAAGTGTACGAGAAGCAGTTGCTGGCGCAGGAAGCCGAAGAGGCCCAACGTGCCGACGAAGAAAGTCAGCAGGTGGCATAGGTAAAAGCAAAACGGCGACCAGAGGTCGCCGTTTTGAGTGTTTGTTGGGAGAGGGTGAGGGCATCAGGCCCCACTCGTTTATTTAAGCGTGCAGTCCCCGCATTGCTGAACATCCGGCAGGCGATAACGCTGGCAGCAGGTACGACGCACCAGCAGCCCGTCGCGCGGCACCACGGTGCGGTAAAGCGGGTTATCACGTCCATCCGACAGCTGGCGGGCAAAGAAAATGGCCTGACGCAATGTGTCCACCTTCTCATCACCCAGCAGGGTTTTCATTTCAGTCAGATACCAGTGAATTAAATATCCGGTATTGCTCCAGATAAGTTTGCCGTTGATCTCACCTGTCTCTTCCAGCGCCTCAACCACCGGGATCAGCGCCCGGGTAATCAGCACTTCCATTCGTTGCTGTGCAGAAAGCGAAGTGGTCTGGCTGTCTTCCTGGACGTCGATCCAGAAGCAGGCGGCACGCCCGGTTTCATGAAACTCAACGTGGAAGTGTTCAGGGGAGAGATCCAGCGCCACGTCCTGGGTAAGCAGAGCCAGCATCATCGGCGGTACCATTAGCCCGATATACCATTGCGCCCAAAGTGACAGCAGCGGCTTGTTCTCGCGCGCTAGAGTAGGTTGGTTGCGGTAGATATGATCGGAGTAGGTGGCCAGCAATGACTGCAGCTCGGCAGGGCGTTGCCACTGTGCCAGCGTCAGGGCATGGTGCGGAGGCGTTTCATCCAGCTTGATGACATCCAGCATATGCGCACGCGTCTCGGCAATGGCGTCACGCACCGCATCCGCAAGCCCTGAAGGCCCGGCCGGAAGGCGGGTTTGCCAGATGACATTCTCAATGACGTGTGCAGAGCGTATGGCCATAATTGGGCTGGATAAAAATCTAAATGATAATGATTGCCAATCCTAACTATAGATAAAACCGGGCGCAAGATGTTTTACACAATTAAGTCTCACATAAGCCCACGCTGACAAATGAGAAATTATGTCATATGATATTGGTTATCATTATCGGGTTGGGGGACAGATCATGTTGAGCAGAGCGTTAGGGAGTGGATGGGGAGTGATATTGCCGGGGGCGATGATTGCCGGGCTGGCATTTACCGATCTGTCGCTGGCGGTCTGGAAACTGATTATCGTGTCGGGATTACTCATGTCATCCGCCATGATCTGGCATAAACAACTGCGGCACTTTGTGCTGCTGCCATCATGTGTTGCGCTTATTGCGGGAATGTGGGTTCTGGTGATGAATCTGAACTGAAAGGGTAACAAGAGAGAAAATCAGGAGAGATAAGATAATTGGTGCGAGGGGGGGGACTCGAACCCCCACATCCTAAGGACACTAACACCTGAAGCTAGCGCGTCTACCAATTCCGCCACCTTCGCACAGTCATCTTATTGTATTGATATCGCCTCGTTGGTGCGAGGGGGGGGACTCGAACCCCCACATCCTAAGGACACTAACACCTGAAGCTAGCGCGTCTACCAATTCCGCCACCTTCGCCCAGTGCGAGCAATATCAATCATGGTTATTGGTGCGAGGGGGGGGACTCGAACCCCCACATCCTAAGGACACTAACACCTGAAGCTAGCGCGTCTACCAATTCCGCCACCTTCGCATACCATCGATACAAAAAAAGTATCGTAACCACGGAGGCGCATTCTAGATGTTTTCAGCTATTCGTCAATAGATAATTGTGCCGGATGTTTTGATCGTTGCAAAAATGGCCTGATCGCGCAGATTAGGCCGGAGGGAGACGTTACTTCTTCGCCTGACGGGTCATGATCGCACGGTAGATCTTAAAGCGGCCCGTTTGCGCCAGCACTTCGTGGAAGCCGAAGACTTCGTCCAGCACTTTTGGATACGGCAGGAAGGCGTTAGCCACGATACGCAGTTCACCACCGCTATTCAGATGGCGTACCGCAGTGCGGATCAGCGTCTGCGCGGCCTCGAGGGTGGTTTCTACCCCATCATGGAACGGCGGGTTGGAGATAATCATATCGAAACGACCGGTCACGTCGGAGAGCACGTTGGAGGCAAAGACCTCGCCCTCAATGCCGTTGGCGGCCAGGGTCGCACGGCTGGCTTCAATGGCGGATGCGCCGACATCGGTGAGGGTCAAACGCACCTTCGGTGAGTGGCTGGCGAGTACGGCGGAGAGCACGCCTGCGCCACAGCCGACATCCAGCACTTTGCCTTTGGTGTGCGGCGTAAAGGTGGAGAGCAGCAACTGGCTGCCAACGTCCAGACCATCACGGCTGAATACGCCCGGCAGCGTTTTGATGGTCAGGCCATCCAGGTGATATTCGCCCCAGTATTTTTCCGCGTCGAAGGTTGGTTTTTTGTCCAGACGGCCATGGTACAGGCCGCAGCGGCGAGCGCTGTCAACTTTGTTCAGTGTGGTGTAATCCGCCAGCATCTGCTCGGCGCTACGCACGCCGCTGCGGTTTTCACCGACCACGAAAATATCGCAGCCCACCGGCAGCAGGGAGAGCAGGTTCATCAGCTGGAACTGGGCTTCAGGTTTGTTCTTCGGCCAGTAGTAGATCAGCGTATCGCAATCCGCGATGTCGCTCTGCTCAGCCACCAGGCTAAAGCGAACGCGCTCGCCCATCTGGCGGCTCAGTACCTGCCAGTGGTGATACTGCTGGGTGTGCGCGCGGCTCGCAGCGCACTCGAAACGGGCAGGCAGGTCATCCTGCATATCTCCGGCAAACAGAATACGGCTTTGTTCGAAATCATCACTGTGGCGCAGCAAGACTTCACTTGCCGGGGTAAATGCAGACATGAATAGTTCCTCAATAAACTCAGGCGGGGATTATAGTAGGTAGATGGCGCAGATTCGACACATTTGGTATATTTGCGCGCCTGACAGACAGGAGTTTTCGCAATGGCATCCCGACGAGACAGGCAATTACAGCAACTGGGTATCACCCAGTGGGCGCTGCGCCGCCCGGCGGCCTTGCAGGGCGAAATCGCCATCTCGCTTCCGGCGCACATTCGTCTGGTGATGGTGGCGCAGAGCCTGCCCGCGCTGAACGAGCCGCTGATTGCCGACGTGCTGCGCGCCCTGAAGCTGGGTGCCGACCAGGTGCTCCAGCTCACGCCCGATCGCGTGGCCATGCTACCGCCAGACGGTCGCTGTAACAGCTGGCAGCTTGGCGTGATGGAAGAAATAGCGCTGGAGGGCGGCAACCTGGCCACCCCGGCATTGGACGAACTTAACGCGAACCCGGCGGCACGTCGCGCGCTGTGGCAACAAATCTGCGAACATGAACACAATTTCTTCCCTCACGACGACTGATTTAGCGCAGGCTTTTGAGATCGAAAAACGCGCCCACGCCTTTCCGTGGAGTGAAAAAACGTTTGCCAGCAACCAGGGCGAGCGTTACCTCAACTATCGACTGGATGTCGATAATACCCTGGCGGCTTTCGCCATTACGCAGGTCGTTCTGGATGAGGCGACGCTGTTTAACATCGCCGTAGATCCTGCTTTCCAGCGCCGTGGGCTGGGCAGAGAACTGCTGGAACATTTAATTCGCGAGCTGGAAGCACGAGACGTGTTCACGCTGTGGCTGGAAGTACGGGCCTCGAACGCCGCCGCCATCGCACTCTATGAAAGCCTGGGCTTCAACGAGGCGACGATCCGCCGTAACTATTACCCCACCGCAGAAGGACGTGAAGACGCCATCATCATGGCTCTGCCGCTTGGATAACTAAAAAGGTTGTAACGATGAACTGGGACTGGATTTTCTTTGATGCTGACGAAACGCTGTTTACCTTCGATGCGTTTGGTGGCTTACAGCGGATGTTTCTCGACTACAGCGTGACCTTTACCGCTGAAGATTTCCAGGATTACCAGACGGTGAATAAACCGCTGTGGGTCGATTACCAGAACGGGGCGATCACCGCGTTACAGCTGCAGCATCAACGTTTTCAGGGGTGGTCTGAGCGCCTGAACGTCCCGGCGGGCGATCTGAATTATGCGTTCCTGAACGCGATGGCAGAGATCTGCGCCCCCCTGCCGGGCGCCGCGTCGCTGCTCGCCTCCCTGAAAGGAAAAGCGAAGCTCGGGATCATCACCAACGGCTTTACCGCGTTACAGCAGGTCCGCCTTGAGCGCACCGGTTTTCGTGACTACTTTGATTTATTAGTGATCTCCGAACAGGTGGGTGTGGCCAAACCGGCAGCTAAAATCTTCGATTATGCGCTGGACCAGGCCGGAAACCCTGATCGGTCAAAGGTGCTGATGGTGGGGGATACGGCCGAGTCCGATATCCTCGGCGGGATGAACGCCGGGCTGTCCACCTGTTGGCTGAATGCGCACAATCGCCCCCTGCCGGAAGGAATCAACCCGACCTGGACCGTGGCCTCCCTGAGCGAACTGGAGCAACTCCTGTGTAAACATTGATTGCCTGCCCCCCATTGATGGGTAAAATAGCCGCATTTTCGTATTCATGATGCGTGGCCTGCTGCCGCGCTTTTTATAGAAGATTCTATTATGACGTTGTCTCCTTATCTGCAAGAGGTGGCGAAGCGCCGTACTTTTGCCATTATCTCTCACCCGGATGCCGGTAAAACCACCATCACCGAAAAGGTGTTGCTGTTCGGACAGGCGATCCAGACCGCTGGTACGGTAAAAGGCCGTGGCTCCAGCCAGCATGCAAAATCTGACTGGATGGAGATGGAAAAGCAGCGTGGTATCTCGATCACCACCTCCGTAATGCAGTTCCCGTATCACGACTGCCTGGTGAACCTGCTTGATACCCCAGGGCACGAAGACTTCTCCGAAGATACCTACCGTACCCTGACGGCGGTGGACTGCTGTCTGATGGTGATCGATGCCGCAAAAGGTGTAGAAGACCGTACCCGTAAGCTGATGGAAGTTACCCGTCTGCGCGATACGCCGATCCTCACCTTTATGAACAAACTCGACCGTGACATCCGCGATCCGATGGAAGTGATGGACGAAGTGGAACGCGAGCTGAAGATCGCCTGTGCGCCAATCACCTGGCCTATTGGCTGCGGCAAGCTGTTTAAAGGGGTTTACCACCTCTATAAAGACGAAACTTACCTGTATCAGACCGGTAAAGGTCACACCATCCAGGAAGTGCGCGTCGTTAAAGGGCTGGATAACCCTGAGCTGAACGCGGCAGTGGGCGATGAGCTGGCAGAGCAGCTGCGTGACGAGCTGGAGCTGGTCAAAGGTGCTTCCCACGAGTTCGACCAGGAGCTGTTCCTGAGCGGTGAAATCACCCCGGTCTTCTTCGGTACCGCGTTGGGTAACTTCGGCGTTGACCATATGCTGGACGGCCTGGTGGAGTGGGCGCCGCAGCCAATGCCGCGCAACACCGACACCCGTGAAGTGGTTGCCAGCGAAGAGAAGTTCACCGGTTTCGTGTTTAAAATTCAGGCCAACATGGACCCGAAACACCGCGACCGCGTGGCCTTTATGCGTGTGGTGTCCGGTAAATATGAAAAGGGCATGAAGCTGCGTCAGGTGCGTACCGGTAAAGACGTGGTGATCTCCGATGCACTGACCTTTATGGCCGGCGACCGTTCCCACGTGGAAGAGGCGTATCCGGGCGACATCATCGGTCTGCATAACCACGGCACCATCCAGATCGGTGACACCTTTACCCAGGGCGAGATGATGAAGTTCACCGGTATTCCGAACTTCGCGCCGGAACTGTTCCGTCGTATCCGCCTGCGGGATCCGCTGAAACAGAAACAGCTGCTGAAAGGGCTGGTTCAGCTATCGGAAGAGGGTGCGGTGCAGGTGTTCCGTCCTATTTCCAATAACGATCTGATTGTCGGCGCCGTCGGTGTGCTGCAGTTCGACGTGGTTGTTGCCCGCCTGAAGAGCGAATACAACGTTGAAGCGATTTACGAATCGGTCAACGTGGCGACGGCGCGCTGGGTTGAGTGTTCTGACGTGAAGAAATTCGAAGAATTTAAGCGTAAGAACGAAGTCCAGCTGGCGCTGGATGGCGGTGATAACCTCACGTATATCGCCCCAACCATGGTTAACCTGAACCTGGCGCACGATCGTTACCCGGATATTCAGTTCCGTAAAACCCGCGAGCACTAATCCCTTCTCAGAGCACGGCAGCCGCCGTGCTCTGCTTAAATCCCTGCCTTATTAATCCCTTGCGGAATGTTCTTAATTCATCATCTTTTGTTACTTATTGCTCATTTATTAGCCAATTCTGAAAGCAGCGCTGCGAGAGTGATCTATATTTAACTCAGTGTTTAACACCGGGCGCAGATGAAAGCTCCACTCAATGCGTGTTGATAAGGTTCTCATCTCGCCCGAGTGTTGATTAGTAGGATGAAAGACTACTTACACATGATGATTTACGCTCGAATTCGGAGCAAACCACAGGAATACATCGATGAATACTAAAAAACTGAAGATTTCGAAAACTCTGCTGGCGGTAATGATGGGTAGCGCTCTGGTATGCGGTTCTGCAATGGCAGAAACCACCGCTACTGATAAAGCGCAATCCACAGCAAACACCGCTGGGGAAAAAATCGATAACTCTATGAATAAAGTCGGTAACTTCATGGATGACAGCTCTATCACAGCGAAAGTAAAAGCGGCGCTGGTGGATGCTGATGATATTAAGAGCACCGACATCTCCGTAGAAACCGAGAAAAATGTGGTCACGCTGAGTGGCTTTGTCGAAAGTCAGGCGCAGGCTGAAAAAGCGGTTGCCGTGGCGAAGAAGGTAGAGGGTGTGACCTCTGTCAGCGACAAACTGCATGTGCGTGACGGTAAAGAGCAGTCTGCCAAAGGCTATGCCGGCGATACTGCAACTACCAGCGAAATCAAAGCTAAACTGTTAGCTGATGACATCGTGCCATCACGTAAAGTGAAAGTTGAAACCACCGACGGTGTTGTTCAGCTGAGCGGTACTGTGGATTCAAAAGCACAGAGCGATCGTGCCGAGAGCATCGCAAAAGCCATTGATGGCGTGAAAAGCGTTAAAAACGACCTGAAAGTTAAATAAAACACCACAATCGTCCTTCTGGCTGAGGCCAGAAGGCGAGATAAGAATTAAACCTTAGTATCGCCGTGAGCAACCTGAGCGCTCACCATGCGGTCGACATTAACTATGGTAAAGGAGAGTCTTATGTTTCGTTGGGGCATCATTTTTCTGGTTATCGCGTTAATTGCCGCCGCTCTGGGTTTTGGTGGTCTGGCGGGTACCGCGGCGGGTGCGGCGAAAATTGTCTTCGTCGTCGGTATTATCCTGTTCCTGGTTAGCCTGTTCACCGGACGCCGTCGTCCATAGCTCAGGTTATGGGTTAGTTGACGAAAAAGGCTCATGCTCTGCATGAGCCTTTTTTATGGCTGGCGTTTGTCGGCATCCGATTTGAGTAATACGCCGGGTGTACGCTACTGTGTAATAACAAAACAAATAAAAAACAGGACAGCAGAGGTGGGACAGCGAATTCCGGTTACGCTCGGCAACATTGCGCCGCTGGCGCTGAAACCCTTTCGACCAGGCCAGATGGCCCTGGTGTGTGAGGGCGGCGGACAGCGAGGGATCTTCACGGCTGGCGTGCTGGACGAATTTATGCGCGCGCAGTTTAACCCGTTTGATCTCTACCTTGGCACCTCCGCCGGGGCGCAAAATCTCTCGGCCTACGTCTGTCATCAGCCGGGCTATGCCCGGAAAGTGATCATGCGTTACACCACCTCCCGCGAATTTTTCGATCCGCTGCGCTTTGTACGCGGCGGGAATCTTATCGACCTCGACTGGCTTCTGGAGGCCACGGCCAGCCAAATGCCGCTGGCAATGGATACCGCTTCGCGCCTGTTCGATACCGGAAAAGCCTTCTGGATGTGTGCCTGTCGCGGCGATGACTACTCAGCCAGCTACTTCTCCCCGCAAAAAGAGAACTGGCTGGATATTCTTCGCGCCTCCAGTGCCATCCCTGGTTTCTACCGCACCGGCGCAGCGCTGGACGGCATTGCCTATCTGGACGGTGGGGTTAGCGACGCGATCCCGGTGCAGGAGGCGGCCCGACGCGGTGCCCAGACCATCGTGGTGATCCGCACCGTGCCGTCGCAGATGTACTACACGCCGCAGTGGTTTAAGCGGATGGAACGTTGGCTGGGCACCAGCAGCCTGCAACCGATGCTGAATCTGGTTTCACATCATGAGGCCAGCTATCACACCATCCAGCGTTTTATCGAGAAGCCGCCGGGTAAGCTGCGCATCTTTGAAATCTATCCCCCGCGTCCGCTTAACAGCATGGCGCTGGGCAGTCGCGTGCCCGCTCTGCGGGACGACTACAAAACCGGGCGCCTGTGCGGGCGTTATTTCCTGGCCACGGTGGGCAAGCTGTTAGCTGAACGTCCACCGCTGCGCCGCCATCAACATATTATTGCCCCTGCTCCGGTGGTGGTTCCCCCGGCAAGCGTGGCCAACGATGCTGTCACCACGCCGCTGGTGATGGCTCCTGAGGCCAATGACACCCTGTTTGATAACGAGGATCTGGCGTGACTTACCGCTTTATCGATACCCATTGCCACTTTGATTTCCCGCCTTTTACTGACGATGAGCCAGCCAGCATCCAGCGTGCCGCCGATGCGGGAGTGATGGCGATTGTGGTGCCATCGATTGATGTGGCGAGCATCGATCGCGTCCTGCGCCTCGGGGCGCGCTATCCGACGCTGTATATGGCGCTGGGCCTGCATCCGATTGTGATCGAATCCCACCAGGATGCACATCTGGATCAACTGGAAGCGGCGCTGGCGGCGCGCCCGGAAAGACTGGTGGCGGTAGGGGAGATCGGCCTCGATCTCTATCGGGAGGATCCGCACTTTGATCGTCAGGAGGCGATCCTCGACGCACAGCTGAAGCTGGCGAAACGCTACGATTTACCGGTGATCCTCCACTCCCGGCGTACCCACGACAAACTGGCGATGCACCTTAAACGGCAGGATCTGCCGCGTACCGGCGTGGTCCATGGTTTTGCTGGCAGCCTGCAGCAGGCGCAGCGCTTTGTCGAGATGGGCTATAAAATTGGCGTCGGCGGCACGATCACCTATCCACGGGCCAGTAAAACGCGCGATGTGATGGCGCAATTACCGCTCTCCGCTCTGCTGCTGGAAACCGATGCCCCCGACATGCCGCTCAACGGTTTTCAGGGCCAGCCGAACCGCCCGGAGCAGGCGGCGCGGGTGTTTTCGACTCTGTGTGAACTGCGTGACGAGCCTGCGGATGAGATCGCCGCGGCATTGCTGAACAACACCCGCACGCTGTTCGACCTGCCGCTATAAATAGAGCGCCGGGCGGATCACCCTGATCCGCTCATGCTCCAGCATCCCGGCCAGTGGTTCGACATCCTCTGCCGTGGCGCTACGCCAGTGTCGGGCTTCGCCATAGACGCCGTGCGCATGGAAGGCGTTGATCCTGACGGGCACATCCCCTAACTGGCGAATAAACGCGACCAGCTCCCGGCGGTGCGTCAGGTAATCGCAGCGATCCGGGATCACCAGCAGACGCAGCTCGCTCAGCCGGTGGTGCGCGGCCAGCCACTGGATGCTGCGCTTGATAAGCACGTTGTCGCGCCCGGTCAGATAGCAATGGTGCGCCGCGTTCCAGGCTTTAAGATCCAGCATCGCACCGTCAAACACCGGGAGCAGTTTTTGCCAGCCGGTTTCACTTAACAGACCGTTACTGTCCACCAGACAGGTCAAATGTTGCAGCTGTGGATCGGCCTTCAGGGCTGAGAACAGCGCTACCAGAAACGGCAGCTGTGTAGTGGCTTCTCCGCCGCTGACGGTGATGCCGGAGATAAAGGGTGACACGTTGCGGATCTGCGCCACCACCTCCTCCACGCTTAAACGCAGCGCCATGGGCGTCGCCTGCTGCGGGCACATCTGCAGACAGGTGTCGCACTGCTGACAGCGGGCATCATCCCACCAGACCCGTCCAGCCTGAATGTTCAGCGCGTCATGCGGGCAGTGCGGCACGCACGACGCGCAGTCGTTGCAGCGGCCTATCGTCCACGGGTTGTGGCAGGTTTTGCAGCGCAGGTTGCACCCTTGCAGAAACAGGGCCAGGCGGCTGCCAGGCCCGTCAACGCAGGAGAACGGGATAACCTTACTGACTAAAGCGCATCTGTTGTTCATGGCTTATCACGCGCGGCTGGCGCTCCAGAATACGGGTGTTACGGGCGGCCTCTTCACCCAGCCAGGTGGTGTTGGTACGCGAGCCTTCGGCGCGGTATTTCTCCAGATCGGAAAGCCGCACCATATAGCCAGTGACGCGCACCAGATCGTTACCCGAAATATTGGCGCTGAACTCGCGCATCCCGGCGCGGAAGGCACCCAGACAAAGTTCCACCACCGCCTGCGGATTGCGTTTGATGGTTTCGTCCAGAGTCAGGATATCGCTGATCCCGGCGTGATAGTGCTGATGATGCGGCGCAACCGCCAGCAGATGGCTGATCGGATCGGGCTCTTCACCATAAGGCAGACGCGCGCCCGGCGTGGTGCCAACGTCAGAGCTGATCCCCGACTGGGCATGCAGCAGGGCGCGTTGCTTCCAGCCGTACCTGACCGGGGTATTTTCCACAAAGGTCGCTAACTGTTCGCTGATGCGATACCCCAGGGCGTTGGCCTGCTGATCTTTACCGTAGCGCCCCGTAATTCCGGCTTTCTCGCACAGCACATTCACCGCTTCGGCCAGGCCATACATGCCGAACATCGGCACAAAACGGTCGGGATCGATCAGCCCTTCTTTTACCAGGAAGCTATTCTCAAAGAAGCCGGATTGTTGATAGAGAAAGTCGCAGCGCGCATTGATGATGGCGATCTGCTGCTGGCAATAGTAAGGCAGCGTGCGGGTAAAGAACGCCTCAGGCGTTTCGCTCTGTTCCGCGATGGCTTTCAGGTTGAGACGCACCAGGGTACTGCCGCCGCCCGCCAGCGGCAGGGAGTTGTAACAGCTGACGACGCCAAAGCCTTTTTTTGTGAAAATTTTATCATTCACCGGCCCGTTGGCGATGTGCGGTTTGCTGCATTCGCAGATGTTGCTGGCCACCTCCAGCAGCAGATCATCCGGGGTGATCTCAGGATCATAAATAAAGGTCAGATTCGGTGAAACCTGCTTAAGATCTGCATCTGCGCGTAAAATGGCGCGCGTCACAGGGCCGTCTGCCGGGCCGATATTGACGTGGGTGAAGGCATCCGGCAGGGTGCGGTCGAGATAGCGCCAGAAACGTTTTATTCGAATATCGATTTCATGTTGTGTTAGAATTCTAACATGCGGCTGCAGCAGCGTATCGAGATGGCCGAGGTACACCGGCATGCCGGTAACGGACGGAACATGGTGGTAAAGGATGGTTAACAGCGACAGAGCATCGTCCAGATCCTTTGCGCCTTCCAGCTCCAGCCATTCCGAGCCCTGTTTCAGGAACATCGCATAGTCGGGTAACACATAGCGTGGCTTGTACGGCGCATGGCCCTCAAACATATCGCAGATAAACCCCGCCTCCAGCGCCTGGCGCGCTTCGGGGGCTAACGTCGGGTAGGGCAGGTTGTTTTCTGCCTCCAGCGCCAGAAAATGGCGTTTTTGTTCGGGGCTTAACACCGGGCTTGTCACAATTTGCTGGCAACGTTGTTGCAGGGCATCGGGGGTCATGTTCGCTTCCTTTTTCTTCTGCATGATGGGGAAGGATTGTAAAAAGAGTCCCGACCACTGCCTTTGATCCCGGGCGTGTACCTGACGCTTTAATCAGCAGTTGTAGCTAAATTATTTGAAGTTGATCTCATTACTGTTATGCAAATTTGTACGCATATTTCATTAACTGTGATGAATGTCGAAGTGAGAATGCGGGTGGATGTTAGAATACTCACAGACCCGCAAGGTAAAATTTTACGGCTATACGCCGGGAGAATGTTATGACCGATTTAACCGCAAGCAGCCTGCGCGCCCTGAAACTGATGGATCTGACCACCCTGAATGACGACGACACCAACGAGAAAGTGATCGCTCTGTGTCATCAGGCAAAAACGGCCGTGGGCAATACCGCTGCTGTCTGTATCTACCCGCGTTTCATTCCGATCGCACGCAAGACCCTGAAAGAGCAGGGTACGCCGGACGTGCGCATCGCTACCGTTACCAACTTCCCGCACGGTAACGACGATATCGAGATCGCGCTGGCTGAGACCCGCGCCGCTATCGCTTACGGTGCTGACGAAGTTGACGTGGTCTTCCCGTACCGTGCGCTGATCGCCGGTAACGAGCAGGTTGGTTTCGATCTGGTTAAAGCCTGTAAAGAAGCTTGCGCTGCGGCAAACGTGCTGCTGAAAGTGATCATCGAAACCGGCGAACTGAAAGAAGAAGCGCTGATTCGTAAAGCGTCTGAAATCTCTATCAAAGCGGGTGCCGATTTCATCAAAACCTCTACCGGTAAAGTCCCTGTGAATGCCACCCCGGAAAGCGCACGCATCATGATGGAAGTGATCCGCGACATGGGCGTGGAAAAAAGCGTGGGCTTTAAACCGGCAGGCGGCGTGCGTACCGCGGAAGACGCGCAGCAGTTCCTGGCGATTGCCGACGAGCTGTTCGGTGCCGACTGGGCCGACGCCCGTCACTACCGCTTCGGTGCCTCCAGCCTGCTGGCCAGCCTGCTGAAAGCGCTGGGTCATGGCGACGGTAAGAGCGCAAGCAGCTATTAAGATTTGATTTGCCGGGTGGCGCTACGCTTACCCGGCCTACTTTCGGGAGGTTACCGTGTTTCTCGCACAAGAAATTATTCGTAAAAAACGTGATGGTCATGCTTTAAGCGACGAAGAGATCCGTTTCTTTATCAACGGCATTCGCGACAATACCATCTCTGAAGGGCAGATTGCCGCCCTGGCGATGACCATTTTCTTCCACGATATGGCGATGCCGGAGCGCGTGTCGCTGACCATGGCGATGCGGGATTCAGGAACCGTTCTGGACTGGAAGAGCCTTAACCTTAATGGCCCGATCGTGGATAAACACTCCACCGGCGGCGTGGGTGATGTGACCTCGCTGATGCTGGGGCCAATGGTCGCTGCCTGCGGCGGCTATATCCCAATGATCTCCGGGCGCGGCCTCGGCCATACTGGCGGCACGCTCGATAAACTGGAAGCCATCCCGGGCTTCGATATCTTCCCGGATGACAGTCGCTTCCGTGACATTATTAAAGACGTTGGTGTGGCGATTATCGGCCAGACCAGCTCCCTTGCCCCGGCGGATAAGCGTTTTTACGCCACGCGTGACATTACCGCGACCGTTGACTCCATCCCGCTGATCACCGCCTCGATCCTCGCCAAAAAACTGGCTGAAGGGCTGGATGCACTGGTGATGGACGTGAAAGTGGGCAGCGGCGCCTTTATGCCGACCTATGAACTCTCCGCTGCGCTGGCCGAAGCGATCGTTGGCGTCTCCAACGGTGCAGGCGTGCGTACCACCGCGCTGCTCACTGACATGAACCAGGTGCTGGCCTCCAGCGCCGGTAATGCGGTCGAAGTGCGCGAAGCAGTTCAGTTCCTGACTGGCGAATACCGCAACCCGCGTCTGTTCGACGTGACCATGGCGCTGTGCGTCGAGATGCTGATCTCCGGTAACCTCGCCAAAGACGACGCCGAGGCCCGTGCCAAACTGCAGGCGGTGCTGGATAACGGCAAAGCGGCCGAAATCTTTGGCCGGATGGTTGCCGCGCAGAAAGGCCCGACTGACTTCGTGGAAAACTATGCCAAATACCTGCCAACGGCGATGCTGAGCAAAGCGGTATACGCAGATACAGAAGGTTTTGTCTCTGCCATGGACACTCGCGCGCTGGGCATGGCGGTAGTATCGATGGGTGGCGGTCGTCGTCAGGCATCGGACAGCATTGATTACAGCGTCGGCTTTACCGATATGGCCCGTCTGGGCGACAGCGTTGACGGCCAACGTCCGCTGGCGGTGATCCACGCGAAAGATGAAAACAGCTGGCAGGATGCGGCGAAAGCAGTGAAGGCCGCCATCACCCTGGCAGATAAAGCTCCAGAAAGCACACCAACCGTCTATCGTCGCATTACCGAATAGCGGTATACTGATCTGATCGCTTTTTTATAAGCACTGAGTACGGAGAACATATGAAACGTGCATTTATTATGGTGCTGGACTCTTTCGGCATCGGCGCTACAGAAGATGCAGATCGCTTTGGTGACACCGGTGCAGATACCATGGGTCACATCGCTGAAGCCTGTGCTAAAGGCGAAGCAAACAACGGGCGTCAAGGCCCGCTGAATCTGCCAAACCTGACCCGCCTGGGTCTGGTAAAAGCCCACGAAGGCTCTACCGGCCACGTTGCCGCGGGTATGGATGGCAACGCGGAAGTGGTGGGCGCATACGCCTGGGCGCACGAGCTTTCTTCCGGGAAAGACACCCCGTCTGGTCACTGGGAAATCGCTGGTGTACCGGTTCTGTTCGACTGGGGCTATTTCTCCGATCACGAGAACAGCTTCCCGCAGGAGTTGCTGGATAAGCTGGTTGAGCGCGCTAACCTGCCGGGCTATCTCGGCAACTGCCACTCTTCCGGGACCGTGATTCTGGACCAGCTTGGCGAAGAGCACATGAAAACCGGCAAACCGATTTTCTATACCTCCGCTGACTCCGTGTTCCAGATTGCCTGCCATGAAGAGACGTTTGGCCTGGATCGCCTGTACGAGCTGTGCGAAATCGCCCGTGAAGAGCTGACCGAAGGTGGCTACAACATTGGCCGCGTGATCGCGCGTCCGTTTGTTGGCGACAAGCCGGGTAACTTCCAGCGTACCGGCAACCGTCACGACCTGGCTGTGGAGCCGCCAGCACCTACCGTGCTGCAAAAACTGGTTGATGAGAAAGATGGCCAGGTAGTCTCCGTCGGTAAAATCGCGGATATCTATGCCAACTGCGGTATCACCAAAAAAGTGAAAGCCACCGGTCTGGACGCGCTGTTCGACGCGACCGTGAAAGAGATGAAAGAAGCGGGCGACAAGACGATCGTCTTTACCAACTTCGTTGATTTCGACTCCTCCTGGGGCCACCGTCGTGACGTCGCAGGCTATGCTGCGGGTCTGGAACTGTTCGACCGCCGTCTGCCGGAGCTGATGGAGCTGGTGGGGGAAGATGACATTCTGATCCTGACCGCCGACCACGGCTGCGACCCGACCTGGACCGGTACCGACCACACTCGCGAGCACATTCCAGTGCTGGTGTACGGCCCGAAAGTCAAACCAGGCTCGCTGGGACACCGTGAAACCTTCGCGGACATCGGCCAGACCATTGCGAAATACTTTGGTACGTCCGACATGGAATATGGCAAGGCTATGTTCTGATGTCACGGTGGGGGCGGCCTGATGCCCTCACCCCAGCCCTCTGCCACAGGGAGAGGGAGAACAGCATGTAGGCCGGGTAAGGCGCAGTCGCCACCCGGCAAAAACAACAATGTAAAAGGAACTGAAGATGGCAACTCCTCACATTAATGCAGAGATGGGTGATTTCGCTGACGTCGTTTTGATGCCGGGCGACCCGCTGCGCGCGAAGCATATCGCTGAAACTTTCCTCGAAGACGTGCGTGAAGTGAACAACGTTCGCGGCATGCTGGGCTTCACCGGTACGTACAAAGGCCGCAAAATTTCCGTAATGGGTCACGGCATGGGTATCCCATCCTGCTCCATCTACACCAAAGAGCTGATCACCGATTTTGGCGTGAAGAAAATCATCCGTGTTGGCTCCTGTGGCGCGGTGCGCATGGACGTTAAGCTGCGCGATATCGTTATCGGCATGGGTGCTTGCACCGATTCCAAAGTGAACCGTATTCGCTTTAAGGATCACGATTTTGCCGCCATCGCAGACTTCGACATGGTGCGTAACGCGGTAGACGCGGCGAAAAACCTGGGCGTTGACGCGCGCGTGGGCAACATCTTCTCTGCTGACCTGTTCTACTCCCCGGACGGCGAAATGTTCGACGTGATGGAGAAGTACGGCATCCTGGGCGTGGAAATGGAAGCGGCAGGTATCTACGGCGTGGCAGCAGAGTTCGGCGCGAAAGCCCTGACCATCTGCACCGTGTCTGACCATATCCGTACTCACGAGCAGACCACTGCCGCTGAACGTCAGACCACCTTCAACGACATGATCAAAATCGCGCTGGAATCCGTTCTGCTGGGCGATAAAGAGTAATTATCTCCTCCCTCTCCCTTTGGGGGAGGGAGGAAGCAAGACAGTTCGTTACCGTACCGCCCGCGCAATCCACGCCGACAGCTCCCGCAACTCTCTCTCCTGCTCCGGGAAATCGCCAATCAGGGCGTCACACGCCTGCTGCAGCATATCTGCCCGATACAAACAGCCCTGCAAACGCGCTGCGAGAGCCTCTAACGGCGCCGGGTTCAGGCTATCGGTAAAGACCTGCGTGCGCGAGATGTGGCCCTTCTCGACGTCGAAGTGCAGCTCCACGCCGCCCCAGGTAAACCGCTCATCCAGCAGGTGCGAGAAGGCAGGGGCCTGGCCGAAGTTCCACTCCCAGCTGCTCTGGCGGGCAAAGGTCTCGGCAAAGTTTGGCAAATCCGGCGTCTTATCCGGGGAGATCACTTCAGCGTCTACGCGCTCGCCATAATGGGCGAAAAAGGCCTCACGGATCGCGTCGCAGATCTGTTCGTGAGTCACGCCGGGCAGCAGATCCACCAGATTCGCAACCCGGCCACGCACGGAGGTGATACCTTTGGCCTGCAGCTTCTTCTGGTCGGGATTGAGGTAGTTTGCCAGGCGGCTGAGATCGGCATTCAGCAGCAGGGTGCCGTGGTGAAAACCGCGGTCCATCGTTTCACGATAGGCCGATCCAGAGACCTTACGATCGCCCTCGGCGGTCTTGACCACCAGATCGTTGCGCCCGGACGCTTCCGCGGTCGCGCCCAGCGCCTGTAATGCGCTCAGCACGATGTTGGTGGAGATGGTTTTGTCGTACTCCGGCTTGCCGGCCATAAAGGTAAAGCAGGTATTCCCGAGATCGTGGAACACCGCGCCGCCGCCGCTGCTACGACGCGCCAGGCGCACGTTGTCCTCTTCCATGCGGCGCGTGTTGCACTCTTTCCACGGGTTTTGCGCCCGGCCAATGACCACCGTATCGGCGTTGCGCCACAGGAACAGCACCCGCTGCGTGGCGGGCATCTGGCGGAAGATGCACTCTTCTACGGCGAGATTAAACCAGGGATCGTATGAGTCAGAGATAAGCAGGCGTAATGTCGTCATAGCAAAGTTCCTTTTCTGAATCGTTTGGTTACTTTAACACTATTCCTTCTTCTCGCTCTCTTCCTCTTCGGGTACCGACTTGCTGGCGGTGAGCAGGAATGGTGACTGCTGCCAGCGGGTGCGTTTGCCCTGTAACAATGTGCGGGTCAGCACCACGCCAATCGCCAGCGACAGCAGCAGCATCAGGCGCAGGATATTGGTGGTGTTATCCACCTGCTTGGCCTCAGTGGCTAAGGTATGGGTGTCAAGGGTAAGACGCAGGTAGCCGAGCGGGCCATTTTTGCCCTGAATCGGCTCCACCAGCTGCTGGTTAAAGTAGCCGCCGGCTTTTTTACCATCCAGCGCCAGCCTGTCGCGCACCTCGACATGCTCCCCCGCCCGGGCGATCAGCGCGCCTTCGTTGTCATAGACGCTGGCATCCAGAATGCGGCTCTCGTCGGTCAGCAGACGCAGCACCTGCCCAATACGCTTTTCATCTGGCGTTTCGGTACGCATCAGAGGGGCGACGTTAAGCGACACCTGTCGCGCCAGCGTGTGCGCCAGCTCTTCAAGCTGTGGGTTACGCTGTCGTTGATGATTCTGGCTGAACCAGGATGCGCCCTGCATCAGCGCCACTAACAGGGCCAGACAGGAGAGGACAATCACGGCTCGATGAAGCCGGAATTTTAGTTTTGCACGAGCCATATTCCACCTGCTGAAAATTTTCGGGGTTAATGTTGCCAGAAGTGATGGTTACAAGGTAGCCTCATGCGTTATTTTCACCCCCTGGATGATTCCCGGCGCGAACGATTTTACAGGAGCTTTAATGCCAAACATTACCTGGTGCGACCTGCCCAATGATGTCTCTTTATGGCCAGGATTGCCGCTCTCATTAAGTGGCGATGAGGTAATGCCGCTGGACTACCATGCTGGTCGTAGCGGCTGGCTGCTGTATGGCCGCGGCCTGGATAAACAACAGTTAACCCAATATCAGAGCAAGCTGGGTGCCGCGATGGTGATCGTCGCCGCCTGGTGCGTGGAAGATTACAAGGTCATTCGTCTGGCCGGTTCTCTGACCCCGCGCGCCACCCGTCTGGCGCACGACGCCGGGCTGGATGTGGCTCCACTCGGTAAAATCCCGCATCTGAAAACCCCGGGGCTGCTGGTGATGGACATGGACTCTACCGCCATTCAGATCGAGTGCATCGACGAGATCGCCAAACTGGCCGGGACCGGCGAGATGGTGGCCGAAGTGACCGAGCGCGCGATGCGCGGCGAACTGGACTTCACCGCCAGCCTGAAACAGCGCGTGGCGACCCTGAAGGATGCCGACGCCAATATTCTGCTCCAGGTCCGCGAAAAGCTGCCGCTGATGCCTGGGCTGGTGCAGCTGGTACTGAAGCTGGAGACGCTGGGCTGGAAAGTGGCGATCGCCTCCGGCGGGTTTACCTTCTTTGCAGAGTATCTGCGCGACAAGCTGCGTCTGGATGCCGTGGTCGCCAACGAACTGGAGATCCTCGACGGCAAGCTGACCGGAAACGTGGTGGGCCAGATTGTCGATGCCCAGTTTAAAGCCAGCACCCTTACCCGTCTGGCGGAAAAGTATGATATCCCGGTTGCCCAGACGGTGGCGATTGGCGACGGCGCGAACGACCTGCCGATGATTAAAGTGGCCGGGCTTGGCATTGCTTACCATGCTAAACCGACCGTGAATGAAAAGACGGAAGTGATTATCCGTCATGCTGACCTGATGGGGGTGTTCTGCATTCTCTCCGGCAGCGTGAACCAGAAATAAAGAGGTAAAACGTGGCGAAAGCTCCAAAACGCGCATTTGTCTGTAATGAATGTGGTGCGGATTATCCGCGCTGGCAGGGGCAGTGCAGCGCCTGCCATGCCTGGAATACCATCACCGAAGTGCGCGGGGTTGCCGCTTCGCCAACCGTTGCCCGTAACGAGCGCCTCAGCGGTTATGCGGGCAACGCGGGTGTATCGAAGGTCCAGAAGCTCTCCGACATCAGCCTGGAAGCCCTGCCGCGCTTCTCCACCGGGTTTAAAGAGTTTGACCGGGTGCTGGGCGGCGGCGTCGTGCCGGGGAGCGCCATTCTGATTGGGGGTAGCCCGGGCGCGGGGAAATCAACCCTGCTGCTGCAAACCCTGTGCAAGCTCGCGTCGCAGATGAAAACCCTGTACGTCACCGGTGAAGAGTCATTACAGCAGGTGGCGATGCGTGCGCACCGGCTCTCTTTGCCCACCAACGATCTGAATATGCTCTCCGAGACCAGCATCGAGCAGATCTGCATGATTGCTGAAGAAGAGCAGCCGAAGCTGATGGTGATCGACTCCATCCAGGTGATGCACATGGCCGATGTGCAGTCCTCGCCGGGCAGCGTCGCCCAGGTGCGTGAGACCGCGGCCTACCTGACGCGCTTCGCCAAAACGCGCGGCGTGGCGATCATCATGGTCGGCCATGTCACCAAAGATGGCGCCCTGGCCGGTCCGAAGGTGCTTGAACACTGTATCGACTGCTCGGTGATGCTGGATGGCGATGCCGATACCCGTTTCCGTACTCTGCGCAGCCATAAAAACCGCTTCGGTGCGGTAAATGAGCTGGGCGTGTTTGCCATGACCGAGCAGGGGCTGCGTGAAGTCAGTAACCCGTCGGCCATCTTCTTAAGCCGTGGCGATGAAGTCACCTCCGGTAGCTCGGTGATGGTGGTCTGGGAAGGGACGCGCCCGCTGCTGGTGGAGATTCAGGCGCTGGTCGATCATTCGATGATGGGCAACCCGCGTCGCGTTGCGGTGGGCCTGGAACAAAACCGTCTGGCGATTTTGCTGGCGGTGCTGCACCGCCATGGCGGCCTGCAGATGGCCGATCAGGATGTGTTTGTGAACGTGGTCGGTGGGGTAAAAGTCACCGAAACCAGTGCCGACCTGGCCCTGCTGCTGGCGATGGTTTCCAGCCTGCGCGATCGTCCACTACCGCAGGATCTGGTGGTCTTTGGCGAAGTCGGGCTGGCAGGGGAGATCCGTCCGGTGCCGAGCGGCCAGGAGCGTATCTCCGAGGCGGCAAAACACGGCTTCCGCCGGGCGATTGTGCCTGCCGCGAACGTGCCCAAAAAATTACCGGTAGGGATGCAGGTCTTCGGGGTGAAAAAACTCGCAGATGCGTTAAACGTCTTTGACGACTTATAATTACCTCTTCGATGTTGCAGGAGGCACCGTAATTTATGTCGTCATTTGACTATATCAAGACCGCTATCCGCCAGAAGGGCTGCACCTTGCAGCAGGTGGCGGAAGCCAGCGGTATGACCAAAGGCTATTTAAGCCAACTGCTGAATGCCAAAATCAAAAGCCCCAGCGCGCAGAAGCTGGAAGCGCTGCATCGCTTTTTGGGGCTTGAATTTCCGCGCATGCAAAAGAACATCGGCGTGGTGTTCGGCAAGTTTTATCCGCTGCATACCGGGCATGTCTACCTCATCCAGCGCGCCTGTAGCCAGGTGGACGAACTGCATATCATCATGGGCTACGATGATAAGCGCGACCGCGAGCTGTTCGAAGCCAGCGCCATGTCCCAGCAACCTACCGTATCCGATCGCCTGCGCTGGTTGCTGCAAACCTTCAAATACCAGAAAAACATTCGTATTCATGCCTTTAACGAAGAGGGCATGGAGCCGTATCCCCACGGCTGGGACGTGTGGAGCAACGGCATAAAAGCCTTTATGGAAGAGAAAGGGATTCAGCCTAACTGGATCTACACCTCTGAAGAGTCCGACGCCTCGCAATACCCGGAGCATCTGGGAACGGAGACGGTGCTGATTGACCCCAAACGCACCTTTATGAACATCAGCGGAGCGCAGATCCGCGAAAACCCGTTCCGCTATTGGGAGTACATTCCCACCGAAGTGAAGCCGTTCTTTGTGCGCACCGTGGCGATCCTCGGCGGGGAGTCCAGCGGTAAATCCACGCTGGTCAACAAGCTGGCGAACATCTTTAACACCACCAGCGCATGGGAGTATGGCCGGGATTATGTCTTCTCACACCTCGGCGGGGATGAGATGGCGTTGCAGTATTCCGACTACGATAAAATCGCGCTGGGCCATGCGCAATACATTGATTTTGCGGTTAAATACGCCAATAAAGTGGCGTTCATTGACACCGATTTCGTCACTACTCAGGCGTTCTGTAAGAAGTACGAAGGGCGCGAGCACCCGTTTGTGCAGGCCCTGATCGACGAATACCGCTTTGACCTGGTGATCCTGCTGGAGAACAACACGCCGTGGGTAGCGGATGGGATGCGCAGCCTGGGCAGCTCGGTGGACCGGAAAGAGTTCCAGACCATGCTGGTGGAGATGCTGGAAGCGAACAATATCGACTTTGTGCATGTGGAAGAGGCAGATTATGACGGCCGTTTCCTGCGTTGCGTGGAGCTGGTGAAAGAGATGATGGGGGAGAAGGGGTAACCCCCTTACGCCAACCCTTTTCCACAAGGGGAGGGCGCAGGCATAAAAAAACGGCAACCTGTAGGTTGCCGTTTTGCTTTTATTTCGAGATACGCTTGTACTTGATACGCTTCGGCTCCAGCGCGTCGGCGCCCAGCGTGCGTTTCTTGTACTCTTCGTATTCGGTGAAGTTACCTTCGAAGAACTCCACTTTACCTTCATCCTGGTAGTCCAGAATGTGGGTCGCGATACGGTCAAGGAACCAACGGTCGTGCGAGATAACCATCGCGCAGCCCGGGAACTCCAGCATGGCGTTTTCCAGCGCACGCAGGGTTTCGATGTCCAGGTCGTTGGTTGGTTCATCGAGCAGCAAGACGTTACCGCCAACCTGCAGCAGTTTGGCCAGGTGCAGACGGCCACGCTCACCACCGGACAGCTCGCCCACACGTTTACCCTGATCAACACCTTTGAAGTTAAAGCGGCCTACATAAGCGCGGCTTGGCATCTCGGTGTTGCCGATACGCATAATATCCTGCCCGCCGGACACTTCTTCCCAGACGGTTTTGCTGTTATCCATAGCGTCACGGAACTGGTCAACGGAGGCCAGCTTCACGGTCTCGCCCAGGGTGATGGTGCCACTGTCAGGGGCTTCCTGACCGGACATCATACGGAACAGGGTTGATTTACCCGCGCCGTTCGGGCCGATGATGCCCACGATTGCGCCTTTCGGTACCGAGAAGCTCAGATCGTCGATCAGTACGCGGTCGCCGTAAGACTTACGCAGGTTGCTGACTTCCACCACTTTGTCACCCAGACGTGCTCCAGGCGGAATGAACAGTTCGTTGGTTTCGTTACGTTTCTGGTATTCGGCGTTGTTCAGCTCTTCGAAGCGTGCCAGACGGGCTTTACCCTTAGACTGACGGCCTTTCGCGCCCTGACGAACCCACTCCAGCTCTTTCTCAATCGACTTACGACGCGCCGCTTCCTGAGAAGCTTCCTGCGCCAGACGTTGATCTTTCTGCTCCAGCCAGGAGGAGTAGTTACCTTCCCACGGAATACCTTCACCGCGGTCCAGCTCCAGGATCCAACCGGCAACGTTATCGAGGAAGTAACGGTCGTGGGTGATCGCCACAACGGTACCTTCGAAGTCGTGCAGGAAGCGTTCCAGCCAGGCTACGGATTCCGCATCCAGGTGGTTCGTTGGTTCGTCGAGCAGCAGCATGTCTGGTTTTTCCAGCAGCAGACGGCACAGCGCGACGCGGCGGCGTTCACCACCGGACAGTTTTTCAATTTTTGCATCCCAGTCTGGCAGGCGCAGGGCATCGGCCGCGCGCTCCAGCTGCACGTTCAGGTTGTGACCGTCATGTGCCTGGATAATCTCTTCAAATTTGCCTTGCTGGGCGGCGAGCTTGTCGAAGTCGGCATCCGGCTCGGCGTACTTCGCGTAGACCTCGTCCAGGCCTTTCAGCGCGTTAACCACTTCAGAAACGGCTTCTTCGACGGATTCGCGAACAGTGTGTTCCGGGTTCAGCTTCGGTTCCTGCGGCAGGTAACCGATTTTCAGGCCAGGCTGCGGACGGGCTTCACCTTCGATGTCTGTATCGATGCCCGCCATGATGCGCAGCAAGGTGGACTTACCGGCACCGTTGAGACCCAGCACACCAATTTTTGCGCCCGGGAAAAAGCTCAGCGAGATATTTTTAAGAATATGACGTTTCGGCGGGACCACTTTGCCGACACGATGCATGGTATAAACGAATTGAGCCACGTTGGACTTCGCCTCTTTTATCGTGATGAGAATAGTGGCGAAGTGTAGCCTTTTTCCCTCTCTAATCCCAGCCATCGACGCCGGGAGTGTTAAAGCGCGCAAGAAAGGTAAAAATGTGTCCATGACGTGGCGCGTTAAGCGATGCCTGGTTAGCATAAGTTAAAGACGCTTTTGCGCGGCAAGACGCTGCATTTAACGACGATTAACAGAGGACGAGCGTGTGGTAAAAGCCAAACAGGTGGCCTGGCGAGTACTGGCTGCCAGCGTATGTGTGCTGACCATCAGCAGCGCAGCGCGAGCCGATTCACTGGATGAACAACGTAACCGTTATGCCCAGATCAAACAGGCGTGGGATCAGCGACAGATGGAGACGGTGCAGGCCCTGATGCCGACGCTTAAAAACTATCCGCTGTATCCCTATCTGGAATACCGTCAGCTGACTGACGATCTGATGAACCAAACGACGATCACCGTCAAAAACTTTATTCAGGCCAACCCGACGTTGCCGCCTGCGCGCACGTTGCAGTCGCGTTTTGTGAACGAACTGGCGCGTCGCGAAGACTGGCGCGGCCTGCTGGCCTTTAGCCCGGAGAAGCCCGGCACCACCGAAGCGCAGTGTAACTACTACTACGCGAAGTGGGCGACCGGCCAGCAAGAGGAAGCCTGGGACGGTGCCAAAGCATTGTGGCTCACCGGGAAAAGCCAGCCGAACGCCTGCGACTCGCTGTTTGGCGCCTGGCGCGCGTCCGGCAAGCAGGATCCACTGGCCTATCTTGAGCGCATCCGTCTGGCCATGAAAGCGGGTAATACCCGTCTGGTGACCACCCTCGCCGGGCAGATGCCGCCGGAGTACCAGACCATCTCCAGCGCCCTGATTCAGCTGGCGAACGATCCGAAGACGGTGATGGACTTTGCCCGCAATACCGGCGCTACCGATTTTACGCGTCAGATGGCGGCGGTGGCCTTTACCAGCGTGGCACGGGATGACGTGGAAAACGCGCGGTTGATGATCCCCTCCCTTGCCCAGGCACAGCAGTTGAATGACGATCAGACTCAGGAGTTGCGCGATATCGTGGCGTGGCGACTGATGGGCAATGACCTCACCGACGAACAGGCCCGCTGGCGCGACGACGCGATCATGCGCTCGCAGTCTACCTCGCTGGTAGAGCGCCGCGTGCGTATGGCGCTGGGCAACGGCGATCGCCGCGGCCTGAACACCTGGCTGGCGCGTCTGCCGATGGAGGCCAAAGAGAAGGATGAATGGCGCTACTGGCAGGCCGATCTCCTGCTGGAGCGAGGCCGCGATGACGAAGCGAAAACCATTCTGCATACCCTGATGCAGCAGCGCGGATTCTATCCGATGGCCGCGGCCCAGCGGCTGGGCGAAGAGTACAATCTCAAGATTGATAAAGCGCCGGCTGGCGTCAACGCGGCGCTGGTGAACGGGCCGGAGATGGCCCGGGTGCGTGAGTTGATGTACTGGAATCTGGATAACACCGCCCGCAGTGAATGGGCGAATCTGGTGACCAGCCGTACCGTGGAAGAGAAAGCGCAGCTGGCGCGCTACGCCTTCGATAACCGCTGGTGGGATCTGAGCGTGCAGGCGACGATCGCCGGCAAGCTGTGGGATCATCTTGAAGAGCGTTTCCCGCTGGCCTATAAGGATCTGTTTGAACGCTACACCAGCGGGAAAGATATTCCGCAGAGCTACGCGATGGCGATTGCCCGTCAGGAGAGCGCCTGGAACCCGAAAGTGCGCTCGCCGGTGGGGGCCAGCGGTCTGATGCAGGTGATGCCTGCCACAGCCGCCCATACGGTGAAGAAGTTTAATATTCCAGGCTACAGCAGTCCGTCGCAGCTTCTGGATCCCGAGACCAACATTAACATCGGCACCACCTATCTGCAGAGTGTCTACAACCAGTTCGGGGACAACCGTATCTTCGCTTCGGCGGCCTACAACGCTGGCCCGGGTCGCGTGCGTACCTGGCTTGGCAACAGCGCCGGACGCATTGATGCCGTGGCCTTTGTTGAGAGCATTCCGTTCTCGGAAACCCGCGGGTATGTGAAGAACGTGCTGGCGTATGATGCTTACTATCGCTATTTCATGGGTGAGAAAGATGCCCTGATGAGCGACAGTGAGTGGCAGCGACGTTACTGATCGGTGCGGGTTATGTTATGCTTGTACTCGTTTAAGAGTACGACAGGCGGCATAACATGACCCAGCATTCCCCTTATTCATCGGCTATGGCCGAACAACGTCATCAGGAGTGGCTTCGTTTTGTGGAGCTGCTTCGCCAGTCTTATGAACAGGATCTGCATTTGCCGCTGCTGCAGCTGATGCTCACGCCCGACGAGCGCGAGGCGCTGGGCACACGGGTGCGGATTATCGAGGAGTTGCTGCGCGGCGAGATGAGCCAGCGCGAGCTGAAAAGCGAGCTAGGGGCGGGGATCGCCACCATCACTCGCGGATCGAACAGCCTGAAATCAGCGCCGGTTGAACTGCGCCAGTGGCTTGAAAATATCCTGTTGAAAAACGCCTGATGGCGCTGCGCTTATCAGGCCTGCAACTGACAGTGTTTACCTCAGGCCGGATAAGGTGAAGTCGCCATCCGGCAATTAGCGGTAAATGGCGTTATGAAACGGACTTAACGCCAGAATCACCGCCTGGTGGTAAACGCTTGAACGCGTCAGCGCCCCGGCGGTAAAGACCCCAATCGCCCCCTCTTTACGGCCAATCTCATTAATGCCCGTGTAGTGTGACATCACCGGGCCGAGGGCTTCGCCTTCGCGCACTTTATCCAGAATGACCTCCGGCAGTGGCAGGGTGGCAGAACGCGCTTCGCCGCGCTGTTCGCGGCTCTCGATAACCACCCAGCTAAAGGTTGCGCCTTCGTCAATTCCCGCTTCAATCGCCACCCAAAAATCCGCGTCAGGACGGGCTGCACGGGCGTTAGCCACGCGGTTTCGGGCGCCAGCCCGTGTTTCTTCGCTGCCGAATGGTTGTTCCGGGACGCCGCTCTCGACGTTGACGGACTCAATGTGGCAGGATCCTTCGCCGTAAATCTCGTCAAATGCCCTTAGAATTGCCTGAATTTTGGCAGGATTAGTGGTAGCAGAGATAACCTGGTGCATAATTAAGCCTAACTCTAAAAATATCATCGCAGTATAACGGAAAAAAAGTATGTTACAGGTATACCTTGTTCGCCACGGTGAAACGCAGTGGAACGCCGAGCGACGTATTCAAGGCCAGTCAGACAGTCCACTTACTGCCAAGGGCGAGGAACAGGCCCGTCAGGTTGGCGAACGCGCCAGAACGCTGGGCATCACCCATATCATCGCCAGCGATTTAGGTCGTACGCGACGCACAGCAGAGATTATCGCCCAGGCCTGCGGCTGCGATGTCACTGTGGACGCCCGCCTGCGCGAGCTGGATATGGGAGTGCTGGAAAAGCGTCTTATCGATACCCTGACCGAAGAAGAAGAAGCATGGCGTCGCACGCTGGTTAATGGCACCGAAGCGGGCCGTATCCCGGAAGGCGAATCCATGCTGGAGTTGAGCGAGCGTATGCACGCGGCGCTGGCGGCCTGTCTGGATCTGCCTGAGGGGAGTCGACCGCTGCTGGTGAGTCACGGTATGGCGTTGGGTTGCCTGGTCAGTACCATCCTCGGTCTGCCAGCATGGGCTGAGCGTCGCCTGCGTCTGCGCAACTGCTCGCTTTCCCGCATTGATTATCAGCAGAGTCCGTGGCTGGCATCAGGCTGGATTGTGGAGATGGCAGGGGACATTTCGCATCTCGATGCCCCTGCATTAGATGAGCTACAGCGTTAACGGCGTACGGGAATCAGGTATTCGCAGCGCAAATCAATTGGGCGTTCGTCCGGTTTAACATCCGTTGACGGATAGTAACGCTCAATATCCTGCCCCTTTCTGCGGTTCAGGTTCAGCATCGGCATGCAGGTACCGTATACCGTCATGATAAAATCCTGTACCCCGGTGCCCAGCCCTTCATAGGTGAACATCACGTATTCGCCGCCTTCGACCACCACCGGCTTCGAACCCTGGATATAGCCGTTGGCCATCTCAGGCGTTAATGCCGTGGTGTAGAAGACCTCCTGCTCGTCATCTTTTTCCAGACTTGGACGCGTCTCGTTCAGGCCATACAGCAACGGCGGAATAGCCGGTGCGTGGCTGAGGAAATCACGCCAGAACTGGACACGCATCTGGTGACGGAATTCGGAGATCTGCTCCAGCGAGCAGGAGTAACTTTGGGTGGTGCCGACCAGATGTGTCTCCGGCAGGGTAACCATCTCGTGCTTCGGCATCTCGAATTCGCCCAGACGCAGCGGCGGGCGCATCCCGAACGAACTCCAGTCTGGCGAGCGGCGATAGAGCGCAGGGGTCAATGAGAACTGTTTTTTAAACGCACGGGTAAAGGTCTGCTGCGAATCAAAGCGATACTGTAATGCGATATCCAGAATCGGACGCGCAGTCAGGCGAAGCGCCACAGCGGATTTGGAAAGACGACGCGCGCGGATATAGGCGCCGATGGCATGACCGGTGACATCCTTGAACATCCGTTGTAAATGCCACTTAGAATATCCCGCTTTTGCCGCCACGTTGTCGAGTGACAAAGGCTGGTCCAGATGGCCTTCCAGCCAGGTAAGAAGATCGCGAATAATTCCAGCCTGATCCATATACTATCCTCATCCTTAATACAGCAGAGACCCTGCTAAACAGGTTAGCGGATAATAGCATTTTTTGATGTTTTAGCATTCAGTGTTTTTTTTGCGCTTAAATGCGCTTTGCCCGGCATTGCGCCGGAATATATTCTAATCCTGTGATCTTGCTACGCTTTTCACATGATTGTTGAATAATGACTCAGTGTAATATTTAAATATGGTAACAATATGAAATACAAGACATTGATCCTCACAACGCTGCTGTTTTTAGCCGGTAATGCGGCGCAGGCAGAAGAAATTGGTTCCGTTGATACCGTATTTAAGGTTTTCGGGCCAGACCATAAAATCGTTGTTGAAGCTTTTGACGATCCCGATGTGAAAAACGTGACCTGCTATATCAGCCGGGCGAAAACCGGCGGGATTAAAGGCGGGCTGGGGCTGGCGGAAGACACCTCCGATGCGGCCATTTCCTGCCAGCAGGTGGGGCCGGTTGAATTGAGCGATAAGATCAAAAACGGCAAGTCGCAGGGCGAAGTGGTATTCCAGAAGCGCACCTCGCTGGTGTTCAAAAAACTTCAGGTCGTGCGTTTCTATGATGCGAAGCGTAACGCGCTGGCGTACCTGGCCTATTCGGATAAGGTGGTGGAAGGGTCGCCAAAGAATGCGCTCAGCGCCGTACCGATTATGCCGTGGCATTAAAAAGGCATAAAAAAAACGGCGCAAATGCGCCGTTTTTAATTGCTGACGTGAGGATTACTCCTGCAGGTCGCCGCAGAAACGATAGCCTTCACCGTGAATGGTGGCGATGATTTCTGGGGTGTCCGGTGTGGATTCGAAGTGTTTACGAATACGACGGATGGTTACATCAACGGTACGGTCGTGCGGCTTCAGCTCACGGCCGGTCATTTTTTTCAGCAGTTCTGCACGGGACTGGATCTTGCCCGGGTTTTCGCAGAAGTGCAGCATGGCGCGGAATTCACTGCGCGGCAGTTTGTACTGGTCGCCCTGGGGGCTTACCAGTGAACGGCTATTAATATCAAGTTCCCAGCCGTTGAATTTGTAGCTATCTACGCTACGACGCTCTTCGCTGACGGTGCCCAGGTTCATGGTACGGGACAGCAGATTGCGTGCACGAATGGTTAACTCGCGTGGGTTAAACGGTTTGGTGATATAGTCATCCGCACCGATTTCCAGGCCAAGAATTTTATCAACTTCATTGTCGCGGCCAGTCAGGAACATTAACGCAACGTTCGCCTGCTCACGCAGCTCGCGCGCCAGCAGAAGGCCGTTTTTACCCGGCAGGTTAATGTCCATGATGACCAGGTTGATATCATTTTCAGAAAGGATCTGATGCATCTCTGCGCCATCGGTCGCTTCAAAGACATCGTAGCCTTCTGCTTCGAAAATGCTCTTTAACGTGTTGCGTGTTACCAACTCGTCTTCAACGATAAGAATGTGCGGGGTCTGCATGTTTGCTACCTAAATTGCCAACTAAATCGAAACAGGAAGTACAAAAGTCCCTGACCTGCCTGATACATGCCATAAATTAACATGACCGGCGTAACGTGACTAAAGTACGTAATTGCGTTCTTGATGCACTTTCCATCAACGTCAACAACATCATTAGCTTGGTCGTGGGTACTTTCCCTCTGGACCCGACAGTGTCAAAAACGGCTGTCATCCTAACCATTTTAACAGCAACATAACAGGTTAAGAGGCACCGGACACCCAATAAAACTACGCTTCGTTGACATATATCAAATTCAATTGTAGCACGTTAACAGTTTGATGAAATCATCGTAGCGGATTGCTAGCTTTTGTCACATTTTTTCAATAAACCAACCAGTTGCGTTCATTGATTAATAAACAGGGTGAATCCAATGTCAATAATCAACACAAGAAAGCATTATCATTATTAAACATAGGGATAAGTGCTATTCTTTAACATTATCGCGTAAAGTTCCTGCATGAAATAGTTTAGTAATTTTAATTTGTACTGAAACACGATTTCGGTGATTTGTGTTGCAATTTTGTAAATTCGCGCCGCGTAATATGATGATGTCCATCACATTATTTGCGGCTAACTGCCTAAAAAGAGAGCATAAATGCATTTGTCAATTGTACTGGTATCCCCCGCAAGAGCAGAAAACATCGGTGCCGCCGCACGTGCCATGAAGACCATGGGGTTTACTGATTTACGTATCGTTGCCAGTGACGCACATAACGATCCGGCGGCGCGGCGTGTGGCCCATGGATCGGGAGATATTCTTGATAATTTAACCACTTACGAAACACTCGCGGACGCGCTGCACGACATTTCTTTTACGGTGGCGACCACTGCGCGCGGTCGTTCGAAATTCCATTACTACGCCACGCCAGCGGAACTGGTGCCGCTAATGGCTGAGAAAAGTCAGTGGTTGCCGAAGATGGCGCTGGTATTTGGCCGCGAAGATTCCGGCCTGACTAACGATGAACTCGCCCTGGCAGATGTATTGACTGGCGTGCCGATGGTGGCGGATTACCCGTCGCTGAATTTAGGCCAGGCAGTCATGGTGTATTGCTATCAATTAGCCTCTCTGATGCAAATGCCGGTTGCCCCGGTAGCGGAAGTTGATGAAAACCAGCTTGCCGCTTTACGTGCGCGCACCGATCGTCTGCTGACCGCGTTGAATGTCGCTGACGATCAAAAAATGGCGGAGTGGTTACAGCAGCGGCTGGGTCTGTTAGCTCAGCGAGACACGGCGATGTTGCACCGATTACTGCACGATATCGAAAAAAAGCTGGCAGAGTAAACGTCTGTCATAAATTTTTATTATGGTTAAATATTCCAGAATAGAGGTTGCATACGGCCCGATCCGGGAAGAAATAAAATCTCAGGCAGCAAGACGTCACAGGGCCGGGAAAGCCGCTTAAATGAGAAATTCGTTGACTTAGCGGCACGTATGCTTTAACCAATAGAGGTAGACAGCACAGACAGATAATAATGACAGAGTACACAACATCCATGAAACGCATCAGCATCACCACCATTACCACAACCATCATCATTACCACAGGTAACGGTGCGGGCTGACGCGTACAGGAAAGAAAGAAAAAAGCCCGCACCTGAACAGTGCGGGCTTTTTTTTCGGCTAAAGATCACGAGGTAACAACCATGCGAGTGTTGAAGTTCGGCGGTACATCAGTGGCAAATGCAGAACGATTTCTGCGTGTTGCCGACATCCTGGAGAGCAATGCCAGGCAGGGGCAGGTGGCGACGGTACTCTCTGCCCCGGCTAAAATTACCAACCATCTGGTGGCAATGATTGAAAAAACCATCGGGGGGCAGGATGCACTGGTGAACATCAGCGACGCAGAGCAGATCTTCGCTAACCTGCTGCAGGGCCTGGCGGACGCCCAACCCGGCTTTCCGCATGCTCAGTTGAAGGCTTTTGTTGAGCAAGAATTTGCCCAGATTAAACACGTTTTGCATGGTATCAGTCTGTTGGGGCAGTGCCCGGACAGCATTAACGCGGCACTGATCTGCCGCGGTGAAAAACTCTCCATCGCCATCATGGCGGGTCTGCTGGAAGCCCGTGGCCATAACGTCACGGTGATCGATCCTGTCGAAAAACTGCTCGCTGTTGGTCATTACCTCGAATCCACCGTAGATATTGCCGAATCTACCCGCCGCATTGCCGCAAGCAAAATCCCTGCTGATCATATGATCCTGATGGCGGGTTTCACCGCCGGGAATGAAAAAGGGGAGCTGGTGGTGCTGGGCCGTAACGGCTCTGACTACTCTGCCGCCGTACTGGCCGCCTGTTTGCGTGCCGACTGTTGCGAGATCTGGACTGACGTGGACGGTGTGTATACCTGTGACCCGCGTCAGGTGCCGGATGCCCGCCTGCTGAAGTCGATGTCGTATCAGGAGGCGATGGAGCTTTCCTACTTCGGCGCCAAAGTGCTTCACCCGCGTACCATTGCCCCTATCGCCCAGTTCCAGATCCCATGCCTGATTAAAAACACCGGCAATCCACAGGCGCCAGGCACGCTGATTGGGGACAGCAACGACGACGATGGCCTGCCGGTTAAAGGTATCTCTAACCTCAACAACATGGCGATGTTCAACGTCTCTGGTCCGGGGATGAAAGGCATGGTGGGCATGGCGGCACGCGTGTTCGCGGCCATGTCGCGCAACGGCATCTCGGTGGTGCTGATCACCCAGTCCTCTTCCGAATACAGCATCAGCTTCTGCGTACCGCAGGTGGACTGCCTGCGCGCCCGCCGGGCGCTGGAGGAGGAGTTCTACCTCGAGCTGAAAGAAGAATTGCTGGAGCCGATGGCCATCCAGGAGCATCTGGCGATTATCTCTGTCGTCGGTGATGGCATGCGCACTCTGCGCGGTATCTCCGCGAAATTCTTTGCCGCGCTGGCGCGGGCAAACATCAATATTGTTGCCATTGCCCAGGGGTCTTCCGAGCGTTCCATCTCCGTGGTGGTGAATAACGACGATGCCACTACTGGCGTGCGCGTGACCCATCAGATGCTGTTCAACACCGATCAGGTGATTGAAGTGTTCCTGATTGGCGTGGGCGGTGTGGGTGGTGCATTACTGGAGCAGCTTAAGCGTCAGCAGGAGTGGCTCAAGAAAAAGCATATCGATCTGCGTGTCTGCGGCATCGCAAACTCCAAAGCGCTGCTGACCAACGTCCACGGGCTGAACCTGGAGAACTGGCAGTCAGAGCTGGCGGAAGCAAAAGAGCCGTTTAATCTGGGCCGCCTGATCCGTCTGGTAAAAGAGTACCATCTGTTGAATCCGGTGATTGTTGACTGTACTTCGCACCAGGCGGTGGCCGATCAGTACGCAGACTTCCTGCGCGAAGGCTTCCACGTGGTGACGCCGAATAAAAAGGCCAACACGTCGTCGATGGATTACTACCATCAGATGCGCCACGCAGCGGCAAAATCCCGCCGTAAGTTCCTCTACGACACCAACGTTGGCGCAGGGCTGCCGGTTATCGAAAACCTGCAAAACCTGCTCAATGCCGGTGATGAACTGCAACGTTTCTCCGGGATCCTGTCCGGCTCGCTCTCCTTTATCTTCGGCAAACTCGACGAAGGTATGAGCCTGTCGGAAGCGACCAAAGTGGCGCGCGAACTGGGCTACACCGAACCGGATCCGCGTGATGACCTTTCGGGCACCGACGTGGCGCGCAAGCTGCTGATCCTTGCCCGTGAAACGGGACGTGAGCTGGAGCTGTCGGATATCGTGATCGAACCGGTTCTGCCGGAAAGTTTTGATGACTCCGGCGATGTGGCGACCTTTATGTCCAGGCTGCCGCAGCTGGACGATGCCTTCGCCGCGCGCGTTGCAAAAGCCCGTGATGAAGGGAAGGTATTGCGCTATGTTGGCAACATCGAAGAAGACGGCGTTTGCCGGGTGAAGATGGCGGCAGTAGACGGTAACGATCCGCTGTACAAAGTGAAAAATGGCGAAAACGCCCTCGCGTTTTACAGCCACTATTATCAGCCACTGCCGTTGGTCCTTCGCGGCTATGGCGCAGGAAACGATGTGACGGCGGCGGGCGTCTTTGCCGATCTGCTGCGTACCCTGTCATGGAAGTTAGGAGTTTAACATGGTCAAAGTTTATGCCCCGGCTTCCAGCGCCAATATGAGCGTCGGGTTTGATGTGCTGGGTGCGGCGGTGACGCCGGTGGATGGTTCATCGCTGGGGGATACGGTCACGGTAGAGGCCGCAGACAGTTTTAGCCTGAGCAACGTTGGGCGTTTCGCCAGCAAGCTGCCGACCGATCCGCGTGAGAATATCGTTTATCAGTGCTGGGAGCGTTTCTGTCAGGAGATCGGTAAAAACGTGCCGGTCGCAATGACCCTGGAAAAGAGTATGCCGATCGGCTCCGGGCTGGGATCGAGCGCCTGTTCGGTCGTGGCCGCGCTGGTGGCGATGAACGAACACTGCGGCAAGCCGCTGAACAATACCCGCCTGCTGGCCCTGATGGGTGAGCTGGAAGGGCGCATCTCCGGCAGTATTCATTACGATAACGTCGCCCCTTGTTTCCTGGGCGGCATGCAGCTGATGATCGAAGAGAACGGCATCATTAGCCAGCAGGTGCCAGGCTTTGACGAGTGGTTGTGGGTGCTGGCCTATCCGGGCATCAAAGTGTCCACTGCAGAAGCGCGCGCCATTCTGCCAGCGCAGTACCGTCGTCAGGACTGCATTGCACACGGTCGTCATCTGGCGGGCTTTATTCACGCCTGTTACACCCGCCAGCCAGCCCTGGCTGCAAAACTGATGAAAGATGTTATTGCCGAACCATACCGCACCAAACTGCTGCCGGGCTTCAACGAAGCGCGCAGTGCGGCGCTGGATATCGGCGCCCTGGCCTGCGGCATTTCCGGTTCGGGTCCGACGCTGTTTGCCCTGTGCGACAAGCCGGATACGGCACAGCGGGTCGCTGAGTGGCTGGGAAAAAATTACCTGCAAAATCAGGAAGGCTTTGTTCATATTTGCCGTCTGGATACGGCCGGCGCACGAGTACTGGGATAAACGATGAAACTCTACAATCTTAAAGATCATAACGAGCAGGTGAGCTTTGCACAGGCCGTCACACAGGGCCTCGGCAAAAACCAGGGGCTGTTCTTCCCGCACGACCTGCCAGAATTTGGTCTGACCGAAATCGACGAGATGCTGAAACAGGATTTCGTCACCCGTAGCACCAAAATTCTCTCTGCCTTTATCGGGGATGAGATCCCGCAGGAACTGCTGGAAGAGCGCGTCCGCGCTGCCTTTGCTTTCCCGGCACCGGTAAGCCAGGTGGAGCCTGACGTCGGTTGCCTGGAGCTATTCCATGGCCCGACGCTGGCATTTAAAGACTTCGGCGGCCGCTTTATGGCGCAGATGCTGACTCACATCAGCGGCGATAAGCCGGTCACCATTCTTACGGCGACGTCCGGCGATACCGGCGCGGCGGTTGCGCATGCCTTCTATGGCCTGAAAAACGTGCGCGTGGTGATCCTCTATCCGCAGGGCAAAATCAGCCCGCTGCAGGAAAAACTGTTCTGTACCCTCGGGGGCAACATTGAGACTGTCGCCATCGACGGCGATTTCGATGCCTGTCAGGCGCTGGTTAAGCAGGCCTTCGACGACGAAGAGCTGAAGGTCGCGCTGGGTCTGAACTCCGCGAACTCCATCAACATCAGCCGCCTGCTGGCGCAGATTTGTTACTACTTCGAAGCGGTCGCTCAGCTGCCGCAGGAAGCGCGTAACCAGCTGGTGATCTCAGTGCCGAGCGGCAACTTTGGCGACCTGACTGCGGGCCTGCTGGCGAAGTCTCTCGGCCTGCCTGTGAAACGCTTTATCGCCGCCACCAACGCCAACGACACGGTGCCGCGTTTCCTGAAAGAGGGCAAGTGGACGCCAAACACCACGCAGGCCACTCTGTCCAACGCGATGGATGTGTCCCAGCCTAACAACTGGCCGCGTGTAGAGGAGCTGTTCCGCCGTAAAATCTGGCGTCTCAATGAGCTGGGTTATGCTGCGGTGACTGACGACACCACCAAAGAGACCATGCGCGAGCTGAAGCAGGTGGGCTACACCTCCGAGCCGCACGCGGCGGTGGCGTATCGCGCCCTGCGCGATCAGCTGAACCCGGGCGAGTACGGCCTGTTCCTCGGCACGGCCCATCCGGCGAAGTTTAAAGAAAGCGTGGATGCGATCCTCGGTGAGTCGCTGCCACTGCCGAAAGAGCTGGCCGAGCGTGCCGATCTGCCGCTGCTGTCGCACAACCTCCCGGCTGATTTTGCGGCGCTGCGTAAGTTGATGATGACGCGCGGGTAAGCCTGTTTGTTGCCGGGTAACGCTGCGCATACCCGGCCAGCCCAGTACCGTGTCTCAGGCCGGGTATGGCGAAGCCGCCACCCGGCTTTTTTTATGGAGAAATTAAGGAGAAAAATAGCAGGGAAAAAGCAGAAATTCCCAATAAATGCGGTAACTTACAGAATAGGATTGCAGAGAATAACATCCTTTCCGCCCCTCACGTAATCTCCTCACATCGGCCCATAACGGGCAAGATCAATAAGGAGTAACCTATGTCTACACTGAAACCTGTGCTTATCGCACTTTCGCTGATGCTGGTGGCTCCGATGGCGGCTCAGGCCTCTGAAATCACGCTGTTACCGGCGGTTAAACTGCACATTGGCGATCAGGACAGGCAGGGACACTACTGGGATGGCGGCCGCTGGCGCGACCATGACTGGTGGAAGTCTCATTACGAGTGGCGTGACAATCGCTGGCATCCGCATGGCGAGCATCATAATAATCGCCATCACGATCGTCATGACGATCACCGTCCGGGACCGGACTGGAAACATCATTAAACTCACCCCGCCAGCTGGCGGGGTTTTGCATTACTGCTCGTGGCGCTTAAACACCAGTTCACCTTTCCCTGACGCTTCTTCGTCAAAGAAATAGCCGTCGCTGTTGAATGCGGTCAGCTGCTCTGGCTGCGTCAGGCGGTTTTCAATAATGTAACGGCTCATCAGCCCGCGCGCTTTTTTGGCGTAGAAGCTGATGACTTTAAACTTGCCGTTCTTCTCATCGAGGAACACCGGCTTGACGATCTCCGCGTTCAGCTTTTTCGGTTTGACCGATTTGTAGTACTCGTCCGACGCCAGGTTAATCAGGATATTGTCGCCCTGCGCCTTCAGCGCATCGTTCAGGGTGTCAGTGATGGTCTCGCCCCAGAACTGATACAGATCTTTGCCTTTCGCATTCTCCAGACGGATCCCCATCTCCAGACGGTAAGGTTGCATCAGATCCAGCGGACGCAGCACACCGTACAGACCGGAGAGCATGCGTAAATGCTGCTGGGCAAAATCAAAGTCCGCTTCGCTAAAGGTCTCTGCCTGCAGGCCAGTATAGACGTCACCTTTGAAGGCCAGAATTGCCTGGCGGGCGTTGGCCGGGGTGAAGTCCGGGTGCCAGTCGTGGAAACGAGTGGCATTAAGATCCGCCAGCTTATCGCTGATCCCCATCAGGCTGGCAATTTGCGGCGCCGAAAGCTTGCGTGCCTCGCGGATCAGCTGTTGCGAGTGATCCAGCAGTTCAGGCTGGGTATAACGCTCGGTGGCGAGGGCGCTCTGGTAGTCGAGCGTTTTAGCAGGTGAAATCAGAATCAGCATATCCAGTCCTTGCAGGAGATTTAGGGCGACTTTAACAAAAAAATCGCCTGTATTGATCGATGGCTGTTATTGACGCGGCAAATCATCCCAGGCGCCTGGCGCAAGTTGCGCTTCAATCTCGGGGTAACGCGCGACATCAAACACAGGCCGAACCCCCAGTTTTCGCTGACGCAGATAATCCCGCGCAATCAGGGTAACCACGGGGGAGAGGAGCAGGATTGCCGTCAGGTTGGTGATCGCCATCAGCGCCATAATAATATCTGCCAGTTGCCAGACCATCGGCAGGCTTAACAGGGAGCCGAGCAGCACCATCAGCACCGCGCCACCCCTTAACAGCCAGCGGGATTTGTGGGCATCAGCGTGCAAAAAGAGCAGGTTGTTTTCAGCGTAGATGTAGTTCACCACGATGGAGCTAAAAGCGAACAACACGATAATAAAGGCCGCGAAATCGGCACCCCAGTCCCCGGTAAGATTGACCAGCGCCTGCTGCATCAGCTGCACGCCTGTGGTGTTGGCCGGGAGGTCCACGGGGCCTGCCAGCAGCACAATCATCGCGCTGGCAGTACAGATGATAATGGTATCCACGAAGACGCCAATCATCTGCACGATGCCCTGGGAGGCCGGGTGAGGGGGCCAGGAGGCAGCAGCCGCGGCGGCATTCGGCGTTGACCCCAGGCCCGCTTCGTTGGAAAACATACCGCGCTGAAAACCAGCCGTCAGGGCCTGGCTCAGGGTATAGCCCAGCGCACCCGCGGCGGCTTCGTGCCAGCCAAAAGCACTTTTTACGATCAGTGTAAAGACGGCAGGCAGCTGGTCGGCATGCCAGGCGCAGACCAGCAGGCTGGCGCTTACCCACAGCAGGGCCATCACCGGTACCATCCATTGCATCAGCCGGGCAACGCCTTTTATACCGGTGATGATCACTCCCAGGGTGAACAGCGCCATCACGCTGCCGGTAACGATTTCCGGGCAGTCGAAGGCGAAACGCAGCGCGTGGGAGACTGAGTGGGCCTGAACGGTATTGAAAATCAGGCCGTAGGCGACGAGTAAAAAGAGCGAAAACAGCACACCCATCCAGCGCATGCCCAGGCCGCGGGCCATATACCAGGCCGGGCCACCGCGAAATTGTCCCTGTTTATCCGCTTCTTTATACAACTGGGCCAGCGAGCACTCGGCAAACGAGGTCGCCATGCCGATGAGGGCGGTCATCCACATCCAGAAGATGGCCCCCGGGCCGCCCGCCGAGATCGCCAGCGCGACCCCGGCTAAGTTACCGCTGCCCACCCGGGCCGCCAGGCTGGTACAGAGCGCCTGGAACGACGTTAGGCCTCCCGGCAGAGGGCTTAGGCTATTTTTCAGATTATTGTGCAGCTGGCGAAAGGCGCGAAACTGAATAAAACCGCAGCGAAAAGTGAACCAGATACCTGCCGCAAACAGCAGATAAATCATCACCGAACCCCACAGAATTTCATTAATAAATGACAGAAAATCAGGCATTAACGTCCCTCTTGTTGATGCCAAAGTGCATAGGTAATCGCTTCCAGTGAGTGGGCAAACAGATTATGAGCAGGGTGGAGTTTTGCCAAGTTTATCACAGTATCTTTCAGCGCATTGTCTGCGGTTGCGCTGACCTTCCGTCGTGTTATCATCAGGGCAGACCGGTTACATCCCCCTAACAAGTAAACCTGTCATTTTTCCGTTTCTGGCCTCCAGCTGGTAACGCGAATTATCCAGGGCAAGTTAAAGAGAAACACTATCATGACGGATAAATTAACCTCCCTTCGTCAGTTCACGACTGTTGTCGCTGACACCGGAGATATCGCGGCAATGAAGTTGTACCAGCCGCAGGATGCCACAACGAACCCTTCTCTGATCCTTAACGCTGCACAGATCCCTGAATACCGCAAACTGATCGACGACGCCGTTGCCTGGGCGAAAACCCAGAGCAGCTCACGCGAGCAGCAGATTGTTGATGCCTCGGATAAACTGGCTGTTAACATTGGTCTGGAAATTCTGAAGCTGGTTCCGGGCCGTATCTCGACAGAAGTCGATGCGCGTCTGTCTTACGACACCGAAGCGTCTATCGCGAAAGCCAAACGCCTGATCAAACTGTACAACGATGCTGGCATCAGCAACGACCGTATCCTGATCAAACTGGCCTCTACCTGGCAGGGCATCCGTGCTGCAGAGCAGCTGGAAAAAGAAGGCATCAACTGTAACCTGACCCTGCTGTTCTCCTTTGCCCAGGCGCGTGCTTGTGCAGAAGCGGGCGTGTTCCTGATCTCCCCGTTCGTGGGCCGTATTCTGGACTGGTACAAAGCCAATACCGACAAGAAAGAGTACGCAGCGTCTGAAGATCCGGGCGTGGTTTCCGTTACCGAAATCTACGAGTACTACAAACAGCACGGCTATGAAACCGTGGTGATGGGCGCAAGCTTCCGTAACGTTGGCGAAATCCTGGAACTGGCTGGCTGTGACCGTCTGACCATCGCACCTGCGCTGCTGAAAGAGCTGGCAGAAAGCGAAGGCGCGATCGAGCGTAAGCTGAGCTTCAGCGGCGAAGTGAAAGCCCGTCCTGAGCGTATCACTGAATCCGAATTCCTGTGGCAGCACAACCAGGATCCAATGGCCGTAGACAAACTGGCGGACGGTATCCGTAAGTTTGCTATCGACCAGGAAAAACTGGAAAAAATGATCGGCGAACTGCTGTAATCATTCCCGCGTGACCGGGCTTCCGGTCACGCGACTTCGCTTGCTCCCTGTCTGAATCCCCCGCCTGCGTGTATCATTCCCTCAATCTGTATTGTTTGAATGGAATGAATATGAATACCTTACGCATTGGCTTAGTTTCCGTCTCCGATCGCGCCTCCAGCGGTGTTTATGAAGATAAAGGCATCCCCGCACTGGAAGCCTGGCTGGCGTCTGCCCTGACCACCCCCTTTGAAGTGCTAACCCGCCTGATCCCGGATGAACAGGCCATCATCGAGCAAACCTTATGTGAACTGGTTGATGAAATGAGCTGCCACCTGGTGCTGACCACAGGCGGCACAGGGCCAGCGCGTCGCGACGTGACGCCGGATGCGACCCTCGCCATTGCCGATCGTGAAATGCCGGGCTTTGGCGAACAGATGCGCCAGATCAGCCTACACTTTGTGCCAACGGCGATCCTCTCCCGCCAGGTAGGGGTGATCCGCAAGCAGGCGCTGATCCTCAATTTACCGGGTCAACCTAAGTCGATTAAAGAGACGCTGGAAGGGGTGAAAGATGCTGACGGTAAGGTGGTTGTGGCAGGCATCTTTGCAAGTGTACCTTATTGTGTACAGCTCCTTGAGGGGCCTTACGTTGAAACGGACCCGCAGGTGGTAGCAGCTTTTCGCCCGAAAAGCGCGAGGCGTGAAATAATCTCCTGAAATTAACAATAATGTGACATAAGCTGTAACGGCAGTGGCGTGCTAATTGATTTACGGTATAGTAATTTTTTCTTTACGATCGCTGTAAATATAACTCAACAACTCAGCCCAAAATGGTTCGCTATGTCACATTACAACCGGCCTCTCAATCGTCAGGATTATAAAACCCTCACGCTTGCCGCTCTCGGCGGCGCGCTGGAGTTTTATGACTTCATCATTTTCGTCTTTTTTGCGGCGGTCGTCGGGGCGTTATTCTTCCCGGCTGACATCCCTGAATGGCTGCGTCAGGTACAAACCTTTGGCATCTTTGCCGCCGGGTATCTGGCTCGTCCGCTGGGGGGCATCATCATGGCGCACTTCGGCGATCTGGTGGGACGCAAAAAGATGTTCACCCTCAGCATCCTGCTGATGGCCGTACCGACGCTGGCTATCGGCCTGCTGCCTACCTATGCCTCGATGGGGATTATCGCCCCGGTATTGCTGTTGTTGATGCGCATTTTGCAGGGGGCGGCAATCGGCGGTGAAGTGCCCGGTGCCTGGGTGTTTGTGGCGGAGCATGTTCCGGCCCGGCGGATCGGTATTGCCTGCGGGACGCTTACCGCGGGGCTGACGGTTGGCATTCTGCTTGGCTCGGTGGTGGCGACGTTGGTGAACACCAGCATGACCCAACAGGCGGTGCTCGACTGGGGCTGGCGTATTCCGTTCCTGCTGGGCGGCGCTTTCGGGCTGGTGGCGATGTATCTGCGTCGCTGGCTGCAGGAGACGCCAATCTTCCTCGAGATGCAGCAGCGCAAGGCGCTGGCGCAGGAGCTGCCGGTCAAGGCGGTGGTAGTGCGGCACAAAAAAGCGGTGGTGGTGTCGATGCTGCTCACCTGGCTGCTGTCGGCGGGCATCGTGGTGGTGATTTTGATGTCGCCGGTCTGGCTGCAAAAACAGTACGGTTTTGCCCCGGCGGTAACCTTGCAGGCCAACAGTATCGCGACCATCATGCTCTGCTTTGGATGCCTGATTGCCGGGCTGGTGGTGGATCGTATCGGTTCCAGCCTGACCTTTATCATCGGTAGCCTGCTGCTGGCCGGGGCGAGCTGGGCGTTCTATCACCTGGTGGGTAGCCACCCGGAACAGCTGTTCCTGCTGTACGGCATGGTCGGGCTGTGTGTTGGCGTAGTAGGGGCCGTGCCGTACGTCATGGTGCGCGCCTTCCCGCCGGAAGTGCGCTTCACTGGTATCTCTTTCTCGTATAACGTCTCTTACGCCATCTTTGGTGGGCTGACGCCGATTGCCGTCACCCTGCTGATGGGCGTATCGCCAATGGCTCCTGCCTGGTACGTGCTGGCGCTCTCGCTGATGGGGCTGGCATTAGGTCTCTGGCTGCGCCAGAAGCCCGTAGAAGTGCCTGTCCTGGCCGGTTAACGCTTTGGCCGGGGAGGCGAAGCCCCCCGGCCTTGTCGTTAGTGCGATGGGGTATAGCTCAGGATGATGTTGTCATCCGGGATCTGAGTAAAATCTTTGATAATGCGGTGGTAGTCCGCCACCGGATCTACATCGTTAAACAGCGTCGGGTAGAAAATTTTGCTCAGTGTCTCAATGGCGACGATGTTGTACGGATTGTTATAGAAGTGGTGATAGAGCGCGCCGGTGTGGCCTTGTGCGACGGCAGGAATACTGCTGACACCCTGACGCGACAGCAGGGCGTTGAACGCGGCGGTGACATCATCCGCCGGAACGTTGTAGCCAAACGGGATAATAGCCGTACCTTTACCTGGTCGTCTGGAGCCGGTCATCAGGTAATAATCCGGGTTCAGCGAGATAATTTTCTCTACCGCGATATTCCCGGTTGCCCCCGGTAGCAGCTGAGAGCCGATGTTGGTGCCGCCTGCCGCTTCGACCAGTCCACCCCAGCCGTTACGCGCGTGGGTAAAGCAGCAGCCATTATCCAACCCGCCGACGCCAGCAATAGGTTCGATAAAGACCAGCGGTTTTTTACTGGTCGTTGCCAGACGCTGGTGGAGCCTATCCAGCCGCTGCTGATAGAAATCCATGTAGGCCTGCGCACGCCCGGTTTGTCCCATCACCTTACCTAACAGGGCAATACTCGGCAGGGTGTTCTCCACCGGGTGCAGTTCGTAATCCACGAAGATAACCGGAATATGCAGGGCGTCGAGCTTCGCCAGTACGCCGGTCTGCACCAGGGACGGCTTAGCGCGTAGCTGGGCAATCATCAGGTCGGGCTGGCGGGAGATTACCGTTTCAAGATCGACATTGCCCTGGTCGGAAAACTTCATGTCGAGGATCTTCTCCGCTTCCGGCCATTTACGCTTCAGCACGTTCCAGGTTTCGGTGTCCTGTTTTTTCGGCAGATTGTTCCACGCCACCACTTTAGCGAACGGGTTATCGCGCTCCAGCAGCGCCAGGGCGAAGATGTCGCGTCCGTCCTGCAGGATGATACGCTGCGGTTCGTGTTCAACGGTGACCGTGCGGTTATCCAGATCCTTAACCGTTACCGGCCAGCTCTGCGCCTGGGCGAGCAAAGGTGAAAGTAGCAATGCCAGGCCGCCTGCGGCGGCAATGAGTTTTTTCAGCGTCATGTTTTCCCCGTCTTTTTCTTATGGTGTTAACCCATCGACCACCACATGCGGCAGCCCACGGGAACAGTATTCAACCCGGCCATCCACGCCATACACCGTTGCCAGGTTGGCTGGAGTAACAACCTCACCCGGCAGGCCGCTGGCAATCAGTTCACCGCCTTTCAGCATCAGCGCAAAATCCGCATGGCGCAGGGCAATGTTGATGTCGTGGATCACCACGACGGTGACGATATTGCGCAGACGCGTTTCGCGGGCAACGATATCCATCACATGGAACTGGTAGTTAAGATCGAGTGCGCTTAGGGGTTCATCCAGCAACAGCAGATCCGGTTCGCGGATAAGGGACTGGGCAAGGCCAATAAGCTGTTTTTGCCCGCCGGAGAGCTGATCGAGAAAGCTCATCGCCAGATGGGAAACACCCAGTTTGTCCAGAATGGACCAGGCTTCGTGTTCGACATCCAGACCCGAAGTGCCGCCGCTCGCCCGGCGGGCGACGATAATCGATTCCAGCGCGTGCAGATGCACGCCCTGCGGCAGGGATTGCGGCAGATAAACCACTTTTTGCGCCCGCGTTGCAGAGGGAAGGGTCATCAGATCTTCGCCGTTAAGCTGCAATGCCCCTTGAGCGGGGTTCAGGTCAGCCAGGGCGCGCAGCAGGGTGGATTTGCCCGAGCCATTCGGCCCCAGCAGAGCGGTGATTTGCCCGCGAGGGAGAAGCGGGGTGTTCAGCCCACTGATAATCTTTTTCTTGCGATAGCCGGTGTGCAGATCGCAGACGCGCAGGCCTTCGGTCATACGTTCCCCCGGTTGCGAATAATGATGCTGAGGAAGAACGGCACGCCAACCAGCGAGGTGACAATGCCCACAGGAATAATGACGCCGGGAACGATGTTCTTGGAAAATACCGAGGCCAGCGACAGCACCAGCGCGCCAATCAGCATGCTGCCGGGCAGATAAAACCGGTGATCTTCGCCAAACATCATGCGGGCGATATGCGGGGCCACCAGGCCGATAAAGCCAACGGGACCGACAAAGGCGACCGTCAGGGCCGAGATAATACTGATGCGTAACAGCGTCGCCAGACGCAGCTTTTTCACGTTAATGCCAAAGCTGACGGCACGATCTTCACCCAGACGCAGCGCCGTAAGCTTCCAGGCATTTTTCAACGACAGCGGCACGATAATCAGTAGCGCCACGGCCAGGATCGCCAGCTTATCCCACGAGGCTCTCGCCAGGCTGCCCATCGTCCAGAAGACCAGCCCCTGTAGCGTGTCTTCGCTGGCCACAAATTGCAGGATGGAAATCAGCGCGTTAAAGGTAAAGACCAGGGCGATACCAAACAGCACCACGCCGGAGGTGGCTACACGTGTCCAGCGGCTGATGCCATCCAGAATAAAGCAGGCCAGCAGTGCAAAGACAAAGGCGTTTGCCGGAATGAACCACTTGTCGGCAATGCCGGGAATGCCTAAACCGAGCACAATCGCCAGCGCGGCGCCGAAAGAGGCCGCAGACGACACGCCCAACGTAAACGGGCTGGCGAGCGGATTATTGAGGATGGTTTGCATCTCCGCCCCGGCCAGCCCGAGTGCCATGCCGACGGCAACGGCCATCAGCGCGAACGGTAACCGCAGTTCCCAGACGATCACCCGGGTTCCGGCGTCGGCCGCGGCGGCGTTGATTAAGGTATGCCATAGGGTGGAAACGGAAATGCCTGACGGGCCGAGCGTGAAGTCGAGTAACAGGGAGCAAATAATAAAGAAGAATAGCGCCCCTGCCAGGGCAAAGCGCCTGACAAGAACCTTACGGTATTGTGACGCGATAATGGATTCGCCAGTGTGATCGCTGGCAGCAAGGCTGGAATTCATCAGTTAACCTTATGCAACACAACAGAATCATTTCATCCCCTTGGGTTCCATTTCGGGTGCTACCTGATATCCATTCTCCGGGATGCGCCGGGTCACACTAATCGCAATGATAATGCTTATCAATTGTATGAGGTGATTATTGCCATCCTGTTTAATCATCGTTTCTGTTGTGACTGAAAATTGAGCGGAGTGAAACAAGAGAGGGTATGCAAGGAGGAGGCGATATCGTGCCCGCAGGGCGGGCACGAAGGGGGATCAGTGTTTTTCACCAATCGGCAGAACGGTGCGACCGAACTGTTCGTTCAGGACTTCACCCATTGCCAGGTAGATGGCGCTGGCGCCGCAGACCAGGCCAATCCAGCCCGCTATGTGAATAATAGATTCGCCGTTTTCCACCAGATGACCTACAGCCAGCAGTGCAAACAGCACGGTCAGGCTCAGGAACACAAACTGCAGCGCACGGTTACCTTGCAGCGTACCGAAGAACATGAACAGGGTGAAGACACCCCACAGGCCCAGATAGACGCCCAGGAATTGTGCATTCGCCGCATCGGCCAGACCCATTTTCGGCATCAGCAGAATGGCGACCAGGGTCAGCCAGAAAGAGCCGTAAGAGGTGAATGCGGTTAAACCGAAGGTATTGCCTTTCTTATATTCCAGCAGGCCCGCAAAGATCTGTGCGATACCGCCGTAAAAAATGCCCATCGCCAGGATAATGCCGTCCATCGGGAACATCCCGATATTGTGCAGGTTCAGCAGAATGGTGGTCATGCCAAAACCCATCAGGCCCAGCGGAGCCGGATTAGCCAACTTAGTGTTGCCCATAAGTCCTCAAAAAAATCATCATTAATATGGTGAAATGGTGAATCCCACGCCAATTCTCCCTGGCGGGGCGCGGCATCATAATGGGCGGCATCAGCGCCGTCTATGATCTAATCAGGGTGAAATTAAAAATTTTTTTATCCTACCCCCTTGATGGATGCCGTTGCGACCCCATCTTGTAGTCAACCGCAGTGTGTGGACCTGAAAAAATTCAAATCTGGACAGTTGAAAAAGCACCTTCTGCCCTTATTACAGGTACACAACCACATGTTGACTGAATTTTTAGTGGAGACGTTTAGATGGGTAAAATTATTGGTATCGACCTGGGTACTACCAACTCTTGTGTAGCGATTATGGATGGCACCACTGCACGTGTGCTGGAGAACGCCGAGGGCGATCGCACCACGCCTTCTATCATTGCTTATACCCAGGATGGTGAAACTCTGGTTGGTCAGCCGGCTAAACGTCAGGCAGTGACAAACCCGCAAAATACCCTGTTTGCGATTAAACGCCTGATTGGCCGTCGCTTCCAGGACGAAGAAGTTCAGCGTGATGAAGCCATCATGCCGTACAAAATCATCGGCGCTGAGAACGGCGACGCATGGATTGACGTTAAAGGTCAGAAAATGGCACCGCCGCAGATCTCTGCTGAAGTGCTGAAGAAAATGAAGAAAACGGCTGAAGATTACCTGGGCGAAGCGGTAACTGAAGCAGTTATCACCGTACCTGCTTACTTCAACGATGCTCAGCGTCAGGCAACCAAAGACGCCGGTCGTATCGCAGGTCTGGAAGTCAAACGTATCATCAACGAACCAACCGCAGCGGCACTGGCCTACGGTCTGGATAAAGAAGTTGGCAACCGTACTATCGCGGTTTACGACCTCGGTGGTGGTACTTTCGATATCTCTATTATCGAAATCGACGAAGTTGACGGCGAAAAAACCTTTGAAGTTCTGGCAACCAACGGTGATACCCACCTGGGTGGTGAAGACTTCGACAGCCGTATGATCAACTACCTCGTTGACGAGTTTAAGAAAGACCAGGGCATTGACCTGCGTAATGACCCGCTGGCGATGCAGCGTCTGAAAGAAGCCGCAGAAAAAGCGAAGATCGAGCTTTCTTCTGCACAGCAGACCGACGTGAACCTGCCGTACATTACTGCAGACGCGACCGGTCCAAAACACATGAACATCAAAGTGACTCGCGCGAAACTGGAAAGCCTGGTTGAAGACCTGGTTAACCGTTCCATCGAGCCGCTGAAAGTTGCTCTGCAGGACGCGGGTCTGTCCGTATCCGAAATCCAGGACGTTATCCTGGTGGGTGGTCAGACACGTATGCCAATGGTTCAGAAGAAAGTGGCTGAATTCTTTGGTAAAGAGCCACGTAAAGACGTTAACCCGGACGAAGCTGTTGCCATCGGTGCAGCGGTTCAGGGCGGCGTTCTGACCGGTGAAGTTAAAGATGTACTGCTGCTGGACGTTACCCCGCTGTCTCTGGGTATCGAAACCATGGGCGGTGTGATGACGGCGCTGATTGCCAAAAACACCACCATCCCAACCAAGCACAGCCAGGTGTTCTCTACCGCTGAAGACAACCAGTCTGCGGTAACCATCCATGTGCTGCAGGGTGAGCGTAAACGCGCCGCAGATAACAAAGATCTGGGTCAGTTTAACCTCGATGGTATCAGCCCGGCACCGCGCGGTATGCCGCAGATCGAAGTGACCTTCGACATCGATGCCGACGGTATCCTGCACGTTTCCGCGAAGGACAAAAACAGCGGTAAAGAGCAGAAGATCACCATTAAGGCCTCTTCCGGTCTGAACGAAGAAGAGATCCAGAAAATGGTTCGCGAAGCGGAAGCTAACGCCGAGTCTGACCGTAAGTTCGAAGAACTGGTTCAGACCCGCAACCAGGGTGACCATCTGCTGCACAGCACCCGTAAGCAGGTTGAAGAAGCCGGCGATAAACTGCCAGCTGACGACAAAACTGCTATCGAGTCTGCACTGAGCGCGCTGGAAGCGTCCCTGAAAGGCGAAGACAAAGCTGATATCGAAGCGAAAATGCAGGCGCTGGCCCAGGCTTCTGAGAAGCTGATGGAGATCGCGCAGCAGCAACACGCACAGCAGCAGGCTGGTGCAGGTGCTGACGCTTCTGCAAACAACGCGAAAGATGACGATGTTGTCGACGCAGAGTTTGAAGAAGTGAAAGACAAAAAATAATCGCCCTTTGAACGGGTAATACACTGGCACGGGCGAAGAGGTTTCCTCTCCGCCCGTGCACGCATGTTAGGGGCAGATAAAACAAGATGGCTAAGCAAGACTATTACGAGATTTTAGGCGTTTCCAAAACAGCGGAAGAGCGTGAAATCAAAAAGGCGTATAAGCGCCTGGCCATGAAATTTCACCCGGACCGCAACCAGGGTGACAAAGAGGCCGAAGCCAAGTTTAAAGAGATCAAAGAAGCCTACGAAGTCCTGACCGATGCCCAGAAACGTGCGGCATACGATCAGTACGGTCATGCTGCGTTTGAACAGGGCGGCATGGGCGGCGGCGGCGGATTTGGTGGCGGCGGCGCAGATTTCAGCGATATTTTTGGTGACGTCTTTGGTGACATCTTCGGCGGCGGTCGCGGTCGTCAGCGTGCGGCCCGTGGCGCAGACCTGCGCTACAACATGGAACTGTCGCTGGAAGAAGCGGTACGCGGCGTAACGAAAGAGATCCGCATTCCGACCCTGGAAGAGTGTGACATCTGCCACGGCAGCGGCGCGAAAGTGGGTACCAAGCCGCAGACCTGTCCAACCTGTCACGGTTCCGGCCAGGTACAGATGCGCCAGGGCTTCTTTGCCGTACAGCAGAGCTGTCCGCACTGTCAGGGGCGCGGTACGCTGATCAAGGATCCGTGCAACAAGTGTCACGGTCATGGTCGCGTTGAGAAAACCAAAACCCTGTCCGTTAAAATCCCGGCAGGCGTGGATACCGGCGATCGTATTCGTCTGTCTGGCGAAGGCGAAGCGGGTGAACATGGTGCACCAGCGGGCGATCTGTACGTTCAGGTGCAGGTGAAGCAGCACGCGATTTTCGAACGTGAAGGCAACAACCTCTACTGCGAAGTGCCGATCAACTTTGCGATGGCGGCCATGGGCGGCGAAATTGAAGTGCCAACCCTCGACGGTCGCGTAAACCTGAAAGTGCCTGGCGAAACGCAGACCGGCAAGCTGTTCCGCATGCGCGGGAAAGGCGTGAAATCGGTGCGTGGCGGCGCGCAGGGCGACCTGCTGTGTCGCGTGGTGGTTGAAACACCGGTTGGCCTGAATGAGAAACAGAAGCAGCTGCTGAGAGAGTTGCAGGAGAGCTTTGGCGGCCCGACGGGTGAGAATAACAGCCCGCGCTCCAAAAGCTTCTTTGATGGCGTGAAAAAATTCTTTGACGATTTGACTCGCTAATCGGTGAGCTGACGTTTTTCTCAAAGCCCGGAAGCGATTCCGGGCTTTTTTATGGCTGAAAAACATAGCTCGGAAAAACTGAGTGCATACTCAATATTAACCTGCTTTTACCGATGAATATCCACGAGTATGATGGTTTTAACGAAGAATTTCCGTAAAAAGAGAGAGTAAAAGTGAAACTTCTGCACCGTTTTTTCAGTAATGAGGCCGCCGGCGGCATCATACTTATTCTGGCGGCCGCGCTGGCAATGCTGCTGGCTAATATGGGCGGTACCCGCGACCTCTATCATTCTTTTCTGGAAACGCCTGTCGAACTACGGGTCGGCGTGCTCGAAATCAATAAGAACATGCTGCTGTGGATCAACGATGCACTGATGGCGGTCTTTTTCCTGCTGGTGGGCCTTGAGGTGAAGCGTGAGCTGGTACAAGGCTCACTCGCCAGTCGCCAGCGCGCTGCGTTCCCGGTGATTGCCGCTATCGGCGGGATGGTGGTACCCGCGCTGATCTACCTGGCGTTTAACTACCAGGACCCTCTTGCCCGCCAGGGCTGGGCAATCCCCGCAGCAACGGACATCGCCTTTGCGCTGGGCGTTCTGGCTCTGCTGGGCAACCGCGTGCCAATGGCGCTAAAAATCTTTCTGATGGCGCTGGCTATCATTGACGATTTGGGCGCAATTATCATCATTGCCCTGTTCTATACCAGCGAACTGTCGATGTTGTCGCTGGGTGTCGCAGCGGCGGCCATTGCGGCACTGGCGCTGCTGAATATCTTCAACGTTCGTCGGATTGGCATCTATGTGCTGGTGGGGATGGTTCTGTGGACGGCGGTACTGAAATCGGGCGTGCATGCCACCCTGGCCGGGGTGATTATCGGCTTCTTCGTCCCGCTGAAGTCGCAGGAGGGCAAATCCCCGGCGAAACAGCTGGAGCATGTTCTGCATCCATGGGTCGCTTTTCTGATCCTGCCGCTGTTTGCCTTTGCGAATGCGGGTGTCTCCCTTCAAGGGGTGACCTTCGCAGGACTGACATCAATGTTGCCGCTGGGGATCATTGCCGGGCTGTTTATCGGCAAGCCGCTGGGAATTAGCCTCTTCTGCTGGCTGGCGCTGAAACTGAAGCTGGCCTCGTTGCCACACGGCACCACCTGTCGGCAGATCATGGCCGTTGGCGTGCTGTGCGGGATTGGCTTCACGATGTCGATCTTTATCTCGACGCTGGCATTTGGCGCACATGCCCCGGAGCTTATCGTCTGGGCTAAACTGGGTATTCTGACCGGGTCACTGCTGGCGGCGTTTGTTGGTTATGCCTTACTGAAAATGAAATTGTCGGGGCAGGTACATCCGGCATAACGGGACATCGGGAGGGCAGGCCGCCCTCCCGTAAACACTATCAGGGAGCGAGGAACGTATGTCTCATCTTAATTACAACCACCTGTACTACTTCTGGCATGTCTATAAAGAAGGGTCGGTTGTCGGCGCTGCAGAAGCGCTCTACCTGACGCCACAAACCATTACCGGGCAGATCAAAGCCCTGGAAGAGCGCCTGCAGGGGAAGCTCTTCAAGCGCAAGGGACGTGGCATCGAACCCAGCGAGCTTGGTGAGCTGGTGTTTCGCTACGCCGACAAAATGTTCACCCTGAGCCAGGAAATGCTCGATATCGTCAATTATCGCAAGGAGTCGAACCTGCTCTTTGACGTGGGCGTCGCGGATGCGCTGTCAAAAAGGCTGGTCAGCGGCGTGCTGGATGCGGCGGTGGTTGAAGATGAACAAATCCACCTGCGCTGTTTTGAATCCACCCACGAGATGCTCCTGGAGCAGCTAAGCCAGCATAAGCTGGATATGATTATCTCGGATTGCCCGATCGATTCTACCCAGCAGGAAGGGCTGTTCTCGGTGAAAATTGGCGAATGTGGCGTGAGCTTCTGGTGTATCAATCCCCCGCCGAAAAAACCCTTCCCTGCCTGTCTGGAAGAGCGACGTTTACTGGTGCCAGGTCGGCGTTCAATGCTCGGCCGCAAGCTGCTGAACTGGTTTAACTCGCAGGGGCTGAACGTGGAGATTCTGGGTGAGTTTGATGATGCGGCGCTAATGAAAGCCTTTGGCGAAGCGCACAACGCGATCTTCGTTGCCCCGACGCTTTACGCACAGGACCTCTATACGGACATCAGGATTACGGAGATTGGCAGGGTGGATAACGTGATGGAGGAGTATCACGCGATATTCGCCGAAAGAATGATTCAGCATCCGGCAGTGCAGCGTATTTGTAACCGTGACTACTCGGCACTGTTTACGCCACCGGCAATCTGAAGGCATAAAAAAACCCGCGTTAAGCGGGTTCTTTAAACAAGCAACAACAAGTGACGATTAAGCCAGTTTGTTGATCTGCGCGATCAGGTTTGCTTTATGACGCGCTGCTTTGTTTTTGTGGATCAGACCTTTAGCAGCCTGACGATCCACGATTGGTTGCATTTCGTTAAATGCGTTCTGCGCTGCAGCTTTGTCGCCAGCTTCGATTGCTGCGTATACTTTCTTGATGAAAGTACGCATCATAGAGCGACGGCTTGCGTTGTGCTTACGAGCCTTTTCAGACTGAACGGCACGTTTCTTAGCTGATTTGATATTAGCCAAGTCCAACTCCCAAATATGATCTATGTGGACAATTCAAAGGCCGAGGAATATGCCCTCTCTGCCTTCTTTTGTCAATGGATTTGTGCAAATAAGCGCCGTTAATTAGCGACGCTACGTTACGTAGTGATGGCGCAGGATTCTACCAGCTTGTCGCTCCTGAATACAGCTTTTCGACATAAAAATCCTCATCCGCAGACAGATTTTTTCGCTGTGAAAGGCAACCCTGATGAAATCATTACGGCTTTCTGTTTTGCGTGAACAATCGCCGGTTAACCTTAACCGCTGTACAAGGTATACTTTGGCGATTTTCACTGTTTTGAGCCAGTCATGAAGCTGATACGCGGCATACATAATCTCAGTCAGGCCCCGCACGGGTGTGTGCTGACTATTGGTAATTTCGACGGCGTGCATCGTGGACATCAGGTGCTGTTGCAGGGGTTACGTGAAGAGGGGCGGGCACGAGGTCTGCCGGTAGTAGTCATGATTTTTGAGCCGCAGCCGCTGGAGCTTTTTGCCAGCGAGAAGGCGCCTGCGCGTCTGACCCGCCTGCGTGAAAAATTACGTTACCTGGCCCAGTGCGGCGTGGACTACGTCCTGTGCGTCCGTTTTGATCGGCGCTTCGCCGCGCTGACGGCACAAAATTTTGTCAGCGACCTGTTGGTTGATCGCCTCGGGGTGCGCTTTCTGGCCGTGGGTGATGATTTCCGCTTTGGCGCTGGTCGTCAGGGGGATTTCTTGCTATTACAGAAGGCTGGCCTGGAGTATGGCTTTGACGTCACCAGCACCCAGACCTTTTGCGAAGGCGGCGTACGCATCAGCAGCACGGCAGTACGCCAGGCGCTGGCTGATGACGATCTGGATGCCGCCGCAACGCTGCTCGGCCGCCCGTTCTCCATTTCCGGGCGCGTAGTGCATGGCGATGAACTGGGTCGCACCATTGGTTTCCCTACGGCGAACTTACCGCTGCGCCGTCAGGTTTCCCCGGTAAAAGGGGTCTTTGCGGTAGAGGTAACGGGGCTGGGCGATAAGCCTCTGCCCGGCGTTGCCAATATTGGTACCCGTCCGACAGTGGCTGGTGTACGTCAGCAACTCGAAGTGCATTTGCTGGACGTTGTAATGGACCTTTATGGTCGCCATATAGATGTAATCCTGCGTAAAAAAATACGCAATGAGCAGCGATTCGCCTCGCTCGATGAGCTGAAAGCGCAAATAGCGAGAGATGAATTAACAGCCCGCGAAATTTTTGGGCTTTCAAACCCGGCTTAATGCCTGAGATATAAATACGGAACCGAGAATCTGATGAGTGACTATAAATCAACCCTGAATTTGCCGGAAACAGGGTTCCCGATGCGCGGCGACCTCGCCAAGCGTGAACCGGGAATGCTGGCGCGTTGGACCGATGATGACCTGTACGGCATCATCCGTGCAGCCAAAAAAGGCAAAAAAACCTTCATTCTGCATGATGGCCCTCCTTATGCGAATGGCAGCATTCATATTGGTCACTCTGTAAACAAGATTCTGAAAGACATTATCGTGAAGTCCAAAGGCCTCATGGGCTTTGACTCGCCTTACGTTCCAGGCTGGGACTGTCACGGTCTGCCAATTGAGCTGAAAGTAGAGCAAGAGTTCGGTAAGCCAGGCGAGAAGTTCACCGCAGCTGAATTCCGCGCGAAATGCCGCGAATACGCTGCCACCCAGGTTGACGGTCAGCGTGAAGACTTTATCCGTCTGGGCGTGCTGGGCGACTGGTCGCATCCGTACCTGACCATGGACTTCAAAACCGAAGCCAACATCATTCGTGCGCTGGGTAAAATCATCGGTAACGGCCACCTGCACAAAGGCGCCAAGCCGGTGCACTGGTGCGTGGACTGCCGTTCTGCGCTGGCTGAGGCAGAAGTTGAATATTACGACAAAACTTCTCCATCCATCGATGTAGCCTTTGAAGGCGTCGATCAGGAAGCGCTGCAGGGCAAATTTGGTCTGCCAGGCGTCGAAGGCCCAATCTCGCTGGTGATCTGGACCACCACGCCATGGACCCTGCCTGCCAACCGTGCGATCTCCCTCTCTGCGGAGTTCGAATACGCGCTGGTACAGGTTGAAGGCCGTGCGCTGATCCTAGCGAAAGACCTGGTGGAGAGCGTGCTGAAGCGCGCGAACATCACCGAGTACAGCATTCTGGGTACGGTTAAAGGTGCCGAGCTGGAGCATCTGCGCTTCAAGCATCCGTTCCTCGATTTCGATGTGCCAGCGATTCTGGGCGAACACGTCACCCTCGAAGCGGGTACCGGTGCGGTACATACCGCCGGTGGCCACGGCCCGGACGACTACAGCATCAGTTTGAAATACGGTCTGGAAATCGCCAACCCGGTTGGCCCGGACGGCGCTTACCTGCCAGGCACCTATCCGACCCTGGACGGCGTGAACGTCTTTAAAGCTAACGACATCATCGTCAACATGCTGCGCGACAACGGCTCGCTGCTGCATGTTGAGAAAATGCAGCACAGCTATCCGTGCTGCTGGCGTCATAAGACACCAATCATCTTCCGCGCGACCCCACAGTGGTTTGTCAGCATGGATCAGAAAGGCCTGCGCGCGCAGTCTCTGAAAGAGATCAAAGGCGTGCAGTGGATCCCGGACTGGGGCCAGGCGCGCATCGAATCTATGGTTGCGAACCGTCCTGACTGGTGTATCTCCCGTCAGCGTACCTGGGGCGTACCGATGTCTCTGTTCGTCCATAAAGAGACCCAGGAACTGCACCCGAATACCCTGGAACTGATGGAAGAAGTGGCGAAGCGCGTCGAAGTTGACGGCATTCAGGCGTGGTGGGATCTCGACGCCCGCGACATCCTGGGCGCGGACGCGGATAACTACGAGAAAGTGCCAGATACCCTGGACGTGTGGTTCGACTCCGGTTCAACGCACGCCTCTGTTGTTGACGTGCGTCCAGAGTTTGCCGGCCACGCTGCCGACATGTATCTGGAAGGTTCTGACCAACACCGTGGCTGGTTCATGTCATCCCTGATGATTTCTACCGCCATGAAGGGTAAAGCACCTTACCGTCAGGTACTGACTCACGGTTTCACCGTGGATGGTCAGGGTCGTAAGATGTCCAAATCTATCGGTAACACCGTTTCTCCGCAGGACGTGATGAACAAACTGGGCGCCGACATTCTGCGTCTGTGGGTGGCATCAACTGACTACACCGGCGAAATGGCGGTGTCTGACGAGATCCTGAAACGTGCTGCCGACAGCTATCGTCGTATCCGTAACACCGCGCGCTTCCTGCTGGCGAACCTGAACGGGTTCGATCCGGCAAAAGACATGGTGAAACCGGAAGAGATGGTCGTTCTGGATCGCTGGGCCGTGGGCTGCGCGAAAGCGGCACAGGAAGATATCCTGAAAGCTTACGAGTCTTACGACTTCCACGAAGTGGTGCAGCGCCTGATGCGCTTCTGCTCCATCGAAATGGGTTCGTTCTACCTCGACATCATCAAAGACCGTCAGTACACCGCGAAAGCCGACAGCGTGGCGCGTCGCAGCTGCCAGACCGCACTGTTCCATATCGCAGAAGCGCTGGTGCGCTGGATGGCACCGATCATGTCCTTCACCGCGGATGAGATCTGGGGCTACCTGCCAGGGGATCGTGAGAAGTATGTCTTCACTGGCGAGTGGTACGAAGGTCTGTTTGGCCTGTCCGGGACCGAAGCCATGAACGACAGCTTCTGGGACGAGCTGCTGAAAGTGCGCGGCGAAGTGAACAAAGTGATCGAGCAGGCGCGTGCCGACAAGAAAGTGGGCGGCTCCCTGGAAGCGGCAGTAACCCTGTACGCGGAACCTGAGCTGGCTGCGAAGCTGACTGCGCTGGGCGATGAATTACGATTTGTCCTGTTGACCTCCGGTGCGAATGTTGCGGATTATGCCGACGCGAGCGCTGATGCCCAGCAGAGCGAACTGCTCAAAGGGTTGAAAGTGGCGCTGGTGAAAGCCGAAGGTGAGAAGTGCTCGCGCTGCTGGCATTACACGACCGATGTCGGCAAGGTGGCGGAACACGCAGAGATCTGCGGACGCTGTGTCAGCAACATCGCCGGTGATGGCGAAAAACGTAAGTTTGCCTGATGAGTAAATCACTCTCTTCAACAGGGCTGCGCTGGCTGTGGCTGGTGGTAGTCGTGCTGATTATTGATTTGGGCAGCAAATACCTGATCCTCCAGAACTTTGCTCTGGGGGATACGGTTTCGCTGTTCCCGTCGCTTAATCTGCACTATGCGCGCAACTACGGCGCGGCGTTTAGCTTCCTGGCTGACAGCGGCGGCTGGCAGCGCTGGTTCTTCGCAGGTATCGCTCTCGGTATCTGCGTTGTGCTGGCAGTGCTGATGTACCGCGGGAAAGCCACGCAAAAGCTGAACAACATCGCCTACGCACTGATCATTGGCGGTGCGCTGGGTAACCTGTTTGACCGTCTGTGGCACGGCTTTGTGGTCGATATGATCGACTTCTATGTCGGCAACTGGCACTTCGCCACCTTTAACCTGGCCGATACTGCAATTTGTATTGGTGCGGCGTTAATCGTGCTGGAAGGCTTCCTGCCGAACGCAGCCGCGAAGAAACAGGCTTAAGCATCAATGCCGGGTGACGCACAGCGATCCCGGCCTACCGAATATGCCAACGCCAGTTTGCCGGGTAAGCGAAGCGCCACCTGGCAAACTGCGAGGCAATATTAAAGAGACAATGTTTATGTCTAAATCCGTACAGAGCAACAGCGCGATCCTCGTTCACTTCACGCTGAAACTGGATGATGGCTCTACCGCAGAATCCACCCGCAATAACGGCAAACCGGCGCTGTTTCGCCTGGGCGATACCTCCCTGTCCGAAGGTCTTGAGCAGCAACTGCTGGGGCTGAAAGAGGGAGAGAAAAAAGCCTTCTCTCTGGAGCCGGATGCTGCGTTTGGCGTGCCCAGCCCGGACCTGATCCAGTACTTCTCGCGTCGTGAATTTATGGACGCGGGTGAGCCTGAAATCGGGGCGATTATGCTCTTTACCGCTATGGACGGCAGCGAAATGCCTGGCGTGATTCGGGAAATCAACGGGGACTCCATCACCGTCGACTTCAACCATCCGCTTGCCGGGCGTACCGTCCATTTTGATGTTGAAGTGCTGGAAATTGACCCAGCGCTGGAGGCCTGAAATGCAGATCCTGTTGGCTAACCCGCGCGGTTTCTGCGCCGGTGTAGACCGCGCTATCAGCATTGTTGAAAACGCGCTGGAAATTTACGGCGCGCCAATTTATGTGCGTCACGAAGTGGTGCACAACCGTTACGTGGTCGATAGCCTGCGCGAGCGCGGGGCGATCTTTATCGAGCAGATCAGTGAAGTGCCGGATGGCGCGATCCTGATTTTCTCTGCCCACGGCGTTTCTCAGGCCGTACGTAACGAAGCGAAAAGCCGCGATCTCACCGTTTTCGATGCTACCTGTCCGCTGGTCACCAAAGTGCATATGGAAGTGGCGCGTGCCAGCCGCCGTGGTGAAGAGTCGATCCTGATTGGCCACGCCGGTCACCCGGAAGTGGAAGGCACCATGGGACAGTACAGCAACCCGGAAGGGGGGATGTATCTGGTCGAGTCGCCGGAAGATGTGCTTACGCTGAACGTGAAAAACGAAGCGCGTCTGTCCTTTATGACCCAGACAACGCTCTCCGTAGACGATACGTCAGACGTTATTGATGCGTTGCGCCAGCGCTTCCCGAAAATTGTCGGGCCGCGTAAGGACGACATCTGCTACGCCACGACAAACCGCCAGGAAGCTGTGCGTGCGCTTGCTGAGCAAGCAGATGTGGTGCTGGTTGTCGGCTCCAAAAACTCCTCGAACTCCAACCGTCTGGCCGAGCTGGCGCAGCGGATGGGGAAAGCGGCGTTTTTGATTGACGATGCGACGGACATTCAGGAGGCGTGGGTTAAGAATGCCGCCTGTGTTGGCGTAACTGCGGGCGCTTCCGCCCCGGATATTCTGGTGCAGAACGTCATTGTCCGCCTGCAGGAGCTGGGTGGCGGTGAAGCGGTGCCGCTGGAAGGACGCGAAGAGAACATCGTCTTTGAAGTCCCGAAAGAGCTACGCATTGATGCCCGCGAAGTCGAGTAAGGTTTAAAAAATGCCAGTCACTGAATGACTGGCATTTTTTCATTCAGGTAGTCGATCATGGCCCGCATTCTGGCCGGCATATGTTTGTTGCGCGTCCACAGCAGCCAGAGATCGCCCGTATAGCTACTGATAAACTCCCACTCCGGTAAGACCTGCACAATCTCCCCACTTTCCAGCGTCTCACGCGCCGTGAACAGCGGTAAACTCCCGATACCCAGGCCGCGCTTTACCGCATCCAGCCTCACACCCGTGTGGTTAGCGGCGTAACGACCATGGGTCTGTACCGTTTCCGTTTTTCCATTCAATGCAAACTTCCAGCGTGAATCGGCCGGCGTTTCACCGAGCGAAATACAGCTATGTTGCCGGAGATCGTGCGGATGCTGCGGTATGCCCATGCGACGAAGGTACTCTGGTGTGGCGCAGATGACATGGGTGACCGGCATCAGCGGTTTACCGTACAGGCCGGGAGAGGGGGTGTTAGTGATCCGTAGCGCCAGATCGACACCGTCGTCGATCAAATCCATGTAACGATCTTCCAGGCGCAGGCAGACATCAATCTGCGGATAGCGCTCAAGGAATGCCGGGATTAAAGGATGGATCACAAAGCGTCCCACAGCTTTCGGTACGCTCATGGTGAGTTTTCCCTGCGCAACGGTCTGTAGGCTGCTGCCTGAATCCATCGCCTGCTGTGCCGCGTCCAGCATATCCAGCGCATGCTCATAAACCGCTTTTCCGGTCACGGTAAGTGCCAGCTTACGTGTAGTGCGGTGCAGCAATTTACATCCCATCTCTTTTTCCAGACGTGAAACACAGCGGCTGATCGCAGAGGGCGTGGCGCCAGTGAGGCGGGCTGCGGTTGAAAAATTGCCATGTTCTACGATGGTGACGAAAGTGGCGAGATCGGGAAGCAAAGAAGGTTTCATTTGTGCATACCAGGCAAGAGTGCAATGTCTGAGTGGCCGATTATCGACACTTAAGTGATGAATATACTGTCAGGGTACAGAGGAGAACAACCATGACAGAACGACTTTATTACACCAGTGACGCGACAGAAGGGCGTGCACAGGTGATCCGTTGCACTGAGGAGCCTGACGGCCGCTACGCCATTGAACTTAATCAGACCCTTTTCCATCCGCAGGGCGGTGGACAGCCAGCGGATCGAGGATGGATCGCCGGGATAGCGGTAGAAGCGGTATCCCTGCGTGGCGAGCATGTCGTCTACATTCTGCCCGCAGCGCTTACGCCAGGCGAGGTGGAGATGCAAGTCGATAAAGATGTGAGAGAACGTCACTCCCGCTGGCACAGCGCAGGTCACTTGATCGGCTATGCTGGGGAGCAGTTTGGCTGGAAGCCGGTAAAAGCCCACCACTGGCCTGGTGAAGGGCGGATTACCTTTACGCCTGGCGAGGGTCAGGATCCCCTGCCAGATGCCAGTGCCCTGATGGCCATTATTGACGGTTGGAAAGCCGATAACCTGCTTCGCCATACTGAAATTGAAACGGGCAGACGCAAGGTTCGCTTTGGCGATCTCCCGCACTACCTTTGCGGTGGAACGCACGTTAAACAGCTGGCGGATGTGGGGGCAATGCAAATCCTCGGGCTGAAAATGAAAAAAGGACAGTTGATCGTCACCTATAGCCTCGATTAACAGGGTTGTGATTAACCCGACATCGCGGGTGGCCTGGTATTTCTATTGAAAACGATGCCAGGCTCAGCGGCGATCCTCAACACTGCATGTTGAACGTTACATTGATGAACCATAACCTGGGCTGCTGGGTGCGGCTCGCGTAACGCCACGTACTTTTCTCTATGGCCGGAAGCGGGCCATATCCTGGCGATCATGTCTTTAACTGATATCTCTCCCTGTTTATCATTAAATTCTAATTATCGGCGTTTTCTGTGGCAGCCTTCGTCAGGGCTGGTTAATCTGAAAGCGGTTTACATCATTTTAACGTAAGAGAATAACTATGCATGATGCAGAGATCCGTGTCGCCATTGCGGGCGCGGGCGGACGTATGGGCCGTCAGCTTATTCAGGCGGCACTACAGATGTACGGCGTGGCCCTTGGCGCGGCGTTGGAGCGTGAAGGTTCATCTCTTCTGGGAGCCGACGCAGGTGAATTAGCAGGCGTGGCGAAAACGGGCGTGACCGTGCAGAGCAGCCTGGATGCCGTTAAAGATGACTTTGACGTTTTCGTCGATTTCACCCGTCCTGAAGGCACGCTCGACCACCTGGCTTTTTGCCGTCAGCATGGGAAAGGAATGGTTATTGGCACCACGGGTTTTGATGATGCCGGTAAACAAGCCATTCAGGCTGCATCAAACGAGATTGCGATTGTTTTCGCTGCGAACTTCAGTGTAGGCGTTAACGTCATGCTGAAGCTGCTGGAGAAGGCGGCGAAAGTGATGGGGGATTACACCGACATCGAAATTATCGAAGCGCACCACCGTTATAAAGTCGATGCCCCGTCTGGCACCGCGCTGGCGATGGGTGAGGCGATCGCTCAGGCGATGGATAAAGATCTAAAAGAGTGCGCGGTCTATACCCGGGAGGGTTATACCGGTGAACGTGTGCCTGGCACCATTGGGTTTGCAACCGTCCGTGCTGGCGACATCGTTGGTGAACATACCGCGATGTTTGCTGATATCGGTGAGCGTGTTGAGATTACCCATAAAGCCTCCAGTCGGATGACTTTTGCAAATGGGGCAGTTCGTTCCGCAATGTGGTTGAAAGGCAAGAAAAATGGTCTCTTTGACATGCGCGATGTGCTTGATCTTAATAATTTATAATCATGATTACCCTTCGTGATGTGGTTATTGCAGTCATAATCAATTGATTGCACAGGGCAATATTTTATTGCCCTTTAATTTTGCCTGTTTTGATATAATTTTCTTCCTAACACATCATAAATCAACGTTATCCTCACTATTTTTGTTTCAAAAATGTGAATTTTGACCAAATGGTCCACTTTTTTGGGCTTGAGATGAGGACTTGCTATTAAAACTGAGTCGCAAGCGTTTTCTTACGTGATTTAGTTGATCTTTTTGCCCGTTAATTACTTTCCAGCTCATCAGTGGCGCAAAAACAACAAACAAAACCCACTTTTTAAGTTGACTTTCCCCTGCCAAATCTCCAGAATGCCGCCGTTTGCCGAAAATCCACTGGCAGCAGATTTGCATTGATTCATACTATGGGTATGCATTAATATGCAAATAAAGTGAGTGAATATTCTCTGGAGGGTGTTTTGATTAAGTCAGCGCTATTGGTTCTGGAAGACGGAACCCAGTTTATCGGTCGGGCCATTGGGGCAACAGGTTCGGCGGTTGGGGAAGTCGTTTTCAATACTTCAATGACCGGTTATCAAGAAATCCTCACTGATCCTTCCTATTCCCGCCAAATCGTCACTCTAACTTATCCCCATATCGGCAATGTCGGCACTAACGCCGCTGATGAAGAGTCTTCCCAGGTACATGCACAAGGTCTGATTATTCGCGACCTGCCGTTGATTGCCAGCAACTACCGCAATACCGAAGACCTCTCTTCCTACCTGAAGCGCCATAACATCGTGGCGATTGCCGATATCGATACCCGTAAGTTGACGCGTCTGCTGCGTGAAAAAGGTGCCCAGAACGGCTGCATCATCGCTGGCGATAACCTGGATGTAGCTCTGGCGCAGGAAAAAGCCAAAGCCTTCCCGGGGCTGAACGGCATGGATCTGGCAAAAGAAGTAACCACCGCTGAGGCCTACAGCTGGACTCAGGGGAGCTGGACGCTGGCAGGCGAACTGCCGGAAGCCAAAAAAGAAGAGGAACTGCCGTTCCACGTCGTGGCCTACGACTACGGTGCCAAGCGCAACATCCTGCGTATGCTGGTGGATCGAGGCTGCCGTCTGACCGTTGTGCCGGCGAAAACCCCGGCAGAGGACGTGCTGAAGATGAACCCGGACGGGATCTTCCTCTCCAACGGCCCGGGTGACCCGGCGCCATGCGACTACGCAATCGACGCGATTAAGAGCTTCCTGGAAACCGATATTCCGGTATTCGGTATCTGCCTCGGCCATCAGCTGCTGGCGCTGGCGAGCGGTGCAAAAACCGTGAAAATGAAGTTCGGCCACCACGGTGGTAACCACCCGGTGAAAGATATTGATAACAACACGGTGATGATTACCGCGCAGAACCACGGTTTTGCGGTGGACGAAGCCTCCATGCCTGCCACGCTGCGCGTAACGCACAAGTCGCTGTTCGACGGCACCCTGCAGGGGATTCATCGTACCGACAAACCGGCGTTCAGCTTCCAGGGCCACCCGGAAGCCAGCCCAGGCCCGCACGATGCCGCGCCGCTGTTCGATCACTTCATCGAACTCATTGAGCAGTACCGTAAGACCGCTAAATAATCAGAATTTGTTTATGCCCTGCTGCGCTCAGGCAGACGGCGTCAAAAATTTGTCTGCCAGTCGCTCGCGACGCGCATAAACAGGTTCTCCGGAGAAAGAAGCTATGCCAAAACGTACAGACATAAAAAGCATCCTGATTCTTGGCGCTGGCCCGATTGTGATCGGCCAGGCCTGCGAATTCGACTACTCCGGCGCACAGGCGTGTAAAGCCCTGCGCGAAGAGGGTTACCGCGTTATCCTGGTGAACTCTAACCCGGCGACCATCATGACCGACCCTGAAATGGCCGATGCGACCTACATCGAGCCGATTCACTGGGAAGTGGTACGTAAAATCATCGAAAAAGAGCGCCCGGATGCGGTGCTGCCGACCATGGGCGGCCAGACAGCGCTGAACTGCGCGCTGGAGCTGGAACGTCAGGGCGTACTGGCTGAGTTCGGCGTGACCATGATTGGCGCGACTGCCGACGCGATTGATAAAGCAGAAGACCGTCGTCGCTTTGACGTGGCGATGAAGAAAATCGGCCTCGACACTGCACGCTCCGGTATCGCTCACAACATGGAAGAAGCGCTGGCGGTTGCCGCTGACGTGGGTTATCCGTGCATCATCCGTCCGTCCTTCACCATGGGCGGCACCGGCGGCGGTATTGCGTATAACCGTGAAGAGTTTGAAGAGATTTGCGAACGCGGTCTGGATCTTTCCCCAACCAAAGAGCTGCTGATTGACGAGTCGCTGATTGGCTGGAAAGAGTACGAAATGGAAGTGGTGCGTGATAAAAACGACAACTGCATCATCGTCTGCTCTATCGAGAACTTCGACGCCATGGGCATCCACACTGGTGACTCCATTACCGTGGCACCTGCCCAGACGCTGACCGATAAAGAGTATCAAATCATGCGTAACGCCTCGATGGCGGTACTGCGTGAGATTGGCGTCGAAACCGGCGGCTCTAACGTTCAGTTCTCGGTAAACCCAAAGAACGGTCGCCTGATTGTTATCGAGATGAACCCGCGTGTATCCCGCTCCTCTGCGCTGGCATCGAAAGCCACCGGCTTCCCGATTGCTAAAGTGGCAGCGAAACTGGCCGTGGGTTATACCCTCGACGAGCTGATGAACGACATCACCGGTGGCCGTACCCCGGCATCGTTTGAGCCGTCTATCGACTACGTTGTGACCAAAATCCCTCGCTTCAACTTCGAGAAATTTGCCGGTGCGAACGACCGTCTGACCACCCAGATGAAGTCCGTTGGTGAAGTGATGGCGATTGGCCGCACCCAGCAGGAATCCCTGCAGAAAGCGCTGCGCGGCCTGGAAGTGGGCGCCACCGGTTTTGACCCGAAAGTAAGCCTGGATGACCCGGAAGCCCTGACGAAAATCCGCCGTGAGCTGAAAGATGCAGGTGCCGAGCGTATCTGGTACATCGCCGACGCTTTCCGTGCTGGCCTGTCCGTTGATGGCGTCTTCAACCTGACCAATATCGACCGCTGGTTCCTGGTGCAGATTGAAGAGCTGGTGCGTCTGGAAGAGAAAGTTGCGGATCTGGGCATCAACGGCCTCGACGCTGACTTCCTGCGTATGCTGAAACGTAAAGGCTTTGCCGATGCGCGTCTGGCAAAACTGGCGGGCGTACGCGAAGCAGAAATCCGCAAGCTGCGTGACCAGTACAACCTGCACCCGGTTTATAAGCGCGTGGATACCTGTGCGGCAGAATTTGCAACTGACACCGCCTATATGTACTCCACCTATGAAGAGGAGTGCGAAGCGAACCCATCGGTTGACCGTGACAAAATCATGGTTCTGGGCGGCGGTCCAAACCGTATCGGCCAGGGCATCGAGTTTGACTACTGCTGTGTACACGCTTCACTGGCGCTGCGCGAAGACGGTTACGAGACCATCATGGTTAACTGTAACCCGGAAACTGTCTCTACCGACTACGACACCTCCGACCGTCTCTACTTCGAGCCGGTTACGCTGGAAGACGTACTGGAAATCGTGCGTATCGAGAAGCCAAAAGGCGTTATCGTGCAGTACGGCGGCCAGACTCCGCTGAAGCTGGCGCGTGACCTGGAAGCCGCAGGTGTACCGGTTATCGGCACCAGCCCGGACGCGATTGACCGTGCCGAAGACCGTGAGCGTTTCCAGAAGGCGGTTGATCGCCTGAAGCTGAAACAACCGGCTAACGCCACTGTGACCGCGATTGAGCAGGCGGTTGAGAAGGCCAAAGAGATCACCTATCCACTGGTGGTGCGTCCATCCTACGTGCTGGGCGGCCGCGCAATGGAAATCGTCTACGACGAAGCCGACCTGCGTCGTTACTTCCAGACCGCGGTCAGCGTCTCTAACGATGCGCCAGTACTGCTGGACCGCTTCCTGGATGACGCGGTTGAAGTGGACGTTGATGCTATCTGCGACGGCGAAATGGTGCTGATTGGCGGCATCATGGAGCATATCGAGCAGGCGGGCGTTCACTCCGGTGACTCAGCCTGTTCTCTGCCGGCTTATACGCTGAGCAAAGAGATTCAGGACGTGATGCGTGACCAGGTGCAGAAGCTGGCCTTCGAGTTGCAGGTGCGCGGTCTGATGAACGTGCAGTTCGCGGTGAAAGACAACGAAGTTTACCTGATTGAAGTTAACCCGCGTGCGGCGCGTACCGTACCGTTCGTCTCCAAAGCAACCGGCATTCCGCTGGCGAAAGTGGCGGCGCGCGTTATGGCTGGCCAGACTTTGGCACAGCAGGGCGTGACCAAAGAGATCATCCCGCCGTACTACTCGGTGAAAGAGGTCGTGCTGCCGTTCAACAAATTCCCGGGCGTTGACCCGCTGTTAGGGCCAGAAATGCGCTCTACCGGGGAAGTAATGGGCGTGGGCCGCACTTTCGCTGAAGCCTTCGCGAAAGCGCAGCTCGGCAGTAACTCCACCATGAAGAAACAGGGCCGTGCGCTGCTGTCCGTGCGTGAAGGGGATAAAGAGCGCGTAGTGGACCTGGCGGCGAAGCTGCTGAAACAGGGCTTCGAACTGGATGCCACTCACGGTACTGCGATTGTACTGGGCGAAGCGGGTATCAACCCGCGTCTGGTGAACAAGGTGCATGAAGGTCGTCCGCACATTCAGGACCGTATCAAGAATGGCGAGTATACCTACATCATCAACACCACTGAAGGGCGTCAGGCGATTGAAGACTCCAAGCTGATTCGCCGCAGCGCGCTGCAGTACAAAGTGCACTACGACACCACCCTGAACGGCGGTTTTGCAACAGCCATGGCGCTGAACGCGGATGCCACCGAGAAGGTCATTTCGGTGCAAGAGATGCACGCGCAGATCACGAAGTAATCGCTTCAGATTGCTCTCAAAACCCGCTTCGGCGGGTTTTTTTTATGTCTTTCCGACCATTTTTGGCGGTTGTGCCTCCTCCCTTTTCAACGCACTGTAGGGCAATACCTGAAAAAAGGAGTTTATTGTGAAACAGGCCCTTACGTTGATACCCCTGGTAATACTGCTTGCTGGCTGTGCAGATTTTGCCTCGTCGGTGACCAATACCATTGATGGAATGGGGATGACTCCCGACTATGCAAAAGGCTTAAAGGACGATCTGGAGCCGCAGAAAAAGTTAACCACACCGGTGGTGAAGGTGGCGGATAGCGTGCCTGAGGGCAAGCTCGTCGAGAAGTATGACAATGGCAATAAGAAGTTTGAGACTGTCATCAAGAACCGCTGCTTTAACGACTATATCGACGTCTATTACCCGAACGGCGTCCTGCGGAGCCATACGCCGCTGGTTAACTGTCAGGCGGAAGGGCTGTCTCAGGGTTATACCCAGGACGGGAAGCTGCGCTCGACCATCACCTTCAAAGCGAGCGTGGCGAACGGCGAAGCGAAAACCTATGACGCTGGCGGAAAAGTGGTACAGACAGTGATCTACAAAGATGGCTTCCCGCAGAAAAGCTAACCTTCAGAGTGTTCTGCATTTTTCCCTGACCGTAGCGTATTACGCTACAGTTTAGCCTGATGATAACAATGACGACCAACAGGGAGAATACTATGCAAAGCAAACTACTGATGGCCTCTGTCTTTGCGGCTGCAACGCTGTTTACCGTGACGGGATGTTCGTCTAATCAGGCGGTGAAAACGACGGACGGCAAAACCATCGTTACCGACGGTAAACCGCAGGTAGATGATGATACCGGGCTGGTGTCCTATGAGAATGCAGAAACCGGGCAAACCGAGCAGATTAACCGCGATCAGGTTAAATCCATGGGTGAACTGGATAACTGATAAAAAAATGCAGTGGCCTGAACCACTGCATTATTCGATCTGATTATGTGATTACCAGCGGTGGTTCAGCAGGATATGACCGCCATACGCGTCATAACCGTTTTCACCCCACTCGCCGCTGGCGCGTAACGAGATCAGCGTGGTTTCATTCAGTTTGCCGGTAATGCCCAGCTCCAGTTGACCGCGGTCGTCCGGGGTATCGTTACTGAACGCTTCGCCGTTGAAGGCGATATCATTCTGTCCGGCACCTTTCAGCCAGTTGACTGCTACGTAAGGCTGCCATGCCTGCACATCTTTCTGATCGAAGTAGCTGGTTTTCACACCTACGCGTCCCAGAATGCCGTCATTATCAGGGGTAGAGATACGTACGCCGTCGGCGTCTGTATGGTTTTCCTGATCAAGATAGCTATAGATGGCCTGGATCTGCGGTTCGATTTTCAAGGTTCTTTCGTTTTCTGAGTCAACGATCCAGGCGTGACCTGCTTCCAGTGATACAGCAAAGCCGTGGCTGTCGTAAGACTCGTCGCTGCGACCGTCACTGGTGAGCGAGTTGTGATACCAGCCGAAAGAGGCCCAGCTGTCGATATAGCTGCCTTTACGCAACTGTTGGTCTTCCTGCCAGGTGGCGTATACGCCGACATTCACCCCATCGACTTTACCCTGCGCTGAACGTTTACTGCCTGTGGACGTGGAGTCAGTTTTTGCCTGACCGGCACCGAACATCACCCCGCTATGCAGTACACCCGTGTCCATCTTCTTGCTGATGAAATCACTGCCGACCTGCATCACGTACTGGGTGGTGTCATAGTTTACTTTACCGCCCGCCACATCGTTTTCGTGGTAGCGGCCTTTGACATACATCCAGGTGTTGAGATCTTCTTCATTACGCAGCGTCAGCTGATCGCGATCGTCGCGTTTGTGCAGGAACATGTCCTGGGCAGCCAGGTAGTTACCTAAATAGGCACCGACCTCAGGAGCAAGATTGCTCATCTCTGGTGGGGTATAGCCGCCGCTGTTGCCGCCGTCGTTGTTACCACTGTTATCACCGTCGGTGTTGCCGCCGTTACCGCCGTCGGTGTTACCGCCGTTACCGCCGTCGGTGTTGCCGCCGTTACCGCCGTCGGTGTTGCCGCCGTTACCGCCGTCGGTGTTACCGCCGTTACCGCCGTCGGTGTTACCGCCGTTGCCGTCGTCGGTGTTGCCGTCGGTGTTATCGTCTTTGTCAGGAACCGGGGTAGTGTCTGCAGACTCCAGGTACCAGTTGCCATCGCTGTGCTGGTTCAGACTGTATTCCCACGCGCCAACGACGACCGGTCTGGAGAGGCTAAACGCAGCCCTGGAATCGCCACCCACGCTCACGATCTGCATACCGTTGACGGTCTTCGCGCCCGCCCCGCCGATATTGCTGATACGGATATCCGATACACCTGCACTGTTACCGGTGATGGTAAGATGGTCGGTCAACGCATTGTCATCCCCCAGCACGCTGTTCATGGCGATCAAACTGCCGCTCATGCCGGTGTAATCACCGTTGATGGTGAAATCATTCCCCACACTGTCGTTCAGACCGCTGATTTGCAGCGTACCGCTGTTGGTGACGTTGCCGTTGATGGTATCGGCGGTAGAAGCACTGGACAGCGTATTTCCCTGAACCGCATTCCATGAGGCCAGAACGCCGCCGCTGAAAATATTGACGTTATTGTTTACCGTACCTGCACTGGCGAAGGTAGCCCCGTCCTGAATCGTGACGGTGGCGGAATTGCCTGCACTTCCCAGCGTTGCGCCTTCGGCTACCAGGGTTGTGCCGCTGTTCAACTGCGTGTCGCCGGTATAGCTGCTGTTGCCGGTCAGCGTCAGGGTATGGGCATCGGTTTTGATAACAGTACCGCTGCCCGTGATGTCAGTGGCAAAGGTGAAATCAGCAGCCTGATTAAATTCCAGCGTGCCGTTGTTGGTCAACTTCCCGCTTAAGGTGCCGGTTTTTTCGCCAGTACCCAGTTGCAGGGTAGCGCCTTCTGCGATGAGGGTATTACCAGCGTTGCTGACGTTGCCTGCGAAGGTGAGCTTGCCGGTATCAACCTTGATTGAATCATCCGTGCCGATGATATCCACATTACCGGTCAGCTCCCAATCGGTGCCTAACATGGTGAGAGAGGCGAAACCGTCGCCTTCATTCAGGCCAATGAAATTGCTGTCTTCAGTTCCTGTGCCTGTTAGTCGTAAAGTATTGGTAGTTGAATTGGTTGAAATAACATCCCCTTCCAACCGGGAGCCGGTCGTCAGAGTAAGAACGTTGTTTTTTTCGCTGGTAAATGAAATAGCACTTTCGCCGCCTTTGATGATTCCAGCATTAGTCACTTCAACTCTTGTGATACCAGAGGTGTGAATACCATGCTCAATCCCTTCAATCGTGCCGTTATTAGTAATTTTACTATTGCTGGTGACGCCGGAGAGTTCGACACCATTATTTAAATTACCTTTAATTTCACCATTATTAATTAGAATTATTCCGATCTTACTAGCAATCCCTGTTTTGCCTTCGATATGGCCAGTTGAAGCATTCTCAATCCTGAGCATCGACGAATCTTCTTCAATTTGGATGCCGCTTTCTGCACCCGTCACGTTACCCGCGTTTTTAATGGTGCCTGTCATTGAGTGAACAGTAATGGCATTTCCAGTGCTCGATGAAATCACACCAGATTGTGTGTTGTTAATGACAGGTTCCTGCGTACCGGTATTAATATAGACAGCATCTCCGGTATTGGTAATTTTTCCCTCGTTATCAACAGTAAGTAACTGATCGCCTGCTATCGTAACAGCCGCAGTGTTTGAACCCGTAGATATGAGTACATTTTCATTAATTGTGTATGACGGGTCGATGGAAAAAGTCTGAGCCTCCGTCGTAGAATCCTCAATGATGGCCGCTGGTGCCATTAATGGAGCAAACATAAGTAAAGCAGGGAATATTCTGCTCATTGATTTTGTTATTTTATTTAATTGCGGGGTTTTTCTTTTCATTGCCACGTCCATTTGTGATTAAAAATGAATGGATATTTTAATGGCGATAAAAATTATTGTAAATATATGTTTTTACAGGGTAATTTGAGGGGTTGAAATTTAAATTATTCATTTTAAAATCAATTCTGTATATCAATTTATTTTAAATTTTTAATTAACCATGAGTTAAATGCTTCATATTTCTTATTGTTAACAATTAATCGATCTGCGATTATAATATTATATCTTCTGGTGATTTATTATTTGCGATATATATCTTTTGCCGCGACGGGATTTGCCAATCCTTGCGGTTAAGCCAGGCACAGGCCCAGACCCCTTCAAACGCCCGCCGTTCCTGTCTACACTGACAGCTACAACAAGAAAGCAGTTCAACCAGGTTAATCATGATACTCATTATTTACGCCCATCCTTATCCGCATCATTCCCATGCGAACAAACGGATGCTTGATCAAGTCAAGACGCTGGAGGGCGTAGAGATCCGTTCGCTCTACCAGCTCTACCCCGATTTCAATATAGATATCGCTGCCGAACAAGAAGCGATCACCAGGGCCGATTTGATCGTCTGGCAACACCCGATGCAGTGGTACAGCACGCCCCCGTTGCTGAAACTGTGGATCGACAAAGTGTTCTCGCATGGCTGGGCATATGGTCATAACGGCAATGCGCTCAGGGGGAAAAGTCTGCTGTGGGCAGTGACCACCGGCGGCGGTGAAAGCCATTTTGACATCGGCTCCTTCCCCGGCTTTGAGGTACTGGCGCAACCGCTACAGGCAACGGCGCTGTATTGCGGCCTGAACTGGCTCCCGCCGTTTGCCATGCACTGCACCTTCGTCTGTGACGACGAAACGCTCCAGGCGCAGGCGCGCCACTATAAACAACGTTTACTCGACTGGCAGGAGACGCACCATGGATAGCCATACGCTGATTCAGGCGCTGATCTATTTAGGCGCTGCGGCTTTGATTGTGCCGGTTGCGGTACGCCTCGGGTTAGGATCAGTACTGGGGTATCTGATTGCCGGCTGCGTGATTGGGCCGTGGGGATTCCGGCTGGTTACTGACGCCGAGTCGATTCTGCACTTTGCCGAAATCGGCGTGGTGCTGATGCTGTTTGTCATCGGCCTTGAGCTGGATCCGCGTCGTCTGTGGAAGCTGCGCGCGTCGGTGTTTGGCGGCGGGGCATTGCAGATGCTGGCTTGCGGTCTACTGCTGGGCGGGTTCTGTATCCTGCTGGGCATGGACTGGAAGGTGGCAGGGCTGATCGGCATGACGCTGGCGCTCTCCTCCACGGCCATCGCCATGCAGGCCATGAACGAACGTAACCTGACGGTTTCCCGGATGGGGCGCAGCGCCTTCTCGGTGCTGCTATTCCAGGATATCGCGGCTATTCCGCTGGTGGCGATGATCCCGCTGCTGGCTGTATCCGGAGCGTCGACCACGCTTGGCGCTTTTGCGCTGTCGGCATTAAAGGTCGTCGGAGCGCTGACCCTGGTCGTCCTCCTCGGGCGGTACGTCAGCCGACCGCTGCTGCGCTTTGTCGCCCGTTCCGGCCTGCGGGAAGTGTTCAGTGCCGTGGCCTTATTCCTGGTCTTCGGCTTTGGCCTGATGCTGGAAGAGGCGGGGCTGTCCATGGCGATGGGGGCGTTTCTGGCGGGCGTTCTGCTGGCGAGTTCGGAATATCGTCACGCGCTGGAAAGCGATATCGAGCCGTTTAAAGGGCTGCTGCTGGGGCTGTTTTTCATCGGCGTGGGGATGTCAGTCGACTTCGGAACGCTAGTGACGCATCCGCTGCGCATTGCCATCCTGCTGGTAGGTTTCCTGGTCATTAAAATGACGATGCTCTGGCTGGTGGCTCGTCCGCTAAAGGTGCCCGGAAAACAGCGCCGCTGGTTTGCCGTGCTGCTGGGGCAGGGGAGTGAATTCGCATTTGTGGTCTTTGGCGCAGCCAATATGGCAAACGTGCTCGATCCAGAATGGGCCAAGGCGCTGACGCTGGCGGTCGCGCTCTCAATGGCGGTCACGCCACTGCTGCTGGTTGTGTTGACCCGTCTGGAAGCGGCCGACAGCGGTCAGGAGCGTGAGGCAGATGAAATTGACGAGGAACAGCCGCGGGTGATCATTGCCGGGTTTGGTCGCTTCGGCCAGATCACCGGCCGTTTGTTGCTCTCCAGTGGCGTTAAGATGGTTATCCTCGATCACGATCCCGATCATATTGAAACCCTGCGTAAGTTCGACATGAAGGTTTTTTACGGTGATGCCACGCGCGTGGATCTGCTGGAGTCTGCCGGAGCGCACAAAGCCGAAGTGTTGATCAACGCGATAGACGATCCGAAAAATAGCCTGCAGCTGGTCGAGCTGGCGAAGACCCATTTCCCGCACCTGAAAATTATCTCCCGGGCGCGTGATATCGAGCATTACATCAAACTGCGTCAGGCAGGTGTCGATGCGCCGGAGCGTGAAACCTTTGAAGGGGCGCTGAAATCGGGTCGGCTGGCGCTGGAGAGTCTCGGACTCGGGGCATATGAAGCCCGGGAGCGAGCCGATCTGTTCCGCCGGTTTAATACTGAGATGGTCGAAGAGATGGCTGAAATGGCCGAGAATGATGCGAAGTCACGCGCGGCGGTGGTTAAACGTACCAGCGCTATGCTGATGGATATCATCAATGAAGATCGCAATCATCTCTCGCTGACGCAGCGTCACGGCTGGCAAGGAACGGAAGAGGGTAAGCATACCGGCGATCCGGGAGACGAGCCGGAAAGTAAACCACTGGCGTGAAGAGGGGTTGCCAGCAAATATAAAAAATTTCCTGTTCTTTACTCTGCCGCCAGTCGACGAAAGATTAAGCTTTCCGTATAGTGGCGGCAATTTTTTGCATCCGGGAAATAATCAATGATCAGTCTGATTGCGGCGCTTGCGGTAGATCGCGTGATCGGTATGGAAAATGCCATGCCGTGGAATCTGCCTGCCGATCTCGCGTGGTTTAAACGCACTACGTTGAACAAGCCGGTAGTAATGGGTCGCCTGACCTGGGAGTCAATCGGGCGTCCATTGCCGGGCCGTAAAAACATCGTTATAAGCAGCCAGCCCGGCACGGATGATCGTGTTGAGTGGGTCAAATCCGTTGACGAAGCCATTGCTGCCTGCGGTGATGCCGAAGAGGTAATGGTGATTGGTGGAGGCCGTGTGTATGAGCAATTCCTGCCGAAAGCGCAGAAATTATATCTGACACACATTGATGCTGAAGTGGAAGGGGATACCCATTTCCCGGACTACGATCCTGACGAGTGGGAATCGGTATTCAGCGAATTCCACGACGCGGATGCGCAAAATTCGCACAGCTATTGCTTCGAGATCCTTGAACGCCGCTAATGTTTTACTGCACCTTTCCCCACGGGAGAGGTGCAGCTCTCTGCTACGACGCTACCGCTTCATTCTCGCCTAAATCCAGATGCCGGTTCGACGGCTGAACAAAGTACGCTTTATCTTCCCAGCGCAGGCAGGTGAGTTCTCCACCCCAGCAGCAGCCGGTATCCAGCCCGTAAATACCCTCAGGCGTGCCTTTGCCCTCCAGCGACGCCCAGTGACCAAAGATCACGTTGTAATGGTCCGTCACCGGGCCGGGGATCGCAAACCAGGGTTTGAGCGGGGTCGGTGCGTTTTCCGGCACATCCTTGCAGTACATGTCCAGCTGACCGTTCGGGAAGCAGTAGCGCATGCGGGTGAAGGCGTTGGTGATAAAACGCAGGCGTGCTACGCCGCTAAGCTCCATACTCCAGTTGTTGGGCATGTCGCCATACATGGCATCAAGGAAGAAGGGGTAAGAGTCGCTGGAGAGCACGGCTTCGACGTCGCGTGCGCACTCTTTCGCGGTTTGCAGATCCCACTGCGGGGTAATACCCGCGTGCGCCATCACCAGCTGCTTCTCTTCATCGACCTGTAGCAGTGGCTGGCGACGCAGCCAGTTAATTAAGTCATCGGCGTCAGGTGCATCCAACAGCGGGTTGAGCCGGTCTTTCGGTTTATTACGGCTGATCCCGGCGTAAACCGCCAGCAGATGCAGATCGTGATTGCCAAGGACGAGCCGCACGCTGTCACCCAGCGATTTCACATAACGCAGCACTTCCAGCGAGCCAGGCCCGCGCGCAACGAGATCGCCGGTGAGCCATAGTGTGTCCGTACCGGGGGTAAACTCCACCTGCTTTAATAATGCGATCAGTTCATCGTAGCAACCATGAACGTCACCAATGAGATATGTAGACATGTTTAGTGAATGAGTGTTGGAACAGCCAGACGGAAAACAGGAATGGCAACGCGGAATGCGTTGCCGTCGGCATCGACCATTTCATAATGGCCCTGCATGGTACCCAGCGGTGTTTCGATTACCGCACCGCTGGTGTACTGATACTCTTCGCCGGGATCAATGTGCGGTTGTTCACCCACCACGCCTTCGCCCTGCACTTCAATTTCACGACCGTTGCCGTTGGTGATAAGCCAGTAACGCCCAAGCAGTTGCACAGGCGTCCGCCCCAGGTTGCGAATGGTGACCGTATAAGCAAAGACAAAGCGCTCTTCATCCGGGGTGGACTGTGACTCAATATAGATGCTTTGTACGTGAACACATACGCGGGGCGAATCAATCATGGCTTAGCTCTCCTTCGGCGGCGCATTTTCGCTGATGTAATTAGCCAGCTTGCAGTACTGTTCTACAGAGATGTTCTCTGCACGCATTGCCGGATCAATACCCAGCTCAGCCAACACTTCAACGGTAAACGTATTGCCAAGGCTGTTACGAATCGTTTTACGACGCTGGTTAAAGGCTTCAGTAGTAATACGGCTCAGGACACGCAGCTCTTTGACCGGGTACGGCTTGGTTTTATGCGGCACAAGGCGTACAACCGCAGAATCCACTTTTGGCGGCGGCGTGAACGCGGATGGCGGCACTTCGAGTACCGGGATCACGTTGCAGAAATATTGCGCCATCACGCTTAAACGACCATACGCTTTACTGTTTGGCCCTGCAACCAGTCGGTTAACGACCTCTTTTTGCAACATGAAGTGCATGTCGGCAATGGCATCAGTATAGCTAAACAGGTGGAACATCAGCGGCGTGGAGATGTTATACGGCAGGTTGCCGAACACGCGCAGCGGCTGACCAAGCTTCTCCGACAGTTCACCGAAGTTCATGGTCATGGCATCTTGCTGATAAATAGTCAGTTTCGGTCCAAGGAACGGGTGCGTCTGCAGACGGGCTGCCAGATCGCGGTCCAGTTCGATGACGGTCAGTTCATCCAGACGCTCGCCAACCGGCTCGGTCAGTGCGGCCAGACCCGGGCCGATCTCGACCATCGCCTGGCCTTTTTGTGGATTGATAGCCGAAACAATACTTTCGATCACGAACTGATCGTTGAGGAAGTTTTGCCCGAAACGTTTACGGGCTAAATGGCCCTGGTGGACGCGATTATTCATTGAGTATTAACAATCATTTTGATGGCGAGATTAAGCGCCGTAATAAAACTGCCGACATCTGCTTTTCCCTGGCCCGCTAAGTCAAGCGCAGTGCCATGGTCAACAGAAGTGCGAATAAAGGGTAAACCGAGGGTGATATTCACGCCGCGGCCAAATCCCTGGTATTTTAGCACGGGAAGGCCCTGATCGTGGTACATCGCCAGCACGGCATCTGCATGATCGAGATATTTTGGTTGAAACAGGGTATCCGCAGGCAGCGGCCCGCTGAGATTCATCCCCTGGGCACGCATCTCGTCCAGCACCGGAATAATGGTGTCGATCTCTTCCGTGCCCATATGGCCGCCTTCGCCCGCGTGCGGGTTCAGGCCACACACCAGTACGTGCGGATCGGCGATACCGAATTTGGTGCGTAAATCATGGTGCAGAATGGCAATCACCTCGCGCAGCAGGTCCGGCGTAATGGCATCGGAAACCGCTTTGATCGGCAGATGCGTGGTCGCCAGCGCAACGCGCAGCTCCTCGGTAGCCAGCATCATCACCACTTTTGCGCAGTGCGAGCGCGCTTCAAAAAACTCGGTATGGCCGGTAAAAGCCACCCCCGCATCATTAATCACCCCTTTATGCACCGGCCCGGTGATCAGCGCGGCAAATTCGCCGCTCAGGCAGCCATCACAGGCGCGTGCCAGCGTTTCCACCACATAATGACCGTTTTCGGTACTGAGTTGTCCGGGAACAACGGGGGTACGCATCGGGACAGGCAACAGCGTCAGGGTGCCTGCTTGCTGGGGGAGAGGCGCATTTTCTGCCTGATACGGCAGGAGCGTCAGCGGCAGATTAAGGGTTTTTGCTCGCGCCTCAAGCACGCTGGCATCGGCGCAGATCACCAGCTCGACCGGCCAGCTGCGCTGGGCAAGCTGGACGACCAAATCGGGACCAATCCCGGCAGGTTCGCCGGGAGTGATAACAACACGATGGTGTTTCATTAGTTGCTCAGAACTTTGACGTAAGCGCTGGCGCGTTGTTCCTGCATCCAGGTTGCCGCTTCTTCAGAGAACTTACGGTTGAACAGCATGCGGTACGCACGGTCTTTCTGGGCTGCGTCGGTTTTATCCACGTTACGGGTGTCCAGCAGCTCAATCAAGTGCCAGCCGAAGGTGGAGTGAACCGGTTCGCTCAGCTGACCTTTGGTCATTCGCATCAGCGCATCACGGAAAGCGGGATCGTAAATATCCGCTGCCGCCCAGCCCAGATCGCCGCCCTGATTTGCAGAGCCTGGATCCTGAGAGAACTCTTTCGCGGCGTTAGCGAAGGAGGTTTTACCGCTGCGGATATCGGCAGCAATCTGCTGCAGCTTAGCCCGCGCCTGATCGTCATTCATCAGTGGGGATGGCTTGAGCAGAATGTGACGGGCATGCACTTCGGTGACGGAGATGCTCTTGCTTTGGCCACGCAGGTCGTTCACTTTCAGAATGTGGAAGCCAACGCCGGAACGGATTGGACCGATGATATCGCCTTTCTTCGCCGTGCTCAGCGCCTGAGCGAAGATAGACGGCAGTTCCTGAATACGACCCCAGCCCATCTGGCCGCCTTTCAGTGCCTGCTGGTCAGCCGAGTAGGTGATCGCCAGTTTACCGAAATCACCACCATTACGCGCCTGATCGACGATCGAGCGTGCCTGGCTTTCCGCCTCAGCAACCTGGTCGGAAGACGGGTTTTCTGGCAGCGGGATCAGGATGTGGCTCAGGTTCAATTCGGTGCTGGCATCATTCTGGTTACCCACCTGTTTTGCCAGCGCGTCTACTTCCTGCGGCAGAATAGTCACACGACGACGCACTTCGTTGTTGCGCACTTCTGAAATCAGCATCTCTTTACGGATCTGATTACGGTAGGTCGAATAGCTGATGCCGTCATAGGCCAGACGGCTGCGCATCTGGTCGGCTGACATGTTGTTTTGCTTCGCAATGTTAGCGATAGCCTGATCGAGCTGCTCATCAGAGATCTTCACACCCATCTTCTGGCCCATCTGCAGAACGATCTGATCCATGATCAGACGTTCAAGGATCTGATGACGCAGTGTGGAATCATCCGGAAGTTGCTGACCTGCCTGACCCGCGTTGAGCTTCACAGACTGCATTAAACCATCAACGTCGCTCTCAAGTACCACACCGTTGTTCACAACGGCAGCGACTTTGTCGACAACCTGTGGGGCCGCGAAGCTGGTATTCGCGACCATAGCGATACCGAGCAGCAGCGTTTTCCAGTTCTTCATACTTTTTCCATATCAATTAACCGCAATGCGGATTACGTTGTAAATCAAGCACATTATAAGGAACTACGGTACGGCAGAATCGGTGAGCGCAGCATCTGCTGAGTGCCCAGGCCATAGTTGGAACTCAGGCCACGCAATTCGATGTTAAAGCCGATGACGTTATCGTACTCGCTCTGACCTTTGTCAGGATCCCAGCCATTCAGCTTACGTTCGTACCCGACGCGGATCGCGTAGCAGCAGGAGCTGTACTGCACACCCAGCATCTGATCGGCCGACTTACTCTGATTGGTATCAAAGTAATACGCCCCGACGATTGACCAGCGATCGGCAATCGGCCAACTGGCGGTACCCCCCACTTGCGAAATGCCCTCTTTGTACTGATCCGCCGTCGAGAAGTTAGGCAGCGTTGCCTGGATATATTCCGGGCTGGCGTAACGGTAGCTAAGCTGAACCATGCGGTCTTCATCACGGCGATACTCAATGGCGGCATTGCTGGTAGCAACGTTATCCAGACGCGTATCGTACTGCAGACCGCCACGCAGTCCCCAGCGATCGGTCATGCGCCAGTAGGTATCGCCCGCCCAGACCAGTGAACCCGTTTTGTTGTTTTTCTCCCAGTTGATGTTGTCATCGCCGGTACGCGATTCTGTGAAGTAGTAGATTTGACCCACAGAAGCATTAAAACGTTCAACGGAAGCATCATCATAAACGCGGGTTGTGACGCCGGTCGTCACCTGGTTGGCCGAGGCAATACGGTCCAGACCACCGTAGGTACGGTCGCGGAACAGACCGCTATAGTCGGATTGCAGCAGTGAAGAGTCGTAGTTATTGATTTTGCTCTGATCGCGATACGGCACGTACAGGTACTGCGCGCGCGGCTCCAGGGTCTGGGTATACCCCTCGCTCCAGTTCATGTCACGCTCGAAGACCAGCTTGCCGTCCATTTTAAACTGCGGCAGCGTACGATTAACGGTCTCTTCCAGATGAGTACCGTTAGTGGCGTTGTACGTTTCCAGATTATCCTGCTGATAGTGGGTTGCCATCAGCTTCACTTCAGTATCCAGGCTTGCCCAGTCGTTAGACACCGGCAGGTTGATCGTCGGCTCAAGGTGAATACGGGTGGCTTCTGGCATATCCGAGTTGGTATTCACGAAATGCACGGCCTGGCCGTAGATACGAGTATCAAACGGGCCGACATCATTCTGGTACCAGTTGACGTCAAGCTGCGGTTCAGCCCCGTAGGTGCTGGCGTTCTGGCTGCTGAACACCTGGAACTGACGGGTGGACACGGTGGCGTCAAAGTTTTTCACCGCGTAGCCTGCGCTAAAGATCTGCGTGGCGTAACCGTCGGTACTGGAACCGTATTTTGTTGTAAAGTCGTTGAAATAGTACGGATCGCTGACTTTGGTATAGTTGACGTTAAAGCGCCATACCTGATCCATTACCCCACCATGTTGCCAGTAGTACAACCAGCGGTGGCGATCACCCTCGGTGGGGTGCTCGTCTTCAAAGACTTTATCCGATGGCAGATAGTCCAGCTCCATCAGACCTTCACCCGCGTGCGTCAGATAACGGAACTCGTTTTCCCACATGATGTTGCCGCGCTTATGGATATAGTGCGGCGTGATCGTGGCGTCCATGTTGGGCGCGATGTTCCAGTAGTACGGCAGGTAGAATTCGAAATAGTTGTTGGTGCTGTACTGAGCGTTCGGGATCAGGAAGCCTGAACGACGTTTGTCGCCCACGGGCAGCTGCAGATACGGGCTATAGAAGACCGGTACCGGACCGAGCTTAAAGCGGGCATTCCAGATCTCCGCAACCTGCTCTTCGCGGTCGTGGATTACTTCGCTACCGACCACGCTCCAGGTATCAGAGCCCGGCAGACAGGAAGTAAAGGTCCCGTTTTCAAGAATGGTATAGCGGTTTTCACCGCGCTGTTTCATCAGGTCGGCTTTACCGCGCCCCTGACGGCCCACCATTTGATAGTCACCTTCCCAGACGTTGGTATCTTTGGTATTCAGGTTCGACCAGGCTTTCGGACCTTTCAGGATGACCTGATTATCGTCATAGTGCACATTACCCAGCGCATCCACGGTTCGTACTGGTTCTGCCGCGCCTTCTGGCTGTTTCTGGTGCAACTGAACTTCATCGGCCTGCAAACGGCTGTTGCCCTGGTTAATATCCACATTGCCGCTAAACACGGCGTCGTCAGGATAATTCCCTTTTGCATTGTCAGCCGTGATGGTGACCGGTAGCGTGTTCGTATCACCCTGTACCAGCGGGCGATCATAGCTGGGCACACCCAGCTTACATTGCGAGGCGAGATCGGCTGCGAGACCCTGTTGACTGTACAAAGCACTCGCTATCATCGTGGCCAGAAGGGTGGGGATACGTTTTTTCATACGTTTTATTTATTGTTCCGTCATCAGTGGCTTATCGCTGGCAAACGGTCAGAGACTATCTTACTCATCATCACAGTGCCAGCGTTAATCCTGCCCGTAAACAAGCCGTGGTGATAGGCTCGTTATTGAATGACGAGTATGATAATGCAAATTATAGGCGATGTCCTTCAATTGACCGTGGCCCGGCCACCGGAATGATGGCGTTCGCGGGATCAAATACATCACCATTTGGGGAGTATATGCAGTATTGGGGAAAAATTATCGGCGTAGCGTTCGCTTTACTGATGGGCGCGGGCTTCTGGGGTATCGTTCTGGGCCTGATTATCGGCCATATGTTTGATAAAGCTCGAAGTCGTAAGATGGCCTGGTTTGCCAACCAGCGTGAACGTCAGGCACTTTTTTTTGCGACGACGTTTGAGGTCATGGGGCATCTGACCAAATCGAAAGGGCGGGTGACCGAGGCCGACATCCATATCGCCAGCCTGTTTATGGACCGTATGAACCTGCACGGCGACTCCCGCGCGGCGGCACAACACGCATTTCGTATCGGCAAGGCGGATAACTATCCCTTGCGTGAAAAAATGCGTCAGTTTCGTAGTATTTGCTTTGGGCGCTTCGATTTAATTCGGATGTTTCTGGAGATCCAGATCCAGGCGGCGTTCGCCGACGGCTCGCTTCACCCGAACGAACGTGCGGTGCTGTATGTGATTGCTGAAGAGCTGGGGATCTCCCGCACGCAGTTTGATCAGTTCCTGCGCATGATGCAGGGCGGCGCGCAGTTTGGCGACGGCTATCAACAGCAGCAGGCGGGCGGTGGTGGCTGGCAGCAGGCACAGCGCGGGCCTACCCTGGAAGATGCCTGTAACGTGCTGGGCGTGAAGCCCACCGATGAGCCAACGACCATTAAGCGCGCCTATCGCAAGCTGATGAGTGAGCACCATCCAGACAAGCTGGTGGCAAAAGGTTTACCGCCGGAAATGATGGAGATGGCGAAGCAAAAAGCGCAGGAAATTCAAAAAGCGTACGAACTCATCAAAGAGCAGAAGGGCTTTAAGTAAGGCTATAGGCCCGGCAAGCGTAGCGCCGCCGGGCAAGACATCAGAAATCCGCCGGGGCCTTAAAGGTCATCGGCGTACCGTATTCCGGGTGGGTGATGGTCAGCATCTCTGCATGCAGCTGTAGCCGCGGCGCCATGGCCCGGGCTTCTGGCGTGGCATAGAAGCGGTCACCCAGAATAGGATGACCCAGTGCCAGCATATGCACACGCAGCTGATGCGAGCGGCCGGTAATCGGTTTTAACAGCACGCGAGCGCTGTTATCCGCCGCGTACTCCAGAACTTCATACTCGGTTTGCGCCGCTTTGCCGGTCTCGTAGCAGACCTTCTGCATCGGACGATTCGGCCAGTCGCAGATCAGCGGCAGGTCAATCAGCCCTTCCGCCGGTTTTGGATGTCCCCAGACGCGCGCAAGGTACTGCTTCTTCGGCTCGCGCTCACGAAACTGCCGCTTCAGTTCACGCTCTGCCGCCTTGGTCAGCGCGACCACAATCACACCGCTGGTGGCCATGTCCAGACGATGCACAGACTCTGCCTGCGGATAGTCGCGTTGAACGCGCGTCATCACGCTGTCTTTGTGATCGTCCAGCCTGCCCGGTACGGACAACAAGCCGCTCGGCTTGTTGACCACCATAATGTGCTCATCCTGATAAAGAATGACCAGCCACGGATCCTGCGGCGGATTGTAGGGTTCCATCAACATTTTGCGCTCCGCTTACTGATGCGTCACAACGATGAGACGCAGCGCATCCAGACGCCATCCCGCCTGATTCAGGCTTTCGAGCACCTGCTGACGATTGCTCTCAATCGCCGCCAGTTCATCGTCACGAATGTTCGGATTGACCGCGCGCAGGGCTTCCAGACGCGACAGCTCCGCCGACAGTTTTTCATCCGCTTCGCTGCGTGCCGCGTCAATCAATGCCCGCGCCGCTTTCTCGATCTGAGGCTCACCCTGCTGCAGGATGGTATAGACGTCCTGCTGCACCGCGTTCACCAGCTTGCTGCCGGTGTGGCGGTTCACCGCACTCAGCTGACGGTTAAAGCTCTCAAACTCCACCTGCGCCGCCAGGTTGGTGCCATTCTTATCCAGCAGCAGACGCACCGGCGTGGCAGGCAGGAAGCGGCTGAGCTGCAGCTGTTTCGGTGCCTGGGCTTCAACCACGTAGATCAGCTCCAGCAGCAGTGTCCCCACCGGCAGCGCCTTGTTCTTCAGCAGCGAAATGGTACTGCTACCGGTATCGCCAGAGAGGATCAGATCCAGGCCGTTACGGATCAGCGGATGCTCCCAGGTGATGAACTGGGCATCCTCGCGGGAGAGTGCCACATCACGTTCAAAGGTGATGGTGCAGCCATCTTCCGGCAGGCCCGGGAAATCCGGGACCAGCATATGATCGGACGGCGTCAGCACAATCATGTTCTCGCCGCGATCGTCCTGGTTGATACCGACGATATCAAACAGGTTCATGGCGAAGCTGATCAGGCTGGTATCGTCATCCTGCTCTTCGATGCTCTCGGCCAGTGCCTGGGCCTTTTCGCCACCGTTGGAGTGGATCTCCAGCAAACGGTCACGGCCCTGTTCCAGCTGCGCTTTCAGGGCCTCATGCTGCTCGCGGCAGGTTTTGATCAGATCGTCGAAACCGTCCGTGTTTTCCGGTGCCGCCAGATACCCGGTCAGCTCGCTGTGAACGTTGTCGTAAATAGTACGGCCGGTCGGGCAGGTATGTTCAAACGCATCCAGCCCTTCGTGGAACCAGCGCACCAGTACTGACTGGGCGGTTTTTTCCAGATACGGGACGTGGATCTGAATGTCGTGTGCCTGACCAATACGATCCAGACGGCCGATACGCTGCTCCAGCAGATCCGGGTTGAAGGGGAGATCGAACATCACCAGACGGCTGGCGAACTGGAAGTTGCGCCCTTCGGAGCCGATTTCGGAGCAGAGCAGCACCTGTGCGCCGCTGTCCTCTTCGGAGAACCACGCCGCCGCACGGTCACGTTCAATAATGGACATGCCTTCATGGAACACTGCCGCGCGGATACCTTCCCGCTCGCGCAGAACCTGCTCAAGCTGGAGCGCAGTGGCGGCTTTGGCGCAGATCACCAGTACCTTCTGCGAGCGGTTGGCGGTCAGATAGCCCATCAGCCACTCAACGCGCGGATCGAAGTTCCACCAGGTGCCACTGTCGCCTTCAAATTCCTGATAAATCTGTTCCGGGTAAAGCATGTCCCGGGCACGCTCTTCTGCCGTTTTGCGCGCACCCATGATGCCTGACACCTTGATCGCCGTCTGGTACTGGGTCGGCAGCGGCAGGCGAATAGTATGCAGCTCGCGTTTAGGGAAGCCTTTCACCCCGTTACGGGTGTTACGGAACAGGACGCGGCTGGTGCCGTGGCGATCCATCAGCATGGAGACCAGCTCCTGACGCGCGGCTTCAGCACCCTCACGATCGCTGTTGGCGGCCTGCAACAACGGCTCGATATCCTGTTCGCCAATCAGCTCGCCCAGAGTGTTCAGCTCCTCGTTGGAGAGGTGCTTGCCCGCCAGCAGCAGGGCAACGGCGTCGGCTACCGGGCGGTAATTGTTCTGCTCTTCGACAAAGAGCGCGAAGTCATGGAAGCGGTTTGGATCCAGCAGACGCAGACGCGCAAAGTGGCTCTCCAGACCCAGCTGTTCCGGGGTAGCGGTCAGCAGCAACACACCCGGTACGCGCTCGGCCAGCTGTTCAATCGCCATGTACTCACGGCTCGGCGCATCTTCGCTCCAGACCAGGTGATGGGCTTCGTCGACCACCATGATGTCCCACTCGGCGTCGCACAGATGCTCCAGGCGCTGTTTGCTACGGCGAACAAAGTCCAGGGAGCAGATCACCAGCTGTTCGGTTTCGAACGGGTTATCCGCATCGTGCTGGGCTTCGGCGTAGCGCTCATCGTCAAACAGGGAGAAACGCAGGTTAAAGCGGCGCAGCATCTCCACCAGCCATTGGTGTTGCAGGGTTTCCGGCACCACAATCAGCACGCGCTCGGCTGCGCCGGAGAGCAGCTGCTGATGCAAAATCATGCCCGCTTCGATGGTTTTACCTAACCCCACCTCATCGGCCAGCAGGACGCGCGGCGCATAGCGGCGGCCGACATCATGGGCAATGTTTAACTGATGGGGGATCAGGCTGGTACGCTGGCCGCGCAGGCCGCTCCACGGCATACGGTACTGTTCGCTCTGGAACTTACGCGCGCGGTAGCGCAGCGAGAAGCGATCCATACGGTCAATCTGACCGGCGAACAGGCGATCCTGTGGCTTGCTAAATACCAGTTTGCTGTCGAGCAGCACTTCGCGCAGCATGACATCGGCCTCTTCGGTATCGAGGCGAGTGCCGATATAGGCGAGCAGTCCATTCTCTTCTTTTACGTCTTCAATCTTCAGCTGCCAGCCCTCATGGCTGGTAACGGTGTCGCCCGGGTTGAACATCACGCGGGTAACAGGGGAATCATTGCGAGCATACAGACGGTTTTCACCGGTGGCGGGGAAAAGGAGAGTCACCATACGCGCATCCAGCGCAACCACAGTTCCTAACCCAAGTTCGCTTTCTGTGTCGCTGATCCAGCGTTGACCAAGTGTAAAAGGCATATTTGTTCGGCTCTAATCTTTAATTGCAGGCAATAGTTCAACCACCGATCATAAATGACGGCAATTGAATAATGGGTCCGGGAATGGAAAGGGCGCTATGGTACTGGATGGCAGCGATTTCGTCACCTGTCAAAATAGCCCCAACTGACCTGTCATCAGTGTAGCAAAGTCGTCGTCCATGAAAGGTAAAATTCCGTCTGCCACGGGCTGCAGTTGCCGTGTCAGGTAGTGCTCATAGTCAAGCGGAGCGCGCTGATAATCCACGGGCTCCGGGCCGCTGGTGGTCCAGACATATTTGATTGTGCCGCGGTTCTGGTACTGCGGCGCCCGCCCAAGACGGACGTTCTCTTCATCGGCAAGCCGGGCGGCACGGACGTGCGGCGGCACGTTGCGCTGATACTCCGCCAGCGGGCGGCGCAGGCGTTTGCGGTACACCAGCTGGTCATCCAGCTCACCGGTCATCAGGCTGGCAATGGTCTCGCGTACAAACTCCTGATAAGGCTCGCGACGGAAGATTTTCAGATAAAGTGCCTGCTGGAAGTGCTGCGCCAGCGGGGTCCAGTCGGTACGTACTGTTTCCAGCCCTTTGAACACCATCCGCTGCGTTTCCCCCTCCTGGATAAGCCCGGCATAGCGCTTTTTACTGCCCTGATCGGTGCCCCGAATGGTGGGCATTAAAAAGCGGCAGAAGTGGGTCTCATACTCCAGTTCAAGGGCGCTGGTTAAGCCAGCCTGCTGCAGATGGGCCTGCCACCACTCATTAACGTACGCCACCAGCGACTGGCCGATGGCGGCCGCCTCGTATTCGCTGTGCGCGCCCTTAAGCCAGACAAAGGTTGAATCGGTATCGCCATAAATCACGTCATAGCCCCGCGACTCTACCAACACTTTGGTCTGGCGCATGATTTCGTGGCCGCGCATGGTGATCGATGACGCCAGGCGCGGGTCGAAGAAGCGGCACGCGCTGGTGCCCAGCACGCCGTAAAAGGCATTCATGATGATCTTTAGCGCCTGGGAGAGAGGCTTGTTGCCGTGGCGTTTGGCCTCTTCGCGACCGTGCCAGATCTGGCTGACAATCTCCGGCAGGCAGTGCTTTTCCCGGGAAAAGCGCGCCCCGAGGAAGCCTTCAGTGCTGTGCTCATCATCCGGCTGCGCCAGGCCTTCCACCAGCCCGACCGGATCGATAAGAAAGGTACGGATGATCGACGGATAGAGGCTTTTGTAATCCAGCACCAGCACCGAGTCGTACAGGCCGGGACGGGAGTCCATCACATAGCCGCCGGGGCTGGCCTGGGGCGGCACGTCACCCAGGTTCGGGGCTACATAGCCCGCCCGGTGCATGCGCGGAAAATAGAGGTGGCTGAAAGCGGCTACCGAGCCGCCGTGCCGGTCAACGGCAAGGCCATTGACCGTGGCGCGCTCCAGCAGGAACGGCATGATGTCGGTTTTGTGAAAAATGCGCGTGACCAGCTCGCAATCTTTCAGGTTATAGGTGGCCAGCGCCGGTTTATTTTCGGCGAAGCGGCGGTCGATCTCGTCCATCCTGTCCCACGGGTTGTCGATGGATTTGCCCTCGCCGAGCAGCTCCTGTGATACCGACTCCAGCGAAAACGACGGAAAACTCCAGAACGCCGATTTCAATGCCTCAATACCGTCGATAATCAGGCGTCCGTTTGCCTGGGCGAAGAAGACGCCGTTTTTAAAGCCGTGCTCGCGCCACTCCAGCTCGCTGTTCCCGCGCCCGAGCAACAGCGGAATGCGGTAGCGTTCGGCGTGCTTTTGCAGCACCCGCAGATCAAACTGCACGACGTTCCAGCCGATGATCACGTCCGGGTCGTGCTGTGCAAACCACGCATTGAGCTTCTCGAGCAGTTGGGGACGGCTGTTAACGTAGATAAGATCAAAATCGAGCGTGGCGGCATCGCCATTTGCCGGGCCGAGCATATAGACAACACGCTGGCCGCAGCCCTCAATGCCAATGCAGTACAGCTCGCCGTGGCGGGTGGTTTCAATATCCACCGACGCCCATTTCAGCGGCGGGCGATAGTGCGGGTTAGGCTTGAGGCGGGCATTGATCAGGCGATCGCCCAGAGGTGTACCGTCCACCCAGACCGGGGCGGTAATAAAGCGCTCCATCAGAAAGCGTTCCGGGGGGCGAACATCGGCTTCATACAGGGTCACGCCTGCTTCGCGCAGCAGTTTTTCATAACGCATCAGCTGGCGATGGGCGCGGCAGTAAAGACCGTAGACCGGACGGCGCTGGAAATCTTTCAGTTCAAGGGGGGTCAGGCGCCAGCCGCTTTCATCGCGCAGCAGCTGTCGGGTCTTTTCGACGTCTGGCTCAGGGATAAAGGCAACGGACTCCTGCTGCGGCAGGGTGATGTGCAGCGGGCCATTGTCAGTCGCCAGCCAGAATTCCACTTCGGTACCCTGTGGGGTATCCCGCCAGTGTCGGGTCAGTAAAAAGCCTTGTTGCGCCTGCGCCACGCCGTTTTCTCATAAACAAAACCAGGCGTGAGTATAGCCTGGTTGCGGGTGTTTTGCTGGGGTTTTATACAGGCATTCCTTCACCTTCTCCCAAAGGGGAGAGGGAGAAGGGGGATTTTTTACTGCCCGTAATACGCCTTCGCGCCGTGCTTACGCAGGTAGTGTTTATCCAGCAGGGTTTGCTGCATATCAGGCAGCTGCGGTGCCAGCTGGCGGCAGAAAATGCCCATATAGGCCACCTCTTCCAGCACGATGGCATTATGCACGGCATCTTCGGCATTTTTGCCCCACGCAAACGGGCCGTGAGAGTGAACCAGCACCCCCGGCATTTGCGCCGCGTCGATACCCTGTTTCTCGAAGGTTTCGACAATCACATTGCCGGTTTCCCACTCATATTCACCGTTGATTTCGGCATCGGTCATCTTGCGGGTGCAAGGGATGGTGCCATAGAAATAGTCGGCGTGAGTGGTGCCAGTTGCCGGGATGGGCTGTCCAGCCTGCGCCCAGATGGTCGCGTGACGGGAGTGGGTATGAACGATACCGCCAATCGACGGAAAAGCCTGATACAGCAGACGGTGGGTCGGCGTATCGGAGGAGGGCTTTTTCTTCCCTTCCACCACTTCGCCGGTGGCGATGCTCACCACCACCATATCGTCGGCGGTCATGACCCGGTAATCGACGCCGGACGGTTTAATGACAAATACGCCAGCTTCGCGGTCAACCGCGCTGACGTTACCCCAGGTCAGGGTGACAAGATTATGTTCCGGCAGGGCCAGGTTGGCTTCAAGCACCTGACGTTTGAGATCTTCCAGCATGTATCCTCCAGGAAAAAAGGCCCGCCCTGCGGCAGGCCAAAGGTTCCCCTGTTAACGTTTTGAACCGTAATAGACTTCGTTCCAGCGCAGTGCGTCTTTGAACGCCGGCATGCGGGTGTCGTTATCAATGACGGCCAGCTCGATATCATGCAGCTCCGCAAACTGACGCATATCGTTCAGATCCAGCGCATGGCTGAAGACGGTATGGTGCGCGCCACCCGCCACAATCCAGGCTTCGGATGCTGTCGCCAGATCCGGCTGGGCTTTCCACAGGGCGTTAGCTACCGGCAGTTTTGGCAGGGAGTGCGGCGTTTCCACAGCGTCAACGCAGTTGACCAGCAGGCGGAAACGATCCCCCAGATCGATCAGGCTGGCGTTAATCGCCGGGCCGGTACGTGTGTTGAAGATCAGACGCGCCGGATCGGCTTTGCCGCCGATGCCGAGGTGTTGAACGTCGAGGATCGGTTTTTCATCCACAGCGATCGACGGGCAGACTTCCAGCATGTGGGAACCCAGCACCAGATCGTTGCCATTTTCGAAGTGGTAGGTGTAATCCTCCATAAAGGAGGTGCCGCCCTGCAGACCGGTCGACATCACTTTCATGATGCGTAGCAGAGCGGCAGTTTTCCAGTCGCCTTCGCCGGCAAAGCCGTAGCCCTGCTGCATCAGACGTTGTACCGCCAGGCCTGGCAACTGCTTCAGGCCGTGAAGGTCTTCAAAGGTAGTGGTAAAAGCATGGAAGCCGCCCTGTTCCAGGAAGCGCTTCATACCCAGCTCAATACGGGCTGCATCCAGCACGTTCTGGCGTTTATCTCCATTGACCTGCGCCGCCGCCGTCAGGCGGTAGCTGCTTTCATATTCATCCACCAGCGCGTTGACGTCGCCCTCGCTGACGTCGTTGACAACCTGCACCAGGTCGCCCACGGCCCAGGTATTGACGGAGAAACCAAATTTAATCTGCGCGGCCACTTTGTCGCCGTCGGTGACGGCCACTTCGCGCATGTTGTCACCGAAGCGCGCCACTTTCAGCTGGCGGGTATCCTGCTTCGATACCGCCTGGCGCATCCACGAGCCAATGCGCTGGTGGGCTTGTTTGTCCTGCCAGTGACCGGTTACGACGGCATGTTGCTGGCGCATCCGCGCACCGATAAAGCCGAACTCGCGGCCGCCGTGCGCGGTCTGGTTCAGGTTCATAAAGTCCATGTCGATGCTGTCCCATGGCAGCGCCGCGTTGAACTGGGTATGGAACTGCAGCAGCGGTTTGTTGAGGATCGCGAGGCCGTTGATCCACATCTTGGCCGGGGAGAAGGTGTGCAGCCACACCACCAGCCCGGCGCATTTGTCGTCGTAGTTGGCGTCGCGGCAGATATGGGTAATTTCATCCGGCGAGGTACCCAGCGGCTTCAGCACCAGTTTGCACGGCAGTTTTGCTTCCGCATTCAGGGCGTTAACGACATGTTCTGCATGCTGAGTCACCTGGCGCAGGGCTTCCGGCCCGTAAAGATGCTGACTACCAATCACAAACCACACTTCATAATTATTAAAAATCGTCATTATCGTGTCCTTAATGTGTCAGGGTTGCCGTAGATTCCGGGATGTTCTTAACCGGGGCGGCGACAGGGAGATAGTGCTGTTCAGCGCTCTTCGCCCACTGCTGGTAGCGCTGATAAAGTTGTTCAAAACGTTGCGCCTGCTGTGGGCGCGGCTGCAGGGTGCTTTCTACCTGGCTCGCCATGTACTGCTGCGCCGTCGGGATATCCGCATGTACACCCGCGGCTACCGCTGCGAAGATTGCCGCGCCCAGAGCGCAGCACTGATCGGAGGCGACAATCTGCAGCGGACGATTCAATACGTCACAACAGGCCTGCATGATCACCGGGTTCTTACGGGCGATACCGCCCAGCGCCATCACCTCGTTGACGGCAATCCCTTGTTCGGTGAAGCACTCCATAATGGCGCGTGCGCCAAAAGCGGTGGCCGCCACCAGCCCGCCAAACAGCGCCGGGGCGTCGGTGGCGAGGTTCAGATCGGTAATGACCCCTTTCAGACGCTGGTTGGCATTCGGCGTACGGCGACCATTAAACCAGTCGAGCACCACCGGAAGATGGTCGAGCGACGGGTTTTTGGCCCAGGCGTCAGTCAACTGTGGCAGGAGCTGTTTCTTGCTGGCGTCGATCTGGGTTTTCAGCTCGGGATGCGCAGCGGCCAGCTGATCCAGCGGCCAGCCCAGCACGCGGCCAAACCAGGCGTAAATATCCCCGAAGGCAGACTGACCTGCTTCGAGGCCGATAAAGTCAGGCACTACGCTACCGTCCACCTGTCCGCAGATACCCTTCACGGCGCGGTCGCCGACGCTGGCTTTATCTGCCGTCAGAATGTCGCAGGTGGAGGTGCCGATCACTTTCACCAGCGTATTCGGCTGGGCACCAGCACCGACCGCACCCATATGGCAGTCAAATGCACCGCCGGAGATGGCTACGTGCTGCGGCAGGCCCAGGCGTTCTGCCCACTCGGCGCAGAGGGTGCCCACCGGGATGTCGGCAGTCCAGGTATCGGTAAACAGCGGGTAGTCGAGGTTCTGGTTGATGATTGGGTCGAGTTCGTCAAAGAAGGCGGCAGGCGGCAGACCGCCCCAGCTCTCATGCCAGAGGGATTTATGCCCGGCGCTGCAGCGGCCGCGACGGATATCCTGCGGGCGCGTCGTGCCGGAGAGCAGGGCCGGAACCCAGTCGCACAGCTCAATCCATGACACCGCCGCCTCGGCAACGCGCTGATCCTGACGGGTGACGTGCAGGATCTTCGCCCAGAACCATTCGCTGGAATAAATGCCGCCGATGTAGCGGGAGTAGTCGCTTTTGCCCGGCTGATGGCACAAACGGGTGATGGCCTCGGCTTCTTCCACCGCGGTATGGTCTTTCCACAGCACGAACATGGCGTTCGGGTTGTCGGCAAACTCCGGGCGCAGTGCCAGCACATGGCCGTCGGCGTCAATGGGAGCCGGAGTGGAACCGGTGCTGTCTACGCCAATGCCAACAATCTGGCTGCGCTGTGCCTCGCTTAATTCAGCCAACACGGTTTTGATTGCCGCTTCCATCGACTCGATATAGTCGCGCGGGTGGTGGCGGAACTGATTGTTCGGCGCATCACAGAAGCGCCCCTCTTGCCAGCGCGGATACCACTCAACGCTGGTCGCTATCTCCTGACCTGTTGTGCACTCCACTGCCAGGGCGCGTACTGAGTCACTGCCAAAATCGAGGCCAATCGCAATTGCCATGGTGTTGCTCCATCAAAAAACAGATATGAATGAACATTAGAGAGTGAGGGGGAAAATCGTCAGGCAGGATCCGCTAATCTTATGGATGATTTTGCTGTGGCATGGGAAAGTGTGACGCCGTGCAAATAATGGATGTGGACATTTCTGCCGTAGTTATAGACACTTTTGTTACTGCCGACCCGCTCGATGTTACGGTTAAATCGCAACGGAAGCGTTAAGATGGTGGACATAAAAGCAGCCTGATACCTTTTTGTGCTTTGGATGGCCGGTTTTTATGCCGCTTTTGTTGATATGGACAAATGGTTTCCTTCAGGACCGTCAGGAGTACTGAAAATATGGCTGAGACACAAAGTGATCCCCTGCTGCCGGGCTACTCATTTAACGCCCATCTGGTGGCGGGGCTGACGCCCATTGAGGCGGACGGTTATCTCGATTTTTACGTTGACCGACCGCTGGGGATGAAGGGGTATATCCTCAACCTGACCGTACGCGGGGAAGGGGTGATCAAGAATAACGATCAGACCTTCGTCTGCCGTCCGGGGGATATTTTGCTCTTCCCACCGGGCGAAATTCATCACTATGGCCGCCATCCCGATGCCCGCGAGTGGTATCACCAGTGGGTCTATTTCCGCCCCCGCGCCTACTGGCATGAGTGGCTGGCCTGGCCATCCATGTTTGCCCATACCGGTTTTTATCGTCCTGATGAGGTCCATCAGCCACAGTTTCGTGAGCTCTTTGCCCAGATCATCGAGGCTGGACAGGCCGGAGGACGCTACGCCGAGCTGCTGGCAATCAACCTGCTGGAGCAGCTTCTGCTGCGCCGGATGGAGGCGATCAACGAATCGCTTAACCCGCCGCTGGATCACCGGGTGCGCGAAGCCTGCCAGTACATCAGCGATCATCTGGCAGATAGCCAGTTTGATATCGCAAGCGTAGCCCAGCATGTCTGCCTGTCGCCTTCGCGTCTCTCGCACCTGTTTCGCCAGCAGTTGGGGGTGAGCGTGCTGAGCTGGAGAGAAGATCAGCGCATCAGCCAGGCCAAGCTGCTACTCAGTACCACCCGGATGCCCATTGCCACCGTCGGGCGCAATGTGGGCTTTGAGGATCAGCTCTATTTTTCTCGCGTGTTCAAGAAATGCACCGGTGCCAGCCCGAGCGAATTCCGTGCAGGCTGTGAATAGAAGGTAAATAAAACTAAACATATTCGCTGAATGTCGTTCACACCCGGTAAACTATTCAGACAATTGTTGTCTTGACGAAGCAGGCCTCTCTTCGCAGAATCCCTGCTTCGTCACCTGACCGGAACTGTTATGCAGGCATTGCTGGAACATTTCATTACCCAGTCCGTTACTTATTCGCTCATCGCTGTGGCGTTAGTGGCTTTTCTTGAATCGCTGGCGCTGGTCGGACTGATTTTACCCGGCACGGTGATGATGAGCGGGCTGGGTGCCCTGATCGGCAGCGGCGAGGTGAACTTCTGGCAGGCGTGGCTGGCGGGGATCGTCGGCTGTCTGCTCGGGGACTGGATCTCATTCTGGCTGGGCTGGCGCTTTAAAAAACCGCTCCACCGCTGGTCGTTCATGAAGAAGAACAAAGCGCTGCTCGATAAAACCGAGCATGCCCTGCACCAGCACAGCATGTTTACCATTCTGGTCGGGCGCTTTGTCGGGCCGACGCGTCCGCTGGTGCCGATGGTGGCGGGGATGCTGGATCTGCCGGTCGCCAAGTTCATTATCCCAAATCTGCTGGGTTGCCTGTTCTGGCCCCCAATCTATTTTCTGCCGGGTATTCTTGCCGGGGCGGCCATTGATATTCCTGCCGGGATGCAGAGCGGCGGCTTTAAGTGGCTGCTGCTGGCGACCGCGCTGCTGCTGTGGCTGGCCGCATGGCTCTGCTGGCGGCTGTGGCGCAGCAAAAAAGCGTCTGCCGATCGTCTGAGCCATTACCTGCCGCGTGGGCGCTTGTTCTGGCTGGCTCCCGTCACCCTGGGTATCGCTGTGGCGGCGCTGGTGGTGCTGATCCGCCACCCGCTGATGCCGGTTTACGGCGAGATCTTATTGAAGGTGGTGAGCCGCTGACCGCCGTCAGTGGATCCCCAGCAGGCGCGACGCGCTGGCTTTTCCGCTCGCTAACTGTTCCGTATCGCCATCCCAGGCGATACGGCCATCGGCAATCACCACAGACCGCGGAGCGATTCTGACCGCATCTTCCACGCTGTGCGACACCATCAGCATCGTCAGGCCCTGGCGTTCACACACCTCTTTGACCAGCAGCAGCATCTCCTGGCGTAACGCCGGGTCGAGCGCAGAAAAGGGCTCATCCAGCAGCAGGATTGGCTGCTCACGTACCAGGCAGCGGGCAAGGGCGACGCGCTGACGCTGGCCTCCCGATAGCTCGCCCGGCAGCCGTGCCAGCAGATCGCCAATCCCCATTTGCGCCGCGATATCACTCAGCTTCTGCTGCTGTCCGGCGTTCAGCCTGAGTCCCGGATGCATGCCGAGGCCGATGTTCTGGCGCACGGTCAGATGGGTGAAAAGATTGTTTTCCTGAAACAGCATCGACACCGGCCGCGCAGCGGGCGGCGTATGGGTATGGTCCTGACCCTCAATGGTGATACGGCCATTCGCCGGTTGCAGAAAACCGGCCACCAGATTGAGGAGCGTGCTTTTCCCTGCGCCGCTGGGGCCGAGCACGGCAATCAGTTCGCCCTGGCGCACGGACAGGGTGAAACGCATCGGCAGGTGTTGATAAAGCCAGGTGACATCAGTGAGTGTTAGCATCACGCCCCGGAAGTTTCTCAATAACGGTAAATAACGCAAAGCACAGTAACAGCAGCAGCAGCGCCGTGACGGCACCGTCCTGGCTGCGATACGAGCCGATCTGCTGGTACAGCCAGAATGGCAGGGTGCGGAAATCATCATTGCCAAACAGCGCCACCACGCCAAAATCACCAATCGACAGTACGCAGGCAAAGGCCAGCGCTTGCGCCAGCGGGCGTTTCAGGGCGCGCAACTCAACCACCTTCAGCCGCTGCCAGCCGTGCATTCCCAGCGAGTCGCAGAGCAGGGTATAGCGGGCGGCAAGATCCCGCATCGGGTTTTCCAGCACCTTCAGCGCATACGGAATGGCCATTAATGCGTTGGTAAAAATGACGATGCCATCCGCCGATTCGGGCAGGCCGACGGTGCTGTTAAACAGCAGGAAGAAACCGCTCGCCAGCACGATACCGGGCATCGCCAGGATCAGCATCCCGCTGAGATCCAACGCCTGTCCGGCTACTGTGGCCTGACGGGCATACAGTTCGCGGCTGGTCCACAGCAGCATCATGGTTAATAGCACGCAGAGTAGACCGGCCCCCAGCGCAATACGCAGCGAGGTGCCGAGTGCCTGCCACAGCACCGGCTGTTGCAGCACCGACAGCAGGTTTAGATTCAGGCCGTCCACTACCACCGCCAGCAGCGGCGGGAGCAACAGCAGCAGGGCCAGAGTGATAAGCAAGCCATCGGTCAGGCGGCTGCGCAGGCTGTCCTGCGGATCGCGCCAGCCAGCCAGCTGGTTGCTGCCCACGGCGATAGCTTTACCCAGCCGCTGACTCAGCATCACCAGCCCCAGGCAGCAGATCATCTGCACCATCGCCAGTAGCGCCGCGCGGCCCGGATCGTAGTCGTAGCTCAGGGCCTGATAGATGGCAAGCTCAATGGTGGTGGCCTGCGGCCCGCCGCCCAGCGAAAGCACCGTGGCAAAGCTGGCAAAGCAGAGCATAAAAATCAGCGCGGCCACCGGCGGAATTTGTCGGCGCAGCCACGGCCATTCAACGAAGCGGAAAAAGAACCAGCCGCGCATCCCGAGCTGGGCGGCGAGCTGACGCTGCTCGCCCGGGATATTCTCCAGCGCCTGCAGGAGCAGCCGCGTCGCCATTGGCATGTTGAAAAAGACGTGCGCCAGCAGGATGCCCTGCAGGCCATAAGGCGAGAAGGTCCACTCCAGCCCGAGCGCCTGGCAGAGGGCGGCAAGCCAGCCCTGACGGCCATAGACGCTAAGAATGCCAAATATCGCCACCAGCACCGGCAGGATCAGCGTCATGGCGCACAGGCGCAGCAGCGCCTGCCGTCCGGGGAAGCGACGGCGGTAGAGGGCGCGAGCAAGAAATATGGCGGGCACGACGGAGAGCAGGGCAGAAAGAAACGCCTGCCAGAAAGAGAAGCGGATGACGTGCCACAGATAGCTATCGTGCAGCAGCGCCGTCACGTCGGTGGCTGGCGCGTTAAACCACAGCGCCAGAAATGCACCCAGGGCGACGGCGACCATTAAGATGGCGGCTATCAGCCCCGGGAGTAACCAGCCGGCGATCAGCGGCTGACGGCGCGTTGCCATTCACTGACCCAGGCGGCACGTTTTCCGGCCACTTCCTGCGGGGAGTATTCCAGCGCGGTTTGCGGTTTCACCAGCGTGTCGAAACCGGCCGGTAAGGCGACGTCAGTTACCGGGTACATCCAGTTGCCGGTCGGGATCGCATTCTGGAACGACGGCGAGACCATAAATTTCAGGAACTTGTTTGCCAGTTCCGGCTGTTTGCTGGCGGCGGTGCGGGCGGCAACTTCCACCTGCAGATAGTGGCCTTCAGCAAAATCGGCAGCAGCGTAGTTCTCTTTTTTCTCCGAAATAATGTGATACGCCGGAGAGGTGGTGTAGCTCAGCACCAGGTCGCTTTCCCCTTTCAGGAACAGGCCATAGGCTTCGCTCCAGCCTTTGGTGACGGTGACGGTTTTGGCGGCCAGCTTCTGCCAGGCTTCCGGGGTCTTATCGCCGTACACTTTTTGCATCCACAGCAGCAGACCCAGCCCCGGCGTGCTGGTGCGTGGATCTTCGTAGATCACACGCCATTTCTGATCGCTTTCCACCAGCTCTTTCAGGCTCTTCGGCGGGTTTTTCAGCTTGTTTTTGTCATACACGAAGGCGAAGTAGCCGTAATCGAAAGGCACAAAGGTGTCGTTCTTCCAGCCGCCAGGGATGTTAACCGCATCGGTCGCCACGCCGCTTTTGGCGAACAACCCGGTTTGCGTTGCCGCTTCCAGCAGGTTGTTATCGAGACCCAGCACCACGTCGGCTTTGCTGTTCTTACCTTCCATACGCAGGCGATTCAGCAGCGAGACGCCATCTTCCAGCGCCACGAATTTCAGCTCGCAATTGCAGTCGGCTTCAAAGGCTTTTTTGACCGCCGGGCCTGGGCCCCAGTCGGCGGCGAAGGAGTCGTAGGTATAGACCGTCAGGACAGGGCTGGCAACGGCAGGCAGCGCCATCAGCGTCAGCAGGGAAAGAACAGTTTTGAACACTTTGCACCTCTGTATTTGAGAGTGGCAAAGGATTTTGAGCGACAGCCTCAAATCCCTTCGCCGGCGTTATCCGGATCAGGTTCGACGGGTATTTTCTCAGCACACGCTTGCACGTAGCACCCCGTTGAGAACGGCGGTATTGTAATGATTTGGTGAATATTACGAAAGTATTATGGTTCCGGTGGGGCAAACCACGCGGATTTAAAGTCAAACCAGCCCAGGGTATTCATGCGTAAGCCGCGCATACTGCGCTGCCCCTGGATCATCAGCCAGTGGTGGATCAGCGGGACAATCGCCTGCTGGGACAGCAACTGCTGGCACCAGGCGGCAAGGTTCATCTCGCCTGCGCGCCACTGGGCGGCGTCCTGCTGCCAGTCGCGGGGAATGCAGTGTTGCAGGAGCGGGACTTCATACAGATGCGAGAACAGCGAGAAGTCGAGCGGCAGGGTGAAATTGACGCTGTTGAGCCAGATGTCGCTCACCGCCTCGCCGCGATGCCACTCTTCATAGCTGACCTCCTGAATATTCAGCGTCACCTGCTCGGCGGCCAGCAGTTCACTCATCATTCTGGCGATCACCCGATGTTCAATATGCTCGCGGTAGAAGGTGAGGGTGAGGCTCTCCAGTCCGGCCGGTTTGTCACCGCGCCCCGGGCGCGCGTGATGCCAGCGTGGCAGCAGGCCATAGGCCGGGAACCAGTAGGACTGATAGACCTCCTCGGCCTTATAGATCAGATTGGCCGGTGAGAGGATCTGGCTTACCCACTGACGCACCTCTGCGCTGGCGCCGCGATGGGAGCGGGCGTCGAACAGAAGATAGTAACAGCCCTCTTCGAGCCGACTTTCCACTGCCTTTTCTCCCTCGGTCGGGCCCTCCAGCGTCAGGCCGACGCTCAGCTCTTCGTTGATATCCGGCAAGACCCAGACGTTCACCTCGTCAATCAGCGCCCGGTAACCAAAGTAGTCATCGAAGGCGCGGATCTTCAACTGGTTATTATTATTACGCGATACGGCATACGGCCCGGTACCCACCGGCAGGCTGGCAAAGTTGTGCATCGATTCCCACTCGCGCGGCAGGATCATCGACGGCACATACCCCAACAGCCAGGGGAGCCAGCGGTCAGGCTGCGAGAGATGGATATCCAGGGTCCAGGCGGTAGGGGATTCGACCCGGGTAATGTGTGAATAGAGGGGGAGCTCGCGGGCGCGCTGCAAAGTGGCAATGACGTCAGCCATCTCCAGCTCGCGTCCATGGTGAAAATGGATACCCGGCCGCAAGAAAAAGCGCCAGTGCAACGGGGAAAGTTGCTGCCAGTGGTGGGCAATATCGGCTTCGAGTTCCCCATTTTCCTCATTTATGCGCATCAGCCCGCTGAAGATCTGGCGCGCCATATGGGTTTCGGAGCGTCGTAATGCGCTGCCCGGCAACAAGTTTTTCATCGGACGATAATAGAGTACCCGCAGGATGTGTCTGCCCTGGCGGAAGCTGCGGCCCAGATGGGAGACCAGCATCTGGCGGACCGCAGCCTTATCACCTACCAGTTGCACCAGCTGATCGATGCGATCCTGCTCCAGCAAATCTTCTGCCCGCTGCTGCTGCAGTGCGAGGCCAGTGTAGAGAAAGGTGAGGCGGGAACGCTTGCCGCGCCCGGCTTCAGCTTCCCAGCTCAGCCAACCCTGTTGCTGCATGGTGTTCAGCAGGGTGCGCATATGGCGGCGCGAACAGCTGAGTAACTCGGCCAGCTCGCTGAGCGTGGTGACCTGAGCCTGGCCGTCACAGCACTGCCACAGGCGAATGAATTGTTGTTGCAGACGACCAGAGGGCATAAAAGGGGAACTCCTGACAAAAAATCAGCAATTTATTAATCCCTATATTAAGCCAATAATTCACTTCGATGAAGCGAGGAGGTGAATATGAAGAGGTCTACCACCCGTCAGTTTTACCAACAGTACTTCTCAGCGACAAAGGGAGTGTCCTGGCTGGCCCGCCGGTGTGCAGAACAGCAGCTGAAAATACTGGAAGATCTGATGCAGTGGGAGGTGACACCGTCGACCTCGGAACGCTGAATGGCTTCGATCATGTGTGACTGAGTATTGGTGCGAATCACCACGCCAGCAGGTATTATCTGCTGGCTTTTTTCGTTTTCACTTGCGCTAAAGGGAACAGTTAATGCTCTGGTTAATGACGATGGGACGCCGTCTGAACGGTGTTTATGCCGCCTTTTTAGTGGTGGCTTTTATGATGGGCATCGCCGGTGCGCTACAAGCCCCGACCCTGAGCCTGTTCCTGAGCCGTGAGGTGGGTGCCCAGCCATTCTGGGTAGGGATTTTTTACACCGTCAATGCCGTCGCCGGGATCCTGGTCAGTCTGTGGCTGGCGAAACGATCGGACAGCCAGGGCGATCGCCGCAAGCTAATCCTCTTTTGCTGCGCGATGGCGATTTGTAACGCACTGCTGTTTGCCTTTAACCGTCACTACCTGACCTTATTGACCTGCGGCGTACTGCTGGCTTCGCTGGCCAATACCGCCATGCCGCAGCTGTTTGCCCTCGCGCGGGAATATGCCGACAGCTCGGCGCGTGAAGTGGTGATGTTCAGCTCGGTAATGCGTGCTCAGCTGTCGCTGGCGTGGGTTATTGGCCCGCCGCTGGCCTTTATGCTGGCGCTTAACTATGGCTTTACCGTCATGTTTTCTATTGCGGCGGCTATTTTTGGTATCAGTCTGGGGCTAATAGCCTTCGCCCTGCCGTCGGTTTCCCGTGTGGAATCAGCGAATGCCGTACCGGTGACGCAGATCAGCGGCTGGAAAGACAAAAACGTCCGCCGGCTGTTTATCGCCTCCACCCTGATGTGGACCTGCAACACCATGTACATCATCGACATGCCCCTGTGGATCAGCAGCGATCTGGGCTTACCGGATAAGCTGGCCGGGATCTTAATGGGTACCGCCGCCGGGCTGGAGATCCCGGCAATGATCCTTGCTGGCTATTACGTCAAATACTTTGGTAAGCGGCGGATGATGGTGATTGCGGTGGCGGCGGGCGTGCTGTTCTACTTTGGGCTGATCCTCTTTCACAGCCATGAAGCGTTACTTGCCCTGCAGCTGTTTAACGCGGTCTTTATCGGCATCGTCGCCGGGATTGGCATGCTCTGGTTCCAGGATCTAATGCCGGGGCGGGCAGGTTCAGCCACTACGCTGTTTACCAACAGTATTTCAACCGGCGTGATTCTTGCGGGGATTATTCAGGGGGCGCTGGTGCAAAGCTATGGTCATGCCGTGGTGTACTGGGTGATTGCAGCCATCTCGCTGGTGGCGCTGGTGCTGACCTGGCGGGTAAAAGAGAGTGAAATTCTGGAAGGCGGCTTCACGAAATGACGGCCGATTCTGACAGCAGGACGGAATACGAATAGAGTTCACGCGGGTGCTTGAGGCTGTTTGCCTGAAGCATTGCTGGAAGGGTAAACAGAAGAAAGCCCCACTCAACATAACGTTGATGTGAGGCTACCCAACCAACACAACTCAACCCTGTGAGGGTAGCCTCTTCATCGCTGGAAAGCAATAAGGAGGCTGGAATGCCAAAACCTACTCTGCTGTTAGGTTTGTTGATGATCTGTATGACGTTACTGATCTTCACCTGGATGGTTCGCGGCTCGCTGTGTGAGCTGCGATTCAGACAGAAACAGACAGAGCTGGCGGCAGTGTTAGCTTACGAAGTGAAACGTTAAGGCAAGGGCGGGGGAGACAATTCCCCGCCTTTCCAGACTTTGAGGTTGGCTCAGGCACCTTTTTTAATGGCCCGCTTTGCGGGCCATTAAATCACCCCATAAACGCAGGCTGTTTGTTCTCGTAGGCGGCAATTGCATCTTCATGCTGCAGCGTCAGCCCGATGCTGTCCAGGCCGTTGATCATGCAGTGGCGACGGAATGCATCGATAGTAAAGCTATAGATTTTATCCCCGGCTTTCACTACCTGCGCTTCCAGGTCCACTTCAAACGTTATCCCCGGCTGGCTCTGCACCAGCGCAAACAGCTCGTCGACCTCTTCATCGCTCAATGTTACCGGCAGCAGCTGGTTGTTAAAGCTGTTGCCATAGAAGATGTCGGCGAAGCTCGGCGCAATCACGACTTTGAAACCGTAGTCGGTCAGGGCCCAGGGCGCATGCTCACGGGAAGAGCCACAGCCGAAGTTTTCCCGCGCCAGCAGGATCGACGCGCCTTTAAATGCCGGGAAGTTCAGCACGAACTCCGGGTTCGGCACTTCGCCTTTGTCATCCAGGAAACGCCAGTCGTTAAACAGATGGGCGCCAAAACCGGTGCGGGTGACCTTCTGCAAAAACTGCTTCGGGATAATGGCGTCGGTATCGACGTTGGCGGCATCCAGAGGGACCACCAGGCCAGTATGTTGGGTAAATTTCTCTGCCATGATGGTCTCCTTATTTCAGGCTGCGAATATCGGCAAAATGGCCGGTCACTGCGGCTGCCGCGGCCATCGCCGGGCTGACCAGGTGTGTGCGCCCGCCGCGCCCCTGACGACCTTCAAAATTACGGTTACTGGTAGAGGCGCAACGCTCACCCGGATTCAGGCGATCGTTGTTCATGGCCAGGCACATGGAGCAGCCCGGCAGACGCCATTCAAAGCCTGCATCAATGAAAATTTTATCCAGGCCTTCGGCTTCCGCCTGCGCTTTTACCGGGCCGGAGCCTGGTACCACCAGCGCCTGCACACCCGGCGCCACTTTACGGCCTTTCGCCACTTCTGCCGCCGCGCGCAAATCTTCGATACGCGAGTTAGTGCAGGAGCCGATAAACACTTTATCAATGGCCACGTCGGTCAACGGAACGCCCGGTTTCAGCCCCATGTAGGCCAGAGCTTTTTCTGCGCTGGCGCGCTCAACCGGATCGGCGAACGAGGCCGGATCGGGAATGCTGTCGTTAACGGAGATCACCTGGCCCGGGTTCGTTCCCCAGGTGACCTGCGGCGCGATGGCCTCGGCCTGCAGCGTCACCACGGTGTCGAACTGCGCGCCCTCGTCAGTTTTCAGGGTCTTCCAGTACGCCACGGCGTCGGTATAATCCTGACCTTTCGGTGCATGCAGACGATCCTTCACATACGCGAAGGTGATCTCATCCGGGGCAACCAGACCGGCTTTTGCGCCCATTTCAATGGCCATGTTGCACAGGGTCATACGGCCTTCCATGCTCAGGGCCTGGATTGCGCTGCCGCAGAACTCCACGACATGACCGGTGCCGCCTGCGCTACCGGTTTTGCCGATGATCGCCAGCACGATGTCTTTGGCGGTAATGCCCGGCGCGGCCTGGCCGGTAACTTCGATCTTCATGGTTTTGGCACGGCCCTGCTTCAGGGTCTGTGTCGCCAGAACGTGTTCCACTTCCGAAGTACCGATCCCGAAAGCCAGCGCACCAAAGGCACCGTGGGTGGCGGTATGGGAGTCGCCGCAGACGATGGTCATGCCTGGCAGGGTAATGCCCTGTTCTGGCCCCATCACGTGAACAATGCCCTGATACGGGTGGTTCAGGTCGTACAGTTCCACGCCGAATTCGTTGCAGTTCTTGATCAACTCCTGCATCTGGATACGCGCCATCTCACCGGAGGCGTTGATGTCTTTCGTCTGCGTCGAGACGTTATGGTCCATCGTGGCAAAGGTTTTGCCTGGCTGACGCACCGGGCGATGGTGCGCACGCAGGCCATCAAACGCCTGCGGCGAAGTCACTTCGTGAACCAGGTGGCGGTCAATATAGAGCAGCGGGGTTTCGTTCGGCGCTTCGAAGACCACGTGCGCATCAAACAACTTTTCGTACAACGTCTTCGCCATGATTACACCCCTTCAGCGACATAGCGGGCAATGATGTCGCCCATTTCATCGGTAGTAACTGCAGCAGCGCCACGGGCCAAATCACCGGTGCGAATGCCTTCTTCCAGCGCACGGTTAATGGCGTTTTCAATCGCCGTCGCCGCGTCGTTAGCATCCAGGCTGTAGCGCAGCAGCAGCGCTAAAGACAGGATCTGTGCAATTGGGTTAGCAATATTCTTGCCCGCGATATCCGGTGCCGAGCCGCCTGCCGGTTCGTACAGGCCAAACCCTTCTTCATTCAGGCTGGCAGACGGCAGCATCCCCATTGAGCCGGTGATCATCGCGCACTCGTCAGAGAGAATGTCCCCGAACAGGTTGGAGCACAGCAGTACGTCGAACTGGGAAGGATCTTTAATCAACTGCATGGTGGCGTTGTCGATATACATATGCGACAGCTGCACGTCCGGGTATTCACGGGCGATTTCATTGACGATTTCACGCCACAGGATCGAGGATTGCAGCACGTTGGCTTTATCGATTGACGTCACTTTATGACCGCGTTTGCGGGCAGATTCGAACGCGATACGGGCGATACGTTCGATCTCAAAACGGTGATACACCTCGGTATCAAACGCTTTTTCGTGCTGGCCGCTGCCTTCGCGACCTTTAGGCTGACCAAAGTAGATGCCGCCGGTCAGCTCGCGAACGCACAGAATATCGAAACCGTTAGCTGCGATATCGGCGCGCAGCGGGCAAAACTCTTCCAGACCCTGGTACAGTTTGGCCGGTCGCAGGTTACTGAACAGCTTGAAATGTTTACGCAGTGGCAGCAGCGCACCGCGCTCTGGCTGCTCAGCAGGTGGCAGGTGTTCCCATTTCGGGCCACCCACGGAGCCAAATAACACAGCGTCGGCATTCTCACAGCCGGTCACGGTCGCCTGCGGCAGCGGGGTGCCGTGATTATCGATGGCGATACCGCCCACATCATAGTGGCTGGTAGTAATTTTCATCGCAAAACGGGTGCGGATCGCTTCCAGAACCTTCAGCGCCTGTGCCATAACTTCGGGGCCAATGCCGTCGCCCGGTAACACAGCAATATGGTAATTCTTCGACATTACACGGTTTCCTTATTGTTCTCTTTATTCTGAGCTTTGCGTTGCAACTCTTTTTCCACTTCGGCGGCACGCCAGATGTTGTTCAGGACGTGAACCATCGCTTTTGCGGAGGATTCCACAATATCGGTTGCCAGGCCCACGCCGTGGAAGCGGCGGCCGTTATAGTTGACCACGATATCGACCTGACCCAGCGCGTTTTTACCCTGGCCTTTGGCCGTCAGGTCATATTTGACCAGCTCAACATCGTACTCGGTGACGCGGTTAATGGCCTGATAGATGGCATCGACAGGCCCGTTGCCGTTGGCGGCTTCGGCTTTGATCTCATCGCCGCAGGCCAGCTTGACGGAGGCGGTGGCAATATCGCTCGAACCTGACTGCACGCTGAAGTAATCCAGACGGAAATGCTCTGGCTCTTCCTGCTGTTTGTTGATAAATGCCAGCGCTTCCAGATCGTAATCGAAGACCTGGCCTTTCTTATCGGCCAGTTTCAGGAAGGCGTCGTACAGGTGATCCATGTTGTAGTCGGTGTCTTTATAACCCATCTCTTCCATGCGGTGTTTTACCGCGGCACGGCCGGAGCGGGAGGTCAGGTTCAGCTGGACCTGGTTCAGACCGATGGATTCCGGGGTCATGATTTCGTAGTTTTCGCGGTTCTTCAGCACGCCGTCCTGGTGGATACCGGAGGAGTGGGCGAAAGCGCCGGTGCCAACAATCGCTTTATTCGCCGGGACCGGCATGTTGCAGATCTGGCTGACGGTCTGGCTGGTGCGCCAGATTTCGTGGTGATTGATGCGGGTCTGCACATTCATGATGTCTTTGCGCACTTTGATCGCCATGATCACTTCTTCCAGCGAACAGTTACCTGCGCGCTCGCCGATACCGTTCATCGCGCCTTCTACCTGACGGGCACCCGCATGAACCGCGGCGATGGCGTTGCCTACTGCCAGACCCAAATCGTCATGGGTGTGAACGGAGATGATTGCTTTATCAATGTTCGGCACACGCTCATACAGGCCGGTGATAATGTTGGAGAATTCGAACGGCATGGTGTAGCCGACGGTGTCCGGGATGTTGATGGTAGTGGCGCCAGCACGGATGGCGGCTTCCACTACGCGAGCCAGATCGTCAATCGGCGTACGGCCTGCGTCTTCACAGGAGAACTCAACGTCGTCGGTGTAGTTACGGGCATGTTTCACCATATAGATGGAGCGCTCAATCACCTCATCCAGCGTGCTGCGCAGCTTGGTGGCGATATGCATTGGTGAAGTCGCAATAAAGGTATGAATTCGGAAGGCTTCAGCCACTTTCAGCGACTCAGCCGCCACATCGATGTCTTTTTCGACGCAACGCGCCAGGGCGCACACGCGGCTGTTTTTAATGGTACGGGCAATGGTCTGAACGGATTCAAAATCACCCGGAGAAGAGACCGGGAAGCCCACTTCCATTACGTCTACACCCATACGTTCCAGGGCCAGCGCAATCTGCAATTTCTCTTTAACGCTCAGGCTTGCCTGTAATGCCTGTTCACCGTCACGTAAGGTCGTATCGAAAATAATGACTTGCTGGCTCATGGGTTAGGTCCTTGTCTGAATTTGGGCGCCTTGCTACGAGCATAAAAAAACCCGCGCAGTGGCGCGGGTTTTTTGTCTTACCAGAGAACGATTCAGTGCTGAATTTCGCCCGCCAGTCTACCGCGCACAGTGGATGCGTTTAGTAGTAGTAGACCGGTGAAACGAATGCTGTGAATCATGAATCATGCCTCAGATAAATAAGATATGCTTTTAGTGGTACTGGATACGCGGTTTGATGTCAACCCCTGCACGGTGAAAACGCGCTTTCGACCCGCCAGCTTCATCGCACGTAATTAGCTTATTGTGCTGGTTTTGCCCTTTCAGACAATTTTATTCGTCTGGCGGCTCGCAGAGAATACATAGTCAGAATCGTTTGCATATACTTGATTGCAATTGTTCAAACTTTTGATACAAAGACGCCGTTTTTTGAATGCGTTAATTTTCATTATGTTAGCTTGATACTCAACCTATAAAGCGTATACCGGTAGGCGTAGTGATAAAGAAATGTTAATCATTTAAAATAAAAGGCTATTAATAATTCATTAATACTTAAATAAGCCTTAACTAAACGCGATATTGTTTATTCGCGTAATTTATGTTTTCATTCGAACTATAAACTTATAAGTATGTTTCCTCCTGTCAGGATAGGTTTCCACGTTTTATTTTTCAACCCTGTCACGGTTGACGGGTATTTATATATTCCTAATTTGTAACATTTTCCTTTTTCTTGTTTTATATGCGTGGTAAATCATATTTTCAAAATTGATTGTTGCTGACGAGTAAAGGGAGTTTAACGTGACAGTGGAGCAGGATATGTCTGTAGAAAAAGTTGAAAAAACAGCAGCATTCGAGGGGGCAAAACCACAGCTCCGTACGGTGGATCTGAATCTGCTAACGGTATTTGATGCGGTAATGCAGGAGCAAAATATCACTCGCGCTGCCCATTCGCTGGGGATGTCACAACCCGCTGTCAGTAATGCGGTTGCCCGACTCAAGGTCATGTTTAATGACGAGTTGTTTGTGCGCTATGGCCGAGGGATTCAGCCTACTGCGCGTGCATTCCAGCTATTTGCATCGGTACGCCAGGCGTTGCAGCTTGTACAGAATGAGTTGCCTGGGTCGGGGTTCGACTCTTCCAGCAGCGAGCGTATTTTCCATTTGTGCGTTTGCAGCCCTCTCGATACGTATATGACCTCGCTTATTTATAATAAAGTTGAGCAGGTCGCGCCTAATATTCACCTGGTGTTCAAATCTTCGCTTAACCAGAATACCGAACATCAGCTGCGTTATCAGGAAACCGAGTTTGTGATTGGGTATGAAGAGTTCCGCCGCCCGGAATTTTCCTGCGTACCTTTATTCAAAGATGAAATGGTGCTGGTAACCAGCAAAACACATCCACGTCTGCATGGTACGCTGCTGGAAAGCGATATATATAGCGAAGAGCATGCGGTTGTCGCCCTCGATCGCTACGCCTCTTTTAGCCAGCCGTGGTATGACACCCCGGATAAACAGGCCTGCGTAGCGTATCAGGGCATGGCGATGGTCAGCGTATTAAATGTTGTCTCACAAACACAGCTGGTTGCTATTGCGCCGCGCTGGCTGGCAGAGGAGTTTTCCGGGCCGCTGAATCTGCGGATATTACCGCTGCCGTTGAACCTGAACTCGCGTACATGTTATCTCTCATGGCATGAAGCTGCCGGACGCGATAAAGGCCATCAATGGATGGAAGAGCTGCTGGCGAGCGTCTGCCGCCGCTAAACGACTTCAGGATAAATTGCACTGTTGTTGCTATTTATCCTGACTTTCTTTTTGTTCGTGAAATTTTATTCTGTCGCCATTTTTTTCATTGCCGCTTCCGGTCAGTAAAATTGCATGAATTACTGTACCTTTCCCTTTTTAAATGATGAATGCTCACGGCTGTTCGTTATCGTAGTTGATTTATCCATAACAATTATTAATACCTCATATTTCTTCTTTAGTGCTTATGGCTCCGCGCAGGTTTGCTAATTGCCTGCCTTCCGGCGAGCGGTTATGTTAACTGTCACTCTGCACAATAAAAAAACGCCAGGGGTAACCCTGACAAAAAAGACGGCGCAGTGCATATTTCTCCTGTCCGTCTGAAACGATAAGCCTGGAGGCTAATCATGGAGATGTTGTCTGGCGCCGAAATGGTCGTCCGATCGTTAATCGATCAGGGCGTGAAGCAAGTGTTCGGTTACCCCGGGGGCGCGGTCCTCGATATTTACGATGCGCTACATACCGTGGGCGGTATCGATCATGTTCTGGTACGTCATGAGCAAGCTGCCGTGCATATGGCCGACGGACTGGCACGTGCAACAGGCGAAGTTGGCGTGGTGCTGGTGACATCCGGCCCTGGCGCGACCAACGCCATTACGGGTATCGCCACAGCCTATATGGACTCCATTCCGATGGTGGTGCTCTCCGGTCAGGTGGCGACCTCGCTGATTGGCTACGATGCCTTTCAGGAGTGCGACATGGTGGGCATCTCCCGACCCGTGGTGAAACACAGTTTCCTGGTCAAACAGACGGAAGATATCCCCGGCGTGTTGAAAAAAGCTTTCTGGCTGGCGGCGTCCGGGCGTCCCGGTCCGGTCGTGGTTGACCTGCCTAAAGATATCCTCAATCCGGCGAACAAACTGCCTTACGTCTGGCCGGAATCCGTCAGCATGCGCTCTTATAACCCCACCACGCAGGGGCACAAGGGCCAGATTAAACGGGCGTTGCAGACTCTTGTCACCGCCAAAAAACCGGTCGTGTATGTTGGCGGCGGGGCGGTGAACGCCAAGTGTGAATCGCAGCTGCGCGCGCTTATCGAAAAGTTGAATCTGCCGGTGGCCTCTTCATTAATGGGGTTAGGCGCGTTTCCGGTTACCCACCGTCAGGCGCTCGGCATGCTGGGTATGCATGGCACCTATGAAGCCAACATGACGATGCACAATTCCGACGTCATTTTTGCTGTAGGGGTGCGCTTTGACGATCGCACGACCAACAACCTGGCGAAATACTGCCCCAACGCGACCGTGCTGCACATTGATATTGATCCAACCTCGATTTCCAAAACTGTCCCGGCGGATGTGCCCATTGTTGGCGACGCCCGTCTGGTACTGGAACAAATGCTGGAACTGCTTGGGCAGGAAAACGACGTTCAGCCGCTCGATGAGATCCGCGACTGGTGGCTGCAGATTGAACAGTGGCGCGCGCGTCAGTGCCTGAAATACGACACGCAAAGCGAGAGCATTAAGCCCCAGGCGGTGATTGAAACCCTCTGGCGACTGACAAAAGGCGAGGCTTATGTGACCTCGGATGTGGGGCAGCACCAGATGTTTGCCGCTCTTTATTACCCGTTCGATAAACCACGTCGCTGGATCAACTCCGGCGGTCTGGGCACCATGGGCTTTGGCCTGCCTGCCGCGCTGGGCGTGAAGCTGGCGTTACCGAATGAAACGGTGGTCTGCGTGACCGGCGATGGCAGTATTCAGATGAACATTCAGGAGCTGTCCACTGCCCTGCAGTACGACCTGCCGGTGCTGGTCCTTAACCTGAACAACGGCTATCTGGGCATGGTGAAGCAGTGGCAGGATATGATCTATTCCGGCCGCCATTCGCAGTCGTACATGAAGTCACTGCCTGATTTTGTTCGTCTGGCTGAAGCCTACGGCCATATCGGTATACGCATCAGCAGTCCGGCCGAGCTGGAGACGAAACTGAGCGAAGCCCTTGAGCACGTCAACAATAACCGCCTGGTGTTTGTCGATGTCGTGGTTGATGGCACCGAGCATGTCTATCCGATGCATATTCGCGGCGGCGGTATGGATGAGATGTGGTTAAGCAAAACGGAGAGAACCTGATATGCGCCGGATATTATCGGTATTACTGGAAAACGAGTCCGGAGCGCTATCACGCGTGATTGGGCTTTTCGCACAGCGCGGCTATAACATCGAAAGCCTGACGGTTGCCCCAACGGACGATCCGACGCTTTCGCGCATGACCATCCAGACGGTGGGTGATGCAAAGGTACTGGAGCAGATCGAAAAGCAACTGCACAAACTGGTTGATGTGTTGCGCGTCAGCGAGCTGGGGCAGGGGGCTTACGTCGAACGTGAGATCATGCTGGTGAAAATTCAGGCCACGGGTTATGGCCGGGAAGAGGTGAAACGTAATGCGGACATTTTCCGCGGGCAGATCATCGACGTTACTCCCTCCATCTATACCGTTCAGCTGGCCGGCACCAGCGATAAACTGGACGCCTTCCTCGCCTCGGTGCGGGATGTCGCCAAAATTGTTGAAGTGGCGCGTTCAGGCGTCGTGGGACTTTCCCGTGGTGACAAAGTGATGCGTTAAGGATAAAAAGGTTCGCCTCTAGCTTGCCCGGTATGAATGACCGGGCTTTTTTTTGTGCACCGATGTCGCTGCACCGACAAAAGCGGTTGCCGGACAGGCTATTCTGCGCTTAGATGTTACAAGATTTAGCCATAACCCTGACGAGGTCATGGACTCTTTTCTTTTTTTTAAGGGGCAATTGTGAAACTGGATGAAATCGCCAGGCTAGCCGGGGTATCGCGAACAACGGCAAGTTATGTGATTAACGGTAAAGCGAAGCAGTATCGTGTCAGCGATAAGACCGTTGAGAAAGTCATGGCAGTGGTTCGTGAACATAACTACCATCCGAATGCCGTCGCGGCAGGTTTACGTGCCGGGCGCACCCGTTCGATCGGTCTGGTGATCCCGGATCTGGAAAACACCAGCTACACCCGGATCGCAAACTACCTTGAGCGCCAGGCCCGTCAGCGTGGTTATCAACTGCTGATCGCCTGTTCGGAAGATCAGCCCGATAACGAGATGCGCTGTATTGAACATCTGTTGCAGCGCCAGGTTGATGCCATTATCGTTTCCACCTCCTTACCCCCTGAGCATCCTTTCTATCAGCGCTGGGCCAATGATGCGTTTCCGATTGTCGCCCTCGACCGTGCGTTAGATCGTGAGCATTTCACCAGCGTGGTCGGCGCGGATCAGGACGATGCTGAAATGTTGGCGGCTGAGTTGCGCACCTTTCCGGCGGAAAATGTCCTCTATCTGGGAGCGCTGCCGGAACTCTCCGTGAGCTTCCTGCGTGAGCAGGGTTTCCGCACAGCCTGGAAAGACGATCCCCGTAAAGTTGATTACCTCTATGCCAATAGCTATGAGCGCGAGGCCTCGGCCCAGCTGTTCGAAAAGTGGCTGGAGACCCATCCGATGCCGCAGGCTCTGTTCACTACCTCGTTTGCACTGTTACAGGGGGTGATGGACGTAACCTTACGTCGTGAAGGCAAGCTGCCATCCGATCTGGCCATTGCGACCTTTGGCGATCATGAGCTGCTCGATTTCTTGCAGTGCCCGGTGCTGGCTGTAGCGCAGCGTCATCGCGACGTGGCCGAGCGGGTGTTAGAGATTGTACTGGCAAGCCTCGATGAGCCACGTAAGCCGAAACCGGGACTGACCCGTATTCGTCGTAACCTTTATCGTCGCGGTATTCTAAGCCGCGCGTAAAGACATCAGGGCAGCGAAAGCTGCCCTGAAATTCTCATCCTGAATCAACATATTAATTCCCACAGTATTTTTAAGATAATTCCTTTAAAACCTTTGCCTGCTACGCTTTTTAATTCCTTTTATTGTTTAAACCTTCTCTTGATGTTTATTTTATTGTCAGTAGCGCCTTTAATTGTATTATTTTGTTACATAACCGACAGTCAGTGCTGAATTATCAGCCATTTTTTCGCCTGGCGTTACCTGCTTACGCCTGCCCGCTACAGGCTTCGCGCCCGCAGCGCAGCTAGCGCTGTTATCCCCCCGCAATATGGCTTAAAATGCCGCCCGCGTCGCAAACTGACACTATATATTTACCTGCGATGATAGACGTGGTTTTAAAGACGGATATGCGTATTCGCGTTTTTTCTCACAGCTATTCATCACGTTAATTTTGCCGCGCCAGTTGGGTAGTTAATAGCCGGACGAACTTCCATTCGTAAATCAGTGACATTTAGACAGATGTCGCGGAAGTCCTGGCTTGACAAGCTTTTCCATCGCTCCGTAAACTCCCTTAAGTGGGAATTTGTGGGTTAAAGTGGTGAGGAGGGGTGAGACTGGCATGTTCCGTGGAGCGACGTTAGTCAATCTCGACAGCAAAGGGCGTTTATCGGTACCAACCCGATATCGCGACCAGCTGAACGAGAGCGCTTCTGGTCAAATGGTCTGCACCATTGACATCAACCACGCCTGCCTGCTGCTTTACCCCTTGCCTGAATGGGAAATCATTGAGCAAAAGCTGTCTCGACTGTCGAGCATGAACCCGCAGGAACGCCGCGTGCAGCGGCTGTTATTGGGTCATGCCAGTGAATGTCAGATGGACAGCGCGGGGCGTTTATTGATTGCGCCCGTGCTACGGCAGCATGCCGGTCTGACAAAAGAAGTGATGCTGGTCGGACAGTTCAATAAGTTTGAGCTGTGGGATGAAACGACCTGGTATCAACGGGTCAAGGAAGATATCGACGCTGAGCAGTCTGATTCCGCAACATTGTCGGAACGATTGCAGGATTTGTCTCTATAAAAAATGATGGAAAATTATAAACATACGACGGTGCTACTGGATGAAGCCGTCAATGGCCTGAATATTCGTCCTGATGGCATCTATATTGATGGCACTTTTGGCCGGGGTGGCCACTCACGTTTGATCCTCTCCCAACTGGGCGCGGACGGCCGTTTGCTGGCAATCGATCGCGATCCGCAGGCTATCGCCGTGGCGAAAACCATCGATGACCCTCGCTTTTCCATCGTACATGGACCTTTCTCCGCGCTGGCTGATTACGTCAGCGAGCGCGATTTAACCGGCAAAATTGACGGGATCCTCCTCGATCTTGGCGTCTCCTCACCACAACTTGATGATGCTGAACGTGGCTTCTCCTTTATGCGCGATGGCCCGCTGGACATGCGTATGGATCCGACGCGCGGCCAATCTGCCGCCGAGTGGCTGCAAACCGCCGAAGAAGCCGATATCGCCTGGGTGATCAAAACCTTCGGGGAAGAGCGTTTTGGCAAACGTATTGCTCGCGCCATCGTGGAACGTAACCGTATCGAACCCATGACCCGCACCAAAGAGCTGGCGGAAGTGATCGCCGCGGCCACGCCGGTAAAAGACAAGTACAAGCACCCGGCTACCCGTACCTTCCAGGCGGTGCGTATCTGGGTTAACAGCGAGCTTGATGAAATCGAGCAAGCCCTGAAAAGTTCGCTTAGCGTGCTGGCTCCGGGCGGTCGCTTGTCGGTAATCAGCTTCCACTCGCTGGAAGACCGCATTGTGAAGCGCTTTATGCGTGAACAGAGCCGTGGCCCGCAGGTTCCGGCCGGGTTACCGATGACGGAAGAGCAGCTCAAAAAACTGGGCGGCCGCCAGCTACGTGCCTTAGGTAAGTTAATGCCGGGCGAAGCGGAAGTGGAAGAGAACCCGCGCGCCCGCAGTTCAGTGCTGCGCATTGCAGAAAGGACTCATGCATGATCGGCAGAGTGGCAGACACCCTCAGCAAGGTGAAAGAGACGTTAGGCAGCAACGAGCGTCATGCCTTGCCGGGTGTTATCTGGGACGACCTGTTGCGTTTCGGCAAGCTGCCACTGTGTCTGTTCATTTGCATCATTGTGTCGGCGGTCACCGTTGTGACCACCGCTCACCATACCCGTTTGTTAACGGCGCAGCGCGAACAGCTGGTGCTGGAGCGTGATGCGCTGGATATCGAGTGGCGAAATTTGATCCTCGAAGAAAATGCGCTCGGCGATCATAGCCGGGTTGAACGGATCGCAACGGAAAAGCTGCAGATGCAGCATGTTGATCCTTCTCAGGAAAATATCGTAGTACAAAAATAAGGGAAAACGCGACGCATGAAATCCGCGGCGAAGGCGCTAAAACCAAAACGTCAGGAAGAACAGGCCAGCTTCATCAGCTGGCGTTTTGCGTTGCTTTGCGGCTGCATTTTACTGGCGCTGGGTTTCCTGCTGGGACGCGTGGCGTGGCTGCAAATCATTGCCCCTGACATGCTGGTACGTCAGGGCGACATGCGCTCCCTGCGCGTGCAGGAAGTGTCAACCTCGCGTGGTCTGATCACCGACCGTTCCGGCCGTCCGCTGGCGGTCAGCGTGCCGGTGAAAGCGATCTGGGCCGATCCCAAAGAACTGCATGATGCCGGTGGGATCTCGCTCGATAACCGCTGGAAGGCCCTCTCCGACGCGCTGAAAATGCCGCTCGATCAGCTGGCTGCCCGCGTCAATGCGAACCCGAAAGGGCGCTTTATCTATCTGGCGCGTCAGGTTAACCCTGATATGGCCGACTACATCAAAAAACTGAAGCTGCCGGGTATTCACCTTCGTGAAGAGTCGCGTCGTTACTACCCATCCGGGGAAGTGACCGCGCACCTGATTGGCTTTACCAACGTCGATAGCCAGGGCATTGAAGGCGTCGAGAAAAGTTTCGATAAGTGGCTGACCGGCCAGCCGGGCGAGCGTGTGGTCCGTAAAGACCGTTATGGCCGCGTCATTGAAGATATCTCTTCCACCGACAGCCAGGCGGCGCACAACCTGGCGCTGAGCATCGACGAGCGTCTGCAGGCGCTGGTGTATCGTGAACTGAACAACGCCGTCGCTTTTAACAAAGCGGAATCCGGCAGTGCGGTACTGGTGGATGTCAGCACCGGCGAAGTGCTGGCAATGGCCAGCAGCCCATCCTATAACCCGAATAATTTTGCCGGAACCGCCAAAGACGCCATGCGTAACCGTTCGATCACTGACGTCTTCGAGCCAGGTTCAACGGTCAAACCGATGGTGGTGATGACGGCGCTGCAGCGTGGCATCGTCAATGAAAATACCGTGCTGAACACGGTGCCTTACCGAATCAACGGTCACGAAATCAAAGACGTGGCGCGTTACAGCGAATTGACCCTCACCGGGGTTTTACAGAAGTCGAGTAACGTCGGCGTTTCTAAGCTGGCGTTAGCGATGCCGTCCTCAGCGTTGGTAGAAACTTACTCGCGTTTTGGACTCGGAAAGGCGACCAATTTGGGGTTGGTCGGAGAACGCAGTGGCTTATATCCTCAAAAACAACGGTGGTCTGACATAGAGAGGGCCACCTTCTCTTTCGGCTACGGGCTAATGGTAACGCCGTTACAGTTGGCGCGTGTCTATGCAACGATTGGCAGCTATGGCGTCTATCGCCCGCTGTCGATTACCAAAGTTGATCCGCCGGTTCCCGGTGAGCGTATCTTCCCGGAATCGATCGTTCGCACCGTCGTGCACATGATGGAAAGCGTGGCCCTGCCCGGCGGCGGTGGCGTGAAAGCGGCGATCAAAGGCTATCGCATCGCGATTAAAACCGGTACGGCGAAAAAAGTCGGGCCGGATGGTCGCTACATCAATAAATACATTGCATATACCGCAGGCGTTGCGCCTGCGAGTAATCCGCGTTTTGCGCTGGTGGTGGTTATCAACGATCCACAGGCGGGTAAATACTACGGTGGCGCCGTTTCCGCGCCGGTCTTTGGTGCCATCATGGGCGGCGTACTGCGCACCATGAACATCGAGCCGGATGCGCTGGCAACGGGCGAGAAAAGTGAATTTGTGATTAATCAAGGCGAGGGAACAGGTGGCAGATCGTAATTTGCGCGACCTTCTTGCTCCGTGGGTATCAGGTTTACCTGCGCGAGTCCTGCGAGAGATGGTACTCGACAGCCGGGTGGCTGCCTCGGGCGATCTTTTTGTGGCAGTAGTCGGTCATCAGGCGGACGGGCGTCGGTATATCCCGCAGGCGATAGCGCAAGGTGTAGCTGCCATTATTGCTGAGGCAAAAGATGAAGCCGCTGATGGCGAAATACGTGAAATGCACGGCGTGCCGGTCATCTATCTCAGCCAGTTAACCGAACGACTCTCCGCGCTGGCGGGGCGTTTTTATAACGAACCTTCTGACCAGTTGCGTCTGGTTGGCGTAACCGGCACCAACGGTAAAACCACCACCACGCAGCTGATGGCGCAGTGGGCGCAGCTGCTGGGTGAAACCAGCGCGGTGATGGGTACGGTGGGGAACGGCCTGCTGGGCAAAGTGAACCCAACGGAAAACACCACCGGCTCTGCCGTCGACGTACAGCATGTGCTGGCCGGTCTGGCAGGGCAGGGCGCAACCTTTGCCGCAATGGAAGTCTCTTCTCACGGGTTGGTTCAGCACCGTGTTGCGGCACTGAAATTTGCCGCCTCCGTGTTCACTAACCTGAGCCGGGACCATCTCGACTACCATGGCGACATGGAAAACTACGAAGCGGCAAAATGGCAGCTGTATGCCACGCACCATGCCGGTCAGGCGATTATCAACGCTGATGACGAAGTGGGGCGCCGCTGGCTGGCTAAGCTGCCGGATGCCGTTGCGGTCTCCATGGCCGACCATATCAACCCGAACTGCCACGGTCGCTGGTTGAAAGCCACCGAGGTGATCTATCACGATAGCGGCGCGACCATTCGCTTTGCATCGAGCTGGGGTGAAGGCGAAATCGAAAGCCGCCTGATGGGGGCGTTCAACGTCAGCAACCTGTTGCTGGCTCTCGCTACCCTGCTGGCGCTGGGTTATCCGCTGGCAGAATTGCTTGGCACCGCCGCGCGTCTGCAGCCGGTTTGCGGGCGTATGGAAGTGTTCGCCGCCCCGGGTAAACCTACTGTTGTGGTGGATTATGCCCATACCCCGGATGCGCTGGAGAAAGCGCTGGAAGCCGCGCGTCTGCACTGCGCCGGTAAACTATGGTGCGTCTTTGGCTGCGGCGGCGATCGCGATAAAGGCAAACGCCCCCTCATGGGTGCCATTGCCGAGCAATTCGCGGATATCGCGGTAGTGACTGATGACAACCCGCGTACCGAAGAGCCGCGCGCCATCATCAACGACATTCTGGCTGGCATGCTGGATGCCGGACGTGCTCGTGTGGTGGAAGGCCGCGCCGAAGCGGTAACCAACACCATCATGCAGGCCGGTGAAAACGACGTGGTGCTGCTGGCCGGTAAAGGCCATGAAGATTACCAGATCGTCGGTACTAACCGTCTGGACTACTCCGACCGTATCACTGCGGCGCGTCTGCTGGGAGTCATGGCATGATTAGCGTAACGCTAAGCCAACTGGCCACTATCCTGGGCGCAGACGTCAGCGGCGAGCTGACCTTCGATGCCGTCACCACCGACACGCGTAAAATTACCCCCGGCTGCCTGTTTGTGGCGCTGAAGGGTGAGCGTTTCGATGCGCACGATTTTGCTGAGCAAGCGAAAGCGGCGGGAGCTGGCGCATTGCTGGTGAGCCGTAAACTGGATATCGATCTGCCGCAGGCGGTGGTGCAAGACACGCGTCTGGCGTTTGGTGAACTGGCCGCATGGGTTCGCCAGCAGGTCCCGGCGCGTATTGTGGCGCTGACCGGCTCTTCCGGCAAAACCTCCGTTAAGGAGATGACCGCCGCGATCCTTAGCCAGTGCGGTAACACGCTCTATACCGCAGGCAACCTGAATAACGATATCGGCGTGCCGATGACGCTGTTACGTCTGACCCGCGAGCATGAATATGCGGTGATCGAACTGGGGGCTAACCACCAGGGCGAAATCGCCTGGACCGTGAGTCTGACGCAGCCGGAAGCGGCGCTGGTAAACAACCTCGCCGCGGCGCACCTTGAAGGTTTCGGCTCGCTGGAAGGCGTGGCGAAAGCGAAGGGCGAGATCTACACCGGTCTGCCGGTCAACGGCATCGCCATCATGAATGCCGACAACAACGACTGGCTGAACTGGCAAAGCGTCATCGGGGATCGCAAAACCTGGCGCTTCTCACCGAATGCCGCCAATAGCGACTTCACCGCCACCAACGTTCACGTGACCTCCCACGGCACAGAATTTACCCTGCAGACCCCAACAGGGGATGTGGAGGTGCTATTGCCTCTGCCGGGTCGTCACAATATCGCGAATGCCCTGGCGGCCACCGCGCTGGCAATGGCGGTCGGCGCACCGCTGTCGGCCATCAAAGCCGGGCTGGCAAACCTGAAAGCGGTCCCCGGACGCCTGTTCCCTATCCCGCTGGCGGAAAACAAACTCCTGCTGGATGACTCCTACAACGCCAACGTCGGCTCTATGACTGCTGCAGTACAGGTGCTGTCTGAGATGCCTGGTTACCGCGTGATGGTGGTCGGCGATATGGCCGAGTTGGGCGACGAGAGCGAAGCCTGCCATATCCAGGTGGGTGAGGCGGCGAAAGCCTCCGGTATCGATCGCGTGTTAAGTGCTGGTCATCTCAGTAAAAACATCAGCCAGGCCAGTGGTGTCGGGGAGCATTTTGCCGATAAAGCGGCGTTGATTGCCCGTCTTAAGACGCTGGTCGAAGAGCAGCAAATTGTGACAGTTTTAGTGAAAGGTTCACGCAGTGCTGCCATGGAAGAGGTTGTGCACGCTTTACAGGAGAATGGGACATGTTAGTTTGGCTGGCCGAGCATTTGGTCAAATATTATTCCGGCTTTAACGTCTTTTCTTATCTGACGTTTCGCGCCATCGTCAGCCTGCTGACTGCGCTGTTCATCTCATTGTGGATGGGTCCGCGCATGATTGCCCGTCTGCAAAAACTCTCTTTCGGTCAGGTTGTGCGTAACGACGGCCCCGAGTCGCACTTCAGTAAACGCGGTACGCCGACCATGGGCGGCATTATGATCCTCACCGCGATTGTGGTGTCGGTGCTGCTCTGGGCTTACCCGTCAAACCCGTACGTCTGGTGCGTGCTGGTGGTGTTGGTGGGCTATGGCATTATCGGTTTTGTCGACGACTACCGCAAAGTCGTGCGTAAAGACACTAAAGGGCTGATCGCCCGCTGGAAGTATTTCTGGATGTCGGTGATCGCGCTGGGCGTCGCCTTTGCGCTCTATCTGGCAGGAAAAGACACTCCGGCAACCGAGCTGGTGGTGCCGTTCTTTAAAGACGTGATGCCGCAGCTGGGTCTGTTCTATATCCTGCTGGCCTACTTTGTGATTGTCGGTACTGGTAACGCCGTCAACCTGACCGATGGCCTGGATGGTCTGGCAATTATGCCTACCGTCTTCGTGGCGGCCGGTTTTGCACTGGTGGCGTGGGCGACAGGTAACATGAATTTTGCAAGCTACCTGCACATCCCTTATCTGCGACACGCCGGTGAACTGGTGATCGTCTGTACGGCGATTGTCGGTGCGGGCCTCGGCTTCCTGTGGTTCAACACCTACCCGGCGCAGGTCTTTATGGGCGACGTGGGTTCGCTGGCACTGGGTGGCGCGCTGGGCATCATCGCCGTACTGCTGCGTCAGGAGTTCCTGCTGGTGATCATGGGCGGTGTGTTTGTGGTTGAAACCCTGTCGGTGATTTTGCAGGTTGGCTCCTTCAAGCTGCGCGGTCAGCGCATCTTCCGTATGGCGCCTATCCATCACCACTATGAATTGAAAGGCTGGCCAGAGCCGCGCGTCATTGTGCGCTTCTGGATTATTTCGCTGATGCTGGTGCTGATTGGCCTGGCAACGCTGAAGGTACGTTAATCATGGCAGATTACCAGGGTAAAAAAGTCGTTATCATCGGGTTGGGCTTAACCGGCCTCTCCTGCGTGGACTTTTTCCTCGCACGAGGCGTTACGCCTCGCGTGATGGATACGCGTACCTCTCCGCCGGGTCTGGATAAGTTGCCGGAGCAGGTTGAACGCCACCTTGGTGGTCTGAATGAAGCGTGGCTTCACACCGCCGATCTGATTGTCGCCAGCCCGGGCATTGCCCTGGCCCACCCGGCGTTAAGCGCGGCGGCAGAGGCGGGCGTCGAGATCGTCGGTGATATCGAACTGTTCTGCCGTGAAGCTCAGGCGCCGATCGTAGCCATTACCGGTTCCAACGGCAAAAGCACCGTCACCAGCCTGGTGGGTGAAATGGCGAAAGCGGCGGGCGTGAATGCCGGTGTGGGAGGCAATATCGGCCTGCCAGCATTGATGCTGCTGGATGCAGCCCGCGAGCTGTACATCCTTGAACTCTCTAGCTTCCAGCTGGAAACCACCTCAAGCCTGCAGGCGGTCGCTGCTACCATCCTCAACGTTACCGAAGATCATATGGATCGCTATCCGTTTGGTCTGCAGCAGTACCGCGCCGCCAAGCTGCGTGTCTATGAAAATGCCCGCGTCTGCGTGGTGAACGCCGATGATGCGCTGACCATGCCAGTACGTGGGGCAGATGAACGCTGCGTGAGTTTCGGCATCAATATGGGCGACTATCACCTGAACCGCCAGCAGGGCGAAACCTGGCTGCGGGTGAAAGGTGAAAAAGTGCTGAACGTGAAAGAGATGCACCTGACGGGCCAGCATAACTACACCAACGCCCTTGCCGCACTGGCGCTGGCGGATGCCGCCGGCTTGCCGCGCGCCACCAGCCTGAAAGCCCTGACTACCTTCAGCGGTCTGGCGCATCGCTTCCAGCTGGCGCTGGAGCATAACGGCGTTCGCTGGATTAACGATTCAAAAGCCACCAACGTTGGCAGCACCGAAGCGGCGCTGAATGGCCTGCACGTTGAGGGCACCCTGCATCTGCTGCTGGGGGGCGACGGCAAAGCTGCCGATTTCTCTTCGCTGAAACAGTACCTCAGCGGCGACAACGTGCGTCTTTACTGCTTTGGCCGTGACGGGGCAGAACTGGCGGCGCTGCGCCCGGATATCGCTGAACAAACCGATACCATGGAGCAGGCGATGCGGCTGATTGCCCCGCGCGTGAAGCCGGGTGACATGGTGCTGCTCTCGCCAGCCTGCGCCAGCCTCGATCAGTTTAAGAATTTCGAGCAGCGTGGCGATCTCTTTACCCGTCTGGCGAAGGAGTTAGGCTAATGCGCTTCTCTCTCCCTCGCCTGAAGATGCCGCGCATGCCGCGCATGCCGGGATTCAGCATCCTGGTGTGGATTTCGTCGGCGCTCAAAGGCTGGGTCATGGGGTCCAGGGATAAAGATTCCGATAGCCTGGTGATGTACGACCGTATGCTGCTCTGGCTCACGCTGGGGCTGGCGGCGATTGGCTTTATTATGGTGACCTCAGCCTCAATGCCTGTCGGGCAGCGTCTGGCTAACGATCCTTTCCTGTTTGCCAAGCGTGACGGGCTGTACATCATTTTGGCGTTCTGTCTGGCGATGGTGACTTTACGTCTGCCGATGGTCTTCTGGCAACGCCACAGTACCGCCATGCTGATCGCCTCGATCGTCATGCTGCTGATCGTACTGGTGGTGGGTAGCTCGGTGAATGGGGCCTCGCGCTGGATTGCCTTTGGCCCGCTGCGTATTCAGCCTGCCGAATTCACCAAGCTGTCGCTGTTCTGCTACCTCGCCAACTATCTGGTGCGCAAGGTGGATGAGGTTCGTAACAACCTGCGCGGCTTCTTAAAACCGATGGGCGTGATCCTGGTGCTGGCGGTTCTGTTGCTGGCCCAGCCTGACCTCGGGACCGTGGTCGTACTGTTTGTTACCACCCTGGCGATGCTGTTCCTGGCGGGGGCGAAACTCTGGCAGTTCATCGCCATCATCGGAATGGGGATCTCCGCAGTGGTACTGCTGATCCTTGCCGAACCGTACCGTATCCGTCGTGTGACCTCTTTCTGGAATCCCTGGGAAGATCCCTTCGGCAGCGGTTATCAGCTGACCCAGTCATTGATGGCCTTTGGCCGCGGTGAAATGTGGGGTCAGGGGTTAGGGAATTCAGTGCAAAAACTGGAGTATTTACCCGAGGCGCATACCGACTTCATCTTCTCCATCATTGGGGAAGAACTGGGTTATATCGGTGTGGTATTAGCGCTTTTAATGGTATTCTTCGTCGCTTTCCGTGCGATGTCGATCGGCCGGAAAGCACTGGTTATCGACCACCGTTTCTCAGGTTTTCTGGCCTGTTCAATCGGTATCTGGTTCAGTTTTCAGGCTTTAGTTAACGTGGGTGCCGCAGCCGGTATGCTGCCAACCAAAGGTCTGACGCTGCCGTTAATCAGTTATGGTGGTTCGAGTCTGTTGATCATGTCGACCGCCATTATGTTTTTGCTACGCATAGATTATGAAACGCGTCTGGAAAATGCCCAGGCGTTTACACGAGGTTCACGATGAATCAACCGAAGCGGTTAATGGTGATGGCAGGCGGTACCGGCGGGCATGTGTTCCCGGGACTGGCGGTTGCGCACCATTTAATGGATCAGGGCTGGCAGGTACGCTGGCTGGGAACCGCAGACCGCATGGAGGCCGATCTGGTACCGAAGCATGGGATTGAGATCGACTTTATCCATATCTCCGGCTTGCGCGGCAAGGGGATCAAAGCCCTGCTGCTGGCGCCGGTGCGCATTTTCAACGCCTGGCGCCAGGCGCGGGCGATCATGAAGCGTTTCAAGCCGGACGTGGTGCTGGGGATGGGCGGTTATGTCTCGGGTCCTGGTGGGCTGGCGGCGTGGTCGCTGGGGATCCCGGTTGTGCTGCATGAGCAGAACGGTATTGCCGGTCTGACCAATAAGTGGCTCTCCCGTATCGCCAGCAAAGTGATGCAGGCGTTTCCCGGCGCATTTCCGAAAGCGGATGTGGTGGGTAACCCGGTGCGTGTGGACGTGCTTGCGCTGCCGTTGCCGCAGGAGCGTCTTGTCGGGCGCGAAGGCCCGGTGCGTGTGCTGGTGGTGGGCGGCTCTCAGGGCGCGCGCATTCTGAACCAAACGCTGCCGCAGGTTGCGGCCAAGCTCGGTGACGCGGTGACCATCTGGCATCAAAGCGGGAAGGGCGGTCAGCAAACGGTCGAGCAGGCCTATGCCGATGCGGGCCAGCCGCAACATAAAGTGACTGAATTTATCGACGACATGGCGGCGGCGTATGCCTGGGCCGATGTCGTGGTCTGCCGCTCCGGCGCGTTGACGGTGAGCGAAATTGCCGCCGCAGGCTTACCGGCGCTGTTTGTGCCGTTCCAGCACAAAGATCGTCAGCAGTACTGGAATGCGTTGCCGCTTGAGAAAGCCGGCGCCGCGAAAATTTTTGAACAGCCGCAGTTTACCGCAGACGCGGTCGCCACCACCCTGGCGGGCTGGGACCGGAAGACATTACTGGAGATGGCGCAGCATGCACGTGCCGCAGCGATCCCGGATGCAACGGAACGGGTGGCAAAAGAAGTGAGCCTGGCAGCCCAGGTTTAACCCTCGCAGCGCGTGTTGCGCTGCACGAATTTTTTGAAGTAGTCGATGGCGTTTAGAGAATGAATACACAACAACTGGCGAAACTGCGTTCAATCGTGCCCGAGATGCGTCGCGTCCGGCACATTCATTTTGTTGGCATCGGCGGCGCCGGTATGGGCGGTATTGCCGAAGTGCTGGCGAATGAAGGCTACCAGATCAGCGGTTCCGATCTGGCGCCGAACCCTGTTACGCAACAGTTGGCGTCGCTCGGTGCGACTATCTATTTTAACCATCGCCCGGAAAATGTCCTTGATGCCAGCGTGGTGGTCGTTTCCAGCGCCATCTCTGCCGACAACCCGGAAATTGTTGCTGCACATGAAGCACGTATCCCGGTGATCCGCCGTGCAGAGATGCTGGCCGAGCTGATGCGTTTTCGTCACGGCATCGCCATTGCCGGAACCCACGGTAAAACCACCACCACGGCGATGGTCTCCAGCATTTATGCTGAAGCGGGCCTCGATCCGACCTTCGTCAACGGCGGCCTGGTCAAAGCCGCGGGCGTACACGCGCGCCTGGGTAACAGCCGTTATCTGATCGCTGAAGCGGATGAAAGTGACGCCTCTTTCCTGCATTTGCAGCCGATGGTGGCAATCGTGACCAACATCGAAGCCGACCATATGGATACCTACCAGGGCGACTTCGAAAATTTAAAGCAAACATTCATAAACTTTCTCCACAATTTGCCGTTTTATGGACGGGCCGTCATGTGTGTAGACGACCCGGTGATCCGCGAGTTGCTGCCGCGCGTGGGCCGTCAGATCACGACTTACGGTTTCAGCGAAGATGCCGATGTTCGGGTGGAAAGTTACAAACAGATTGGTGCGCAGGGGCATTTCACCCTGGCACGTCAGGATAAAGAGCTGCTGCAGGTAACGCTGAATGCGCCGGGTCGTCACAACGCCCTGAACGCCGCGGCGGCCGTTGCGGTCGCAACAGAAGAAGGCATTGATGACGAGGCCATTTTGCGGGCGCTGGAAAGCTTCCAGGGCACCGGTCGTCGTTTCGATTTCCTTGGCGAGTTCCCGCTTGAAACCGTGAACGGAAAAAGCGGAACCGCGATGCTGGTTGATGACTACGGTCATCACCCGACCGAAGTGGACGCCACGATCAAAGCGGCGCGCGCGGGCTGGCCGGACAAAAATCTGGTCATGCTGTTCCAGCCACACCGCTATACCCGTACGCGCGACCTCTATGACGATTTCGCGAATGTGCTTTCACAGGTTGATACCCTGCTGATGCTGGAAGTTTACGCCGCGGGCGAAGCGGCGATTCCGGGCGCAGACAGTCGCTCTCTTTGCCGCACCATTCGCGGTCGCGGCAAGATCGACCCGATTCTGGTCTCCGATCATGCCCAGGCGGCAGCGATGCTTGCTCCGGTGTTGACCGGCAATGATTTGATTCTGGTGCAGGGTGCGGGAAATATCGGCAAGATCGCCCGTACTCTGGCTGAAATCAAACTTAAGCCGCAAATTTCGGAGGAAGAACGTCATGGCTGATAAGATTGCGGTCCTGTCTGGCGGCACTTCTGCAGAACGTGAAGTCTCTCTGAACTCTGGCGCGGCGGTGCTGGCAGGGCTTCGCGAAGGCGGTGTTAATGCGCATCTGGTCGATCCGAAAGAGACTGACGTGACGCGCCTGAAAGATATGGGTTTTGCTAAAGTCTTTATCGCGCTGCACGGCCGCGGCGGTGAAGACGGTACGTTGCAAGGGCTGCTGGACATCATCGGTCTGCCTTATACCGGCAGCGGTGTGATGGCCTCGGCTATCTCCATGGACAAACTGCGCAGCAAACTGCTGTGGCAGGGGGCCGGTTTGCCGGTTGCGCCATGGGTAGCTATGACCCGTCGTGAATTTGAGCAGGGCCTTGACGCCAGCGTCACTGAACGTATTGCGGCGCTGGGATTGCCGGTGATTGTGAAACCCAGCCGTGAAGGCTCAAGCGTAGGAATGTCTAAGGTTGACGAAGCTGGCGATATATCATCTGCATTAGCGCTGGCATTTCAACATGATGAAGAAGTTTTGATTGAAAAATGGCTCAGCGGACCGGAATTTACCGTTGCGATGCTTGGTGAAGAAATTTTACCATCAATTCGTATCCAACCAGCTGGAACCTTCTATGATTATGAGGCGAAGTATCTCTCTGATGAGACGCAATATTTCTGCCCAAGTGGTCTGGAAGCGGAGCGTGAAGCCATTTTAAACGCGCTGGTGCTAAAAGCCTGGCATGTACTTGGCTGCCGTGGCTGGGGACGGATCGACGTGATGCAGGATAGCGATGGGCAGTTTTATCTGCTGGAAGCCAACACCTCACCGGGTATGACCAGTCATAGCCTGGTGCCGATGGCGGCGCGCCAGGCGGGAATGAGCTTCTCGCAGTTAGTGGTTCGTATTCTGGACCAGGCGGGCTGATATGTCTCAGGCTGCGCTGAACACGCGAAACCGTGACGAAGAAGAAGAGTATTCCTCTTCGCGACGGAGTAATGGAACGCGTCTTGCAGGGATTACCTTCCTGCTCGCCGTGCTGTGTACGGTGTTTGTCAGCGGCTGGATGGTGCTCGGCTGGATGGAAGATGCACAACGTCTGCCTCTGTCGAAACTGGTGGTGACAGGTGATCGTCACTACACGCGTAATGATGATATCCGTCAGTCGATTCTGGCATTAGGATCGCCCGGCACCTTCATGACGCAGGATGTGAATATTATCCAGAGCCAGATTGAGCGTTTGCCCTGGATTAAACAGGCGAGCGTTAGAAAGCAGTGGCCGGATGAATTGAAGATTCATCTGGTTGAATATGTACCCATTGCGCGTTGGAATGATCAGCATATGGTTGACGTAGATGGAATTTCTTTCAGCGTCCCGGCCGATCGTGTCAGCAAGCAAAATATACCTATGTTGTATGGTCCTGAAGGCAGCGAAAACGAAGTGCTGGAAGGTTTCCGTAACATGGGGCAAGTGCTGGCTAAAGATCGTTTTACCCTGAAACAAGCCGCGATGACGGCGCGTCGTTCCTGGCAATTGACGCTGACGAACGATATTAAGCTGAATCTTGGCCGGGGTGACACGATGAAGCGTCTGAACCGTTTTGTAGAACTTTATCCCGTTCTACAGCAGCAGGCGCAGGCTGAAGGCAAAAGGATTAGCTACGTTGATTTGCGCTATGACTCAGGCGCATCGGTCGGGTGGATCCCGGCGCCGGTTGAGGAACCTAATCAGCAACAGACTCAGGCTCAGGTACAGGCAGAATAACAATGATCAAGGCGACGGACAGAAAACTGGTAGTAGGACTGGAGATTGGCACTGCGAAGGTTGCCGCTTTAGTAGGGGAAGTTCTGCCCGACGGTATGGTCAATATCATTGGTGTGGGCAGTTGCCCGTCTCGTGGTATGGATAAAGGTGGGGTAAACGACCTTGAGTCGGTGGTGAAATGCGTACAGCGCGCCATCGATCAGGCCGAACTGATGGCAGATTGCCAGATTTCCTCCGTGTATCTGGCGCTTTCTGGCAAGCATATCAGCTGCCAGAACGAGATTGGCATGGTGCCGATCTCAGAAGAAGAAGTCTCGCAGGAAGACGTCGAAAACGTAGTGCATACTGCGAAATCTGTGCGCGTCCGCGATGAACATCGCGTCCTGCATGTGATCCCGCAGGAGTATGCGATTGACTACCAGGAAGGGATTAAAAATCCGGTAGGCCTTTCCGGCGTGCGTATGCAGGCAAAAGTGCACTTGATCACATGTCACAACGATATGGCGAAGAACATCGTCAAAGCCGTTGAACGTTGTGGTCTTAAAGTTGACCAACTGATTTTCGCCGGTCTTGCGGCAAGTTATTCCGTATTGACTGAAGACGAACGTGAGCTGGGCGTCTGTGTCGTGGATATCGGTGGTGGTACGATGGACATGGCCGTCTATACCGGCGGGGCGCTGCGCCACACGAAAGTTATCCCTTATGCGGGGAACGTGGTGACCAGCGATATCGCCTACGCCTTCGGCACGCCACCGAGCGATGCAGAGGCGATTAAAGTGCGCCACGGTTGTGCACTTGGCTCCATTGTGGGCAAAGATGAGAGCGTTGAAGTGCCGAGCGTGGGTGGACGCCCACCGCGCAGCCTGCAGCGCCAGACGTTAGCCGAGGTCATTGAGCCGCGTTATACCGAGCTGCTCAACCTGGTCAACGAAGAGATTTTGCAGTTACAGGAACAGCTTCGCCAGCAGGGTGTCAAACACCATCTTGCGGCGGGGATTGTATTAACCGGCGGTGCGGCGCAAATTGAGGGTCTTGCGGCCTGTGCTCAGCGCGTGTTCCATACGCAGGTGCGCATCGGCGCACCGCTGAACATCACCGGTTTAACGGATTATGCTCAGGAGCCGTATTACTCAACGGCAGTGGGCTTGCTTCATTACGGGAAAGAAACACATCTCAGTGGCGAAGCAGAAGTAGAAAAACGCGCGTCGGTAGGTTCGTGGTTTAAACGAATCAATACCTGGCTGCGAAAAGAATTTTAATTTTAGTAAGAGACCGGCGAGAATTAACGGTTTCGGGCGACAGGCACAAAACGGAGAGAAACTATGTTTGAACCTATGGAACTGACCAACGACGCGGTGATTAAAGTCATCGGCGTCGGTGGCGGCGGCGGTAATGCTGTAGAGCATATGGTGCGCGAGCGCATCGAAGGTGTAGAGTTCTTCGCGGTGAACACCGATGCGCAGGCACTGCGTAAAACGGCTGTTGGCCAGACGATCCAAATCGGTGGCGGCATCACCAAAGGGCTGGGCGCTGGGGCAAACCCGGAAGTCGGCCGCAATGCTGCAGAAGAAGATCGTGAAGCCCTGCGTGCTGCGCTTGATGGTGCAGACATGGTGTTTATCGCCGCGGGCATGGGCGGCGGTACCGGAACCGGTGCTGCGCCAGTGGTTGCTGAAGTTGCTAAAGATTTAGGTATCCTGACGGTTGCCGTCGTGACTAAGCCTTTCAATTTTGAAGGCAAGAAGCGTATGGCGTTTGCCGAGCAGGGTATCACCGAGCTGTCCAAACACGTGGACTCGCTGATCACTATTCCGAACGACAAACTGCTGAAAGTGCTGGGCCGTGGCATCTCTCTGCTGGACGCCTTTGGCGCTGCGAACGATGTACTGAAAGGTGCAGTGCAAGGTATCGCCGAGCTGATCACCCGTCCGGGCCTGATGAACGTCGACTTTGCTGACGTGCGCACCGTGATGTCCGAGATGGGCTACGCGATGATGGGCTCCGGCGTGGCGAAAGGTGAAGACCGTGCAGAAGAAGCCGCTGAAATGGCGATCTCTTCTCCGCTGCTGGAAGATATCGATCTGTCTGGTGCGCGCGGCGTGCTGGTCAACATCACTGCGGGCTTCGACCTGCGTCTGGATGAGTTCGAAACCGTGGGTAACACCATCCGTGCGTTCGCCTCTGACAACGCCACTGTGGTAATCGGTACGTCCCTTGATCCAGAGATGAACGATGAGCTGCGCGTAACTGTTGTTGCTACCGGTATCGGCATGGACAAACGTCCTGAGATCACCCTGGTGACGAACAAAACTGCTCAGCAGCCTGTTATGGATCGCTACCAGCCGCACGGCATGGCGCCGTTGACGCAAGAGCAAAAACCGGCCGCGAAAGTGGTTAATGACAACACAACACAGACCCAGAAAGAGCCAGATTATCTGGATATCCCTGCGTTCCTGCGTAAGCAAGCTGATTAAGAATTAGCTGGAATTAGGGAATTTACGCTCTTTGTGCTAAACTGGCCGCCCGATAGTGATATACACTCTCGGTTGGATAAGTAACTTGGCGAGATTATACGATGATCAAACAAAGGACATTAAAACGTATCGTTCAGGCGACAGGTGTCGGTTTACATACCGGCAAGAAAGTCACACTGACGCTGCGCCCTGCGCCGGCCAATACCGGGGTCATCTATCGTCGCACCGACTTGAATCCACCGGTAGATTTCCCGGCTGATGCCAAATCTGTGCGTGATACCATGCTCTGTACTTGCCTGGTGAACGAGCATGACGTGCGGATCTCTACCGTAGAGCACCTGAATGCCGCCCTGGCGGGTCTGGGTATCGACAACATTGTTATTGAAGTCGATGCGCCAGAAATCCCAATCATGGATGGCAGCGCTGCACCGTTCGTTTATCTGTTGCTGGATGCCGGCATTGAAGAACTGAACTGTGCGAAGAAATTTGTGCGTATCAAAGAGACCGTTCGTGTCCAGGATGGCGACAAATGGGCTGAATTCAAGCCGTTTAATGGTTTTTCGTTGGATTTCACCATCGACTTCAACCATCCGGCGATTGATTCCAGCACCCAGCGCTATGCGATGAACTTCTCTGCTGATGCGTTTATGCGTCAGATTAGTCGTGCGCGTACTTTTGGTTTCATGCGTGATATCGAATATCTGCAGTCCCGCGGCCTGTGCCTGGGCGGCAGCTTCGATTGTGCCATCGTTGTTGACGATTATCGCGTACTGAACGAAGACGGCCTGCGTTTTGAAGATGAATTCGTTCGTCACAAAATGCTGGATGCGATCGGCGACCTGTTCATGTGTGGTCATAATATCATTGGTGCATTTACCGCGTATAAATCCGGTCATGCGCTGAACAACAAACTGTTGCAGGCTGTTCTGGCAAAACAGGAAGCCTGGGAATATGTGACCTTCGAAGACGAAGCTGAACTGCCACTGGCATTCAAAGCACCGAGCACAGTTCTGGCGTAACGGTAGATCCCGTTATTTAAATTCGACTGGTTGACCTTGCACTCTCTCCGGCCAGCAAGACCAGTCGTTTTTGTTTTTATCCTTCCCGAATTGCCGTAGTCAATGGCGCGTTTGCTGATTTCATCACCATTTTTAACCTCCCCGGTGCCTCATTACTGCTGCTGCGCCGTCGCATTGGTGGTAATATCTGGACGCTAAATAGAAAATTCTTACGGTGAGCCTGAAGGCTTACTTACTTTTGGTGGGGCAATTGAGCGGAATTCTGACGCGCTGGCGACAATTTGGCAGACGTTACTTCTGGCCGCATCTCCTTTTGGGGATGGTCGCGGCGAGCCTTGGCCTGCCCGCGCTCAGCAGCAACGCCGAAGCAGCTAACCCCGCGAAGACCGCCACCTCTCCACAAGACCTGAACACGCGGGTTAACTTCACTAACCTTGCCCTGCTGGAAGCGAATCGCCGACCGAATTACACCGTGGATTATTGGCATCAGCATGCTATCCGCACCGTTATTCGTCACCTTTCATTCGCCATGGCACCGCAGGCGTTGCCTGCTGTTGAAGAGTCCCTACCGGTTCAGGCGCACCATCTGGCGCTGCTGGATACGCTCAACACGCTGCTTACCCAACAGAGCGAGCCGCCGGTCATTGTTCGTCAGGTCGCGCTTACTGCATTCTATCCCCCATCCGCTTTCTCCGTGTCGGCCTGGATTAGCCAGGTACAGGGCATCCGCGCCGGACCTCAACGCTTCAGCTAAATTAACGCTTTTTAATACCTTAATTTAACTGCCCATGATGGGGCGTTTGAGAATTTATTATGTTAATCAAATTACTAACAAAAGTTTTCGGTAGCCGTAACGATCGTACTTTGCGCCGTATGCGCAAAGCTGTCAGCATCATCAATGGCCTTGAGCCAGCGATGGAAAAACTCTCTGATGAAGAGCTGAAAGGCAAAACTGTAGAGTTCCGCGCCCGTCTTGAAAAAGGCGAAACCGTTGAAAGTCTGATCCCGGAAGCCTTCGCCGTGGTTCGCGAAGCGAGTAAGCGCGTATTTGGCATGCGTCACTTTGACGTGCAGCTGCTGGGCGGTATGGTGCTGAACGACCGTTGCATCGCTGAGATGCGTACCGGTGAAGGTAAAACCCTGACTGCGACCCTGCCTGCTTACCTTAATGCCTTATCCGGTAAAGGCGTACACGTCGTAACCGTCAACGACTATCTGGCGCAGCGTGACGCCGAAAACAACCGTCCACTGTTCGAGTTCCTGGGCCTGACCGTGGGCATCAACATGTCCGGTCTGCCTGCTCCGGCCAAGCGTGAAGCCTATAACGCGGACATCACATACGGCACCAACAACGAATACGGTTTTGACTACCTGCGCGATAACATGGCGTTCAGCCCGGAAGAGCGCGTTCAGCGTAAACTGCACTATGCGCTGGTGGATGAGGTTGACTCCATTCTGATCGATGAAGCCCGTACGCCGCTGATCATCTCCGGCCCTGCCGAAGACAGCTCCGAAATGTATCGCAAAGTCGACAAAATCATTCCTCACCTGATCCGTCAGGAAAAAGAGGACTCCGACAGCTTCCAGGGCGAAGGCCACTTCTCCGTGGACGAAAAAGCCCGTCAGGTGAACCTGACCGAACGTGGTCTGGTCCAGATCGAAGAACTGCTGGTTGCGCAGGGCATTATGGATGAAGGCGAGTCACTCTACTCTCCTGGCAACATTATGCTGATGCACCACGTGACGGCGGCGCTGCGCGCGCATGTACTGTTTACCCGTGACGTTGATTATATCGTTAAAGATGGCGAAGTTATCATCGTCGATGAGCACACCGGTCGTACCATGCAGGGGCGTCGCTGGTCCGATGGTCTGCATCAGGCGGTGGAAGCTAAAGAAGGCGTGGATATCCAGAACGAGAACCAGACCCTGGCATCCATTACCTTCCAGAACTACTTCCGTCTGTATGAGAAACTGGCAGGGATGACCGGTACGGCGGATACCGAAGCCTTCGAATTCAGCTCAATCTACAAGCTGGATACCGTGGTGGTTCCAACCAACCGTCCGATGATCCGTAAAGATATGCCGGACCTGGTCTACATGACCGAAGCAGAAAAAATTCAGGCCATCATCGAAGATATTCGCGACCGTACCGCCGCGGGCCAGCCGGTTCTGGTGGGTACCATCTCTATTGAAAAATCCGAAGTGGTTTCCAATGAGCTGACGAAAGCGGGCATCAAGCACAACGTACTGAACGCCAAATTCCACGCCAAAGAAGCGGATATCGTCGCCCAGGCAGGCTATCCGGGGGCCGTAACTATCGCCACCAACATGGCGGGCCGTGGTACTGACATCATGCTGGGCGGTAGCTGGCAGGCAGAAGTAGCCGAGCTGGAAAACCCAACCCCGGAACAGATCGCCCAGATCAAAGCCGACTGGCAGGTTCGTCACGATGCTGTACTGGCCGCAGGCGGTCTACACATCATCGGTACCGAGCGTCATGAATCCCGCCGTATCGACAACCAGCTGCGTGGTCGTGCAGGTCGTCAGGGTGATGCCGGTTCATCCCGCTTCTACCTGTCGATGGAAGATGCGCTGATGCGTATTTTCGCCTCTGACCGTGTGTCGGGCATGATGCGCAAATTGGGCATGAAGCCAGGCGAAGCAATCGAGCACCCGTGGGTGACCAAAGCCATCGCTAACGCCCAGCGTAAAGTGGAAAGCCGTAACTTTGATATTCGTAAGCAGCTGCTTGAGTATGATGACGTAGCCAACGACCAGCGTCGCGCGATTTACACCCAGCGTAACGAGCTGCTGGACGTGTCCGACGTGAGCGAAACCATCAACAGCATCCGTGAAGACGTCTTTAAAGCCACTATCGATGGTCACATTCCTCCGCAATCGCTGGAAGAGATGTGGGATATCGAAGGCCTGCAGGCACGCCTGAAGAACGATTTCGACCTGGATCTGCCTATCCAGGAGTGGCTGGATAAAGAGCCTGAGCTGCACGAAGAGACCCTGCGCGAGCGTATTTTTGCTAATGCCATTGAAGTCTATAAGCGCAAAGAAGAAGTGGTCGGCGCTGAGATGATGCGTCACTTCGAAAAAGGCGTCATGCTGCAAACGCTGGACTCCCTGTGGAAAGAGCACCTGGCGGCGATGGACTACCTGCGTCAGGGGATCCATTTGCGTGGCTATGCGCAGAAAGATCCGAAGCAGGAGTACAAACGCGAATCCTTTGCGATGTTTGCTTCAATGCTTGAATCCCTGAAATACGAAGTGATCAGCACCCTGAGCAAGGTGCAGGTACGCATGCCGGAAGAAGTTGAAGAGATGGAGCAGCAGCGCCGCGAAGAGGCTGAACGTCTGGCCCAGATGCAGCAGCTTAGCCATCAGGACGACGAAGAAGCCGCCGCTGCCGCGATTGCTGCGCAGGCCGGTGAGCGTAAGGTAGGTCGTAACGATCCGTGCCCATGTGGTTCCGGTAAGAAATACAAACAGTGCCATGGCCGTCTGAGCTAAGCATTAAACCAACTGAAAAGGCGCAGATATCTGCGCCTTTTTTATGGAATCAGGACAATGAAAACACTGCAAATCGCTGTCGGGATCATTCGCAACTCCGATAACCAAATCTTTATTACCCAGCGTGCGGCGCATGCGCACATGGCAAATAAGTGGGAATTTCCGGGCGGGAAGATCGAGGCTGGCGAAACGCCGGAACAAGCGTTGATTCGCGAGTTACAGGAAGAGGTGGGGATCACCCCGCTCGGTGCGACCCTGTTCGATAAACTGGAATACCAGTTCCCCGATCGCCACATTACCTTATGGTTCTGGCTGGTGGAAAAGTGGGAAGGGGAGCCATGGGGCAAAGAGGGACAGCCGGGGAGTTGGGTTACGCTTCAGGCGAGTGATGCCGATAAATTCCCACCGGCAAACGAACCTGTCATTACCCGCTTGGTGGGGAAGTTGTAGCCTGCTAAGCGAAGCGCCAGCAGGCTTTTACAGTTACTGCTGGTTTTCGCTCCAGTCATCGCTGTCAGAGAGATCGCCATCGCTCGGAATGCGTTTCTCTTCCGCAGCCCACTCACCAAGATCGATCAACTGGCAACGTTTGCAGCAAAAAGGACGAAAAGGACTCTGCTCGCCCCAAATAACGGGCTTCCCACAGGTGGGGCAGTTTACGGTGGTAACATCAGACATCATGGCTCCTTAACAACACGCCAGCTCAAAGTCGAGACGTTCCGGCACCAGACCATGTTCACTGTCGAGCGGCATGAAACGAATCGCAAAGCGGCTCTTGTGACCTGAAATTTGTGGGTAAAGCTGATCGGCAAGGGCCAGCTGCAGGCGCAGCAGATCGGCATCCTCACCGTTATCCTGATAAAAACCGTTCAGGCTGGTTTGCTTACGGAACGGCGCGGAGTTGCGGATCAAATCGAGGATCAGCGACAGCGCCTGGTTCAGCGGCTCAAGGCTGCCGAGCCAGCTTTGTACCTGAACATCACGCTGCTCCTGCGGCATGTGCAGCCAGATATGCAGGGTCGGTAAATCGAAACTACAGCAGCCGCCAGGAATGCTCAGACGCTGGCGAACCAGCGCCACCAGACGATCTTCCCGCAGAAACTGGCCGATACGTGGCGCCGCCATCAATACAGTGCTGTTGTGTTTCAACTGCTGACGCAGGCTGTCGATACGGCTGTTATCCACGCCGGGCACTTCAGCCCAGGCCTGTAATTTACGCTGCTGACGCTCCAGCTCTTTCAGTAATTCTGTGCGAACTTCACCACGCTCTAACACATCCAGCAGGTCGCTGACGTTACGGAAAAAATGCAGCGCCGTGGTGTGATCCTGTATCGGAAGAAGGCTTGAAAGCTGCTGGATTAAAAACTCGATGCGCAGCCAGGTACGCATTTTTTCATTGAGGGGATGCTCAAACAGAACGTGGGTGTGCATTATGCTTTTTCCTGTAAAACGGCCTGCGCCAGGTAGTACTGATGCAGGCGGGCAACATCGGAGCTGATGGCATCCGGTGCGCCGTTATTATCAATAACATCATCCGCGACGGCAAGGCGTGCTTCACGCGTGGCCTGCGCGGCAAGAATTTGTTCGGCATGTTCGCGCGCAACATTATCGCGGGCGATGGTGCGCTGAATTTGTGTTGTCGGAGAGACGTCCACGACAAGCACCCGATCAGCTTTTTCGTGGAGCTTATTTTCCACCAGAAGCGGTACAACCCAGAGGACATAAGGTGAGGTCGCCTGCGACATCTGCCTCTGCGTCTCCTGCTGGATCAGCGGATGAAGCAGGGCATTTAGCCAGGCTTTTTCTTCAGGATGCGAGAAAATGCGTTCACGCAGCATCCGGCGGTTCAGGGTGCCATCGGGTGCGATCATATCGTGCCCGAAATGTTCTGCGATGGCGTGCAGTGCAGGTGTACCTGGCTCTACCACCTGGCGGGCAATGATGTCGGCATCAATAATCGTGACACCCAGACGAGAGAAGGCGTCGGCCACAGTGCTTTTGCCACTGCCAATGCCTCCCGTTAATGCAACGATGTACCCCATTAATTAAAATCCTGGGAAATATTCATTATTGATATCAATTGCTTAACATTTAATCTTTTAACAGCAATGGTTAAGCTCTGCTTACGGACTTTTTACCAGGTAAATTTATAGGATTGTAGCGTAAAAAAAGTGATTTTCGCAGTCTTGCGCAACAGGTATTAGTGCGTATGATAGCGTCACTGGAGTTGTGTGTTTCGTTTTTCGACATTTACCCCAGTACCCCAGGAATCCGCAAATGCGTATCGAAGAAGATCTGAAGTTAGGTTTCAAAGACGTTCTTATCCGCCCTAAACGTTCTACTCTGAAAAGTCGCTCCGACGTTGAACTCGAACGTCAATTCACCTTTAAGCATTCCGGTCAGACCTGGTCTGGCGTGCCTGTTATCGCCGCCAATATGGATACGGTTGGGACGTTCGCGATGGCGAAAGCACTGGCTTCCTTCGACATCCTCACCGCCGTGCATAAGCACTACAGCGTTGAAGAGTGGAATGCGTTTGCAGGCTCCGTATCTGAAACTGTTCTCAAGCACGTAATGGTTTCTACCGGCACCTCCGATGCCGATTTCGAAAAAACGAAACAGATCCTTATTGCCAACCCGAACCTGAACTTCATCTGTATTGATGTCGCGAATGGTTACTCTGAACATTTCGTGCAGTTCGTCAGCAAAGCGCGCCAGGCATGGCCGACCAAAACCATTATTGCGGGTAACGTGGTTACCGGTGAAATGTGTGAAGAGCTGATTTTGTCCGGTGCCGATATCGTGAAAGTGGGCATTGGCCCGGGTTCCGTCTGCACCACCCGCGTAAAAACCGGTGTTGGCTATCCGCAACTCTCAGCGGTGATCGAGTGTGCTGATGCAGCCCACGGCCTGGGCGGCCAGATCATCAGCGACGGCGGTTGCACCATGCCGGGTGACGTGGCGAAAGCCTTTGGCGGCGGCGCAGACTTCGTGATGCTGGGCGGTATGCTGGCAGGTCATGAAGAGAGCGGCGGTACCGTTGTTGATGAAAACGGTGAAAAATTCATGCTGTTCTATGGCATGAGTTCTGAATCCGCGATGAACCGTCACGTGGGCGGCGTTGCTCAGTATCGTGCGGCAGAAGGTAAAACCGTTAAGCTGCCACTTCGCGGCCCGGTTGAGAACACCGCGCGTGATATCCTGGGTGGCCTGCGTTCAGCCTGTACCTACGTGGGTGCATCCCGACTGAAAGAGCTGACCAAGCGCACCACCTTTATCCGCGTTCAGGAACAGGAAAACCGCGTTTTCAATAGCCTGTAATGCTTGCTCGCTGGCGCGGTTCGCGCCAGCGTTATCCCGCCCCCATCGCATCCCCCAGATGAAAAATCGGCAGGTACATCGCGACCACCAGCGTGCCGATAATTAACCCCGTCACAATTAACAGCAGCGGCTCCAGCAACGAAGCGAGATTATCCGCTTGCTGAAATGTCTGCTCATTATGATGCTGCGCCAGATTAGCCAGCATGGTATCCAGCGCGCCCGAAGCTTCGCCGGTGCGAACGAGTTGAATGCAGAGCGGCGTAAAGATCGCCGCTTCATTCAGGGCAGACCAGATGGGCGCCCCCTGCATAATGTGCTGGCGTATCGCCTGTAATTTCTCCTGCCAGAAGGGGCATGTCAGCGTCTCTTCTGTACTTTCCAGCCCCTGAATAAAGGCGATGCCTGCCTGCTGCGTAAGCGACAGAACGGTAAAGATCTGGCTGAGCTTTTGCCCGCGCACGAGCGCCCCAATCACCGGGCTGCTCAGCAGCAGACGCTGCGTGGCGCGTTGCCATCGCCGGTTGCGGCGAACATACATCAGGCCACATGCCGCCACCACCAGACTTAGCAGCAACCCCGCGCCCCGCTCCTGCAGCATGGTTGCCAGCGCCATTACAGCGCGGGTCAGGGCCGGTAAGGGCGTGTTGAAGGTTTTGTAGATCGCGGCAAATTCCGGCAGTACCAGGGTCACCATCGCCAGTACCACGGCGAAGGCCAGGGCGAGGATAATCACCGGATAGCGCAGCGCCTTTTTTACCTTCGCGCTCAGCTGATGCTGTGTTTTTTGCTGTTGCGCCAGCTGACGACAACATTCATCGAGCTTGCCGGTCAGCTCCCCGGTTTTCATCATCGAAACATAGAGTGGAGGGAAGACATGCGGCCACTTTTTCAGGGCGTCTGAAAAGGCGCAACCCGCGCTGAGATCGTCAGCTACGCTCTGCAGCAGGGCCTGCCACTGCCGGATGGGGTGCTGCTGCGCCAGAAGCGCCAGACCAGCCGAAAGCGTTAAGCCCGCCTGCAGTAACGTCGCCAGCTGGTGGATCACCTCGTAGCGCTGCTGCGCCCGCCAGCGCGTCTGCTGCAGGCTGCGTTTGATTTCGAGAGGGAAGAGATCCCGGCCCAACAGGACGCTCCACGCCGTTTGTTTGTCGGCAGCCCAGAGCGCGCCAGTCTTTTGCTCTCCCTGCGGGTTAAGCGCCCGCCAGCGCCACAGTTGATTATCCGCCATCCGATTCGCCCAGCATCTGAACCAGCTCCCCAAGCGTGGTGTGGCCTTGCTCTACCGCCATGCAGCCATGTTCAAACAGCGTGACCATGCCCGTCTGTCTGGCCAGCTTTTCGATCTCCTCCACCGGCGCTCCGCTGGCAATGGCGGCGCGCAGTTCCCGGGTGATCACCATCACTTCGAAGATCGCCACCCGACCATAAAATCCGTGATAGCAGCGGTCGCAGCCCACTGGCTGCCAGTGCGGCAAAGGCCGGGGCCATAGCGCCTGGGGCAAGGGCGTATCCCGGTGCACCTCGGTACGGCAGTGTGGGCAGAGTCGGCGCACCAGCCGCTGGGCGATCACCAGAGACAGCGCCGACGAGATCATCCAGCGTGCCACGCCCATTTGTTGCAGGCGAACCAGCGTCTCAGCAGTAGAGTTGGTGTGCAACGTTGACAGCACCAGATGACCGGTCTGTGCAGCGTTGATGGCGATCTCTGCCGTTTCGCCATCGCGTATTTCGCCCACCATAATAATGTCGGGATCCTGGCGCAAAAATGCGCGCAGCACGCTCTGGAAGGTTAACCCTGCCCGGGGATTAATGGGCGTTTGATTTAGCCCCTCCAGCGGGATTTCGACCGGATCTTCCACACTGCAGATATTCACCGCGGGCGTGTTCCGCGCCTGCAATGCGCTGTAGAGGGTAACGGTCTTGCCGCTGCCGGTGGGGCCGGTCACCAGAATCAGCCCCTGGGATTTGTGCAGTGTGCTGGCAAATAGCCGCTGCTGGGTTTCGCTCATGCCCAGTTGTTCGAGCCGCAGCGCCTGTTGCTCTTGCTGCAGAAGCCGCAAAACGATTTTTTCGCCGTTGCGGCAGGGGAGCGTGGCAATGCGAAACGAGACGGGGGATCCCGAAAGCTCGACCGTAAATTGCCCATCCTGAGGTAAGCGACGCTCGGCGATATCCAGATTGCCCAGCACCTTCAGTCTGGCGATAAGGGTTGTGCCAAGTTCGGCCGGGAGCGGCTGCTGCGGGTAGAGCACGCCGTCAATGCGCAACCGTATCTGCCAGCTTTCGTCGGCTGGCTCGATATGAATATCCGACGCCCGCTGGCTCAGGGCCTGCATCAGGGTCTGGTTAAGTATGTCGATGGCGGAACGCGCAGATGTAGTGACCACAGGCAAATGCGCTTCCGATGCGGTTTGCTGATGCTTTTCCATTCGCTCGGCGGTCCAGCATTCAATGTCGATTCGTTTCTGCGTCGCAAAACGTAATGCCTCCAGCAGTTCGGGCGATGGGTTGCCGACCACAGCAATGTTGATCCTGTCCTGGGCGCAGTTCAGCAGCAGGGCGTTATGACGCCGACAAAGGGCCGTTAAGCGTTCAGCATTCATTGCCCGCTCTCCTGTTCAGCTGTGAAGCGGAACACCTCTTCGCAGGCCTGCTTCAGTGCGCTGTCCTCGCCAACGGTGCACAGGCGCTTCCAGCCAGTGATGCCGTTGCCATTATCCCACTGCGGGGTCATCGTCACCTCCAGGCCGTTCAGGCTCTCCTGGCCAGTCAGGGTAATAACGCCTTTGTCGATGCTCATCCCGGAGACATAACGGCTGGTCGACGGGGAGGGAATACCGTTGACGCCCGCATTACAGCTCTCTGTCCCGCCATGATCGAGAGCGCAGAGTTCGACTGCGGTACGGTAGGGCATAAAGGTTTGCAGCATATCGGTGAGGGCGGCTTTTCGCAGGTAGTTCTGGTAAGCCGGAATGCCAATCGCGCTGAGGATAGCCACGATGCCGATGACCACCATTAACTCAATGAGGGTAAATCCTTTTTGTCTTTCCATGGGTCGCTCCTTATGTTGACGCACACTACTGTGGCAGCGGGGCAGACCAGGGGCGAGGGGCAAAAAACGATTCGTGAAGCAGCATTCAGCGGGATGTGCTGGCGTTACAAATCCATGCAGCAGGTTTGCGGGGCGGGTCGTAAATCGGGCGTACCCGGCCTGTGCAGGCCGGGCTTTTTGTCACTTAGCGAAAGCGCATCGACAGGTCGAGGGCGCGAATATGTTTGGTCAGCGCGCCAACGGAGATGAAATCGACGCCGGTTTCGGCAAATTCGCGCAAGGTTTCGTACGTCACGTTGCCGGAGACCTCAAGGCGGGCCTGGCCGTTGGTGCGTTTCACCGCTTCACGCATCTCTTCGGTTTTGAAGTTATCCAGCATGATGATGTCGGCACCCGCTTTCAGGGCATCGTCCAGCTCTTGCAAGTTTTCCACTTCCACTTCAACCGGCACATCCGGGTGCAGCCAGAAGGCTTTTTCCACGGCCTGGCGAACGGAGCCGGAGGCAATAATATGGTTCTCTTTAATCAGGAACGCATCAGATAACCCCAGACGGTGGTTTGCGCCGCCGCCGCACAGCACGGCATATTTCAGGGCGGTACGCAGGCCCGGCAGCGTTTTACGTGTATCCAGTAGCTGGGTATGAGTGCCTTCCAACAGGTCGACATAGCGGCGAGCTTCGCTGGCGACGCCGGAAAGCGTCTGGACAAAATTCAGCGCGGTGCGTTCACCGGTAAGCAGGACGCGTGATGCGCCTTCAAGTTCAAACAGCGGCTGATTCGCTTTAATGCTGTCGCCATCTTCAACATGCCACGTCACCTTAACGCCGTCACCGGCCAGCTGGGTAAAGACCTCTTCCACCCAACGTTTACCACAGAAAACCCCGTCTTCACGAGTGATCACGACCGCATGGGAACGGGCATCTTCCGCCAGCAGCTGGGCGGTTATGTCGTTGTCAGCATTGACGTCTCCACCCAGATCTTCGCGCAGCGCATTGGCAACGCTTACCGGAATATCAAGATTTATACGTTCCAGCAGTACGTTACGTCTGTGGTCGGGGTTGTAGCGGCGAGGCGGCATGTTAAAACTCCAAATTGGTAACGAATCATAAGATTGAAACATGCTACTCTGAACCGGGAATCAGCACCATATATAAGGAGATCCTGCATGCAGTTAGAACATGGCTGGCTGGCAGATGCCCGGCGTGTTCCGTCGCCACACCACGATTGCCGCCCGGAGGATGAGATCCCGTCGCTGCTGGTGGTGCATAACATCAGTCTGCCGCCAGGCGAGTTTGGCGGTCCGTGGATTGACGCGCTATTCACCGGGACAATCGATCCCGATGCTCACCCCTTTTTTGCGGAGATCGCTCACCTGCGCGTTTCTGCCCATTGTCTTATTCGTCGTGACGGCGAAATCGTCCAGTATGTTCCCTTTGATAAACGTGCCTGGCATGCGGGCGTTTCTCAGTATCAGGGGCGTGAACGGTGCAATGACTTTTCTATCGGCATCGAGCTGGAAGGGACTGATACACTGCCCTACACCGATGCGCAGTATCAACAGCTGGCCGCGGTGACGCGCGCCCTTATCAAGCTCTACCCGGCTATTGCCCAGAACCGGACCGGACACAGCGATATTGCACCGCAGCGCAAGACCGACCCTGGCCCGGCCTTTGACTGGCAACGATTTAACACTATGCTTACCGCCCTGTCAGATAAGGAGATGACATGACGTTATTTACCATGCTGCTGGTGATGATTGCTGAGCGTTTGTTCAAGCTGGGCGAGCACTGGCATCTGGATCACCGGATGGAAGTGCTGTTTCGTCGCATCCGCCATTTTTCCATGATCCGTACTCTGCTGATGACCGCGGCGGTGATGGGCGTGGTGTTCCTGCTGTTGCGTTCGCTGTATGGTCTCTTCTTCAATGTGCCGCTGCTGGTGGTGTGGATCCTGCTCGGTGTGCTCTGTATTGGCGCGGGTAAGGTGCGTCTGCACTACCATGCCTATCTGAAGGCGGCAACCAACGATGATGCCCATGCCCGCGGCGCGATGGCCAGCGAGCTGACGCTGATCCACGGCGTCCCGCCGGAATGCGACGAACGCGAGTTTTTACGCGAGCTGCAGAACGCGCTGTTGTGGATTAACTTCCGCTTCTATCTGGCGCCGTTGTTCTGGTTTGTCGTCGGCGGTGCGTGGGGGCCGGTGCTGATGATGGGTTATGCGTTTTTACGCGCCTGGCAGAGCTGGCTGGCGCGCTATCTGACGCCGCACGAGCGGTTACAGTCCGGGATCGACGCTATTCTGCATGTGCTGGACTGGCTGCCGGTGCGACTGTTCGGGGTGGTTTATGCCCTGATCGGGCACGGCGAGAAAGCCCTGCCGGCATGGTTTGCCTCGCTGGGAGATCGCCATACCTCGCAGTACCTGGTGTTAACACGTCTGGCGCAGTTCTCGCTGGCGCGTGAACCGCATACCGATAAGATCGAAACGCCGAAAGCGGCCGTTTCAATGGCCAAGAAAACGTCGTTTGCGGTGGTGGTGATTGTGGCGTTGCTGACCATCTACGGCACGCTGATCTAAACCAGCGTGCCGCAGGGCTTACACTGTATCCGCTGACGGGATGCCAAAATCAGGCATCCCGTTTTCATTCCAGCGAACAAGCTTCAGGCGGGTGTGGCGGTTCGGATCGTACAGCGGATCGCCCTCGATTTCGGTGTAGTTACGTGCGTGGTAAACCAGCACGTCTTCACCCTCCGGCGTTTGGGTAAAGCTGTTGTGCCCCGGCCCGTACTGGCGGTTTTCATAGCTGGTGGTAAATACCGGCTGCGGTGATTTATGCCAGTTCGCCGGGTTCTGTGGGTCAGCATTAAGGTCGATCCACAGTAGCCCCATGCAGTAGTTTTCATCGGTGGCGCTGGCAGAGTAGCTGATAAACAACCGCTCGCCGTGGAACAGCACTGCCGGGCCTTCGTTGACCCAGAATCCGCGGCACTCCCAGTCATACTCCGGTTTGCTGAGCATCACCGGTTTGCCTTTTAACGTCCACGGGTTCTCCATTTCGCACAGGTACAGGTTCGAGTTACCGGTGATATCCGGGGCTTTTTGCGCCCACAGATACCAGCGTTTTCCCTGATGAACAAAGGTGGTTGCATCCAGCGCAAAGGTGTCGAACGGGGTTTGGATCTGCCCTTTCTCAACCCAGGTGCCGGTGAGCGGGTCGCTGTCGGAACACTCCAGCGCAAACATCCGGTGCTGGAACATCCCGAGTTTATCCAGCGCCTGGGTATGCGTAGCGGCGAAATAGATGTACCACTTGCCGTCAATCCAGTGCAGCTCTGGTGCCCAGATCAACTGACTCATCGGGCCGGTGTCGGGCTTGCGCCAGACTACCACTTCATTGGCGCTACGTAGCCCCTCCAGCGAATCGGCACGGCGGATCGCCAGCCGGTCGTACTCCGGCACCGAGGCAATAAAGTAGTATTGCCCTTCATGATGAAGAATGTACGGGTCAGCGCGTTGTTCAATAAACGGGTTTGGCCAGGTTTGCATTCGGCTTTCCTTATTTTGTCTCAGCGGCTTTGAGTTCCTGAAAATCATTCAGCTCGCGGTAGTTGTTCCGGCGTTTTTCCAGGTCTTGCTGAATTTGCTTCATGGTTTCACGATCAACCTTCAGCAGACGCACCACGCCAGCGGTAATGAGGTAGCCAATGCCTGGAATGACGGTGAAGAGCAGAACGATCCCGTTGATGGCATCCGCGCTTTGCGCTTTAGCACCAGCATCATAACCGTACCAGGAGAGCAGGAAGCCCACCATCGCCCCGGCAATCGCCAGCCCAAGCTTGAGGAAGAAGATATTGCCGGAGAAGCTGATCCCGGTGATACGTTTACCGGTTTTCCATTCGCCGTAGTCATCTACGTCGGCCATCAGCGACCAGTGCAGCGGAGATGGGATTTGGTGCAGGATATTCAACAGGAAGTAGAGCACCACAATGGTCACGGTGGCTTTTGGATCGAAGAAGTAGAAGGCGGTAGAGAAAATCGCCAGCACGATGTTGGTCCAGAAGAAGACCTTGAGCTTACACCAGCGGTCGGTCAGCACTTTTGCCAGCACGCTGCCAAGCATCATGCCGACTACGCCCAGGCTGATAAACAGGGTGGCGAAGTGAGTGCTCTGGCCCATGACCCAGGTGACGTAATACATGGTGGCCGCCATGCGGATAAAGCCCGGGCAGACGTTGCAGAGCGTCAGCAGCAGAATGCGTACCCACTGGTCGTTCTTCCACACATCTTTCAGATCATTTTTCAGCTCGTCATTGGTTTGCACCGCCGGGCGAACACGCTCGCGCACGGTAGAGAAGCTGAACAGGAACATGCAGGTGCCAATCAGCGCCAGCACGGTCATGGCCATCTGGTAGCCTTTGGCTTTGTCTTCGCCGCCGAACCAGTCGGCCATCGGCAGCAGCGTCAGCGACAGCAGCAGCGTGGCGATACCAACCATCACAAAGCGATAAGACTGACAGGCCACGCGCTCTTTAGGATCGTTAGTGATCACGCCCCCCAGCGAGCAGTACGGAATGTTAATGGCCGTATAGGTCAGGGAGAGCAGGAAGTAGGTGACGAAGGCATAGATAACTTTGCTGTTATAGGTCCAGTCCGGGGTGGTAAACATCAGGATGCTGAACAGCGCATAGGGGAAGGCGATCCATAAAAGCCATGGACGAAATCGCCCATACTTACTACGGGTACGATCGGCAATGGCCCCCATAATGGGATCGGTTACGGCATCGATGACGCGCACAGAGAGCAGCAATACCCCCACCAGTGCCGGAGCAAGGCCGAAAATATCCGTATAAAAATAGTTTACAAACAGCATGATGGCGCCAAAGATGATGTTGCATCCGGCATCCCCCATTCCATAGCCGATCTTTTCTTTTACTGAAAGTTTATTGTTATCCATCGACGATTCTCCGAGTTGCACTATGGAGAGAATTATTCGCTGCCGAAGCAAAATATGCGTTGCAGTATACCGTCGGTGATATGGATAAAATGGCTGTTGGCGAGAAAGTGTGAGGAAGGTAACAACCCTCTGCATCCGCCGGGACGCAGAGGGGAGAGGATTAATGTGCTTTTACCGCTTTAGCATTTTTCTGCTTACATGCGTAACCCACCCCGAGGATAACAATCCAGACCGGGATCAGGTAAACCGAGATAGCCATACCCGGCGTCATCAGCATGATAACCAGCACGGCAGCCATAAACAGCAGGCAGACCCAGTTACCCAGCGGATAGAGCAGGGCAGGGAAGCGCGTTTTCACGCCCTGCTGCTGTTTCGCACGACGGAACTTCATGTGCGCCAGGCTGATCATCGCCCAGTTGATCACCAGAGCGGAGACCACCAGCGCCATTAGCAGACCGAAGGCTGATTCCGGGGCCAGGTAGTTGATCAGCACGCACAGCGCGGTCACAACCGCCGACACGATAATGGTGTTAACCGGCACGCCACGCTTATCCACGTTGAGCAGCGCTTTCGGGGCGTTACCCTGCTGAGCCAGGCCGAACAGCATACGGCTGTTGCAGTAAACGCAGCTGTTATAGACCGACAGCGCGGCGGTCAGTACCACCACGTTCAGGGCGTTGGCCACAAAGGTGTCGCCCAGCTCGTGGAAGATCAGCACAAACGGGCTGGTGTCAGCGGTGACGCGGGTCCACGGCAGCAGGGAAAGCAGCACGGCCAGCGAGCCTACATAGAAGATCAGGATGCGGTAGATAACCTGGTTGGTCGCTTTCGGGATGCTCTGCTCCGGGTTGTCTGCTTCAGCGGCGGTGATACCCACCAGCTCAAGACCACCGAAGGAGAACATAATGATCGCCATCATCATCACCAGCCCGGTCATGCCGTGTGGCAGGAAACCGCCCTGATCCCAGAGGTTGCTCACGCTTGCCTGCGGGCCGCCGTTGCCGCTGAACAGCAGCCAGCCGCCAAACAGGATCATCGCCACAACCGCAATAACTTTAATAATGGCGAACCAGAACTCCATCTCACCGAACACTTTCACGTTGGTCAGGTTGATGGCGTTGATGACCACAAAGAAGACCGCCGCGGAGACCCAGGTTGGGATCTCAGGCCACCAGAACTGGACATATTTACCGACCGCGGTCAGTTCCGCCATCGCCACCAGCACATACAGCACCCAGTAGTTCCAGCCGGACGCGAACCCGGCAAAGCTGCCCCAGTATTTATAAGCAAAATGGCTAAAGGAACCGGCTACCGGCTCTTCGACCACCATTTCACCGAGCTGGCGCATAATAAGAAAGGCGATAAAACCGGCAATGGCATAACCCAGAATAATACCCGGACCGGCAGACTGAATAACCGATGCGCTGCCAAGGAACAGGCCTGTACCGATAGCGCCACCGAGAGCGATAAGCTGAATATGGCGGTTTTTAAGGCCGCGCTTCAGCTGATCGCCGTGCTGTTGACCATCCATTATGAAACCTCGTGTGTGGTTGTTATGTTCACGCTCTGGCGTGTGTAATTATGAAATTCCATTTCATGTATTTATTAGTTTACGGTTCAATTGGCTGAAAATATCGGAAGTGTCTTCCGTAATTGGAAGAATAATGTTAAGCGACGGCGAATGCACCTGCTTTATGCGTGGAGAAAGTGAGTTCGAATAAAAAGAAAGCATTTGTAAATCGTTCCGTTTATGTCCCTTCATCAACCTATAGAATAAAAATGCTCCATAAGTGGGCAGCTTTTCATTTTTTACTCCGCTAAATCGGTTCAGATCGCACTTTTCTTCGTTTCGATAAAGTTAAAACTGCCTCTTTGGGAGTAATCATTTCATTTGTGCAGAGTTACATTTTTGAAACGTTATTTCTGTAAGGTTGTTAAAATAAGCAGGGTTTACTGATTTCGGTCAAAACCAATATGGACAGAAGGTGAATACTTTGTTACTTTAGCGATACGAACATGAAATTGGTAAGACCAATTGACTCCGGGCAAAAAGGCGTAAGACAGGGAATATGGCCTACAGCAAAATTCGCCAACCAAAATTATCTGATGTGATTGAGCAGCAGCTGGAGTTTTTGATCCTTGAGGGGACCCTGCGCCCCGGTGAGAAACTTCCACCTGAACGCGAACTGGCTAAACAGTTCGACGTTTCCCGTCCTTCGCTGCGTGAGGCGATCCAACGTCTCGAAGCCAAGGGCCTTCTGCTTCGTCGCCAGGGTGGCGGAACCTTTGTGCAAAACAGCCTGTGGCAGAGCTTCAGCGACCCGTTAGTGGAGCTGCTCTCCGACCACCCAGAATCCCAGTTCGATCTGCTTGAGACCCGTCACGCGCTTGAAGGCATCGCGGCTTACTACGCGGCGCTGCGCAGCAACGATGAAGATCGTGACCGCATTCGCGAACTCCATCAGGCCATTGAACGGGCCCAACAGTCCGGCGATCTCGACGCCGAGTCCGACGCCGTCGTCCAGTATCAAATTGCCGTCACAGAAGCAGCCCACAACGTGGTGCTCCTCCATCTGCTACGCTGCATGGAGCCAATGCTTGCCCAGAACGTTCGTCAGAATTTTGAATTGTTGTATGCCCGTCGGGAGATGCTCCCGCTGGTCAGCAACCATCGCACTCGAGTATTCGAGGCGATAATGGCCGGGGAGCCGGAGCAGGCGCGTGAAGCGTCGCACCGTCACCTGGCTTTCATTGAGGAAATCTTGCTGGACCGCAGCCGTGAACAGAGTCGTCGAGAACGTTCACTTCGCCGCATACAGCAACGAAAGGATTAAGCGCCAGTTTTTTAGAGCGCGGCAACTAAACGCAGAACCTGTCTTATTGCGCTTTTAGTTTTCGACATAGTTTGGGTTGTATCGCGGCGGCAAGTGCGCGCATCCCCAGGAGCACAGTTAACGCTGTGACTGGAGTGAAGAAGCGCAGCCAACAAAGAGACAGCCCGAAACGAAAAGAAAGTGCAATGGGACAGGTTCCAGACAAATCAACGTATTAGATAGATAAGGAATACCCCCATGTCAGAACGTCTCCAAAATGACGTGGATCCGATCGAAACTCGCGACTGGCAACAGGCGATCGAATCGGTCATCCGTGAAGAAGGTGTTGAGCGCGCTCAGTATCTGATTGAACAGATGCTTTCTGAAGCCCGCAAAGGTGGCGTGAAAGTAGCTGCAGGTGCAGGGGCTAACAACTACGTAAACACGATTGCCGTCGAAGACGAACCGGAATACCCGGGCAATCTGGATCTGGAACGCCGCATCCGTTCTGCAATTCGCTGGAACGCCATCATGACCGTTCTGCGCGCATCCAAAAAAGATCTGGAGCTGGGCGGCCACATGGCTTCCTTCCAGTCTTCTGCAACCGTTTATGAAGTGTGCTTCAACCACTTCTTCCGCGCACGCACTGAGAAAGACGGCGGCGACCTGGTGTACTTCCAGGGCCACATCTCTCCGGGCGTTTACGCACGTGCGTTCCTGGAAGGTCGTCTGACTGAAGAGCAGATGAACAACTTCCGTCAGGAAGTTCACGGTAAAGGCCTGTCTTCTTACCCGCACCCGAAACTGATGCCTGAATTCTGGCAGTTCCCGACCGTATCTATGGGTCTGGGTCCAATCGGTGCGATCTACCAGGCTAAATTTCTGAAATATCTGGAACACCGTGGCCTGAAAGACACCTCTCAGCAGACCGTTTACGCCTTCCTGGGCGACGGTGAGATGGATGAGCCAGAATCTAAAGGTGCGATCACCATCGCGACCCGTGAGAAGCTGGACAACCTGTGCTTCATCATCAACTGTAACCTGCAGCGTCTGGATGGTCCGGTAACCGGTAACGGCAAGATCATCAACGAACTGGAAGGCATCTTCGCAGGTGCAGGCTGGAACGTGATTAAAGTCATGTGGGGCGGTCGTTGGGATGAGCTGCTGCGTAAAGACACCAGCGGTAAACTGCTCCAGCTGATGCAGGAAACCGTAGACGGCGACTACCAGACCTTCAAATCCAAAGATGGTGCCTACGTTCGTGAGCACTTCTTCGGTAAATATCCTGAGACTGCAGCCCTGGTTGCTGACTGGACTGACGATCAGATCTGGGCACTGAACCGTGGTGGTCACGATCCGAAGAAAGTCTACGCTGCACTGAAAAAAGCGCAAGAAACCAAAGGCAAAGCGACTGTAATCCTGGCCCATACCGTTAAAGGTTATGGCATGGGTGATACCGCCGAAGGTAAAAACATCGCGCACCAGGTGAAGAAAATGAACATGGACGGCGTGCGTTACATCCGCGACCGTTTCAACGTTCCAGTGACCGACGAGCAGGTTGAAAACCTCTCTTACATCACCTTCCCGGAAGGTTCAGAAGAGCACACCTATCTGCACGCACAGCGTCAGAAACTGAACGGCTACCTGCCGTCCCGTCAGGTGAACTTCACTGAGAAACTGGAACTGCCAGCGCTGGAAGACTTCTCTCAGCTGCTGGAAGAGCAGAACAAAGAGATCTCCACCACTATCGCCTTCGTGCGTGCCCTGAACGTGATGCTGAAGAACAAGTCGATCAAAGATCGTCTGGTTCCAATCATCGCTGACGAAGCGCGTACCTTTGGTATGGAAGGTCTGTTCCGTCAGATCGGTATCTACAGCCCGAACGGTCAGCAGTACACCCCGCAGGACCGCGAGCAGGTTGCATACTACAAAGAAGACGAGAAAGGTCAGATCCTGCAGGAAGGTATTAACGAGCTGGGCGCAGGCGCATCCTGGCTGGCTGCTGCGACTTCTTACAGCACCAACAACCTGCCGATGATCCCGTTCTACATCTACTACTCCATGTTCGGTTTCCAGCGTATCGGTGACCTGTGCTGGCAGGCTGGCGACCAACAGGCTCGCGGCTTCCTGGTCGGTGGTACTTCCGGTCGTACGACGCTGAACGGTGAAGGTCTGCAGCACGAAGATGGTCACAGCCACATTCAGTCTCTGACTATCCCTAACTGTATCTCTTATGACCCTTCTTACGCGTACGAAGTGGCAGTCATCATGCATGACGGTCTGCAGCGCATGTACGGTGAAGCGCAAGAGAACATTTACTACTACATCACCACCCTGAACGAAAACTACCACATGCCGGCCATGCCAGCAGGTGCCGAGGAAGGTATCCGTAAAGGTATCTACAAACTCGAAACTGTTGCAGGTAGCAAAGGTAAAGTTCAGCTGCTGGGCTCCGGTTCTATCCTGCGTCACGTTCGTGAAGCAGCGCAGATCCTGGCGAACGACTACGGCGTAGGTTCTGACGTCTACAGCGTGACCTCCTTCACCGAACTGGCACGTGATGGCCAGGATTGTGAGCGCTGGAACATGCTGCACCCGCTGGAAACCCCACGTGTTCCGTACATCGCTCAGGTGATGAACGACGCGCCAGCTGTAGCTTCAACTGACTATATGAAACTGTTCGCTGAGCAGGTTCGTACTTACGTACCAGCTGATGATTATCGCGTACTGGGTACTGACGGCTTCGGTCGTTCTGACAGCCGCGAAAACCTGCGTCACCACTTCGAAGTTGATGCTTCTTACGTGGTTGTAGCAGCACTGGGCGAACTGGCTAAACGTGGCGAAATCGACAAGAAAGTGGTGGCGGAAGCAATCACCAAATTCAACATCGATGCAGATAAAGTTAACCCGCGTCTGGCGTAAGAGGTAAAAGAATAATGGCTATCGAAATCAATGTACCGGACATCGGGGCTGATGAAGTTGAAATCACCGAGATCCTGGTCAAAGTGGGCGACAAAGTTGAAGCTGAACAGTCGCTGATCACCGTAGAGGGCGACAAAGCCTCTATGGAAGTCCCGTCTCCTCAGGCTGGCATCGTTAAAGAGATCAAAGTCTCTGTTGGCGATAAAACCGAGACTGGCAAACTGATCATGATTTTCGATTCCGCCGACGGTGCAGCAGCTGCTGCACCTGCGCAGGAAGAGAAGAAAGAAGCCGCTCCAGCCGCTGCTCCAGCAGCTGCCGCGGCAGCGAAAGAAGTGAACGTGCCTGACATCGGCGGTGACGAAGTAGAAGTTACTGAGATCCTGGTCAAAGTGGGCGATACCGTTGCGGCTGAGCAGTCTCTGATCACCGTAGAAGGCGACAAAGCCTCTATGGAAGTCCCGGCACCGTTCGCAGGTACTGTTAAAGAGATCAAGATCAACACCGGTGACAAAGTGTCTACTGGCTCTCTGATCATGGTCTTCGAAGTGGCGGGTGCTGCACCTGCTGCTGCACCGGCTCAGGCGGCTGCTCCGGCACCTGCTGCTGCTCCAACTGCGGCTGGCGGTGCGAAGGACGTTAACGTCCCGGACATCGGCGGTGACGAAGTTGAAGTGACCGAAGTGATGGTGAAAGTAGGCGACAAAGTTGCTGCTGAACAGTCACTGATCACCGTTGAAGGCGACAAGGCTTCTATGGAAGTTCCTGCGCCATTCGCCGGTACCGTTAAAGAGATCAAAATCAGCACCGGCGACAAAGTGTCTACTGGCTCTCTGATCATGATCTTCGAAGTGGAAGGCGCTGCGCCTGCCGCGGCTCCGGCTGCTGCTGCTCCGGCACCTGCTGCTGCTCCGGCTCAGGCTGCGAAACCTGCTGCTGCCCCTGCTGCGAAAGCAGAAGGCAAATCTGAGTTTGCTGAGAACGACGCCTACGTTCACGCCACCCCGCTGATTCGTCGCCTGGCGCGCGAATTCGGTGTAAACCTGGCGAAAGTGAAAGGAACTGGCCGTAAAGGTCGTATCCTGCGCGAAGACGTTCAGGCTTACGTGAAAGACGCGGTGAAACGTGCTGAAGCGGCACCTGCTGCTGCCACCGGTGGCGGTATCCCGGGCATGCTGCCATGGCCGAAAGTCGACTTCAGCAAGTTCGGTGAAATCGAAGAAGTGGAACTGGGCCGTATCCAGAAAATCTCTGGTGCGAACCTGAGCCGTAACTGGGTGATGATCCCGCACGTTACGCACTTCGACAAAACGGATATCACCGATCTGGAAGCGTTCCGTAAACAGCAGAACGCCGAAGCTGAGAAGCGTAAACTGGACGTGAAATTCACCCCAGTGGTCTTCATCATGAAAGCCGTTGCTGCTGCGCTTGAGCAGATGCCACGTTTCAACAGCTCCCTGTCTGAAGATGGCCAGAAGCTGACGCTGAAGAAATACATCAACATCGGTGTTGCGGTTGATACGCCAAATGGTCTGGTTGTTCCTGTCTTCAAAGACGTGAACAAGAAGAGCATCACTGAGCTGTCTCGCGAACTGACCACCATCTCCAAGAAAGCGCGTGATGGTAAGCTGACTGCCGGCGAAATGCAGGGCGGCTGCTTCACTATCTCCAGCATCGGCGGCCTGGGTACTACCCACTTCGCGCCGATTGTGAACGCGCCGGAAGTGGCGATCCTCGGTGTCTCCAAGTCTGCGATGGAGCCTGTGTGGAATGGTAAAGAGTTTATGCCGCGTCTGATGATGCCAATTTCTCTCTCCTTCGACCACCGCGTGATCGACGGTGCTGATGGTGCCCGCTTCATTACCATCATCAACAACACCCTGAGCGACATTCGCCGCCTGGTGATGTAATAGAAAAGCCGGCCTGACGGCCGGCTTTTTTCTGGTAACCTCATGCTGTTCGTGAGGTTATTGGCGAAAGCAAAAATTCGTGAGCCGTTTGTTGTTTCAAAATTGTTAACAATTTTGTAAAATGCGAGCGGATAGAACGACCCGGTGGACGACGGGTATAAATTAAGAGGTCATGATGAGCACAGAAATCAAAACTCAGGTCGTAGTACTTGGGGCAGGCCCGGCAGGTTATTCCGCAGCATTCCGTGCCGCGGATTTAGGTCTGGAAACCGTCATCGTAGAACGTTATAACACCCTCGGTGGTGTTTGTCTGAACGTCGGCTGTATCCCTTCAAAAGCGCTGCTGCACGTAGCCAAAGTTATCGAAGAAGCCAAAGCGCTGGCTGAACACGGTATCGTCTTCGGCGAGCCGAAAACCGATATCGACAAGATTCGTACCTGGAAAGAGAAAGTTATCACTCAGCTGACCGGTGGTCTGGCAGGTATGGCCAAAGGCCGTAAAGTGAAAGTGGTAAACGGTCTGGGTAAATTTACCGGGGCAAACACCCTGGAAGTGGAAGGTGAGAACGGCAAAACCGTGATCAACTTCGACAACGCAATCATCGCGGCGGGTTCCCGTCCGATCGAACTGCCGTTCATTCCACATGAAGATCCACGCGTGTGGGACTCCACCGATGCGCTGGAGCTGAAAACCGTTCCTGAACGCCTGCTGGTTATGGGTGGCGGTATCATCGGTCTGGAAATGGGCACCGTATACCATGCGCTGGGTTCACAGATTGACGTGGTTGAAATGTTCGACCAGGTTATCCCGGCTGCTGACAAAGACATCGTTAAAGTCTTCACCAAACGTATCAGCAAGAAATTCAACCTGATGCTGGAAACCAAAGTGACTGCCGTTGAAGCGAAAGAAGACGGTATTTACGTTTCCATGGAAGGCAAAAAAGCCCCTGCAGAACCACAGCGTTACGACGCGGTGCTGGTAGCGATCGGTCGTGTACCGAACGGTAAAAACCTGGATGCAGGTGCAGCGGGCGTGGAAGTTGACGACCGTGGTTTCATCCGCGTTGACAAGCAGCTGCGCACCAACGTGCCGCACATCTTTGCTATCGGCGATATCGTCGGTCAGCCAATGCTGGCGCACAAAGGTGTTCACGAAGGCCACGTTGCCGCAGAAGTTATCGCCGGTATGAAGCACTACTTCGACCCGAAAGTGATCCCATCTATCGCCTACACCGAGCCAGAAGTTGCCTGGGTTGGTCTGACCGAGAAAGAAGCGAAAGAGAAAGGCATCAGCTACGAAACCGCCACCTTCCCGTGGGCTGCTTCTGGCCGTGCTATCGCCTCCGACTGCGCAGATGGTATGACCAAACTGATCTTCGACAAAGAGACTCACCGTGTGATCGGTGGTGCGATTGTCGGCACCAACGGCGGCGAGCTGCTGGGTGAGATCGGTCTGGCGATCGAAATGGGCTGTGACGCTGAAGACATCGCGCTGACCATCCACGCTCACCCGACTCTGCACGAGTCTGTTGGCCTGGCGGCAGAAGTGTTTGAAGGCAGCATTACCGACCTGCCAAACGCGAAAGCGAAGAAGAAGTAATTTTCTTCCGGCAATAAAAAAGCGGCTCATGAGCCGCTTTTTTTTTATTCTGCAAACCCCTATTGCGCCACCCGCTGCCAGCGATCGTCCGGGTTAAAGGTCGGTATCGCTTTTGCTTCCGCCGCTGACTGCTCGCCCAGATTGGCCTGCCAGACCCGATCCTCACCGTTAATCATAAAGCTCATCACCCCGGTCTCGCCGTAGCTCACCGGCCAGGCGATCATTGCAAAGCCTGATTTGCTGTCCGGCAGGATACGGAAATGGTAGCCGTGATACCCCTGGCCTGGCGCTTTCGGGCTAAAGGCCGGACCAAGCGGGCTGGGGGCTTCGCCGGGTTTTACCGGCCAGTAAAGCCCATCTTTTTTGCCCTCACTGCTGACAATTTTCTGGGCATACTGCGAGGTGAGGGCGTAATAGCTGTCCTGCGCATCCACGTAGGCGTGCAGGGCTTCGATGGCGGCCAGCTCGTTACGGCCCACTTCGCGGGTGAGGATCTCCTCTTTGGCCGCCTGCATGTCGAACTGCCAGCCTCCGGCGCGTTTTACCGCCGGGACAGGCAACTGCCAATGGTACTCTCCCACGGTGAGCCAGGCCATGTCGCCGTCGATCACCGTGTGATGGTTCACCTGCCAGTCACGCTTAAAGCGAGCCACGGCCTCCGGGTCAATGCCATCAGTCGGTAAAAAGGTACGCCAGTCCTCTCCGAGCAGGTTGCTCAGTGCGTTGTCATTCTGCTCGTTGATAGCTTTCGCCAGCGCATCGGTCGCCTGTTCAGGCGTACTGAAATAGTGTTGGGCAAAAGCACCAGTCGATACCATGAACAACATCATTCCGCTGAGTAATTTACTTTTCATTGTCCTCTCCCTTAACGATGCCGTAATTCACGGTGCTCACCGCCGCCCAGGCGTTCAGACATGTGTGCTCTGCCGTCGCTGCGTTGTTCCAGATGGCGGCCCAACTGCTGACGGCTTTGCATCCCACGCTGCTGCTGCGCCTGCCAGTTGGCCGAGCGGCTGTCGTTGCCGCTGAGGGCGTTGGCGCGCGGGTGCGTCTGCGTCGCCCGTTGCGGGGCCTGCACCTTGTGGACGGTTTGTTGATGTGTCGCCGTACGTTGGGCATCGCGCTGGGTATCGCTGGCCCGTTTTACCGTTTGTGGGCGATCATTGTCGTATCCCCGGTAGTTATTGCGCCGGGAGATCTGGTTCAACTGCTGGCTTGCTGCCTGGCGCTGGCCGTCACGGGTGGCCGGATGCGCCGTCCGGGAGAGGTTTTTACCCGTTGAACGCTCCATCTGCGTCATGGCTGCCTGACGCTGGGCGTCGCGGTTTACAGTTCCTTGCGGCGTACTAAGGCTGTGATTGACGGTCCGGCGCTCCGCGGTATTGTTCTGCTGGTAACGGTTGTTCAACTGGCTGTTGGCGTAGGGCACGCCGCCGCGATAGGGCGGATTATGTTGCCAGCCGTGGTTGGGATCCAGATGCTCTCCACTGATTTTATTGAAGTTATTGACGTTGATATTGATGTTGTTATCGCCGTTCCGCGAATAGCCATCGTGGTGATCCCCGTCATGGTGGTGATGATCCCAGTCGTCATCATCCCAGTCGATATTACTGAAGATGGCGTAGGTGGTGGCTACCCCGAGGCTGAAGCCAAGCCCTTTGACCAGGCTGTCGGTAAACTGCTCCCCCGGAGGCGGCGGCAGATAGACCGGCGGGTAACTGGTATTAGGCCAGGTGCCATAAACCGTACTGGGGTTGTAGGTTGGAACATACACGACCTGCGGATCGGCTGATTCAATCTTGATCACCGTTGGCGCGGGCGTTGAGGCCGGGGCTGAGCTGGCGGCCGCAGTCGATGAAGCGGGTTTCGCCGTTGCCGTTTTCTGCACGGTGGTCACCGTCTGCTGCGGCGTCGATTGCAGCGCGCCGGTTTGCTGCGCCAGCAGGCGTAAGCGCTGGACAGAGTCCATCACATCCTTCGGCTGGTTGAGAAACGCATCCCCCAGATTCTGTACCCATGGCGGGTTTTCCCCCATCAGCGACATTAGCTGCGGGAAGGCGACCAGCGATTTAACGCTCGGATCCCAGGGCTGCCCCGCGATGGCCTGAACTGCGGCATCGCCCTGCATACGGGGGTTATCCCGCGACCACTGCGCCGCCTGTATCACGTTCGCCGGATAGGTTGCGGCCATTAAAACTTGCGACAGTAAGGCGTCCGGGTAGAGGGCGACCGGGGCGACCCACTGATCGATTTGCGCTGCGGTGTAGGTCACCGGCGCCTGCGCCACAGCCGCCGGGGCGGTTTGCGCTGTCGGGGCGGGCTGCACGCGGGGCGATGGCTGAGTGAGGGTCTCGGTTGTGCGGCTATTAACGTAGACCACACCCGAGGCGGCAAACAGCCCGGCGCTACATATGAGAGCAAGCAGATGAGGCTTAATGGGCAACTTCATAATAAGACTCCGAGGAGAGCAAGGCCGTAAGGCGTTTACGTTGCCGCGAGTATATGCACCCGGTTGTGACTTTTTTGACTTAAACTGGGAACCGTTCCGAATGGCCGGAAAAAGAGTGTGAGTATTTATTACACAGAGTATATCTGATGATAAAAAAGACAATGGGGAGATTCTTTGGTGTGCCGAAAAGATGAAACTTCCCCGCCAGTAACAACGGATTAACGGGTTTGCGTGAGTTTAAATGACCGCTACACCATGCTTAACGATTCAGCAAACAATTCAATGTTGCTTTTTTGTAAACAGATTAACACTGTGTGAAAATCCTGCTATGCTGCCCGACGCGGTATCGGGCATTTACCCTACAAACTGCTGTCTCACAGGAGCGTGAAGAGAACGCCGGCCGCATATGACAATGAGAGCGAGGAGAACCGTCGTGCTAGAAGAATACCGTAAGCACGTAGCAGAACGTGCCGCCGAGGGAATTGTACCCAAACCCTTAGATGCTACCCAAATGGCTGGGCTCGTCGAGCTGCTGAAGAATCCGCCTAAAGGCGAAGAAGAATTCCTGTTAGATCTATTGATCAACCGTGTACCGCCAGGCGTCGATGAAGCCGCCTACGTTAAAGCCGGTTTCCTTGCTGCGATTGCCAAAGGCGAAGCAACCTCCCTACTGGTTACCCCTGAAAAAGCGATTGAACTGCTCGGCACCATGCAGGGTGGCTATAACATTCATCCGCTGATTGATGCGCTGGACAGCGACACGCTGGCCCCCATTGCCGCTAAAGCACTGTCCCACACGCTGCTGATGTTCGATAACTTCTACGACGTAGAAGAGAAAGCGAAAGCGGGCAACAGCTACGCGAAGCAGGTAATGCAGTCCTGGGCAGATGCCGAATGGTTCCTGAGCCGCCCTGCGCTGGCGGAAAAAATGACCGTTACCGTCTTCAAGGTAACAGGCGAAACCAACACCGATGACCTCTCTCCGGCCCCGGATGCCTGGTCACGCCCGGATATCCCGCTGCACGCGCTGGCGATGCTGAAAAACGCCCGTGAAGGTATTGTCCCGGATCAGCCGGGTGTTGTCGGCCCGATCAAACAGATCGAAGCCCTGCAGCAGAAAGGTTTCCCGCTGGCTTACGTCGGTGACGTGGTCGGTACCGGTTCTTCCCGTAAATCCGCAACGAACTCCGTGCTGTGGTTCATGGGCGATGACATCCCGCACGTGCCGAACAAGCGCGGCGGTGGCCTGTGCCTCGGTGGCAAAATTGCCCCTATCTTCTTCAACACCATGGAAGATGCTGGCGCACTGCCAATCGAAGTGGACGTGAACAACCTGAACATGGGCGACGTGATCGACGTTTACCCGTTCAAAGGCGAAGTCCGTAACCACGAAACCAACGAACTGCTGGCAAGCTTCGAGCTGAAAACTGACGTACTGATCGACGAAGTCCGTGCTGGTGGTCGTATCCCGCTGATCATCGGTCGTGGCCTGACCACCAAGGCGCGTGAAGCCCTGGGCCTGCCGCACAGCGATGTCTTCCGTCAGGCGAAAGACGTGGCCGAAAGCGACCGTGGTTACTCTCTGGCGCAGAAAATGGTTGGCCGTGCATGCGGCGTAGCCGGTATCCGTCCGGGTGCCTACTGCGAGCCGAAGATGACCTCCGTTGGCTCTCAGGACACCACCGGTCCAATGACCCGAGACGAACTGAAAGACCTGGCGTGCCTGGGCTTCTCCTCTGACCTGGTGATGCAGTCCTTCTGCCACACCGCGGCCTATCCGAAGCCGGTTGATGTCACCACGCACCACACGCTGCCAGACTTCATCATGAACCGTGGCGGTGTCTCCCTGCGTCCGGGCGATGGCGTGATCCACTCCTGGCTGAACCGTATGTTGCTGCCAGATACCGTCGGTACCGGCGGTGACTCCCATACCCGTTTCCCGATTGGGATCTCCTTCCCGGCGGGTTCTGGTCTGGTGGCCTTTGCCGCTGCGACCGGCGTCATGCCGCTGGACATGCCAGAATCCGTTCTGGTGCGTTTCAAAGGCAAAATGCAGCCGGGCATCACCCTGCGCGATCTGGTGCATGCCATCCCGCTGTACGCGATCAAACAGGGCCTGCTGACCGTTGAGAAGAAAGGTAAGAAAAACATCTTCTCTGGCCGCATCCTCGAGATCGAAGGTCTGCCGGATCTGAAAGTGGAGCAGGCGTTCGAACTGACCGATGCTTCCGCTGAGCGTTCTGCTGCGGGCTGTACCATTAAGCTGAACCAGGCGCCAATCGAAGAGTACCTGACCTCTAACATCGTGCTGCTGAAGTGGATGATTGCTGAAGGCTACGGCGACCGTCGTACCCTGGAGCGTCGTATTCAGGGCATGGAGAAATGGCTGGCGGATCCACAGCTGCTCGAAGCCGATGCTGACGCAGAATACGCGGCGGTGATCGACATCGATCTGGCCGACATCAAAGAGCCGATTCTGTGTGCACCGAACGATCCTGATGACGCACGTCTGCTCTCTGACGTACAGGGCGACAAGATCGACGAAGTGTTCATCGGCTCCTGCATGACCAACATCGGTCACTTCCGCGCTGCCGGTAAACTGCTGGATACTCACAAAGGCCAGCTGCCGACCCGTCTGTGGGTGGCTCCGCCAACCCGTATGGATGCGGCGCAGCTGACCGAAGAGGGCTACTACAGCGTGTTTGGTAAGAGCGGGGCGCGTATTGAAATCCCGGGTTGCTCCCTGTGTATGGGTAACCAGGCGCGCGTGGCTGACGGTGCGACCGTTGTGTCTACCTCGACCCGTAACTTCCCGAACCGTTTAGGTACCGGTGCTAACGTCTACCTGGCCTCTGCGGAGCTGGCGGCGGTTGCGGCACTGATTGGCAAACTGCCAACGCCGGAAGAGTACCAGACCTTTGTGGCGCAGGTAGATAAGACCGCGGTAGATACTTATCGCTATCTGAACTTCGATCAGCTCTCTCAGTACACTGAGAAGGCTGACGGGGTGATCTTCCAGACCGCAGTATAAGCCGCAAAACCGTCTCTCTGGAGACGCAATCGCCCGGTGGCGCTACGCTTACCGGGCCTGCAAGACCCATCGCAACCGCGGTGGGTTTTTTATTTTCATTCCTTCACGCGTTACGCTTTTTTTCTTCCCCTGTGCTGCGATAATTACATCAAGGGCTTTGCAGAGGAAAATACTATGGATTACGAATTTCTGCGTGATATCACCGGTGTGGTGAAAGTGCGTATGTCGATGGGCCATGAGGTGGTCGGTCACTGGTTCAATGAGGAAGTGAAAGAGAACCTGAGCCTGCTCGATGAAGTGGAACAGGCTGCGCGCACCGTGAAAGGCAGTGAACGATCCTGGCAACGCGCCGGACATGAATACACGTTATGGATGGACGGCGAAGAGGTCATGGTTCGCGCCAACCAGCTGGAGTTTTCTGGCGACGAGATGGAAGAGGGGATGAACTACTACGATGAGGAGAGCCTGTCGCTGTGCGGCGTAGAGGATTTCCTTCAGGTGGTAGCGGCCTACCGTGACTTCCTGAAACAGAAATAAAATCAGGAGCATCCTTGCTCCATCGATGCCTTATACGGTCGCAATGTTGCGGCCGTAGTAAATTTCGCGCATCTCTTTCCACAGCAGGTCCGTGATGACCTTACGCTCATCTTCGCTTAAATCTTCCGGCCGGGTATGGAACATGTAGTGCTTCAGGTCGAACTCCTTCAGCAGCATCTTGGTATGGAAGATATTTTCCTGATACACGTTCACATCCATCATGTCGTACAGCGATTTCATATCTTCAGACATGAAGTTCTGAATCGAGTTAATTTCATGATCGATAAAGTGCTTCATGCCGTTGATATCACGGGTAAAGCCGCGCACGCGATAGTCGATGGTAACGATATCCGACTCAAGCTGATGAATCAGGTAGTTCAACGCATTGAGTGGGGAGATGACGCCGCAGGTCGATACTTCAATATCGGCACGAAAAGTACATAACCCGCCTTCCGGGTGACTCTCCGGGTAGGTATGTACGCAGATGTGGCTCTTATCAAGATGGGCAACGACCGCTTCCGGCAGCGGGCCGGGATGCTCACTGTGGTCGATAAGCGTCGGGTCAACCGGCTCTTCACTGACCAGAATGGTGACGCTGGCACCCTGGGGTTCATAATCCTGTCGCGCGATATTCAGGATATTGGCCCCGATGATGGAACAGGTCTCTGACAGGATCTCGGTCAGTCGGTTGGCGTTATAGAGTTCATCGATATAGGCGATATAACCATCGCGCTCTTCCGCCGTTTTGACGTAGCAGATATCGTAAATACAAAAACTCAGGCTTTTGGTCAGGTTGTTAAAGCCATGCAGTTTTAGCTTTTTCAATTCATTCACCCCCTCAGAGCCTCTTGCAAATATTGCGGTAAGGCAAAGGCTGCGGTATGGACGGCCGGATTGTAATAACGGCAGGTCAGATTTGCGTGCTGGAAGCGCGCCTGGATGATACCAGTGGAGAGATGACGCAGGGCTTCATTATCCGTTGCCCAGGCAAAGGTCATCACGCCGCCGTAATAGGTTGGGATCGCCGCCTGGTAGAAGCTGACGTCAGTGAAGTAGTGGCCCAGCTTACGGTGGCTGTCGATAGCCTCATCCTGCTGCAGGAAGCAGACGCCGTTCTGGGCGACGAAGACCCCACCGGGGTTCAGGCAGCGTTTGCAGCCCTCATAAAACGCCGAGGTAAACAGGCTCTCGCCTGGCCCAATCGGATCGGTGCAATCAGAGATGATGACATCAAAGGTGCGCGTCGTCTGGTTAACAAAATTGACGCCATCGTCAATCACCAGCGTAAAGCGCGGATCGTCGTAGCTTCCGGCGTTGTGATTGGGCAGATACTGGCGGCAGAAGGAGACGACGCCAGCGTCGATCTCGACCATGGTAATTCTTTCAATGGTTTTGTGGCGGGAGACTTCACGCAGCATGGCGCCGTCGCCACCGCCGATGATCAGCACATGTTTTGCATTGCCGTGTGCCAGCAGCGGTACGTGAGTCATCATTTCATGATAAATGAACTCATCACGCTCGGTGGTTTGCACCACGCCATCCAGCGCCATCACCCGGCCAAAAGCCGCGTTTTCGAAAATGATCAGATCCTGATGATCGGTTTTCTCATGATAGAGCACGTTATCAATGGCAAAGTACTGTCCAAACTGGTCATGCAGCGTTTCATGCCACATTTTCTTTTCGGCCATGGGATGATACCTCCTTTGTTAACACCCGCACAAAACGGGCGCAACATCATAGCTAACAATGACCGTGGTTGCACGGTCATCAATTCAGCAAAAGGGCATCGGGAGGGGAGTTACTTAACGTAGGCGAGCAGGCTCAGTGAATCGCGAGCCAGGGCTTTACATTTTTTTGCTGTGGGAATGCCGATGCCGCTGAGATCGCGGTAGCTGTCTTCACCGAGGGTTTTCATATCAAAACTGTCGTAGTTGCTCAGATCCCACTGGTTCTGTTGAGCAAAGAAGACCAGCGCGCGACGGATCTGGCCGTTAGGTAAATTCTGGTAGCCACAGTCGTTTTTCAGGAATACAAACACCGCCGTTAAATCCGCCATGTCTTCGGCTTCATTTTCACTCAGCGCATAGCTGTTTGCGCAACTCATCATCAGGGTGCTGAACAGAATTGTTCGGAAAAACGTCTTCATTGCTTCTACCAATACGTCACGGAAATTCAACGTTAGCACACTTCCCGCCGGTGCGACGATCTTTATTCTCTCTGCTTTTCTTGACCTTCCGGCAAGGGGAGGGTTTATGCTCATCTCATCGAATGCTGCGAATACGGAGATGAACATGCAACGCCGTGATTTTTTAAAATATTCTGCTGCACTGGGTGTCGCCAGTGCCCTGCCGCTGTGGAGTCGCGCCGCTTTTGCGGCCGAGCGTCCCGTTCTGCCGATCCCCAATTTACTGACGCCCGATGCGCGTAATCAGGTGAAGCTGGTGGTGCAGGCGGGTAAAACCACTTTTGGTCCGCACAACGCCACCACCTGGGGCTACAACGGCAATCTGCTTGGCCCGGCCATTCAGCTACACAAGGGAAAAGCGCTGACCGTAACTATCCACAACACCCTCAATGAAGAGACCACCGTCCACTGGCATGGTCTGGAAGTGCCGGGCGAGGTGGACGGTGGCCCGCATGGCATCATTAAACCCGGCGGCCAGCGGACGGTGACCTTCACCCCCGACCAGCAAGCGGCAACCTGCTGGTTCCATCCCCATCAGCATGGGAAAACCGGACATCAGGTGGCGATGGGACTCGCCGGGCTGGTGCTGATTGAGGATGACGAAAGCCGTCTGCTGCGTCTGCCAAAGCAGTGGGGCATCGACGATGTACCGGTGATTGTCCAGGATAAAAAATTTACTGCCGACGGGCAGATTGACTATCAGCTGGATGTGATGAGCGCCGCGGTGGGCTGGTTTGGTGACACGCTGCTGACCAACGGCGCGATTTACCCGCAGCACAATGCCCCGAAAGGCTGGCTGCGTCTGCGCCTGCTCAACGGCTGTAACGCCCGCTCGCTTAACTTTGCCGCCAGCGATAAACGCCCGCTGTATGTGGTCGCCAGTGACGGAGGGCTGCTGGCGGAGCCGGTGAAAGTGACCGAGTTGCCGATGCTGATGGGCGAACGTTTTGAGGTGCTGGTGGATATCAGCGACGGCAAGGCATTTGACCTGGTGACTCTGCCGGTCAGCCAGATGGGGATGGCCGTGGCGCCGTTCGATAAACCGCACCCGGTGCTGCGCATTCAGCCGCTGCTGGTGACCGCATCGGGCACCTTGCCGGATACGCTGACCACCCTGCCGGCTCTGCCATCACTGGAGGGGCTGACCCAGCGGAAGCTGCTGCTGTCGATGGACCCGATGCTGGACATGATGGGCATGCAGGCATTAATGAAAAAGTACGGGCACCAGGCAATGGCAGGTATGGACCACGGCCAGATGGAGCATGGTCAGATGGACCACGGCAAGATGGACCACGGCAAGATGGGAGGGATGGATCACAGCATGCATGCGTTTGATTTCCATAATGGCAACCGCATTAACGGCCAGGCCTTCGACATGCATACTCCGCAGTTCGCGGCTACCAAAGGGCAGTATGAGCGTTGGGTGATCTCAGGGGAGGGCGACATGATGTTGCACCCGTTCCACATTCACGGCACCCAGTTCCGCATCCTGGCGGAAAACGGCAAAGCGCCAGCGGTGCACCGTGCAGGCTGGAAGGATACGGTGCGCGTTGAGGGCGGGGTAAGCGAGGTGTTAGTGAAGTTCGATCATGCTGCGCCGAAAGAGTTTGCCTATATGGCGCACTGTCATCTGTTAGAGCATGAAGATACGGGGATGATGCTCGGCTTCACCGTATAAAAAAGCCCGGTGGCGCTAACGCCTACCGGGCCTGGATCTTTTAAACGGCAACCCTGGTTGCCGTTTTGCTTTTACTTCTCGTCAGGCAAGGCGTAGGCAACAATGTAGTCGCCCATCTTCGTACCAAACGAACCGTGACCCCCTGCGGAAATCACCACAAACTGCTTACCATTGGCCTCATAGGTCATTGGCGTGGCTTGTCCACCCGCAGGCAGACGACCCTGCCACAGTTTCTCACCGTTGCTCATGTTGTATGCGCGCAGGTAGTTATCGGCAGTCGCGCCAATGAACAGCACGTTACCGGCGGTGGAGATTGGGCCACCCAGCATCGGCATACCCATATTGAACGGCACCGGGATCGGCATCGGGAACGGCATGCTGTCCTGTGGCGTACCAATACGTTTTTTCCAGACGACCTGATTGGTCTTCAGATCCGTTGCTGCGATATAACCCCATGCAGGCTGTTTACACGGCAGGCCAAACGGAGAGAGGAACGGGTTCAGCGTCACGCCATACGGCACGCCGTACTGCGGCTGAATACCGGACTCTGTACCTGTACCCTGAGCGTCTTTCGGCTGCTCCATTGGGTTGCCTGGGCCACGTGGGATCAGCTTCGACACAAACGGCAGCGCCATCGGGTTAGCAATTGCCACCTGACGGTTTGGATCCACCGAGATACCGCCCCATTCGAACATCCCCAGGTTACCCGGGAACACCAGCGTGCCCTGCTCGGACGGCGGTGTGAAGATGCCTTCATAGCGCAGCTGATGGAACATCACGCGGCACACCAGCTGGTCAAACATAGTGGCACCCCACATGTCTGCCCCGCTGAGATCTTTCTTCGGACGGAAGCTCAGATCAGAGAACGGCTGGGTTTTAGTAACGTAATCGCCTTTCGCTGCGCCCTGCGGAACCGGTTTTTCCGGTGCCGGCACGACCAGTTGGCCGTTACGACGATCCAGTACAAAGATATTACCGGTTTTCGCCGGGGCGTAGATTACCGGTACGGTCTGGCCGTTAACGGTGATGTCAGCAAGCGTCGGCTGGGACGGCAGATCCATATCCCACAGATCGTGGTGAACGGTCTGGTAGCTCCATGCCAGTTTCCCGGTGGTGGCGTTCAGCGCCAGTACGGAGCTGGCATAACGTTCCTGTTCCGGTGTGCGGTTACCGCCCCAGATATCTGGCGTGGTCACGCCCATCGGCAGATAGACCAGGTCCAGCTTCGCGTCATAGGCGGCTGGCGCCCAGGAGTTCGGTGAGTTGAAGGTAAAGGTGTGCTCATCCGACGGGATGGAGTTTGGATCTTTCGCACCCGGGTCAAAGGCCCACAGCAGCTTACCGGTGTTAACGTCAAAACCACGGATTACACCGGAGGTTTCACGGGTAGAGAAGTTATCCGTTACCGACCCGGCGATCACGATGGTTTTATCGGTGATGATCGGCGGAGAAGTTGGCTCATACAGACCCGGCGTTTGATCCGGCATGTTGGTCTGCAGATTCAGGATACCTTTGTTGGCGAAGGTTTCGCACAGCTTGCCGGTTTCAGCGTTGAGGGCAATCAGGCGACCATCGTTCACTGGCAGCATAATGCGGCGCGGACAATCAGCAATGACTTCCGGGCTGGCATTATCTGCACGTGCTTCGTGGTAAGAGACGCCACGACAGGTTACGTGCTGGAACGAGGAGTTAGGTTTAAGCTGCGGATCGTAGTGCCATTTCTCTTTACCGGTAGCCGCATCCAGTGCAAACAGGCGTTGGTGAGCGGTACAGAGATACAGCATGTTGCCGACTTTAATCGGGGTAACTTCGTTGGTCAGTTCGCCCGGATCGGTCGGCAACTTCAGATCGCCAGTACGGAATACCCAGGCCTCTTTCAGCTTGTGTACGTTATCGGCATTGATCTGCTTCAGTGGCGAGTAACGTTGGCCCTCCTGGTTACGACCGTAGGCAGGCCAGTCGCCATCTGCGACCTCAGAGATGGCTGCCGCCGGGGTAGCGTCGGCACTCAGTGTACCTTTTACTTCCTGCGGATCGTTGAAACCCGCCCAGGTCAGGATGCCACCGCTGATCAGCAGCGCCACGACCAGAGCAGTCACCGCCCCGCCGGAACGCACGAACAGTCGACGCCAGACGAAAGGCAGGATCAGCCAGATACCGAAGAAGACCAGAATATCGCTACGCGGGGTCAAGGCCCAGAAGTCGAAGCCGACCTCCCAGACGCCCCAGATCATCGTGGCAAGCAGCAGGGCGGCATAAAGCCACAGTGCCGATTGTTTACTGCGCCATAACATCAGGGCGACACCCAGCATCACTACGCCAGCAATCGGGTAGTACCAGGAACCCCCAATGGCTACCAGCCAGACTCCACCTATTAGCAGGTAAAGCCCGCATAAGGCTGCGAACAGCGCTGTTAGCTTCACGAGTAACCGTGAAGGTTGAACTTTTGTTTCCGCCATAAAAAGTACTCTTTAAGTTTGTTAATTTTTTGATAGCAATTAATTATAGGACTTAACAAGTGTGATCGGAATCACAAATCTGGCTTTTATGAACAGATGCGCCAGGCGGATCCATTTGCTGGTATACTTCAGGGCTTATGTAGCGATGCCGGACGTGAAGCCATCGGCATTGAGAAATTCGTTATAAAAACATACGGTTAGTAAAATGAAACATACTGTTGAAGTGATGATCCCGGAAGCGGAAATCAAAGCGCGTATCGCCGAACTCGGTCGTCAGATCACCGAACACTATAAAGACAGCGGCAGCGAGATGGTGTTGGTGGGTCTGTTACGCGGTTCCTTCATGTTTATGGCCGATCTCTGCCGCGAAGTGCAGGTCTCCCATGAAGTCGATTTTATGACCGCCTCCAGCTATGGCAGCGGTATGTCGACGACTCGTGATGTGAAAATCCTTAAAGACCTGGATGAAGATATTCGCGGCAAAGATGTTCTGATTGTTGAAGACATCATCGACTCCGGTAACACCCTGTCGAAAGTGCGCGAAATTCTCAGCCTGCGTGGCCCTAAATCGCTGGCGATTTGTACCCTGCTGGACAAACCGACCCGTCGTGAAGTTCAGGTTCCCGTGGAGTATGTCGGCTTCTCAATCCCGGACGAATTCGTGGTGGGTTACGGCATTGACTACGCGCAGCGCTACCGCCATCTGCCGTATATCGGCAAAGTGGTGTTGCTGGACGAGTAAACGAGTTGGGTGCGGCTTGATACCCTCACCCCAGCCCTCTCCCACAGGGAGAGGGAGCAAAGCCAAAAAACGGCAACCGGGTTGCCGTTTTGCTTTTACCTGGATGCCGCCCGGCTTTTTTGCAGGCTTACTTGTGGTTTTCGTGCTTCTGAGTCAGGTTACAGATGCCCCGACGGTAGCGCTGTTCCAGGGTTTCCCGGTTGGTGGCGGTGACTTCGAGGTCGCGCAGCAGGCCATCGTGAATACCGTACGCCCAGCCGTGGATCGTCACTTTTTGCCCGCGCTTCCAGGCGGACTGCATAATGGTGGAGTGGCCCAGGTTGTATACCTGTTCCATTACGTTCAGTTCACACAGGGTATCCAGGCGACGCTCCTGCGGCATTTGCCCCAGCAGTGAGCTATGTTTGAACCAGATATCACGAATGTGCAGCAGCCAGTTGTCGATCAGACCCAGTTCCGTGTTCTCTACCGCCGCCTGTACGCCGCCGCAGCCGTAGTGGCCGCAAATAATGATGTGTTCGACTTCCAGCACATCAACCGCATACTGCACCACGGACAGACAGTTCAGGTCGGTGTGGATCACCAGGTTGGCGACGTTACGGTGTACAAAGAGTTCACCCGGTTCGAGGCCCGTCAGACGCTCAGCCGGAACGCGGCTATCGGAACATCCAATCCACAGAAAGCGTGGCTTCTGCGCTTGAGACAGTTTCTCAAAAAATCCGGAATCTTCTTCCAGCAGCATCTTTGACCATAGTGCGTTATTGCTGATGAGTGTATCTATGTCGTTCATGGAGGTTAACGGCCTGTAACCGAGTGATTGCGTTGCGCTAATATAGGGTAACTCGACTTTTTATGAAACCACACAACGTGTGTCAGAACTATAGGTAGTCTAATTCATGGCGATTGCACTTGAGCTTGAGCAACTAAAAAAAACCTACCCGGGCGGCGTCCAGGCGCTGCGCGGGATAGATCTCAAAGTAGAAGCCGGTGATTTTTATGCGCTTCTGGGACCTAACGGGGCGGGTAAATCCACCACCATCGGCATCATCAGCTCGCTGGTGAACAAAACCTCCGGTCGGGTGAGCGTGTTTGGCTACGACCTGCAAAAAGACATAGTGAACGCCAAGCGCCAGCTGGGGCTGGTGCCGCAGGAGTTCAACTTCAATCCGTTTGAGACCGTTCAGCAGATTGTGGTGAACCAGGCGGGTTATTACGGTGTGGAGCGTAAAGATGCAGTTGAGCGCAGCGAAAAGTACCTCAAACAGCTCGATTTGTGGGAAAAACGCAACGAACGTGCGCGGATGCTGTCAGGCGGTATGAAGCGTCGTCTGATGATTGCCCGGGCGTTAATGCACGAACCAAAACTGCTCATCCTCGATGAACCGACCGCAGGGGTGGATATTGAACTTCGCCGCTCGATGTGGGGCTTTTTGAAGGATTTAAACGACAAAGGCACCACTATCATTCTCACCACCCACTATTTGGAAGAGGCCGAGATGCTGTGCCGTAACATCGGCATCATTCAGCACGGCGAGCTGGTGGAAAACACCTCGATGAAAAACCTGCTCTCCAAGCTGAAATCAGAAACCTTCATTCTCGATCTGGCGGCCAAAAGCGCGCTGCCGAAGCTGGAAGGCTATCAGTACCGTCTGGTCGATACGTCAACGCTGGAAGTGGAAGTTCTGCGCGAGCAGGGGATCAACAGCGTCTTTAGCCAGCTGAGCCAGCAGGGGATTCAGGTATTAAGTATGCGTAACAAAGCAAACCGACTGGAAGAGCTGTTCGTCTCGCTGGTCCATGAGAAACAAGGAGATCAGGCATGATGCAGCTTTACTGGGTGGCGCTGAAAAGTATTTGGGCCAAAGAGATCAACCGCTTCATGCGCATCTGGATCCAGACGCTGGTGCCGCCGGTGATCACCATGACCCTCTACTTTATTATCTTCGGCAACCTGATTGGCTCGCGGATCGGTGAGATGCACGGCTTCACCTATATGCAGTTTATCGTGCCCGGCCTGATCATGATGGCGGTGATCACCAACGCCTACGCCAATGTGGCCTCGTCGTTCTTCAGCGCCAAGTTCCAGCGCAACATTGAAGAGCTGCTGGTGGCGCCGGTGCCCACTCACGTTATCATCGCGGGCTACGTCGGCGGCGGGGTGGCGCGCGGCCTGTGCGTCGGTGTGCTGGTCACGGCGATTTCGCTGTTCTTTGTGCCGTTCCAGGTACACTCCTGGCTCTTCGTCGGCCTGACGCTGCTGCTGACGGCGGTGCTCTTCTCGCTGGCCGGTCTGCTGAATGCGGTATTCGCCAAAACCTTTGACGATATCAGCCTGATCCCGACCTTCGTCCTGACGCCGCTGACCTACCTCGGCGGGGTGTTCTACTCTCTGACGCTGCTGCCGCCGTTCTGGCAGGGGCTGTCACACCTGAACCCTATCGTCTATATGATCAGCGGTTTCCGCTTTGGCTTCCTTGGCATTTCCGACGTACCGCTGGCAACCACCGTCGGCGTGCTGGTGATCTTCATCGTGGCCTTCTATCTGCTGTGCTGGAACCTGATCCAGCGTGGACGCGGACTGCGCAGCTGATCCTCAGGCCCGGCGACACTCTGTTGCCGGGCCGCTTTATTGACGCTTATCACCCCCGTGCTCTCCTGTCTACGTTAGACTACCCCTTTCTGATGAGAGGTGACGATGCTGGGTTGGGTAATCACGTGCCATGATGAACATGCGCAGGAGATGGCGGATAAACTCGCCGTCCGGTTTGGGCCGCTGGAACAGTGCCAGGTGGTCAATTTCTGGCGCGGATTAAGCTGCAATATGCTCAGCCGTATGCTGTGCGATGCCCAGCATCGGGCCGACAGTGGTGACGGGGTGATTTTCCTGACCGATATCTCCGGCGCAGCCCCTTATCGTGCGGCGGCACTGCTCAGCCACAAGCATGCCAACTGCGAAGTGATCTCCGGGATAAGCTATCCGTTGCTGGAGTTGATGTATCCTCTGCGGGAGATCACCGACAGCATCGGCTTTCGCGAGACCATCGTGGCCCGCGGCGCACCGGAAGTGAGCAGCCTGTGGCATCAGCAACAGAAAAACCCGCCCTTTGTCCTGCTTCACGAGCTGTAGAAATATTAATCATGGGTTTTGCTGCCGCTTTTGTTACAATGGCGTCCGATTTTCGTATTGAATAAACCTCTATGTTCTCGCGTATTTGTCTCCTGTTTTTGCTGCTGGTTTCCGGCGGCGTGTCTGCCAGTCTGCTCAGCCAGCCAGGGCTCCCGCCCCGCTATATGCAAACCACCGAAGATGCCGCCATCTGGGCGCAGGTGGGCAACAATGTCGTCACCGTCGGCAACGTGCGTGCCGGACAAATCATTGCAGTGGTGCCGACCGCGGCGGATTACTATGAGTTCCGTTTTGGCTTTGGCACAGGCTTTATCGATAAAGGTCATCTCGGCGAAGTGCAGGGCAAACAGCGCGTGGAGGACAGCCTGGGCGATTTGAACAAGCCGCTCAGCAACCAGAACCTGATCACCTGGAAGGATACGCCGGTCTATAACGCGCCCAATGCCGGCAGCGCGCCGTTCGGCACCCTGGCAGACAATCTGCGTTACCCGATCCTCAGCAAGCTGAAGGACCGGCTCAACCAGACCTGGTATCAGATCCGCATCGCCAACCGCCTGGCCTGGGTCAGTAGCCTGGACGCTCAGGAGGATAACGGTCTGCCGGTACTGACTTATCACCATATTCTGCGGGACGAAGAGAACACCCGTTTTCGCCATACTTCAACCACCACCAGCGTGCGAGCCTTCAATAACCAGATGGCCTGGCTGCGCGATCAGGGTTACACCACCCTGACGATGTACCAGCTGGAAGGCTATGTACGTAACAAAATGAACCTGCCGGCTCGCGCGGTGGTGATCACCTTTGACGACGGCCTGAAGTCGGTCAGCCGCTACGCCTGGCCGATCCTGAAGCAGTACGGTTTTCACGCCACGGCGTTTATCATCTCCTCGCGAATCAAAGCCCATCCACTAAAGTGGGACCCCAGGTCGCTGCAGTTTATGAGCATTTCCGAGCTGCGCGAGATCCAGGATGTGTTTGACGTCCAGTCACACACCCATTTCCTGCATCGGGTGGATAACTACCGTCATCCTATCCTGCTGAGCCGCAGCTACCAGAACGTGCTGATGGATTTTAAACACTCCCGTCGCGCGCTGGCGCAATTCAACCCGCACGTGCTGTATCTCTCGTACCCGTTCGGCGGCTATAACGATAACGCGGTTAAAGCGGCCAACGACGCGGGCTTTCATCTGGCGGTGACGACGGTGAAGGGGAAGGTGAAACCGGGGGATAATCCATTCCTGCTGAAGCGCTTATACGTGCTCAGAACGGACTCGTTAGAGACGATGTCGCGGCTGATCAGTAATCAGCCGCAAGGATAACGATCAGGCGACCTGAACCGGAATCGCTTTCGCGGTACGTTTCATGTCGTTATCACCTTCAAAGTAGGCGACTTTTGGCTGCCAGCGGCGTGCTTCTTCATCGGACATCATGACAAAGCTGGCGATGATGACAATATCACCCACGTTGGCACAATGCGCTGCCGCACCGTTGACAGAGATAATTTTAGAACCACGTTCAGCCGCGATAGCATAGGTTGAGAAACGATTGCCGTTACTCACGTTCCAGATATCAATGGCTTCGTTTTCAAGAATACCCGCTGCGTCGAGAAAATCCTGGTCGATCGCGCAGGAGCCTTCATAGTGCAGGTCGGCCTGCGTGACTTTCACACGGTGAAGCTTACCTTGCAGCATTTTGCGAATCATGACGTTACCTTAACTCTTTATCGTATCCCCTCCCGAAGAAGGGGCGGAGGAAAACTAATCCGTTAGCATGGTTATGCTCAGTGCTTACTGAGCCAGTTCAACTACAGTGTTGTCAATCAGGCGCGCCTGGCCGAGCCATGCGGCCACCAGGATCACCGCGCGCTTGCTGTCAGACGAGAGCGCCAGCAGGGTGTCAGCATCGCGGATCTGCACATCGTCAGCCCGAAGGCCCCGATCGTTCAGCGCCTGTTCCGCCAGAGCCACGATCTCTTCGCTGTTCAGTTCTTTGCTTTTCAGCTGGGTCGCCATGGTGCTCATCACCTGGTACAGGCCCGGGGCGATTTTACGTTGTTCGGCGGTGAGGTAACCGTTGCGCGAACTCAGCGCCAGGCCATCTTTGGCCCGCACGATCGGCACGCCAACGATCTCGATGTCGTAGCCCATGTCGGCCACCATTTTGCGGATCAGCGCCAGCTGCTGGAAATCTTTCTCACCGAAGCAGGCAATATCCGGCTGCACCAGGTTAAACAGCTTGCTGACGATGGTCGAGACGCCGCGGAAGTGACCCGGACGGCTGGCCCCTTCCAGCATGGTAGAGATACCCGGCACGTCGACAAAAGTGGTCTCTTCCGTGCCTTTCGGATAGACATCGTTCGGGGCCGGGGAGAAGACGAAATCCACCTTATGCTTTTTCAGCTTCTCGCAGTCTTCCTGCAGCGTGCGCGGGTAGCGCGCCAGGTCGTCGGCACGGTCGAACTGCATCGGGTTAACAAAAATACTCACCACCACCACATCGGCGCGGGCTTTGGCTTCGTCCACCAGCTTCATGTGGCCGTCATGCAGGTTGCCCATGGTAGGCACCAGCGCGATACGTTTACCTTCCTGGCGCAAACGGCGAATGTGCTGGCGCAGCAGCGGCAGGGTTTCAATGATTAGCACGACAAGACTCCTTACTGGAAACTGTGTTCTTCACCCGGGTAAACACCCGATTCAACGTCGGCAATATACTGCCTGACCGCGCCGCGGATGTCGCTGGCGCCGCTAAGGAAATTCTTCGCAAATTTCGGGATGTGCCCACCGGTGATGCCAAACGCATCATGCATCACCAGGATCTGGCCGTCGGTAACGTTACCGGCGCCAATGCCGATCACCGGGATCGTCAGCGCGTCGGTGATACGTTTTGCCAGTGCGACCGGCACGCACTCCAACACCAGCAGCTGTGCTCCCGCGGCTTCGATGGCGAGCGCGTCATCAAACAGCGTCTGGGCGGCGTCGCCGCGCCCCTGCACTTTATAGCCGCCAAAGATATTCACCGACTGCGGGGTTAATCCGAGATGGCCGCAGACCGGCACCGCGCGCTCGGTGAGCATGCGTACGGTCTCAACCAGCCAGGCGCCGCCTTCCACTTTGACCATATTGGCCCCGGCGCGCATCACCGTGGCGGCATTTTCAAACGCCTGCTCCGGCGTGGCATAAGCCATAAACGGCAGGTCGGCGAGCAGCAGGCAGGCTGGCGCTCCGCGACGCACCGCCCGGGTGTGATAAGCAATATCGTCTACCGTCACCGGCAGGGTGGAGTCATGTCCCTGGACCGTCATCCCTAACGAGTCGCCAACCAGCATGACGTTAATGCCCTCTTCGGCAAAAAGTTTGGCGAAGCTGTAGTCATAGGCGGTAATAGTGGCGAAGCGCTGCTTGTCCTGTTTGCATTTCTGCAAGGTGGCGATGGTGGTTGGTTTCATACTGTTTCCTGATAGCCCAAAGCGAATCTTTGCGCATTCTAACAGTAACATTCGAGGGAACAATGATTTTAGGTAACCGATTAACCACAAATATTTCAGGGTTAATAACTAAAAATTTCGTGTTACCAGTGGGCAGGTTTTTCGGCGTTCAACTGCGCCAGCAGGGCGCTTAAATGTTCGCCGTCGGGGAAGGTGAGGTCAGGGGCGATTTCAAACAGCGGCCAGAGCATAAAGCCGCGGCGTTTCATATCGTAATGCGGCACCGTAAGGCGCTCGGTATGGATCTGCGCATCGCCAAACAGCATGATGTCTAAGTCGAGCGTGCGCGGTCCCCAGCGTTCTTCTTTACGCACGCGCCCCTGCTGCAACTCGATGCGCTGGGTGTTGTCCAGCAGCGCTTCGGCGCTGAGCGCGGTTTCCAGCGCGATGGCGGCATTCAGATAGTCGGGCTGATCCTGCGGGCCTAGCGGGGGAGTGCGGTAAAACGAAGAGAGGGCGACGACGCGGGTCTGCGGGATGTCGCCCAACGCCTGAACGGCAGCATTCACCTGCTCCAGCGGAGAGGCCAGATTGCTGCCGATAGCGATGTACGCAAGCGTCATGCTGCGCCTTCGCGGCGTGGAGCGCGTTTGCGCGGACGACGATGGCGGCGACGCGGCGCTGGCTCTTCATCCAGCTCGCCCAGCATGTCTTTCTGCGCCGGTGGTGCAGAGACCTGGAACTCACCCCACCACTGCACCAGAAGCTGCAGTTCGCGGTTGTTTTCCGCTTCGGCACGCAGGGCCATCAGATCGTAAGCTGCGCGGAATTTTGGATGCTCCATTAACTTCCAGGCACGTTTACCCTGACGGCGGGACATCCGCAGCTGAAGCTGCCAGATATCACGCACCAGCGTGGTAATACGTTTCGGGATAGCCAGCGAGCGGCAGGCTTCATCCAGCACATCGTTGGCGGCCAGCGCAAAGGCATCGTAATAGGCAAGGCCGCTTTCCTGGGCAATCTTCTGCGCGGTTTCCAGCAGCGGATACCAGAACATCGCGGCAAAAAGGAACGCCGGGTTAACGCGCATATCGTTCTGAATGCGGTTATCGGTGTTCTTCAGCACCTGATCGATGATGCGTTCCATGGCGCTATCACCTTTTTCGGTGAAGTTGCGCGTGATGGTCGGGAACAGAGGCTGGAACAGGCTGTATTCGCGCAGCAGCTGATAGGTAGCAAAACCGTGGCCCGCCTGCAGCAGCTTCAGCGACTCTTCAAACAGACGCGCCGGTGGCACATCGTTGATAAGCGTTGCCAGGCGCGGGATCGGCTCGGCGGTTTCAGGACTGATGCGCATATCGAGCTTGGCGGCAAAGCGCACGGCGCGCAGCATACGCACCGGATCTTCACGGTAGCGCGTTTCCGGGTTGCCGATCAGGCGGATCAGACCCGCGTTCAGGTCCGGCACGCCGCCGACGAAATCGCGAACGGTAAAGTCAGCCACGCTGTAATAGAGGCTGTTGATGGTGAAATCGCGACGCTGGGCATCTTCTTCGATAGAGCCAAAGATGTTGTCACGCAGCAGCATACCGTTTTGACCTTGTTGAGAGGTCGTGCGGTCTGATGGGGTGCCTTCGTGATGACCACGGAAAGTAGCGACTTCGATGATTTCTGGGCCAAACATGACGTGAGCAAGGCGGAAGCGACGACCGACCAGGCGGCAGTTACGGAATAATTTACGCACCTGCTCAGGGGTGGCGCTGGTGGTCACGTCAAAATCTTTTGGCTTTTTGCCCAGCAGTAAGTCACGCACCCCGCCACCAACAAGATAGGCCTCATAGCCAGCTTTATTCAGGCGATAAAGGACCTTCAGGGCGTTTTCACTGATATCTTTGCGGGAAATAGCATGCTGCTCGCGCGGAATAACCGACATCGTATTTTGAACAATGACGTCTTCCGCCATGCTCTCATCGCGGCTCAGCACCTTACGGCAAAAATTAGCGACTCGGGTAAAAATAGTACACCTCGGTAGTGTGTGTTTCAGAATTCAGGACAAAAAATAGCGGCTAATCATAGCTCAGCGAGACGCATTTGAGAATGCTGGATTTTCGGCACGCGGTTTAGCGACCACCGGGAGACCGCTTTTGCCAGTAATTCCTCGGTTCGCAGATCCTGCCACTCATGTGTTACATCCTGGTTTAGAAATTGTAAAGCATTGATAAGAACAGGGCGAGGATCGCCTGTCGGTAATGCCGGGGCATGATTCTGTTTCGAGAGTTTCATCCCTTTTTCATTCACCACCAGCGGCAAATGGATATAGCCCGGCACCGGCCAGCCAAATAGCTGGTAGAGCGAAATCTGCCGCACGGTGGGTTCGATCAGATCGGCACCGCGAACAATTTCATTTACTCCCTGGAAATGGTCATCCACGACGACCGCCAGGTTATACGCAAACAGCCCGTCGCGCCGATGGATAATGAAATCCTCGCCCGCCAGTCGGGGATCGGCACGGAGTTCGCCCTGTAGCTGATCGGTAAACCGGGTCACCGGGTGCTGCTGCACCACACGCACCGCCGCGTTTTCCGGGCCGTGATGCTGGGTGCGGCAATGACCGTCATAGACGCCGCCGACGCTCTGAATGCGCGCGCGGGTGCAGGTGCAGTAATAAGAGAGTCCCTGGGCGTGCAGCCAGGCCAGGCGTTCGCGATAGGCATCGTGACGCTGCGACTGCCACAGCACGTCGCCGTCCCAGTGCAGGCCGTAATGTTCCAGCTGACGCAGAATAGTCTCTGCTGCACCGGGAACTTCACGCGGGGGGTCAATATCTTCGATACGTACACGCCAGATACCCTGTCGGGCACGGGCTTGCAGATAACTGCCAAGTGCGGCAATGAGCGAGCCAAAATGCAGTTCGCCAGAGGGGGATGGCGCGAAGCGCCCAATATAGTCAGCAGGCATAATTACACAGCGCAGAAAGTAATCAGGCGGGAGAAGACTCCCGCCTGTGATAGCGTTATGACAGGGTCGGAATTAACCGGCCATCTGTTTTTCGCGGATTTCTGCCAGCGTTTTGCAGTCGATACACAGGTCGGCTGTTGGACGGGCTTCCAGACGACGAATGCCGATCTCGACACCGCAGGACTCGCAGAAGCCGAAATCTTCGTCTTCGACTTTTTTCAGCGTCTTTTCAATTTTCTTGATCAGTTTGCGTTCGCGGTCACGGTTACGCAGTTCAAGGCTGAACTCTTCTTCCTGGGCGGCACGGTCTACCGGGTCCGGGAAGTTAGCGGCTTCGTCCTGCATATGCGTAACGGTGCGATCGACTTCATCCCTAAGTTGATTACGCCATGCTTCAAGGATTCGCTTGAAGTGCGACAGCTGGGCTTCGTTCATATACTCTTCGCCCGGCTTCTCTTGATACGGCTCCACCCCAGCGATGGCGAGAATACTCAGGGACGATGTTTTACGGTTTTGCCCTTCTTGCATGTTGCTTCTCCTTAACACGCACTATCGATCCCCGTGTTGGGGGAAAAATCAGGCCGCTATAAATAGCAGATGCTTTTCCGTAAGGCAATTATCTAAACGTAACACTTGACAAGCCTGTGAGGAAAAGCGTATTTGCGCACACGACCAGAACACTTAATAAACAACGCTCAACCCCTTTTATAACGTGACGGGAAGAGCGGATCTCAGAGTTATATTATCGGCAGAAAGTTCCGCTTTATAAGCCAAAACCTCTACCCCCTGCTTTTGTGCCTCATTCAACAGTTGCGCGTACTTAGGGTCAATATGGCGGGCAGGTGAGAATTTTCCAATTGCGCTGTGCAATACCGCAAAAAACAGCACGGCGCGCTTGCCTTCTGCCGCCACACTAATCAACTCCCGGAGATGCTTCTGCCCTCGCAGCGTTACCGCATCCGGAAAGTAGCCATTATCCCTGTCAGCTAACGTTACTGATTTCACTTCAATATAGCACTCGGGTTGATCCTCTGCCTGCAACAGAAAGTCAATTCTGCTGTTTTCAGCACCATATTTCACTTCAGTTTTTAAGGAATTGTAGCCGCGCAGTTCAGGAATTAAATCCAGACTAATCGCCTCTTTCACCAACTGGTTGGCGCGCAGCGTATTGACACAAATATATTCTCCCCCGGCGGTTTGGGTTATTTCCCAGGTATGAGGATATTTACGTTTGATATTGTGAGAGGTGGAGTACCAGACGGTATCCCCGGGGGTCGCGCAGCCGGTCATTGCCCCGGTATTCGGGCAGTGCAGGGTGAGGGCAACGCCCTCCGGCGTTACCACGTCGGCCAAAAAACGCTTGTAGCGCTGCACCAGCGTGGCGGGTTGTAGGGCAGGGGTAAACTGCATGCAGATTCCTTGTTATTCGGTAAGCGTCCAGCGCTGGAGCGGCGTATAGCGCGTGCGCCCGCCAGCAAAACGGCTCTCGTAGAGGACAAATTCCTTCACCGGAAACGCCCAATGAAAACCCGGCGGCGGAATGGCAACCGCGTGGCTGGCATCGCGCAGCAGGGTGATATGGGGGTGAAATGGCTGCGGGCTTTGATAGCAACCGCTGCGCGCCGCCTGGGCACGCAGCATATTGGCTAACTGCAATAATCCCCGCGGCGGCTGGCGCGTACCCAGCCAGACCACGCGGGAGCGCAGCCACTGTCCGGCATCGTCCAGCGTCAGGGTAAACCCCGGCTGGCGGATACGCCCGGCCATGGCCGCCAGCGCCTGACGTTTTTCGTCGCTGACCTCCCCTAAAAACGCCAGCGTCAGGTGCAGGTTGGCCGCCGCCACCGGACGGCCTGCTTCCGGCGCGAAATGGTCGGCGCGCCAGCGCACGACCTGGCGCTGGATTGCGGCAGGCATTTCAATGGCAAAAAACAGCCTTTTCGACTCAGACATACGGGGCACTCGGTAATGAATTGTGGCGATGCTACAATGTACGCCGTCTAAAGTTAACCCTCTGGAGCCATTCGTGTCCTTGTTGCCGGTCGCCGCTGTCCTTCCTGAACTTCTCCTCGCGTTACAACACGCCCCCCAGGTTCTGCTTACTGCGCCCACCGGTGCGGGGAAATCGACGTGGCTGCCGCTGCAACTCCTGGCGCAGGGGGGAATTAACGGCAAAATTATTCTGCTCGAACCGCGCCGGATCGCCGCCCGTAATGTCGCGCAGCGGCTGGCAGATTTGTTGGGTGAAAAGCCGGGGGAGACGGTGGGTTACCGGATGCGCGCCGAAACCTGCGTGGGGGCGAATACCCGGCTGGAGGTGGTCACCGAGGGGATCCTGACCCGGATGTTGCAGCACGATCCCGAGCTGACCGGCGTGGGGCTGGTGATCCTCGATGAGTTCCACGAGCGCAGCCTGCAGGCGGATCTGGCCCTGGCGCTGCTGCTGGATGTCCAGCAGGGGCTGCGTGAAGATCTCAAACTGCTGATCATGTCCGCAACCCTGGATAACGATCGGCTCCAGCGTCTGCTGCCTGAGGCGCCGACCCTCGTTTCTGAAGGGCGCACCTTTCCGGTTGAGCGACGCTATCAGTCGCTACCGGCGCAGATGCGTTTCGACGAAGCGGTGGCGGTGGCGACCGCCGAGCTGCTGCGTCAGGAGCCTGGTTCGCTGCTGCTCTTTTTACCAGGCGTTAGCGAGATCCAGCGCGTGCAGGAGCAGCTCGCCCGTCGTGTAGCCAGTGACGTGGTGCTCTGTCCGCTGTATGGCGCGCTGTCGCTGACCGAGCAGCGTAAGGCGATCCTGCCCGCCCCGGCCGGACAGCGCAAAGTGGTGCTGGCGACCAACATTGCGGAAACCAGTCTGACGATCGAAGGCATCCGGCTGGTGGTGGATTCGGCCCAGGAGCGGGTAGCGAATTTCGATCCGCGCACCGGCCTTACCCGGCTGGTGACCCAGCGCGTCAGCCAGGCGTCGATGACCCAACGCGCCGGGCGTGCCGGGCGACTGGAACCGGGCATCTGCCTGCACCTGACGCCGTTCGAGCAGGCCGAGCGCGCGGCAGCCCAGGGCACGCCGGAAATTTTGCAAAGCGATCTCAGCGGGTTGCTGATGGAGTTGCTGCAGTGGGGTTGCCGGGATCCGGCGCAGTTGAGCTGGCTGGATCTGCCGCCTGCGACTAACCTTGCTGCGGCCCGCCGCCTGTTAACCCAGCTTGGGGCGCTGGCGGGGGAGCAACTTACCGCTCACGGGCAGAAGATGGCGAAGCTCGGTAGCGATCCGCGGCTGGCGGCGATGCTGGCCAGCGCCGTGGGTGAAGACGAAATTGCGACGGCGGCAAAACTGGCGGCTATCCTTGAACAGCCGCCGCGAGGCAGCAGCAGCGATCTGGCCCAGGCGTTCTTACGCAACCAGTCGGAGTGGCAGCAGCGCGCCCGGCAGTTGAATGCGCGGCTCAACAACCGCGGCGGGACCCCGGACAGCGACCACGTTCCCGCGCTGCTGGCAAAAGCGTTTCCCGACCGGATTGCCCGCCGTCGCGGGCTTGATGGCCGCTACCAGCTGGCGAACGGCATGGGGGCCATGCTGCAGAGCGATGACGCCATGACCCGTCACGAGTGGTTGATTGCGCCGTCACTGCTGCAGGGCAGCCAGTCGCCGGACGCCCGCATTTTGTTGGGCTTAGCCGTGGATATTGATGCCCTGATAACTGCCTCCCCTGGCCTGGTGACGCAGTCTGATACCGTCGAGTGGGATGATGCCCAGGGTACGCTGAAGGCTTTTCGCCGGGCGCAGATTGGCCGCCTGACGGTGAACGTGAAGCCGTTGGCGAAGCCGTCGGAAGAGGAGTTGCATCAGGCGATGCTCAACGGCATCCGTGATAAAGGGCTAAGCGTGCTGAACTGGACCCCTGAGGCGGAACAGTACCGGATCCGCCTGCACTGCGCGGCGCAGTGGCTGCCGGAGTTTGACTGGCCCGCAGTAGATGAAGCGTCGCTGCTGGCCAATCTGGAAAACTGGTTACTGCCGCAAATGCATGGCGTACACTCCCTGCGCGCGTTGAAAGCGCTGGATGTTAAGGTGGCGTTACAGAACTTAACCGACTGGTCGTTACGTCAGCGTCTGGATACTGAGCTTCCGGGGCATTACACTGTGCCGACCGGCAGCCGGATAGCCATTCGTTATCATGAAGATAATCCACCGGCGCTGGCGGTACGGATGCAGGAGATGTTTGGCGAGGCGACCACGCCTGCCATTGCGCAGGGCCGTGTGCCGCTGGTGCTGGAGCTGTTGTCACCGGCCCAGCGCCCGCTGCAGATCACTCGCGATCTGGGGGCTTTCTGGGCTGGAAGCTACCGCGAGGTGCAAAAAGAGATGAAAGGACGCTATCCGAAGCATGTCTGGCCGGACGATCCGGCGAATACCGCGCCAACCCGGCGCACGAAAAAGTATTCGTAACGGCGCGGGTGCGCGCTAAGGCCTTCATCCCGGCCTTCTCCTGCAAGGAGAGGGCATAAATTTTGAGAGATTTCTTCTTCCTCCATCAGGGGGAAGAACTGAGAATCGGGCCCTTGCGCCTGATAGTTGCGGAGAGAGAGCATGGCGGGGAATGACCGCGAGCCAATAGGACGTAAAGGAAAACCTTCGCGTCCGGCGAAAGAAAAAGCAGGCCGTCGTCGCCTCAGTGATGAGGAGTATGACGACGTTGATAATGAGTATGAGGATGAGGCGCCCGTGCCACGTAAAGGAAAAGGCAAAAAAGGTAAACCTCGCGGCAAACGCGGCTGGTTCTGGCTGCTGCTGAAGCTATTTATTGTTTTCATCGTCCTGTTGGCGATCTACGGCGTCTATCTGGACCAGAAGATCCGTAGCCGTATCGACGGTAAAGTCTGGCAACTGCCAGCGGCGGTGTATGGCCGGATGGTCAACCTCGAGCCGGAAATGACCATCAGCAAGAACGAGATGGTCAAGCTGCTGGAGGCCACCCAGTACCGCCAGGTGACGAAGATGACGCGTCCCGGCGAGTTTACGGTGCAGGCGAAAAGCATCGAGATGATCCGCCGTCCGTTTGACTTCCCGGACAGTAAAGAGGGGCAGGTGCGCGCGCGTCTGACCTTCGATGGCGATCATATCGACACCATCGAGAACATGGACAACAACCGTCAGTTCGGTTTCTTCCGTCTCGATCCGCGACTGATCACCATGCTCTCCTCGCCAAACGGCGAGCAGCGTCTGTTTGTCGCGCGTAACGGTTTCCCGGATCTGCTGGTGGATACCCTGCTGGCGACCGAAGACCGTCACTTCTATGAACATGATGGTGTCAGCCTGTACTCCATTGGCCGTGCGGTGCTGGCGAACCTGACTGCCGGACGGACGGTGCAGGGGGCAAGTACCCTGACCCAGCAGCTGGTGAAAAACCTGTTCCTCTCCAGCGAACGCTCCTACTGGCGTAAGGCCAACGAAGCGTACATGGCGGTGCTGATGGATGCCCGCTACAGCAAAGATCGCATTCTTGAGCTGTATATGAACGAGGTCTACCTCGGTCAGAGCGGCGACAATGAAATCCGCGGCTTCCCGCTGGCGAGCCTCTACTACTTTGGTCGTCCGGTGGAAGAGCTGAGCCTCGACCAACAGGCACTGCTGGTGGGCATGGTGAAAGGGGCGTCGATCTACAACCCGTGGCGTAACCCGAAACTGGCGCTGGAACGCCGTAATCTGGTGCTGCGTCTGCTGCAACAGCAGCAGGTGATCGACCAGGAGCTGTACGACATGCTCAGTGCGCGTCCGTTAGGCGTCCAGCCGCGCGGCGGTGTGATCTCCCCGCAGCCTGCCTTTATGCAGATGGTGCGTCAGGAGCTGCAAACCAAGCTGGGCGACAAAGTTAAAGATCTCTCCGGCGTGAAGATCTTCACCACCTTTGACTCAGTGGCGCAGGACGCTGCAGAGAAAGCGGCGGTGGAAGGCATTCCGGCGCTGAAAAAGCAGCGTAAGCTGAGCGATCTGGAAACCGCGATGGTGGTAGTCGACCGTACCACCGGTGAAGTGCGGGCCATGGTCGGTGGGGCAGAGCCGCAGTTTGCGGGCTACAACCGCGCAATGCAGGCACGCCGTTCGATCGGCTCCCTGGCAAAACCGGCGACCTATCTCACCGCGTTAAGCCAGCCGAACCAGTATCGTCTGAACACCTGGATTGCCGATGCCCCGATTGCCCTGCGCCAGCCAAACGGACAGGTATGGTCGCCGCAGAACGACGACAAACAGTACAGCGGCCAGGTCATGCTGGTGGATGCCCTGACGCGTTCCATGAACGTGCCGACGGTCAACCTCGGGATGGCGCTGGGTCTGCCAGCCGTTACCGATACCTGGCAGAAGCTGGGTGTGCCGAAAGATCAGCTGCATCCGGTTCCGGCCATGCTGTTAGGGGCGTTGAACCTGACGCCGATCGAAGTGGCGCAGGCGTTCCAGACCATCGCCAGCGGCGGTAACCGTGCACCGCTCTCTGCGCTGCGTTCGGTGATTGCCGAAGATGGCACCCCGCTGTACCAGAGCTTCCCGCAGGCTGAGCGTGCCGTACCGGCGCAGGCCGCGTATATGACGCTGTGGACCATGCAGCAGGTGGTGCAGCGCGGGACCGGTCGCCAGCTTGGCGCGAAGTATCCGGGTCTGCATCTGGCGGGTAAAACCGGGACCACCAACAACAACGTCGATACCTGGTTTGCGGGCATCGACGGGCGTGAAGTGGTGATCACCTGGGTAGGACGCGACAACAACCAGCCGACGAAACTGTATGGTGCCAGCGGGGCGATGTCGATTTACCAGCGCTATCTGGCTAACCAGTCGCCGGTTCCGTTAACCCTGACGCCACCGGAAGATATCGTGAACATGGGCGTGGATGAGTCGGGTAACTTCGTGTGTGGTGGCGGAATGCGTAGCGTTCCGGTCTGGACCGCGAACCCGGACTCCCTTTGCCAGGCGCCAGTACCGGAGCCGACGGGCAACCCGTTTGAGCAGTCTTCTCCTCAGCAGCCGCAGCAGCAGCAGCAACAACAGCCGCAGCAGCAGAATGAGAAGAAAGACAGCGACGGTGTCGCAGGCTGGATCAAGGATATGTTCGGCGGTAATTAATCATCAGTCCCTCTCCTGCGGGAGAGGGACTTTTCACCTCAATTCAACATCCCTTCAACAGTAAAACCCCTCGTTTATTAACCCTGCATTTTCCATTGTTTAATTCTTATACCCTCAATTCCTGTAGGGCCGCATATCACTTGCTATGCCGTGAATGTTTCGCATAATATGCTGCGGTCATAATAATAATTCTCGTTTACGTTATCATTCACGCTTCCATCAGAGACATACCAATGGCGCATTCAAAAACTGCTCAGCCAATGCAATCTTCGCTGCGTAAAATCGCAGTCGTTGTAGCCACAGCGGTTAGCGGCATGTCTGCTTACGCTCAGGCTGCTGACACCCCTAAAAAAGAAGAAACCATCACCGTAACCGCAGCACCTGCTGCGCAGGAAAGTGCCTGGGGTCCGTCACCGACGATTGCGGCAAAACGCACCGCAACGGCGACCAAAACAGATACGCCTGTTGAAAAGACACCGCAGTCTATTTCAGTGGTAACCCGTGAAGAGATGGATATGAAGCAGCCGGGCACGGTTAAACAAGCCCTGGCCTACACGCCAAGCGTCTTTGCTACACGCGGTGCCTCCACGACCTACGACGTGGTCTCTATTCGTGGCTTCACGACTTCCAGCACAGTGAATACTAACCAGTATCTGGATGGGATGAAGCTGCAGGGTGATAACTATTCTGAAGCGTCCATGGATCCGTATTTCCTTGAACGTGTTGAATTACTGCGTGGCCCAACATCCGTCCTGTACGGCAAAAGCCACCCAGGCGGCGTGGTAAGCATGGTCAGCAAGCGCCCGACCACCGAGCCGCTGAAAGAAGTTCAGTTCAAGATGGGTACCGATAACCTGTGGCAAACCGGGTTTGATTTCAGCGATGCGATCGACGATGACGGCGTGTGGTCATACCGCCTCACCGGGCTGGGCCGCAGTGAGAATGCGCAACAGGAGATGGTTAAGTCTACCCGTTACGCTATTGCTCCATCCTTTAGCTGGCGTCCTGACGACAAAACCGATTTCACTTTCCTGAGCAACTTCCAAAGCGATCCGGATGCGGGCTATTACGGCTGGCTGCCGCGGGAAGGTACAGTAGTGCCTTACTATGACGCTAACGGAAAGGCACACAAGCTGCCGACCGATTTTAACGAAGGTGAAGAAGACAATAAGATCTCCCGTCGTCAGAAGATGGTGGGTTACAGCTTCGCGCATGAATTTGACGATACCTTTACCCTGCGTCAAAACCTGCGTTACACCAAAATCAACACGCTTTACCGCTCGGTCTACGGCAACGGATATATCGCCCCGGCACAAATTAGCCGCGCCTATGTACGTTCTGATGAAGATCTGAACTCGTTCACGGTAGATACCCAGCTTCAGTCCAAATTTGCCACCGGTGCCGTCGATCATACTCTGTTAACGGGTGTTGATTACCTGCGCATGCGTAACGACATTGATGCTGACTACGGCACCGCTGACCCTATCAGCATGACCAATCCGCAGCATGACAACGCGAATATCAATGTGAACTTCCCGTATGCCGTGCTTAATCGTCAGGAACAAACGGGCCTGTACGCACAAGATCAGGCTGAATGGGATAAATGGGTTCTGACTCTCGGCGGACGCTATGATTTCGCTAAAACGTCCACGCTGACACGTTCCTCTAACACTACGGCCGAAATCAACGATCAGGCGTTCACCTGGCGTGGTGGGATCAACTATCTGTTCGATAACGGTATCACGCCGTACTTTAGCTACAGCGAATCCTTTGAGCCAATCTCCGGCGGAACGCAGGGCGGCAAGCCTTTCGATCCGGCGCGCGGTAAGCAGTATGAAGCGGGCGTGAAATACGTACCGAAAGATCTGCCTGTTGTTGTGACGGCTGCCGTGTACCAGCTGACCAAAAACAACAACCTGACTGCCGATCCGGCGAACCCGACCAGTGGCTTTAGCGTGCAGGGCGGTGAAATCCGCTCACGTGGTTTCGAACTCGAAGCCAAAGCCGCGGTATCAGCCAACGTTGATGTGACGGCGTCCTACAGCTACACCGATGCAGAATACACACACGATACCTGGTATGAAGGCCGTCGTCCGGCGGAAGTGCCACGTAACATGGCTTCTCTGTGGGCGGATTACACCTTCCACGAGACGGCACTGAGCGGTCTGACTGTGGGTGCAGGTACGCGTTATATCGGTAACACTGTTTCCTACTATTCCGCCGCCTCTCCAAAAGCGTATCAGTCATTTAACGTGTCGGGCTATGCGCTGGCGGATGCGACCGTGAAATACGATCTGGCGCGCTTTGGGCTGCCGGGTTCATCAGTCGGTGTCAATGTGAACAACATCTTTGATCGCGAATACGTCTCCAGCTGCTATAGCGAATATGCATGCTACTGGGGTGCAGAGCGCCAGGTTGTTGCGACCGCGACCTTCCGCTTCTGATCTTTAAATTTGGGCACGATTTTCGTGCCCTTTTCTTTACTTAAGTTGGCTAACATGCAGGAAAACAACCCGCAATCTGATACCACTTTTGCACTCGATAGCATCTCCTTTCGCGTTCCCGGACGCACGCTGCTGCATCCACTTTCGCTGACCTTTCCCGCAGGCCAGGTGACGGGTCTGATCGGCCATAACGGCTCCGGCAAATCCACCTTACTGAAAATGCTTGGCCGCCATCAGCCGCCGTCTGAGGGCGATATTCTGCTCGACGGACAGCCGCTGGAGAGCTGGAACAGCAAAGCCTTTGCCCGCAAGGTCGCCTATCTGCCCCAGCAACTGCCACAGGCGGAAGGTATGACCGTGCGCGAACTGGTGGCGATTGGCCGTTATCCCTGGCACGGTGCATTAGGCCGCTTCGGCGTGGCCGACCGCGAGAAAGTGGAAGAGGCGATTACGCTGGTAGGATTAAAGCCGCTGGCCCATCGTCTGGTGGATAGCCTGTCCGGCGGCGAACGCCAGCGCGCGTGGATCGCCATGCTGGTGGCGCAGGACAGCCGTTGTTTACTGCTGGATGAACCGACCTCGGCTCTCGACATTGCCCATCAGGTGGACGTGCTGGCGCTGGTGCATCGCTTAAGCCAGCAGCGTGGGCTGACGGTGATTGCGGTGCTGCACGACATCAACATGGCGGCGCGTTACTGCGACTATCTGGTGGCGCTGCGCGGTGGCGAGATGATTGCCCAGGGTACGCCTGCCGAGCTGATGCGCAGTGAAACGCTGGAACACATTTACGGGATCCCAATGGGGATCCTGCCGCATCCTGCCGGAGCGGCACCGGTGAGCTTTGTCTATTGATGCCTGAGTTAACACATATTAGCCGTCGTCGTCTGTTGACGGCCATGGCCCTCTCGCCGCTGCTGTGGAAAATGGGCACGGCGCATGCCGCCGCGGCCGTCGATCCTCATCGCATTGTGGCCCTCGAGTGGTTGCCGGTCGAGCTGCTGCTGGCGCTTGGCGTCACCCCCTACGGCGTGGCCGACATTCCCAACTACAGCCTGTGGGTGAACGAGCCTCGGCTGCCGGAAACGGTGATCGACATTGGCCTGCGTACCGAACCCAATCTCGAACTGCTCACGCAGATGAAACCGTCGTACCTGGTCTGGTCGGCAGGGTATGGGCCATCAGAAGAGAAGCTGGCGCGGATTGCGCCGGGGCGCGGGTTCGCCTTTAGCGACGGTAAAAAACCCCTGGCCAACGCCCGCAAATCCTTAACCGAGATGGCACAGCTGCTGAACATGGAAGCGGCTGCCCGATCGCATCTGGATCATTTTGACAGCGTGATCGACAGCTACAAACCGCGTTTTGCTGGCCGTGGCGACCGACCGCTGCTGATGGTGACCCTGCTCGATGCCCGCCATATGCTGGTGTTTGGCAACAACTGCCTGTTCCAGGAAGTGCTGGATCGCTATGGGATTAAAAACGCCTGGGAAGGGGAGATGACCTTCTGGGGCAGTACCACCGTGGGCATCGACCGTCTGGCCATGTTCCGTGATGTGGATGTGCTGTGCTTCGATCATGGCAATGAGCGCGAGATGCAGACATTAATGGCGACGCCGCTGTGGCAGGCGATGCCGTTTGTCCGCCAGCAGCGCGTCAAGCGCGTGCCCGCGGTGTGGTTCTACGGCGCTACCCTGTCGGCGATGCACTTTGCCCGTGTGCTGGACAGCGCGCTGGGAGGCCAGGCATGAAGTCACGGATAACCCTTTTCCCGGCGCTGCTGATGGCGCTGCTACTGGTGGTCGCGCTGGGCCTAACCTGGTGGAACCTGAATCTGGCGCTGCCGCGCGCGCAGTGGGGGAGTGCCTTAATCGCCCCCGATATCGACAATATTCAACAGATGCTGTTCCACTACAGCCTGCTGCCGCGGCTGGCGATCTCGCTGCTGGTGGGCGCAGGGCTTGGGCTGGTGGGCGTGCTCTTCCAGCAGGTATTACGTAACCCGCTGGCAGAGCCGACGACCCTTGGCGTGGCGACGGGTGCCCAACTGGGGATGACGATCATCACGCTGTGGGCGCTCCCGGGCGTACTGGCGGCGCAGTTTGCCGCGCTGGTGGGCGCTTGCGTCGTCGGCGCGATTGTCTTTGGCGTGGCCTGGGGTAAACGCCTCTCGCCGGTGACGCTGATCCTCGCCGGGCTGGTGGTGAGCCTCTACTGCGGCGCGGTCAACCAGCTGCTGGTGATCTTCCATCATGACCAGCTGCAGAGTATGTTCCTCTGGAGCACCGGGACGCTGACACAAACCGACTGGAGCATCGTTCAGCGTCTGTGGCCGCAGCTGCTCGGCGGCGTGCTGTTGACCCTGCTGCTGCTGCGTCCGCTTACCCTGATGGGGCTGGACGATGGCGTGGCGCGCAACCTCGGTCTGGCGCTGTCGCTGGCCCGTCTGGCGGCGCTGACGCTGGCGATTGTCATCAGCGCCCTGCTGGTGAATGCGGTCGGCATCATCGGTTTTATCGGCCTGTTCGCGCCGCTGCTGGCAAAAATGCTCGGCGCGCGCCGTTTGCTCTCCCGGCTGATCCTCGCCCCACTGATTGGTGCCCTGATCCTTTGGCTGTCTGACCAGGTGATCCTCTGGCTGACGCGGGTATGGATGGAAGTCTCGACCGGTTCGGTCACGGCGCTGATTGGCGCGCCGCTGCTGCTGTGGCTGCTGCCACGCCTGCGCAGCATGAGCGCCCCGGCGATGAACGCGGGCGATAAAGTGAGCGCCGAGCGTCATCATGTCTTGTGGTTTGCCCTGGCGGGTGGCGCAGTACTGATGCTGGCGGTGATTGCGGCGCTGGCGTTTGGCCGTGATGCCCAGGGCTGGCACTGGGCGAGCGGGGCGATGCTCGATGAGCTGCTGCCGTGGCGCGCGCCGCGTATTTTCGCCGCGCTGATTGCCGGGGTGATGCTGGCGGTAGCGGGCTGCATTATCCAGCGTTTGACCGGCAACCCGATGGCAAGCCCGGAAGTGCTGGGGATCAGCTCCGGTGCAGCGTTCGGCGTGGTGTTGATGCTCTTCTTCGTGCCGGGTAATGCCTTCGGCTGGCTGATGCCTGCGGGCAGTATCGGTGCGGCGGTCACGCTGCTGATCATCATGATTGCCGCCGGACGGGGCGGCTTCTCGCCGCACCGGATGCTGCTGGCGGGGATGGCGCTGAGTACCGCCTTCACCATGCTGCTGATGATGCTGCAGGCGAGCGGCGATCCGCGGATGGCGCAGATCCTGACCTGGATTTCTGGTTCAACCTATAACGCTACGAATGAACAGGTAGTGAGCACGGGAGTGGCGATGATTATCCTGTTGGCCCTGGTGCCGCTGTGTCGTCGCTGGCTGACGGTACTGCCGCTGGGGGGCGACACAGCGCGTTCCGTGGGGATGGCGCTGAGCGCCTCGCGTATCGGCCTGCTGTTGCTGGCGGCCTCGCTGACGGCTACCGCTACTCTGACCATTGGGCCGCTGAGCTTTATCGGGCTGATGGCACCGCACATTGCGCGGATGATGGGGTTCCGCCGGACGATGCCGCATATAGTGATGTCGGCCTTAACGGGGGGGATCCTGCTGGTGTTCGCTGACTGGTGTGGCCGGATGGTGTTGTTCCCGTATCAGATCCCGGCGGGGCTGTTGTCCACCTTTATCGGGGCGCCTTACTTTATCTATCTGCTGCGCAAGCAGAGCCGATAAAAAAGCCGGGTGGCGCTAACGCCCACCCGGCCTGCGGTTGATTTGCTGCCTCTTCCTGTGGGAGAAGAGTGGGGTGCGGGCATCCGGCCGCACCCCGCAAACCTTATCAGAGCTTCGCAAACACCCGACGCGCTGCGTCGATGGTGTTATTGATATCCTCTTCGCTGTGCGCAACCGACATAAAGCCTGCCTCAAACGCTGATGGTGCCAGATAAACACCTTCCTCCAGCATCAGATGGAAGAAACGCTTGAAGCGCTCAACGTCGCACTTCACCACATCCTGATAGCAGGTCACGGTTTTCGCGTCGGTGAAGAAGATGCCGAACATGCCGCCGACATGGTTCACCACCAGTGGAATACCCGCGTCTTCAGCCGCCTCCAGCAGGCCGTTTGCCAGCTGGGTGGTACGCTCGGTAAGGGTGGTATGAATACCCGGCTGCGCCACTTCGGTTAAGCAGGCGAAACCGGCCGCCATGGCAATCGGGTTACCAGAGAGCGTACCCGCCTGATAGACCGGGCCAGTTGGCGCCAACGCGTCCATTACCTCTTTACGACCGCCAAAAGCCCCCACCGGCATGCCGCCGCCGATGATTTTGCCCAGACAGGTCAGGTCCGGCACCACGTCGTAGTACGCCTGTGCGCCTGCGAGGGCTACGCGGAAACCGGTCATTACTTCGTCGATAATCAGCAGCGCGCCGAACTCGTCGCACAGCGCACGCAGACCCTGCAGGAAGCCAGGCTGCGGTGGAATGCAGTTCATGTTGCCTGCCACCGGTTCGACGATAATGCAGGCGATCGCCTGCGGGTTCAGTTCAAAGGCTGCGCGCACCGAGTCGAGATCGTTATAGGTGCAGGTCAGGGTGTGTTTGGCGAAGTCTGCCGGCACGCCCGGAGAGTTCGGCTGGCCGAGGGTCAGCGCGCCAGAACCGGCTTTCACCAGCAGGCAATCCGCGTGGCCGTGGTAGCAGCCTTCGAATTTGATGATTTTGTCGCGGCCAGTAAAGCCACGCGCCAGACGGATGGCGCTCATGGTCGCTTCGGTACCGGAGTTCACCATGCGCACCATATCCATGGTTGGCACCAGCTCGGTTACCAGCGCCGCCATTTTTACTTCCATCTCGGTAGGTGCCCCGAAGCTTAACCCGCGCTGCGCCGCTTCGATCACCGCGTTGCGGATGGCCGGGTGATTGTGACCCAGCACCATCGGCCCCCATGAGCCGACATAGTCGATATAGGCTTTACCATCCACATCGTACAGATAGGCGCCATCGGCACGTTCGATAAACAGCGGTGTCCCGCCCACGCCGGTAAAGGCACGGACCGGGGAGTTAACACCGCCAGGGATAAGCTCGCGGGCTGCACTGTAGAGGTTTTCAGACTTGCTCATGGCGTGGTTCCTGGCTCGTATAAAATGATTAAGCCCGCTATTCTAAGTGATTCGTGGAAGGTTATGAAATTTTTGCCCCATTAATGCATTAACAATTGTTAAGCAATTTTCCGAAGACGGCCGGGCGGTCTCTGGTAAACTCCCTGTGGCGATTTGTATGACGAAAACTAACAGGCCATGAAAGCAGATTCTCCCTCATTTGAACAACAACAGTTTGCGCGTGCGCGATCCCGTATCAGCATCCGGCGGCTGCTCAATCGCGATAAAACCCCGCTGGCAATTTTGCTGGGCGCAGCGGTGGTCGGCACGCTGGCGGGGCTGGTAGGCGTCGCATTCGAAAAAGCCGTCAATGCCGTGCTTAACTGGCGTATCGGCACCGTTGCGGGTTATGCCGATCGTGAAGGGCTGGTCTGGATCCTGGCGTTTGGTTTATCCGCTGTGTTGGCGATGGTCGGTTATTTTCTGGTGCGTAAATTCGCCCCGGAAGCGGGCGGCTCGGGGATCCCTGAGATAGAAGGGGCGCTTGAAGAGCTGCGCCCGGTTCGCTGGTGGCGCGTCCTTCCCGTTAAGTTTATTGGCGGAATGGGGACGCTGGGTGCGGGGATGGTGCTTGGGCGAGAAGGGCCGACCGTACAGTTGGGCGGTAATATTGGCCGTATGGTCAGCGATCTGTTCAGGATGCGCAGCGCCGAAGCACGCCATACGCTGCTGGCAACCGGTGCCGCCGCGGGGCTTTCCGCCGCGTTTAATGCCCCGCTGGCGGGGATCCTGTTTATCATCGAAGAGATGCGGGCTCAGTTTCGCTATAACCTGATCTCGATTAAAGCGGTCTTTACCGGCGTGATTATGTCGAGCATTGTCTTCCGGCTTTTCAATGGCGAAGGGGCGGTTATTGAGGTCGGTAAATTGACCAACGCGCCGGTCAATACGCTGTGGTTGTATCTGATCCTCGGCATGATTTTTGGCATTGTAGGCCCGCTGTTTAATGCCCTTATTATTCGCGCTCAGGATATGTTCCAGCGGATCCACGGCGGCAACACGACCAAATGGGTGCTGGTGGGCGGCCTGCTGGGGGGCGTGTGCGGCGTGCTGGGCTTTATCGAACCTAACGCGGCAGGCGGTGGCTTTGGCCTGATCCCCATTGCGGCGGCGGGTAATTTTAGCATCGGCCTGTTGCTGTTTATGTTTATCTCCCGGGTGATCACCACCGTACTCTGCTTCTCCTCCGGCGCGCCTGGTGGCATTTTTGCCCCGATGCTGGCGTTAGGTACGTTGCTGGGAACGGCCTTTGGCATGGCTGCCGCCGCAGGCTTCCCGGCGTATCATCTTGAGGCTGGCACCTTTGCCGTCGCCGGAATGGGGGCGCTGCTGGCGGCATCGTTGCGCGCGCCGCTGACCGGGATTGTGCTGGTGCTGGAGATGACAGACAATTACCAGCTCATTTTGCCAATGATCATTACCTGTCTGGGGGCCACACTATTAGCCCAGTTCCTCGGCGGAAAACCGCTATACTCCACCATTCTTGCCCGTACCCTGGCGAAGCAGAATACTTGAATGAATTACCAGGGTATTAGATAATGGCAACAAGAATTGGGTGATTTTTACCCACTAGCAGTATTCATGGGAGCATAAGATGAGTGATGACGTAGCGCTGCCGTTGCAGTTTACCGAAGCAGCAGCCAAAAAAGTAAAAGACCTGATTGCCGATGAAGACAACCCAGAGCTGAAATTGCGTGTTTACATTACCGGCGGCGGCTGCAGCGGCTTCCAGTATGGTTTCACCTTTGACGATCAGGTTAACGACGGTGACATGACCATCGAGAAGCAGGGCGTTGCGCTGGTCGTTGACCCGATGAGCCTGCAGTATCTGGTGGGCGGCGCGGTGGACTACACCGAAGGTCTGGAAGGTTCCCGCTTTGTGGTGACCAACCCGAACGCAACCAGCACCTGCGGGTGTGGCTCGTCGTTCAGCATTTAAAATTGTGCGGCCGGGTGCCCTCACCCCGGCCCTCTCCTTACGGGAGAGGGAGCAAACATTAAAAACGGCAACCCTGGGTTGCCGTTTTGCTTTTATGACCTGGCGTTATCATCCAGCGCAAAGGTGGGTAGCTTCAGGTGCCAGCGAATGGCCGCCAGCCGGATCCCCAGCGTGACCACCATCCCCAGCATCGCCGCCTGTTCCAGCGGAACCTGAAATGTGTACCAGGCTGTGGCGTGGACGATCCCACCCAGAATACAGGCGGTGGCGTAAATCTCGGTTCTCAGGATCATCGGGACTTCGCGCGCCAGAATATCGCGGATAATCCCGCCGCCCACGCCGGTGACCACCCCCATACAGATCGCGACCATCGGGCCGGTGCCAGCCATAAAAGCTTTGTTAACCCCAATGCCGACAAAGACCGCGAGGCCTACCGCATCCAGCACCGGTAGCAGCCATTTAGGCAGGCGGCGCGGCTGACGGACCAGGATAATGGTTAACATACAGGTGACCATCGCCACCACCAGATCGGTAGGATCTTTGACCCAGAAAACCGGGCCGTGATCGAGCGCCATGTCGCGGATCGTTCCTCCACCCACAGCGGTGACGACCCCTAACACCAGCACGCCAAACGGGTCCATACGTAATTTACCGGCCAGCAGGACGCCGGAGATCGCAAAAACGGCTGTGCCGAGAATATCCAGCCAATAAACGAGCATCGTGATCCTCGAGAAAATTAGTGGCTCTGCGACAGCGCAGAGCAGAGTTGTTTTGCGGCGAGGATAATACGCGGGCTTGCGCGCTCAAACCAGTCGCTGTTCAGCGCAATCACCGGTATTTTTAGTTGGCTGTGCCAGTATTGTTCTATTTTAGGAATATCGCCCGCAGAACCGGCCACCACAATCGCCTGAGGCTGGCGCGCCAGCACCTGCTCGCGGCTCACCTGGGGCCAGGGGACAAGGCTTGCAGCGAAGATATTTTCTCCGCCACACAGTTCAACTACCTGATGTTGCAGCGATCCCCGGCTGGTCGTGAACAGCGGCTGTTGGCCGAACTGAATAAATACCCGCTTTTTCGGCAGGGTGCCGTAGGTCGCTTTCAGGGAGGCATAATCGGTCAACATTTTTTGCGCGGCCTGTCGGGCCTGGTCTGGCGTCGGACTCCAGGGCGCAAGATCGCCAAGGGCCTGCGCGATATGTTCAATGCTGGTGGCGTCGATCCATTTTACTTTTATCCCGAGCGAGGCCAGCTGGTTTACCTGCCGTTCCGCGTTGCCGCCGCGCCAGGCCAGCACCAGATCGGGCTTCAGGGCGACGATACGTTCAACGTTCATGCCTTGCCAGGTGGCGACCTGCTCAATCTTTGCCGCTTCGGGGGGATAATCGGAAAAGCTGCTGACCCCGATGGGGGTGATCCCGGCGGCAAAAGCCAGTTCGGTATTGGCGGGGGAGAGGGTAATAACACGCGGCGCGGCCAGAAGCCACGCCGGTGCCAGCAGAAACAGCGCCAGAAGCGCCCTGACGAGCAGCTTAACCACGCGCCAGTTTCTGCACCAACGTCTCAACCATCAGGCTGGACTGTTTGGCAGCGACCACGAGGAACTCGTCGAAGCTCAGGTGAGACTGCTGATCCGCGACGTCGGAGATGGCGCGAACCACCACGAAGGGTACGCTGAAGTTATGGCAGACGTGGGCAATGGCGGTGGCTTCCATCTCAACGGCAATCGCCTGCGGGAAGTTATGGCGGATTTTCGCCAGGTTCACGGAACCATTGATAAAGGCATCGCCGCTGACAATCAGGCCACGCACGGCGTTGAGGTTCAGTTCCGCGATGCAGCTTTCTGCGGCGGCAATCAGCTTATCATCGGCTTTGAAACCGGCCGGGCAGCCCGGGAGCTGGCCGTATTCGTACCCGAAGGCGGTGACATCGGCGTCGTGATAGCGCGCTTCGTCAGAAACTACGATATCGCCCACTTTCAGGGTGGAGGCCAGGCCGCCCGCAGAGCCGGTGTTAATGATCACGTCTGGCTTGCAGCGTTCCAGCAGCAGGGTTGCGCCCAGCGCGGCGGAAACTTTACCGATACCCGATTTCAGCAGAGCAACTTCAGTACCGTTCAGCGTGCCGGTGTAGATCTCGCAGCCACCCAGAGAGAGGGTCTGACGGTTCTCAATTTTGTCACGCAGCAGCGTAACTTCTTCTTCCATTGCTCCAATAATACCGATTTTCATAGATTTACTCGCGATGTGCCTTGTTAAGATGCATAGTCTATCATGCGCTTCAGGGGAAACGCATTCTCACGCGGGGGAGCACATGGCACCAATCGACTTTCGCACCAAAATTAACTGGCACCGCCGGTACCGCTCTCCGCAAGGGAAAAAGAGCGAACATGAGATCCTGCGGATCTTCGAAAGCGACCGCGGGCGCATCGTCAATTCGCCGGCGATCCGCCGCCTGCAGCAAAAAACGCAGGTTTTCCCCCTCGAACGCAACGCCGCCGTGCGCACCCGCCTGACCCACTCCCTGGAGGTGCAGCAGGTAGGGCGCTATATCGCCAAAGAGATCTTAAGCCGCCTCAAGGAGCAGCGCCTGCTGGACGCCTACGGGCTGGATGAGCTGACCGGGCCGTTTGAAAGCATCGTTGAGATGGCGTGCCTGATGCACGATATCGGTAACCCACCTTTCGGTCATTTTGGCGAAGCCGCCATCAATGACTGGTTCCGCCAGCGCCTGTTCCCCTCCGATGCTGCCAGCCAGCCCCTGAGCGACGATCGCTGTAGTGTGCAGGCTCTACGGTTGCGTGAAGGCGAAGAGACGCTGAACGGATTGCGACGCAAGGTACGTCAGGATCTGTGTCATTTTGAAGGCAATGCTCAGGGTATCCGTCTGGTGCACTCCCTGATGCGCATGAACCTCACCTGGGCGCAGGTGGGGTGCATTCTGAAATATACCCGCCCCGCCTGGTGGCAGGGCGACCCGCCCGAGACGCACAATTACTTAATGAAAAAACCGGGCTACTATTTTTCGGAAGAGGCGTATATCGAGCGGCTCCGGCAGGAACTTTCTCTCACGCCCTATGGCCGTTTTCCATTGACCTGGATTATGGAAGCGGCAGACGATATTTCCTATTGTGTGGCCGATCTGGAAGATGCGGTAGAGAAAAGAATATTCAGCGTCGAGGGGCTTTATCAGCATCTTTATGATGCCTGGGGCAACCACGAGAAAGGGTCTTTATTTTCCCAGGTGGTGGAAAATGCCTGGGAGAAATCACGCTCCAATTCCCTCAGTCGCAGCACTGAGGATCAGTTCTTTATGTATTTACGCGTCAATACATTAAATAAACTGGTGCCCTATGCGGCTGAGCGTTTTATCGACAATATCGATCAGATTTATCACGGTGAATTCAATCATGCGCTACTGGAAGACGACAGTAGCTTTAGTCAACTGCTTGAGTTATATAAAAATGTCGCCATGCGCCATGTCTTCAGCCACCCTGAGGTCGAGCAGCTGGAATTACAGGGATATCGGGTGATCACCGGACTGCTGGAGATCTACCGTCCGCTGCTACAATTATCCGCGGAGGAGTTCAGCGAGCTGGTAGAAAAGGAGCGGGTCCGCCGCTTACCGATTGAATCCCGGCTATTTCATAAACTTTCACCGCGCCATCGGCTGGCGTATGTTGAGTCGGTCAGTAAATTTGAGCGGCAGCAGCCGGAATGGCCGGTGCTGGAGTTTTATTATCGCTGCCGCCTGATTCAGGACTATATCAGTGGAATGACAGACTTATATGCCTGGGATGAATACCGCAAGTTGATGGCAGTGGAATAAGGCTGAGTTTTGTAAAGACGGACAATAAATTTTTACTTTTTCCAGAAACTTAATGCCGGAACTAAGCGCGTCGAAACGAATCTGATATACACAGCAATTGTGCGTGACCTGTAAATCGAGATTAAGAAACATGAAAAAAACCACTTTAGCAATGAGTGCACTGGCTCTGAGTTTAGGTTTAGCGTTATCCCCTCTGTCTGCCAGCGCAGCAGAGACTGTCTCTTCCGCAGCCACTGCGCAACAGATGCCAAGCCTGGCACCGATGCTGGAAAAAGTGATGCCTTCGGTGGTGAGTATCAATGTCGAAGGGAGCACCACCGTCAACACGCCGCGCATGCCGCGTAACTTCCAGCAGTTCTTCGGTGACAACTCGCCGTTCTGCCAGGAAGGTTCGCCATTCCAGAGCTCACCGTTCTGCCAGGGCGGGGCGGGTGATGACAACGGCGGCGGCCAGCAGCAGAAGTTTATGGCGTTGGGTTCCGGCGTAATCATTGATGCGGCCAAAGGCTATGTCGTCACCAACAACCACGTGGTGGATAACGCCAGCAGCATCAAAGTTCAGTTGAGCGACGGGCGTAAGCTTGACGCCAAAATGGTCGGAAAAGATCCGCGCTCTGATATCGCTCTGATTCAGATTCAGGATCCGAAAAACCTGACGGCGATTAAGCTGGCTGACTCAGACGCGCTGCGCGTCGGAGACTACACCGTGGCGATCGGTAACCCGTTTGGTCTGGGTGAGACGGTCACCTCCGGTATCGTTTCTGCCCTTGGCCGTAGCGGCCTGAATGCGGAAAACTATGAAAACTTTATCCAGACCGATGCGGCGATCAACCGCGGTAACTCCGGTGGTGCGCTGGTCAACCTGAACGGGGAGCTGATCGGGATTAACACCGCGATCCTCGCCCCGGACGGCGGTAACATCGGCATCGGCTTTGCGATCCCAAGTAACATGGTGAAAAACCTGACCGGGCAGATGGTTGAGTTTGGCCAGGTGAAACGCGGCGAGCTGGGTATCCTCGGCACCGAACTGAACTCCGAACTGGCGAAAGCCATGAAGGTTGACGCCCAGCGCGGCGCCTTTGTCAGCCAGGTGATGCCAAACTCCTCCGCGGCGAAAGCGGGCATCAAGGCCGGTGACGTGATCACCACCCTGAACGGCAAACCGGTGAGCAGCTTCGCGGCACTGCGCGCAGAAGTTGGCTCCATGCCGGTGGGCAGCAAAGTCTCCCTGGGCCTGCTGCGTGAAGGGAAACCGGTCACGGTGACGCTGGAACTGCAGCAGAGCAGCCAGAATCAGGCGGGTACTGCTACCGCGGTCTTCAGCGGTATCGAAGGTGCGGATATGAGTAATAAGGGCCAGGATAAAGGCGTGTCGGTAGATAATGTCAAAGCCAACAGCCCGGCGGCCCGTATCGGCCTGAAGAAAGGGGACGTCATTATCGGTGCCAACCAGCAGCCGATTAAAAATGTCGAAGAACTGCGCAAGATCCTCGACAGCAAACCATCGGTGCTGGCGCTGAACATCCAGCGTGGCGACACCTCTCTCTATCTGCTGATGCAGTAAGTTGTTCTGCCCCTGTTTCTGTCTGGAAACAGGGGCGTTTTCATCCCTTTCTGTGAACCCTTCCACAAGTCCATACTTCTCCCTGTCAGTTTGTGCATCTGCACAATGCGGCGCGAATTAATCTTCCTTATGCTTGAGCGATGCTCAGAGGAGGGTGACATGGCTGGCTGGCATCTTGATACCAAAATGGCGCAGGATATCGTGGCGCGAACAATGCGCATCATCGACACCAATATTAACGTAATGGATGCTCGTGGCCGAATCATTGGCAGCGGCGATCGTGAGCGTATTGGGGAATTGCACGAAGGTGCGCTATTGGTGCTCTCTCAGGGGCGCGTGGTAGATATCGATGACGCGGTCGCGCGGCATCTGCATGGCGTGCGCCAGGGGATCAACCTGCCGCTGCGTCTGGAAGGCGAGATTGTCGGGGTTATCGGTCTGACCGGTGAGCCGGAATCCTTACGCAAATATGGCGAGCTGGTCTGTATGACGGCAGAGATGATGCTGGAGCAATCCCGCCTGATGCATCTGCTGGCGCAGGACAGCCGCCTGCGCGAAGAGCTGGTGATGAACCTGATCCAGGCGGAAGAGCATACCCCGGCGTTAACGGAGTGGGCGCAGCGTCTGGGCATTGACCTCAACCAGCCCCGCGTGGTGGCGGTCATCGAGGTCGACAGCGGTCAACTGGGCGTCGACAGCGCAATGGTCGAGCTGCAGCAGCTGCAAAACGCGCTGGCGACGCCAGAGCGTAATAACCTGGTGGCGATCGTTTCATTAACCGAGATGGTGGTGCTCAAACCGGCATTAAACCAGTTTGGTCGGTGGGATGCGGAAGATCACCGTCGGCGTGTGGAACAGCTGATTGCCCGGATGAAAGAGAATGGGCAACTGCGTTTCCGGGTCGCGTTAGGGAACTACTTTACCGGCCCCGGCAGTATTGCGCGCTCCTGGCGTACCGCCAGAACGACCATGATGGTTGGTAAGCAGCGTATGCCGGAAAACCGCAGCTATTTTTATCAGGATCTGATGTTGCCGGTGCTGCTCGACAGCCTGCGCGGTGGCTGGCAGGCCAACGAACTGGCGCGCCCGTTGGTACGTTTGAAAGCGATGGATAACAACGGCCTGCTGCGGCGCACGTTACAGGCCTGGTTCCGGCATAACGTGCAGCCACTGGCGACGTCCAAGGCGCTCTTTATTCACCGCAATACGCTGGAATACCGCCTGAACCGTATTTCGGAGTTAACGGGGCTGGATCTGGGGAATTTTGACGATCGGCTGTTGCTGTATGTGGCGTTGCAGTTAGACGAGCAGAGGTGACGTTGTTTGTCGGGTGACCCGGCCTGTACGGAAACGCAAAACGGCAACCAGAGGTTGCCGTTTTTAGTGTTTGCACTCTCTCCACGTAGGAGAGCGCCGGGTGAGGACATCAGGCCGCACCGGGAATTACTTGTTACGGGTCAACTTCTCAAGATCCGCTTCGATTTCCGTGATCTTGTGGGCAACGACGCTTTCCAGATGACGCAGGTCATCCAGGATCTTCCGCTTCAGATCCACCTCAGTGCGATCGCGCTGGCAAATCTGATCCAGCTCATCAATCACATAACGCAGATTAGGGCTGATCTCCTGCACTTCTTTGTAACCCTGACCGATGCCATCGGCAACGACAGTCTTACGCTGACGTGGGTACTTGAACTTCACGCTCTTGGCGAAGAACTCGCCTTTATCCTTGTGGAAATAGATTTTCAGGATATCGTTGTTGGCTTCCTGACGGAGGCTGTAACGGTCAATTTCATCAGGATTAGTAATGCCCAGACTTTTCAGATTATCGTACATAGCGGTACCCTTGATCTCAACATAACCCATGAATAATTCACGAAAAAATCTATTTTCGCCACCCTCAGATATAAAAAAAGCGGGGTTGCCCCCGCTTTTTGTTATACCCGATTAATCGATGGTGCGCAGCAGTTCGTTGATGCCAACTTTGCCGCGGGTTTTCGCATCGACTTTTTTGACGATAACCGCACAGTACAGGCTGTATTTGCCATCTTTTGATGGCAGGTTGCCGGATACCACCACTGAACCTGCTGGTACGCGACCGTAATGCACTTCACCGGTTTCGCGATCGTAAATACGGGTGCTCTGGCCGATGTAAACGCCCATAGAGATCACCGAACCTTCTTCCACGATCACGCCTTCAACCACTTCGGAGCGTGCGCCGATGAAGCAGTTGTCTTCGATGATGGTCGGGTTCGCCTGCAGTGGCTCCAGAACACCACCGATACCCACGCCGCCAGAAAGGTGAACGTTTTTACCGATCTGCGCACAGGAGCCAACGGTGGCCCAGGTATCAACCATGGTGCCTTCATCAACGTATGCGCCAATGTTCACATAGGATGGCATCAGCACGGTGTTACGGGCGATAAATGCACCCTGGCGAACCGCCGCCGGTGGCACCACACGGAAACCTTCTTTCTGGAAACGCGCTTCGTCGTAATCAGCGAATTTCATTGGCACTTTATCGAAGTAGCGGCTTTCCGCACCGTCGATAACCTGGTTATCGTTAATACGGAAAGAGAGCAGTACCGCTTTCTTCAGCCACTGATGAGTGACCCACTGACCGTCGATTTTTTCGGCTACACGCAGCGCGCCGGAATCAAGCAGAGAAATAACCTGATTAACCGCCTCGCGGGTCACGGTATCCACATTTGCCGGAGTAATTTCGGCGCGACGCTCAAAAGCGGACTCAATAACGTTCTGTAACTGCTGCATAGTTCAACTCTTTCCAGGTAAAAAAAAACATCACCCTTTATCGTTTGGATTGAGGGCTGCTGTCAACCGTTGTTGCACTTCCTTCTGCAGGGCATTATTAAGCCCACGACGGTCGGCTGTGGCGATTATAAATAAATCTTCTACTCGCTCGCCAATGGTTGTAATTCTGGCACCGTGCAGCGAAATTCCCAGATCCGCAAAAACCTGTCCAACCCTGGCAAGCAGGCCTGGCTGGTCGAGCGCGATCAGTTCAAGGAAGGATTTCCGGTCGGTATGCGTCGGCAGGAAATTGACCTCGGTATCGACGGTAAAGTGGCGCAGTTTGGCCGGTTGTCTCCGCGGCTGCGGTGGCTGCCAGCTATGTTGGGTGATCGCCTGCTCCAGTCCGTAGCGAATCGGCTCGTGACGGTCGGCCGACAGCGGACTTCCGTCCGGCTCCAGCACAATAAAGGTATCCATCGCCATGCCGTCGCGGGTCGTGAAGATCTGCGCGTCGTGAACACTGAGGTTACGTCGGTCGAGTTCAGCACAGACCGCAGCAAACAGGTAAGCGCGGTCGGGGCTCCAGATAAAGATCTCCGTTCCCCCGCGGGTCGCCTGCGGGCTAAGCAGGATCAGGGGCTTAGACAGATCGTGCTGCAGCAGATGACGGGCGTGCCAGGCCAGCTGATTCGGGCTATGACGCACAAAATAGTTGGCGCGACAGCGCGCCCAAATCAGATGCAGTGCCTCTTCATTAATACTCTCCATCCGCAACAGTGCCAGAGCCTGCATCTGGTGATGGCGCACGCGTTCGCGCATGTCCGGCGTGCTCTGCATTCCGCGACGCAGCTGCTTCTCGGTGGCGAAATAGAGTTCGCGCAGCAGGCTTTGCTTCCAGCTGTTCCACAGCGTCTCGTTGGTGGCGCAGATGTCAGCCACCGTCAGGCAGACCAGGAAGCGCAGGCGATTCTCGGTCTGCACCTCTTCGGCAAACTGTTTGATCACCTCGGGATCCTGAATATCGCGCCGCTGGGCGGTAACCGACATCAGCAGGTGATGGCGTACCAGCCAGGCAACCAGTTGGGTTTCGCGCGAATTCAGCCCGTGCAGCTCGGCGAATTTCAGCACGTCCTCTGCACCCAGTATTGAGTGGTCGCCGCCGCGCCCTTTGGCGATATCGTGAAACAGGGCGGCAATCAGGATCAGCTCCGGGTTGGTGAGGCGTGGCCAAAGCTCGACGCAAAGCGGGTGGCGGCTGCGCACCTCTTCTCTGGCGAAGCTTTCCAGCTTCAGCATTACGCGGATGGTGTGTTCATCAACGGTATAGGCATGGAAAAGGTCAAACTGCATCTGGCCGACGATATGTGACCACTGCGGCATATAGGCCCAGAGTACGCTGTGACGGTGCATCGGCAGCAGCCCGCGGCTGACCGCACCAGGGTGGCGCAACATGCTCAGAAACAGCGAACGCGCTTCCGGGATATAGCACAGCGGCTGGTTAAGATGGCGGCGGGCGTGACGCAGGTGGCGCAACGTAGTGGAGTAGATCCCGGTGATGGTGCTGTTCCGCACCATGGTGTAGAACATCCGCAGAATCGCTTCCGGCTTACGGATAAACAGCGTCTCGTCACGCAGGTCGATCAGGGTGCCGCGCAGCTGGAATTCATCATCAATTGGACGCGGCTTTTCATCGGCGGTAAGCGCCAGGATCGCCTCATCGAACAGCTGCAACAGCATCTGATTCAGTTCACCCACGCGACGGGTCACGCGGAAGAAGTCCTTCATCATCTGCTCGACCGGTTCGTTACCTTCGCCGCTGTAGTGCAGGCGCTGGGCGACGCTTAGCTGGCGGTCAAACAGCAGACGGTTGTCGTAGCGGGTAACTTCAAGATGCAGGGCGAAACGGATGCGCCACAGCAGATGCAGACACTCATTCAGCTCGGTACGTTCGGCCTCGGTAAGGAAACCAAACCCGACCATCTCATCCAGCGAGGTGGCGCCGAAATGGCGGCGGGCGACCCATTGCAGGGTGTGGATATCGCGCAGGCCGCCCGGGCTGCTTTTGATATCCGGCTCCAGGTTGTAGCTGGTGCCGTGGTAACGCTGGTGGCGCACCTGCTGCTCATCGACCTTCGCGGCGAAGAACTTCTCTGATGGCCAGAAGCCGTCGCTGAAAATGTGCTTTTGCAGCTCCAGAAACAGGGCCACGTCGCCAATCAGCAGGCGGGTTTCAATCAGGTTGGTAGCGACGGTGAGATCGGATAACCCTTCCAGCAGACACTCTTCCAGGGTTCGCACGCTGTGGCCGATTTCAAGTTTGACATCCCACAGCAGGGTCAGCAGCTCACCGATTTTTTGCGCCTGTTCATCAGGCAGCTTTTTCCGGCTCAGGATCAGCAGGTCAATATCCGAAAGAGGGTGCAGCTCGCCACGGCCATAGCCGCCGACCGCGACCAGCGCCACATCGCCCAACTGACCAAAACCGTAGTCAATCCATAAGCGTTGCAGGAGCTGATCGATAAATTCCGTGCGCGCCTCAATAAGCGCTTCAGCGGAGATCCCGCTATCAAAGGCCTCCCCCAGCCAGCGCTGGAAGATATCGATATGCGCTTTGATGCCAGCGCAGGTCAGCTCGGCCGTCGGCCAGACGCCGGGGTTATCCGGCTGGCCAGGCAGGGTGGGGAGTGCCGTATTGGCATACTGTTCGGGTAAAAGGTTACTCATTGCGCGCCACCCATAAGAAAAAACGATAGCCATTAAAAAAGCCGGCATTTGCCGGCTTCTTATCATGCGTCTTGCGAGAGTATCGCCGGGATGGTGTCATCCTTGCGTAACGTCAAAATTTCGCAGCCGTTGTCGGTCACCACAATAGTATGCTCGTACTGGGCAGACAAGCTCCGGTCTTTAGTTTTCACCGTCCAGCCATCTTTCATGGTACGGATGCGGTAATCACCCGAGTTGACCATCGGCTCAATGGTGAAGGTCATGCCCGCCTGCAGCACTACACCGCCGTCATCCGCATCATAGTGCAGAACCTGTGGCTCTTCATGGAAGACACGGCCAATACCGTGACCGCAGTATTCGCGGACCACAGAGAAACCCTGTGCTTCAACAAATTTCTGGATCGCCGCACCGAGAGTACGCAGGCGAATGCCCGGCTTGACCATCTTCAGCGCCAGATAGAGGCTATCCTGCGTCACTTTACACAGACGCTCGCCCAGAATAGTCGGTTTGCCGACGATGAACATTTTGGAGGTGTCGCCGTGGTACTCGTCTTTAATGACGGTCACGTCGATGTTAACGATGTCGCCGTCTTTCAGCAGTTTTTCGTCATCCGGGATGCCGTGACAGACCACTTCATTAATAGAGATACACACGGATTTCGGGAAGCCGTGGTAGCCAAGGCAAGCGGAGACCGCCTGCTGCTCATTCACGATGTAATCATTACAGATGCGATCCAGTTCGCCGGTGCTAACGCCCGGTTTTACGAACGGCTCGATCATTTCCAGCACTTCAGCGGCCAGACGACCGGCGACGCGCATCTTTTCAATTTCTTCAGGTGTCTTAATAGAGATAGCCATGTAATCTGTCCATCAGTGTCGTTTTTTTCGACAATACTAGTCTAAGTGTTGTCAATGGTATCAGTCTGGCGCACATGCTGCCAAATTGAGATTCCCTCACCGCACACACCGCCAACAATTGTTGGTTTCGGGTAGCATTTTGTGGTATAAAGCGCGCCGGACTTCCGATCCATTTCAGATACACAGAATGGACGGGAGCGACAAATCTCACTTTGTGTAACAACACACACGTATCGGCACATATTCCGGGGTGCCCTTTGGGGTCGGTAATATGGGATACGTGGAGGCATAACCCCAACTTTTAAATAGAGGTTTTAAAACATGGCAACTGTTTCCATGCGCGACATGCTCAAGGCTGGTGTTCACTTCGGTCACCAGACCCGTTACTGGAACCCGAAAATGAAGCCTTTCATCTTCGGCGCACGTAACAAAGTTCACATCATCAACCTTGAGAAAACTGTACCAATGTTCAACGAAGCCCTGGCTGAGCTGAACAAGATCTCTTCCCGTAAAGGTAAGATTCTGTTCGTTGGTACTAAGCGCGCTGCAAGCGAAGCTGTGAAAGAAGCTGCTAACAGCTGCGACCAGTTCTTCGTGAACCATCGCTGGCTGGGCGGTATGCTGACCAACTGGAAAACCGTTCGTCAGTCTATCAAGCGCCTGAAAGATCTGGAAACCCAGTCTCAGGACGGTACTTTCGAAAAGCTGACCAAAAAAGAAGCGCTGATGCGCACTCGTGAGCTGGACAAGCTGGAAAACAGCCTGGGCGGTATCAAAGATATGGGCGGCCTGCCAGACGCGCTGTTCGTTATCGATGCTGACCACGAGCACATCGCAATCAAAGAAGCTAACAACCTGGGTATCCCAGTATTCGCAATCGTTGATACCAACTCCGATCCGGACGGTGTTGACTTCGTTATCCCGGGTAACGACGATGCAATCCGTGCTGTTAGCCTGTACCTGAGCGCTGTAGCTGCTACCGTTCGTGAAGGCCGTTCCCAGGATCTGGCTTCTCAGGCGGAAGAAAGCTTCGTAGAAGCTGAATAATAAGGTTCTACCCCTTATTAGTACCGTGTATGAATAGGGGCCAATTATCGGCCCCTTTTTTCAATTTATACTGTTTGGCTTCTGGCCGGGCAGTTCACATCTCCCGAGGATTTAAGAATGGCTGAAATTACCGCATCCCTGGTAAAAGAGCTGCGTGAGCGTACTGGCGCAGGCATGATGGATTGCAAAAAAGCGCTGACTGAAGCGAACGGCGACATCGAGCTGGCAATCGAAAACATGCGTAAATCTGGTGCGATCAAAGCAGCTAAGAAAGCAGGCAACGTTGCTGCTGACGGCGTGATCATCACTAAGATCGACGGCACCTACGGCATCATTCTGGAAGTTAACTGCCAGACTGACTTCGTAGCTAAAGATGGCGGTTTCCAGGCATTTGCTAACAAAGTTCTGGACGCAGCTATTGCTGGCAAAATCACTGACGTTGAAGTTCTGAAAGCACAGTTCGAAGAAGAGCGTGTTGCGCTGGTTGCTAAAATCGGTGAGAACATCAACATCCGTCGCGTGTCTTCCCTGGAAGGCGACGTTCTGGGTTCATACCAGCACGGTGCGCGTATCGGTGTTCTGGTGGCGGCTAAAGGCGCTGACGAAGAGCTGGTTAAGCAGCTGGCAATGCACATCGCTGCAAGCAAGCCAGAATTCGTTAAGCCAGAAGACGTGTCTGCTGAAGTTGTAGAAAAAGAGTACCAGGTTCAGCTGGACATCGCCATGCAGTCTGGCAAGCCAAAAGAAATCGCAGAGAAAATGGTTGAAGGCCGCATGAAGAAATTCACCGGCGAAGTTTCTCTGACTGGCCAGCCTTTCGTAATGGATCCAAGCAAGTCTGTTGCTCAGCTGCTGAAAGAGCACAACGCTGACGTAACTGGCTTCATCCGCTTCGAAGTGGGCGAAGGCATCGAGAAAGTTGAGACTGACTTCGCAGCAGAAGTTGCTGCAATGTCTAAACAGTCTTAATCAGCGAAAAGAAGCCGCCTGAGGGCGGCTTCTTTTTGTGTACGTTACGTGTAAATCAGCCAAGTGCCTATAGTCTCTGTGCTGAGATGCGATATATCATGTCGCCAGAATTAACCCCCCATCTTAATCGTTGACAGTCCCAGGAAAGAAATATGGCTACCAATGCAAAACCCGTTTACAAACGCATTCTGCTTAAGCTGAGCGGCGAAGCGCTGCAAGGGTCGGAAGGCTTCGGTATTGACGCAAGCATCCTTGACCGCATGGCGCAGGAAATCAAAGAACTGGTTGAACTGGGCATCCAGGTTGGCGTAGTCATTGGCGGTGGTAACCTTTTCCGTGGCGCGGGTCTGGCAAAAGCAGGCATGAATCGCGTGGTGGGCGACCACATGGGTATGCTGGCAACGGTCATGAATGGCCTGGCTATGCGTGATGCACTGCATCGTGCCTATGTGAATGCGCGCCTGATGTCCGCTATTCCACTGAATGGCGTCTGTGATAACTACAGCTGGGCCGAAGCTATCAGCCTGCTGCGCAACAACCGTGTGGTGATCCTCTCTGCCGGTACGGGTAACCCATTCTTTACTACTGATTCCGCGGCCTGCCTGCGCGGTATTGAGATCGAAGCCGACGTGGTACTGAAAGCGACCAAAGTGGACGGCGTGTTTACTGCCGATCCGGCAAAAGATCCTGCTGCCACCATGTACGATCAGCTGACCTACAGCGAAGTACTGGATAAAGAGCTGAAAGTGATGGATCTTGCCGCCTTTACGCTGGCTCGCGACCACAAACTGCCGATTCGTGTCTTCAACATGAATAAGCCTGGCGCGCTGCGTCGCGTGGTGATGGGCGAAAAAGAAGGCACTTTGATCACGGAATAATTTCCGTCGACGATAAATACAGGTAAGATTCCGCTTTATTTTGTAGTGATATCTTACCTGGACGCGCCTTTGGCGTTGTCATGAATTAAACGCGACTATACTTAGCACACCTGTAGCGTAGTGCTGGTGGATAGTCTGCCTGAGACAAGTTTCCAAGGATTCGTAACGTGATTAACGACATCAGAAAAGATGCTGAAGTACGCATGGACAAATGCGTTGAAGCGTTCAAAACCCAAATCAGCAAAATTCGTACTGGCCGTGCTTCTCCAAGCCTGCTGGATGGTATCGTCGTGGAATACTACGGTACGCCAACGCCGCTGCGTCAGCTGGCGCAGGTTACGGTAGAAGATACCCGTACGCTGAAAATTAACGTCTTCGATCGTTCAATGGGCCCGGCTGTTGAGAAAGCCATCATGGCATCCGATCTGGGTCTGAACCCAAGCTCTGCAGGCACGGATATCCGTGTTCCACTGCCAGCGCTGACCGAAGAGCGTCGTAAAGATCTGATCAAAGTGGTACGTGGTGAAGCAGAGCAGGGCCGTGTTGCCGTGCGTAACGTACGCCGTGACGCGAACGACAAAGTGAAAGCACTGCTGAAAGACAAAGAGATCAGCGAAGATGACGATCGCCGCTCTCAGGACGACGTACAGAAACTGACCGATGCAGCCATCAAGAAGCTTGATGCGGCGCTGGCAGAAAAAGAAGCGGAACTGATGCAGTTCTGATTTCTGACGTAATCTGATAAAACGCCGTACAGAAGGCCCGATGGGCTTTGCTGGCGGCGTTTTGCTTTGCTGGTTTCACTACTTCTGGACAATTCATGAAGCAATTAACACTCCTCGGCTCAACCGGTTCGATTGGTTGCAGCACGCTCGACGTCGTTCGCCACAACCCTGAACACTACACCGTGACCGCGCTTGTCGCCGGAAAAAACGTTCAGCGGATGGTCGAGCAGTGTCTTGAGTTTTCGCCACGCTATGCGGTTATGGACGACGAGGAGAGTGCTCGCCAGGTAAAAGCGCTGCTGGCCGAAAATGGCAGTCGGACCGAAGTATTAAGCGGTCAACAGGCTGCCTGCGACATGGCTGCCCTGGATGAAGTAGACCAGGTGATGGCAGCGATTGTGGGAGCTGCGGGCCTGCTGCCGACGCTGGCGGCGATCGATGCCGGGAAAACGGTGTTGCTGGCCAATAAAGAGTCGCTGGTGACCTGCGGACGCCTGTTTATGGAGGCGGTAAAGCAACGCGGTGCGCGTCTTTTGCCGGTAGATAGCGAACATAACGCTATTTTTCAGAGTTTACCGCAACCGTTTCAGCAAAACCTGGGGTACGCTGATCTCGAGCAGAATGGCGTCTCTTCTATCCTGCTTACCGGGTCTGGTGGCCCGTTCCGTGATACGCCGTTGTCTGACCTGGTCTCAATGACCCCGGATCAGGCCTGCCGTCATCCGAACTGGTCGATGGGGCGTAAAATCTCAGTCGACTCTGCCACCATGATGAATAAAGGTCTGGAATACATTGAAGCCCGCTGGTTGTTTAACGCCTCGGCAGCGCAGATGGAAGTGTTGATTCACCCGCAGTCGGTGATCCACTCTATGGTCCGTTATCGGGATGGCAGCGTGGTGGCGCAGTTAGGCGAGCCAGATATGCGTACGCCTATCGCCCATACGATGGCGTGGCCAAACCGCGTCGTCTCCGGCGTGAAGCCGCTCGACTTTTGCAAATTAAGTGCGCTGACGTTCAGCGCGCCGGATTATCAGCGCTATCCATGCCTGAAACTGGCAATGGAAGCCTTCGAGCAGGGGCAAGCAGCGACAACTGCCCTTAATGCGGCGAATGAAATTGCTGTCGCCGCCTTCCTCGAACAACGGATCCGCTTTACGGATATCGCTGCGCTGAACCTGTCTGTTCTTGAGGCAATGGATTTACGCGAGCCGCAAAGTGTGGATGATGTGCTGACCGTCGATGCGAAAGCCAGGCTCGCGGCGCAAAAAGCGGTGACGCACCTCGCAAGCTGGTGATAATCCAGCCTCGGGTGGTCATGCTATTTGTTAGCGTTGTGCTTCAGTGATATAGTCTGCGCCACCTGATTGCGGGTAGTTGACGTTACGTGGTCAGGTAAGCCGTGGTATGACACGGCTTTTTTACGTAAAGGCTTCAGTATTCCTGAGTACCGTTAAATCCTTTCAGGGACCAAAAACGCGTTATGTTGTCTGCGAATCAACCAATAAGCGAGAACTTGCCAGCACATGGCTGTCGTCATGTTGCGATCATCATGGATGGCAATGGCCGCTGGGCGAAAAGACAAGGGAAGATCCGAGCCTTTGGGCATAAAGCTGGGGCGAAATCTGTGCGCCGCGCCGTTTCTTTTGCCGCTAATAACGGCATTGATGCGTTAACGCTCTATGCTTTCAGCAGTGAAAACTGGAATCGACCTGCGCAGGAAGTTAGTGCGTTGATGGAATTGTTTGTGTGGGCGCTCGACAGCGAAGTAAAAAGCCTGCACCGCCACAACGTTCGTCTGCGTATTATCGGGGATACCAGTCGTTTTAACTCACGTCTACAGGAACGTATTCGTAAAGCGGAAGCGTTGACCGGGAAAAACACCGGCTTAACGCTCAATATCGCGGCGAATTATGGCGGACGTTGGGATATTGTCCAGGGTGTACGGCATTTGGCTGAACAGGTTCAGGAAGGGCTATTACAGCCGGACCAGATTGATGAAGAGGCGCTGAGTCAGCAAATCTGCATGAGTGAACTGACACCCGTGGATTTAGTAATTAGGACAGGGGGAGAACATCGCATCAGTAACTTTTTGCTGTGGCAGATTGCTTACGCCGAACTTTACTTTACAGATGTTCTTTGGCCCGATTTTGATGAACAAGACTTTGAAGGTGCGCTGCATGCCTTTGCCAATCGAGAGCGTCGCTTTGGTGGTACCGAGCCTGGTGGCGACAACGCCTGATGGGGGTAGCTTTTGCTGAAGTATCGCCTGATTTCTGCGTTTGTTTTAATACCTGTTGTCATCGCGGCGCTGTTTTTACTGCCACCGGTGGGCTTCGCTATTGTCACTCTGGTCGTTTGCATGCTGGCGGCGTGGGAATGGGGTCAGCTTAGCGGCTTTACTTCGCGTTCCCAGCGGGTATGGCTGGCGGTACTGTGCGGCCTGATGCTGGCGCTGATGCTCTTTATGCTGCCAGAGTACCATCACAATATTCATCAGCCGATCATAGCAGGTTCGCTCTGGCTTTCGCTGGGATGGTGGCTTGCAGCCCTGCTGCTGGTACTCTTTTATCCCGGCTCTGCTTCGCTATGGCGCAATTCTAAACTACTGCGTCTCTGCTTTGGGCTGTTCACCATCGTTCCTTTCTTCTGGGGAATGCTTGCCCTCCGTACCTGGCACTACGACGACAATCCTTACAGCGGCGCCTTATGGCTGCTTTATGTCATGATTCTCGTCTGGGGGGCTGACTCTGGCGCCTATATGTTTGGTAAACTGTTTGGCAAACATAAACTGGCGCCAAAGGTCTCTCCGGGTAAAACCTGGCAAGGCTTTATCGGCGGGTTATTTACGGCGGCGATTATCTCATGGGGTTATGGCGTGTGGGCCAACCTTGAGGTGGCACCGGCAACCCTACTGGTCTGTTCTATCGTCGCAGCGCTGGCTTCCGTGCTGGGTGATTTGACCGAAAGTATGTTTAAGCGTGAAGCAGGGATCAAAGACAGTGGCAATCTTATTCCAGGGCACGGTGGTATCCTGGATCGTATAGACAGCCTGACGGCGGCGGTTCCCGTGTTTGCCTGCCTGTTTTTGCTGGTATTTGGGACGATTTAACGGAAGGTTTTATGCTTAGCATTCTCTGGAATCTGGCGGCGTTCATTGTTGCACTGGGTGTGCTTATCACGGTGCATGAATTTGGCCATTTCTGGGTTGCTCGGCGCTGTGGCGTGCGTGTAGAGCGCTTTTCAATTGGTTTTGGGAAAGCGCTCTGGCGTCGTAACGACCGCCACGGCACAGAATTTGTTATTGCCCTTATCCCGCTCGGCGGCTACGTCAAAATGTTGGATGAGCGCGTAGAGCCAGTGGCGCCTGAAGTGCGCCACTACGCGTTCAACAACAAAACCGTCGGCCAGCGCGCCGCCATCATTGCTGCTGGTCCGGTGGCAAACTTCATTTTCGCTATCTTTGCTTACTGGCTGGTGTTTATCATCGGTGTCCCTGGCGTTCGTCCGGTTGTTGGTGAAATAACACCCAACTCCATCGCGGCAAGCGCGCAAATTAACCCAGGGATGGAACTTAAAGCGATTGATGGTATCGAAACCCCTGATTGGGATTCCGTGCGGTTACAACTGGTTGCCAAAATTGGCGATGAGCAGACCACCGTCAGCGTGTCACCTTTCGGTTCCAGTACGCGTCAGGATAAAATCCTGAATTTACGCAACTGGACCTTTGAGCCAGATAAAGAAGATCCTGTAGCGGCTTTAGGCATTCGCCCACGCAGCGCACAGATTGAACCGGTGCTGGCAGAAGTGCAGTCTGACTCCGCAGCGCGTAAAGCAGGTTTGCAAGCGGGCGACAGGATCGTTAAAGTCGATGGTCAACCTTTAACGCAGTGGATGACCTTTGTTACTCTGGTGCGTGATAATCCAGGTACGCCGCTGGCGCTGGAGATAGAAAGGCAGGGCAGCCCGCTCTCCTTAACGCTTATCCCGGATACGAAACCGGGTGGCGGAAAGGCTGAAGGTTTTGCAGGCGTGGTGCCAAAAGTCATCCCGCTGCCTGATGAGTACAAGACAATACGCCAGTATGGGCCGTTCAGCGCCATTCTTGAAGCCACGGATAAAACATGGCAACTGATGAAGCTGACCGTGCAGATGCTGGGGAAATTGATTACCGGTGACGTAAAACTGAACAACCTCAGTGGGCCGATTTCGATCGCTCAGGGGGCTGGGATGTCAGCAGAGTTCGGGGTGATTTACTATCTCATGTTCCTTGCGCTCATTAGCGTGAACCTCGGGATAATAAATCTGTTCCCACTGCCTGTTTTAGACGGGGGTCATCTGCTGTTTTTAGCGATCGAGAAGCTAAAAGGCGGGCCGGTATCCGAGCGAGTTCAAGACTTTAGTTATCGCATTGGTTCGATATTACTGGTGCTGTTAATGGGGCTTGCACTTTTCAATGATTTCTCTCGGTTGTAAGAGAGTGTTAGGAAGAACGCATAATAACGATGGCGATGAAAAAGTTGCTCATAGCGTCGCTGCTGTTTAGCAGCGCGACCGTATACGGTGCTGACGGGTTCGTAGTGAAAGATATTCATTTCGAAGGCCTTCAGCGTGTCGCCGTTGGTGCGGCCCTCCTCAGTATGCCAGTGCGCCCAGGCGACACGGTTAATGATGAAGACATTAGTAATACCATTCGCGCCCTGTTTGCCACTGGCAACTTCGAGGACGTTCGCGTTCTGCGCGATGGTGATACGCTGCTGGTGCAGGTAAAAGAGCGTCCAACTATTGCCAGCATCACCTTCTCCGGCAACAAGTCGGTGAAAGACGACATGCTCAAGCAAAACCTTGAGGCCTCTGGCGTCCGTGTCGGCGAATCTCTGGATCGTACTACCCTGTCTGACATCGAGAAAGGGCTGGAAGATTTCTACTACAGCGTCGGTAAATACAGCGCGAGCGTAAAAGCCGTTGTCACCCCGCTGCCGCGTAACCGTGTTGACCTGAAACTGGTGTTCCAGGAAGGCGTCTCCGCGAAGATCCAGCAGATTAACATCGTCGGTAACCATGCTTTCACCACCGATGAGCTGATCTCAACCTTCCAGCTGCGTGACGAAGTGCCGTGGTGGAACGTAGTGGGCGACCGTAAATACCAGAAACAGAAACTGGCGGGCGATCTCGAGACCCTGCGCAGCTACTATCTGGATCGCGGCTATGCGCGCTTCAACATCGATTCGACTCAGGTCAGTCTGACTCCTGACAAGAAAGGTATCTACATCACGGTTAACATTACCGAAGGCGATCAGTACAAGCTTTCTGGTGTTGAAGTGAGTGGCAACCTGGCAGGGCACTCTGCTGAAATCGAGAGTCTGACCAAGCTTCAGCCGGGCGAGCTGTATAGCGGTGCGAAAGTGACCAAAATGGAAGACGGCATTAAAAAGCTGCTCGGCCGTTATGGTTACGCTTATCCACGTGTACAAACTCAGCCTGAAATCAACGATACGGATAAAACCGTTAAGCTCCACGTTAACGTCGATGCGGGTAATCGTTTCTACGTACGTAAGATCCGTTTTGAAGGCAACGACACCTCTAAAGACTCCGTACTGCGCCGCGAAATGCGCCAGATGGAAGGGGCGTGGTTGGGCAGCGATCTGGTTGACCAGGGTAAAGAGCGTCTGAACCGTCTGGGCTATTTCGAAACGGTTGATACAGACACCCAGCGTGTACCAGGCAGACCGGATCAGGTTGACGTGGTCTATAAGGTCAAAGAGCGTAACACCGGTAGCTTTAACTTTGGTGTCGGTTACGGTACTGAAAGTGGCGTCAGCTTCCAGGTGGGCGTGCAGCAGGATAACTGGTTAGGTACTGGCTATTCCGTAGGTATCAACGGTACCAAAAACGACTACCAGACTTACTCTGAGCTCTCTGTTACTAACCCTTACTTCACCGTTGATGGTGTGAGTCTGGGCGGTCGTATTTTCTATAACGACTTTAAAGCGGATGATGCAGACCTGTCCTCGTATACCAACAAGAGCTACGGCGTTGATGGTACGCTCGGTTTCCCAATTAACGAATACAACACCCTGCGTGCTGGCTTAGGTTACGTGCATAACGACCTGTCCAACATGCAACCGCAGGTGGCCATGTGGCGTTATCTGGACTCTATCGGACAGTCTGCAAGCACCTCCAATGATGATAACGGCTTTGCCGCAGATGACTTCACCTTCAACTATGGCTGGACGTATAACCGCCTCGACCGTGGTTTCTTCCCGACCGAAGGCTCACGCGTCAACCTGAACGGTAAAGTTACGGTCCCGGGCTCTGACAATGAGTTTTATAAAGTTACTCTCGATACCGCGTCATACTTCCCGATCGACGAAGATCACAAATGGGTGGTTCTGGGTCGTACGCGCTGGGGTTACGGCGACGGCTTAGGTGGCAAAGAACTGCCATTCTACGAGAACTTCTATGCAGGTGGTTCAAGCACCGTACGTGGCTTCCAGTCCAATAACATTGGTCCGAAAGCAGCCTATTACGGCGGTAATGACGAAGATAACTGCAATAAGTCTTCATCAAGCGAAGTATGTAGCTCTGATGACGCAGTAGGCGGTAACGCAATGGGTGTTGCAAGCCTGGAGTTTATTACCCCTACGCCGTTTATCAGCGATAAGTATGCCAATTCCGTACGTACGTCCTTCTTCCTGGACGCGGGTACCGTATGGGATACTAACTGGGAAAATACCAGTGCGACCCGGGCTGCCGGTATTCCAGACTACAGCGATCCGAGCAATATTCGTATGTCTGCGGGTCTCGCACTACAATGGATGTCACCGCTGGGGCCGTTGGTCTTCTCTTACGCCCAGCCGTTTAAGAAATACGAAGGAGACAAAGCGGAACAGTTCCAGTTTAACATTGGTAAAACCTGGTAATTGTCCGTTGCAAAGGAATGCGTTGGCAGTGTAGCGCTGACAACTGGCGATCGCAGGATCGCCTTGCCACGCAAAGAACGGTACCTTCGGGTACCAATGGGATGGTAAGGAGTTAATTGTGAAAAAGTGGTTATTAGCTGCAGGTCTCGGTTTAGCGATGGCAACTTCTGCTCAGGCTGCAGACAAAATTGCAATCGTCAATATGGGTAACTTGTTCCAGCAGGTTGCGCAGAAAACGGGTGTTTCTGCCACGCTGGAGAACGAGTTCAAAGGCCGTGCAAGCGAACTGCAAGGTATGGAAAAAGATCTGCAATCCAAAATGCAGCGTCTGCAGCGCGATGGTTCTACCATGAAAGCGAGCGAGCGCAGCAAACTGGAAAAAGACGTAATGGCTCAGCGTCAGACTTTCTCTCAGAAAGCGCAAGCTTTTGAGCAGGATCGTCAACGTCGTTCTAACGAAGAACGTGGCAAGCTGGTTACCCGTATCCAGTCCGCTGTGAAAGCTGTTGCCGCCGATCAGAACATCGATCTGGTTGTTGATGGCAACGCTGTTGCATTCAACAGCAGCGATGTTAAAGACATCACCGCTGATGTCCTGAAACAGGTTAAATAAGTAATGCCTTCAATTCGACTCGCTGATTTAGCTCAGCAGTTGGATGCAGAATTACACGGTGATGGCGATATCGTCATCACCGCTGTTGCGTCCATGCAGTCTGCTAAAGCAGGCACTATCACCTTCATGGTAAGCCCGAAGTACCGTGAACATCTGGCTCTTTGCCAGGCGTCTGCTGTCGTACTGACGCAGGACGATTTGCCGTTTGCCAAAGGTGCAGCGCTGGTAGTGAAGAATCCCTACCTGACATACGCCCGTATGGCACAAATTCTGGATACCACGCCGCAGCCGGCACAGAACATCGCACCCAGTGCGGTGATTGATCCGACGGCGCAGCTGGGTAATAACGTATCAATTGGTGCAAATGCGGTTATCGAATCAGACGTCGTGCTGGGCGATAACGTTGTCATTGGTGCCGGTTGCTTCGTAGGTAAAAAAACAAAAATTGGTGCAGGCTCTCGCCTGTGGGCCAATGTCTCCGTTTATCATGAGATCGAAATTGGTGAACAATGCCTGATCCATTCCAGCACCGTTATTGGCGCAGATGGTTTCGGTTATGCCAACGATCGTGGTAATTGGGTCAAGATCCCGCAGCTGGGACGGGTGATCATCGGCGATCGTGTCGAAATCGGCGCATGCACCACCATTGACCGTGGCGCGCTTGATGACACGATAATCGGTAATGGTGTTATCATCGATAACCAGTGCCAGATTGCACATAACGTTGTGATTGGCGACAATACGGCGGTTGCCGGTGGCGTTATTATGGCGGGCAGCCTGAAGATTGGCCGTTACTGTATGATTGGCGGTGCCAGCGTCATTAACGGGCATATGGAAATATGCGATAAAGTCACGGTTACAGGGATGGGCATGGTTATGCGTCCTATCACTGAACCGGGCGTTTACTCCTCAGGTATTCCGTTGCAGCCTAACAAGGTGTGGCGTAAAACTGCTGCCCTGGTGATGAATATTGATGATATGAGTAAGCGCCTCAAGGCCATTGAGCGCAAAATCGATCAACAAGACTAAGCGTTCACCCGTTAAACGCATACTTCCCGGCCTGTCGGCTTTCTTATAAACCGGCAGGCCGTGTTATTATTGCCATTCAGATATTTTGACAGGAAGAGTATTTTGACTACTGACACTCATACTCTGCATATTGAAGAGATTTTAGAACTTCTGCCGCACCGCTACCCGTTTTTGCTGGTAGACCGTGTGCTGGATTTTGAAGAAGGTCGTTTTCTGCGCGCAGTGAAAAATGTTTCTGTAAACGAGCCATTCTTCCAGGGGCATTTCCCTGGGAAGCCTATCTTCCCGGGCGTATTGATCCTGGAAGCGATGGCTCAGGCTACCGGTATTCTGGCGTTTAAAAGCGTTGGTAAACTGGAGCCGGGTGAGCTGTATTACTTCGCAGGTATCGACGAAGCGCGCTTTAAGCGCCCGGTTGTACCTGGTGATCAGATGATCATGGAAGTGACTTTTGAAAAAACGCGTCGCGGCCTGACTCGCTTCAAAGGCGTAGCTCTGGTTGACGGCAAAGTTGTTTGCGAAGCTACCATGATGTGTGCGCGTAGCCGGGAGGCCTGATACGTGATTGATAAAACCGCCTTTATTCATCCAACCGCCATTGTGGAAGAAGGCGCCGTTATCGGTGCTAACGTTCACATTGGTCCATTTTGTATTGTTGGACCCCATGTTGAAATTGGTGAGGGTACCGTACTGAAATCTCACGTTGTGGTGAATGGTCATACGACCATTGGCCGCGATAACGTGATCTATCAGTTCGCCTCCATCGGTGAAGTTAACCAGGATCTGAAATATGCTGGCGAACCGACCCGTGTGGAAATTGGCGATCGTAACCGCATTCGCGAAAGCGTAACCATTCATCGTGGCACAGTACAGGGTGGTGAATTGACGAAGGTGGGCAGCGATAACCTGTTTATGGTCAACGCGCACATCGCGCATGACTGTACCGTTGGTAACCGCTGTATTCTCGCCAACAACGCAACGCTGGCGGGACACGTTTCAGTTGACGATCATGCCATCATTGGCGGCATGACCGCTGTCCATCAGTTCTGCATCATTGGTGCGCACGTGATGGTAGGCGGCTGCTCCGGCGTGGCGCAGGACGTCCCGCCGTATGTGATTGCGCAGGGTAACCATGCGACGCCGTTTGGTGTCAACATCGAAGGCCTCAAGCGCCGCGGCTTCAGCCGTGAAGCGATTATGGCTATCCGTAACGCCTACAAACAGCTGTACCGTAACGGTAAAACGCTGGAAGAGGCGAAGCCGGAAATCGCTGAACTGGCGAAACAGCACCCTGAGGTGAACGCGTTCGTGGAATTCTTCGCACGCTCAACCCGTGGTCTGATTCGTTAATGGTTGATAGTCGCCCGCTGACGATCGCCCTTGTCGCCGGAGAAACCTCCGGCGATATTCTTGGTGCTGGTCTTATTCGAGCGCTCAAAGCGCGCGTTCCCAATGCGCGCTTTGTCGGCGTTGCCGGTCCATTGATGCAGGCTGAAGGATGTGAAGCCTGGTACGAGATGGAAGAGCTGGCGGTGATGGGCATCGTTGAGGTGCTGGGGCGCTTGCGCCGTTTGCTGCACATCCGCGCCGATTTAACACGCCGTTTTACCGAACTTCAGCCCGATGTTTTCGTCGGCATTGATGCGCCTGATTTCAATATTACCCTCGAAGGGAATCTGAAAAAGCAGGGGATCAAAACCATTCATTACGTCAGTCCGTCCGTCTGGGCGTGGCGACAGAAACGCGTTTTCAAAATAGGCAGATCGACGAATCTGGTGTTGGCCTTCCTGCCTTTCGAAAAAGCGTTTTACGATAAATTCAATGTGCCGTGCCGCTTTATCGGTCACACAATGGCTGATGCCATGCCGCTGGACCCCGATAAAAATGCGGCGCGCGACGTGCTTGGCATTCCGCATGACGTGCACTGTCTGGCCCTGCTGCCGGGTAGTCGTGGGGCAGAAGTGGAAATGCTCAGCGCAGATTTCCTTAAAACGGCGCAGATCCTGCGTCAGACCTACCCTGATCTCGAAGTGGTCGTGCCGCTGGTAAATGCCAAACGCCGGGAACAGTTCGAGCGCATTAAGGCCGAGGTCGCCCCGGATCTGCATGTTCATCTGTTAGATGGCAAGGGCCGTGAGGCGATGGTGGCCAGCGATGCCGCGCTGCTGGCATCCGGCACTGCCGCGCTGGAGTGTATGCTGGCGAAATGCCCGATGGTCGTAGGCTATCGTATGAAGCCGTTCACCTTTTGGTTGGCGAAACGTCTCGTGAAAACCGATTACGTCTCCCTGCCAAACCTGCTTGCCCGACGCGAGCTGGTGAAAGAGTTGCTGCAGGATGAGTGCCAGCCACAGGCGTTAGCCGCTGCGCTATTACCGCTGCTGGCCAACGGCAAAACCAGCCATGAAATGCATGACACCTTCCGGGAGCTGCATCAGCAGATCCGCTGTAATGCCGATGAGCAGGCGGCTGACGCGGTGCTGGAGTTAGCACAATGATGGAATTTGTTTACCCTCACACCCATCTGGTGGCGGGTGTGGATGAAGTGGGTCGTGGGCCGCTGGTGGGGGCCGTTGTCACTGCCGCGGTGATCCTCGATCCTGCTCGTCCGATTATCGGGCTGAATGACTCGAAGAAATTATCCGAAAAGCGCCGTCTGGCGTTATACGATGAAATTAAAGAAAAAGCGCTGGCCTGGAGTCTGGGGCGGGCGGAGCCGCATGAGATCGACGAACTGAACATCCTGCATGCCACAATGTTGGCGATGCAGCGTGCGGTAGCCGGGCTGAGCGTGGTGCCTGAATATGTGCTGATCGACGGGAATCGTTGTCCGGCGCTACCCATGCCGTCACTGGCGGTCGTCAAAGGCGACAGCCGGGTAGCCGAAATCAGCGCCGCCTCGATTATTGCCAAAGTCACCCGCGATGCCGAAATGGCCGCGCTGGATCTCACTTTTCCCCAGTATGGCTTTGCCCAGCATAAGGGGTATCCTACCGCTTTCCATCTGGAAAGACTGGCTGAACACGGCGCAACTGAACATCATCGTCGCAGTTTTGGGCCGGTGAAACGCGCACTGGGACTGATGTCCTGAATCAAGACGCCAATAAGTAACGCGGAATCTGAAGATGGCTGAACCACGTTTCGTACACCTGCGGGTGCACAGCGACTATTCCATGATTGATGGGCTGGCGAAGACCGGGCCGCTGGTGAAAAAGGCGGCCGCGCTTGGCATGCCTGCGCTGGCGATCACCGACTTCACCAACCTGTGCGGTCTGGTGAAGTTCTACGGAACGGCGCACGGTGCCGGTATGAAGCCGGTGATTGGTGCCGACTTTCACGTTCAGAGCGAGCTTCTCGCCGATGAAATGACGCAGATCACCGTGCTGGCGCTAAATAACACGGGTTATCAGAACCTGACGCTTTTGATCTCCCGCGCCTATCAGCGTGGCTACGGCGCGCAGGGTCCATGGATCGATCGGGAGTGGCTGGCGGAGCTGAATGAAGGGCTGCTGCTGATCTCCGGCGGGCGTATGGGCGATGTTGGCCGCTGCCTGTTGCGCGGCAATGGCGCGCTGGTAGAGCAGTGTGTCGATTTTTATAAAGAATATTTCCCGGATCGCTTCTACCTGGAGCTGATCCGCACCGGCCGTCCTGATGAAGAGAGTTATCTGCACGCCGCGGTGGCGCTGGCAGAAGAGCATGGATTGCCAGTGGTGGCATCCAACGATGTGCGCTTTATCAATGCCGACGACTTTGACGCCCATGAAATTCGCGTCGCCATCCACGATGGGTTTACCCTCGACGATCCGAAACGCCCGCGTAACTATTCGCCGCAGCAGTACATGCGCAGCGAAGAGGAGATGTGCGAGCTGTTTTCCGATATCCCGGAAGCGCTGCAAAACAGCGTAGAGATTGCTAAACGCTGCAACGTCACCGTTCGCCTGGGCGAGTATTTCCTGCCGCAGTTCCCGACCGGCGACATGACCACCGAAGACTTCCTGGTCCTGAAATCGAAAGAAGGTCTGGAAGAGCGTCTGGAGTTTCTCTTCCCGGATCCGGCCGTTCGCGCCGAAAAGCGCCCGGAATATGACGAACGTCTGGATATTGAACTTCAGGTTATCAACCAGATGGGGTTCCCCGGCTACTTCCTGATCGTAATGGAGTTTATCCAGTGGTCGAAGGATAACGGCGTACCGGTAGGGCCGGGCCGTGGTTCGGGTGCCGGATCGCTGGTGGCCTATGCGCTGAAAATCACCGACCTCGATCCGCTTGAGTTTGACCTGCTGTTCGAACGTTTCCTCAACCCGGAACGTGTCTCGATGCCCGACTTCGACGTCGACTTCTGCATGGAGAAACGCGACCAGGTTATCGACCACGTGGCCGACATGTACGGCCGCGATGCGGTATCACAGATTATTACCTTCGGTACCATGGCCGCAAAAGCGGTTATCCGCGACGTGGGCCGCGTACTGGGGCATCCGTACGGCTTTGTTGACCGTATCTCGAAGCTGGTACCGCCCGATCCGGGCATGACCCTGGCGAAAGCCTTCGAAGCAGAGCCGCAACTGCCAGAAATCTACGAGGCCGACGAAGAGGTCAAAGCGCTGATCGATATGGCGCGTAAGCTGGAGGGCGTCACCCGTAACGCCGGTAAACACGCCGGTGGGGTGGTTATTGCTCCGACCAAAATTACCGATTTTGCGCCACTCTACTGCGATGAAACCGGTTCGCACCCGGTCACCCAGTTTGATAAGAACGACGTAGAATACGCTGGCCTGGTGAAGTTTGACTTCCTCGGCTTGCGTACGCTCACCATCATCGACTGGGCGCTGAAGATGATAAACCCGCGCCGGGCCAAACAGGGCCTGGAGCCGATCGATATCGCCGCGATCCCGCTGGATGATAAGAAAAGCTTCGACATGCTGCAGCGTTCGGAAACCACAGCGGTGTTCCAGCTTGAATCCCGCGGCATGAAAGATCTGATCAAACGCCTGCAGCCTGACTGCTTCGAAGACATGATCGCCCTGGTGGCACTTTTCCGTCCGGGGCCGCTGCAGTCGGGGATGGTAGATAACTTTATCGACCGTAAGCACGGCCGAGAAGAGCTTTCCTATCCTGATGTGCAGTGGCAGCACGAAAGCCTGAAACCGGTGCTGGAGCCAACCTACGGCATTATCCTGTATCAGGAACAGGTTATGCAGATTGCCCAGGTACTCTCTGGCTATACCCTCGGCGGCGCGGACATGCTGCGTCGTGCTATGGGTAAGAAAAAGCCAGAAGAGATGGCCAAGCAGCGTTCTGTCTTTGAGGATGGGGCGAAAAAGAACGGCATCGACGGCGAACTGGCGATGAAAATCTTCGATCTGGTAGAGAAATTTGCCGGATACGGGTTTAACAAATCGCACTCCGCTGCCTACGCGCTGGTCTCCTATCAGACCCTGTGGCTCAAAGCGCACTACCCGGCAGAGTTTATGGCCGCGGTAATGACCGCCGATATGGATAACACCGAGAAGGTGGTGGGCCTGGTGGATGAGTGCTGGCGAATGGGATTGAAGATCCTGCCGCCGGATATCAACTCCGGTCAGTACCATTTCCACGTTAACGATGACGGAGAGATTGTTTACGGTATCGGCGCGATTAAAGGCGTGGGTGAAGGCCCGATCGAAGCGATCATCGAGGCCCGTAATCAGGGCGGTTATTTCCGCGAGCTTTTCGACCTGTGCGCCCGTACCGATATTAAAAAGCTTAATCGCCGGGTGCTGGAAAAGCTGATCATGTCCGGGGCGTTTGACCGTCTCGGGCCGCATCGTGCCGCGCTGATGAACTCGCTGGCCGATGCCCTGAAGGCCGCGGATCAGCACTCAAAAGCGGAAGCCATTGGTCAGGCGGATATGTTTGGCGTGCTGGCAGAAGAGCCGGAGCAGATCGAACAATCCTATGCCAGCTGTCAGCCGTGGCCGGAACAGACGGTTCTGGATGGTGAGCGTGAAACGCTGGGCCTGTACCTGACCGGGCACCCGATCAACCAGTATCTTAAAGAAATTGAGCGCTATGTCGGAGGCTATCGGCTGAAAGACATGCATCCGACAGAACGTGGTAAGATTACCACGGCTGCGGGGCTCGTCATTGCCGCGAGGGTTATGGTCACCAAGCGCGGCAATCGTATCGGCATCTGTACGCTGGATGACCGTTCCGGGCGTCTGGAGGTGATGTTATTCACCGACGCACTGGATAAATATCAGCAGTTGCTGGAAAAAGACCGCATACTTATCGTCAGCGGACAGGTCAGCTTTGATGACTTCAGCGGGGGGCTTAAAATGACTGCCCGCGAAGTGATGGACATTGACGAAGCCCGGGAAAAATATGCTCGCGGGCTTGCTATCTCGCTGACGGACAGGCAAATTGATGACCAGCTTTTAAACCGACTCCGTCAGTCTCTGGAACCCCACCGCTCGGGGACCATTCCAGTACATCTCTACTATCAGAGGGCGGATGCGCGTGCACGGTTGCGCTTTGGTGCGTCGTGGCGTGTCTCTCCGAGCGATCGTTTACTCAACGATCTGCGTGGCCTCATTGGTTCGGAGCAGGTGGAACTGGAGTTTGACTAATACAGGAATACTATGAGTCTGAATTTCCTTGATTTCGAACAGCCGATTGCAGAGCTGGAAGCGAAAATCGATTCTCTGACCGCCGTTGGCCGTCAGGATGAAAAACTGGATATTAACATCGACGAAGAAGTGCATCGTCTGCGTGAAAAGAGCGTAGAACTGACGCGCAAAATCTTTGCCGATCTCGGCGCATGGCAGGTAGCCCAGATGGCGCGCCATCCACAGCGTCCGTACACCCTGGATTATGTCCGCCTGGCGTTCGATGAATTCGACGAGCTGGCAGGCGATCGCGCTTATGCCGACGATAAAGCTATCGTTGGTGGTATCGCACGCCTCGACGGTCGTCCGGTAATGATTATTGGCCACCAGAAAGGGCGCGAAACGAAAGAAAAAATTCGCCGCAACTTCGGGATGCCAGCGCCGGAGGGTTACCGTAAAGCCCTGCGTCTGATGGAGATGGCCGAGCGTTTCAACATGCCGATCATCACCTTTATCGACACCCCGGGTGCATACCCTGGCGTCGGTGCAGAAGAGCGCGGTCAGTCTGAAGCGATTGCCCGCAACCTGCGCGAAATGTCACGCCTGACCGTGCCAGTCATCTGTACCGTTATCGGTGAAGGTGGCTCCGGTGGCGCGCTGGCTATTGGCGTGGGCGATAAAGTGAATATGCTGCAGTACAGCACCTATTCCGTTATCTCCCCGGAAGGCTGCGCATCCATTCTGTGGAAAAGCGCCGACAAAGCGCCGCTGGCTGCTGAAGCGATGGGCATTATCGCCCCGCGTCTGAAAGAGCTGAAGCTGATCGATACCGTTATCCCGGAACCTCTGGGTGGCGCGCACCGTAAGCCGGAAGTGATGGCGGCCTCTCTGAAGGCGCAGCTGCTGGCCGATCTCGCAGACCTCGACGTGCTGAGCAAAGAAGATCTGCTTAACCGTCGTTACCAGCGTCTGATGAGCTACGGTTACGCGTAAGCCAGGCCATACTCTGAAAAGCCGCACATCGTTGCGGCTTTTTTTATGCCTGCGTTTTACCTCAACTATGCTTAGTGAATGTTTTTTAAGGAGGTAAACCGTGAACATCATTGCCATTATGGGGCCGCACGGCGTCTTTTATAAAGACGAACCCATCAAGGAGCTGGAGCAGGCGTTGTCATCCCGCGGGTTTCAACTTATCTGGCCACAAAACAGCGCCGATCTACTGAAATTTATCGAACATAATCCGCGTATTTGCGGCGTTATCTTCGACTGGGATGAATACGACCTCGAGCTGTGTAGCGATATCAATCAACTTAATGAATATCTTCCGTTGTATGCCTTTATTAATACGCATTCGACGATGGATATCAGCGCGCAAGAAATGCGTATGGCGCTGTGGTTTTTTGAGTATTCCCTTGGGGTGGCAGACGATATCGCCGCCCGTATCCAGCAATATACCGGTGAGTACCTTGATACCATCACCCCGCCGTTTACCCGTGCACTCTTCACCTATGTGAAAGAGGGGAAATACACTTTCTGCACCCCGGGCCATATGGCGGGAACGGCGTACCAGAAAAGCCCGGTGGGCTGTCTGTTTTATGATTTCTTTGGCGGGAACACGCTGAAGGCGGATGTGTCGATCTCGGTGACGGAGCTGGGATCGCTGCTGGATCATACCGGTCCACATCTTGAAGCCGAAGAGTATATCGCCCGCACCTTCGGGGCCGAGCAGAGCTATATGGTGACTAACGGCACCTCCACCTCGAACAAAATTGTCGGCATGTACGCCGCGCCGGATGGCAGTACTTTACTGATTGATCGCAACTGCCATAAATCGCTGGCGCATCTGCTGATGATGAGCGACGTGGTGCCGATCTGGCTATCGCCCACCCGTAACGCGCTGGGTATTCTGGGCGGGATCCCGCGCCGGGAATTCTCCCATGCGGCAATTGAGAGTAAAGTGGCGATCGTTCCGGGTGCAAGCTGGCCGGTTCATGCGGTGATCACCAACTCCACCTACGACGGCCTGCTGTACAACACCAACTGGGTGAAACAGACCCTGGATGTGCCCTCAATCCATTTTGACTCTGCATGGGTGCCCTATACCAATTTCCACCCGATTTATGCCGGTAAAAGCGGGATGAGCGGCGAGCGGGTACCGGGAAAAGTGTTCTTCGAAACCCAGTCCACGCATAAGATGCTGGCGGCGTTTTCCCAGGCCTCGCTGATCCACATTAAAGGTGAATATGACGAAGAGACCTTCAACGAAGCCTTCATGATGCATACCACCACCTCGCCGAGTTACCCGCTGGTGGCCTCGATTGAAACCGCGGCGGCAATGCTGCGCGGCAATCCCGGTAAGCGTCTGATCAACCGCTCCGTTGAACGCGCCCTGCATTTTCGCAAAGAGGTCCAGCGCCTTAAAGATGAAGCCGACGGCTGGTTCTTTGATATCTGGCAGCCGGACGATATCGACGAAGCCGAATGCTGGCCGGTTGCACCTGGGGAGAGCTGGCATGGCTTTCGCGATGCCGATGCGGATCATATGTTCCTCGATCCGGTTAAAGTCACCATTCTCACACCGGGTATGGATGAGCAGGGCGTGATGAGCGAGGAGGGGATCCCGGCTGCGCTGGTGGCGAAGTTCCTTGATGAGCGCGGTGTCGTGGTGGAGAAAACCGGGCCATATAACCTGCTGTTCCTGTTCAGCATTGGTATCGATAAAACCCGGGCGATGGGATTGCTGCGCGGGTTGATGGAGTTTAAACGCGCCTACGATCTGAATCTGCGGGTCAAAAATATGCTGCCGGATCTCTACGCCGAGGATCCTGACTTTTACCGCAACATGCGCATTCAGGATCTGGCCCAGGGGATCCATAAGCTTATCCGCCAGCACGATCTGCCGCGGCTGATGCTACAGGCGTTTGACGTTCTGCCGGAAATGAAGCTCACTCCCCATCATGCCTGGCAGCAGCAAGTGAAAGGGGAGGTGGAAACGGTCGATCTGGAGGATCTGGTAGGAAGGATCTCCGCCAATATGATCCTGCCCTATCCGCCGGGCGTGCCGTTGTTGATGCCTGGAGAGATGATTACCGAGCAGAGCAGGGCGGTGCTGGATTTCCTGCTTATGCTCTGTTCGATTGGTCGTCATTATCCAGGTTTCGAAACCGATATCCATGGTGCCAAACGGGATGAAGATGGCAACTATCGGGTACGTGTCCTAAAAGCGCAGTGACCCCTTGCACGGCACGGGGGTTCGGATATAACGTTCAGGCACATTAAAAAGGAGAAACTATGCTGGGCTTAAAGCAGGTTCACCATATTGCCATTATTGCTACCGACTACGCCGCGAGTAAGGCGTTTTACTGCGATACGCTGGGATTTACCCTGCAGAGTGAGTTTTATCGCGAGGAGCGCGACTCCTGGAAGGGAGACCTGGCGCTGAACGGCCAGTACGTCATTGAGCTGTTTTCGTTCCCATTCCCGCCAGCGCGCCCGTCCCGGCCGGAAGCCTGCGGTTTACGTCATCTCGCCTTTAGCGTGGATGACATCGACCAGGCCGTGCAGCATCTCGACGCGCATGGCGTAAAGTGTGAAGCCATCCGCATCGACCCCTTCACTGGCAAACGCTTCACCTTTTTTACCGATCCTGATGGCCTGCCGCTGGAGCTGTACCAGCAGTAACGCTTGCCTCCCTGGGAATTGCCCGGTAACGTGCCGGGCATCTTCCTGCACAGATGATGACGATGACCACAGCCGATCTTCAGCACGCCCTCCACCCATACCGCCGACTGCTGGTGGGATTTAGCGGTGGCCTGGATTCCACGGTTTTGCTGCATCAGTTGATGCGCTGGCGTGAACAGGCACCCGACCTCGAACTGCGCGCTATCCACATTCACCACGGTCTCAGCCCACACGCTGACAGTTGGGTGGCGCATTGCCAACGCCTCTGTCACCAATGGAATATTCCCCTGATCGTGGCGCGGGTGACGCTGGAGGAAGAGGGGCTGGGGCTGGAAGCGCAGGCACGAAAGGCGCGTTATGCCGCTTTTCACGAGGCGCTGTTACCCGGGGAAGCGCTGGTCACGGCGCAACACCTGGACGATCAGTGTGAAACCTTTTTGCTGGCGCTCAAGCGCGGTAGCGGCCCGGCGGGACTGTCGGCCATGCCTGTGCGGGCGCGTTTTGCCGATACCGAACAGATCCGTCCCCTGCTCGGCAAGACGCGAGAATCGCTGCTTGCCGAGGCGCAGCATTGGGGTCTTCGCTGGATTGAGGATGAAAGTAACCAGGACGACAGCTATGACCGCAATTTCCTGCGTCTGCGTGTAGTGCCCCTGTTGACACAACGCTGGCCCCATTTCGCACAAGCCACCTCCCGTAGCGCCACGCTGTGCGCGGAACAGGAGCAGCTCCTTGATGAGCTGCTGGCTGAGGAGCTGTCGTCCCTGGTTTCTGACGACGGGGCGCTGGCGATTGCGCCGCTTGAGGCAATGAGCGCGGTGCGTCGGGCTGCACTCCTGCGAAGATGGCTGGCGGCACACGGGGCGTTAATGCTGTCGCGCGCTATGCTTACCCGGCTCTGGGATGAAGTGGCGCTTGCCAGGGAAGATGCGGCACCGCGGCTGCGTTCAGGTGAGGGAGAAATCAGGCGCTTTAAGGGGCAACTGTGGTGGGTAAAAAGCCACGCAGCGCTTGCCGATCGGGTTATTGACTGGCCCTGTCTGGATCGGCCTCTGTTACTACCGGAAGGGCTGGGCACTCTGCATCTCAACGCAGGCGGTAACTTGCGCCTGCCGCAGCCTGATGAGCCGGTCACGGTGCGCTTCCGGGCCAGCGGAACGTTGCACATTGTCGGGCGAAACGGGGGTCGTAAGATCAAAAAAATCTGGCAGGAGCTTAATGTTGCGCCCTGGCGTCGGGATGCCACACCGCTACTGTTTTATGGCGAAACGCTGGTGGCGGCTGCGGGCGTGTTTGTGACGCGGGAAGGCGTGGCGGATACGGATAAGGGTGTACAGCTTGAGTGGAATACGTAACGGACAGCAGGCTGCCCGTTACAGAGGATCAGGACTCGCTCACCACGACGGTGCCGATTTCGGGATGACTGAAGCTGGCAATTTTATCGAGACGGAGTTCACGCGTTGCGCCGCCGTCCTCGACTACCAGGTACTCCACATTTTTACGGGATACCAGATCGTTCGCCTTTGCCTTCAGGACTTCGCCATCTTTTAACGTCAGCGTCAGAACCAAATGATGCTGGCAGGCGAGTTCGAGGTTGTCATAGTCATCACAGTTGATGGGTTGATAAGTTTCATTCATTGACATAATCGCTCACCAGTAAATTCGCAGCAGCATAGGCTGCCTTTTCTCTGACCGATTCTGAAAGCGTGTCATCCGACGCTATTTCATTCAGAACTTTCAATACACAGCCCAACGCATCGGGGACATACCCCAGATCGCCGCTGGCAATTTCCGCATACCGTTTGCGAATTAGCTCACAATAATTATTCACATCCCCTCCTGCCAGCGCACTGACTTTACTGTGAGATACAATTAAGCCTACGAGCATTAACCCGGTTTAGCAAGGTGACTATACCATACTCATTTAAGCAATATCAGCAGGTTGATATAGCAGACATTCGCGAGCCTGTAACAGCCTTTTGGCAGAGATTTCGCTACAATGCGCACCTGATTCGAAAGGAGTTCTCTCATGGCGCTTAAAGCGACAATTTACAAAGCCGCGGTCAATGTGGCGGATTTAGACCGCAATCAGTTCCTGGATGCGACATTAACGCTGGCGCGTCATCCCTCTGAAACCCAGGAGCGCATGATGCTGCGTCTGCTGGCATGGATTAAGTATGCCAACGAGCGACTGCAGTTTACCCGCGGCTTAAGCGCGGAAGAGGAGCCAGAAGCCTGGCTGCGCAACGACCATATGGGTATCGATCTGTGGATTGAGCTTGGCCTGCCGGATGAGCGCCGTATTAAGAAAGCCTGCACCCAGTCTGCTGAAGTGGCGCTCTTCACCTATAACAGCCGCGCCGCGGAGATCTGGTGGCAGCAGAACAAGAACAAATGCTCGCAATTCAATAACCTGTCTGTCTGGTATCTGGATGATGAACAGTTGGCTAAGCTGAGTGCGTTTGCCGGTCGAACCATGATCCTGCAGGCGACGATTCAGGATGGTGCCATCTGGTTATCGGATGCTGAGAATAATCTGGAAATTCATCTTGTAGCCTGGCAGTCCCGCTCATGATTGTTGTGTCCCGAACGGTCAGCCTCCCTGATAATGACGTTGAGATCACCGCGATCCGCGCTCAGGGAGCGGGGGGCCAGCATGTGAATAAAACCTCAACGGCTATTCATCTGCGCTTTGACATTCGGGCATCCAGCCTGCCAGAGTACTATAAAGAACGTCTGCTGGCCGCCAGCCACCATCTGATCACCAGTGAAGGGGTGATTATTATCAAAGCCCAGGAGTACCGCAGCCAGGAGATGAACCGGGAAGCGGCGCTGGCCCGGCTGGTGGCGGTGATCCAGGAACTCACGGCAGTGCAAAAAAGCCGTCGGGCGACCCGTCCGACCCGCGCCTCGAAAGAGCGCCGCCTGGCGTCTAAGTCACAGAAATCATCCGTCAAGGCGCTGCGTGGCAAAGTTCGTCGTCCTCAGGATTAACGGGCGACAGTTGAGATACGATAAGGAATAAAAAGTGAAATCAGCGATATTTTCCGTGGTGGCAGCAAGCGCGCTGTTCGTCCTGATGGGGTGTCATAACCGTGCTGAGATGGAAGTGCTGGAACCGACCCAGGCAGAGGCGTTAAAACCCATGCAGCAGAGCTGGCGCGGTGTCTTGCCTTGCGCTGATTGCGAGGGTATCGAAACCTCGCTGTTTCTGGAAAAAGATGGCACCTGGGTAATGAACCAGCACTATCAGGGCGCCAAAGCCCCTTCCACGTTTGCCAGCTATGGTACATGGGCCAGAACCGCCGATAAGCTGGTGCTGACCGATACGGCGGGCGAAAAGCGTTATTTCCGTGCCAAAGGCGAAGGGCTGGAGATGCTCGACATGCAGGGCAACCCCATCGTGTCACAGTTTAACTACACGCTGGCACCCATAACCGCCGCGCTGCCGGCGACACCAATGGCGATGCGTGGCATGTATTTCTATATGGCTGATGCAGCGATCTTCACCGACTGTGCCACCGGCAAAAAGGTGAGTGTGGCAAATAACGCTCAGCTGGAGCGGGATTACGCAGCAGCGCGTGGGAATGATACTAAACCGGTGCTGCTCACGGTTGACGGTCACTTTACGCTGCAAGCTAACCCGGACAGCGGGGAAAAAATCAAAACGCTGGTGCCGGACCGCGACGCCAGGTTTGAAGCCGGTAAGAATTGCGACAGCAAATAACTGAAATAAAAAACCCCGCCGAAGCGGGGTTTTTTGTGGCTTATGCCTTGATGGCTTTCACCAGGTAATCAAGCACCTCACCGGTCTTGATCATCTGTTTCTCGCCGTTACGACGGTATTTGTACTCAATTTCGTCATTGTCGAGGTTACGATCACCGATAACCACAGTGTGTGGAATACCGATCAGTTCCATATCGGCAAACATCACGCCCGGACGCTCTTTACGATCGTCCATCAGCACTTCGATACCCTGCGCACGCAGCTCGCTATACAGCTTCTCGGCCAACTCCTGGACGCGATAAGACTTATGCATGTTCATCGGCAGGATTGCTACCTGGAACGGTGCAATGTTGTCCGGCCAGACGATACCGCGTTCGTCGTGGTTCTGCTCAATTGCAGCGGCAACCACGCGCGTTACCCCGATACCATAGCAACCCATGGTCAGGATCTGGTTACGGCCATCTTCGCCCTGTACGGATGCGTTCAGTGCCTGGGAATACTTGTTGCCCAGCTGGAAGATGTGGCCCACTTCGATACCGCGTTTGATCTGCAGCACGCCTTGGCCATCCGGGCTTGGATCGCCTGCGACCACATTACGAATGTCAGCCACTTCCGGGGTCGCTACGTCGCGATCCCAGTTGATGCCGAAGAAGTGTTTACCATCAACGTTGGCACCGGCAGAGAAATCGCTCATTGCCGCAACGGTACGGTCAATCACTACCGGGATCGGCATATTGACCGGGCCGAGAGAGCCTGGACCGGCATTCACCACCGCGCGGATTTCTGCTTCGGTCGCGAAGGTCAGTGGGCTGGCAACCTGTGGCAGTTTTTCTGCCTTAACTTCGTTCAGTTCGTGATCGCCACGCACCAGCAGGGCAACCAGCGGGTAGCTGCTGCCTTCAACCGCTTTCACCAGCAGCGTCTTAACGGTTTTTTCAACCGGCAGATTGAACTGCTCAACCAGCTCAGCAATGGTTTTGGCGTTCGGCGTATCAACCAGCGTCATCGCTTCAGTGGCTGCCGCGCGTGGCGTAGCGGGTGCCAGGGCTTCAGCAAACTCAATGTTAGCCGCGTAATCAGAGGTGTCAGAGAAGATCACATCATCTTCGCCGCTCTGCGCCAGCACCTGGAATTCATGGGATGCGCTACCGCCGATGGAACCGGTATCGGCCTGTACAGCACGGAAATCCAGACCCATACGGGTGAAGATTTTGCTGTACGCGTCGTACATCTTGTCATAGGTCTCTTGCAGTGATTCCTGTGAGGTATGGAAGGAGTACGCATCCTTCATCAGGAATTCACGGGAACGCATCACGCCAAAACGCGGGCGTACTTCGTCACGGAATTTGGTCTGGATCTGATAGAAATTCAGCGGCAGCTGTTTGTAAGAGCTCAGCTCGTTACGGATCAGATCGGTGATCACTTCTTCATGCGTTGGACCCAGAACAAATGGGCGCTCGCCGCGGTCAACAAAGCGCAGTAATTCCGGGCCGTACTGCTCCCAACGACCGCTCTCCGCCCACAAGTCAGCGGGCTGAACCACGGGCATGGACACCTCAATGGCACCGGCGTTATCCATCTCTTCACGCACGATGTTTTCGACTTTTCTCAGGACGCGCAGGCCGGTCGGCAGCCAGGTATACAACCCGGAGGCCAGCTTGCGGATCATCCCGGCGCGCAGCATCAGCTGATGGCTGATGACTTCGGCGTCGGCAGGTGTCTCCTTCAGTGTGGAGAGCAGATATTGGCTAGTACGCATGTTGTTACGGTTCCATTTCGACGATTGGAACAGGCTGACAGGGCAGCCTGACACAAAAAAAGTGGTTTAGTTTACCAGTGTGGCAATGATGCCAAAAGAGAAGAGAATAAAATTACTGCGGCTCGAGGGCAAACACTTCAAAGCCCGCCGCCGTAACGCGCCAGCGAACATTGAAGTCCAGCAACAAGACGGCATAACTTTTCCCGGCCTCTTCTTCCTTGCGATAGGCTGGGCGAGGATCTTGCGCCAGCACCTCGACGATAAAATCCCGTAGGCGAGGGTAACGCTTTTCCAGTTGGATTAACGTGTGAACCAGCTCGTCGGTAAAGTACACCGGCATATCCGCCTGAGGGGCCTGCTGGGCATAGCTGGCACGCGCATCCGGCAAGGCTTCGGCAAAGGGCAGATAGGGTTTGATATCCACTACCGGCGTGCCGTCGACCAGATCCAGACTGCCCAACTCGAGGATCACCTGGTCTTTTTGACAGCGGATGCCTTTCAGTTCAACGAGCGACATACCGACGGGGTTTGGGCGGAAGGTCGAGCGCGTGGCAAATACCCCCATCCTGGCATTACCGCCGAGACGAGGCGGGCGCACGGTTGGCCGCCAGCCGCCAGCCATGGTCTGATGAAAGATAAACAGCACCCACAGGTGGCTAAAGGCTTCCAGTCCGCGCACGGCATCGGCCTGATTATACGGCGCGAGCAAGTGAAGTTCGCCGCCACCGCTTTTTACCAGCCCAGGCTGACGGGGTACGGCAAACTTCTCTTTATAAGGAGAGCGGATAACGCCTATCTGCTCGAACTGGAACACACTCATTTTGCCGAGACGTTAAGAGCAGTACCTACGCAAACAGCCTGGCGGTAGCAGCCTGGCGTGCCGCTGGTGACTTCGCAGCTGTGCAGCAGAACCGCGTTGGCCTTCATTTTTGAGGCATTGATCTGCATGCGTTTACGTGCCGTTGGGATATTCGGCGGAGAGTCCTGATTGCTGGCCTGGCAAGATTCGCCGGAGACTTCACCCAGATCGCGGAACGGTTTACCGATTAACGCTTCAGCGCTGGTATAGATTTTGACTGGCGCAGGGCGTGGTGCTTTTGGTTTTTCAGGCTCCACTTTTGGCGGGGTTGCTGTGCTTTTAACAGGTTCAACAGGAGATCTGCTTAGCATAGAACAGCCGCTCAGCATCAGTGCTAAAAGACAGATCGGTAAAGCACGCATAATATTTCCTCTATGAATAATCAAATCGTCAGTTATTGAATCAGTTGCCTGCATAAATGACAAGACGGGCTTTCGCCCGTCATGAATGATATTACACAAAGGTCAGATTACCAGCCTTTAACTGCTCCGCCGTTAAAGACTTTGTTGGCTTCCTGGTAAACTTCATCAGACTGGTAAGCCTGTACGAATTTCTTCACGTTCTCCGCGTCTTTATTATCTTCACGGGTTACGATCAGGTTCACGTACGGGGAATCTTTGTCTTCAACGAAGATACCGTCTTTGGCTGGCGTCAGGTTGATCTGGCTGGCGTAAGTCGTGTTAATAACCGCCAGGGCGATCTGCGCATCGTCCAGAGAACGTGGCAGCTGTGGTGCTTCCAGCTCAACAATTTTCAGGTTCTTTGGATTGCCGGTAACGTCCAGAACGGTCGGCAGCAGGCCAACACCGTCTTTCAGCGTAATCAGGCCCACTTTCTGCAGCAGCAGCAGGGAACGACCGAGGTTAGTTGGATCGTTAGGTACCGCAACCTGAGAACCGTCCTGCAGCTCTTCTAACGATTTAATTTTCTTGGAGTAGCCCGCGATTGGATAAACGAAGGTATTTCCTGCCGCAACCAGCTTGTAGCCGCGATCTTTGATCTGCTGATCCAGGTACGGTTTGTGCTGGAAGGCATTAGCGTCGATATCGCCTTTGCTCAGCGCTTCGTTCGGCAGAACGTAATCGTTGAAAGTTACCAGCTCGACGTCGAGGCCATACTTCTCTTTCGCCACTTTGGCTGCCGTCTCTGCAACCTGCTGTTCCGCACCGACGATAACGCCCACTTTGATGTGATTTGGATCTTTTTCATCCTGACCGCAGCCTACCAGTGCCAGAGAGCCAATCAGCGCGCCTACCGCAGCAAAGGTCTTCAATTTAAACGCCATGTTCTTATCCTTAACTCGTCGAGTTTGTATTGTGTAACGTTATTTGTGCGTAACTGCCCGGACGATGCGATCGCCTGAGAATTGAATGAGATAAACCAGTACAACCAGCAGGACCAGCACGGTATTCATAACAGTGGCATTGTAGCCAATGTAGCCGTACTGATAACCGATCTGACCCAGACCGCCTGCACCGACAGCGCCGCCCATCGCAGAGTAACCCACCAGGGTAATCAGCGTGATGGTTGCCGCATTCACCAGACCCGGCAGGGCTTCTGGCAGTAAGATTTTGCGAACGATCTGCATCGGCGTTGCACCCATGGCGCGTGACGCTTCAATCAGACCTGACGGGATCTCTAACAATGCGTTCTCAACCATACGGGCGATAAATGGCGCCGCGCCTACAGTCAGGGGAACGATAGCCGCCTGCAGGCCGATGGAAGTTCCAACAATAACGCGGGTGAAGGGAATCATCCACACCAACAGAATAATGAAGGGAATAGAACGGAAGATGTTCACCAGCGCAGAGAGCGTGCGATACAGTTTTGCGTTCTCGATAATTTGACCCGGGCGGGTGACATACAGCAGTACGCCCACCGGCAGACCAATGACAAAGCCGAAAAAGCCGGATACGAAGGTCATCGCCAGCGTTTCCCATACGCCGCGCGCCAGCAACCACATCATTGCCTCAGACATAACCCAGTACCTCTACTTTTACATGATGCTCTTGCAGCCAGGCGATAGCGGCCTGGGTATCCTGTTGTGTGCCGTGCATTTCGGTCAGCATGATGCCGAACTTCACGCCACCGGCGTAATCCATCTGCGCGCTAATAATATTGTTGTTCACGTTGAAACGACGGGCGGTTTCAGACAGCAGTGGGGCATCCACTGACTTGCCCGTAAATTCCATTCGCAGCATTGGCACGCTGTCGGTTGTTGGAGAGCTTTTTAAACGCGCCTGATAATCTTCCGGGATATCCAGATGCAATGTGGCCTGAATAAACTGCTGCGCCAGCGGGGTTTTTGGATGCGAGAACACCTCGCTCACGCTGTCTTGCTCAATCAGCTCACCCTGACTGATCACCGCCACGCAGTCGCAAATACGCTTGACCACGTCCATCTCATGCGTAATAAGGAGGATGGTCAGTCCCAGGCGTCGGTTAATGTCTTTTAATAGTTCCAGAATCGAGCGGGTAGTTGCAGGATCCAGGGCGCTGGTGGCTTCGTCACAGAGCAACACTTTTGGATTGCTTGCCAGCGCACGTGCAATGGCCACGCGCTGTTTTTGCCCGCCGGATAAGTTGGCAGGGTAGATATCATGCTTATCACTCAGACCGACCAGATCCAGCAGCTCAGTAACGCGACGTTTGATTTCGTCTTTTGGCGTATTGTCCAGCTCCAGCGGCAAGGCGACGTTGCCAAATACGGTGCGGGAGGAGAGCAGGTTAAAGTGCTGGAAGATCATGCCAATCTGGCGGCGAGCTTTGGTTAAATCCGTTTCGGAAAGGGTTGTCAGCTCCTGGCCATCAACCTGTACCTGACCTTTAGTCGGGCGTTCGAGCAGGTTAACGCAACGGATGAGCGTACTTTTACCTGCACCGGAGGCGCCAATGACGCCATAAATCTGTCCAGCCGGAACATGCAGGCTAACGTTGTTCAACGCCTGAATGGTTCGGTTCCCTTGCTGGAACACTTTGGTGATATTCGAAAGTTTAATCATTAGATTATTTTTATCGTATGTAAGTTAGCCGTGGCATTTTCTGCTGCCTTATACGGGCGATGACCGTCAACAAAATGGATGTTAAGGCATCCAGACGTCTAAATCAATCCAACTCTGCGTGATGAGCACTTTATTGCGCGGTGATTCATGAGATACTAACCGGACATCCCTTTTCAGGAGCAAACCGGTGGCAAAATCAGTACCCGCAATTTTTCTCGATCGTGACGGCACTATTAATGTTGATCATGGCTACGTGCATGAGATAGACGAATTTGAATTCATCGATGGCGTTATTGATGCCATGCGTGAATTAAAAGAGATGGGTTTTGCGCTGGTGGTCGTCACCAACCAGTCAGGTATCGCGCGCGGTAAATTCACCGAAGCACAGTTTGAGACATTAACTGAATGGATGGACTGGTCATTGGCCGATCGTGGCGTCGACCTGGACGGTATCTATTATTGTCCTCATCACCCGCAAGGAACCGTGGACGAATATCGTCAGACCTGTGATTGCCGTAAACCGCATCCGGGCATGCTCATCTCGGCACAAGAGTTCCTTCATATAGATATGAGCGCTTCATATATGGTGGGCGACAAACTGGAAGATATGCAGGCAGCTGCCGCAGCAGGTGTCGGTCATAAAATTCTGGTGCGTACCGGCAAACCCGTCACGCCAGAAGCAGAAAATGCAGCTGATTGGGTGATTAATAGCCTTGCAGCACTGCCGGAAACCATCAAAAAGCAGCAAAAATAGGCGTTATGGCCAAAAGGTGAGCGGTTGAAATAAAATTGTCTTTTTCCGCTTGTCACTGCCAGAGAACTCCCTATAATGCGCCTCCATCGACACGGCAGATGTGAATCACTTCACACAAACAGCCGGGCCGGTTGAAGAGAAAAGCGTGAAATAATCGCTTGACTCTGAAAGAGGAAAGCGTAATATACGCCACCTCGCAACGGTGAGCGAAAGCCGCGTTGCACTGCTCTTTAACAATTTATCAGACAATCTGTGTGGGCAC